>Ga0066256_1000083_pt1 | contig 434649 bp, 433 predicted proteins | sample ThiBio_1000_biof_FD_87107 | JGI IMG/M metagenome (GOLD analysis project Ga0066256, IMG submission 87107) | Wastewater bioreactor microbial communities from Cape Town, South Africa - Thiocy_expt_1000_biof (version 2) | ecosystem: Engineered > Bioreactor > Thiocyanate-remediating >... | reverse complement strand
CCTGGATCTACCCTTGGGGGCGCGGATCTTGTGCCCGGCGGGGATCGGCGGGCCTGTCAGCCGCCCGGCCGTGCGGGCCCTGGTTGTCGAGCTGCTGCCGGCGCTTGCCGGGCGCGTCGAGGTGCTGTTCTACGAGGATCTGCCCTACGCCGCCTCCAGCCGGGCGCGGCGGGCCGGCATCGCCGACCTGCACGCGGCGCTGGCGGGAAGCCGGCTGCGCCGGCAGGCCTGGGCGTCGAGCATAGCCAAGCTCGAGGCGGTGAACTGCTACCCCTCGCAACTGGCGAGCCCCGCCACCTCGCTGCGGCGCTTTTCGCCGCGCGCCGTCTGGCCGATCGGTCGGCATGAGGCCGTTTGGCGGCTTGTCACAACGTCGTGATCGGAACTTTATCCCGCTCGGATCGTTGGCCCGACAAGAGATTGTGGCAGGCCGATTGCCCATAGACTCCTGACAAGTAAAGCAAGTCAGCATCGCTGCCATTTCGGAGCCGTACTTCGCCGCAATGGTGAACGGCAGATGAACGGCGTCTTTATTCAAGATTCAGCCAAACTTCGCATTTATCGGGCCAACCAACCAATTGACCCGAACGTTTCCGGAGACGCATGACAATGCACCTCGCAACCAAACTCGCCGCCGTCGTGCTGGCCACCCTCTGCGCCACGGCTCCCGTTTACGCCATCGCCGCCGACCCCACTGGCACCTGGCAGGCCGATGACGGCAAGAGCCGCTACAAGATCACCGAATGCGGGAGCGGCGAACTATGCGCCCGCCTGATCTGGCTGCGCGACAAGGATGACGTGAACCGCCAGTACCTGAACCAGGTCATCGTGCACGGCAGCCGCGCTTCCGAGAACAAGTGGACCGGCACCGTCAAGCATGATGGCGACGTGTTCTCCGGCACCATGATCATGACCGGCGACAACAACCTGAAGGTGAACGGCTGCCAGGGCATCTTCTGCCAGACCGTCAAGCTCAGCCGCGTTTGAGGCGCTGCTCGAAATAGGCAGCCCCCAAGAACTGCCGCACTTGAAACCCGCGCCTCCGCCGGCGCGGGTTTTTTGCTGTCTGCCGCCGCTCAGCTAGAGCGCGATCTCGTAGGCGGTGACCGAGGCCTTGGGAACGTGAAGCTTGGCCACGTTCGCTTCCGCGCTGCTGCTGACCGCGAAGACCTCGAGCGCCGTGCTGTCGATCGCGGTGTCGAGCGCCGGGTTGATCCGATGCGCGTGCACCGTCTTCGGCGTCGTGCCGCCCAGATCGAGGCTCACCTCGGCGGCGTTGTCGATGCTGGTATTGACCACATGCAGGTAGAGCGTGTCGCCGCTCCGGCTGGCCGAGACTTCCACCGAGGTGTCGTCCGACGTGACCGCCACGCCATGCGTGCCCGAATGGCGCCGGAACAGCCGCATGATGTGGCCGACCGGCAGCAGGTAGGGCTGCTCGCGCGGCGAGCCCAGCAGCACCGCGTTCACCGTCCAGCTGGTGCCGGCAAAATCGGCCAGGGTCGAGATGTCGATGATATCCGAGTGCCGCTCGAACAGGGCCATGCAGCGGGCGTGGTAGAGCCCCGAGATCCACTCGCGCAGCATCTCGGATTTGTTGTGCGGCTGGATCGACAGGTGGCCCTCGGTGATGGCGAGCTTGGCCGGCGTGCCGAGGTCCCTCAGCGTCGTGCGGGCGCCGAGCAGCTTGTCCTCGACCTTGCGGTACATGCCGTCGAGCGCCTCCCAGGTGGCGCCGTAATCCTTGCGATAGTCGCGGCCGTGCAGCACCGTCGGCTGGTCGCCGGGGTTCTGGTGCATCATGTGGATGGCGACCATGTCGACCAGCTCGCCGCCCTCCTGGACCAGTTCGTTGGCCCACCACTTGCCGGTATCGCGCTCCATGTCGCCCCAGCCGATCAGCTGGATCGAGGGGTCGCGTGCCTTCATGGCCTTGGCGAATTCGACATAGTGCAGGGCGTTCTCGGCGCTGGTGAAGCGCTCGCCCGCCTTGGGATACGAGGTCTCGTTGCCGATCTGCCAGGTGTGAATGGCCCATGGCGCCTTGCGGCCATTGCCGATGCGCTCGGCATTGTCGGGGTCGTTGCAGTAGCTGACGAGGTCGGCGGCTTCGGCGGCGTCGCCCGAGCGCTGCTCGCCCAAGGCGGTGTTGATATATTCGGGGCGCCCGTCGGCGGCGAAGTTGATCGCCATGATCGGCTCGGCCGAGACGGCCTCGCAGAACTCCAGAAATTCGTCGACGCCGACGACGTTCTTTTCCCAGCCGCCCCACAGGTAGTTGACCATGTCCTGGCGGGAAGCCCGCGGGCCGACGCTTTCGCGCCACTTCCAGAAGCTGGTGAGGATGCCGCCCCAGCGGATCGAGCTCGGCGCCAGGTCGCGCACCACGTCGATGAAGTCCGGCCGCCAGCGGTCGCTGAGCGCATCCCAGCAGGCTTCGACCGAAGAGTCGGTGGTGCCGAGCGGCTCCATGAACTGCATGTAGAGACGCGGAGAAATGGCGTGCAGCGGCCGCGGGTCGACCTTGATCGTCGGCATGAAAGAGCTCCTGAAACTTACTTGATGCCCGAGGTTGGGCGCATCCCGCTGACGATCCAGCGCTGGCCCACGAGGAACAGCAGGATCATCGGCAAAGAGGTGACGAAGGCAGCGGCGAGGATCACCGTATAGTTGAGCACGGCGCTGGTATCGGCGCTGAGATAGGCGATCACCACCGGCACCGGCATCGCCTGCGGCGTGTTGGTGACGATCAGCGGCCAGAGGAAATTGTTCCAGCTGTAGAGTGCGGTGATCACCGTGACGGTGATGATCGAGGGCATGGCCAGCGGCACCATGATCTTCAGGAACACCTGGAAATCGGTGGCGCCGTCGATCCGGGCGGCCTCGTCCAGCTCGCGCGGCACCTGCATGAAGAACTGGCGCAGGATGAAGATGCCGATGACGCGCGGCAGGCCGGGCAGGATCACCCCCCACAGCGTATTGACCAGCCCGATATTGGCCATCAGGTCATAGAGCGAGATGACCTCGAGGATGCCCGGCATCATCATCGACAGCAGCACCAGGGCGAACAATACGTTGCGTCCGATGAACCTGGTGCGCGCAAAGGCGTAGGCGGCGGGCACGTCGAGCAGCAGGATGCCGGCCACCTGCAGCACCATGATCACCGTGCTGTTCCAGATGCCGGTGGGCACGCTCACCCCGCGCTGCGTCTCGGTGAGCACCTTGGTGTAGTTGTCGAGCGTCCACTGGGTGGGAATGAACACGCCCTTCAGCACTTCGCTTGCCGGCGCGAACGAGAACAGCACCAGCGATACCAGCGGCAGGAACCACAGCGCGGCCAGAATGGCGAGGACGATCCAGCGGGTGGCCTGCGAGCCCTTGCGTTGCTGCATGGTTCAGGCCTCCCGGCGGAAGAAGCGGAACTGGATGAAGCTCAGCGTCGCGATGATGAGCGTGATGACCACGCCGATCGCCGCGGCGCGGCCCAGCGCGAAGCGCTCGAACCCCTCCTCGTAGAGCAGCATGGTGAGCACGGTGGTGGAGCCGAACGGCCCGCCCTGGGTCATGATCAGCACTTCGCCGAAGATCTGGAAGGCCTGGACGATCGAGAGCACCACGACGATCAGGAGGATCGGCCTGAGCAGCGGCACGGTGATCAGCACCAGGTCCTGCAGCGCGGTGGAGCCGTCGAGCCGGGCTGCCTCATAAAGCTCGTCGGGGATGTTCTCGAGCCCGGCGAGGAGGATGATCACCATGAAGCCGACATTGATCCACAGCGTCACCAGGCTGATGACGAACAGCGACCAGCCTGGGATCTGCAGGAGGTTCTGGCCGGGCAGGCCGAAGAAGTTCAGCACCTTGTCGATGGTGCCGATATTGGGCTCGAACAGCCAGTTGAAGGCGATGGCCGCAACCGCGACGTTGATCACGATGGGCAGGAAGAACGCGGTGCGGAAGATGCCGATGCCGGGGAGTTTGCGATGCAGCATCACGGCCAGCACCAGCGAGATCACCGTGATCATCGGCACATACATCGCCGCAAAGCCGCTGGTGATCCAGAACGAACTCCAGAACCGCCGATCGCCGATGAGCGAGGTGTAGTTGTCGAGGCCGATAAAGGCGTTGGGGCCGAAAATGCCCCAGTCGAACAGGCTCATGTAGAGCGCGCGGCCGACCGGATAGGCGACGAACACCGCGAACAGGGCGACATAGGGTCCCGCCAGGAGATACGGGAACAGGGTCGAGCGGAGGCGGGACATCGCGGGCCTTAAGGTCGGTCGGGAAAGGGGCGACCGGCAGTGCCGATCGCCCGGGGCAGGGAGGGCCCGTTACTTCTTGGCCAGTTCCTGGCGGATGCCGTCGACCATCATGGTGACCGCCTGGTCGACATCCACCTGGCCGGCATAGAACGCCTCGGCCGCCGTCTGCACGACGCGGTCGACCTGCGGCTGCACCGACAGGGCAGGCGGGAAGTGGACATAGTCGAGCGAGGTGGCGATGAGGCTCTGCTCGGGCAGCGCCTTGAACTCGTCGCTGTTGAGCGTCGTCAGCTTGGCCGGCATCTTGCCGGTCTTGGCCCAGGCGAGGCTGTTGTCGCCGATCCATTTGACGAACACCAGCGCATCGGTACGGGCTTCCGGCGGGGTGCCGCGCGGGATCACGAAGTTATGCCCCAGCGCAAAGGTCGCCGGCTTGTCGCCGAAGGTCGGCAACGGCGCGACGCCGAAGCTCAGCCCCTGCTCGGCGGCCGCCGTCTGGTACACCGGCAGGTCGGTGATCTGGGTCAGCGACAGGCCGATCTTGTTCTGGGCGAACTGCGCCGCGCTGTCGGCAATGATCTCCTTGGGCGAAACGCCCGCATCGATGAAGGCCTTCAGCGTCGACAGCGATTTCTTCGCCGTTTCGGCAAACCCATCCGCCACATCGGTCATGTCGGCGTTGTAGAGATCGTCCTGGTACTGCCAGTAGAAGCTGTAGAAATTGCGGACCGCGCCCGAGCCGTTGAGCTGGAAGAACAGGCCCTGCACCCCATTGCCCAGCGCCTGCAGCTTGGTGGCGGCATCGAGCAGTTCGGCGCCGGTCTTGGGCGGGTTATTGGGGTCGAGTCCCGCCTGCTCGAACAGTGTCTTGTTGTAGTAGATGTGGCGCGGGAAGGCGTCGATCGGCACGCCATAGCGCTTGTCGGCGACGACGCCGGCGGTCCACAGCTGCGGAATGTAGTCGGCCTCGGCGAGACCGGCGGCGGCGATCTCCTCGGGCGTATAGGCCTCGAGCGCCCCCTGCTTCACGAAGCCGGCGATCTGGTGCGAGTGCATGACGGCGAGATCGGGTGCGGTGCGCGACGCCATCGAAACCGAGAGCTTGGTGTAGTAATCGTCCCATGGAATGATCAGCAGGTTGACGTTGACGCCTGCCGCGGCCCCCGCTCCGGCGTTGAACTCCTTCACCAGGGCATCGATGGCGTTGCCGTCCGGGCCGGTGAACGGGCTCCAGAATTCCACCTCTCCGGCGAACGCCGCCAGCGGAACGAGCGATGCCGTGACCAGTGCGACGGCCGACACGGCCATCCGGTTCATTGCCTTCATGATCTTCTCCTCCTGATCGGGCTTCAGCCACAACCTTCTTGCATACGCTACTGATATATTAGTATCTAAGTCAACGGCCCTCGCATCTCGCGTTCACGAGGTGGCGCGTGCTAAGATTCGGCTCGTGGCTCTCAAACGCCCGGAAATTAACGGTTCTGCTGTATGGATTTGCCCAAGGAATCGGGCCGGCAACGGCGGCGTGCCAGTCCCTCTCGCATCGCAGGCGTTGGTTCCGCCTCAGCTTGGCGACTAGTATATCAGAACCTCAGGGATGACATTGTGTCGCTGCGGCTCAAGCCGGGCGATCCGATCAGCGAGAAGGAAGTGGCGGCCCGCTATGGCGTCAGCCGGACGCCGGTCAGGGAGGCGATCCAGCGGCTGGCCGATGAACGGCTGGTCGAGATCTATCCCCAGTCCGGCACCTTCGTCGCCCGCATCCCCTACGACGATCTGCCCGAGGCGATGATCATCCGCAAGGCGCTGGAAACCGCCTCGGTGCGGCTCGCCGCCGAGAAGGCCACCAGGAGCCAGCTGCTGGCGCTCGCGACCATCGTCGAACAGCAGCGCGAGGCGGCCGAGGCCAACGACCGCGGTGCCTTCCACCGCGCCGACGAGGCCTTTCACGCCAAGATCGCCGAAGTCAGCGGCTTTCCCGGCATCTGGCGCCAGGTGCTGCAGGTCAAGGTGCAGGTCGACCGCTACCGGCGGCTGACCCTGTCACAGCAGGGGCGCATGGCGCAGGTCATCGCCGATCATGAGCGGATCCTCGCCGGCATCGCCGCGGGCAATGCCGACGATGCCGAGCGGGGGATGGCGCACCATCTCGACGCGGTGCTGCCCGACGCACCGCAGGAGCATGCGCCGCCAGCCACTGACTGAGCGGCGCCCCTCGGGCTAAAGCTTGCCCCGGATGCCCGCGGTGACGCCCAGGCTGTAGCTGTCGCCGGGATTGCCCAGGCTGGTGCCCAGATTGGCCTCGCCATAGAGCGACAGCTGGTCGCCGGCCCAGTTGACCGAACCGCCCAGGCCGATGCTGCCCCAGAGCGGGTCCGCCTCGTTGACCAGCGTGTCGGCGCCCACCGTGGTCGCCATCCCGTCGAGGAACTCGTAGGTGAGATTGGCAATGCCGTAGAGATGGGTGCGCCCGGTCCCGCCGGCATTGTCCTGCCATGCGGTCTCGTAGTCGGCCGAGATGCCGAGCCGGCCGAGCAGGCTGTCGCCACTCTGGAGCGCGACGGTCGAGCCATACGAATCGAACGCATCGAAATCGACCGCCGAATAGGCCACCTGCGCCTGCGGCGTCACCGACCAGCCGCCGCCGAGCCCCAGTTGCTGGCCGGCCTCGAGGCTGAGCGCATAGCCGAACCCGGCATTGCCCGAGACCAGCGGCCGGTCGAGCCGGCTGGCGCTCAGCGTGCTGTCGAACCAGTTCAGCTTACCCTGCGCGTCGAGATAGAAACCCTCGTTGCCGTACCAGGTCAGCGCGCCGCCGAGACCGAACGCGGTTCCCTCGATGCCGCCATCGCCGGCGATGGAGCTGATCTCGGCCGAGATGGTGCCGACCTGCAGGTTGAGGCCACCTACCAGCGTGCCGGCATCGGACCGGCCGAGGGCCCCATCGGCTCCGGCCTGCAGCCGCCAAGTATCGACGTCGTAGCTGGCGCCGGTACTCGAGTTGTCGGCGTCGAGCGAGGTGTGGCGGGCATCGATGCGCCCCCAGAGCCCGGTGCCCTCGGTGCTGCCTGACCACGACCGGTTGCCGACGCGCTGCTGCAGGCTCTCGGAGGTATTGAAGGCTTGCAGCGCCGCCGCGGCGTAAGTCTCGATCACCGGAGCGGCCGGCTGGAACACCGGCGTCTCGTCGGGGTTGAGGATGCTGCGCAGGTACCAGTCGCCATCGGCATCGGTGGGGGTGCCCTGGTAGAGGCCATAGAGATAGGCGCCGCCGATCACCGCCTGCTGGCCATCATGCACGGTATCGCCGATGAGGTTGAAGGTGCCGTCCGAGGTGCCGTCGATATCGATGACCCGGATGCCGTTGAGTGTCTGCCCACCCCCGCCACCCAGATTGGTGACCCTGACGTTGGTCGTGCCGGCGCTGTTGCCCTTGATTCGCAGCAGGTCGGTTGCCGAGCTGTCGTCGCCCAGCACCGTCTCGATCTGCAGCAGGCCGCCGCTGCCGACATAGTCGCCGTTGATGGTGAGCATGCCGATGCCGTTGCTGCCGGGGGCGATACTGCCGCCGGCGGCAACGCTGGTGTCGCCCACCGTGCCGGTGCCGGCAAGCGTACCACCGGCGACGCTGACCACCCCGAAGCCGAGGTCGGTATCGCCGAGTTCACCGTTCACCTCGAGCATGCCGCCGCTGATCGTGGTGAGACCGCTGAAGCCGAGCTGGTTGGCATTGAGGATGGTGCGGCCCGCCATCTGGTTGATGGCGCCGCTGCCGTTGATCGGCACGTCGAAGACATAGCCGGTTTCGTTGTGGTTGAAGTTGATCGCGGCGCTGCCGGCGAGGGTGATCGCCGATGCCTCGAGCGTGCCGGCGCCGGTGGCCACTTCGCCGACCGCGCCGCCGATATTCAGCGTGGCGTTGCTGTCGACATGCGTGCCTCCCAGCACCAGGGCGCCCGCGCCGTCGTTGATGGTGACCTTGCCGTCATTGGCGAGGGTCAGCGTGCCGCGCCCACGGGCGCCCAGCGCAAAGCTTCCGGCATCGATCAGCGAGCCGGCGCCCGAGACGATCACGTCGAAATCGCGCACCACACTGCCTGTCGTCGCCGCCGCCACAGCCACCGCATTCGCTTCGACCACACCGCCGTCCAGCACCGAGAGCTTGCCGCGCTGCAGGTAGAGTGTCGTCGCCACGGCCAGCTTCGAGCCCGGGCCGGAGACCACACCGGTGACCGGCGAGGCCTGTACGATGTTGCCGACGCCACCGAACGTCACGGCGCTCGTGGCGCTGAGCAGGCCGCCGCCGGTGATGTTGATGGTTCCCGTTACCGCGCTCACCTGGTTGATGCCCGTCACGTAGAGCGCCGACCCTGCGCCGCTGACGTTGATGTTGGATTTGCCGTATTGCCTGACGCCCGATGTGGTGTTGAGCACGGCACCGGACAGAACATTGAGTGTGCCCTCGCCGGTCGAATTGCCGATGTCGATGGCATCGGCGCCGCCGCCGGTCACCACGGTTCCTGCCCCGGAGATGGTGAGAGTTGCGACATTGCCCGCGTTCTTGGCGATCGCGATCAATGGCGTCGTGTTGGTGGTGTTGTGATGGACGGCGATCGTGCTGCCGCCGTCGATCAGCATCGTTCCGCCGATGACGCCGATATGGGTGACGCCAGACGCGGTGACACCGTTGACCTCGAGCGTACCGGTCCCCGACTTGTTGAACACCGCCTGGTTCAGCACGCCGTTGCCAAGCACGTTCCCCGTCAGCGTCAGCGCGGCGCTGCCGTCGACGTTGAAGGCTGCGCCGGAGGTCAGCGTCAGGGTGTTGGCCCCGGTCAGCACCGTGATGGCCTTGCCGGCAATCGCCGGCGGCGCACTGGTGAGGCTGAAGCTGCCGGTCAGCGTGATGGTGGATGTCGCATCGCCATGCGCCTGGGCATCGGCGATCGCCTGGTAGAACTCGGCCTGGTTCGCGGCGGTGAAGGTCGCTGCGCTGGCCGATGTCGCCAGCCCGGCCGTGGCCAGCGCGAGCAGCGAGACACCGGTGAGAAGGGGAGGCAAGTTCCGAAAAAACGGCGCAACACGGTCCTCGGTGCTGGCAGCACCGGCATTCAAACTCAGGCTCGTCATCTCGACTCTCGTTATTTGGCGAGTGGCCTCGCCGTTGGTCCGCCCTATTGCATCGTCAAGCTCAGGCGTGGCTAATCGCTCAATCCGGACAATGGCTTATTCGCAACGGGGCGGACGTTAGCTGACGTCATCCATCTTGAAAATGACATCATTGATCACAATTTAGTCGACTTTCGACTAATCTTGCCGAAGCTGATCGGAGTGTCGACATGGCTGGAATCAGCATTGTTCCGTTTACCGCTCTCACCGCGACGCAGCTCGAAACGGCCGCGCAAATCCTGGTTGCGGCCCTCGAGCATGTGCCGGCCGCGTGGAAGACCATGGGTGAGGCGCGCGACGAGATCGCCAAGCTGACGGCCGACCCGGAATGGTCCGGGCTGGCGGCGCTCGAAGGTGATGTCGTCTGCGGCTGGGTGGGGGCGATCGAGAGCTATTCCCATGCCTCGGAGTTGCACCCGCTCGTCGTGGCGCCGGCGATGCAGGGGCAAGGCATCGGTAAAAGCCTGGTCGCCGCCATCGAAGACAAGGTCAGCGCCGCCGGCAGGCTGACCTTGTTTCTCGGCAGCGATGACGATTTTGGCGGCACGACCGCTTTCGGTACCGATCTCTACGTCGATACCGCCGGCGCGCTGCGCGACCTGGCGGCCAGGCCGGGTGGCAAGCACCCGCTCGAATTCTATCGAAAGTGCGGCTTTCGCGTCATCGGCTTCATTCCCGATGCCAACGGCGCCGGCAAACCCGACATCTGGCTCGGCAAGCGCCTGTAGCGACGCCCGCGGGGTCTGGGCCTGGCGGCCGAGAGCTGAATGTCGGACGGCCGGCGTCTGCCGGCCGTCCGAAAGTCAGTGATGATGCTCGGGCATCGCCTTCAGCGCATCCTTGGTCCACGACGTCACGGCGTGCACGTCGCCGCTTTCGTCGCGCATGAATTCCAGCTGGCTGGCAGGAACGGCGACGGGCTTCGCGCCGATGCCGAGAAAGCCGCCGACATCGACGATGATCTCGCTGTTGAGGCCGGCGCCGTGGACATGCGCGACGGTGCCGACCTTCTCGTCATCGGCGCCGTACACGGTGGCGCCTTCGAGCACGGCCGGCGTGAGTTCGGCATTGCCGAGGCGGATATGGGTCGAATGATCCATCGGAGGTCTCCTCTTTCATGGGTGTGACTGGGTAACCCGCGTAGCGGCGGACCGTTCCCTGCTTTTTCGACGATCTGCGACGGCTGCGCGGTGCTGCCGCAGGGGCAGGTGAGGTTTCGTTAAGCACGATCTGGCTAGACCGGGCGCGCGCCTTGCTTGCGGCAGGAGCCTGGGGGCGCGCCGACCAGGGGGCCTCGACGTGACGACTATCGACAATGACACCACCCCGCTGCGCCAGCGGCTGGATTTCGTTCGGCTGGACGACGCCGCGCTTGCCGAGCTTTCGGCGCTGCAGCCGATGGTGGACAAGCACCTGCCGGCGGCGCTTGCGGCATTCTACGACCGGCTGGCCGACGTGCCTGAGATGGCGAGCTTCTTCTCCGGGCGGCCGCAGATGGATCGCGCCCTGAACAAGCAGCTGCTGCACTGGCAGGCGATTGCCGGCGGGCGCTTCGATGGCGACTATCTGGCCTCGAGCAAGCGGATCGGCGAACGCCACGCTACCATCGGGCTGGAGCCGCGCTGGTATCTGGGCGGCTATGCCCTGATCCTCGAACACCTGCTGGGTGCGGTGATCAACGAGACGCTGGCGGCGCCCGAGCCGCGGCGACGCCTGTTCTCCCGTGCGCCCGAGCCGAAGCCCGATGCAGACGGACTGGCGCGGAAGCTGTCGGCGCTGGTGAAGGCGGTGCTGGTCGATATGGACCTGGCGGTGACCGTCTATTTCGATCGACTGACCGAAGCGGCGGCCGAGCGCGACCGCCTCGCCGCCGAACGCATCCGGCGGGCTGTGGCGCTGACCGGCCAGACGCTAACGGGTCTCGCCGATGGTGATCTCACCGCCCGCATCACCTCCGAGTTCGATCCCGAGTTCCAGCAGATCAAGGACGATACCAACGCCGTGGCCGATCGGCTGGAAGCGATCGTGCGCCAGCTGCGCAGCACGTCCGGTTCGCTGAAGACAGCGACGGGGGAGATCCTCGCCGGAGCCAACGATCTCAGCGAACGCACCACCAGGCAGGCCGCGACCATCGAAGAGACTTCGGCGGCGATGGAGCAACTGATGGGCACCGTGGCGGCCAATGTCGCCAGCGCCAAGGCAGCGACCGACAGCGCCCGCGCCGTATCCGACGCGGCCGATGCCGGCACCGCGGTGATGGCCGACGCCAACGCTGCCATGGAGCGGATCACCGGCTCATCGGAAAAGATCGCGAGGATCATCGGCCTGATCGACGACATCGCCTTCCAGACCAACCTGCTGGCGCTCAACGCTTCGGTCGAGGCGGCGCGCGCCGGCGAAGCCGGCAAGGGCTTTGCCGTGGTGGCGGTGGAGGTGCGGCGCCTGGCGCAGAGCGCCGCGGCGGCCTCGGCGGACATCAAGGCGCTGATCGAGCGGAGCGGCGCCGATGTGCGCGACGGTACCGCGCTGGTTGCCGCCGCGACGGCCAAGCTCGCGGCGATCCATGCCTCGGTCCGCGACAACCAGACACTGATGGAAGGCATCGCATCTGCCAGCGCCGCCCAGGCCGAGGGCATCGGCGAGATCACCGTGGCGGTGCGCCAGATGGACGAGATGACCCAGCACAACGCCGCGCTGGTCGAGCAGATCAATGGCGCGATCGAGCAGACCGAACAGCAGGCTGCCGAGCTCGATATGGTGGTCGACCAGTTCACCGTGTCTGACGCCGATGAACCGGCGGCGCGCCGCGTGGCTTGACCCACCTGCCGGTCCCGGCCGACGGGTGATTGACCGGCGGCGGCGCAGGCGGTTGCATGTCCCGGGTCGGAATCGGAGCGCTCGAGCGGACATGGTGGCTTTCTGGATGAGCGTCGGCCTGCTGGGTGCCGCCTACCTGCTGGGCGCGATCCCTGCCGGCTATCTGGCGGGGCGGGGCCTGCGAAGCATCGACATTCGCCAGCACGGCTCGAAATCCACCGGCGCGACCAATGCGCTGCGGGTGTTGGGCGCGTGGCCGGCACTGCTGGTGCTGCTGGTGGATCTGCTGAAAGGCGGCGCCGCCGTCGGACTTGTGCTCTGGCTCTGGCCCTTGGTCGTGCCTGACCAGCCGGCGCTGCTGCCATGGATCGTCTGCCTCGCCGGGCTTGCCGCGTTGTTCGGACATGCCCGCTCGATCTGGCTGCACTTCAGCGGCGGCAAGTCTGTCGCCACCGGGCTTGGCGTGGTACTGGCACTTTCCTGGCCGGTGGGCCTTGGCGCCCTCGTGGTCTTCGCTGTTACGCTGGCGATCTCGCGCATCGTTTCCCTGAGCTCGCTATCGGGTGCGCTGACCGCCATCGTGCTGGCCATCGCCCTCGACCTGCCGCTGCCCTATCGCCTGCTGGTGATCGCCGGCGGAATCTACGTGATCGTGCGCCATCGCGCCAATATCGGCCGCCTGCTGGCCGGCACCGAGCCGCGCCTCGGGCAGCAGGGCTGAGGCTCACGCCCCGCTGGCGAGACGTGGGGTCGGCTGCGCACCGACCCCCGCCTGTTTACTCTGCCGCTTGCGGGGCCGCGTCCGGCACCCGGCTGGTTGCCGATCGTGGCCCCGCCGCCGCGATCAATGTCGTCGCCACCGCCAGCACGGCGACGAAGGCGCCGCCGGCGATATACGGCTCCCAGTTGAAGCCGGGGGCCGCGGTGAAGATGGCGGAGACCGCCGCCAGGACGATGCCGCCACCGATCTGGAACGAAGCGAACAGCAGCCCGGAGGCCAGTCCGGACTTGTCGTCCTCGACATCGGCGAGCGCCGCCACCTGCACCGAGGGGTAGGTCGCCGCATAGCCGAGGCCGAGGAACAGCTGGGTGATGATGACCAGGGCGATCGGATCGAACCGGCCAAGCGCCAGCACCCAGAACACGTAGCCTGCTGCCTGCAGCGCCACCCCGATGGCCATCACCTTCGTCGTGCCGTTGCGCTGCGCGACGCCGGCGAGGCGCGGGGCGAGGAACATCACGCAGGCGCCGCCGAGCGCGAAGCTGAAGCCGGTGGCGAAGGCTGACCAGCCGTAGACGTGCTGGTAGTAGAGCGTGGCGAGGAACTGGAAGCCGACATAGACGCCCTGGAACAGTGCGGCGACGATATTGGCGTGGCTGAGCTTCTTCCGCTTGAAGATCGACAGCGGCACCATCGGATCGCGGTGGCGGGCTTCGACGACGAGGAAGGTGACGATCAGCGCCAGTGCTGCGCCGAGCGGGCCCCAGGTGAGCGGCGCAGCAAAGCCGGCGCCCGAGGCATTGGTGACGCCGAACACGAACAGCAGCAGCCCGGGCGTGATGGTGATGGCGCCGGCCCAGTCGAACGAGGCGCGCGACCTGCCGTTGTCCTTGTCGGGCGGCAAGACGAACGGTGCGATGACGAGGACGAGGATGGCGACCGGGGCCGCCATCACCAGCGTGGCGCGCCAGGTAAAGACGGTGACCGCCCCGCCCAGCACCATGCCCAGCACGAACCCCGCAGCGCCGGTGGAGGCGAACAGTCCCAGCGCCTTGGCGCGCGCCTGGCCCTCGCCGAACACGTTGAGCAGCAAAGCCAGCGCCGCCGGGGCGGTGAAGGCGGCGGCGATGCCCTTGATCAGCCGGGCGGCGATCAGCGTCGGGCCCGAGTCGACGAAGGCGCCGGCGATCGAGGCGGCAGCAAAGATGCCGAGCGCCCACAGAAACACGCGGCGGTGGCCGAAGATGTCGGCGACGCGGCCGCCCAGCAGCAGGAAGCCGCCATAGCCGAGCACATAGGCGCTCACCGCCCATTGGAGCACATTGGGCTCGAGCCCGAGCTCGGCCTGGATGGCGGGAAGCGCGACGCCGATGGTGGAAACGTCCATGGCGTCGAGGAAGTTGGCGGCGCAGAGCAGGAACAGAGCCAGCCCGGCGACGCCTCCGATCTTGGTGGAAGTCATCGAGAATATCCCTTTCGCAATGCCGCCGTCGCGTGAGGGGGAGGAGCGCCGGTCGGCAGAGGGAGCGGAAGCTGACGACCTCTCATCCATATTGCAAATCGATAGTCGGCATGCGAGGTATCACTGGCAATGATGAATGATACAGCCCTCCGCAAGATCGATCTGAACCTGCTGCTGGCCTTCTCGGTGCTGATGCAGGAGCGCAATGTCAGCCGCGCCGCCGAGCGGCTGCTGCTGGGCCAGCCCGGCCTCTCGGCGGCGTTGAAGCGGCTGCGCGAGGCGCTCGACGACGAGCTGTTCGTGCGCGTCGGGCGTGGCTTGCAGCCGACGCCGCGGGCCCTCGACATCGCCCCGGCGATCGAGGATGCGCTGGGCTCGATCGAACGGGCGATCCGCACGCCCGATGCCTTCGACCCGCTGCACTACGAGGGCACCTTCCGGATCGGCATGTGCGACAATCTCGAGACGGCGTTCTTCGGGCCGCTGGCGGCGCGTATCCGGCGCGAGGCGCCCAGGGCGAAGCTGGTTTCAGTCGCGTCGCACACCCATCACCCGGGCCAGCAACTGGACGATGGCGACTTCGACCTTTCGGTCTCCGTGCACCCTGAGCCGGCCTCCTGGCACGTGCGCCAGGCGCTGTTCGACCAGTGCTCGATTTCCATCTACGACCCCGATCAACTGAAACTGGCCGCACCGCTCAGCCTCGAGGATTTCACTCGCGAGGCGCATATCGCGGTGTCGTTCGAGGGGGACATGATCGGCGATGTTGATGCCGCGCTCGACAAGATCGGCCAGACGCGACGGGTGGTGGCGACCGTGCCGCGCTTTTCCGCGCTGCCGACGGCACTGAGTGCCATGCCGGCCATCGCCACGATCCCCGAGTCGATTGCGCGCTGCATGGCGTCGCTGCACGGCCTCACCGTCTCCAGGCCGCCAGTGGAGCTCGAGGCCTCGCCGGTCTCGTTGCTCTATCGCCGGGTCGACCGGGCCGACGGACGATCGCAGTGGTTCCGCCGGGTCTTCGTGGAGGTGGCGCGCGAAGCGTTGAAAACCAGCGGCTGCAGCTGCGATATCGCAGTGGCCGTCTGAACGAGCTGCATCCGGCAACTGAACCTGAGGGGAGCATATGGCCAACACTGTCCACGAATTGCGCCTGGTGATCACCGTCGAAGACTTCGAGCGGGCGGTGGCGTTCTGGCGGGATACGATGGGGCTCAAGGAGCAGATCTCGGTCGGCGACGACGATGGCCGGGTGGCGATCCTCGGCGCCGGGATCGCGACGCTGGAGATCACCGACAGAAAGCATGCCGAGTTCATCGACGGCATCGAGGTCGGCCATCCGGTGGGTGGCCAGTTCCGCGTGGCCTTGCGCTTCGACGACGTGCCGGCGGCCACCGACATGTTGGCGGCGGCAGGGGGCAGGGTGCTGGGTGCGCCTCGGCCGACGCCGTTCCGTTCCACCAATTCGCGGCTCGAGGCGCCCGATGGCGTGCAGCTGACCTTGTTCGATGCGGAGTGAAGCGTGAGCGACTACCAACTGATTGAGCGGATCCCGACGGTCGCCGAGTTCTGCGATTTGCGACGGCTCAGCGGGCTGACGCCGAAATCGCCGGAGGCGGCGGCGCTCGGCCTGCCCAACACCATCCATGCCGTGGTGATCGAACACGCCGGCGAGACCATCGGCATGGGCCGGGTGATCGGCGATGGCGGCACGGTCTACCAGCTCACCGACATTGCCGTGCTCGCCGCGCATCGCGGCAAAGGGCTGGGCAAGCGCATCGTTGCCGCGCTGGTCGACTGGCTGCAGGCCAACGCCCCGAAAGGCGCCTATGTGAGCCTCATCGCCGACGGCCCGGCCAAGGATCTCTACGCCCAGTACGGCTTCGAGGAGACTGCGCCAGCCTCGGTCGGCATGTCGATGTGGGTCAGGTAGCGCAGTTCAGCTGCTGCTCACTCCAGCTCTCCAACCGAAATGTCCACGTCGAGGTCGGGCCAGCGCAGCCCGGCGCCGCCGTCGGTGAAGCGCCAGTTGAGGCGGGCGGCCGGCGGGCCGTCGCGGAGGCGGGGATAGCGGGTGAGCGGGGCGATCAGCTCGCGTCCGTCCGCCAGTTTGACTTCGAGCGTGGCGGTGCCGAACCGGACGTCGATGGCCCGGGAGCCGGGATTGGTCGTCGTGCTCATTGGTCCTCCTCCTCAGAGCATGCACAGCGCTTTCAGGAAGAGTTGCAGGCTCTTCTCGTTTTGAGCACGGCAGTTTGCAGGCAGAAGCCTAGCCGCGTTCCGACCACGCGAGAAGGTGGGAAACGTTGATCGGCACCGCCCATTGGCGAGCTCCCCCCGGGGGGCGACGAAAGCGCGAGCATCCAATAGCTGGCAACTGTCGAGCTCCGCGGTTTGTCGTGGGAACCCTGTGGCAGCCGCGGCGCTGTCTCAACTCATCATGAAGAGGCCGGGTTCGATCTTCGCAAGGCGGCAGGCCACCTTGGAATTTGACTTGAGAAAGTAACTCCCTGACGGATAGACATATTGGCATTGAGGGGATCGGGTATTTATTGAGATGCTTGGTGTGACACTTCGTTCGTTGTTGGCACTGCTACTAATCACCGCGAGTGCCAATCTCGCGTTTGGCGCGGCGACGCCACAGCTTCCGCGCTCCGAGCACAAGCCCCAACCGACGATAGAAGAGCAGCTGGAGCTCATCGGAGCCCGCATGATGGAAGGCGATGTTGAGAGCGCCCTGTCAGAAGGAGCAGCACTTCTTCAGCGTCCCGAGTTCAAGGCTTCAAGCGATGACTTTAGATACCGTGCGCTTCTGGCCTTGGGGATGTTGGAGGCCCATGCCGGCTCAGCAAAGCAGGGCCAGGCATATCTGGACGAGGCGGCGACGATTAGCCCCGATCGCCTGGACGCAGGCTACTGGCAGCTCTACGCGGTCGTCGCTAAGGAAAACAAGAACCACGACGGTGCTGCCGTAGCGATGACGGAGGTCGCCAGACAGAATCCCAAGTTGTTGGCTCAGTGGGAAGGTCGCTTCGCTTTCGGCATACTGCGCAATGCCAGAAAATCGAGCCCACCTGAGATATATCACGAGCTCGCGGGAACCCTCTGGACTGCAGGTTTCGACCTCGATGGCGACTTTATTTCACTCGATCCGATATGGATCGACCTGTTGGAGAACTACATCTCCGAGGGCAGGCCGGACGACGCGGCGGCGGTGGCCGACGGATTGCGTGATGCCAACAGCCTGGCGGCGCTGTCTTACGACCTGCGCTTAAGCGATTATGCGCGCGCGGACGTTTACCAGGCCTATCGCGACGCGAGGCAGGCGGAGATTGTCGACGGCAAGGCGCTTGTCGACGAACATCCGAGAGACGCATCCAAGGTCATGCGGGTTGCGAGCGAGCTAGCTGACTTCAACCGGTTGGACGAGGGTCTGGCGTTGTTGGATGGTGCGATCGGCCGAGCGGATGCTGCATTGGGAAAGCCAGCGTTGGACGACGAGGAAGATTATCTCGCTTGGTTGCACAATACTCGTGCGAGAATATTGATGAAACTTGGTAGATGGGAGGAAGCGATTACCGCCCAGACCAAGTCGCGGGACATCTCAAATTCTTATCAGCCGGGCGAGGTGAGCCAGAGCGTGAATCTCGGCGACTTTTATTATGTGCTTGGCGAGGCTGATAAGGCACTGGAAGCTGTGGCCCAAATCGACACAGGCACCGCAAGCGCCTTCGGCATGTCGGCAATCAAGGAGGTAGAGGCCTGCGCCTACCATCAAAACGGAGATGCCGCCAAGTCGTCGGCAGCCGTCGAGTTTCTGGTCGCGAATGTCGATGTCAACTTCCAGGCGGCCAAACTTGCTCTGCTGTGCGTAGGCGACGTTGACCGGTTGGCTGGCATCGTCATTTCTCGTCTTGAGGACCCCGGCACCCGACGGGAAATGCTCTCCGACCTGCAGGTCTATATGCCGCCGCCGGCGAGGCCGGAGATTACGGTGAGGATGGACGAACTTTACGCCGGGTTGTCGATGCGAAAGGACGTAAAAGCAGCGCTGGAGACGACAGGCCGCATCCTTCAGTGGCCCGCCTTCCGAGCGGGCACCTAAACTGTTCATCCCACATTCAGCCATTCGGCCGCATAACTCCCCGATGACACAGAAACTGACATTGGTGGCGGCTGGCGTGTTGACGCTGGCGCTGGCTTTCGGCGTTGCCGCTCCCGCGGTGGCGCAGGAATGCCTGTCGAAGCGCGAAATCCAGCAGATGATCGACAATGGCGAGCTGGTGCAGCTGTCGCAGGCGATCGCGCAGTCGGGGGTCGATGGCAAGATCATCAGCTCGCAGGCCCGCGTCTGCCAGGTTGGCGGCCGCTGGGAGTGGCAGGTCAACGTCATGGATGAAACTGGCGAAAGCAAACCTGTGAGCTTGCCGGCTCAGTGAAGCCTCACATAGAATCAAGACCGGACGTCTTTCGCGCGTAGGGCCGGCTGTCGCCGGGCGCGGAAGCTGTCGCGGCGGCAATAGGGGACGTATCGATGCGCATTCTCGTCGTGGAAGACGACACCAATCTCAACCGGCAGTTGAAGGACGCGCTGACCGAGGGAGGCTACGTCGTCGACGTGGCCTTCGACGGCGAGGAAGGCCACTTCCTGGGCGATACCGAACCGTATGACGCCGTGGTGCTCGATATCGGCCTGCCGCAGATGGATGGTCTTTCGGTGCTCGAGGAATGGCGCCGGGCCGGCAAGAAGATGCCGGTGCTGCTGCTGACCGCCCGCGACCGCTGGAGCGACAAGGTGCAGGGCATAGACGCCGGCGCCGACGACTATGTGGCCAAGCCCTTTCACATGGAAGAAGTGCTGGCCCGCGTCCGGGCGCTGGTGCGCCGGGCGGCCGGGCAGGCGTCGAACGAGATCAGCGCCGGCTCGGTCCGCCTCGACGTCAAGGCCGGCAAGGTGACCGTCGATGGGCACTCGGTGAAGCTGACCAGCCACGAATTGCGGCTGCTGAGCTACCTGATGCACCACAAGGGCAAGGTGATCTCGCGCACCGAGCTGACCGAGCACCTTTACGATCAGGATTTCGACCGCGATTCCAATACCATCGAAGTGTTCGTCGGCCGGCTGCGCAAGAAGCTGCCGGAGGATTGCATCCAGACCGTGCGTGGGCTGGGCTACCAGATCGCAGAGGACTGACAACATTAGGAGCGGGACAGCACCGGCGGACAGGGCAGGGCACGCCCGTGACTGACGCGCCTGGACATCCCGTGTCGCAGCGAAAGGGGTCGATCGCCGCCTCGCTGTTCCTGCTGTCGGCCGGCTGGCTGATCGTGGCGCTGGTGGCGACGGCGTTCCTGCTTACCGAACTCTATTCGCGGGCCCTCGACAACAGCCTCGTCGAGACCCTGGAGTTTCACGTCGAGACGCTGACCGACCTGAGCCTGCTCTCCGACACCCCGAAATCGGAACAGATCAAGGTCGCCGATCCGCGTTTCGATCGCACCGGCTCGGGCTGGTACTGGGCGATCCGCGATGACAAGGGCGAACTGCTCAACTTCTCCAACTCCTATGTCGGCATGGTGCTGGGCCCGCTGCCGGGCCCGTTCGACGCCACCAACTCGAAATCGGCGGTGCTGACCGACCCGTTCAACATCAAGATCCGGGTGATCGAACGCGCCGTGACGGTGAACGGCATGCCGCTCCACATCATGGTCACAGGCTCGCTCGACGAAATCCTGTCGCTGGTCGACGAGTTCCGCGGCCAGACGCTGATCGTGCTCGGTGCGGTGGCGATCATGCTGGCGGTGATGTCGACCATCGTGGCGCGCCTGGCGCTGCGGCCGGTCGGGCGGTTGCGCCGCGAAGTGGAACGGGTCCGCGAGGGTGACGCCGCCATGCTTACCGGCGCCTACCCGGCGGAGCTGGCGCCGCTGTCGGAGGAGATCAACGAGCTGTTGCGCTCCAACGCGCAGATCGTCGAGCGGGCCCGCAACCAGGTGGGCAACCTGGCGCACGGGCTGAAGACGCCGATCGCCGTGCTGCGCAACGAGGCCGGCATCGACAAGAAGAACAGCCTCGCCAAGGTGGTGGCCACCGAAACCGAGAAGATGAGCCAGCTGGTCAGCACCTATCTCGACCGCGCCCGACTGGCGGCCCGCTCGTCGGTGGTCGGCAAGAAGGCCGATGCCACCCATGTGATGCTGCGGTTGACCAGGGTCATGCAGAAGCTGAACCCGCGGGTGACCATCGCCATGGTGCGGCCGGATGCGTCGCTGCCCTGGTTCCGCGGTGACGAAGGTGATCTCGAGGAGATGGCCGGCAACCTGCTCGATAACGCCTGCAAATGGGCCAAATCCTCGATCGGCGTCACCGTGGTGGCCGAGCGCAGCGGCGCGACTGCCAACCTGCTGATCAAGATCGACGATGACGGCCCGGGGCTGACCGAGGAGGAGGCCAGCAAAGTGTTGCGCCGCGGTGTCAGGCTGGACGAGAAGACCCCCGGTTCCGGCCTGGGCTTGGATATCGTCAAGGAACTGGTTGACGTCTATGGCGGGTCCCTGCAATTGAAACGATCAGTGCTGGGGGGGCTCCTGGCAGAATTGCGGCTGCCGGCCGCAAAGGTGGCGGGTTTCCGCACTTTCGCCTCAATACGCAAGGAATAAGGGCCCGGCCACCCCAAGAGACCCAGATGCAGCAGATCGTTCGCGCCCTTCCCGTTCTTGCCATGCTCCTGCTTGCCGGTTGCAGCATGGGTCCTTCGAACTCCGACATTGCCCTCGGGCCGACGCTGCCGCAGCCGAACTCGACGCTGGGCACGCTCGGCACGCAGCCGACCGTCACGCCGGCCTCGCTGCCGGCACCGGGCGCCATCCAGTCCGCCAACACCACGATGAACGACGTGACCGCCTTCCTTGACGCTTCGGTGCTCGGCCAGCTCTCGGCCAAGGACAAGTCGGAAGCGGCGAGCGCCCAGTTCAACGCCCTGACCTTCGGCCGCCCCGGCGCGCCGCGCGCCTGGACCGGCGACAAGGGGACCTCGGGCAACGTGACCGTGGGTCCCTATGTGCGCGTCAACAACATCGACTGCCGCGATTTCACCCACACGGTGACCATCGCCGGCACCCCGCACGCCCGCAAGGGCACGGCCTGTCGCGAGGTCGATGGCACCTGGAGCGTCGCCGGCTGAGCGGGCCCGTCCGGGGCCGTTGACGGCGGCATATTTCGCTTTGTCTGACAGCGATGTGATCGGCGGCGCCTGCCGCGGATAGTCTTTTGTTTACCGTCGGGCGCTAGGTTCGAAGACAATCCTCGGACTCTGACGCCCGCCGGTTTTCATGCCCGATACTGCCCCTCGTCTTCAGTCGACTGACCCTGCCGTGTCGCGCCGGTCGCCCCGCGCCGTGCGGCCGTTTTTCGGGCTGATCGATGCGGTCATCGCCCCGGGGCCGGCCGGTTTCGATTTCGACGGCGGCATCGCGGAGCCGCACGCCCAGGCGGCCTGGACCTGGATGGTCCGCGACGTGGCGCCCGACCTGATCGACACCGGCGTCAGCGACGAGGACCCGGCCGCCCGCCAGGCACTCGACCTGCTGATGCCCGAGCTGCTGCAGCGCTCCCGCGCTGCCCTCGCGGCGATCACCACCCCCGAGGCCGAGCGCCGCATGCAGATTCAGTTCGGCAGCGACGACGGCTTTCGCCGGCTGCCGGTCGTGCTCAATGCACTGAAATGCCGCAGCCTGCTCGACAAGGCGCAGGCGTTCGGCCGCGCCGCCAACGCCATGACCGACGAAACCGCGTTGGGCGTGGCATTGCAGTCGATGCCGCTCAACGACCATGCTGTCTCCGCTCTGCTGTTCCAGGCAGCGATGGGGCAGGTGACTCACCCCGGGCGGCTGATGGCTGCCGCCATTCGTCTCGCCGGTTCCGCCACCGAGGGGTCGCTGCAGCGCGCCGGCTTCGCGCCGCTCATCGAAGCGATATTGTCGCATGCCCAGGCGCAGATCCCGGCCCTCGACCAGCATGGCGCCTTCGCCGATATCGACCTGACCTGCCGTGCCATCGACCGCTTCCACCGGTTGATGCGGGCAGTGACCGGCTATGTCGAACTCGGCCGCCTGACCCGCTGGTCGACCGCCGTCGCCGCCGTGACCAAGACCGTGTCGGAGTTGGTCGAACCAAAGCTGCGTGAGGTCTCCCCCAATGTGAACCTGGCACTGCGCCGCCATTCGGGCACCGATCGGCTCGACAGCGACCAGGTGCTGGCGGCGCTCAATGGTTGCTACGTGCTGGCGACGATCCGCGATTGCCGCGATTCGCTCGCCCTCAACGCCATGTTCGATCAGACCTGGACCCAGGTCGGGCAGGCGCTGGAAATGCACGTGCAGCGCAACCTCGAGCTGTTCCGGCAGAACCCGGGCGACCGGGTGACCGGCGCGCGGCTCGATGCTGCGATCAAGATGGCCGAGTTGCGGTTCAACCCCGATTATGCCGACGTGCTGCGCCGGGCGCGCGAAACCGCCGAAAAGCGGGCAAGCTGAGGCAACTGCGTCGCCGCTCAGGATCGCAGCTTCAACTTTTCCGCCAGCCGTGCCGCCACCGCCGTCCCCGCATCCCGCACGTAAAGCTCGGCACCGGCCGCTTCGGGCACCTTGCCGATGATCGCCATCCCGCCATTGGCGCCCGGGCGATGTGGCGCGTAGGTGACGCCGATCGCCTTGAGCGGGTCGCTGGTCTCGGAGTTCTCGAAAATCAGGCAGCCCGCCTCGAACGAGCGCGCATCGGCGGCCGTGATGGCCCAGAGCTGCGGTTTGTCGCCGAAACGGCCGGCAAGATAGCTCGGCGGCGCCGGCACCTCGTCCTCCACGGCCGGCGGCGTGGCGACCCGCCAGCCGGTGTCGCGGATCTCGCCCGAGAGCGCGCAGCGTTCGGCCGCGACCGAGCCGGCGTCGCGCGCTGCCATGGCGCCGATATCGACGGCGGCCGCGATGTCGCCGAGCCCGAGTTGCACGGCGCGCGTGGCGAGGCCGGAAATGCCGTATTTGCTGGCCGCGGCGGCGCGCCGGGTGATCAGCGAGGTGCCGCGGTCGAGATAGGTGCCACCGCGTGCCGAAGTCCGGAACGGCGCTATCGGGTTGCGGGCGTCAGGTGTTTCGAAGGCTTCTTCGATGATGTTGTCGACCACCGGCGGCGCGGTCTTGCCGAGGAAGCCGAGAATGGCGGCCTTGCCGCTGCTCAGTGCCGCCGCGGTAGTGTGGTGACCGGCGGCCGAGCCGGCCAGCGCCACTGCCGGCAGGGTGCCGCGCGGACCGAGCCAGCCATTGGCCTGGTCCCAGCCGGCGCCGCCGCCGGCCCGCAGCCAGAGCAGGATTTCCGGCTGCCAGGCGCCGGCCGCGACCAGTTGGTCGGTCTCGATGGCGGTGGAATCCTGGGCGATCTCGTCAATGGCGACGGCAAAGCCGACGCGCAGTCCCGGCTTGTTGCGCTGCAACGGTTCGGCGTGGCTCGGGGCCAGGGCGGAAGCGAGGGTAATGCCGGTAGCCTTGGCGAAATCGACGAAGCGCGAGGTGGTGCTGAGCCGGCTGTCGACGATGCGCTGCACCTCGATCCCGGCATCCGCGACGCGCAGCGCCAGCCGGTAGGCGAAGCTGTTGGGTGTGGTGAACAGCGCCCGGCGTCCCGGCCAGATGCCGAACCGCTCGGCCCGCAAGAAGGCGGTAAGCGCCCCCACGATGCCCGGCGTGCGGTTGCCCGGGAACAGCGGCAGTCGCTCGCTGGCCCCCGTGGCGAGCACGACGTGCCGCGCGACGATGGCGAGAATCCGCGAAACCGGCCGGCCGTTCTCCACCACCACCTGGTGCACGCTGAGTGTGGTGCCGGCAATGGCAAAGGCCTCGGCCCGGGTAAAAACGCGCACTGGCGCCTTGCCTTCGAGACCGGCGATCAGGCGCTCGATGGTGACGTCGGGCGACGCTTCGGCGTCGACGGCGCCGAAATAGCGAATGGTGCCACCCAGGCTCTGGCTGCGCTCGATCAGCACGGAGCGCTTGCCGGCGGCGGCTGCGGCAGCGGCGGCGCTGAGTCCCGCCACGCCGCCGCCGACGATGGCGAAATCCACCTCGATGGTCTCGTCGACGGCGGCGTTGTGCCAGGGCGGGCTGCCCACCTGATCGTCGCCATAGCGATGGTTGAGGGTGCGCGCCGGGCCGAGCAGCCGGTTGCGCAGCGCGCCGAGCAGCCCACCCGAGGCGATGGGGTCGCGACGGCTGCCGATGGTCACCAGGTCGAGGCCGGGCAGGGCAGGCGTGCGGTCCATCGGGAGCGCCGTGCCTTTACCGGTGCTCACCAGCGGGGCGAAGCTTTCATCGAGCGCCAGCGCCTCGTCGCCGTGGCGGCCGGCGGTCTGGATGCCGTTGGCGAGAGTTGCCGACAGAATGGTATCGCCGGCAAAGCCGTCGATCGTCCGCCCGTTGAGCCGGAACTGCAGCGGCTGCCGCCGGTCGAGTTCGGCGCCGCTGAGGCCGTTCGGGGCGTCGGCGGGAAAACGGCTGGCAAGAACCGTCACGCCGGCACCATCTGATAGTCGGCAGCGCCGAGCCGTTGATTGCCGCGGCTCGGGCCGCGATCGGCGACCCACGCGGCCTCATCGGCCGGGGCGACGCCCGCGATGTGGCGCGCCAGCACCGGCGCGAAGAACGCCGCGGCCGGACCAAGGGCGGCAATGACCAGCGCCTTGTGGCCACGGGCGGGGCCGACATAGGGCGCGCCATCGGCCGTGCCGATGCCGCCCACCACCGTCTCGCCCGCCAGTCGCTGGGCCCCCGCCCTGGCGATGGTGCTGCCGAGCCGCGCCCGTGCCGTGGCCGGGTCCCCGCTCAGCAGCGCCGACGCGCTCACTTTGCCGTCCTGCACCAGCACCACGCCGCGATCGAGGAACGACAGATAGGGTGCCGGCAGCGGCCTGGATGTATCGAGCAGCATGGCGGCGCCGGGGATCGGCTCGAGGCTCCGGTCGCGCGCCTCCTCGGGCAGGTCGTCGAGCACTGCATCGTCGCCGGCAAGGATCACCTGCGCGGCCTCGACGCTGTGCTCGCCCGAAACGATGCGCGCCGTGCCGTCCTTGCGCAGGGTCAGTTCGGTGTCGGCGCGATCGAGGTGGCGGACCTCGTGCCTCGCCAGCCACGTCTCGAGCGCCGGCTCGAACCGGCCATGGCCGAGCAGCTGCACATCGCGTACCCGCAGCATCAGCCCGTCGGCGATGCTGCGGTCGGCCACCGGCTCCACGGCGTAGCCGAGGGCGATGGCGAGGTGGCGGAAATGCCCGAGCGCCGCGATGCTGTGCGGCGTTTCGGCGACGAACAGCGGATCGGCGCGGCTGATCAGGCCCTTGCCCCAGCCATTCACCAGCCGCGTCGTCTCGGCGGCGCTGCGCTTCAGCAGCAGCAGCGTTTCGGGCCGGGTGAGCGGGGCGATGGAAATGTCGATGCTGCGCTGCAGCCGGAACGGCGAGAACGGCTCACCCACGAGGCAGACCCGGCGCTGGTGTTCGATGGCGAGCAGGCCGGCGAGCAGTCCCGCCAGCGGGGTGGAGCCGAGCACCAGGTAGTCGTAGCTGCCATCGGCCATGAGATCAGCTAACCACCCTGTGGGCTGCGGCAATGCGCCTCCCACACATCGATGTGTGCGGGTGCATAATTTGCCCGAATGCCTTTATAGATCGGCCGCGTATCCGCACCGTCGCATGAGGCAGAGCCCTGCACATGATATTTTGGTCGCTCGCTTTTGTGGTCACAGCCGTCGCCTGCGCCGCGCTCTATTATGCGGGGGCCGGGCGAAGGGTCAACGCGGCTGCCGCTGTTGTAGACAGCCCAGAAGTGGCGCACCTGAAACTGCAGCTCAAAGAGATCGAATCGGACCTGGCCCTGGGCCGTCTCGGCGCCGCCGAGGCGACGGCGGCGAAGGGTGAACTGGCGCGGGAACTGATGCGGCTGAAGGCGACGACGAGAACGGCGACCGATCCCGGTACGCGGCGCGGCCTGGTTGCGGTTGCGGCGGTGGTGACGGCGGTGCTGGCGTTCGGCGTTTACGGTGCGCTGGGCCGGCCGGATCTGCCGGCACAGCCGCTGGCCGAGCGGCAGGACGTGCCGCCGCCGGAAATGACGCTCGACGACGCCATCGCCCGGATCGAGGCGCAACTGAAGCTGAAGCCGGACGATCTGCGCGGCTGGACGGTGATCGCACCGGCCTACATGCAGATGGGCCGCTTTGCCGACGCCGCGAACGCGCTGCGCAAGGTCATCGCGCTCGATGGTCCAACCGCCGATCGCGAGACCGATCTCGGCGAAGCGCTGATGATGGCCAAGGACGGCGATGCCTCGGGCGAGCCGCTTGCGCTGTTCCGCAGCGCCTCCAACCGCGACGTGACGCATGTCCGCTCGCGCTACTATCTCGCCAGCGAAGCCACCCGCGAGGGCGATTTTGCGACGGCCAAAGCCGAGTGGCAGGGGCTGCTGAAGCTAAGCAAGGGCGGTGAGTCCTGGGTGGCCAATGCCGAGGCCGGGCTGGCCGCGGCGGAAGCCGGCCTGAACGGCGGCGAGGTGCCCGACAATTCCGCCATTGCCGGCATGGTCGAAGGATTCTCGAGCCGGCTCAACGACAGCGGCGGCACCATCGAGGAGTGGACGCGGCTGGTGCGCTCACGCCTTGTCCTGGGGCAGACGGAGCTGGCCCAGACAGCGTATGATGCCGCCCGCAAGGCCTATCCCAACGCGGGAGACCGCACCGAACTCGATGTTCTTGCGGCGGATAATGGATTGGTAGCAAGCAATTGACCCGTAAGCAGAAACGCCTGGCAATCATCGCTGGTCTGGGTGCTGTTCTCGCTATCGCGGCGACAGTGATCTTCGTCGCACTGCGCGACCAGATCGTGTTCTTCTATTCGCCGAGCGAGATCCACGAGAAGGCAATTGCCGCAGGTACGCCGATCCGCCTGGGAGGGCTGGTCAAGGAAGGGACCTGGAAGCGCGTCGGAGAAACCTCGGACTTCGTGGTGACCGATGGCCAGACCGAAATGGCGACCCACTATGTCGGGCTGCTGCCCGACCTGTTCCGAGAAGGGCAGGGTGTGGTGATCGAGGGCAGCGTCACGCCGGCGGGCACTTTCGCCGCGACCAACGTGCTCGCCAAGCACGACGAGAACTACATGCCGAAGGAACTGGTGAACGAGCTGAAGAAGCGCGGCGAATGGCAGCGCGACGGGGTTCCGCTGTGATGAGCGCGTTTCCGCAACAGGCCTTTGGTCGCCACGTGGTCGGAGCTATCGCATGAGCATCGAACTCGGCCATTTCGCCCTCGTGCTGGCTTTCGCCATCTCGGCGATCTCGGCGATCGTCGGGCTGGTCTTCTGGAAGCGCGAGGTGCTCGCCGGCTACCTGCAGCAGGGTGCGGTGCTGCAATTCGTGCTGGTCGCCGCGGCGTTCGCGGCGTTGATCCAGGCCTTCGTCGTTTCCGATTTTTCGCTCAAGCTCGCCTATGAGCATGCCAATTCGGCGCAGCCGCTGATTTTCAAGATCACCGCCGTGTGGGGCAACCACGAGGGCTCGATGCTGCTCTGGGTGCTGATCCTGGTGCTCATGGGCGCCGCGGTTGCCGCCTTCGGGCGCAACCTGCCCAAGGACCTGCTGACGCTGGTGCTGGCGGTGCAGAGCCTGATCACCGCCGCCTTCAGCGGCTTCACGCTCTTCACCTCGAACCCGTTCCTCAGGCTGTCGCCGGCGCCTTTCGAAGGGCAGGACCTCAACCCGATCCTGCAGGATATCGGCCTCGCCATCCACCCGCCGCTGCTCTACCTGGGCTATGTCGGCTTCTCCGTCTGCTTCAGCTTCGCCATGGCGGCGCTGATCTCGGGTCGGATCGATGCCGCCTGGGCCCGTTGGGTGCGGCCGTGGACGCTGGTCAGCTGGTGTTTCCTGACCCTCGGCATCGCCATGGGCTCCTACTGGGCCTATTACGAGCTCGGCTGGGGCGGCTGGTGGTTCTGGGATCCGGTGGAGAATGCCAGCTTCATGCCCTGGCTGGCCGGCACGGCGCTGCTCCACTCCGCCCTGGTGATGGAAAAACGCAACGCGCTGAAGGTCTGGACGATCTTTCTCGCCATCATCACCTTCTCGCTGAGCCTGCTTGGCACCTTCATGGTGCGCTCGGGCATCCTCACCTCGGTGCATACCTTCGCCTCCGACCCGACGCGCGGCATGGTGATCCTGGCGCTGCTCGCCGCCTTCATCGGCGGCGCCTTCTCGCTGTTCGCCTTCCGCGCCTCGACCCTCAGGGTGGGCGGGCTGTTCGCGCCGATCAGCCGCGAGGGCGCGCTGATCCTCAACAACCTGTTCCTCGCTACCGCCACCGTGGCGGTGCTGGTCGGGACCCTTTACCCGTTGCTGCTCGACGCCTTGGTCGGCGAGACCATCTCGGTGGGCGAGCCGTTCTTCAACCTCACCTTCGGGGTGATCATGGCGCCGCTGCTGATCATCCTGCCATTCGGCCCGTTCCTCGCCTGGAAACGAGGCGATCTGATCGCGGTGACGCAGCGGCTGGCCGGCGCCGCAGGGCTGGCGCTGTTTGCCGCGGTGCTGTGCTTTGCCTTGACCGGCGGTGAGGTGTCGCTGGCGCCGCTCGGCCTGCTGCTCGGCTTCTGGGTCGCCTTCGGCGCGCTGGCCGAACTGGTCGACCGGGCGAAGTTCTTCCGCACCGACGTCGTCACGTCGTTCAAGCGGCTGTTCGGCCTACCGCGCACGGCGTGGTCGACCGCCATCGCGCATTTCGGCATCGGCGTCACGGTGATCGGCATCGTCGCGGCCAGCGCCTGGCAGCAGGAGCTGGTCACCACCATGGTGCCGGGGCAGGGCGTGGTGATCGCCGAGCACCAGGTGACGTTCGAGGGCATGGAGCATGTCGAGGGGCCGAATTTCGTCTCCGATACCGGCCGCTTTGCCATCCGGGCTCCCGGCGGTGGTGTGCGCACGGCGCTCGCCGAGCGGCGCGTCTACAATGCCAGCGGCCAGCCGACCACCGAGGCGGCGATCGAGACCTACGGCTTCAATCAGCTCTACGTGCAGCTCGGTGAACCGCAGGCCGACGGCAAATCCGTGGTGCGCCTCTGGTATAAGCCCTACGTCACGCTGATCTGGCTCGGTTGCCTCCTGATGGCAGGGGCCGGGTTCCTGTCGCTGAGCTACCGCCGGTTGCGCATCGGTGCGCCCAAGCCGGCATCGGCGCGGGCAGCTGCCGAATGAGGGCGATACTGGCCCTTGTGATGCTGGCGTTGCTGAGCGCTCCGGCGCTGGCCGTACGGCCGGACGAGATGCTGGCCGATCCGGTGCTCGAAACGCGGGCGCGAGCCATCTCCGAAGGGCTGCGCTGCCTCGTCTGCCAGAACCAGTCGATCGACGATTCCGATGCGGACCTGGCGCATGACCTGCGCGTCCTGGTGCGCGAGCGCCTGACCGCCGGCGACAGCGACCAACAGGTGCGCGATTACCTGGTGGCGCGCTATGGCGAGTATGTGCTGCTGAACCCGGTCATGGGCCCGCACACCGTGCTGCTCTGGATCGCGGCGCCGGTGGTGCTGGTGATCGGCGGCATCGTGGTGTTCGTCGGCGCGCGGCGGAAACGCGCCGCAGGGCAGACGGCGTTGACCGAGGATGAGGCCAGGGCGCTCGAAGAACTGGAGCGCTGAGCCTTCAGTGCGCGCCGAACAGGATCGGCACGGTAGCCGCGATCAGCAACACGGCGGCGCCGATGTTGAACGCCGTCGCATAAGCCGGCTGGACGAGGAAGCGGCGCAGCAGGGCGCCGCCGGCTGACCACACCGAGACGCAGGGAATCGAGATCAGCGCCATCGCCGCTGCCGCCATCGCCAGGTTCAGCGCATAGCCGTCGGCGGGCAGGTAAGTGGCGACCGCGCCGGTGGTGATGGCCCAGGCCTTGGGATTGATCCACTGAAACGCCACCGCTCCGGCAAAGCCGAGCGGTGGCCGTTCGTCGGCCTCGACGCTGATCGGCCCGCTGCGCGCGATCTTGATCGCCAGCCAGACGAGATAGGCGGCGCCCGCCCAGCGCATCGCATCATGCAATGCCGGGAACGCCTGCAGCAGCGCCCCGATACCAAGCCCGACTGCCACCAGCTGCAAGGCGACGCCGACGGCAATGCCGGCGACCAGCGGCATCGACCGGCGCACGCCGACCCGCACGCCCGAGGCGAGTGCCATCATGTTGTTGGGCCCGGGCGTGCCGGTGAGCACCACGCAGAAGACGAGAAACGGAATGAGGATGGCGGGGTCGGTCATGTCGCAAGATTACTGCGACAGGCACGCTGTCGTGTTGCAATCTGCGGCGTAGAGTGGCAATTCTGTGCAACAAATGGCTGAAATTAATCAGATAGACCGGCAGATATTGCGCGAGCTCGGCCGCGATGCGCGCCTCTCCAACGTGCGGCTGGCCGAGCGGGTCGGGCTGTCACCCTCGGCCTGCCTGCGCCGGGTGCAGGACCTCGAGCGGAGCGGCATTATCAGGGGCTATCGCCCGGTGATCGATCGCGCGCGGCTCGGGGCCGGGTTTCGCGCCTATGTGTCGGTGGGGCTGTCGAGCCATACCAAGGCCAGCCAGGAGGCGTTCGAGAAAGCGGTGGCGCTGGCGCCCGAGGTGGTCGAGTGCCACAACGTCACCGGTTCGATCGAATACCTGCTGCGCATCGAGGTCGCCGATATCGAGGCCTACAAAAGCTTCCATACCGACGTACTGGGGACGCTCCCGACGGTCAGCGCGATCACCACCTTCGTGGTGCTGGGCTCGCCCAAGGACGATCGCGCCTAGCAGTCGGGTTCGACCTCGCGGTCGGCGCGCGTCGATCGGCGATTGATACCCATGACTTGTGGCGACTCGGCGGGCGGCGCTACCCATGGCCCGTGCCCCTCACTGACCTCCTCCCAGCCGATCTCGATCCGACCCTGGCGCTGGCCCTCGTCGCGCTGAGCCTGGTAACCTCGCTGATCACCGCGACCTTCTCGCTCGGCGGTGGCACGCTGATGGTGGCGGTGCTGGCGCTGGTGTTTCCACCGCTGGTCGTCGTGCCGTTGCACGGGGCCATCCAGCTCGGCTCCAATGCCGGGCGGGCCCTGGTGCAGCGCGCCCACATCCAGTGGCAGCTGGTGCTGTGGTTGTCGCTGGGCGGGGCCATCGGCACAGTGGTCGGCGGCCAGTTCGCGAGCCTCCTCCCCGCCACTGCCCTGCAGGTCGCCATCGCCGCCTTCGTGCTGTTGACCACCTGGCTGCCGCAGCCGGCCATCGTCGGGCGGTCGCGACTGGCACAGGTGATCGGCGGAGCGGTGATCGCCGCGGTGTCCATGGTGGTCGGCGCGACCGGACCGCTGGTCGCGATATTCATCAAGGGCCTGGCCGACCGGCGGCATCTGGTCGCCACGCACGCCATGTTGATGACGCTGCAGAACAGCTTCAAGGTGGCGATGTTCGTGCTGCTCGGCTTCGCCTTCGCCGCCTACCTGCCATTGGTCATTGCAATGATCGCCTCCGGGTTCGTCGGCACGGCGATTGGCAGCCGGCTGCTGGTCAAGGTGCCGGAAGCTGCGTTTCGCTGGGGTTTCAAGATCGTGCTGACGGTGGTGGCGCTGGACCTGCTGCGCACCGCGCTGTTCTGAGCGTCCGCCGTTCATCAACATTACCGATAATTAACGCCCGGGTCACTGTGCAGAAAGGCGCTGGGCTCCATATCTCTCAGCCATCAAGAGTGCCTGACTGAAGGAGATCATCATGCCCTCGACTAAGTTCAACGCTCGCCGCTGGCTCGGGGCTTCGGCTCTGGCGATCCTCGCCGGCATCGGTGGTGGTACCGCCTTCGTCGCGGCCACCGCCCCCTCCACCGCACAGACTGCTACGCTGCTGCCGGCCGCGCAGATCAGCGCCCCGGCCGTGACCAACGCGCCGAACTTCGCTGACCTCGTCGAGGCCGTGAAGCCGGCAGTGGTCTCGATCATCGTCGAAGGCGGTGAGAAGGCCAATCCGCGCCAGCTGCAGCGCGGTGGTCCGCAGTTCAAGTTCAACTTCCCCGACCTGCCTGATGATTCTCCGTTCAAGGATTTCATGGATCAGTTCGGCCAGCAGTTTGGCCAGGGCGGTCAAGGCGGCCAGGGTGGCCAGCAGCAGGCGCCGCGCAAGTTCATGGCGGCCGGCTCGGGCTTCGCCATCTCGGCTGACGGCTACATCGTCACCAACAACCATGTCGTCGAGAATGCCGACAAGGTGACCGTGGTGTTCGATGATGGCAAGGAAATGAGCGCCAAGGTCATCGGCACCGATGCCAAGACCGACCTCGCCGTGGTCAAGGTCGATGGCGTCACCGACCTGCCCTTCGTCAAGCTGGCGGAGAGCGAGATCCGGGTCGGCGAGTGGGTGGTGGCCGTCGGTAACCCGTTCGGCCTCGGTGGCACCGTCACCGCCGGTATCGTTTCGGCCCGTGGTCGTGACATCGCCGGCTCGGCCTATGGCGACTTCCTGCAGATCGATGCCGCGGTGAACACCGGCAACTCCGGTGGCCCCGACTTCAACATGCAGGGTGAAGTGGTCGGCGTGAACACCGCCATCTTCTCCCCCAATGGCGGCAATGTCGGTATCGCCTTCGCCATCCCTGCCAGCGTCGTCAAGCAGGTGACCGGCCAGCTCATCCAGAGCGGCACGGTGACCCGCGGCTTCCTCGGCGTCGGCATCCAGGATGTCAGCAGTGACATCGCCGACAGCGTCGGCCTGAAGGATGCGGCCGGTGCGCTGGTCACCGAACCGACCAAGGACAGCCCGGCTGACAAGGCCGGCGTGAAGTCCGGCGACGTCATCACCGCCGTGGACGGCAAGTCGGTCAGCAACGCGCTCGACCTCAGCCGCACCATCGCCGGCAAGAACCCCGGCACCGCCGTGGAACTGTCGGTCTGGCGCGACGGCAAGGAGCAGAAGATCTCGGTGACCCTGGGCAAGCTCGATGAGACCGCTGCGCCCACCGAGCAGCAGCAGCAGGCACCCGCCGAGGAACCGGCAGCCCCGGCTCCGACCAGTGTCGGCCTGACGCTGGTGCCCAACTCGGGCGGTGAAGGCCTCCTGATCCAGGACGTCGATCCGAATTCGGCTGCCGCCGAGAAGGGCTTCGCCGTGGGCGATACCATCCTCGAGGTCAACAACCAGGCCGTTTCGTCGGTCGCCGACTTCGAGAAGGCCGTGCAGGCCGTCAAGGACTCGGGCCGCAACACCGCCCTGGTCAAGGCCCAGCGCGACGGCAACACCCGCTTCATCGGGCTGCCGATCACCGAAGGCAAGTCGTAACCAATACCGGGCTCCGGGGCAGTTGCTCCGGAGCCTATCTACTTGAGTGAATGGCCAATGGTGAATGGTGGGCGGGGTTGTCGAAGTTTGGCGCTCCGTTCACCATTCACCATTTACAATTCACCCCGCAGCGAGGGGTCGGTGCAATGAAGATTCTGCTGATCGAAGACGACCGCGAGGCGGCCAGTTACCTGATCCAGGCGCTGGATGAGGCCGGCCACATCGCCCATCACGCCAGCGACGGCGAGACCGGTTACGCCATGGCTTCGTCGATGGACTACGACGTGCTGGTGGTCGATCGCATGCTGCCGCGCCGCGACGGCCTGTCGATCATCGAAAGCCTGCGCGCCGAGGACAACCGCACGCCGGTGCTGATCCTGTCGGCGCTCGGCGAAGTGGATGACCGCGTCACCGGCTTGCGCGCCGGCGGCGACGACTACCTGGTCAAACCCTACGCCTTTACCGAGCTCCTCGCTCGCATCGAAGTGCTGGCGCGGCGCTCCTCGCCCGCCGAAGCCGCCACCAGCTTCGAGGTGGGCGGGTTGGCGCTCGATCGGCTGAGCCGCAAGGTCGAGCGCGACGGCGAGGTGATCCTGCTGCAGCCGCGCGAGTTCCGCCTGCTCGAGTATCTGATGAAGAATGCCGGCAAGGTGGTGACCCGCACCATGCTGCTCGAGAATGTCTGGGACTATCACTTCGACCCCCAGACCAACGTCATCGACGTGCATATGTCGCGGCTTCGCGCCAAGATCGACAAGGGGCACGCCAACCCGCTGCTGCACACCATCCGCGGCGCGGGCTATATGATCCGCGACTGACCATGTTCCGGCTCGCTCAGCTCTGGCGCACCACGACGGTGCGCCTTACCGCGCTGTTCATGCTGATCTTCGTGATCTTCGCGGTGGTGCTGCTGGGCCTGATCACCTGGCAGACTTCGGTGCAGTTGCAGCGCCAGCAGACCGACGCCATCGATCGCGAGTCCATGCAGATCAAGCAGATGGACAGCGATTCCGGCTTCCGCGCCACCATCATTGCCGTGCAGCGGCTGGCCAGCCAGCCGGGGCCGGGTATCTACTACCTCGCCGATCCCGCCGGTCAGCTCCTCATCGGCAACGTCACCGATCTGCCGCCCGAAGTGCTGGCCGAGCCGGGCACCTACAGCTTCAACTATGCCAAGCCGCGGCCGTTCGATGACCCCGAGCCCGATGACGCCGGAACGGCGCAGCGCCAGGGCTATGCCGTGGTCCGCTCCCAAAAACTGGCCAGCGGGCTGATCCTGGTGGTTGGCCGCGACGTGGTGGAACGGCGCGGTTTCACCGCCATCGTGCTGCAATGGTTCGCCGTGGGCGCCGGCGGCATCCTGCTGTTCTCGCTGGTGGCGGGCGTGCTGACCGCGGTGCGCGTGCTGCGCCGGATCGACACCATCTCGTCGACCTCCAACAAGATCATGTCTGGCAACCTCAGCGAGCGCGTGCCGGTGACCGGCCGCAACGACGAGTTCGATGCGCTGGCGACCAACCTCAACCTCATGCTCGATCGCATCGAGCAGTTGATGCAGGGCATGAAGGAGGTGACCGACAACGTCGCCCACGATCTCAAGACGCCGCTGACTCGCCTGCGCAACAAGGCCGAGTCGGCGCTGCGCGACGGGCAGAACGAAGCGACGCGCAAGCAGGCGCTTGAGACCACGATCGAGGAGAGCGACAAGCTCATCAAGACCTTCAATGCCCTGCTGATGATCGCGCGGGCCGAGGCCGGCACGCCGTCGGGCGCGCTGAGCGAGATCGACCTGAGCGCGGTGGTGCTCGATGTCGCCGAGCTGTATGGCCCCCTGGCCGAGGACCAGGGACTGGCGCTCGAGACCGATATCGATGAGGGCGTCAGGATCAACGGCAACCGCGAACTGCTCGGGCAGGCGCTGGTCAACCTGATCGAGAACGCGCTGAAATATTACGAGCCGTCAGAGGGTAAGGCGGGTCTGATCAAGGTCAGCCTGAAGCGTGCCGGCGCCCGCGTGCGCATCGAGGTGACCGACAACGGCCCCGGCATCCCGGCCGAGGATCGCGGCCGCGTGGTCGAGCGCTTCGTGCGGCTGGAAAAGAGCCGCACCGAACCCGGCTCCGGGCTCGGCCTGTCGCTGGTGGCGGCGGTGGCACAGTTGCACAAGGGTGAACTGCGGCTCGAAGACAACGCGCCTGGCGTCCGGGCGGTGGTGGACCTGCCGGGCTAGGCCACCGAACTCCACCGGTGTGGTTGCGCCACCACCGTGCCCCTTCAGGGCACAGGGGCCAACTCAGTGCGCCGTCTGCACCGAGGTTTCGCCGATCCCGATCCCGGCGACTTTGCCGCCCTTGATCACGTAGCCGATATATTGCGCGATGTCGGAATAGCCGCCCGGGCGATCCGAGCGGTAGGCGATCTTGTTGCCGGAGGCGGCGCCGAAGGTGGCCTTGAGGTCCGCGGTCGAGGCGCCGAGGCTCGGGATGCCGAAATTCGGGGCGGTGAACCCCGCCGGCGCCGCGTCGCAGTTCTTGGACGGTTTGCTGGCGCTCTCGGCGGCCACCATCATCACGAACTCGTACCCGCCCAGCGCGTTGGAGATGAACCACACATTGGCGCCCTCGGCACTGTAGCACAGCCAGTCGGCGCGGCTCGCCTCGTCGCCCTCGCGTCGGATTGTGCCGCCAAAGGCCTTCTGGATGTCTTTGAGCTTGGTGCGCTGCAACTGCACGGTCAGCTTGCCCACGCCGATCGCCTTGACCGGCGGCTTCTCGATATTGGCTTTGATGAAGTTGAAGCTGTTGCCGAAGATCGCCTGGCCCATGCCGTCGAGACCGGCGGCGGAGGCGGGAACGGCGGCGAGAATGGGGGCGGCCAGAAGGGTGGCGATAAGGGCGGCAATACGGGTGCGCATGCGGGGCTCTTCGGATTTGGCTGGCGCGGGACCATAGCGATGCCGATGCCGAAATCCAGTGACTTTTAGGCTTAGCTAACCATAAGCGCCGCGTCCCCGGCCTGCGCCGGAATGACATCCTGAGTAGGGCGGGTTATCGAGGGGGCATGAAAGTCACGCTCGAAACCCTTCTCGCTTCAGCTCCTTACCTGAGAGATCTCGCCGATCGACACGCCGATTGGTTCGCCGCGGCGCTGCAACAGTCGCCCGATACCGCACTGGCGGCGGTTCTCGATGGGGTGGCGACGGCCGGGCGCGACGCGGCCAGCGAGGACGAGATCGGCCGCGAGCTGCGCATCGCCAAGGGGCGGGTGGCGTTGCTCGCAGCGGTGTCCGAAGTCGAGGGGCGCTGGACCACCGCGCAATCGACGGCGGCACTCTCCGACCTGGCCGACGCGGCGCTCGACGCGGGGCTCGAACTGTTGCTGCGGCTCGCCGCGGCCCGCGGGCTGACCGAGGCGACGGCGGCGAACTCGGGGCTGGCGCTGTTCGCGCTCGGCAAGCATGGCGGGCGGGAGCTCAACTACTCGAGCGACATCGACATCGTCGCCTTCTTCGATCCCGACAAAGGAGCGGTGAAGGAGGCCGGCGAGGAAACGAAGTTCTTCACCCGCATCGTCCAGCGGCTCGCCTCCCTGATGCAGGACCGGACCGAGCACGGCTATGTCTTCCGCACCGACCTGCGGCTGCGGCCCGACCCTGGCGCCACGCCGGTAGCGCTGCCCACCGAGGCGGCGCTCGCCTATTACGAGAGCCGCGGACAGAACTGGGAGCGGGCCGCCTGGATCAAGGCGCGACCTTGCGCCGGCGACAAGGAGGTGGGGGAGCGGTTCCTCAAGGACCTCGCGCCCTATGTCTGGCGCAAGCATCTCGACTTCGCCACCATCGCCGACATCCAGGCGATGAAGCGCCAGATCAACATCACCAAGAATGTCGGCGATACCCGGGTTGCCGGGCACAACGTCAAGCTCGGGCTGGGCGGCATCCGCGAGATCGAGTTCTTCACCCAGACCCAGCAGCTGATCGCAGGCGGGCGCGACCAGACGTTGCGGGTGCGGCCGACGGCGGCGGCGCTGCAGGCGCTGGCGGCGGCGAACTGGATTTCGAGGCGGGCCGCCGAAGACCTGACGCGGATCTACTGGTTCCTGCGCGGTGTCGAGAACCGGCTGCAGATGCTGCGCGACGAGCAGACCCACGTCATGCCCGAGGCCGAGGCGGATATCGCCGTGATCGGCACGCTGATGGGCGAGACGGATTTGCCAGCATTCGAAGCAGCTTACCGGGCGGCGTTGAATCAGGTTGTCGGCTATTACTCCGACCTGTTCGCCGAAGGCGAAAGCCTCGCGGCGGGCAGTGGCAACCTGGTGTTCACCGGCGCCGACGACGACCCGGAAACCATCGAGACGCTGAGCGGCATGGGCTTCAAGGAGCCCGGCAAGGCCATCGCCACGGTCAAGAAGTGGCACTATGGCGGTTACGCCGCGACGCGCGCCGCGGCGGCGCGGGCCCACCTCACCGAGCTGCTGCCGGCGCTGCTCGCCACCATTTCTGGGGCCGGCAATCCGGACGAGGCGCTGGCCCGGTTCGACAACTTCCTGTCCCGGCTGCCCTCGGGCGTGCAGCTCTTCGCGCTGCTGCGCAACCACGAGAATCTCAGGAGCCTCCTGGTCGCGCTGATGGCTTCGGCGCCCCGCATGGCCGATGCGGTGATCCACCGAGCCCATGTCATGGACGGGCTGATCGACCCGGCCTTCGCGGACGATGTGCGCCGGCGCGAAACGCTGCTGGGCAAGATCGAGGCGTTCTTTGCCGACGCGCGCGACTACCAGGACGTGATCGATCGGGCCCGCATCATCGGCCAGGAGCAGATGTTCCTGATCGCCGCGGGGCTGCTGGCCGGCTCGATGGACGCGGCGCGGGCCGGCGAGCAGTTCACCACCTTGGCCGAGGCGCTGCTGACCCGGCTGTTCGACGCGGTGCGGCGCGAGTTCGAAAAGCGGCACGGCGTGGTGCCCGGCGCCCGGGTGGCGCTGCTGGCCTTCGGCAAGATGGCCAGCCGTGAGATGACCGCACGCTCCGACCTCGATTTCATCATGCTGTACGAGACGGGGGGCGCCGACGAGTCCGATGGCGAAAAGCCGCTGGCCGCCAGCCAGTATTACGCGCGGCTGACGCAACGGCTGCTGGCGGCGCTGAGCGCGCCGACCTCCGAGGGGGTGCTCTACGAGGCCGACATGCGGCTGCGGCCGTCGGGCAATGCCGGCCCCCTGGCCACCAGCCTGTCGGGCTTTATCCAGTACCACCACGAGAGCGCATGGACCTGGGAGCATTTGGCGCTCAGCCGGGCCCGCGTCGTCTATGCCGACGGCGAGCTCGGGGCGAGGGTGGACGCCACGGTCGCCGAGATTCTGGCGCGACCGCGCGACGCGGCAAAGACCGTCGACGACGTGCTGGCGATGCGCGCCCTGATGGCCAAGGAGCGGCCGCGACGCCACGCCTTCGACCTGAAACTGGCCGCGGGCGGGCTGGTCGACCTCGAGTTCGTCGCGCAATCGGCGCAACTGGTGGCCGGCGGCACGGTGGCGGCACCGCAGGCCACCACCGGCGTGGTGCTGCGCCGCCTGGCCGAAACCGGCCTGGTGCCCGAGGGACTGCGGCTGGCGGAGATCCTCGAACTCTATTCCACCGTGCTGCAGGTGATGAGCGCCGCGCTGGCCGATCCGTTCAAGGACGAAGGCTGGACCGAGGCGTTCCGCGAGCTGCTGGCGCAACGCACCAACACCCCGAACTTCGAGCGCCTGGCCGCCGATATCCGCGAGATGGAAGGCGAAGTGAGCGCCGCGGCCGAGGCATGGTACGCCAAGGCGCGGGGGCTCTAGCGTTCAGGCCCCGACCGGCGCGTGGCCGATGGCGTAGGCGCCGAGGAACAGCGTCCAGTCGTTGATGATGTGCGCGCCCACCGACACCCAGAGGTTGCGGGTGACGAGGTATGAGAGCGTCAGCACGATCCGCGCCGTGCCGATGATGCCGAGGCACTGCAGCACATTCCAGTCATAGGTCGGCAGGTGCAGGGCGGCGAACCACAGCGTCGAAACCACCACCGCGATGATGAGGCCGGCGCGCTTCGGCAGGCCGAACCGCCTGACGCAGAGCCAGAGCACGGCCAGCAGCGGCAGCACGGTTGTTAGTTCCTCGCCGATCAACTGGATGAAGGTGCGGCTGAGGAACAGCACGAGTTCGGCGGGCCCAACGCCTTCGAGCGAGGTCACCGCCGGGTTTGCCGCCATTGGCGTCAGGAGGCTCAGCAGGTAGCCGGCAACCCCCGAGACGACGATGGTCAGCACGCCGAAGCCCAGGGACTGGCCGAACTGCTTGATACCATAACGGCGGAACGGCGCCGTCCAGTGCCGGCCGGCAACCATGGCGAGGGCGCCGAGCGGGATGGCGACGAACAACAGCGGTGGAACGAAGTTCAACGGCGCGCCGTCGAGTGGCAGCGCCACCAGGGCCGCGAAACCCAGAGCCACGGCCAGCAGCACCAGCAGCCAGCCGCGCCCGGAAATTTCGACCGGCCGTCCATCGTAGAACGGCAGGTCCGTGCGTTCGCTCATGCTTGTCCCCCGGTCGCGGTGTCCGGCCCACTAGGCCACGGAACACCGGTGGCGTCGAGGCAGCTCAGGCCGGCGCGTAGGCGACTTCCACATCCAGCACCCAGGTGATGTCGAAACGGTCGCGCAGCATGCCGTAGAGCGGCGACCAGCCGGCCGGAGCCAGCGGCTGCAGGATCGTGGCGTCGGCAGCGAGCTTCTGCCAATAGCCGGCGACCTCTTCGGCTCCATTGCCGCGCACCGAGACGAAGACCGGGATCTCGCCCGGGTTCCAGGCGAGGCGCGATGGCACGTCATAGGCCATGATGCGAAAGCCGTTCTCGGCTTCCACCTGGCCCCACATCACCTGGTCGGCCTCGTCGGAATTCTGTACCGCCCCGGCGTCCTTGTAGGTCACCACAGTCTGCCGGCCGCCGAACACGGATTGATAGAAGGCGAGGGCGGCCCGGGCGTCGCCGCGGAAGTTGAGATGCGTCGTGGTCTTGATGGTCATGGCGGGCTCCTGTTTGCTGGCCTGATGTGACCTGCTATAGCCGGGGCCAACTGCCACTTTCTGTCAGTTGGATGATGGCGCGACCCGATCGGCTTTTCCGCCTCCTGCAAGCCATGCGCGTGCTGCCTGCGCCGGTCACTGCTGCTCGCCTGGCTGAGGAAACCGAGGTGTCGCTGCGCTCGCTCTATCGCGATATCGACAGCCTCCGCGCGGCCGGAGCGCGCATCGAAGGCGAACGCGGCTACGGCTACCGGCTGATCGAGGATTACGCGCTGCCGCCGCAGACCTTCGACCGCGACGAGATCGAGGCCCTGGCGCTGGGGCTCGCCGAGGTGAAACGGATGGGCGATCCGGCGCTGGCGAAAGCCGCGACCTCGGTGCTCGCCAAGGTGGCCGCAACCCTGCCGGACGATCGCGAGCAGCATTTGTTCCACGCCGTGTCGCAGGTCTACCGCCCGGAGGCGCGCTTCGCCGCCGGGCTGGATATGGACGTGGTCCGCCAGGCCTGCTGGCGCGAAGAGGCGCTGGCCATCCGCTACACCGACAAGGCCGGCGCCGTCTCGGAGCGCACCATCCTGCCATTGGCCATCGTCTATACCGAGGGGACGTTGACCCTGTTGGCCTGGTGCTGCCTCCGCGAGGCGTTTCGGATGTTCCGGTCGGATGGGATCAGCGCGTTGCGCTTGACGGGAGCCAGCTTTCGCCCTCGGCGCGTGGCGCTGTTGCGCAACTATGTTGCAGAACTCGAGGCACGAGCCGGCCGAGACCATCCCGGTAGTGGCAGTTCTCCCACACCCGGCCGGAGATCGAAACGAAAATCATCATATGACTAAGAAGTTCGACCCGGCCTGTGCTAGGAGAGTCGGGTTTATACCTCGACCGGGCCGAGCGGCGGCGGCGAGGTGCAGAGCTTGTGGGGATTGAATGCGAAAACTACTTCTGGCTTCCGCCTTGCTGCTGTCGACGGGATACGCCGTCCAGGCGGCAGATCTGATCGTCATGCCGGAGGAGGTGCCGGTTGCCGCCTCGGGCAGCCCGAGCATTTACGTGCAACTTCTCGGCGGCGCCGCACTGGGCCTTGATGTCGATTTCTTCGAGGATGGCTTCAACGACGAGTCCTACACCATGGACACCGGTCTGGCTGCGGCCGCGACGCTTGGTGTGATGGTCATGGACAACGTGGCGATCGAAGGCGACCTGTACTGGACTGATCGGGTGTTCACCACCGAGCCCGACTATGATCTGTCGACGCTGAGCGCCATGGTCAATGTCAAGGCGCTGCTGCCGGTCAACGAGATGTTCACTCTCTATGGCGCCGTCGGCGTTGGTTACATCACCTACAGCGTCAATCCGGATGGAGACGATTACGGCGGCTGGGGTTATCAGCTGATCGTCGGCGCGACCGCCGAGGTGGCCGAGAACATCGCACTCGTGGGCGAGCTGCGTTACCAGCGCGGTTTCGGCGAAATCCCGATGGATGGCGACGACTTCTACGGCATCGATGCGCCGACGGCATCGGCTCTCGTCGGTTTGAAGATCAGCTTCTGATCGGACGGAAAGTAACGAAGGCGGCCCGCTTCGGCGGGCCGTTTCGTTTGCGCAAGACGCGTCGCAAGTAACTGTAATCCTCCACATGTCTGGCCGAGTCTGCAGTTGCCGGCTATTGGCGGCTGCTGGAGGGTTGTCATGAGACTTGTCGTTGCCACCACACTATGCGCCGTTCTTGCCATCGCGCCGGCATTGGCCCGCGAGGTAAAACAAAGCACGCTCGACTTCCGCAAGCAGTACCACAGCCGATATTGCCCGGGGAAAGCCGCCTGCAATGTTTGCGAAGTGCGCTGGAAGGGCCAGTTCAACGGGCACTGCACGTTACCCAAGGACCAGTTGATGGGCGAGCCTTGCCGGTGCGCCTCAACGGAGGGCTGGCAGAAGGGCATCGTGATGAAGCTCGATCCTGTTGACGGCTGGCTTTACCAGAAGAGGTAGCGGCTAAGCCGCCTTTGCCTCAGTCTCGGCCAGCAGCGGCAGGCTGATCGCCACGGTGGTACCGAGGCCCTGCCGGCTGTCGATGGCCAGGTGCCCGCCCGACAGCTCGGCGATGGCGCGGGCAATGGCGATGCCGAGACCGGCGCCTTCGCGGTCACGGGTGAGGGCGGCATCGCCGAACACGAAGGGCTGGGACAGGGTTTCGAGCCGCTCCTGCCCCATGCCGATCCCGGTGTCGGTGATCTCGAGCACCACCCCGTCGGCGGCGGCATAGGCGGCGAGAGTGACCTTGCCGCCGCGTGGCGTGAAGCGCACCGCATTCTCGACGAGGTTGGACATCATCCGCTCGAGCGCGAAGCGATCGGCGGTGATCAGGGCGTGGCAGGGGCCACCCAGCCCGAAGGTGACGCCGGCATGCTGCGCCTGGCCGGCGAAGCGGCGAAACACCCCGACCAGCAGTTCGTCGGCAGTGAAGCGGTCGGCCTTCATCTCACGCCGGCCGCCTTCCAGCTCGGCCAGTTCGAGGATCGAGCCGAAAAAGCCGAGCAGCCGCTCGCCCGATGATTTCACTGCCTCGACATAACCGAGATAGCGCGGGTCGCCGAGCGCGCCATAAGGCTGCTGCCGCATCATGTCGGCAAAGCCGATAATGTGGTTCAGCGGCGTGCGGATATCGTGGCTGAGATGGGCGAGGAAGCTGGTCTTGGAACGGCTCGCGGCCTCGGCGCGAAGCTTCTCTTCGTGATAGCGCCGGGCCAGCAGGCGCTGCTCTTCGCGGATCGAGGTCAGCAACTGGTTGGTGCGGCGACTTTCGGTGACATCCATCACCAGGGTGACGAAGCCGGAACCATCGAGCGGGCGCTCTTCGATGAGCAGGGTCGAGCCGTCCTCGCGGTGTAGTTCGAGCAGCCGGTTCTCCCAGTCCTCACGGACCGATTGCATATAGCCGCCCTGCGCCAGGCTCTTGACCACCTCATGGTAGGCAGCGCCGGCGGCCAGCGCGTCCGGGGTCACCCCAAGGCGTTCGGCGAAGCGGCTGTTGCTGGCGATCAGGCACGCGTCGGTCCCCCAGCAGGCGACGCCGAAAGGCAGGGTTTCGATCAGCGCGGCATAGCCGCTGGTCGGTTTGCGACCCGTAAGACGGGTGAGCAGCCGCTCCAGCACGCTGATGACGGTGCGTCGCAGCCAACTGCCACGCATCAGTCCATCAGGCGCGCGGAATCGCTTCGCCTCGTCGCCGGATTGCTCCGTCGGCCGCATCAAGTTCTCCGCCTATGTGATTGGGACGACCCAGTGATTTGCCCCGATGGGGGGACTTTGAATCCGCTTCGCCGTCACTGTCCAGAGGGGTCTCTGGGAGCCGTGACGGCGAAGCGCAAAATCGTGAGTCGATTGAATCACTTAGGCCCGGAAGAAAAATTCTTCCAAGGGTAAGGTTGCGTTAACCAGACGGGACGCGGGGCCGCCTCGCAACGAGCCGGCCTCGGTTTTCGACTGCTGGTCGCGTCATCGAACCGGAAAAGTCAGGCGACTTTCCCGATCACGCTCCGAGCGTCCGCTCCAGGATATCGGCCGTGTTGCGGCTCAACCCACCGGAGTCCTGCAGGGATTTCAGTGCCCTCTCGGCTTCGCCGCGACGTACGGATTCGAAGCTGCGCCATACGCGGAACGCCGTAAGCACCCGTGCCGCAACCTGCGGATTGCGCTTGTCGACATCACCGACGAACTCGGCGAGGAAACGGAAGCCGGCGCCGTCCCGACGGGCGAACTGCGTCGGGTTGTTCATCCCGAAGGTTGCCATCAGCGCCCGCAGCCGGTTGGGGTTGTTCTGCGGGAAATCCGGCGACGCGAGGATGGCCCGGATCCGCTCCAGCGCGCCGTCGTCGGTGGCGAGCGCATTGAGCGACAGCCACTTGTCGAGCACCAGCGGATCGGAGGTGTATTGCCGGTAGAAATCGGCCAGCAGTGCATTGGCATCGCCGGTCCATGACTGGACCACAGTGGAAAGCGCCGACAGCCTGTCCGTCATGTTGAGCGCCCGCTCGTACTGCTCGCGCGCCAGTTTGTCGGCACCCTCCCCCTTGCCGAGGACCAGCAGGGCCAGTGCGGTGTTCTTCATCGAACGCCGGCCGGTCTGCTGGAAATCCGGGGAGTAGGCGAGGCGGCTGTCATTGGTCAGGTAGACCTTCTCCAGCGTCGGAGCGAGCCGCGCCACCAGTGCCGTCACCAGTGCCGTGCGCACCTGGTGGATCCGGTCCGGATCGACATTGCTGCCGATCTCACGGGCTACGGTCTGCTCGGTGGGCAGGCCCAGCGCCAACGCCTTGTAGGCGGCATCGAGCTCCTTGGAGGCGAGGGTCTCCTCGAGCGCGTCGGCGACCGCAGCAACCTGCGCATCGCTCCAGGCCCTGCCGGCCACCGCCTCGGTGAGCAGCCGCATCGACACGTCCTGCAGCGCCTGCCAGCGATTGAACGGATCCGCATCGTGGCGGGCGAGGAACAATTGGTCGGCCTCGCTGGCATTGGTGGTGAGACGGACCGGCGCTGAGAAGCCGCGGAACAGCGACGGCACCGGGCGGTTGGGAATGCCGCTGAAGGTGAGGCTCAGCCGGTTGCCGTCCATGACGATCAGGTCGTCGCGGACGTCGCCACCCGATACCGACGCCCAGTTCATCGGGCTGCCGTTCGGGCCGATCAGGCCGAACTTGATCGGCAGCACCATTGGCTGTTTCACATCCTCGCCGGGGGTTGGCCTGTTCTCCTGCACGATATCGAGCGTGTAGGTCTGCGTGGCCGCATCGAACCGGTCGCTGACGCTGACATCGGGGGTGCCGGCCTGCAGGTACCACTGCTGGAAGTGTTGGAGGTTCTGGCCTGAGGAATCCTCGAATACCTTGATGAAGGCCTCGATGGTCGTCGCCTCGCCGTCATGGCGCTCGAAATAGAGGTCCATGCCCTTGCGGAACCCGGCCTCGCCGAGCAGCGTCGCCAGCATGCGGACGATCTCGGCGCCCTTCTCGTAGACGGTCGCCGTGTAGAAGTTGTTGATCTCCTTGTAGCGATCGGGCCGCGCCGGATGGGCGAGGGGACCGCCATCCTCGGGGAACTGCGTCTGGCGCAACTGCCGCACGTCATCGATGCGGTTCACCGGGCGCGAGCGCTCGTCCATCGAGAATTCCTGATCGCGGTAAACCGTCAGGCCTTCCTTGAGGCAGAGCTGGAACCAGTCACGGCAAGTGATTCTGTCGCCAGTCCAATTGTGGAAATACTCGTGCGCGATGACGCTCTCGATATTGATGTAGTCGGCGTCGGTGGCGCTCTCCGGCTTGGCGAACACCAGCTTGTCGTTGAAGATGTTGAGGCCCTTGTTCTCCATCGCGCCGAAGTTGAAATCGGACACGGCGACGATGTTGAATATGTCGAGATCATACTCGCGCCCGAACCGGCGTTCGTCCCAGGCCATGGAGCGCTTCAGCGAGTCCATGGCATAGAGGCATTCGCTCTCCTTGCCATGCGTGCAGTAGATGCCGAGCGCCACCTTGCGGCCCGAGGCGGTGGTGAACTCGTCGTGGATCGAACCGAGATCGCCCGCCACCATGGCGAACAGGTAGGCCGGCTTCGGAAACGGATCTTCCCAGACCGCGAAATGCTTGCCGTCGGGCAGGGACCCCTGTTCGACGAGATTGCCGTTGGAGAGCAGGATCGGCGCCAGCGCCTGGTCGGCGCTCATCCGCACCTTGAACGGCGCCAGCACGTCGGGGCGGTCGAGATAATAAGTGATGCGGCGGAAGCCTTCCGGCTCGCACTGCGTGCACCACGTGCCGCTGGAGCGGTAAAAGCCCATCAGCCGGATGTTCTTTTCCGGCTCGACCGCCACTTCGGTCTCCAGCACGAAACGCTTGTTCGGCGGCTGGTGGATGGTGAGCCCGGTGGGCGTCGCCTCGTAAGCGGTAAGCGATTGCGGCAGCCCGTCGATGGCGACGGTGCGCAGCATCAACTCCTCGCCATCCAGCACCAGCGGCGTTCCGGGCGCCGTGTTGGCCCGCGGCACCAGCGTCAGCATGGCGCGGATCACCGAGGTGTCCGGCGCGATCCGGACATCCAGTTCGACCTTCTCGATCGCGTAGGGGGTCTCGGCATAGTCCTTGAGGAAGACCGTCTCTTCGTTCTCGCCGCGCATCAAATGCTCCGCTGCATCAACTCGTTAACCAACTGTGGCGCAGGCGCAACAGCCGAATCCAGGGGTTAGTGTATTCTATGCGGCTGACAACCAGCCATGCGGAACGATCCCTGCCGATTTCGGCAGTATTGGGATCGACGCGCGGCCGGCCCGCCAGCACGCACCTCCGTCACGCTATTGGCGTGACGTGTGCGTAATCCAAATCAGACAAGAGGGTAAGCCCTCGGATGGCAAGAGCCGCTTGACCTCAACCTAGGTTGAGGCCGTAGCCGTGCCGCCATCCAGGGTGGACGGAGGAGACAGTCGTGATCGACAGAGTGTTCAAGTGGTTCGAGGATCGGCTGAACCCCTATCCGCAGGGGGAGCCGACGCAACCGCCCAACGGGCTGGTCGCCTTCTGCCTGCATTATTGCAAGGGCGCCAAGCGCTGGCTCATCGCCATGGCGATCCTGGGGGCCGCGATTGCGGCCGGTGAAATCGCGCTGTTCGGCTTCATGGGGTCGCTCGTCGACTGGTTGAGCACCGCCGACAAGTCGACCTTCCTGCAGACCGAGGGCTGGAAGCTGGGCCTGATGGCGCTGGTGCTGCTGGTCGGCTTGCCGCTGCTGCAGATCGTCGACACCCACATCATCCACCAGACGCTGATCGGCAACCTGCCGCAGCGCATCCGCTGGATGGCGCACCGCTATCTGCTGCGCCAGTCGATGAGCTATTTCCAGGACGAGTTCGCCGGCCGCATCGGCGCCAAGCTGATGCAGACGGCCCTCGCCGTGCGCGAAGTGGTGATGAAGCTGCTCGACGTCACGGTGTTCGTGGTCGTCTACTTTGCCGGCGCCGTGGTGCTGGCGGCGATGAGCGACCTGTGGCTCGCCGTGCCGTTCCTGGTCTGGCTCGCCGCCTATGTCGCGCTGCTGATCCGCTACGTGCCGCAACTGGGCAAGATCTCCGAGGCGCAGGCGGATGCACGCTCGCTGATGACCGGTCGCATCGTTGACAGCTACACCAACATCGCCACCGTCAAGCTGTTCTCGCACTCGCGGCGCGAAGAGGCCTATGCGCACGAGGCGATGGACCAGTTCATGGGCACCGTGCACCAGCAGATGCGGATGATCGCGTTCCTGCAGATCGTCATCCCGCTGATGAACAACATCCTCTTGTTCGCCGTGGTCTGCGTCGGCATCAACCAGTGGATCTTTGCCGGCATGACCCCGGGCGCCATCGCCGTGGCGGCGGCCCTGGTGCTGCGTTTCCAGGGCATGAGCCAGTGGGTGATGTGGGAGATGTCGGCGCTGTTCGAGAACATCGGCATCGTGCGCGACGGCATCAACTCGATCTCGCTGCCGCGCGTCGTCGCCGACCAGCCCGACGCCAAGCCCCTCGGCCCGGTGAAGGGCGATGTGCGCTTCGACGATGTCGGCTTTCACTACGGCAAGCAGTCCGGCGTCATCGATCACCTGAACCTCGAGATCAGACCGGGCGAGAAGATTGGTCTCGTCGGTCGCTCCGGGGCGGGCAAGTCGACCATCGTCAACCTGTTGCTGCGCTTTTACGATCGCGAAAGCGGCCGGATCACCATCGACGGCACCGACATCGCCACGGTGCAGCAGGATACGCTGCGCGAGCAGATCGGCGTGGTGACGCAGGATACCTCGCTGCTGCACCGCTCGGTGCGCGAGAACATCCTCTATGGCCGCCCCGATGCGACCGAAGAAGAGATGCTGGCCGCGGCCCGTCTTGCCGAGGCCGACACGTTCATCGACGGGTTGGTCGACCTAAAGGGGCGCAAGGGTTACGACGCCCATGTCGGCGAGCGCGGCGTCAAGCTCTCCGGCGGCCAGCGTCAGCGCATCGCCATTGCCCGGGTGCTGCTCAAGAACGCCCCGATCCTGGTGCTCGACGAAGCGACCTCGGCGCTCGACAGCGAAGTCGAGGCGGCGATCCAGGGGCAGCTGCAGCTCTTGATGCGCAACAAGACCGTCATCGCCATCGCGCACCGCCTCTCGACCATCGCCATGATGGACCGGCTGGTGGTGCTGGAGCAGGGCAAGATCGTCGAGCAGGGGACGCATGCCGAACTGATCGCGCTCGGCGGTGTCTACGCCAAGCTCTGGGCCCGCCAGTCCGGCGGCTTCATCGAGATGGATGCCCAGGAGGAAGCGGCGGAATGAACGATCGGGTGGTCTTCGTGTCCAGCCGAGAGTTTCGGCTATGGAAATATGCTGTCGGCCACAGCCAGCTCCTGCTTCGGAGCCCCTCGGGGCCGGAGCATGCAACCTGTGTCGACATCTTCTTCAAGGGCGTCTCGAGGATATCGAGCGAGACCGACTACAAGGGGCTGCGCATCGTGCGCCAGGGAAGCGTTCCCAACGATGAGCGATCCGTCGCTTTTCGGCTGGAGGCAACCGACGGTACCGGTGTGGCCGGCAGTATCGAGGCCCTGGTTGCCTTCGCCCTCGAGAGCGAGATCAGTTACCACGACGAAAGCCCGATATGGAGCGGCAGCGGTCTTCACACGATGCCCGTTCACAAACTCTAGAGCTCTTAGATTTCAACCATCCCAAGGAGGGGACAAATGGAAACTCGCAATCATCCCGGATTCATCGACCTCAGCGCGGGCCCTAATGCCAGCTGGTCCAAAGTGAAGCGAAAACAATCCGTTAGAGCCCTGACCTGACTCGGATAGTCGGTTACCGGGCTCGGAAAATGAGTTCAAAATGCTCAACCGAGTCATTGCCTGGTTCGATGCCCGCTACTCTCCGGTAGCGCTGGCCAAGGACACCCAACCCCCGATGGGGGTGACCAAGTTCACCATGTATTTCGTCAACCAGTTCCGCGGCGCCTTCCTGCTCCGCATGGTGCTGGTGGCCATCGGCTCGATTGCCGATGCGATGATGCCGGTCTTCGTCGGCGTCGTGGTCGGTCTGCTCGCTACCACCCCGCCGGGGCAGATGTTCGAGCTGCACTGGCAGACCTTCCTGTTGATGATCCTGGTGATCGCGGTGGTCCGCCCGATCACCTTCCTGCTCGATACGCTGGTGCGTAACCACTCGATCGTGCCCAACCTCGTCGACATCGTTCGCTGGCAGAGCCATTGGCACGTCATCCGCCAGACCTGGAGCTACTTCCAGAACGACTTCGCCGGGCGCATCGCCAACAAGATCATGCAGGCCGGGGAATCGATCGAAACCTCGGTCAACATGACCATCGACGCCGTCTGGTACGCCGGCATCTTCGTGGTCGTCGCGGTGGTGGTGCTGGCGCGGCTCGACTGGGTGCTGCTGGTGCCGATCGGCATCTGGCTGGTGCTCTACGGCATCCTGTTCACCATCGTCATGCCGCTGATCGCCAAGTATTCCGAGGATCTCTCGGAGGCCAAGTCGGTGATGACCGGCCGCGTCGTCGACAGCTACACCAACATCCACACGCTGAAGACGTTCTCGACCGACGGTCACGAGGATGCCTATGTGGCGGACTCGGTGAACGAGCACGCCGCCGAGTTCAGGAAGCTCATGCGGGTGTTCACCTACATGTGGTCGACGCTGTTCATGCTCAACGCGGGCCTGGTGATTTCGATCGCCTGGATCGCGCTCAGCAGCTGGAATGCCGGCACGCTGAACGCGGCGGCGGTGGCAACGGCCATTCCGTTCGCGCTGCAGATCATGAACATGAGTGGCTGGATCCTCGATGTCGGCTCCAACATCTTCCGCCAGATCGGCACCACGCGGGATTCGATGATCACCATCGCCCAGCCGATCACCATGCTCGACAAGCCGGAGGCCAAAAACCTGGTGGTGAAGGAGGGCGGTATCGCCTTCGACAATGTCACCTTCAACTACTGGCGCGGCAAGGAAGGCACTGTGATGGAGGGGTTCAACCTCGACATCAAGCCGGGCGAGAAGGTGGGACTGGTCGGCCGTTCCGGTGCCGGTAAATCGACGCTGGTCAACCTGATGCTGCGTCTGTTCGACGTGGAATCCGGTTCGATCCGCATCGATGGGCAGGACGTTCGCGACGTGACGCAAGAAAGCGTGCGCGCCGCGATCGGCCTGGTCAGCCAGGACACGTCGCTGCTGCACCGCTCGGTGCGCGAGAACATCAAGTATGGCCGCCAGACGGCGTCCGACGAGGATATGATCCGCGCTGCCGAGCAGGCCAAGGTGGCCGATGTGATCGCCGGGTTGATGGATCCCAAGGAACGGCGGGGCTACGACGCTCATGTCGGCGAACGGGGCGTCAAGCTCTCGGGTGGGCAGCGCCAGCGCGTCGCCATTGCCCGCGTGCTGTTGAAGAACGCCCCGATCCTGGTGCTCGACGAAGCCACCTCGGCGCTCGACAGTGAGGTCGAGGCGGCGATCCAGGATCAACTGGTGTCGCTGATGCAGGGCAAGACTGTGATCGCCATCGCCCACCGCCTGTCGACCATCGCTGCGATGGATCGCCTGGTGGTGCTGGAGAAGGGCCGCATCGTCGAGGAAGGCACGCATGCCGAACTTCTGGCCAGCGGCGGGCACTATGCCCAGCTCTGGCAGCGCCAGTCCGGCGGCTTCCTCGACATGAAGTCCGAGGCGGCTGAATAAGAACAGAGGGGGCGGGCTTCGGTCCGCCCTTGCGTTCCTTGCACCGGTTCTCCCTCCCCCTTGTGGGGAGGGTAGCGAAGCAGGACCTGGCTCAGCCAGGTCCGTTGCGTAGCTGGGTGGGGGGCCAAGCACCGAGTGTGTGGCCACCCCCACCCTTGATCCCTCCCCACAAGGGGGAGGGAGACGACCTGGCGCCACCGAGCGTCATCTCCACCTTACCCCGATTTCACGTTCCCTTCGTTAGGACTCAAGCTATTGAAGGTTCGCGAGAACCCCAATGAAGCTGCTCGAGCCCATCCATCGCTTCTTCGAAAACTGGATCGATCCGTTCGGCAAGTCGGGCGATCTCCGGCCGCCGGCGGTGACCTGGCGGTTCTTCTGGTTCTACATCTCGCAGGCCAGGCTGGCCTTTTTCTCGCTGCTGGTGCTGGGCGGGCTGGTGGCGCTGGTCGAGGCGGCGCTGTTCTATTATGTCGGGCGCATCGTCGACATCCTCGACAATTCCCACCAGGCGGATGGTTGGGCCGGGCTGATCGCCGGGTTCGGGCCGGAGCTGGTCTGGATGCTGGTGGTGACGCTGGGCATCCGCTTCGTCATCACCTGGCTGTCGGCCACCGTGGAAGAGCAGACGGTCAATCTCGGCTTTTACAACTTGGTGCGGTGGCAGGCTTACGCCCATGTGATCCGGCAGAACCTCACCTTCTTCCAGAACGACTTCGCCGGCTCGATTGCTTCGAAGGTCTGGCAGTCGGGCGGTGCGGTGGGCGACTTCATGGTCAGCCTGCTGCAGGTGGTGTGGTTCATCGGCATCTATACCGTGACCACCGTCGTGCTGGTGGGCCAGCTCGACTGGCGGCTGGCCGCGGCGGTGCTGGCCTGGGTCGCGGCCTTCGCCGCGCTGGCCCGCTACTATGTACCGCGGATGCGGAAATACTCGGCCGGGGCGGCGGAGCAGGCCTCGGTGCTGACCGGCCGCATCGTCGACAGCTTCTCCAACATCCAGACGTTGAAGCTGTTCGGCACCGCCGAGGCGGACGACAAGTTCGTGAAGTCGGGTTTCGACAGCTTCATTGCGGCCATGACCAGGCTGGCGCGCACCCTGGTGGGCGTGCGCACCGCGATGGGCATGTTGTCGGGCGTGGCGATCGCCGGCATCGCCGCGCTCTCGGTGCACCTGTGGACCGAAGGGCTGGTGAGCGTCGGCGGCGTCGCCTTCACCACCGGGCTGGTGCTGCGGCTCTATAATCTCCTGGGCCGGCTGATGAACCAGCTCAACGGCCTGATGCGCAACTACGGCACGGCGCAGAACTCGGCCGAGCTGATCGCCCGGCCGCTGGGCCTGGTCGATGCGCCCGATGCCAAGCCGCTGGTGGTGAGCGAGGCGGCGATCAGCTTCGATCATGTCCGCTTCAAATACGACAACGCCCTGCCGGTGATCGACGACCTGCAATTGCGGATCCGGGCGGGCGAACGCGTCGGACTGATCGGCCGCTCCGGGGCGGGCAAGTCGACCATCGTCAACCTGCTGCTGCGCTTCTACGACGTGCAGGGCGGCAGCATTTCGATCGATGGGCAGGACATTTCCAAGGTCACCCAGGAGTCGCTGCGCGCCAATATCGGCGTGGTAACCCAGGATACCTCGCTGCTGCACCGCTCGATCCGCGCCAACCTCACCTATGGCCGGCCCGATGCCACCGATGACGAGATGTTCGCTGCCGCCGCTTCGGCCGAGGCGGACGATTTCATCGAGCACCTGATCGACCAGAAGGGACGCACCGCCTACGACGCGTTTGTCGGCGAGCGCGGCGTGAAGCTTTCGGGCGGGCAGCGTCAGCGTGTTGCGATCGCCCGGGTGCTCCTGAAGAATGCCCCGATCCTGGTGCTCGACGAGGCCACTTCGGCGCTCGACAGCGAGGTCGAGGCGGCGATCCAGGGGCAGTTGAAGACCCTCATGCAGGGCAAGACCGTGCTTGCCATCGCCCACCGCCTCTCGACCATCGCCGAGATGGATCGTCTCATCGTGCTCGAAGCAGGGCGCATCGTCGAGGAAGGCACCCACGCCGAACTGCTCGCGGCCGGCGGCCATTACGCGACGCTCTGGGCTCGTCAGTCGGGCGGTTTTCTGGATCTGAAGGCAGCGGAGTAGGGGCCCGCGCTCTCAGTCTTCCAGTCGAGCGTCGGAACAGCCACAGCTATCGGGGCCTTCCCCTCTTCCGGCGCTACGCGCCACCTTCTCCCCGACGGGGAGAAGAATCTGGATAGCGCGGCGGGCACCCCTTTTCCTCTCCCCGTCGGGGAGAGGTGGATCGGCCGCAAGGCCGAAACGGGTGAGGGGTTGGCCACAGTTGAAGGGGAGGTCCCGGCTCCTACTTCCGCACCCGGTAGTGCAGGTGGGTGACACCCTCGCCTTCCAGCACCCGCAGCCGCTCCAGGTTGCGTAGGCCGAACCCCAGCGTGTCGAACAGCCGAGTGCCTTCGCCGAGCAGGAACGGCACCTGGTGCAACATCAGCTCATCGAGCAGCCCGGCCTGGATCGCCATCGGCACCAGCGTGCTGCCGCCATGCATCATGACATTGCGCGTCCCCGCTGCCGCCTTGGCCTCGCGCATCGCCACGCCGAGATCGGCGACATAGTGGACGTTCTTCCATTTGCGCACCCAGTCGGGCGCCTCGTGCCGGCTGACGATGAAGATCTCGACGCCGTCGTGATGATCGCCGTTCCAGCCACCCGCGGGCTCGAACGTGTGGCGCCCGGCAAGCACGGCGCCGGTCGCCATCGTCTCGTCCCAGATCTGCCGGTTGACACCCTTGAGCTGCGCGATCGCAGCATCGAAGTCGCCGCCCTCGCCATCGCCGAACACCCAGTCATGCAGGTGCTGGCCTTGATCGCCGAGCCCGTTATCCGGTCGGACGTTCGGCCCGGTGATGAAGCCATCCACCGAAATCGACATGTACAAGACGCTCGAACCCATCGTTCTCTCCTCGGTTGTGCGGCATTGGCCGCTCTCACCTTTCCGACGAGTGAACGCCGGCGGGATCGACAAGGCTCCTAGGCGATCTCGCGCAAGATCGTCTCGAGGCTCGATTCGAACGCTTCCTCGATGCTGCCGCCGAGGTTGAAGGCGTTGCCGATCTCCATCAGCACGAAGCCATGCAGGAATGCCACGAGAGTACGCGACAACGGCAGCATGCGTGTCTCGGCAATGCCTGCGGCTTTCAGTTCTTCGAACAACGGCTGTGCCGAGAACAGGCAGGCGGCGCGGATCTCGGGGTCGTTGAAAGCGTTGCCGCTATAGATCGCCTTGTAGCGGTTGGGCGCGGTGCGGCCGAACCGTCGGTAGGCGCCAGCCATGGCGGTCAGCCGCGCCTTGGGCGTTTCTCCCTTTGTCTCGCGGCGCAGACAGGCCTCGAGTTCATTGAGGATTTCGATCTCGACCAGTTTGAGGATCGCTGCGCGGTCGGCAAAGTGCTTGTAGAGCGAAGGCGGCTTGATCCCCGCGCTCTGCGCCAGCGCGCCCATGGTGAGTGCATCGGGGCCTTTGGCCTCAACCAGCCCCCGCGCCATGCTCGCCAACTGGGTGGCAGAAGTCTTAGCGGGCGTCGGCACTGCGCGCCGCCTTTCTGGCCGGGCCGATGAGCCCGAGGTGGGTATGGTGGGCGACGCCCGGATACTTGAGGCCATAACCGAGGGCGCGGTCCAGGCCGATATGCGCGACCCAGATCAGCGCGACTTCCGTCAGCCAGAACACCCCGCCGAACCAGCCGATGGCGCCGAGGAGCGGGGGGACGGCATAGGTATGGGCGAGGTTGTAGATCTTCGCCCCGGCCGTTTCGCCGGCGTAGAGCCCGAAGAAACTGAGGTCGGGCGCCAGCAGCAGCACGGCGAACAGCCACCAGTTGCCGCCGAGGAACCAATAGGTCGTGACAGCGGCGATGAGGGCGACGAAGCCTTCGACGCGCAGATGCGCGATGACGAACTTGGGCGGGAAACCCGGAATGGAGGACATGGCGAACCTCAATGGCTAACGTACATAGCTATGATGGCTATATATGATAGCTATGAGAGTCAAGCGCCGCCGAAGAACGGCCGATTGGTGCAGTGGGGGATGGTGCCGACGAGTGACAGCATCTGAGGGGAGGGGGGGGGCGGCGCTCGGAGCGCCGCCCCTTTCGCGTCACATCGCCATCAGTTCGGCGACTTCGACCGAACCGCCGGCCGCATAGATCGGGCAGCCGCGCGCCAGTGTGATCGCATCGTCGAGGCTTTTGGCCTCGAGGATGGAGTAGCCGGTCAGCGCATTGCCGTTGGTGCTGACCACCCGGCCATCGGCGCCGATCGTCTTGCTCGGACCGGCAGGGTTGCCCATGTCGGTGACGGCACTACCCATGCCCTTGTACCAGGCGACCCACTTTTCCATCGAGTCCTCGAGGTCGGCGGGTGAAGAGGCGGGAGATCCATGAAAGCCCAGGATGTATTTTGCCATTTCTCTGTTTCCCTGTTTGCCGCTGCTTGCTTGTCACATGCTGGTCGGCAGGTTCAGCGGCTTGCCTGTCTCGAGCAGCGTCTTCAGACCCGCCACGACCACCGGCCAGCCGGTATCGATGCCGGCATTGGCCTTCTCGTAATCGTGGTGGGTGATGGTGAACTTGACGACCTCGCCCAGTGGCTCGATCGCGAAGGTGACGAGGGTCGGCTGGGAGTTCTCGGCCCAGCTCGGAATGAAGCTCGAGACGATCTTCTTCATCGGTTCGATCTCGATGACTTCGCCGTCGAGCATCACCTGTCCGTCGCCGGTGAGGTAGCGGAAGGGACCGCCTTGCCTCAACTCGCTGTCGATCCGCGTGCCGTAATAGTAGAGCGCCGTGAGCTCGGGCCGGGTGAGTGCATCCCACAGCGCCTCGGGCGTTGTCCGGATGTAGGTCTCGAGCACGAAATTCGGTTTGTCGGCCATCGGTACTGAACTCTCCAACTGGTGCTTCAAGTCGAGTGCGAAGCGCGCGAACGGCTTCTGGTAGGGTGCGATCCACCGATCCGCGACTTCCTGGATCGGGGCGGCATTGAGGTAGTGGTACTTGAACCGCCCCTCCTTGCGGCTCGTCACCAGCTTCGCCTCCTCCAGCACCTTGAGGTGCTTCATCACCCCAAACCGCGTCATTCCGAGCCCGCTTTCGAGCTCGGTCAGTGTTTGTCCGGCCGTGTCGCGCAAGCTGTCGAGCAGCTGCCTTCGGGTCGGATCGGCCAGGGCTTTGAAGACGGCATCCACGGTCAACACAATAGGTGACCAAATGGTCACATGTCAAGCGTCGCCCCAAAGGCTGAGAGACAGCACCGTTCGCCGTCGCTAGGCTCGATACGCCTTGGGAGGGGCAGGGGATGGCGTCGCGGCTGATCATGGCGGTGTTCTTCGTGCAGGCGCTGGCCTTCGGCGCCTGGCTGCCGCGCATCCCGGACATCCAGGCACGCTTGGGCCTGAGCGCCGCCGAACTCGGCTATGCGCTGCTCGGGCTGCCGGTCGGTCTGCTGCTTGCATTGCCCTTTGTCAGCATCATCGTCGGCCGCACCGGCGGACGAACGGCCGTGCTGTGGAGCCTGCCCGCCTTCATTATTGCCATCTGCCTGCCGGCCTTCGCGCCGAATGGCGTCGTGCTGTTCCTGGCGCTGGCCCTTGCCGGGCTCGCCATGTCGACCATCGAACTCGGCATGAACATCGTCGCCGACGAGACCGAGAAGCGCGATGGCGTGGTGATCATGAGCCGCTGCCACGGCTTCTGGAGCCTCGGCATGATGGTCGGCAGCCTCACCGGCGCCGCCGCGGCGCATTGGGGGTTGGCGCCTCAGGTTTCGATTCCGGCCGTCGCGGTTCTGGCGCTGCTCATCGGCCCGGCGGTGGCGAGACGCCTGCCACGCGACCCCGCGACGGGCAGCGCCGGCAGCGAAGCTCCGGTGTCGGGCCTCTTCATTCCCGGTGCGATCATGTTGGGCATCTGCATCGTCGCTTTGGCCAGCAACATTCTCGAGGGCGCCGCTGCCGACTGGTCTGCGGTGTACCTGCGGCAGGTACTGGGCGCCGATCCTGGCGCGGCAGGCCTCGGCTATGCTGCCTACTCGCTGCTGATGGCGGTGGGGCGCTTCAATGGCGACTGGGTGCGTAGCCGCTGGGGCGGCGTGATCGTGGCGCGCGCCTGCTATGCCCTGGCGCTGGCCGGGCTGCTGCTCGTCGTCTTCGCACCGGATTACCCCTGGGCGCTCGCCGGCTTTGCGCTGGCCGGCTTCGGCGGTTCGGTCGGCGTGCCGCTGGCGGTGAGCGCCGCAGCGTCGGCACCGGGCACACACCCGCCGCCAACGTGGCGCTGGTCTCACTGGTGTCGCTGGTCGGCTTCCTGCTGACGCCGCCGATCATCGGCTCGGTGGCTGAACTGTTCGGTTTGCGTGCTGCATTGGGCGGCCTGCTGCTGCCGATATTCATCGTCGCCATTGCCGTCGCCTTCACCCTGGCGCGGCGGCAGTCGGCACCGGTGGCCTCGGCCGCCTGACGCCATTGGCACCTGCCGAGAAGCCCGCTACAACGCCGACCGCAATCGATTTCATCGACCCCGGTTGCGGCGTTCCAACAGGAGGCGGCAACGGCCGCCCGCGAGGAGAGTTCCCGATGGCGAAGACCAAAACCGCGGCCGCGCCCGCCAAGTCCTCGGCTGCGCCGGTCAGGTCCGGCTATGGCGAACTCGATCTCGCCGGGCAGTTTCAGCTGACATCGCCCAAGCTCAAGATCAAGGCGCCGATTACCCTGCCGGGCGACGTGCACACCGCGTTGCTCGATGCCAACGAGATCCCCGACCCCTATTTCGGCCAGAACGAAGTCGACGTCATGTGGGTCAACAGGACCCCATGGACGGTGGAGCGGAAGTTCGAGGCGACCGACGCCGACATCGACGGCTACCTGACGCTGACGCTCGAGAACGTCGACACCATCGCCACCGTGATCCTCAACGGCGAGGCGATCGCCGAGACGCAGAACCAGTTCATCCGCTACGACATCGACGTCACCGGCAGGATCAAGGCCGGGGTCAACACGCTCAGGCTCGAGTTTGCGGTGACCCGCGACGTGGCCAAGGCTCGGGCCGACGCCCACCCGTTCCCGATCCCCTTCACCTACAACTATCTCTCGAACGGCCTCGAGGGTGTGCACATGAACTTCGTGCGCAAGGCCGCCTGCCATGCCGGCTGGGATTGGGGCATCTGCCTGATGCCGACCGGTGTCTATGGCCGCATGGCGATCCGGCGCTCGAAGCTGGCGCGGCAGGAGAGCGTCACCGTCGAGCAGGCGCATGGCAAGAAATCCGTAGAACTCTCGATCACGACTCGGGTTTTCGCTTTTGCCGAGGGCTCGGTCGAACTGATGCACGAGGTCGATGGGCAGAAGCTCGCCGACAAGCTGGTGGTGCGGCCGGGCGAGAACGTCTTCACCCACAACGTCACCATCAAAAACCCAAAGCTCTGGTGGCCGAACGGGCAGGGTGAGCAGCCGCTCTACGAGCTCTGGACCACGCTCGACGGCGAGGTGACCAAGCGCAAGCTCGGCTTGCGCAAGCTCGAATGGCTGGTCGAGAAGGACGAGATCGACCACAGCTTCAAGGTGCGGATCAACGGCCGCGACATCTCGATGTTCGGCGCCAACTGGATCCCCGCCGACGCCATCCCGTCGCGCATCACCCCCGACACGGTGCGCGACCTGCTCGAAAGCGCCCGGGCGGTGAACATGAACATGCTGCGCATCTGGGGCGGCGGCCAGTACGAGCCCGACTATTTCTACGAGATGTGCGACGAACTCGGCATCCTCATCTGGCACGACTTCATGTTCGCCTGCATGAGCTACCCGTCGGATCGCGCTTTCCTCGCCGACGTGCGCACCGAGATCACCCAGCAGGTCCGCCGCCTCAGCCACCACGCCTCGATTGCGCTCTGGTGCGGCGACAACGAGGTGATCGGCTCGCTCCACTGGTATCCCGAGACCAAGGCGGCGCCCGAGCGCTATGTCGCCAATTACGACCGGCTCAACTCGATGCTCGGCTACATTGTCGAGGATGAGGACCCGACCCGCCGCTTCTGGCCGTCTTCGCCGTCGCTCGGCTACATGGACTATTCCGACGGCTGGCTGATGGATACGCGCGGCGATACCCACTATTGGAGCGTCTGGCACTCGGCCAAGGATTTCTCCGCCTATCGCGATGTGAACCCGCGCTTCGCCTCGGAGTTCGGTTTCCAGAGCTTCACCTCGATGAACGTCATCGAGAGTTTCACCACCCCGGCCGATCGCAACCCGACCTCGCCGGTGATGGAAGCGCACCAGCGCAATACCGGCGGCAATTCGCGCATCCTCGAGACCATGACGCGCTATTTCCGCTTCCCGACGGGCTTCGAGAACATGGTGTTCCTGAGCCAGATCCAGCAGGGCCTCGCCATCAAGACCGCCATCGAATACTGGCGCTCGACCAAGCCGCGCTGCATGGGCACGCTCTACTGGCAGATCAACGACGTCTATCCGGTGGCCAGCTGGTCGAGCCTCGACTATAGCGGGCAGTGGAAGCTGCTGCACTACATGGCCAGGCGCTTCTATAACCCCATCAATGTCGTGGCCGTGCCGGACGGCGATACCATCCTCCTCAAGGCCATCAACGACACCGCCGAGAAGGCTGAAATCGCTGTGGAAGTCCAGGCTGTGGATGCCAACGGCAAGGCCCGCGTCATCGCCACCGCCAAGGTGAAGAGCAACCCCGACAAGGCGGTGGTGGCGACCAAGCTGAAACTCACCGATCTCGGCCCGAACGAATTCCTGTTCTTCTCCTGGACCGCTGAGGACGGCAAGCTGCTGGGCGAGAACGACTACTTCCCCAAGGCGTACAAGGCGTACGAACTGGGGGAGGCCAAGGTGAAAGCGAGCTGGTCGGGCGGCGACAAGGCGCCGGTGTTGACGCTCAGCGCCGACAAGCCGGCGGTGTTCGTGACGGCGACGGTGGATGTGCCGGGCTACTTCTCGGACAACGCCTTAACGCTGCTGCCCGGGCGAGAGGTGAAGCTGAGCTTCACGCCGCGCAAGGGGGCGACGGTGACGAAGGACGCGCTGGCCGGCAGCCTCAAGATTGGGCATCTGCGGCAGACGTACTAAGGCATACTGACAGAGACGGCCCCCTCCCATCCTCCCCCATGAAGGGGGAGGTGAAGAGGCGAGGCTCTGTCTTCTATCGTGCCAAGTGAAGCGGCGGGGCACCTCCCCCTTCATGGGGGAGGCCGGGAGGGGGCCGTCTCTCTCAGTCAGCCTCTACGGCACCAGCACGATCTTCCCCACCGACCCCCGGCTCTCGATCAGCCGATGCGCCTCAGCCGCGTCGGCCAGCGCAAAGCGGTGGCCGATATCGACCGCAAGCGAGCCGTCTGCCACGGCCGCGAACAGACGGTCGTACGATGCCTTGAGGGCAGGGCTCCGCCGCATGGCATCGCCAAGCAGCGACCAAAGCGAGAATCCTGCAATGGTCTGCGCTGCGGCGGTGACACCTGCCATCTGCGTGGGGCCGAAGCTCGGGTAGGCCCCGCTGGCCCCACCATAGACCGCATAGCGTCCTTCCGGCGCGAGCAGGGGAAGGCCTGCGGCCGTGATCTCGCCGCCGGCAGCGTCGAAGATCACGTCGTAGGGCCCGGGCGCCTCGATGGCCCAGTCTGGCGTCGCCGACACCACCACCTGATCCGCGCCTGCCGCCATCGCCGCGTCGCGTTTCGTCGCACTGCCGACCGTGCCGACGATCCCTCGCGCTCCGGCCAGTCGGGCCAGCCGAACCAGCAATTGCCCAACGCCACCGGCAGCTGAATGCACCAGCACCGACTTGCCCACCACCGTGTTGCGCGCCAATAGCTGCTCCGCCGTCAGCCCCTGTACGGCGAGTGCCACGGCCACATCGAACGACACCGCGTCGGGCAGCTTGAACGCCACGTCGGCCGAGAGCGCCGCGAACTCGGCATACCCGCCATCGAGCCGCGGCTCGGCAAAGATCGCCCCCAGGACCCTGTCGCCGACTCGCAGCCCGCTGACGCCTTCGCCGATCTCTGCCACCGTTCCGGCCACCTCGCCGCCCGGTACGAACGGCATCGGCAGCTGCAACCCCGAACGACCCGAGCGGATGATCGCGTCGCCGAGATTGAGCCCGATCGCCGCCACCTTGATCAGCACCTGGCCCGGCGCGGTGACCGGCATAGGCGCCTCCGTGAGACCCAGCTCGTCAGGACCGCCGAACGTCGAAAACGACACAACCTTCATGGGAAGCCTCCTTGTTGAAGGCGTCCCTTGTTCCGATATCGAACCTCGCTCGCTACAGACTTTCTGGTGTCATACGCACCGTCAGGTGCGCTCGGAGAACCCGCGATGAACCGCCTTTCGACCTGGCCTCTCGAACGCACCCTGCAGATCATCGGCGGGCGCTGGAAGCTCTACATCCTGTTCCATGTGCTGGCCGGCCCGCAGCGTCTGTCGCAACTGCAGCGCGGCATTCCCGGCATCTCGCAGAAGGTCCTGGTGCAGCAACTGCGCGAGATGGAGGAGCACGGCCTGATCACCCGAACCGTGTTTGCCGCCGCCCCGCCGCATGTCGAGTACAGCGCCACCGAGCTCGGGCTGTCGCTGGCGCCGCTGATGGACACCCTGCAGCGCTGGGGGATCGGCCACGCCAAAGCCACCGGCGACGACGCTCGCATGGTCTATTGCGACGGCTTTGCCGCCGAGAACCGGGCGGCAACCGCCGCCTGAACAGTTGACGCTGGCGCCGCGTGGTCCGACAATCGCGTCAGGAGATTTGACCGTGACCAACAGCGAACGACTTGCCCTGGGGTTGATCGTCATCGGCGTACTGAGCCGATTGATCCCGCATCCGCCCAACGTCACAGCGGTGGTCGGCGTGAGCCTCCTCGGCGCTTACGCCATCCGCGGCCCGTGGCTGGCGGCGCTCGTTCCCGTCGCCGTCATGGCGCTCGCCGATATCGTACTCGGCTGGCATGGCTCGGCCTTGTTCACCTATGCCGGCATGCTGGCTGGCGCATTGATCGGGCGCGGTCTGTTGCGGCAGCTGTCCGTGGTTCGGCTGGGCGGCGCGGCTTTCCTCGCCAGCCTCGCCTTTTTCCTCATCTCGAACTTCGGCGTCTATCTCGGCGGTTATTACGGCTTTGGCCTCGACGGGCTGGTCGCCTGCTACCTCGCCGCCATTCCGTTCTGGGGCCTGAGCCTCGTCGGCGATCTCGGCTCCACGGCGATCCTGTTCGCGCTGTTCGTTCTTGCCCGCCGCACTGTCGTGCGTGACGGCGCCGCCGCGGGCGCGAGACTTTAGTTCAACTGAACCGATTGCCGCCGGCCTGCCATTGACAGGCCGCGTCGGCGCGCCCTTTGGTGGACCGGCGCCGCATCCCCCTCAGCGACGCTTCGGACCTGTCAATGACTTCCACCATCGCGCCCGTCGAGGAGCGCCGCAATTTCGGCATTGGCCTCCTGCTGTTCTCGCAGCTGTTCTTCGCCACGCTCGACACCTCGGCCAAGTATCTCTCCTTCATCGGCCTGCCGCTGGGTGAGATCGTCTTCGTCCGCTACGCCATCCACGTGGTGCTGGCGATTGCGCTGTTCCTGCCATTGCAGCGCGACCTTTTCGTCACCCGCAACTGGCCGCTGCAGCTGCTGCGTGGCCTCTGCCTGCTCGGAGTGACCGGCGCTAACTTCCTCGCCATGCGGTTCCTGCCGTTGACCGTCACCGGCGCGCTGATGTTCACCATGCCGCTGATGGTGACAGCGCTCTCCGGTCCGTTCCTTGGCGAAAAGATCGGCTGGCGCCGCTGGGCTGCGGTGGGGGCCGGCTTTATCGGCATCCTGATCATCGTGCGCCCGGGCACCGAGGCGTTCCACCCGGCCTCGCTGATCTGCCTCGCCGGGGCGCTGTCCGCCGCCTTTTACAGCATCATCACCCGCAAGCTTGCCGGCGTCGATTCCGCCGCGACGCAGCAGGTCTATTCCGGGCTGATCGCACTCACCTGCATCACCCCGTTCGCCTTCAACGACTGGGTATGGCCTTCGACCGGCGCCGGCTGGTTCGCCTTTGTCGCCATCGGCGTCACCGGCATGATCGCGCATCAGCTCAACACCATCGCGCACCGCTATGCGCCGCCGTCGGCGCTGGCGCCGTTCAGCTATACCGAACTGCTGTTGCTGGCGCTGGCCAGCTGGCTGATCTTCTCGGAGCCGCCGGACGTCTGGTTCTATGTCGGCGCGCCGATCATCATCGGCTCCGGCGTCTACATCTGGCTCCGCGAGCGCCAACTGCACCGGACCGTCACGGTCACGGCGGTGGAGGACTGACATGGCCAGCCAGGTGAAGCCCGTCGAAGATCGCCGTCCCTTCGCCATCGGCCTGATGCTCGCGGCCTTGTTCTGCTACACGGTGATCGACAGCTGCGCCAAGCTGATGGTGCAGGCCGGGCTGCCGCCGATGGAGGTGGTGTTCGTCCGCTATGCCGGCCAGTTCATCCTGGTGCTCGCCTTCTTCCTGCCGCGCGAGCGCAGGGCTCTGGTCGCGACCCGGAACCTGAAGCTCGAGGTGGCGCGCGGCCTGTTCCTGCTCGGCTCGACCATCTTCAACTTCATCGCCGTGGTCTATTTGCCGTTGACCATCACCTCGGCGATCTCCTTCACCATGCCGCTGATCCTCTGCGCCCTCTCGATCCCGCTCCTGGGAGAGACGGTCGGCTGGCGGCGCTGGCTGGCCATCGGCGTCGGTTTCCTCGGCGTGATGGTCATCGTGCGGCCGGGCACCGAGGCCTTCCACCCGGCCGTGCTGCTGTCGCTGGGCACCGCCGTCTGCAGCGCCCTTTACAACCTCTCGACCCGGCGCCTCGCCGGTGTCGACAGCACCTCGACGCAGCAGTTCTATGCAGCCGGCGCGGCGACGATCTGCGTGCTGCCATTCTCACTGGGCGGTTGGGTCTGGCCGACGGATCCACTGATCTGGGGGTGCTTTGCCGGCATCGGCGTCGCGGCGCTGATCGGGCACCTGTTCATCACCACGGCCCACCGCTACGCCCCGGCCTCGGTGCTGGCTCCGTTCGGCTACCTGCAGATCTTCTTCATGACCGGCGCCAGCTGGCTGGTCTTCAACCAGCCGCCCGACATCTGGATCTATATCGGCGCCCCGATCGTCATGGCCTCCGGCCTCTACATCTGGCTGCGCGAGCGCCAGCTGTCGAAGAGCGTAGTCACCGAAGTGGCGGTGCAGGACTAGAAGCCGAGGAAGATCATGTCGAGAGCAGGTTTGATCTGATCATAGCTGCTGAACTTGAGATTTCCGACGGGACGGCCCAACGCCCGGGTCGGCGTCGCGGCCATGTACTGGGTGACCATGGAGTACCTTTCGCCGGCAATCTCAATGATTGGATTGAGGCGGGCGATAGGAATTGGTGCGATGTCGAGCGGCATCAACGGTACGACGAGAACGGTATTCAGGCCATCGAGTAGATCTGACTGAACATCGACCAGATAGACCCGTCCGTTTCGATAAATATCGAATGTCGCCATCAGAACATTCGGTACTTTTCAAGCGGCAGGCCATGCTTCTCGACGTATTCATTCGAGCTGCGAATGGCCTCGGCGTTCTCCTCTTTCCACCTGCGTGTCTTTTCTGCTGCAATAGCGCGTCGAATTCCATCCTGGGCGGCCCTGGACAGATTGATGTCTAGCGCGCGGGCTTCATCGAGCATATCGGCTTCGAGGGAGAGATTGGCGGAACGACGAACGGCCGGCATGGGCAGCTCCTTTACGCGATCTATGCGCACAAACATGCGCATGATCTGCGCATCGGTCAAGCCACCCGCTTCCGCAGTAAACCGCTGCCCGGTGCGAACAGCAGCGCCATGAGAAACACCCCGGCCTGGATCAGTACGATGCACGGGCCCGTGGCGCCGTTGATGCTGAAGCTGATCAGCGTGCCCAGCACGCCAGAGCCGATGGCGACGGCCATGGCGATGGCGAGCATTGCCTCGAAGCGCTTGGCCAGGAGGAAGCCGATGGCGCCGGGCGCGATCAGCATGGCGACGACGAGAATGATGCCGACTGCCTTGAGCGAGGCGACGATGGTGATCGAGAGCAGCGCGAGCAGGCCGTAATGCAGCAGCTTCACCGGCAGGCCGATGGCGCGGGCGTGTTGTGGATCAAAGGCATAGAGCAGGAAGTCGCGGCGTTTGGCGAGGATGACGAGCAGCGTGCCGAGCGCGATCACCGCGGTCTCGATCAGGTCCCGCCAGGTGACGCCGAGCATGTCGCCGAACAGGATGTGGCTCAGATGCTGGTCGGTCTCGATGCGCGAGAACAGCACCAGGCCCACGGCGAACATGCCGGTGAAGACTATGCCCATGGCGGTGTCTTCCTTGATCCGGCTGTTGTCCTTCAGGTAGCCGGTGCTCACTGCCGCAAACAGCCCGGCGACGAACGCCCCGATGGCGATCGGCAGGCCGATCACGTAGGCGATGACGATGCCGGGCAGCACGGCGTGCGAAATGGCGTCGCCCATCAGCGACCAGCCCTTCAGCACCAGAAAGCACGACAGCACCGCCGAAACCGCGCCGACGAGGACGGCGACGATGAGCGCACGCTGCATGAAGTCATAGGTCAAGGGCTCGACGAAGAAGGCGTAGAGCGCGTCCATCAGTTCACTCCCGCCTCGCGCAGTGCCCGCCGCCGCGCGGCGAGCCGTCCGTGCTTGGGCGCAAAAAAGAATGCGAGGAGGAACAGCGCCGTCTGCAGCGAGACGATGACGCCGCCGGTCGCCCCGTCGAGGAAGAAGCTGATATAGGCGCCGACCGCCGCGGTCGCCGAGCCGAGGATCACCGCGATGACGAGGAGGTTCCGAAACCGGTCGGTGACAAGGTACGCGGTGGCGCCCGGCGTCACCACCATGGCGATGACGAGGATGGCGCCGACCGTCTGCAGGGCCGCGACTGTGCAGGCCGCGAGCAGCGCGAAAAACAGCACCTGCAGCAGGCGCGGATTGAGCCCGACGGTGCGGGCATGGCTCTCGTCGAAGAACACCAGCATCAGGTCCTTCCACTTGAGGATGAGGATTGCCAGCGACACCAGCGAGATGATCACCACCTGGATGACGTCGCCATCCGAGATCCCGAGGATGTTGCCCATGACGATCGCCTGCACGTCGACTGCGGTGGGGTTGAGCGAGACGATCAGCAGGCCGAGCGCGAAGAACGAGGTGAAGATGATGCCGATGACGGCGTCCTCCCTGAGCCGGGTGCGCGCCCGCACCAGCACCATCGAGGCGGCGGCAAGGCCGCCGGCGACGAACGCGCCGGCGGAGTAGGGGAGGCCGAGCAGGTAGGCCGTGGCAACGCCGGGAACCACGGCATGGCCGAGCGCGTCGCCGATCAGCGACCAGCCCTTCAGCATCAGATAGGCCGAGAGGAAAGCGCACACCGCGCCGACCAGCGCCGATACCCACATGGCCTTGACCATGTAGTCATAGGTAAAGGGGACGAGCAGTTCCTCGATCATTTCTCGTCCCGCGACCGGCTGGGCGAAGCCGGCTTGCCGGCGCCGTTCTCGCCATAGAACACCACGGGGCGTTCGTCGTCGGTGAGCACGGTGACGCGGCGCTGGTCCTTGTCGTCGTGCAGATCCGCGCCGGCCAGCTGGAAGTGGCGGAGCACCCCGCCGAAGGCCTTCTCGAGATTGGCCTGGGTGAACACTTCGGCGGTGGCGCCGAAGGCCAGCACGGTGCGGTTGACCAGCACCACCTGGTCGCAGAAATCCGGCACGCTGCCGAGGTTATGGGTCGATACCAGCATCAGGTGCCCCTGGCTGCGCAACTCCTGCATCAACGCGATGATGGCCGCCTCCGTCTGCACGTCGACGCCGGTGAACGGCTCGTCGAGGAGGATGATCCGGCCTTCCTGCGCCAGGGCGCGGGCGAGGAACACCCGTTTCTTCTGCCCGCCGGAGAGCTCGCCGATCTGCCGCTTGCGGTAATCGCTCATCCCCACTCGGGCCAGCGCCTCTGCGACCAGTTCGCGGTCGCGCGCCGAGGGCACGCGGAAAAAGCCCATATGGCCCTGCCGCCCCATCATCACCACGTCCTCGACCAGCACCGGGAAGTTCCAGTCGACTTCCTCGGCCTGCGGCACATAGGCGACGATGTTGCGCTTCAGCGCCTCGCGGACCGGCAACCCGGCGATCCGTACCGTGCCGGCAATCGGCTGCACGAAGCCCATGATCGCCTTGAACAAGGTGGATTTGCCGCTGCCATTGACCCCGACCAAGCCGGCAATGGTGCCGGCGCCGAGCCCGAAGCTTGCATCGCGCAACGCCACGTTGCCGTTGGGGTAGGCGACAGTGACGCCCTCGACCTCGAGGCTCGGCGGCGGTGCCGGGTTCCACGCCTCGTGCGGCACGTTGGCGGTCAAGGTCACTTCCCAAATCCCTTGGCGATGGTGTCGACGGTGACTTCGAGCAGCTTGAGGTAAGTGGGCGTCGGGCCGTCGGCCTCGCTCAGCGAGTCGACATAGAGGATGCCACCGTAAGCCGCGCCGGTTTCCTTGGCGACCTGCCTGGCAGGCTTGTCGGATACCGTGCTTTCCGAAAACACCACCGGGATCTGGTTGGCGCGGACCGCGTCGATCACCTTGCGGACCTGCTGCGGCGTGCCCTGCTGGTCGGCGTTGATCGGCCAGAGGTAGAGCTCTTTCATGTCGTAGTCGCGGGTCAGGTAGCTGAAGGCGCCCTCGCTGGTGACCAGCCACCGCTGCTCGGCCGGGATCTGGTCGAGGCGGGCGCGCAGCGGCGCATCAAGTGCCCTGATCTGCTCGGCGTAGGCCGCGGCGTTGGTGTCGTAGGTCGCGGCGTTCGCCGGGTCGTGCTGCACTAGCGCCTTGCGGATGTTCTCGACATAGAGCAGCGCGTTGTTCGGCGACATCCAGGCATGCGGGTTGGGCTTGCCCGAATAGGGCCCCTCGCCGATGCTCATCGGCTCAACCCCGTCGCTCACCACGACCTGCGGCACGTCCTTCACGTTGTCGAAGAACTTCTCGAACCACTGTTCGAGGTTCATGCCGTTCCACAGCACCAGGTTGGCGCCCTGTGCCCTGACGATATCGCGTGGCCCCGGCTGGTAGCCGTGGATCTCGGCTCCCGGCTTGGTGATCGACTCGACCACTGCGGCGTCCCCCGCCACGTTCCGCGCGATGTCGGCGATGATGGTGAAAGTGGTCACCACCTTGAACTTTTCCTGCGCCAGGGCGGGCAGGGGCAGCATCGCGACGGTGGCAATGAGCAGGGCGCTGAATGAGCGGCGGCTGAGCATGAATGTCTCCAATAAACCCTGGGGCGGCTAGAGCAGGGTGCCGCCGAAATCGATGAGCAGTTTCACATTGAGCGCCGCGATCACCACGGCGATGACGCTGGCAAAGATCACCAGCCAGAGCGGCGCCACGAGCGCCCCCATCTTCTTCTTGTCGGCCGTGAACATCACCAGCGGGAAGACCGCGAAACTGAGCTGCAGGCTGAGCACCACCTGGGTGAGGATCAGCAACTGCCCGGTACCCTGTTCGCCGAACCAGATGGTGACGCCGGCCGCGGGGACGATGGCGATGGCGCGGGTGATCAGGCGGCGCAGCCAGGGCGCGAGGCGGATCTTGAGGAACCCCTCCATCACGATCTGCCCGGCGAGCGTCGCCGTGACGGTCGAATTGATGCCGCAGCAGAGCAGCGCGATGCCGAACAGGGTGGGGGCGATGGCGAGCCCGAGCAGCGGCGACAAGAGGTTATGCGCCTCGCCGATCTCGGCCACCGTGGTGTTGCCCGCCGCATGGAAGGTGGCGGCCGCGAGGATCAGGATCGAGGCGTTGATCAACAGCGCGAACATCAGCGCGACGGTCGAGTCGATGGTGGCGAACTTCAGCGCTTCGCGCTTTTCCGGCAGCGTTTCGCCATAGGCTCGCGTCTGCACGATGCCCGAGTGCAGGTAGAGATTATGCGGCATCACCGTGGCGCCGAGGATGCCGAGCGCCAGGTAGAGCATTTCGGGGTTGGTGACGATCTCGGTGGTCGGCGCGAACCCGCGGATCACCTCGCCCCAGTTCGGGTCCGCCAGCGCGATCTGCACCGCAAAGCAGACCGCGATGACGCCGAGCAGGGTGATCACCAGCGCTTCGACCCAGCGGAAGCCGAGCCGCTGCAGGTAGAGGATCAGGAACACGTCGAGCGCCGTGATGATGACGCCGATCTCGAGCGGGATGCCGAACAGCAGGTTCAAGCCGATTGCCGTGCCGATCACCTCGGCGATGTCGGTGGCGATGATGGCGATTTCGGCCATCAGCCACAGCACCCAGGCCACCGGACGGGGGAAGGCGTCGCGACAGGCCTGCGCCAGGTCGCGGCCCGAGCCGATGGCGAGGCGGGCGCAAAGCGATTGCAGCACGATCGCCATGATGTTGGAGATCAGCGCGACGACCAGCAGCGTGTAGCCGAAGCGCGAGCCGCCTGCGAGCGAGGTGGCCCAGTTGCCCGGGTCCATATAGCCCACGGCGACCAGGTAACCCGGCCCGATAAAAGCAAAGGCGCGCCGCCAGAAGCTGCCCGAGCGGGCGACGGGAATGCTGCGATGCACATCGGTGAGCGACGCATCGCCGCGGTCGCGGCGCCAGCCGGGGAACACCTCGTTCGAACCGATATCCATCGTCCTGCCTTCAGGTGCGGTCGGTCCGGGAGCGGGCTCGACATTCACAACATTAGTTGCGAATGGTTCTTAATAGCATCTAACGCGCGCCGATTGTCAACAGCGTCCCTGGCCGATTGCTTTTGAAAGCGGTTTCTTACACCTTGGGCCAAATGCCGAACGGCGAACCAATCGCCTCGGACGGGGGACTTTCACCTATGCCTGCCTTTCGACTGATCGACGCCAAGCTGCCGGATTTCGGTGTTCCCGCCACCCGCCCCGAGCTTGACCGTTCCGTTTATCTCGCCCGCTTCTCGGCCCTTGGCCGTGCCCGCCGCGCTGCCGGGCTCGACGCGCTGGTGGTCTATGCCGATCGCGAGCATGCCGCGAACATGAGTTACATCACCGGGTTCGATCCGCGCTTCGAGGAAGCCCTGCTGCTGATCACTCCCGACACCACCCCGACGCTGCTGGCCGGCCCGGAGAATCTCGGCCGCGCCGCCAATGCCGCGATCGAGGTCGAGGCGCGGCTCTATCCGCCGTTCGGGCTGCTGGGGCAGGACCGCACCAAGACTCCCGCCCTCGACGAGGTGCTGCGCAACGCCGGCATCGCCGCCAACCAGCGCGTCGGCGTGCTGGGCTGGAAGTATTTCGGCCCCGATGAGGCGTCCAAGCCCGAGGCCTGGCTCGAGACCCCGTCCTATATCGTCGACACGCTGCGCCAGATCGTCGGCGCCGACGGCCGGGTGGTGAATGCCAACGCGCTGTTGATGCACGCGGTGACCGGTCTGCGCGCCGTCAACGAGATCGTGCAGATCGCCCAGTTCGAGTTCGGCGCCGTCGCCTGCTCGGAAGCCGTCAAGGCGGTGATCGCCAATGTCCGGCCGGGCATGAGCGAGTTCGACGCGGTGCAGCAGATGCGCCTCGGCGTGCTGCCGCACTCGTGCCACACCATGTTTTCGTCGGGCGACAAGCTGGTCGGGCTCAACAGCCCGTCGGGCAAGCGGCTCGAAAAGGGCGACCCGATGACCTCGGCGGTCGGCTACTGGGGCGGCCTGTCGAGCCGCATGGGCTGGCTGGTCGAGGACGAGGCGGAACTGCCCGCCAACGTGCGCGATTATGTCGACCGTCTCGCCGGGCCGTACTTTGCCTGCGCGGCCGAATGGTATGAAACCATCGGCATCGGGGTCACCGGCGGCGAGCTCGACGCCCTGGCGCGCCGTCACCTCGATACGCCCTTCTTCAAGCTGGTGCTCAACCCCGGGCACCTGATTCACCTCGACGAGTGGATGAATACCCAGGTCTATCCGGGCTCCAAGCAGGTGTTCCTGTCGGGCCAGGCAGTGCAGTGCGACATCATCCCGGCGGCCGGCCCGCCATACTATGGCGCCAATATCGAGGATGGTATCGCGCTGCTCGACGAAGCCGGCAGGGCCGAGCTGAAGGCCGATTTCCCTGATGTCTGGGGGCGCATCGAGGCGCGCCGGGCCTTCATGGGCGACGTGCTCGGCATCCGCCTCAAACCCGAGGTGCTGCCGCTCTCAAACCTGGCCGGAGCGATGCCGCCATACTGGTTGTCGCCAAGCCGCATCGTTTCCAAAGCGTGATGTGATCGCGCGCGCTCACTTGCCAATCTGGTGCGCGCCGATTATCTCGTTTGGGATCGACATTTGGCTGACTTCCGGCCGTATGCCCCCGCTCTCGGTCAGGCGCACGATAGGACTTCCAAAATTCGACTGACCGGGCAGGATGATTGCATGTCGTTCTGCCCACCACATCACTGCGAAGAGGGACTCCCCCGATGGAAAAGGGCACCGTCAAATTCTACAACGATCAGAAGGGCTATGGTTTCATCCAGCCCGATAGCGGCGCGAAGGACGTGTTCGTGCACGCCACCGCTCTGCAGCGCGCTGGCCTGACCGGCCTGAGCGAAGGCCAGAAGGTCTCGTTCGAGACCGGTGAAGACCGCCGCACCGGCAAGATCGCCGTCACCGAGATCTCGGCCGCCTGATCTGGCGTAGGTTTGCGATGAGAGGCCGGGCCCCGCAAGGTGCCCGGCCTCTCTCTTTTCAGGCCCGCGCCCACGGGGTGTAGCTGCCGAAGCTCCACAGGTGCCCTTCGGGATCGAGGCAGGCAAAGCCGCGCCCACCATAGCTCTCGGTGCGGATCTCCCGCACGATCTCGGCCCCGTTGGCCCTGGCCTTTTCGTAGGTCCCGTCCACATCATCGACGATCACGTATGGGCTCTGCGTCGTGCCGCCCAGCTTGTCGGGTGTCGAGATGGCGCGCCCGAACTCGGTATGCGGATGGGGCGAGCCCAGCATGATCATGCCGTCGCCCAGCCGCAGTTCGGCATGCGAGATGCCGCCATTGCCGTCGCCGTTGATCTCGTGTCGAGTGAAACCGAAGGTCTCGCACAGCCAGTCGATCATGGCAGGTGCGTCCTCGTAGGTCAGGCAGGGGATTACTGTCGAAGCCATCGCTCAATCTCCATCGTAGCAAGCGAGCATCGCCCGTCGCTCCGTGTCCGGTCTTGGAGATTTGTTACCTCGGGGGCGCCAGCACGCTCCCGTCCGGCAGGCTGGCGCGCAGCAGCGCGGTGGGGGATTGGCCGCTCATCGCGCGGAACTCGCCGTTGAAATGCGATTGGTCGGCATAGCCGCAGGCGTAGGCGAGGTCGGCCAGCGACCGAACTTCGCCGGAGCGCAAGGCGGCAAGGGCCGTCTCGAACCGCAGCAGCCGCGCCACCGTCTTCGGCGCCATGCCGACCTCACGCCGAAACAGCGTACTGAGGTGCTTGCGGCTGACTTCGAGTTTGCCCGCAAGCGCCGCAATATCGAGCTGTCCTCCGGCCGCGACCAGTTGCGCATAGCCGGCCTCTACAAGCGGGGTCAGCTCCGCACCATGGTCGAGCCGATCAAGGAGGTAGCGCTCGATGATGGCGAAGCGCTGCGGCCAGTCGGCGGCATGCGCCAGCCGCTCCTCGAGCCCGCGGAACGCCGCGCCGAGCACGGCATCGGCCGGAACCACCAGTCCGGCAATCTCATTGAGGTCGAGGCCCAGGATCCGCCACGCCCCCAATGGGGTGAAGTTGACCTGCATGCAGAAGGCGTGACCGGGCGAGCCCACCAGCGTCGGCTGGTCGGTCAGCCCGGCGACGAACCCCTGTCCCAGCCGCACGCGCTCGCCGCCATCGTCGCCGAAGACGCTGAAGTGATGTTCGAACACCAGGATCAGCGGGATGCCGGAAAAAGGCAGCTCGCGCCGCACCAGCGGTGCGCCGCCGGTTTCGACATAGCCCTCGAGTTCGATGACATGGGGCCGCAACGGCGCGGCTGGCCGCTTCCGCCACAGCGTCCAGCGACCATGTTCCGAGCTGTGATCGACCCTGTCGATGTCGACGTCCATCCGGCAACTCTAGCGCTTCGGCCGGCCCGGCAAAACCTTACTTCTTGCCGCTGCCTGCCTCGCCCCAGGTGATCAGCCGGGCGCTGCGATGGCCGGTGAGATAGATCCACAGCCAACTGATCGCCACCGAGATGCGGTTCTTGAGCCCGATCAGGAAGTAGATATGGGCGAGCCCCCAGGTCCACCAGCCGATCCAGCCGGTGAGCTGGATCCAGCCGAAATCGATCAGCGCGGCGCTCTTGCCCACCGTGGCGATATCGCCCAGGTGCTTGTAGCGGAATGGCGCGATGGCCTTGCCCTCGAGCCGGGCGCGGATCACCGACGCCACGTACTTGCCGCCCTGCTTGGCCGCATCGCCGATTCCCGGCACCGGCTTGCCGTTCGGCGCCGATGCCGTAACCGTGTCGCCGATGGCGAAGATGTTCGGGCTGCCGGGCACCGTAAGGTCCGGCTCGACCTTGATCCGTCCGGCGCGGTCCGCCTCGACATCGAGCCATCTGGCCGCCGGCGAGGCCAGCACGCCCGCCGCCCAGATGATGGTGTTGGCCCGCAGCACTTGCCCGGCGAAGCTGACGCTATCGACCGTGACCTCGGTAACGGGCTGGCCCAGCATCACTTCGACGCCGAGCTTTTCCAGCGCCGACTTGGCATAGGCCGAGAGGTTCTCGCGGAAATTGGCCAGGACCCGTGGCCCGGCTTCGATCAGGACGACGCGGGCTTCCTCGGGCCGGATCGAGCGGAACTCGTGCTTCAGCGTGGTACGCGCCAGTTCGATCACCGCCCCGGCCAGTTCCACGCCGGTCGGTCCGGCGCCGATGATGGCAAAGGTCAGCAGCGCCTTGCGCTTGTCGACATCGGTCTCGCGCTCGGCCGCCTCGAACGCCAGCAGCAGCCGGCGCCGCATCGCGGTGGCATCCTCCAGCGTCTTGAGCCCCGGTGCGAAGGGCTCCCACTCGTCATGGCCGAAATAGGCATGCCGCGCGCCGGTGGCGATGATCAGGCTGTCGAAGGGAACCCGCCCACCATCCTCGAGCTCCACCAGTTGCGCCGCCTTGTCGATGCCGGTGACGTTGCCGAGCAGCGTGGTCACTTCCGGCCGATGTTTGACCAGCATGCGGATCGGCCAGGCGATTTCCGATGGGCCGAGTGCGGTCGTCGCCACCTGGTAGAGCAGTGGCTGGAACAGGTGGTGGTTGCGCCGGTCGATGACGGTGATGTCGAGATCGGCGCCCTTGAGCTTCTGGATGGCGGCCAGCCCGCCAAACCCGCCGCCGATCACGACGACCCGATGCCGTTGAGCCGAGTTGGTCATTTCCAAACCCCACTTGCAGTGCCCGCACTGCATGTAGGTCTTTGATCCGCAATGCTCAATGAACGGCGGGCGCGCCGGGTGCAGCCCTCGCATGCGTCCAGGGCACGGGGAGCGGAGGGAGCCTTGCCCGATCATGCATGGGTATGGCTCCCTCCGGCCGGCGCTCTTCGCGCCATGCCCCCGCCGCGAACCGGCGGGGGAGTTTGCTAGGCCGCCGAACCGTCGAAATCGCGGCGGGCGGCCTCGATGCTTTGCTGGTTGCGCACGGCGAACGAGCCGAGCGGCCGAACGCTGGCGGCGAAATCGCGACCCAGTTCCGTCAGTTCGTACTCTACCCTCGGCGGAATGGTGGCGAAGGCGGCGCGCACCGCGAAGCCGTGGCGCTGCAGGTTGCGCAGCGTCTGTGTCAGCTGCTTCTGCGAGATGCCGTCGACCGCGCGCGAGATCTCGTTGAACCGCAGCTTGCCGTCCCGCATCACCGACAGCACGTCAACGGTCCAACGGGCACCGGCGAGATCGAGCAGGTCGTGTACAATCTCAAACTGGCTGGCCATGTCATAATACCCTGTAGTTGTTGTGGTCCGCCCGGCCGCCGCATGCGGCCGGGCTTGGTCGTTACTCGCCCATTGCGTGGGCACGTTCCTCCGCCGTCATCGGCTTGGCAGCCTGGGGACGACGCAGCAGGAAGACGATCGGCAGCGACACGAAGGTCAGGATCATCATCAGGTGGAAGTCATCGAGGAAGGCGAGCATCGCCGCCTGCTGGGTGATCATCCCGTGGATGGTGCCGACCACATTGGCAAAGCCGCCATAGGCCGCCGCGAAGTCGCGCAGCGGGCCGGAGTCGAGCGTGATCCGTTCTGCCAGCTCGCCATAGTTCACCACCTGCATCTGCGCCAGGATCGTCGTCACCACCGAGATGCCGACACCCTGGCCGACATTGCGGATCAGGCTGAACATCGCCGTGGCGTCGACGCGGTACTTGGCATTGATGGTGGCGAAAGCCAGCGAGTTGAGCGGCACGAACACAAAGCCCATGCCGATACCCTGCAGGAAGCCCGACAGCAGGATCGGGCCCGAACCCATGACGATATCGAACTCGGTCATCATGTAGAGCGAGTAGCCCATCAGCAGCGTGCCGCCGACGACCAGCAGGCGCGGGTCGTATTTCGACACCAGCCGGCCCACCACGATCATCGACACCATGGTGCCGATGCCGCGTGGCCCCATCAGCAGGCCCGTCTCGATGACCGGAAAGCCCATCAGGTTCTGCAGCATCGGCGGCAGCAGGGCGAGGCCCGAGAACAGCGTGATGCCGGTGATGAAGATGAGGACCAGCCCGGTGACGAGGTTTCTGTCCTTGAACATTCCCATGTCCATGAACGGGTTCTCGGCGGTGAGGCAATGGACGATGAACACCCACAGGCCCGAGATGGCGAGCAGCAGGTAGAGCCAGATTTCGGTCGAGTCGAACCAGCCCACGCCCTGGCCACGGTCGAGCAGCATCTGCAGCGATGCCACGGCCAGCGCCAGCATGCCGAAGCCGAAGAAGTCAAACTTGCGGATCTTGATCGCCGTGTTGGGCATCAGCGCCGCCAGCATGAAGAAGGCGACGATACCGACCGGCAGGTTGACGAGGAACACAGCGCGCCAGTTGAACGTCTCGGTCAGCCAGCCGCCCAGCGTCGGCCCGATGATCGGCCCGAACATGATGCCGGCGCCGAAGATCGCCATGGCCTGCCCGAGCTGTTCGCGCGGGTTGATGTCCATCATCGTCGCCTGCGCCAGCGGCACCAGCATGGCGCCGCACACGCCCTGGATGACGCGGAACGCCACCATCTGCGCAAGGTTGGTGGCGATGCCGCAGAGCAGCGAGGCGGCAGTGAACCCCACCACGGCGAACAGCAGCAGGTTGCGCCGGCCGAAGCGGTCGGAGAACCAGCCGGTCAAGGGCGTCGCGATGGCCGCGGCGACGATGTAGGAGGTCAGCACCCAGTTGATTTCGTCCTGCGACGCACCCAGGCTGGCGCGCATATGGGGCAGGGCGACGTTGGCGATCGTGGTGTCGAGCACCTGCATGATCACCGCCACCATGATGGCGGCGGTGAGAAGGCCCTTGTTCTTGACGACGACCGTGGGGGCCGAGACAGTGGCAGCGGCGGCCATTTTACAGCGCCTTCTGGCCTTCGGCAGCCTGGGCCCCGGCGGGCTTGGTGTCGACGTTGACGGTGGCGCTCATGCCGGCGCGGAGCAGGTCGGTGCCGGTGTCGCACGCGATGTTGACCGGGATGCGCTGCGTGACCTTCACCCAGTTGCCGGTGGCGTTCTGCGCCGGGATCAGGGCGAATTCCGCACCGGTCGCGGCGCCGATCGAGGCCACCTTGCATTCGATCGCCAGCCCCGGATAGGCATCGACCTTCACTTCGGCCGGCATGCCGACGGCGAGGGTGGTCAGCTGCGTTTCCTTGAAATTGGCTTCGACCCAGGTGTCGCCGGTCTCGACCAGCGTCGCGATGGTCGAGCCGGTATTGATGAACTGGCCGACATTGAGGCTTGCCACCTGGCTGACGATACCGTCCGCCGGCGCCACCACCGTGCTCTTGTCGAGGTTGCGCTGCGCGTTGTCGCGCGCCGCGAGGGCCGCGCGCACCGCCGGATGATCATCGGTCTTGATCTCCGGGTTGCCGCCGAGCGCTGCCGTGGCATTGGCCACGTCCTGCTGCTCGAGCGCGACATTGCTCTGCGCCTGCTGCAAGGCCAGCCGCGAGTCGTCGAGCGCGGATTCGGCCGAAATGCCCTGCTTCTGCAGGTTCGAGGCACGATCCCATTCCTTCTGCCGGATGGCGAGGGTGGCATTGGCGGCCTCGAGCTTGGCGTTGGCGATGGAGTAGGCGACGCGCAGCTGCTCAACGTTCACCCGCGCCGTGGCCAGAGCCGCGTCGGACTGGCTGAGCGCGATGCGATAGGGCTCGGGGTCGATGGCGAACAGCGTATCGCCGGCCTTCACCGACTGGTTGTCCTTGACCGCCACGGAGACGATGCGGCCGGCCACGTCGGACGAGAGCGACACCTTGGGCTGCTGCACATAGGCGTTGTCGGTTTCGACATAGCGTCCGCCGGTCAGCCAGAAATAGCCGCCACCTGCCGCCAGCACCACCGGCACCGCCAGCATGATGGCGAGCCGCCGGCCCGAACGCTTCTTCTTGGCCGGCGCCTCGGGCGCGGCCGCAGTCGCAGCTTCCGGCTTGGTGGCTTCAACGGCGGGTGTGGTGACGGGCTTGGCTTCGCCGGGGGCGGGGGGAGTGACGCGGGCGTTCATAATCAGACTTCCTCGAGATCGGCCGTCTGGCCGGAAAGGTTTTCGCGCATCTTGGAAAGCGCGGTGATCACGGTCTGCCGTTCGTCGGGGGTGACGCCCTCGAGTGCGGCCTCATACATGGACAACCCGACCTTGCGGGCCGTGGTGAAGATTTCTTCGCCCTCGGCGGTCAGCCGGGCGAGTTTGGCCCGGCTGTCGGTCGGGTCGGGGTAGCGATCGATCAGGCCGCGCTTCTCCAGCCGGTCGAGCACCCCGGAGATGGTCATCGGGTCGGTATCGGCCGCGGTTGCCAGCCCCACCTGGGTAATTCCGTCGTTGAGCGCGATCTGCGCCAACACGCGCCATTGCGGCAGCGTGATGCCGTGCACCTTCGCTTCTTCCTCGAAGCGGCGCTTCATCAGCCGGGCGACTTCGTGGATCAGGTAGCCCATCGGGGCCTGGTGTTTGTAGCTCAGGTTCGATTTCATAAGTGCACATATAATAAGTGCACATACGACGTCAACGCGCGGGACTATTAGAAACCAAGCTAAATCTGCATGGCTGGCATTTTCGCCTCGCATGCCCTATCTCCCCGCCATGACCAACGAGCTCGCAACCGCCCGCCGTTTCTCGGTGGCCCCGATGATGGACTGGACCGACCGTCACTGTCGGGTCCTGCATCGGCTGCTGACGTCGCACGCGCTGCTGTTCACCGAGATGGTGACCAGTGCGGCGGTGGTGCATGGGCCGCGTGAGCGGTTGCTGGGCTTCGATCAGGTCGAGCAGCCCGTGGCGCTGCAGCTCGGCGGTTCCGACCCCAGGGAACTGGCCGAGGCGACCCGCATCGCCACCGGCTTCGGCTACCGCGAGATCAACCTCAACGTCGGCTGCCCGTCCGATCGCGTGCAATCGGGCCGCTTCGGCGCCTGCCTGATGGCTGAGCCGGAGCTTGTCGCCGAGTGCGTTCGCGCCATGCGCGATGCCACTGACCTGCCGGTGACGGTGAAGTGCCGCATCGGCATCGACGACCAGGACACCGAGGAGAGCCTCGACCGCTTCGCCGACGCCATGGTCGGCGCCGGTGTCGATGCGCTCTACGTGCACGCCCGCAAGGCCTGGCTCAAGGGCCTGAGCCCCAAGGAAAATCGCGAGATCCCGCCGCTCGATTACCCGCGCGTGCACCGCCTCGCCGAGCGCCTAAGGCCGCTGCCGGTGATGATCAATGGCGGCATCAAGACCATCAAGGATGCCGAAGCCCACATGGCGCACATGTCCGGCGTCATGCTGGGTCGCGTCGCCTATCACGAGCCGATGCTGCTGACCCTGGTCGACGAACGCTTCTTCGGCGCGCCGAAAAAGACCGTCGAGCTGCGCGACGTCATGCTGGCTATGGCCGATTACGCCGAGCGCGAGATCGGCAAGGGCGCACGGCTCAACAACATCACCCGCCACATGCTCGGCCTCGCCAACGCCCGCGCCGGCGCCCGCACCTTCCGCCAGATCCTCAGCGTCGACGCAGCACGCAAGGGCGCGGGGCCTGAGGTGATCATGCGGGCGTTCGACGCGCTCGAACCGGAACTGCAACTGGCAGTGTAACGCTCTTCATCCCTGGAGGGTGGAGCGCCCGGATTCCTTACTTGTGCGCTGCCCAGAAATCCGCCTGCAATTGCGCGGCTTCCTCGGCCAGCAGCGGGCCGACGATTTCGGTCGGTCGCTGTCCGGCCTCGAAGACGATGTGGCAGGGCAGGTCGAGCGTCGGGTTTTCCTCGTGCGCGCCGGTCTGCGCCTTGAGGTCGCGCTCTGTCTGGCCGAACACCACTCGGCCGATGCCGGCCCAGTAGATGGCGCCCGAGCACATCGCGCAGGGCTCGGCCGAGGTGTAGAGCGTGCAGTCCTGCAGCTCGTCGAGGCTGAGGTTCCTGGCTGCCCACGAGGCCAGCAGCTTTTCGGCGTGCGCGGTGCGGTCGCCCCCTTCCGAGCTGTAGCCATTGCCCTGTTCGCGCAGCACCTTGCCCTGCTTGTCGGCAAGCAGCGCGCCGAACGGATGGTCGCCGCCATCGCGTGAGCGTTTGGCGACGGCGAAGGATTGGCGCAGCAAGGCTTCGTCGTAAGGGCGAGCGGGCATCTGGGTCTCCGTGATCTGGGGAGACTATGCCTCAGTGCCGCTCAGTCGACCAGTTCGAGCGCGTTGCCGCTTACCGCGTAGCGGGTAAGGGTGCCGAGGAAGGTCATGCCGAGGAGGCTCGTTTCCAACGCCCCCTGTTCGGCGATGAAGGCCCGCACATTGTTGCGCACGATCCCGCCCACCTCGACCTGGTCGAGCGTCACTGCCGCCGCCTTGCCGGTGCCGTTGGCGGTGGAGACCGAGATGTCATAGCGCAGCGTGTCGGTCGCGTAGCCCGCTTTCTGCGCGTCGTCATGAGTCAGCACCACAGCGCTGGCGCCGGTGTCGAAGATGGTCCGGATGTCGGATCCGTTGATCGTCGCATTGATCTGGAAGTGCCCGTCACGTCCGCCGCGGAACGTCGCGCTGCCGCGCTCGCCATCCACCACCGCGATTCCCGGCATCAGCTCGCCGAACACCCGTGACGCCACCAGTGTCAGGTCGTCGCGATAGGTATAGCCGACCAGCACCACGCCGAAGATGCCGGCCCACAGCACCAGGTTGCCGAACAGCTCGGAGAATTTGTAGCGGCGTGAGAACAGCCCGCCGGCAATGAAGATCAGGATCGCCACCAGCGGCAGCAACTGCCCGAGCTGATCCTGAGTGAGCCCAACCAGCGTCCCCGCGTCAGCGCTGACCAGAAGCGCCAATCCGACGGCGATGACGAGGGCGAAACCGATGAACAGCATGCAAATCCCTTAGCTGATGCCACCCACGATAATGGGAAGCCTCAGACACAATTCAAGCACCGCGCCGGCCGGAGAACAGTGAACTCTCTGCGACCAGCCCGTCGCCGACGATATCGAAGAAGGCCCTGACTCGCGCCGTCTTCCTCAGGTCAGCATGGGTGACGATCCATAGCTCGCGTGTCAACTCGATGACCGGCCCGGTGCCGGCCCGGACGAGGCCCGGCTCGATGTCGCCAAGGTAGCAGGGCAGCACCGCATAACCGATTCCGGCCTTGGCGGCGGTGAACTGGTTGATCAGGCTGTTGGCGCGGTAGACGATATGGCGCGGCTCGATCTTCTCGCCCAGCCAGTCGGCCGCGGCGATGCCGGTCACTTCGGCGCCCCAGCCGATGAAGTCGCGCCCGGCAGTGTCGTCCAGGGGGGCGAGGGCCGGGGCACCATAAATGGCCCAGGCAATATCGGCGAGCTTTCGTCCGAACAGGTCCGGCTCCTTGGGCCGCGTCACCCTGAGCGCGATATCGGCCTCGCGCCGGCTGAGGCTCAGCACCCGGTTGTCGACCACGAGCTCCACCACGATCCCCGGATGCGCCGCGCGGAATCGCGCCAACTGGCCGGTCAGCACGCTATAGGCCAGCGTCTCCGAGGAGGTGACGCGCAGTGCACCGGTGAGGCGCTGGTCTCGCCCGCCGACCTCGCGGCTCAGCGCATCGGCTTCCGTCTCCACCCGCTCGGCGGTGGTGGCAACACGTTCGCCCTCGCTCGTTGCCTGGTAGATGCCTGCCGGCAGCCGCTCGAACAGCCGTACCCCGAGTTTTTCCTCCAGCGCATTGAGCCGGCGGAAGGCCGTGGAATGGTTGACGCCGAGCGCCGTTGCGCCGCCGCCGAGGGTGCCCGCTCGAGCAATGGCGAGCACCAGCTTCAGGTCGTTCCAGTTTTCCATCGTCGATACATAACATTCTACCGGCTTGCATTCATGCAAATCTCGACGGCGAAATCGCAGTTCGCCTTTCGGTTCTGCCGAGGCTAGCTCTTCGCCATCACCAACCGGAGAGACTGAAATGCAGCTCTACTATCACCCCTATGGTTGCTCGCTGGCTCCGGCCATCGCCGCCGCCGAGGCCGGCATCGCGCTCGACCTCGTCTATGTCGACATCATCGGCGAACCGCACAGGCTGGCCGACGGCACCCTCTACAGTCAGATCAATACCCGCAACTACGTGCCGCTGCTGGGGCTCGATGACGGCACGGAGGTCAGCGAGGCCGGCATTATCCTGCAATATCTCGCGGACCTTGAGCCGGCCGCCGGGTTGGCCCCTGCCAATGGCACAACGGAGCGGCGCGAGCTCAACCAATGGCTGACCTTCCTCGGCACCGAGTTGCACAAGACCTATTCGCCGTGGTTGTTCCACCCCGAGGTCGGCGAGGTGGCTCAGACCTATGCCCGCCGGCGCGTGGCCGCACGCTACGCCATTGTCGAGCAGCAGCTCGCCGGCCGCACGTGGCTGCTGGGCGAGACCTTCAGCGTCGCCGACGCCTATCTGTTCGTAATGGTCAACTGGGCGGCGGCAGCCAAAACTCCGCTGGCCGACTTCCCCAACATCCGCGCCTGGTTCGAGCGGATGAAGGCCCGCCCGCAGGTGCGGGCCGCCATCAAGCAGCATTCCGTCACCCCGGACGCCGAGGCGGCCTAAGCTCCCCTCCCCCTTGAGGGGAGGGGCTGGGGGTGGGGGTGGTGAGGGGAGCCTCAGTGCTGACTGCACCACCCCCACCCTCAATCCCTCCCCTCAAGGGGGAGGGAGGGCCTACGGCCGGTGGCTAGGCTCCTAGACGAACACCAGCAGTACGGTCAGTACGGCGATCTCGATCAGCGCCTGCAGTGCGCCGATCAGGTCGCCGGTCTGCCCGCCGATCAGCCTGCGGCAGGTCCAGACCCAGGCCGCGGCGAGGCCGGCTGTCACGGCCAGCGACAGGATCACCGCCACCACGCTGGTGAATGGCGCCGCCAGCACGAAGGCCAGCAGCACGGCAAACCCCATGCCGCCGAGGAAGGCGCGTCGCGACACCCGCCCGACCGAAGCCGAGGCGCCGCCTTCCCTCGCATTGGGCAGGGCCACGCTCACCCACAGCGAGGCCGAGCGCCCGATCACCGTCGATGCCAGCCAGATCGCCCCGGCAGCCAATGGGTTATACGCCGCCACCGCGCCGATCGCCGTCACCCTGAACAGCAGGTACAGCCCGATCGCCGCGACGCCATAGGTGCCGTGCCGGCTGTCCTTCATGATCTCGAGCCGTCGCTCGATGGTCGCCCCGCCGATCAGTCCGTCGGCGCTGTCCGCCAGGGCATCGTCCGCCATCGCACCGGTCGCAACCAGCATCGCAGCGACTCCCAGCGTTGCCGCGAAATAGCTCGGCACCCCGAGCCAGGCCGCGAGCATCATCAGCAGCGCCGGCAGGAAGCCGATGACGACGCTGGTGAAGCTGAGGCCTACCGCGATCCGGTTGAGGTTCGGCTTCTCGAACGGGCTGTCGCCGGTCGGTAGCCGTGAGAAGAACCTGAGCCCCATGATCAGATCGTCGGCCAGGCGCCAGCCATAAGCCTCGGGCTGCTGCGGCGGCGGCTCGGCGCCCGGGCGATGATTGTCCTGCCGCGGAGGCGGGCGGGGCGCGTCGTCGCTCACTTGCGGTTCCCTTGCCATGGGTCGATGCTCGCTTGTCCTTCAGCCGAGGGGGCAATGCAAGATGAGTGTCACTGCGTTCGAGCTGGTGTCCTATTGGCGGATCGCCGCTCCGCTGGATCGCGTCTGGGCCGAGATCGTCGATGTCGACGCCTGGCCATCCTGGTGGCGGGCCGTCCGCAAGGTGGAGCGGCTTCGTGACGGTGACATCGAGGGGATCGGCGCCGTTCGGCGGATCACCTGGGCGACGGCGCTGCCTTACACCATCACCTTCCATGTCGAGTCGACCCGCAGCGAGCCGATGTATCAGCTCGAAGGGCGCGCCACCGGCGAGCTGAACGGCGTCGGCATCTGGACGCTCACCAGCGATGGCGACATCACCACCGTGCGCTACGACTGGCGGGTCGATCTCGGCAAGGCCTGGATGCGGGCTTTCGCGCCGATCCTGCGTCCGGCCTTTGCCTGGAACCACAACGTGCTGATGGGCTGGGGCGAGGCCGACCTCAAAACCCGCCTTGGCCTCGGTTGATCCCCGGGGTCAGCACGCTGGCCCGATCGCGCTGGACTTTTGGGGCCGGACTCGCCCATGAGTGGCGTCCCCCAAGCCGGAGCTGCAATTGCCTTCCCCGTTTGCCGATATCATCGACCTGCTGCACATCGCGCCGTCGGGCGACGAAAGCGCGGTCGCCGCCATCCGCCAGCGCGATCGCCAGCTCACCAAGCCGCCCGGTTCGCTTGGCGAGCTCGAGCAACTGGTCGAGTTTCTCGGCCGCTGGCAGGGGAAGGCCAAGCCCACTCTCGACAACCCGATGGTGGCCATTTTTGCCGCCAATCACGGCGTCACCGATCAGGGCGTTTCGGCCTTTCCGCGCGAAGTGACGGCGCAGATGGTGGCCAATTTCACCGCCGGCGGCGCCGCCATCAGCCAGATCTGCGCGTTGCACGAGCTGAACCTGCGCGTCTTCGAGCTGGCGCTGGAGCTGCCCACCGGGGACATCACCCGCACCGCCGCCATGGACGATCGCATGTGTGCCGCCACTGTCGCCTACGGCATGGAGGCGGTGGCCGGTAAGCCAGATCTTCTCGCCATCGGCGAGATGGGGATCGGCAACACCACCGTCGCCGCCGCCATCTATGCCGCGCTGTTCGGCGGTACCGGCGCCGATTGGGTCGGCCGCGGCACCGGCGTCGATGACGCCGGGCTCAAGCGCAAGGCCGATGCCGTCGATCGCGCCCTGGCGCTGCATCAGGACGCCCTGGGCGACCCGCTTGCCATCCTCGCCCGCCTTGGCGGTCGCGAGATTGCCGCCATGCTCGGCGCCATCATTTCCACCCGCCAGCAGAAGATCCCGGTGATCGTCGACGGCTTCGTCGCCACATCGGCAGCGGCCATCGCGCAGGCCGTGAACCCCGACGCGATCGAGCACTGCATCTTCGGCCACCTCTCGGGCGAGCACGCCCACGCCCGGGCGCTGGAAGCCATGGGCAAGCGCCCGCTGCTCAACCTCGGCATGCGGCTGGGGGAGGGGAGCGGCGCCGCGCTCGCCGCCGTGCTTGCCAAGACGGCGCTCCACCTCCACAACAACATGGCCACCTTCGGCAGCGCCGGGGTCAGCGACAAGGGCTGACCGGGGCGGCAAAGAGCGGACCCGGGGGGCAGCGACGAGGAGATCCAGGCGATGACGAAGGCCGGTGCGGAGGCGACCATCGACCTCGCCACTGGCCATCTCGTCAGCCTGCTGCGGCGCAATACGGCAGACCTGGTCACCGGTCTCCACCTCATCGGGTCCATCGCCGATGGCGACTTTCGCCCGGCGATGAGCGATCTCGATTTCGTCGCCGTGCTGTCGCGCCCGCTGACCGACGAGGATGCCGAGGCGCTGGTGCTGCTGCATCGCAGCTACCGCACCGATCCGACGCTACCGGGCCTCGACGGCATCTGGCTCACCGAAGCCGAGCTCAGCGGCGGCCCCGACGCCATCGGCGATGGCCCGACCTCGCAGCAGGGCGATTTCCTTGTCGCGGCGCGCGGCAACCGCAACCCCGTCACCTGGCACGCACTGCCCAGCGCAGTGACCCTGATCGGGGAACTCGATCGCGGCACGCTCTGGCGTGACGACGACCGGCTGGTGAGTTGGGTCCGAGACAATGCCGCCGCCTACTGGCGCCGCTGGCTGGCGCGAGCCTCCGGGATCTCGCCCGCCATGCTTGGACGTGCCGCGCCGATGTGGGGTGTCCTTGGCATCAGCCGGCTGGCCTATACCAGGGCCACGGGCGAGATCGCCTCGAAGTCCGCTGCCGGCGAATGGGCGCTGACGGCGTTCGACCCGCATTGGCGGCTGATCCTCGAGGAGGCGCTGGCGTATCGCCGCGGCGCGCCGTCGAGATACCTGAACCCGTTCGCCCGCCGGCGCGATGCCCTCGCCTTCGTCGCGATGGCGATCGGCGAGGTCGTCGGCTAGCTAGAGCCCCCGCTCCCGCGCCACTTCCTCCACCGACCGCACGCATACGTCCACGGCCTGTGCCAGCTGTTCCGGCGTCGCGATCAGTGGCGGCGCCATCTCCAGCGCCGTGCCGATGGCCGAGGCGAGGATGCCGTGGTCGCTCATCCGACGGACGATCGCCACCACCGTATCGTCGGTGAAGGCTGCCCTTGTTGCCTTGTCGGCCGCGAAATCGACGCACCACCACATGCCCAGCCCGCGCACCTGCCCGACGATCCGGTGGTTGCCCAGCGCCGCCGTCAGCTCCGCGCCGAAGCGCGCGCCGTTGCGCTTGCCGGCCTCCACCAGTCCGTCGCGCTGTTTGATGTGGATGGCCGCGTTGGCGGCGGCTGCCATGCTGGCATGGCCGGCAAAGGTGTGGACGTGCCGGAACAGCGGGATCGCATCGGCGATCTCGTCGCGGGTGATCACCGCGCCGATCGGCCCATAGCCGGCGCTCAGCGCCTTGGCCATGGTCATGATGTCGGGCTCGAGCCCGAAATGCTCGCTGGCGAACCAGGTACCGGTGCGGCCGAACCCGGTGATCACCTCATCGACGATCAGCAGCACGCCATACTTGTCGCAGATCTCGCGCACCCGATCCCAGTAGCGCTGCGGCGGTACCTGCACGCCATGCGCCTGCATCACCGGCTCGCCGATGAAGGCCGAGACGCTTTCCGGTCCCTGCAACTGGATCTCGCGTTCGAGATAGGTGGCGCACAGCTCGGCATACTCGTCCTCCGGCATGCCGAACGGGTTGCGATAGCGCGTCGGGTTGGGGATGAAGCTGTGACCGGGCACCCGCGGCTCGAACACGTCGCGTACCGCCAGCCAGTCCGTCACCGACAACGCCCCCATGCTGGCGCCGTGATAGGCGTTCCAGCGCGAGATCGTCTTGTACGCCCGGGGCTTCCTGCCGCTTTCGCGCTGGTACTGCTTGGCGAGCTTGAGCGCCGTCTCCACCGATTCCGAGCCGCCGCTGGTGAAAGCCGAGCGCTTCAGCCGCCCGGGCGCCAGCTCGGCGAGCTTCCCCGCGAGGCGCAGCGTAGGCTCGGCGAAGTGGCTGGTGGTGCCGATATAGTGCACCGCACTCATCTGCTCGAACACCGCTGTCGCGATCTCGCGGTTGCCGTAACCCAGAGAGTTGGCGCGCGTATGCGAGCCCATCATGTCGAGCCGCATGACCCCGTGATTGTCGGTCAGCGCAATGCCGTCGGCCGCCACATAGATGGTCGGCCCCTGTTCGCGCACCACGCGCTGGTCGGCAACGGGAAAGATGCAGTTCTCGAAGGCGAGCCGGGTGAGCTCGTCGGTATTGGGCGTGGCGGACATCGTGTGGTCTGGGCTCCCTTTGCCGGGAGTATGCCGCCGAGCGGCCGCCAAGGCCATTGCCAGAAGGTACCGCTTGCGCCGGGGTCAGCTGGCTTCCGAATAGATCTGCAGCCGCGGCTTCTTTTCCACCACCGGCGCCAGCGCATCCATGACCCGGGCCCGCGGGAAGGTGGCGATCACCTCGGTGCCGAAGCGCAGCTTCGAGAACAGGTCGAACCGGCCCTGGTGCAGTTCCATGATCTTCTGCACGATCGGCAGGCCGAGGCCGGCACCCTGTTCGGCCGATTTCTGCGCCAGCGAGCCCTGGCCGAACGAGCTCAGCACCGTCTCGATCTCGTTCTCGGGAATCCCCGGGCCGTTGTCGCGCACGCTCAGCAATTGCCCGCCATCGCCTGAGCGCGTCACCATCAGGTGCACCTTGCCCGATTGCGGCGTGAACTTGATCGCGTTGGAGAGCAGGTTCAACACCACCTGGCGGATGGCCCGCTCGTCGCCCCAGAGCTTTGGCAGGTTGTGCGCATAGCTGACGCTGAGCTCGATGCTCTTGGCCTTGGCGCGAATTTCCACCATGCGCCGGCAATCCTCGGCGATATCGATCAGCGATACGGCCTCCTCGTTGAGGTCGTACTTGCCTGCTTCGATACGGCTGAGATCCAGCAACTCGTTGATCAGGTTGAGCAGGTGCTGGCCGGACGAATGGATGTCGCCCGCATATTCCTTGTACTGCGGCACGTTATGCGCCCCGAGCAGCTCGGACTGCAGCACCTCGGAAAAGCCGATAATGGCGTTGAGCGGCGTGCGCAGCTCATGGCTCATCGTCGCGAGGAACTGCGACTTGGCGATGTTGGCCTGTTCGGCATGCCGCCGCGCCTCATCGCTCATCTCGCGCGCTTCCTCGAGCTCGTTGATCAGCGCGTCCTTTTCCGCCTGATGCTCGATCGTCTCCAGTTCCGACGCATAGAGCTGCTTGGCGAGGTAGACAAAGAACAGCTCACCCCCCACCACCACGGCGGCCAGCGCCCAGTTGAGCGTGCCGCCCGCGGTCATCAGGCTGATCGTCACCGTCGCGGCGGCGGGCAGGGTGCTCATCAGCGTCGCGCCGGGCAGGGTGCGCGTCGAGACGGCGTTGGCGGCGATACCGACCAGCGTGATGGCGAACATCGCCACCAGCAGCGCCACGCTGTCGACCGCCACCAGCGTGAACAGCGCAAGCAACGCCCAGGAGATGCCGTTCACCAGCTCGGCGGCGATGAAGGTCGCGGTCCAGCGTCCGGCGTTGAACTTGGCAGGATCCTCGGTCTTGAACTGGCGGCAGAACCAGGCGACCACCAGGTTGGCGACGATCACCGCGGCGGCCCACGCTGCTGCTGCAAGCGGCGAGACCCAGAGGCTGGCGAACAGCGCCAGGATCAGCACCAGCGCCGGAACGGCCAGCAGCCCGCCGAGCCGCGAGCTGGCATATTCGTCGAGCAGTTCGAAATCGAAGGAGGCGCGGGTGCCCGAACTGGAGGTGAGGCGCTGTCGCGCGTCGAACACCGCCCGCTGCGAGTTGCGCCGAAGCTCGCGACCCATCTGGGCGCGCACGTCCTCATCGTGCATCGCGGGCTTGAGCGGCATTTACTCGGTACTCAACAACTACACACTACGAACAGGAAACGCGTTCGTTACGCTTGTGCAAAAACCCTATGCGCCGCATGGTTAAGTTTGGATGAAGCGGGGGACCTCCAAATGCGGAAGCCCCGTAATGACAAGCAGTTGCAACCGATGCTGCATCGGGCCATGCCGGCCTGGGCCAATGGCCGTCGCAACCCCTTGCCGCGCCGTCGCCGGACGCGCGGCAGCACCTGGGTGGTGGTTCTCTTCGCCATCGGCCTGTTCGCGCTTTATGCGCTGTTTCCCGATCCGCCGTTCTCGCTCGATGGCCCACCGCTCAGCGGCACGGTGGAGCGTGTGGTGGATGGCGACACCATCGACGTGGCCGGCCAGCGCATCCGGCTGCCGGGGCTCGATGCGCCGGAGTGGAACCAGACCTGTCGCACCGCCGATGGCGGCGCCTGGGAGTGCGGCGCCGCCGCGGCGCGCCGGATGCGCGAGCTGACGCGCGGCCGCGTGCTCTCCTGCCATCAGGAAGGTCATGATCGCTACGGGCGGCTGCTGGCAGTGTGCCGCGACGGCAAGGTCGACATCGCCCAGGCCTTGGTTGCCGATGGTTTCGCAACCGCCACAAGCCGTTATGCCGCCGCTGAGGCGGAGGCGCGGCGGGCCCGGCGTGGCATCTGGCAGGGGCAGTTCGACACCCCCGCGGAGTGGCGCCGGCGCGAGGCCGAGGGCACTGCGGCGGAGGCCGGAAATCCGAGCCGCTTCGAGCGTTTTGTCAGCTGGCTCTGGGGCCTTCTATCCAGTTGACAGGCGCAAGATATTTGCGTTGTATGGCCACCTTATCCGACCATCTTTGCGTTATCGCGCTGATTTCCTCACAGTCACGCAATCTGATTTCTAGGGGGCTGCCATAGCTTTGGACAAGATCGACCGCAAGATTCTGGCGCTCCTGCAGAAGGACGCGACAACGCCGGTTGCTGAAATCGGCCGCAAGGTAGGGTTGTCGACGACGCCATGCTGGCGCCGCATCCAGAAGATGGAAGAAGACGGGATCATCAAGGGCCGCGTCGCGGTGCTCGACCCGGCCAAGATCAATGCCGGCGTCACGGTGTTCGTGTCGATCCGCACCAATGAGCACAACGATGCCTGGATGCGCAAATTTGCCGGCGTGGTGGAGGATTTCACCGAGGTAGTCGAGTTCTATCGCATGAGCGGTGAAGTCGATTACCTGCTGCGCGTCGTGGTGCCGGACATCGCCGCCTATGACTCGTTCTACAAGAAGCTGATTTCCAAGATCAATCTGACCGACGTCAGCTCGTCCTTCGCCATGGGCCAGATCAAGTACACCACCGCCTTGCCGCTCGAGTTCGCCATCGTTTCGGACGACGACAAGTAACATGGCGATTACCCGCGACAGGCTGCGCCAGCTCGTCGGGCTGGTGGAGCAGCCTGTGTCGCTCAGCGCTGCCCGCATCGAAGAGCATGACGGCTACGAGGTCGAACACCTGGCCCTCAGGCTCGGTGACACGGAAGTGCGCGGCATCCTGACCCGGCCGTTGAGGGCCGAGGGCAGGCTGCCCGCCATCCTGTACGGCCACTCGCATGGCGGGCGTTACGATATCGGCGCCGACGAGCTGCTCGAGGGGCGTGAGTATCTGCTCGATCCGCTCGGCCCGGTGTTCGCCCGCGCCGGCTATGTCACGCTGGCGATCGACATGCCGGTCTTCGGCGAGCGCGCCACGCTCACCGAAAGCGCGGCGGCAAAGGCGCTGCTCTGGTACGGCAAGGGGCTGTTCGGGCAGATGCTGTGCGATCACTCGGCGGCGCTCACTTACCTGGCCTCGCGTCCGGATGTCGATGCGACGCGGATCGGCGCCTTCGGCATCTCGATGGGATGCACGCTGAGCTATTGGCTCGCCGCCATGGATGAGCGCATCAAGGCCGTGGCGCACCTCTGCTGTTTCGCCGACCTGCGCAAGATGATCGAGCTTGGCAATCACGATGGCCACGGCGTCTATCTGATCGTCCCCGGCCTGTTGAACGAGGCCGATGCCGGTGCCATCGGGGCGCTGGTTGCGCCCCGGCCGCAGCTCATCTGCATCGGCGAGGCCGATGGGCTTACGCCACCGGCAGCGGTTGCCCTGGCCTGGGAAGAAACCAGCGCCGCTTACGCCGCCGCGCCGGACCGCCTGCAACTGGTGTCCGAACCCGGGGTCAAGCACCAGGAAACGCCGCGCATGCGTGAGGCGGCGCTGGCCTTCTTCGCACGCTACCTCTAGCTGGCCTCTGTCCGGCTAGTCGCGACCGGCGATCCCCAGCGCGCCGTCGGCATGGGTGACGAAGCGGACACCGTGGCGTGTGAAAGCCTCGCGGATCGCCTCGACATTCTCGTCACGGACGGCCCGCGGACCGGGCAACTCGACACGACGGACGGTCGAGAACGATACCCCGGATGCCTCGGCAAGTTCGAGCGCCGTCCAGCCCAGATAGGCGCGGGCGGCGCGGATCTGCGCATGCGACAGGGTGGTGGTCGGCGTTTCCGCCGGCGCTGGATGCATCTGCGAATGCTGTGTCATGGAGAGGACGCCCCGCGCTGCGGATTCGTCCGTTCAGTCGCCTCGCGGCCGTTCTGCACGAAAGTGCCTGGTTGCATATCGATAATAGTCATTTCCCCCACATCAGAACGCCAAGCCCCCGGCGCCTGAAGTCATGCTGTTGCCGTCACTTCACATGTTTGTCGGCGGAGTCCGGACCGGACGGGTCCGATCACAGTCACATTTCGCCGATGAGCAAAATCGCTCAATCTGTGCGGCATATTAGTACGAAAAGAACAAAAACTGCTCTGCGCATATAGTTGCTGCAACTGAATGCGACGCGTAACCAGATCCACGGCGCCAGAAAATGTAACTTGAGCCGGACTGTCAATGATCAATTGACCGGTGCTGGAGGGCCCGCCCCGGAGTTTGGCGGCCGATGACGCGACCGTGAACAGTGTTCGCGCCACGGTTCGACTTTTCCACCGGCCGGTCTATTGTGCTGTGCGGGACTGGGCGAAAACGCCCGTCCGGCACCAAGGGTGCAGGTCCTGGAGGGGCGACAGATGCGGGAGGAATTCGATCACATCGTGATCGGAGGCGGGGCGTCGGGCTGCGTTGCGGCTGCCCGGCTGGTGACCGATGGCGGGCGACGGGTGCTGCTGCTCGAAGCGGGCCATTCGCACCACCATCCGCTGCTGGACATGCCCCCCGGCATCTTCAAGCTGATCAACGGCTCGAAATACATGACCTACCACCACACGGTGCCCCAGCAGCACCTGAACGGTCGTGTCCACGATATCCCGCAAGGCAATGTCCTGGGCGGTGGCACCTCGGTCAACGCTCAGGTCTATATGCGCGGCCGGCCGTCGGACTATGACGAGTGGGACCAGTTGCTGCGTGGCAGCAATGACGGCGCCGCCTGGGATTGGGCGACCGTGCTGCAGCATTTTCGCCGGATCGAAGGCAATAACCGGCTGAGCAACGACTTCCACGGCAATGATGGCCCGCTCCTGGTCTCCGACCCCGGCCATGTCGATGACGTGTCGCGCTGGTTCGTGCAGAGCGTGCAGCTCAAGGGCGAGCCGTTCACCAATGATTTCAACGGCGTGACCCAGCGCGGCGTCGGCTTCTACCAGTTCATGAACCGCAAGGGGAAGCGCTCGAGCGCCGCCTATGCCTATGTCGAACCGCTGAAGGACGACCCGCGCCTCACCGTCCGGCTGCGCGCCGCGGTGCAGCTGATCAACATCGAGAACGGCCGAGCCGTCAGCGTCACCTACCGCGATGCGGCGGGGGCAGAGCATACGGCCCACTCGTCGGGCGATATCGTCTTGAGTTCGGGGGCGCTGGTGACGCCCAAGCTGCTGATGCTTTCCGGTATCGGACCGGCCGAACAGCTCGACAGCCACGGCATCAGGACGCTGGTCGATCTGCCCGGCGTCGGCCGCAACCTGATCGATCACCCCGAGGTGCCGGTAATCTCCGTCGCCAATGGCCCTTACGGCTATTTCAGGCAGGGCGTCGGCTGGCGCATGCTGAAGAACGGCCTCAACTTCAAGCTGTTCGGCAACGGCCCGATCCTGTCCGCCGGCTTCGAGGCTGGCGCCTTCATCAACCCGGTCGATCGCGATGCACCGCCCTCCATCCAGGCCTTCTGCGTCCCCATTGTCTATCTCGACCGTGACCTGCTCAAAGTGTTCGACGATACCTATGGCGTCACCATCACCACCGTGCTGGTGAAGCCCAAGTCGCGCGGCTATGTCGAGCTCCGTTCGGCCAACCCGGCCGATATGCCGCTGGTCTCGCCGCACTTGCTGCAGCACCCCGACGACATGCAGATGATGGTCGAGGGCCAGCGCTTCTTCCGCGACGTCCTGCTGAGCGGCCCGCTGGGCAAGCGCATCGAAAAAGTCATTGCGCCGCCGGGGCCCGATCTCAGCGACGCGGCGATGGCCGAGCACTGCCGGCGCTTCGTCAAGACCAACTACCACCCGGCCAGCACCGCTCGAATGGGCGCCGACGGCGACCCGATGGCGGTGCTCGACGCCCGCCTGCGGGTCCGTGGCGTCGACAACCTTCGCGTCTCCGACATGTCGGCGGTGCCCAACATCAATGCCGGCAACACCACGGCGCCGGCCATGATGCTCGGCGACCGGTGCGCCGATTTCATCCTCGGCCTCGATCGGCCGGCCGCAGCCCCAATGCACCGAGAGGAAATGCAATGATCTTCGACCTGTTTCGTCTGGACGGCAAAGTTGCGCTGGTCACCGGCGCCACGCGAGGCATCGGCCTGGGCATCGTCGAGGCACTGAGCGACGCCGGCGCCCATGTCATACTCTCCTCCCGGGTGCCCAAGCCGGAGGTGGTGCAGCAGTTCAAGGATCAGGGCCGCAAGGTCGATTACCTGCAGGGCGATGTGCAGGACCCGGCCGTGCCGGCGCAACTGGTGGCCGAAGCGGTGAAGATCGGCGGCGGCAGGCTCGATATCCTGGTCAACAATGCCGGCGTCGCCCAGCACGGCGAAACCCACAACTTCCCCGAGGAGCAGTATCGCCGGCTGATGGATATCAACCTCGACAGCGTGTTCCGCGCTTGCCAGGCGGCGCTCGGTCCGATGCGCGCCCAGAAGAGCGGCGTGATGCTCAATATCGGCTCGATCTCCGGCCTAATCTCGAACATTCCGCAGCCGCAGGCCGCTTACAACGCCTCCAAGGCCGCGGTGCACATGCTGACCAGGAGCCTCGCCTCCGACTATGCCGAAGACGGCATCCGCGTGAACGCCATCGCCCCCGGCTACATCACCACCGACATGACCAGCGGCGGGCTCGCCGACCCGGTCTGGGGGCCGGTCTGGCGCGACATGACGCCGATGAAGCGCGCCGGTTCGGCCATCGATATCGGCGCCGCCGCGCTGTATCTGTGCTCACCGGCGTCCGGCTACGTCACCGGCGAAGTGCTGGTGGTGGATGGCGGGTATACGGTTCGCTAGGGCGAAACGGTTCGGCGAGGGATTACCCCCCCGTCACGTTCATGTGCCGGCTCAGCGCCGGCGCCGCGTGGTCACGGTCGAGCACGAAGTCGTGCCCCTTGGGCTTGAGCAGCATGGCCCGGTCGAGCGCTGCGTCGAGGGCGTTCGGCCCATCCTCGCGGATCGCGGCCCGTAGATCGACCATGTCGTCCTGTCCCAGGCACATGTAGAGCTGGCCGGTTGCAGTCAGTCGCACCCGGTTGCAGCTTTCGCAGAAATTGTGGCTCATCGGGGTGATGAAACCCACCAGCCCACCGGTCTCGAGGACATAGTCGTAGCGCGCCGGCCCACCGGTGCGGTGTCCGGTCGGCTCCAGCGTGTATTTCGCCTTGAGCCGTTCGCGCATCTCCCGGAGCGGCAGGTAAGTGTCCACCCGGTCGATCCCGACCTCGCCCAACGGCATGCCTTCGATCAGTGTCAGGCCGAAGCCGCGGCCATGCGCCCAATGCAGCATCGGCTCGATCTCGTCTTCGTTGACGCCGCGCATCGCCACCATGTTGATCTTGATCTTGAGCCCCGCATCCGCGGCGGCATCGATGCCGTCCAGCACATCGGCGATCCGTCCGCGGCGGGTGATCTCGGTGAAGCGCCGCTCGTCGAGCGTGTCGAGCGACACATTGAGCCGCTTCACTCCGGCGCGCGCCAGGCCCTCGGCATGGCGTCGCAACTGGCTGCCATTGGTGGTCAGCGTCAGCTCTTCGAGGCCGTGGCCGATATGCCCGCCGATCTTCTGCACCAGTTCCATGATGTCGCGCCTGACCAGCGGCTCGCCGCCGGTGAGACGAACCTTCTTCACCCCACGGGCGATGAAGGCGTTCACGATGGTGTCGATTTCCTCAAAGCTCAGCACATCCTTCTTGGGCAGAAAGGTCATGTGCTCGGACATGCAGTAGACGCAGCGGAAATCGCAACGATCGGTCACCGAGACCCTGAGATAGCTGATCCGTCGCCCGTAGCGATCGACGAGAGGGCGCTGCGCACCGGTGGGCACGAGGTTCGGCTGTTCGAGAAGCGTCAGGGACATTCCCCTTTCTACTCCACTGCCGCCCGCACCGCAAAACAAGAAAGGGCCGGCTCATCGAGCCGACCCTTCCGAAATTCGACAATGGCGCCTGGCCTTACTGGTTCACCACCACCAGGGCGCCGACCCGGACGCGCTCGTAGAGATCGGTGACGTCCTCGTTGGTGAGCCGGATACAGCCGGACGAGACCGCCTGGCCGATGGTCCACGGCTCGGACGTGCCATGGATGCGGTAGAGCGTCGAACCGATATAGAGCGCGCGGGCGCCGAGCGGATTATCCGGACCGCCGGGCATGTAGGCCGGCAGATCGGGAACGCGCTTGCGCATGGCCGCCGGCGGCGTCCAACCCGGCCACTCGGCGACACGGGTGATGCGGTGCTGGCCCGACCAGCGGAAGCCGTCGCGGCCGACGCCGATGCCGTATCTCAGCGCCTTGCCGTCGTCGAGCACGAGGTAGAGGCGCCGCTCCGACGTCTCGACGACGATCGTGCCCGGCTTGTACTTGGTGCTGTAGCTGACGATCTCCTTGGGGATGGCCTTGCCCCGCTTGGAACTCGTCTTGATCGCGCCTGCGTCCGACCAGGTGTCGGTAACGGGGTCGTAGACACGCTTTGCCGCCGTGGCCGGTGCGGCCAGCGACAAAGAAAGGATCGCCGACAAAAGAGCGGCGACCACTACCTTGGTCATGGAAATGTTCTTCAAACTGCGCCTCTTGACGTAATCGACCCTGATTCTGAGCCAGTCTCGGATGCTTGGTAAACTATTCCTAACAAGCAGTGAATGGCCTTGCCACGATTCGGACAAACTCGGGACACCAGAGCCACATTGTGTTGCCTTGATGCGACATTTCCATTCACCTCTGCGTGAGAAAAGCCAGGTTGACAGGGCCTGCCACCTCTCCTAGGTCCGGCCGAACCGGGGAGGGCACTGATGAGCGACGAGCAGAAGTACCGCGCTGCCGAGGCGGCGATGGCGGAAGTGACCAGCGGCATGCGGTTGGGCCTCGGCACTGGTTCGACCGCAAAGCACTTCGTGGATATCGTCGGCCGCGCCGTGCAGAACGGCCTCGATGTCATCTGCGTCCCGACCTCCGAAGTCACGGCCGCACAGGCGCTGAGCCTGGGCATCCCGCTCACCGACCTCGAGACCACACCCGAGCTCGATCTCACCGTGGACGGGGCAGATGAACTCGGCCCGGGGCTGGCATTGATCAAGGGCGGTGGCGGGGCCTTGCTGCGCGAGAAGATCGTTGCGGCTGCATCGAGGCGCATGATCGTCATCGCCGACCAGAGCAAGAAGGTCGAGATGCTGGGCCGCTTTCCCCTGCCGATCGAAGTCAACCATTTCGGGCTTGGCGTCACCACTGCGGCTATCGCCGCCGTGATGGCCGATTTCAACGCCGAGGGCGAGCTGCGCCGGCGTCTCAAGGCCGATGCGACGCCGTTCGTCACCGATGGCGGCCACGCCATCCTCGACGCTTTTTTTGGCCGTATTCCTCAGCCAGAAGCGCTGGCCAGGGCCTTGGCCGATATCCCGGGCGTGGTGGAGCACGGATTGTTCATCGGGCTCTGCCAGCGGGCCTACGTGGCCGGCCCGGCCGGTATCGACGTTCTGGACGGCTGAGAGCCGCTCGGATAGAGGCTAAGGGAGCTTCCAGGAAAGTTCAGAGACTTTCCGGGTTGGAGGCGCGACAATCAAGGGCTGGGGTGGTCGGGCGTTGCAACGAAACGGCGACCAGCACCAGCAGGGGAACACACAACCAGATGGGCACCAAGCTGATGACGTCCACCTTCAAACGCGCGCCGATGCTTGTCGCGGCATTGCTGTCGCTGATCCTGTCGAGCTTTGTCGCGTTGCCCGCGATGAGCCAGGAAGCCTCGGAAATCTCGCCCGAGCACCTGGCGCTGGCCCGCAAGTATGTCGATCTCACCGATACCGGCGGCCTCTACGAGGCGACCATCGTTCAGGCCGGCATCAACACCTATAAGCAATTGCTGCCGCAGAACCCGGAAATCGCCCAGCCGCTCAATGATGCGATCGAGAAGGTAATCTCCACCTACAAGGGCCGCAAGGGCGAGCTGTTCGACCAGTTCGCCCGCGTCTATGCGCTCTCCTTCACTCAGGATGAGCTGCAGCAGATCGTCGATTTCTATTCGACCCCGACCGGTACCAAGCTGGCCAAGTCGAATGCGGCGATGAGCGGTACCATCAGCCGCATCATGGATGTGTACTCCGCCAACCTGAACACCGAGTTCTTCTCGGCGGTGCGCGCCGAGCTGAAGGCCAAGGGTATCGACAGCTGACCTTTCGCACCCTATCTGCTTGCAGGCCCCGCCATCGCGCGGGGCCTTTTTCTTTCGAGGCAGGCCGGGGTAGGCAATGAGCGACAGTTACGATCTTGTGGTGATCGGCGCCGGGTCGGGCGGGGTGCGGGCGGCGCGGATCGCCGCGACCTATGGCGCGAAAGTCGCCATCATCGAGGAATACCGCGTCGGCGGTACCTGCGTGATCCGCGGCTGCGTCCCCAAAAAACTGTTCGTCTACGCCTCGCGTTACAAGGATCTGTTCGAGATCGCGCCCAGCTTCGGCTGGGATGTCGGCACGCCGAGCTTCGACTGGGCCACGCTGGTGGCGAACAAGGACAAGGAAATCGCCCGCCTCGAGGCCGCCTATATCGCCGGCCTCGAAAAGCCGGGTGCCGAGATCATCCGGGACCGTGCAACCGTCACCGGTCCCAACACCGTCAAGCTGCAGAAATCCGGTCGCGAGCTCACCGCCAGGACTATCCTGATCGCCACCGGCGCCCGTCCCTTCATCCCGGACATCCCGGGCAAGGAGCTCGGCATCAGCTCCAACGAGGCGTTTCACCTCGAGGCCCTGCCGCACTCCATCCTCATCGAGGGGGGCGGCTTCATCTCGGTGGAGTTCGCCACGATCTTCGCGGGCCTCGGCGTTCACACCACCATCGTCTATCGCGGTGATCGGCTGCTGCGCGGCTTCGACGAGGACCTGCGGGTCGGGCTCGAGGCCGGTCTCGTGGCGCGCGGCGTCAAGATCATCCACCAGACCAACGTGCTCGGCCTGCGCCGGACCGGTGCGGACATCACTGTGAGCTTCTCCGATGGGGTCGACGCGCCGTTCGGCGCGGTGATGTTCGCCACCGGTCGTTCGCCCAACACCGCCGGCCTGGGTCTCGAAGCCGCGGGGGTCGAGCTCGCCTGGGACGGCGCCGTGGTGGTCGACGCCTATTCGCGCTCCAGCATCGCCTCGATCTACGCTGTCGGCGACGTCACCAACCGCGCTCAGCTGACCCCGGTCGCCATCCGCGAGGGACACGCCTTTGCCGATACGGTGTTCGGCGACAAGCCCACCGCGGTCGATCACTCGCTGATCGGCGAGGCGGTTTTCGCCGAACCCGAGGTCGGTACTGTCGGGCTCGCCGAGCATGACGCCGCCACGCAGGGCGACATCGATGTTTACGTCACCCGCTTCCGTCCGATGATCAACACGCTGTCGCTGAAGTCCGACCGCATGATGATTAAGCTGATCACCAGGCCAGACGGCGGCCAGGTGCTGGGTGTCCACATCCTGGGGCCCGGCGCCGCCGAGATCATTCAGATGGCGGCGATCCCGCTCGGCATGCAGGCCACCAAAGCCGATTTCGACCGCGCCATGGCCATGCATCCGACAGCGGCGGAAGAACTGGTGACCTTCAAGAAGCCCAGTTACGTCTACCGCAACGGCCAAAAGCAGTAGCTGCCGCCGGCTTCACATCGCCCCAATCCCCTGCTATTCCGCCCGCCGACCGGGAGATCACGCCTATGCCGACGACTTGGACGCCACAGAGCTGGAGACAGAAGCCGATTTCGCAGGTGCCGGTCTATCCGGATCCGGCCAAGCTGGAGGCGGCCGAGGCGCAGCTGCGCAAGTTCCCGCCACTGGTGTTCGCCGGCGAGGCCCGCGAGCTCAAGCACCAGTTGGCCGAAGTCGCCGAGGGCAGGGCCTTCCTGCTGCAGGGCGGCGACTGCGCCGAGAGCTTCGCTGAACACGGTGCCGACCACATCCGCGATTTCTTCCGTGTCTTCCTGCAGATGGCGGTGGTGCTGACCCACGGCGCGTCCAAGCCCGTCGTCAAGGTGGGCCGCATTGCCGGCCAGTTCGCCAAGCCCCGCTCGTCCGACACCGAAACCATCGATGGGGTGACGCTGCCCAGCTATCGCGGCGACATCATCAACGATATCGGCTTCACCGAGGCTGCCCGGGTGCCCGATCCGGAGCGCCTGCTGCTCGCCTATCGCCAATCGGCCGCGACCCTCAACCTTCTGCGCGCCTTCGCATCGGGCGGCTACGCCGACCTGACCCGCGTCCACGAGTGGACCATGGGCTTCATGAAGGGCTCGAACGCCTATCCGCGCTTCGAGGAGCTGGCCCAGAAAATCGATGACGCCATCGACTTCATGCGGGCCCTCGGTCTGACGCCCGACAACACTCCGTCGCTGCGCGAGACCAAGTTCTACACCTCGCATGAAGCGCTGCTGCTCGGCTTCGAGGAGGCGCTGACCCGCCGGGACTCGATCACCGGCGACTATTACGCCACCTCCGGCCACATGCTGTGGATCGGCGACCGCACGCGGCAGGCCGATGCCGCGCATGTCGAGTACTTCTCCGGCATCCGCAATCCGGTCGGCGTAAAATGCGGCCCCAGCCTCGCCGCCGACGACCTGCTGCGCATCATCGACAAGCTGAACCCCAGCAACGAAGCCGGTCGCATCACCCTGATCGGCCGTTTCGGCTCCGACAAGATCGCCGACCACCTGCCGCGCCTCATCGAGACGGTGAAGGCCGAGGGCAGGGTAGTGGTCTGGTGCTCCGATCCGATGCACGGCAATACCATCAAGGCTTCGAACGGTTACAAGACCCGGCCGTTCGATCGCGTCCTCGGCGAAGTGAAGAGCTTTTTCGAGATTCACCGCACCATGGGAACCTATGCCGGCGGCATCCATATCGAGATGACCGGTGACGATGTGACCGAGTGCACTGGCGGCGGTGTCGCGGCCATTACCGAGGCGGGGCTGCAGGATCGCTATCACACCTACTGCGACCCGCGCCTCAACGCCAGCCAGGCGCTGGAACTGGCCTTCCTCGTCGCCGAGGAACTGCGTTCGCAGCGGCCGGCGCGTAGCGAAAGAATCGTTGCGGCGGAGTGAACCAATCCGCCGCGACCCGCGTTGCTGCCCTGCAGGAGGCCGTCGGCACGGCCGGGTGACAATTGCGCCGCGCGCGCCAACTTGGTGATTGATGCCACGTTCGTTCTTCCCGCGTGCGGACGCCGCGACCAAGGCCAGGCTGGATCGCGATCCGGTCATGCTCCTCGCCAACAGCTTCGACTGGTCTGCCACCGAGCTTGGCCCCATCGCCGACTGGCCGGTGGCGCTGCGCTCCGCCGCCCGGCTGATCATGACCTCCGCGGCGCCGATGGCACTGCTGATCGGGCCGAACGGGGTCATGCTCTACAATGCCGCCTATGCGCCGATCGCGGGCGGCCGGCACCCGAGCGCCTTTGGCAGTTCGGTGCTGCAGAGCTGGCCGGAAGTGGCCGAGTTCAACCGCGATGTGATGCAGCGCGTGCTGGCCGGGGAGGCGCTGGTCTTCAACAGTCAGCCGTTTGTGTTCCATCGCAATGGAGCGCCTGAACAGGTCTGGCTCAACCTCGACTACTCCCCCGTGCTGGACGAGGACGGCAGCGGTCTCGCCGTCCTCGCCATCGTCCAGGAGACCACCATGGGCGTGGTGGCCGAGCAGGCCCTGGAGGAGAGCCGCGAGAAACTCGACCTGGCGCTCACCGCCTCCGGCATGGTTGGCACCTGGGACTGGAACATCTCGGAGAACACTGTCACCGCCGATGACCGCTTCGCTGCGCTCTATGGCGTGACACCCGGCGCGGCCGCCGTCGGGTTGCCGATCGAGACGTTCCTTTCCGGCATCCATCCCGATGATCGCCAGCGGGTCATTTCCGAGATCGGTGACGCGCTGAAAAGCCCGGGGCCGGTCCGCTTCGAATACCGGCTCAGCGCTCATGACAGCGCTCCCGAACGCTGGGTCGTCGCCTCCGGCCGCGTCATCGCCGACGCGGGTGGCAAGGCAGTGCGGCTGCCCGGCGTGGTGGTAGACGTCACCGAAGAGCGGCGGGTTGCCGAACAGCTGGTCGAGAGCGAGCTGCGCTTTCGCACCCTCGCCGACACCATGCCGCAGATGGTCTGGTCGGCGCTGCCCGACGGCTTTCACGACTATTACAACGCGCGCTGGTACGAATTTACCGGCGTGCCGCCGGGGTCGACCGATGGCGAGGGCTGGAACGGCATGTTCCATCCTGACGATCAGGAACGCGCCTGGACTGCCTGGCGTCACTCTCTGGCCAGCGGCGATCCGTACCGGATCGAGTACCGACTGAAGCACCATGGCGGCGCCTATCGCTGGGTGCTGGGCCAGGCCCTGCCGATCCGCGATGCTTCCGGCCGCATCACCCGCTGGTTCGGCACCTGCACCGACATTCACGAGGAACGGCTGGCGCAGGAGGAGCGCGAGATCATCGCGCAGGAGCTCAGCCACCGCATCAAGAACATCTTTGCGGTCATCGGCGGCATTGTCAGTCTGGCGGCGCGTTCGCAGCCCGAGGCCAAGGATTTCGCCGAGCGCCTGCGCGGCCGCATTCTGGCGCTCGGGCGGGCCCACGATTTCGTTCGGCCGCACTCGCGAGAATCCGTTCCGCGCAGCAACCCCGCCTCGCTTCAGGCGCTGGTTCGGTCGCTGCTGCAACCCTATCGCGACGGGGACGACGAGCGCGTCAGCTTCGCCGGCGACGATGCGGTGATCGATGACGGCGCCGCCACTCCACTGGCGCTGCTGTTCCACGAACTGGCGACCAATGCCGCCAAGTACGGCGCTCTGTCGCAGCAGGGCGGCCGCATCGAGATCGCCAGTCAGGTCAAGGGCGATGATTATCTGCTGCATTGGCGCGAGATCGGCGGACCGGCTCCGGCGCCGGCAGAGGCCGGGTTCGGGTCGCGGTTGATCTCGCTGAGCGTGGAAGGGCAGTTGCGCGGCAAACTGGAGCGCCGCTATGGCGAAGCCGGGCTGGAGGTCGAACTCATCATTCCGCTGGCCTCATTGAGCCGGCGGGCGGCCCTCAGGCCAGCGCCGGAGTTCCGGCAGCCGAACCAAACAGCCTGAGTCGACGGGGCGGTTGAACCGCGTTCTCGGTGCGGCCGCGCACGGCGACGGCAAACTCCACCGCCTGCCGCAGCTCGTTATTGTCCACCGGCTTTGGGATGACCCCGATCGTGCCGGGAACGCCATTTCCCAGCTGCGCCGGGTTGGCGGTCATGTAGACCACGGTGATGCCGCGGGCTGCGAGTGCACGACCGACTTCGACGCCGGTTGCGCCATCGACGAGGTTGAGATCGACGAAGGCCAGTTCCGCCTCGTCGGCCAGCGCCAATGCCTGGCGGCTGTCCGAGGCGATACCGACCGGCTCATGGCCAAGGTCGAACAGCAGATTCTCAAATTCCGTGGCGACGAAAATCTCGTCCTCCACCACCAAGACCTTGCAACTCATAGGCGTATTCCGAAGTCGGTTTATCTCTCGTGGTCCCAACTCACTGCCTTGCCGAAGGTTGCAGCCGAGTTCTGCATGCCTCCCTTGTTGTGGTGGAAAACCCGACAATGCTTATCAAATTGTAGACATGGGCAAGCTTGTCGCCCGATCCGTTGCAGTTTGCCAGTCCATTTAGCGGAACATTAACCCTAACCGGGCATGAATAGCTCGTACGCGTTTGTTTGCGGAGCTTCCGATGTCCATCCGTCTGGCCACCAGTCTTGCCGTTCTCGCTGCCGCAATCGGCGGCCCGGCCCTGGCCGCTGATTGGGGCGAGGACTGGTCGCCCGAAGAGGTCTATCGCGGCGCCTACTCGACCGAGCCCAAGGATTGGACCGAGATGGGCGACGAGAACGACGGCATCCATATCGAGACCGGTCTGCGCTACTGGTATTCCTGGGGCAGCCAGAGCCTCGGCCTCGGGCCGATGACCTTCGAGGAAAGCGACAACGCCCATTCGGTCGAAGCCCATATCCGCGTCGAGGACGACGCGACCCGGACCTACGCCAAGGGCTGGGCCGGCTATACCGCGGCGATCAATGGTGAGTATTCCGATCCCTACGGCAGCGCTCCCGTCGTCGATGGCACGCTCGGCTATGGTGGTGCCGACTTCGGCTGGAACGCTTTCGGCGATGGCAAGGGCAGTGGGGTCGGCGGCTTTGTCGGCTACAATTACTGGAACAATTCCCCCCGCACCAACCGCGTGAACTACACCACCGCGACCAGTGCCGGCGACATCGACTGGGACGATCAGACCGGCGTGTGGTCGCTGCCCGGCGCCAGCGTCGATGACAAGTACGAACTGCACATGCTGCGGCTCGGCCTCAGCGGCAAGGCCGAGATCAACCAGTTTCTCGACATCACCGCCGAAGTGGCGGCGGTGCCCTTCGCCACCATCAATGGCGTGATGGGTGGCCACGCCGGCAGCTCCAGCGGCGACCTGGGGCCATACCCGGGCTGCCCGCAGGGCGCCGCCCCGTGTCTCTACGAGTTCAACGGCTCGCCGACCAACATCAGCGGCTGGGGCTATGGCGCCATGGGCGAGGTGATGGTCGGCTTCACGCCGGTCGAGAACCTCACCATGCGGCTGGGTGGGCGTGCCTGGTATGTCGAGGGCACATACGACGCCACCTGGCGCCAGGTTATCGTGTCCGCGCCCAATGAGTTGCCCGATGTCGGCGATCCGCCGGCCCCGCCGAACCCGCCCTACAGCGCGCCCGGCCTCAGCCAGGCAAACGTGATCTCCACCGAGAACCCGTTCTCGCTGCTTCGCTACGGCCTGCTTGCCGAGCTGACCTACTCGTTCTGATCACCTGCCGTATGACCGGCTGTCCGCTTGCCCCGACCGGGGTGAGCGGATAAGTCTTGCCGCGTTTTCAAACGGCTCGGATTTCGCACGTGACCGATCGTCTCCGCATTGCCCTGGCGCAGCTCAATCCGACGGTTGGCGCCATCGCGCAGAACCTTGCTCTCGCCAAGTCGACGCTGGCCGAGGCCGCGGGGCAGGGCGCTGACATCCTGCTGTTCTCCGAACTGTTTCTCACCGGCTACTTTCCCGACGACCTGTTGTTCAAGCCGCGCTTCATCGCTGACGCGATGGCCGCCGCCGAGGATTTTGCCCGCGCTACCGCCGGCACCAGCGTCAGCGCCATCATGCCTACGGTCTGGCGCGAGGGCGGCAAGCTGTTCAACGCGGTGATCGTCTGCGAGGCCGGCGAGATCACCGCCCGCCGCTACAAGCGCGAACTGCCCAACGACGATATCTTCTACGAGAAGCGCTATTTCGAGCGCGCCGACCTGCAGGAACCGGTGACCATCAAGGGGGTGTCGATCGGTATCCCGATCTGTGAGGACATCTGGCACCCCGACGTTTGCGCCCACCTGGTCGACCAGGGGGCGCGCCTGCTACTCTGCCCCAACGGTTCACCCTATTGGCGCAACAAGCAGGCCACCCGCTACAAGCTGGTCACCGATCGCGTTGCCGAAGACAACGTACCGCTGCTCTATCTCAACCAGGTCGGCGGCCAGGACGAGCTCGTCTATGACGGCGCCAGCTTCGGCATCGAGCCGGGCGGCCGCCTCGTCGTGCAGGCCAAGAGCTTCGAGCCCGAGATTCTGCTGTCGAACTGGGCCCGTACGCCGGACGGCTGGCGCTGCACCGATCCGCACGTCACCCCGCTCTCGAGCGTCGACGAGGCGCCCTGGCGCGCCTGCGTGCTCGGCCTGCGCGACTACGTGAAAAAGAACGGCTTCAAGTCGGTGGTCCTGGGCCTCTCGGGCGGCATCGACAGTGCGGTGGTGGCAGCCATGGCCGTCGATGCCATCGGCGCCGAGAATGTCCACTGCCTGATGCTCCCCTACCGCTACACCTCCGAGGAGAGCCTGGCCGACGCCCGCGACTGCGCCCAGCGGCTTGGCGTGCGCTACGATGTCGTCTCGATCGGCGATCCGGTCGAGGCCGCGCTCGCCGAACTGCAGCCGGTCTTCGGCAACCGCCCGCAGGACCTGACCGAAGAGAACATCCAGTCGCGCATGCGCGGCGTCTATCTGATGGCGGTTTCCAACAAGCTCGGCTCGCTTCTGCTGACCACCGGCAACAAGTCGGAAATGGCGGTCGGTTACGCCACCATCTATGGCGACATGAATGGCGGCTTCAACCCGATCAAGGACATGCTGAAGATGCGTGTCTACGAGCTGGCGGACTGGCGCAACAAGCACCGACCGGCCGATTGCCTCGGCCCCGACGGGCTGGTGATCACCCAGAACATCATCGACAAGGCCCCCTCGGCCGAGCTTCGCCCCAACCAGACCGATCAGGACTCGCTGCCGCCTTACCCGATCCTCGACGAGATCCTCGTCGGGCTGGTCGAACTCGAACTCAGCGTCGCCGATGTCGTGGCAAGGGGCGATGGCCGCTTCGATCGGGCGCTGGTCAAGCGCATCGAGAAACTGCTGAACATCGCCGAGTACAAGCGTCGCCAGTCTGCCCCGGGCGTAAAGATCTCCCGCAAGGCCTTCGGCCTCGGCCGTCGTTACCCGATCACCAACGGTTACCGCGACGAGAACCTGATCGCCGAGCCGATCGGGCGGCTGGATAGCAAGGGTTTGGAATGAGCGGTCGGCCTGTGCACTGGGCAGTCGGCAGTCGGCGGTCGGCAGTCGGACTCGCTGACGTTGCCACTGCCGACTGCCGACTGCCGATCGCCGAAAGCTTCCCATGACCACCGTTCGCTACGCTCCATCCCCTACCGGCCGGCTGCACCTGGGCAATGCTCGCCCGGCGCTGATCAACTGGCTGTTCGCCAAATCGACCGGCGGCCGCTACATCCTCCGCCTCGACGACACCGACACGGCACGCTCCACCGCGGCTTTCGCCGAGGGCATCCACGCCGACCTGAGCTGGCTGGGCATCATCCCCGACCTCAAGGTCCGTCAGTCCGATCGCACCGCGCTCTATGACGCGGCCCGCGACAAGCTCATCGCTGCCGGTCGCCTCTATCCGGCCTACGAGACCGAGGAGGAGCTCGACAGCAAGCGCGCCCGGGCCCGCCTGCTTGGCCGCCCTCCGATCTACGATCGCGCCGCGCTGCAGCTCACCGGGGAGCAGAAGGCGAAGTATGAAGCCGAAGGCCGCAAGCCGCACTGGCGCTTCAGGCTCGACGGCCGCCCGGTCGCCTTCAACGACCTGATCAAGGGGCCGCAGACCGTCAACACCGCCTCGATGTCCGATCCGGTGCTGATCCGCGCCGACGGCTCCTATCTCTACACGCTGCCCTCGGTGGTCGACGATATCGAGCTGGGCATCACGCACGTGGTGCGCGGCGAGGACCATGTCAGCAATACCGGCACGCAGATCGAGATCTTCGAGGCGCTGGACGGTCTTGTGCCGGCCTTCGCTCACCATAACCTGCTCACCGGCGCAGACGGTGAAGGCCTCTCCAAGCGTCTCGGTTCGCTCTCGCTGGCGGAGTTGCGTGAGGCCGGGTACGAGCCGATGGCGGTCGCCATGGCGGCCGTGCTGACCGGCACCAGCCTGCCGCTCGAGCCCTATGCCGACCTCGCCGCGCTCGGGCAGGTGTTCCGCCTCGATGCCGTATCGCATGGTTCGGCTCGCTTCGATCCAGCCGAACTCGCGAGCCTCAATGCCCGCATTCTGCACCAGATGGGGTACGAGGCGGCCAAACCGCGCCTCGAGGCACTTGGTCTGGCCTCGGAGCCGCTATGGCTTGCCCTGCGCGGCAATCTCGCGGTGTTCTCCGATATTGCCGACCTCGCCACTCTGATCTCCGGCCCGGTGACCCCGGTGATCGCCGACGAGGACCGTGACTTCTTGGGGCGGGCCCGCGATCTGCTCCCCGCCGAACCCTGGGACGAAACCACCTGGTCCAACTGGACCCAGGACCTCAAGGTCGCAACCGGCCGCAAGGGCAGGGCGCTGTTTCACCCGTTGCGACTGGCCCTGACCGGCCGCGAGCAGGGGCCGGAACTCAAGTCCCTGCTGCCTCTTCTGGGGCGTACGGGGTGTCTGGCCCGACTACCCTGACGCGCTTGTCGCCGAACCGAACGATCCGCGTCGGCTGATTGGCCACGGCCGGCGCCGCCACGGCGACCGGGATCGGCGTTTCCCCCGGAGCGGCCGGACGGCGGCGCGGCAGCGGTACATCGACGAACGTCGCCATTGCCACCTGGGTCACCGGCGCGCTGACCGTCGGAGAGATGCGCCGGCCGTCGCGTAGCGGCAATGGGAAGGTCGCGCCGCGGAATGTCACCATGGCGCGGGTTCCGCCGGTCGGTAACTCCGCCAGCGTGATCGCGCCCTGGTCCTGGGTCGATGTGCACTTGCTGGCGGTGTCGAAGTCGGTGCGGAATTTGAAGGCATTGGGCAGCGACGAGTAGGGCTCGCCCCACTCGTTGACCATCTGTTCGGGCTCCTGGCCCGGATTGTCGTAATAGTAGAGGTCGACGTCGAGGCCCGGGCATTGCGCCCGGCAGGATTGGGCATCGTTGGCCACGTAGTCGACCAGCGTCGAATAGCTGATCGGCCACCAGAAGCCATCGGTCTTGCGCACGCACAGCGTTCGCACCGTGTGGTAGTTGCCGTAGGGGTTGAACTCTTCGCCGCGGATGCCGCCTTCGCCGTCACCGCCGCCGTCGGTGAACACGCCGAACAGCCGCTCGAACAGGTTGCCGCGGTCGCCGCGCTGCACCTCGACGCGCGAGCGCCCGTCGCAGTCGAAGCGCGCCATTTCCTGCAGGATCGCCTCGCGCTGCTGCGCCACGGCCTCGCCGGTGCTGACGCTCTGCGACAGGTTCTGCACGTCCTCGCGTCCGCGCAGCACGTCGCGGGCCAGCGCACGGCATTCGGGCGAAAGCCGCCGTCCCGCCTTGGCGTCATCGTTGCAGCCCTGCCGCACATAGGCGCTCTCCGAGCGCTGCACTTCGCGCTGCAGGCGCTTCAGCTCGCCACCCTGGGAACGCTGAAAATCCGAGTTGCGCTCCAGCGAGCGCAGCGTCGACTGCAGTCGGGCGCAGTTGTTTGCCTGGGCGTGCGCGGTCGACACATCGATCAGCAACCCGGCCCAGGCCGTGAACAGCAGGACGGCGAAGCGGATGAAGAAGGTCGCGGCGCTGGAGCTATGGCTGGGCATTCGTTCGAGCCGGATGGTGTGGCCCTCCATTGGAGCGCTTTCGGGAAAGTCACAGACCCCCACCCCGAAAGCACGAGAAACCAGAGACTTGGAGCATTTCGTCGCCTCATGGAAGCGGTGAAAAACGCTCTAGTCAGCCAATATGCCTAAAGCGAGACGCCTGTGCGAGATTCGTCAGCGGCATTTCGCACAGACCAGCGTCGGTTAGCGCCTCCCGACCAGCCTCGCAACGGCCGGTATGGGCGATAACACAGCCGTGACCGTTGGGGGTGGCATTCGGCTGGCCCGGGCCGACTGCCCCGGGGGCATAGGAGGGGCGCTCCTCGCGTCACGGCTGGCCGCAGAAGCCGCGCGCAACTCCGCGAATAGGGCGACACAAGGGCCGACAACCGCGCTTTCGGTGCTTTTCTGCAGTCGCCAGGCGCGGGTTCTGTGCTTAGGTGCTGCATCGCGCCTTGTCGCTGGAGTACCACCTTGCAAGCTCGTATCGCTTTTGCCGCCCTCGCCGGGATGATCGTTCTTTCCGCTGCCCCGGTAGCATTGGCCCAGACCCCTGCCGATCTCACCAAATTCAGCGAGACTTGCCTCACTGCCGAAGCCTTCCTGCTCGGCCAGGTGCCCGAAGGCGTCGACTCGTCGCTGGTTCTCACTCCGTTGTGTGGCTGCCTCGCCGGCGCCTTCAAGGACATGCCGCAGAAGGATGTCGACATTCTCGCGGCCGACCTGCGCGGCGAGGGCACCGATGAGGCGCACGCCGCCCACGGCAGCTACGAGAAGGACACCGAACTGGCGCGGGAGGGCCTCACCGCCTGCTTCGCCAGCCCCGAGGTGACCGCCGCCATGCAGGCCGCGATGCCGCCGGCCCCTGCGCCCGCCGACCCGGCGGCGCCGGCTGATCCGGCGGCTCCCGCAACGCCGCAATAACCCATCGAACAAGGGGCGCCGCGGCGCCCCTTGCTTTTTGTCGGCGCTGCGGTCAAATTGCGCGCCATGAAAACCTGCACCGCGAACTGCATTACCGGCTGCATTATTATCCGCTAAGCATTGCTGGCGGCGCGGTTTTCTTCATCCCCTGAGCTCTAGTCCGAAGAACCCGTCCGCGAGCGCGTGGAGCGTTGTCAGGAAAAGCCTGTCCCCGCGAAGGCGGGATTACGGACTTTTCCACCTCGACAGCGCGACCACTCAAGACCGATCGTGCACGAGGAACTCTGACTTTGGGCGAGACCACATTGAAGCTCCACAACACGCTGACCCGGGCGAAGGAGGATTTTGTCCCCATCGATCCCGGCAATGTCCGCATGTATGTGTGCGGGCCGACGGTCTACGACTATGCCCATATCGGCAATGCCCGCCCGGTGATCGTCTTCGATCTGCTGTACCGGTTGCTGCGCCACGTCTATGGCGCCGACCACGTCACCTATGCCCGCAACATCACCGACGTCGACGACAAGATCAACGCCCGCGCGGTGCGCGATTACCCCGGCCTGCCGCTCAACGAGGCGATCCGCAGGGTCACCGAGAAGACCGCCAATCAGTACTTCAAGGATGTGGCGGCGCTCGGCACGCTCGAGCCCGATCATCAGCCGCGCGCCACCGACTTCATCCCCGAGATGCAGGCGTTGATCGGAACGCTGATCGGCAGTCGTCACGCCTACGAGGCGGCTGGCGAGGTGCTGTTCGATGTCGGCTCGATGCCCGATTACGGCAAGCTCAGCGGCCGGAACCTCGACGACAACCTGGCCGGCGCGCGCATTGCCGTCGAGGCTCACAAGAAGAACCCCGCCGATTTCGTGCTCTGGAAACAGTCGAGCCCCGAGGAGCCGGGCTGGGAGAGTCCCTGGGGCAGGGGGCGCCCGGGCTGGCATATCGAGTGCTCCGCCATGAGCGAACGCTATCTCGGCCAGGTCTTCGATATCCATGCCGGTGGCCTCGACCTGATCTTCCCGCACCACGAGAACGAGATCGCCCAGTCGCGCTGCGCGCACGGCACGCCGGTCATGGCCAACTATTGGCTGCATAACGGCTTCCTGCAGGTCGAAGGCCAGAAGATGTCGAAATCGCTCGGCAACTTCGTCACCATCGCCGAACTGCTCGAGACCGAGAAGTTCGGCGGTCGCAAATGGCCGGGCGAAGTGCTGCGCCTCGCCATGCTGATGACCCACTATCGCGAGCCGATCGACTTCTCGGTGAAGCGGCTGGAGGAGGCGGAACAGAAACTGCGCGACTGGCAGCGGGCGGCCAAGGCAAAGCCCGGAACGCCGCCGGAGCCCTCGGTCATCGCCGAGCTTGCCGACGACCTCAACTTCCACCGTGCCGCGGTGGCGCTGGACGTCATCGCCCGCAAAGCCAACCGCGGCACCGAAACCGCCGCCAACTGCCTCGCCGCCACCCTCGAATTCCTCGGCTTCACCGTCGACGGCCTGCTGAAGGTTGCTGCTGCCGACGCCCCCGAAGGCGTCGAGCAAGCCGTCGCCGCCCGTCTCGCCGCCCTCAACGCCAAGGATTTCGCAAAGGCTGACACCATCCGGGCCCAATTGCTGACACAGGGTGTCCAACTGATGGACTACAAGGATGAGACCGGCCAACGCCAGACCAGGTGGGAGGTAGTGAGGTGATTTGCGCGACAAGCTCCGAAGTGCCTTCTCCCCTTGCGGGAGAAGGTGCCCGAAGGGCGGATGAGGGGTATCTCTCCGCGAACTCGTCGCCCGTCGCTTCCGCTCCGGCCGCGCAGCCAGCGGCTGCGGACCCCTCATCCGGCGCTACGCGCCACCTTCTCCCGCAAGGGGAGAAGGCCCCCCCTCGCCATCGCGAGATATCACCTAGTTTGCGAGGGTTCGCACGCAGGCTTCGTCATGTTGCTACACCACATGAAGACTTGATGTGGGAGCTTCTCCGCAACCGGCGCTTCATCGACTTCAAGTTTCGTCGCCAAGTTCCGATCGGTCCATACATCGCCGATTTCGTATGTTTATCGGCCCGCCTAGTTGTCGAACTCGATGGCGGCCAGCATTCTGAATCCAAAACTGATGCAGCGCGCGATACCTGGCTGCGCGGCCAGAATTTCCGCATCATCCGCGTCTGGAACAATGAACTGCACGAGAACCGCGACGGTGTGATGGAGGCCATTTGGTTCGCCCTTCAGGAGGTGCGTCCATGACAACTATCATCGATCATGTCGGCCTCAAGGTCGCCGACTTCTCCCTCTCACGCGATTTCTACAGCGCCGCGCTGGGTGCTCTCGGTATCAAGCTGCTCGCCGAGTTCGAGTATGACGGCGTGAAATCGGCCGGCTATGGCGTCGACCGACCGAGCTTCTGGCTCGGGAGCGGCAAGATGCAGCGCGGCGGCGATACCCATGTCGCCTTCGTCGCCGCGAGCCGAGCCGCCGTCGAAGCGTTCTACACAGTGGCGCTTGCCGCAGGCGGTCGTGACAACGGCCCGCCTGGCCTTCGCCCGCACTATTCGCCTGATTACTACGCCGCCTTCGTACTCGACCCCGACGGAAACAACATCGAGGCCGCCTATGTCGGCCCGGAGGGAGGACGCCCATGAGCGCTTTGGATCACGTAGCCATTTCGACCGCCGACTACCTGACCTCGCTGGCTTTCTACGAGAAGGCTTTGGCGCCGCTGGGCATCAAGACGCACATGAAATTCGAAGGCGAGGAGGGCAATGTCGCCGGCCTCGGCTCCGAACAGCCCTTCCTGTGGATCGGCGATGGCGGCGCGCTCACCGGCGGCCGCGTCCATCTCGCCTTCAGTGCCCCCAATCGCGCCGCAGTGGACGCCTTCTATGCCGCCGCGATTGCTGCCGGCGGCAAGGACAACGGCCCCCCGGGACTGCGTCCGCACTATCACGCCACCTACTATGCCGCCTTCGTCTTCGATCCGGACGGGCACAATATCGAAGCCGTGTGTCATGCCCCCGAGTGAGGCGCCTTTCACTGGTGGTTGCCAGTGCGGCGCGGTGCGCTTCGCCGTCGGCCGGCTCGGCCGCGGCTCGATCTGTCATTGCCGTATGTGCCAGAAGGCCTTCGGGGCCTTTTTCGGCCCGCTGGTCACTGCGTTCGATGTCAGATGGACCCGCGGCGCACCGAAATATTTTGACAGTTCGGACAAGGTCAAACGCGGCTTCTGCGCCGAGTGCGGTACGCCGCTGACCTACGAAGAACTCGCCCGGCCGCCCGACCAGCAGGTGGAGATCGCCATTGGCGCCTTCGATGATCCCACCGTCGCCGCGCCGGTGATCCAGGTCAACATGACCGACAAGCTGCCGTTCTTCGATGCTCTGGCCACGTTGCCGGTTCGTACCGAGTATTCGGTCGGCTGGCACGAATTCATGGCGAGCCTGGTCAGCCACCAGCACCCTGACCACGACACGGCCGAATGGCCCTCCAAACAGGGTTTTCCAGCGTGACTCTGCGCACCTACTATCCTGAGATCGAGCCCTATGCGTCGGGTCACCTCGATGTCGGCGATGGCCATCAGGTCTATTGGGAGCGCGTCGGCACGCCTGGCGCCAAGCCGGCGGTGTTCCTGCATGGCGGTCCCGGTGGCGGCCTGAGTCCCAACCAGCGGCGGGTCTTCGACCCCGCTCGCTACGATGTGCTGCTCTTCGATCAGCGTGGCTGTGGCAAGTCGAAGCCCTTCGCTGCGCTCGAACACAACACCACCTGGGATCTGGTGGCCGACATCGAGCGCCTCAGGCAGATGGTCGGCGTCGACCGGTGGTTGGTGTTCGGCGGGTCCTGGGGCTCATCGCTGGCGCTGGCCTATGCCCAGAAACACCCCGACCGTGTCACCGAACTGGTGCTGCGCGGCATCTTCACCCTGCGTCGCTGGGAGTTGCTCTGGTACTATCAGCACGGCGCGTCGCTGCTCTTCCCCGACAAATGGGAGCGCTTCGTCGCCCCGATCCCGCCGGCGGAACGGCACGACATGATCGCTGCCTATCGCCGCCGCCTCACCAGCCCCGATCGCGACATCCGGCTTGGGGCCGCGCGCGAATGGGCGCGCTGGGAGGGCGAGACCATCACTCTGCTGCCCGACCGCGACGTCAGCGACGCCTTCTACGGCGAGGAATACGCGCTCGCTTTCGCCCGCATCGAGAACCACTATTTCGTCCATGCCGGCTGGATGGATGAGGGCCAGTTGATCCGCGACGCCGGCAGGCTCCGCGACATTCCGGGTGTCATCGTGCAGGGCCGCTACGATATCGCCTGCCCGCCGCAGACGGCCTGGGATCTGCACCAGGCCTGGCCCGAGGCCGAGTTCATCATGGTCGAAGGGCAGGGGCACGCCTTGAGCCAGCCCGGCATCCTCAATCAGCTGATCGAAGCGACGGATCGCTTCGCAGGAGGTGGAATGTGAGTGACGACAGCTATCGCTTCCGCGACTATTCGGGCGGCTGCCAGTGCGGCGCCGTGCGCTGGCACGCCACCGAGTTGCGGGACAACCCGCATTTCTGCCACTGCCGCATGTGCCAGAAGGCCAGCGGCAACGTGTTCATCGATCTTGTCGGCATTCGCCACGAGCATCTGACCTGGACGCGCGGCAAGCCTAGCGAATTCAACAGCTCCGATGTGGCGGCCCGCGGTTTTTGCAGCGATTGCGGCACCCCGCTCTATTATCGCTCGCTGGGCGGTCCGCATGTCTCGATGACCATCGGCTCGTTCGACCAGCCGCACCGCATCCCGATCCTTTACGAGATGGGGCTTGAAGGGCGTCATCCGGGCTTGCGGGCCGTCCCGGGAGCCGAGCAGATCGGCACCACCGAGGAGGGCGATGGCGTCGAGGCCGTGGCGCGGGTCCGCGCCTCCAACCACCAGCACCCCGATCATGACACCACCGACTGGGTGGTCCATCATGTCTGAGGTCCGGCTCTCCGGGGGCTGCCAGTGCGGCGCGGTGCGCTTCAGGGTCGATCAGCAGCCCGAGAACGTCCATGTCTGCCATTGCCGCATGTGCCAGAAGGCCGTCGGCGGGCCGTTCGCCGTCATCTGCCCGGTCGACAAGGTGAACTTCCACGTCACCCGCGGCACCATCAGCTGGTTCAAGAGCTCGGAACTCGCCAATCGCGGCTTCTGCCGGGATTGCGGCACCCCGCTGATCTTCGACTATCCCTGGGCGCCGGATATCGGCGTGCTCTCAGGTGCCTTCGACCAGCCCGACCGCGTGCCGCCGGTGATCCAGTATGGCAACGAAAGCCGCGTCGGCTGGTACGCCCATATCGGTGAGTTGCCCGGCAACACCCCGACCTATTCGGTCGATCCTGAAGGCCGCCTCGCCCGAATTAGTGCTTCGAACCGACAGCATCCCGACCACGACACGGCCGAATGGCCGCCCCGTAACTGAGTAATTCGTCATGACTGCCCAAGCCAAAGAACGGCTCTACCTCTTCGACACCACGCTGCGCGATGGCGCGCAGACGGCCGGTATCGAGTTCTCGCTCGAGGACAAGATCTCCGTCACTGCCCTGCTCGAACGGCTCGGTGTCGACTATATCGAGGGCGGCTATCCCGGCGCCAATGTCATCGACGACCAGTTCTTCACCGAGAGCCGGACCCGCGATGCGGTCTTCACCGCCTTCGGCATGACCAAGCGGGTGGGGCGTTCGGTCGGCAACGATCCCGGGGTGCAGGCAACGCTGAACGCCGTCTCCGACGCCGCCTGCTTCGTCGGCAAATCCTCGTCGCACCAGGTCAAGGTTGCCCTCGGCATCACGCTCGAGGAAAATCTCGACAATCTGCGTGAGACCGTCGAGGCCACGGTCGCCGCCGGCAAGGAAGCGCTGGTCGATTGCGAGCATTTCTTCGATGGCTACAAGTCCGACCCCGACTATGCCCTCAGCTTCATCCGCACTGCGCTCGATGCCGGCGCGCGCTGGGTGGTGCTCTGCGACACCAATGGCGGGACCATGCCGTCGGAAGTCGCCGCCATCGTCGCGGCGGTTACCCAGGTGGTCCCCGGTGATCACCTCGGCATTCACGCTCATGACGATACCGGCCAGGCGGTCGCCAATACGCTGGCCGCCGTCGCCGCCGGCGTCCGCCAGATCCAGGGCACGCTCAACGGCATCGGCGAGCGCTGCGGCAACGCCAACCTCATCACCCTGATCCCGACGCTGGCGCTGAAGCCCGGCTTTGCCGATCGCTTCGAGATCGGCGTCAGCAGTGAGCAACTGGCCGACCTGACCTCGATCTCGCGCGCCTTCGACGATCTGCTCAACCGTGCCCCCGCCCGGCAGTCGCCCTATGTCGGCACCTCGGCCTTCGCCACCAAGGCCGGCATCCACGCCTCCGCCTTGGCCAAGGATTTCTCGACCTACGAGCACGTGCCGCCGGAACTGGTGGGCAATGAACGCAACATCATGGTCAGCCAGCAGGCCGGCAAGTCCAACCTGCTTGCCGCGCTGAAGCGCCACGGCATCGAGCTCGGCAAGGACGATCCGCGCCTCGAGCGGCTGCTCCGCACCGTCAAGGAACGCGAAGCCCGCGGCTATTCCTACGATGGTGCCGACGCCTCGTTCTTCATTCTCGCCCACGGCGTGCTCGGCACGCTGCCCGAGTTCTTCGACGTCGAGAGCTACCGCACCAGCGTCGAGCGCCGCCATAACGCGCGCGGCGAGCAGGTCGTCGTCACCGAGGCAGTGGTGAAAATCCGCATCGGTGACCAGCTGCTGATGTCGGTTGCTGAAGGCAACGGCCCGGTCAATGCGCTCGACCTTGCAATGCGCAAGGACCTGGGCGTGTTCTCGACCCGCATCGCCGATCTCGAGCTGGTCGATTTCAAGGTGCGGATTCTCGACGGCGGCACGGGCGCGGTCACCCGTGTACTGGTCGAGAGCCGCGACGGCACCGGCGAGCGCTGGTACACCATCGGGGTCAACACCAACATCATCGACGCCTCATTTGAGGCGCTTTACGAGTCGATTACCTATAAGTTGATGAAATCAGAGGCAGCCTGAGACGCCGGAGCGGTAGGGGCAGGGTGCCCACGTTCTTCCGGAGGCCCCGCTGAGCCGGACCGACGACCGCCGTACTTTGCTGCTCGCCCTTGGTGCCGCCGGGGTGACGCTGGCTGTTGTGCTCGGCATCATCGGCCTGCCCGCCGTCAATGCCTGCTCGGCCGATCCGCGCGGCGTGGTCAGTTGTCTCCGCGACATGGCCGAACGCAAGTTCGACCTGCCGGGCCGAAGCCCGGGGCAGCTCGCCGAGGCAACGCCCCAGGACCTTGCCGCGCCGCCGGCCGGCGTGATTGCCCCGGCCGAATCTCCCACCGCATCAGGCGGACCGCTGGAAGCGCCGTCGATGGTTTCGCCGGAAACGCCGCCGGAGAGCGCCCCGGATTCGGAGCCGGTGGCGGAGTCCACGGCCATGATCGAAGCAGCGCCGGCGCCCGCACCGGAGCGGCCGCTTCCCACCGATGCCGAGCCGTTCATCCCGGGGCCGCCGGCACCTGCTGCACCTGAAGTGGCCACGGCGCCCGTGGCCGAGTCTCGGGCGGCCGAGCCCCAGCTCTCGTCGGTCGGTGACTCTGCGTTGACCTGGACCGCCCCGCCGCTGGCCGAGGATGGCCTCGAGCAGGCCAAGCAGGCAGAGCAGTCTTGGGCTCGCGATGTGACGGCCGCTGCAGCCGCAGCGTCGGTCGAACCGGCAAAGGCTGAACCGGTAAAGGCCCCCGAGCCGGACCTTCCCCCGGCCGCCGCCGAGCCCGTCGCGCCCCAGGACAGCGCCTTGCCGGCGCCGCCGCTGGTGCTGGCCAATGCCGAACCGGCCACCGCCGAGCCGCCGGCGCCAGCTATCGCCGCACCGGTCGTCCTGGCCCCCACCATCGACGCCATCGAGCTCGATGGGGGCAGCAGTTACGTTTCCGGGTCCGGGCCCGCCGGCGCCCTGATGCGCCTCTACGCCGATGGCCAGCTGATCGGCGAAAGCCCGGTGGAAGAGGGCAGGTGGCTTGTCGAGGGCAGCAACCTGCTCGACACTCCTCGCCGGGAGTTGCGCGTCGAGGCCATCGAACCGGACACCGGCAAGCTGCTGGGCGTTGCTGCCATCACGGTCGAGATCGAGCTGCCCGATGGTGGAGCGCCACCTGACGAGCGCCCTGAGCAAACCCCGGACCTCGGCAGCGGCGTCGCTCCTGCGCCGCTACCGAATCCGCATGCCACCTCACCGGCGCCACCGCTCGCGCCGATCCAGCCGTCGATCGCGGACCCGTCCGACAGTTCGGCAGTTGCCGCGAACCAGCCTGCCATTGCGCCCATTCCGCGGGCGGAGCCGGCCGATCAACCGGTGTTTGGGGATGAACCCGGGAGCGACGAGCCCGAGCTGCTGCGGGAGCCCGAACTCGCCGATGTCGCTCCGCAGCCGCAGCCGCAGCCGCAGCCGCAGCCGCAGCCGCCTTTGGCCGGCGTGCTGCCGCGGGGCGAGTCGGCATCCGTCCAGATCCTCGGCCCCTCCAGCTTGCAGCCGACCACCCTGCCACCGGCAGAGGACGACGACGATGGCGCATCGACGCTCACCCTTCCGGCGCCGCAGGAGCCCGCATTGGTGGCCCGGTTCACTTCGACGGTGGCCAAGCCAGGCCAACCGGTCACCATTCTGCGGCTGCTGCCTTTCGGCGACCCTGACGAAGGCCGCTACAATATCGGCAAGGCCATCATCCGGCGCGGCGATACGCTCTGGAGCATCGCCCGTCGCTACTATGGTCACGGCATCCACTACCGGACGATCTTTCACGCCAATCGCGAGCTGATCCGGCGTCCTTCGCGCATCTTTCCCGGCCAGATTTTCGACCTGCCGCTGGTGACCGACGACTGAGCCGCTTGCCCCCGCAATCCCTGACAGGGTTCCGCCGCGATTCCGGTTCAACTGCCCAGTCAGGCAGGTGGTTTCGCCTTGCCTTGGCGAGGCCGATCTTTTATCGCTGAATGACGATGAACCCGATGCACGACGACGACATCGCCAATGTGATGCGGGCCCTCGGACACCCTGTCCGGCTCAACATCCTGCGCATTCTCGCCGCCCAGCGTGCGGGCGATTGCTGCTGCACCGATGTCACGCAGAACCTGTCGCTGGCTCAGTCCACCGTCAGCCAGCACATCAAGGTGCTGCTCGACGCGGGGCTGGTCGAGCGTCACCCCAAGGGCACGCGCAACTGCTACTCGTTGCGCGCCGATCGCCTGGCCGATTTCGGCATCGCCTGCAGCGGATTGTTCACCGGCCTCACCGATCACCCGGTCAAAGAGCTCGCCTGATGTCTTCCGCCGATGCGGCACCCAAGCGCCCCACCGTCAGCGCGGAGGAGGGTGGCCTGCTTGCCACTGTTCGAAACCTCTGGGGCTATATGTGGCCCGAGGGGCGACCCGACCTGAAGTGGCGCGTCATCCTCGCCATCGGCGCCCTGCTGGTGTCGAAGGTCGCGACCACGCTGATCCCCTTCGTCTACAAGTGGATCATCGACAGCCTCGACGGCAGCACGCCCGATAGCGCCCTGATCCTCGGCCTCGCCGTCCCGATCGTGCTCGTCGTCGCGTTCGGCGTCGGCAACATCATCGATGCCGGCTTCCAGCAACTACGCGATGTATTGTTCGCCTCGGTCGGCCAGCACGCGGTGCGCAAGCTTGCGCTCCAGACCTTCGAGCACCTGCACAAGCTGTCGCTGCGCTTCCACCTTGCCCGCCGCACCGGCGGCCTCAGCCGGGTCATCGAGCGCGGCACCAAGGGCATCGAGACCATCGTTCGCTTCACGATGCTCAACACCGCCCCGACGCTGGTCGAGTTCGTCATCACCGGCGTCATCTTCATCGTCATGTTCGGCGTCAGCTATCTGAGCGTTCTGGTGGTGACCGTCTGGCTCTATCTGTGGTTCACCATCAAGGCCTCGAACTGGCGCATCGCCATCCGTCGCGACATGAACGACAGCGACACCGATGCCAACGGCAAGGCCATCGACAGCCTGCTCAACTTCGAGACGGTGAAATATTTCGCCAACGAGAAGATGGAGGCCCAGCGCTTCGATGCCTCGATGGAGAAATATGAACGGTCTGCCGTCCGTATCTGGACCTCGCTCGGCTTCCTCAATTTCGGCCAGGCACTGATCTTCTATGCCGGTACGGTGATCATCCTGATCATGGCAGTGCTCGGGGTGATGAATCGCACGCTGACGCTGGGCGATTTCGTGCTGCTCAACACCTTCCTGATGCAGATCTACCGGCCGCTCAATTTCATCGGCTTCGTCTATCGCGAAATCCGCCAGGGCCTCACCGACATCGAAGAGATGTTCAAGCTGCTCGACCGCGCTCCCGAGATCCAGAACAAGCCCAACGCCAAGCCGCTGGATGTCACCGGCCCGGTGGTGAAGTTCGAGGATGTGAAGTTTCACTACGACGCCGATCGCCCGATCCTGAAGGGCATCTGCTTCGAGGTCCCGGCTGGCAAGACCATCGCCGTCGTTGGCCCCTCGGGTGCCGGAAAGTCCACGATCTCGCGGCTGCTGTACCGCTTCTACGATGTCATCGAGGGCAAGATCACCATCGACGGTCAGGACCTGCGCGACGTCACGCAGGAAAGCCTGCGCGCGGCCATCGGCATGGTGCCGCAGGATACCGTGCTGTTCAACGACACCATCGCCTACAACATCCGCTACGGCCGCCCCGATGCCTCAGATGCGGAGGTCAGGAAGGCGGCGGAACTGGCTCAGATCGGCCATTTCATCGAGAGCCTGCCCAAGGGCTACGACACTCCGGTCGGCGAGCGTGGCCTCAAGCTGTCGGGCGGCGAGAAGCAGCGCGTCGCCATCGCCCGCACCATCCTGAAGGGACCTCCGATCCTGATCCTCGACGAGGCGACCTCGGCGCTCGATAGCAAGACCGAGGAAGACATCAAGTCTGCCCTCGACGTGGTCTCGGCCAACCGCACCACCCTGGTCATCGCTCACCGGCTCTCGACCGTCGTCAATGCCGACGAGATCATCGTCTTGCGCGACGGCCAGATCGCCGAGCGCGGTACCCACCATCGCCTGCTGGCCAAGCAGGGGCTCTACGCCCAGATGTGGAGCCGCCAGCGCGAGGCGAGCGAAGCCGAGGAGCGCATGCAGCGCGTCGCCAACGACCCCGAAGGCTTCGTCAAACGCGGCCTGCCGGCAGCGGAGTAGGGCGGTGGGGCTCGAGGTCCGCAAGGCGACCGACTCCGAGCGCCCGACCATCGAGCGGCTGATCCAGCTTTATCTCTACGACATGGCATCCGAGCACCCGTGGCCGCTCGAGCCCGATGGCCGCTACGCTTACGACTTTCTCGATCGCTTCTGGCAGCATCCATACCTGCTTCATGCGAACGGAGACCTTGCCGGCTTCGCCCTCGTGATCCGCGGTTGCCCGATCACCGGACGCGCCGATTGCTGGTTCATGGCCGAGTCCTTCGTGCTTCGCTCCTATCGCCGCGGAGGCCTTGGCGCTGAGGCGGCTCGGCAGGCGTTCGGCCGCCACCCCGGACCCTGGCATGTGGCGGTTCTGCAGTCGAACCAGCCGGCGCTGGCGTTCTGGAGCAGAGTGCTATCCGTCTACCACCCGATCGTCACGCCGACGCCGTTCGACGGTGACGACTGGCTGGTGCATGAGTTCGGCGCGTGACTCGCGTCTCTCGCTCCGGTTTGTGAGGCGGAGAAAGCAGGCCTTGGACCAGCCTTGACTGGTCGCGTGGCAGGGTGGGGGTAAGCCAACGCCCCTGGCGTGGTGTAGGCCGCCCTTGACCAATCCTCTGCGTCCGACCATCACAGTTGCATGCCAACCGCTACCACGCCCACCCGCAACGCCTCGCTCGATGCCCTGCGCGTCTTGAGTCTGCTCGGCATCGTCTCCCTGCACGTCGCGGGAGGAGGCTTTGCCGGTATGAAACCGATCGGCTTCGTTGTCGACGAACTGAGCCGTTTCGCCGTCCCGGTCTTCTTCATCCTCTCGGCCTATTTCTGGAAAGCCGAGGAACTGGCGTCGCCACTTCGCCTCACCCGTCGGCTCGCCTGGCGGGTGCTGGTGCCGTTCGTGCTGTGGGTCGCCATTACCATGGTCTGGCGCATGGTGACCCAGCCGGGCTACCAGCCCGACCTGTCGCCCGCCAGTCTGGTCTTTATCGCCTGGACGGGCGAGCCCGCCTTCCATCTGTGGTTTCTTCCCGCACTGGTCGTCGGCGCTGCGCTGGTGGCAACCTCGGGCAAGTATTTCGGCTGGGTCTTCACGCTTGGCCTGGCGCTGTTTCTCTTCGTCCTTGGGACCACGCTGGGCTCCTACGCGCGGCTGCTGTCGGGGGAAAGCTTCCCCTTCTGGCTGGATCGGAATGGCCTGCTGTTCGCCCCGATCTTTCTCGTCGTGGGGGTGCTGTTGCGGCGTTACCGCGATCGCGTAGCGGCGCTCTCCATCCCTGCGGTCCTGGCGGCCGCGGCCTTGTTTGCTGCCCTGCAGGTCGTCGAGGGCTACTTCGTCGTCGGCCGCTACCCGATGGGCCATGACTATTCGCTCGCCACTCTTGGCTATGGCACCGCCGTCGCCATCCTGTTCATGCGTCTCGAGCTGCGCGGTTCGTGGTGGTCGCTGCTGGGCCGCGCCACCTTCACCGCCTACCTCGTCCATTTGCTGATCCTGGGCCTGATCGTCGACCACGTGACCCGCTACTCGCCATTGGTGATCATCCTCACCTTCACGGCCTCCCTGGTAATCGGCGTTGTGTGGCAAGCGGCGGTCGCCGCCCTGCGTCGAAAGCGTGTCGGCGCCGCCGCCGCTCAACGCGGTACGAGTTGAGACAGCCAAGCAAAAAGGCCCGGATCGCTCCGGGCCTTTGATTGCTTATTGTCTGTCGTCGGCCTACTCGGCGGCCTGGCGGCTCACCACCGTAACGCCGTCCTGCTCGGTTTCGACGAGGCCCGAACCTTCGGTCTTGATGAACCGCTTCGAGCTGTCGATGTCGGCCGGGATCTCGACCGTCTCGCCTTCCGGAGTGACGGCGGTGTGCTTGCGGCCACCGAAGATCGCCCGGAACGGCCAGGCGATGGCACTGCCGATCGCCACGAAGATCGAGCCGACCAGCCGGCCGATCCAGCCGTTCTTGATCACGCTCGGGGCAGTGATCATCACCGGAACCATCACCAGCGTCAGCGCCGTCGACACGAACAGGCCGGACACCAGGGCGGCCGACAGGTGGGTGAACCACGAACCGGCAAGACCGCCCCAGACGATCTCGCGCCGGATGAAGTCGAACTCGACGTTCACCGCCATCGGGATCACGCCCAGCGCCGTCACCGTTGCGGTGAGCAGCACCGGCCGCACGCGCTGCGCCGCGGTGATGAGCATTGCCTTGGTCGGCTCCACCCCGTCACCACGGTTGTAGTGGTTGTAGGTGTCGATCAGCACGATGCCGTTCTTCACCACGATACCTGCCAGCGCCACGATGCCGAGGCCGGTCATGATCGCCGAGAAGCTCATCCCGGTGATCGTCATGCCCAGCATCACGCCGGCCAGCGACATCACCACGGTCGAGAGCGTCACCAGCACCTGGTAGAAGCTGTTATATTCGAGCAGCAGCACCAGGAAGATGATGAACAGCGCAGCCGCCAGTGCCTGCATGATGAAGGCATTGGTATCGCCGATCTGCTCGTCGGCACCGCCGAACGCCACTTTGGTGGTCGACGGGAAGCCTTGCCCGGCCACCCACTCCTTGAGCTGGGCGACCTTGGCATCGGTTGCCACGCCCGGCGTCAGGTTGGCGGCCACGTTCATCACGTAGAGGCCGTTCTTGCGGCTGATATTGGCAACCTTCGGCACGGCTTCGCGCTTGATGAAGTTCGACACCGGCACCAGACCCTGGGCCGTGACGATCCGCAGCGAGTCGAGGCTGTCGAAGCTGCGCTCGTCGAGCGGCAGGCGGACGCGGATATCGAGTTCGTCGTCCGCGTCATCGGGCCGGTACGAGCCGAGCTTCACGCCAGAGGTCACCAACTGCACGTAGGGGCTGAGCTCGCGCACGCCGATGCCGTACTTGGCAGCTGCCACGCGATCGATCGTCACTTCCCAGTCGATGCCGGGGGAGGGACGCCCATCTTCCACGTCGATGGTATCGCCGAGGTCGTTCTCCACATAGTTGCGGAGCTTGGTCACCACCGGCGTCAGGTCGGCATAGTTGGAGCTCTCGACCGTCAGGTTGATCGCCTTGCCGGCCGGCGGCCCGTTCTCCTGCGCGGCGATCTGCACCTGCAGGCCCGAGATGTCCTTCACCCGATCGCGGATGTTCTGGAAGATCTCCTCGGCCTTGACGCGCTCGTTCCACGGCTGCAGCTGCAGGTTGAACTGTCCGATCGTGTCCGGCGGACCGCCGCTCGACATCCCGCCGCCACCGCCCGAGAAGGTCATGATCGAGTCCTGCACGCCCTGCACCTGCAGGATCTGGTTCTCGACCTCCACCAGCATGTTGCGGATTTCGATGGGCGAGTAGTTGCCGCGGGCGATCACGTTGACCGTGCCGAACTCGGCTTCGGAAGCCGGGAAGGCCTCCATGCCGGTCGGATTGGCGATGTACGCATAGAACATGAAGCCGACGACGGTGAAGCCCGCCAGGAGCGTCAGGATCGGATGTCGCACCAGGTGCTGCAGGGTGCGCACGTACACGCCGGTCGCGCCCTTCACCTTTTTCACGTCGAACTTGTCGGGGTACATGACGACGTCCGCGGCTTCCTTGGCCTTGGGGTCGACATGGCTCGAGGCGATGATCGCGCCGATCACCGGCATGAACACCAGCGCCGAGAGCAGCGAGGCGCACATCACCACGATCACGATGATCGGCAGGTAGCTCATGAACTTGCCGATAATGCCCGGCCAGAACAGCAGCGGGATGAACGCGCCGAGCGTCGTGAAGGTAGCCGAAACCACCGGCACGAACATCTTGCGCGCCGCGAGGATGAACGCCTCCTTCTTGGAGACGCCTTCCTGCAGCTTTCGTTCGGCGTACTCCACCACCACGATAGGATCGTCGACGAGCACACCCACCGCCAGCACCAGGCCGAACATGATCATCATGTTGATGGTCATGCCGAGCATCTGCACCACGAGGAACGCGATCATGAACGAGATCGGGATCGAGGTGCCGATCATCAGGGCAGGGCGCACGCCCAGGGTGGCGACGCAGGTGACCATCACCAGCGCCACCGCGGTCAGCACGGCGGCTTCGAGCGAGCGGAACAGGTTCTTGGTGGAATCTGCCTGGTCGACAAGGAAGCTGTGCTGGATCCCCGACGGCCAGTCCTTGGTGAACTCGGTGGTGACCGAGCGGACCTTGTCGGAGATGTCGATGACGTTGGTGCCGAGCTTCTTGATCACGCCCAGCGTGATCGCCTGCTGGCCGTTGACATGCGCGTACTCGGTCGCGTCCTTGAAGGTGCGCGTGACGGTCGCCACGTCGCCGAAGGTCACGACATTGTCGCCGTCCGCCTTGATCGGCAGCGAATAGACGTCCTGCGCCGTGGTGATCAGGCCCGGCACTTCGACGTTGAACGAACCCTGTCCGGTATCGAGCGTACCGCCCGGCACCACCATGTTGTTCTTGGCCAGCGCGTCGAGCAACTGCCCGGCGGTGAGGTTATAGGCCTCCAGCCGGTTCATATCGATGGTCACCGCCAGCATCTCGTCGCGCGAGCCGGAAATGCTCACGCTCTGCACGGTCGGGATGGCCTCGAGCTCTTCCTTGAGGTCCTTGGCGCGCTGCACCAGGGTGCGCTCGGGCACGTCGCCATACAGCGCCACCGAGATCGACGGCATGTCGGTGAACGAGATTTCGGTCACCGACGGCACCGTCGCATCATCCGGCAGATCGCCGGCGACGCCGTCGAGCTTGGCCCGGATATCGGCCAGCGCCTTGTCGGCATCGGCGTTGACGTCGAACTCGAGGAACACCGAGGCATGGCCGGTCGACGAGGTCGAGGTGTAGTTCTTCAGCCCGTCAATATCCTTGACGCGATCTTCGATCGGCTTGGCCAGGAGGCGCTCCGCGTCACGCGGCGAGACGCCGGTCTGGCTGGTCGACACGTAGAAATACGGGATGTCGATGGCCGGGAAGCTTTCCTTGGGCAACGACACATACGCGCTGAAACCGGCGAGGAGCAGCAGCGCCATCACCGTCAACACGACCCGCGGCATGCGCAGGACGCGTTCGAGGAAATTCATCATCAGTGCACCCCTTCAGCGGCGGCTTCGGCCTCTACCGAATCCGGCTTGCCCGTAACGTTGGTTGCGTTGACCTTCTGACCCGGCACGACATATTCCTGCCCCATCGTGATCACGTCGACCGACGGGGGCAGGCCCGTGACCCAGACGCCCTGGCGAGAGTCCGAGATGATCGTCACGGGATAGAACTCGACGACGCTGTCCTTCACCGAGCGCACGCCGAGCGTGCCCTCGTCATTCAGCGTGAGTACCGATTGCGGCAACAGGTGCGCCGGCACCGTGCCCATGGTGACCGTGGCGGTCGCGGTGATGCCCGACAGCACCTTGCCGTCGGCGTTCGGGATCTCGATCTCGATCGGGAACGAACGGGTCGCGTCGTCGGCGAGCGAGGCGATGTAGCTCACCTTGCCTTCGGCGGTCTGGCCGGTCACCGTTTCGACCTTGGCCACGAGGCCCAGTTCCGCCCGCGCGATGCGGGCTTCCGGAACATTGGCGATGAACAGCATCGGGTCGAGTTCCACCACCGTGGCGCACGGCTGGCCCGGGCTCAGCACGCTGCCGACCGTCGCCACCGGATCCTGCACGATCCCGCCGACCTTGGTCGTCACCTTGGCCCGGTCATATTCCTGCTTGGCCTGGTCGAAGGCCGTCTGCGCCTGGCGCAGCGCGCTTTCCGCCGCGATGCCGGTATTGCTGGCAGCAAGTCCCTTGTCGCGCAGCGCCTTGTTGGAGTCATAGGCCGTCTGGGCCTGCGCGAGCGCGGCTTCCGCCTGCGTCACCGCAGCGGCGCGCGTGCCTTCCTCGAGCGTGCAGATCACGTCGCCTGCCTTGACCGTCTGGCCCTTGGTGACGTTGACTGCCGTCACCACGCCCGACGTTTCCGGCGTGATGCTGGTGACGTTCTTGGCCTTGGTCCGGCCCCGCAGCGGCACTTCCACCGGCATTGCCTGCATATTGTAAGTCTCGGTGCGCACCGATTGGGCCGGCGCCGAAGCGCCCGAATTCTCGGCGACCCGCTGCGCGATGGTCAGCGCCGGATCCACCGCGCCTTCAGCGCCGTGGTGCGCCGTCTCGGCGCCCTCGGCGTCCTTGCTGAAGAACGAGATGATCGGCTTTTCGCCATTGCCGGGGCCGTTGCCGCCAGCCACGAAGACGCCGCTGCCGAGCCACAGGGCCCCGACAATGACGATGGCGCCGGCAACGCCGTAGGAAACGATCGCACGCATTCTGATACCCTCTATTCCGCTGCTGCAGCATCGTCCCTGTCGGAACGGGCCAGCGCTATCAGTTCATCCCCGTGCGCCTCGATGTAGTCACGAGCCGCTTGCATGCAAGTGCGCCCGTAATCGATGACCCAGGCGTCTCCGGGGTGGTTGTGTTGTTGTTTGAGCCGGTCGAAGTCGGCCAGCGTTGCGTCGATTTCGACGATTCGTTCATTCAGCCGCTGCTCGACCAGCGATTGCGGGAGCTCCGAGGCGAAGCGCAGGAACAGCAGAAATTCGCTGCGGAACTCGTCTTCGCCAAGTTTCTCGAACATCGACTGAATGAACGCCGCCCGGCCGGCCGCCGTGATCGAATAGATCTTCTTGGCGGGCTTGCCGTCCTGCTGTTCTACGCGCGCCGTGACCAGCTTTTCCTGTTCGAGGCGGGCGAGCGACGGATAGATCGCTCCATAGCTGGCGTCGATGAAATACGAATACTCCCCTTCAACGGAGAGCTTTCGGATCTCATATCCAGTCGCGTCGCCATCGTAGAGGATGGCAAGGCAGATGGTTCTGACGTTCATTGGCTTCCTGTCCGGCCGGCATATAACGGTCCAGCATATGCCGGGCCTATATATGGAGGCGGAAAAAAGCGCAACAAGGGCTGGAAGAGGGGCTGCCATGCATTTTCTTCATGGCCAACCGTTTGAATACTAACGGTTTCCGTCAGGTTTCGGCGAACCGCAGCATTTCGGCCAGCGCCAGCAACGCCAGTTTCTCGTTGGCGGCGGCCACGAACCAGGCATTGAGGAAGCGATCCTCGGGGTGGCCGCAGGTCAGCGGCAACCCGTCCATTCCCAGTACCACACCGCCGGCGGCCTGCAGCACCGCCTGGCCTGCTGCCGTGTCCCATTCCGAAGTTGGGGTAAATCGCGGGTAAAGCTGCGCCGCGCCTTTGGCGAGCAGGCAGAACTTCAGCGACGAGCCGACGGATACGTCCTCGGCCACCTCGAGCGTGTCGCACAGCTCGGCCAGCGCTGCGTGTCCATGTGAGCGGCTGGCGACGATGCGCAGCGGGTGCTCGGTCTCCGTTACCTGCAGCGCCGCCGCTCCTTCGATCGCGCCGCGCAGCACCTGGCCGGCGAACGCTCCTGCCGGCCCGCCCCAGTAGATCTCACCGCTGGCCGGCGCCAGCACCACGCCGCTGATCGGGTGCCCACTTTCGCAGTAGGCGATGTTCACGGTGAACTCGCCGTTGCGCTTCAGGAACTCCTTGGTGCCGTCGAGCGGGTCGACCACGAAGTAGCGCTCGCCCAGTTCGGGAATGCGTCCCGCCGCGACACTCTCCTCTGCCAGTACCGGCAGGCCGGTCTCGGCCAGGTAGTCGAGAATGATCGCCTCGGCCCGCTGGTCGGCCTCGGTCACGGGTGAGCCATCAGCCTTTTCCATCGCCACGACCTGGCGGTGGTAAACCTCGAGGATCACCTCGGCTGCTGCGATCGCGGCCCGGTTCATCAGGTCGACCAGAGGCTTGCTCATTGAATTTCGACATCCAGTCCAAGGTCGAGCGGCCGGGCGCCCATGGTGATCTGGCTCGACGAGATATAGTCGACCCCGGTCTCGGCGATACCGCGCACCCGCTCAAGCGTCACGCCGCCGGACGCCTCGAGCCGCGCCCGCCCATCGTTCAGCTTCACCGCGGCGCGCAGCAACTGGTTGTCCATGTTGTCGAGCATCACGATCGTAGCGCCCGCATCCAGCACTTCGCTGAGCTCGTCGAGACTGGTGACCTCGATTTCGATCGCCACCAGGTGTCCCGCCGCCTGGCGCGCCGCCCGATACGCCTTGCCCGCTCCGCCGGCCACCGCGATGTGGTTGTCCTTGATCAGGACGGCGTCATCGAGGGCATAGCGGTGGTTCCAGCCGCCGCCGCAGCGCACTGCGTATTTCTCGAACGCCCGCAGCCCTGGCGTGGTCTTGCGCGTGTCGCAGATGCGCGCCCCGGTCCCCGCCACTGCCTCTACAAACTTATGCGTATGTGCGGCGATGCCGCTGAGATGATTCAGGAAATTGAGCGCCGTCCGCTCGCCGGCAAGCAACTGCCGCGCATCGCCGGCGACAACCGCGACGATGTCGCCCTTGGTGACCGCAGCGCCGTCCGAGACCTGCGGATCGAACGATACGGCCCCGCCCAGCTGCCGAAACACCTCCAGCGCCAGCGGCAGACCGGCGATCACGCCGGCCTCGCGTGCCGAAAGCGTTGCCGTTGCCACCGCATCCACCGGGATCGTGGCCTGGGAGGTCAGGTCGCCTGCTAGTCCCAGGTCTTCGGCGAGGGCGCGGCGAACCGCCTCCTCGACGAGGGCAGGGGGCAAAACGCCGATAATGGTGTCGCGCATGTCGGGGGCTCTGAGGCTGCGGCGAGCGGTTTACGCGACGCCGCCAACCCGCGCAATGCCGCCGCTCGGCTCAGGCAATTATCTCCGCATTCGGAACAAATCGGGGCCGCGCCCGTTCCGACCCAGCGCCAGTTCAGGGCGGGTTGGCTGTTGCATCACAAGAAGAACGGAGAAAAACCATGCAGCTCAAGCGCTTATTGCTTACGACCACGAGCCTTTGCATGCTCTCGCTGCTCCCTGTCGCTGCCCTGGGGCAGGACGCAGGGTTGACGGCGGCCTACAATGCCTATGTCGAGGCCCGGAGCGGCGATGACGCCGATGCCAAGGCGGCCGCCGAGGCGGCTTTTCTGGCCGAGTGCCAGCGTGTCGGTACGCCGGACCTCAAGCAGTGTATCGCCGTCGCGACTGGAGCCGCCAAGGCGGAGCAGCCCGCGCCCCCGGCCGAGCAGCCGGCTCCCCCGGCCGAGGAGCCGGCCCCGCCGGCCGAGCAGCCCGCCCCGCCGGCTGAGCAGCCCGCCCCGCCGGCTGAGCAGCCTGCACCGCCGGCCGAGCAGCCTGCACCGCCGGCCGAGCAGCCTGCACCTCCTGCTGAGCAGCCGGCCCCGCCGGCGGAACAGCCGGCCCCACCTGCCGAGCAACCCGCTCCCGCCGAGCAGCCTCCGGCGGCAGAACAACCCGCCGCCGAACAGCCGGCCTCCGGCGCACAGGCATCGCCCGCCAGTGATCCGGCGCTGATCGCTGCGTTCGAGGCCTATGTTTCGGCCAGCTCCGGTGGCGACGCCAACGCCAAGGCCGCGGCTGAGGCAGCCTTCCTTGCCGAGTGTAACCGGCTCGGCATCAAGTCACTCGACGAGTGCCTGGCCTTGATGGGTGGCAGCGCAGCGCCAGCTACGCCCGCTGAGCCGGCTACGCCCGCAGCGCCCGCCGAGCCGGCCCAGCCGGGTCAGCCGGCGCCATCGGGTGAGGCTCCGGCCACCGATACGTCCGGCCAGCCGCTCGAGGTGGTGCCCGATCAGGAAACGCCTGACGCTCCTGCCGCTCCGGTGCTCGACAGCGCCAAGGATGCTCAGCAGGCCGGCACCGAACAGCCGGCACCTGCGGAGCCTCCGGCCGCCGAAGCGCCGCCTCCGGCCACCGATGCCGATGCCCAGGCCTCGACGCCGCCGCCGGCCCAGGAGGTCGAGGCGACTGTTGCCACCGAAGGCAAGCGCGTCGATCAGTTGCCGGCGCCGGAAGCACCTCCTGCCGCGCAGGGGGCCAAGAAAGATGGCGATCGGCTGATCATCAACATCGGTGTCCAGATCAACATCTTCACACCCTACGAGGATCGCGACCGGATTGGCCGTGGCGATGAGGCCTACTACGAAGAGCTGGACAACGGTCGCTACCGGCAGACCGTCATCCGGCCCGACGGCACCCGCGTGGTTACCGTGTGGAACCGCTATGGCGAGATCATTCGCCGCGTGAAGGTGCTCCCCGACGGGACCCGCGTCATCCTGGTCTTCTCGCCCGATGATCGTCGGGACGACGACTGGCGTGATCCGGGCGATAACCTGCCGCCGTTCTACCTGCCGATCCCGGTGGATGACTACGTGCTCTACAGCGAGCGCTCCGACGAGGGTGACATCGAGCGGTTCCTGAGCGAACCGCCGCTCGAGAAGGCCGCCCGGGTCTATACCGTCGACGAAGTCAAACGTTCGGCCCGCATCCGCGACACGGTCCGCCGCGTCGAGATCGGCGACCTGACCTTCGACACCGGCTCGGCCCAGCTCGGCCGCGACCAGGTCGGCTCGCTCGGCAAGGTCGCCGAGGCGATGAAGAAGATCCTCGAGCGCAACCCGGGCGAGACCTTCCTCATCGAGGGCCACACCGATGCCGTTGGTTCGGACCAGTCCAACCTCGTCCTCTCCGACGAGCGCGCCGACAGCATCGCCAACCTGTTGAGCGAGTTCTACGACATCCCGCCGGAGAACCTCACCACGCAGGGCTATGGCGAGCGCTACCTCAAGGTCGAGACCGACGGCGCCGAGCGCGCCAACCGTCGCGTCACGGTCCGCCGCATCACCTCCCTGGTCTCGGGCGGCCAGGGCTGACGAGCGGCGCCAGCCAGAGACAAACTCGGAACCCGCGCTACGGCGCGGGTTCTTCTTTGCCGCGAGGCATTGCCGCCGGCTGCTGGAAGCGGCCGCCAAACCCTCACTCGCCCTCGCGAATTCGCCATAGACAAGTCAAACTCCACGGGTCTAATTGAACGTCGTTTACTGGAGTTTGCCTCATGGCCCGTCGTGCCGATCATTCGAAGGAAGAGCTGGCGAGCCTCGTCGTCAACACCGCCGAGGAGCTGATCGCCGAAGAGGGGATCGACGCCTTCTCGGCGCGCTCGTTGAGCCGCGCCATCGGCTACACCGCCGGCACGCTGTACCACCATTTCAAGGATCTCGACGACATCGTCACCCAGGTCAACACCCGCACCCTGGTCGGTCTCGCTCGGGCCTTCGCCGAGGCCACGCCATCAGCCGACCCGCGGCAGATGCTGCACAACTATGCCGATGCCTTTCTCGGCTACATCACCTTGAAGCGGAACCTGTGGAATGCGCTGTTCGAGTTCCGCCGCAAGCCCGATCAGCCGGTGCCGCCCTGGTATATCGAGGCCATCGCATCGCTGATCCGGATCATCGCCCAGTGCTTCAGCGACATCCGGCCCGACCTCGACGAAAAGACCGCCCGCCAGTCCGGCCAACTGGTTTTCGCCTCGATCCATTCCGTCGTCTCGCTCGACAGCTCCGGCCGGCTCAGCCTGATCATGGATCGCGACATCACCAAGGTCGTGCACGAACTGGTCGACATGCACATCCTCGCCTACACCCACCGGACGAAGTAGGGCCCGCTCCGGAGGCGCACGACTCGGGTTTGTTGGAAACCTCCGAAGCGCTCCGGCCGCGCTGCGGGCGGTGCAATCGGTCCTGACATGCTCGCACATAACCGGCGGCAGCCGGGCTCGTTTCTACATCCGCCGTCGGTCCCAACCCATTGAATCCATTTAGCGTAAACATCTAAATAAACGACGTTCAATTTTTGACTTGAACGGCGTTTAAAATCGGCTATGTTGATCCTCGTGAACAGCGTTCAATTTAACGCCGACACCAACCGAAGGGAGACGTACCGCGATGTTGAACGTTCTGAAGACCTTGTTCCTGGGGGCCTCGGCGCGCGCCGAGGAGCAGCTCACCGACCATTTAGCCATCGACCTGATCGAGCAGAAGATCCGCGAGTCCGAGGGCGCGCTGTCGCTCGCCAAGTCGACCCTCGCCGCCCTGATCATCCGGCAGCGCAACGAGACCCAGACGCTGAGCCGCCTCGAAACCCAGATCGCCGACCTCGAGACCCGGGCGCGCCAGGCACTGGCCGCCGGTCGTGAAGACCTCGCCGCCGATGTCGCGGCTGCCATCGCCAGCCTCGAGAACGAGCGGGCCGTGCGCCGCGATACCCTCGATCAGCTCGCCAACCGCGTTGCCCGCACCCAGGCCTCGGTGGAGAAGGCCAACCGCCGCATCATCGACCTGCGCCAGGGCATGATCTCGGCCCGGGCTGCCGATGCGGAACGCAAGGCGCAGAAGTCGCTCAACCGCTCGATCGGCAACACCAGTGCGATCCGGGAGGCAGAGGACCTGATCGCCCGAGTGGTCAACGGCCCCGACCCGTTCGCCGAAAGCGAGGTGCTCGACGAAATCGACGCCGGGCTCAGCCAGACCGGCATCCGCGATCGCCTCGGCGAGGCCGGCTTCGGCGACAAGACCAAGGTCCGCGCCGACGACGTGCTCGCCCGTCTCAAGTCCACCAGCCTCTAAGCCCAACCCCCATTCGAACCAAAGGGAACCACTGAAATGAACTCCGACAACAACCAGATCTACATCATGTTCAATGCCGCCGGCGTCGCCGCCGCGCTGTTTCTGCTCTCGCTGTCGCTCTGGCTCGCGCCGGTCGACCTGTCGACCAAGGGCTACTGGGGCATGGGCATCGTGCTCTTGATGGGGAGCCTGGTGAACCTGGTCAAATACCGCACCGACGACCGCAACGCCCGGGACGTCGTCCGCCAGCTCGAACAGGCCAAGAACGAGAAGATCCTCAAGGACTACGTCGGCAACCAGTAGTCCCAGTCACCGCCGATGTTTGGAAGCCCCGGGCGGTGCCCGGGGCTTTTGTCGATCACCCCAGCCGATACGGCACCACTTCGCGCCGATCGACATCGATCTCCAGCCGCGCATCCATCGGTGGCACCGAGCGCTGGATGCAGTTGGTGCGCGGACAGATGCGGCAACTGATCCCGATCGGTTCGAACTCGCGCGTCAGCTCGAGGTCCGCGGCATAGGTCAACTTGCCCGCATGCGCCACTTCGCAACCGAGCGCATAGGCGTAGCGCCGCACTGGTCCACGAAACCCGCCAGTGTGCTTTTCCTCCGACCAGGCGAGGCAGAGATAGCGGTTGCCGTCCGGCGTCTCGGCGAGCTGGCGCGCGATACGCCCGTTATGCTCGCCGAACACCCGGTGCACGTTCCATAGCGGGCACGCCCCGCCGAAGCGTGGGAACTGCAGTGGCGTTGCCGAGTGCCGCTTGGTGATGGTCCCCGCTGCGTCCACCCGCGCAAAGAAGAACGGCACGCCCCGCGCCTTGGGGCGCTGCATGGTCGAGAGCCGGTGCCCGACCTGCTCCATCGACGCGCCGAACGCGAATGCCAGTTCCTCGACGTCGTAGCCACTCCGATCAGCCGCCGCGAGGAACGCCCCATAGGGCATCTGCAATGCGCCCGCAAAGTAGTTGGCCAGCCCCAGCCGGCAGATATCGGCCGCCTGCCGGGTCTTGAACTCCGCCCCGGCGACGATTTCGTCGATCAGTTCCGCCTGTTCGATCAGCGCCAGCTGTACCCCGAGCTGAAAATACTGCGTCGCCGGCGCCAGCCGCCCGTTGAGCACGATGGTGCGCGATCCGCGCTCGTACCGCCGCAACTGATCCGGCGCGATCGGCTCCTCGAATACCACCGAAATCCGGTGCCGGGTCGTGAGGTAGCTCGCCAGCCGCTCGAGCCGACCATGCAGGGCGAGGCCGATACCCGCCGCGAGGTCCTCTGCCGCGAGATCAAGCGGATCGACGTAGTTGTTGGCATAGTGGAAGAAGTCGCGCACCTCTTCATAGCTGGTCTGCAGTCCTGGCCCGCCCACCATCGCGGCGTCGGCGCCCATCAGCCGCTCGTTGGCCTTGCGATAGGCCTCGTAGAGCCGCAGCAGCGCCCGCGCTGTATCCGGCGCGCTCGTCGCCACCGATTTGAGTTCGATCAGTCCCGGCGCTGCCGCGCCGAACAGGGGGTCGGCCATCGCCTCGCGCAGGTCGGCCAGCACCCGGTCGGCCCCTTCCGAGGTCAGCTCCCCGAGGTCGAGGCCGAAGTTCTCGGCCAGTGTCAGCATCAGCGAAGCCGTCAGGGGCCTCTGGTTATTCTCGATCTGGTTGAGATAGGACACCGAGATTTCGAGCCGCCGCGCCAGTTCGCGCTGCGTCAGCCCCGCCTTGGTGCGTGCCGCCCGTACGCGGGCTCCGGCGAAGATCTTTCGGTCGGCCATTCGCAAGTTCGCAATTTCACAATTTGCAACTTTGCAGAATTAGCAGGTCCACACATTCCTGTCTCTCGTCCCGTATGCGGAGCGTGTAAGCTGGGCGAACGAGGTAAGCAGGGGCTGTCATGCAGAAGATTATCGCCGCAGTCGATCAGCGGCGCAGCGAGGCCCGGCTCGGTGGCGGCCAGAAGCGCATCGACGCGCAGCACGGCAAGGGCAAGCTCACCGCCCGCGAGCGCCTTGAGGTGCTGCTCGATCCAGGCTCGTTCGAGGAATACGACATGTTCGTGATCCACCGGGCGGTGGATTTCGGCATGGAACAGAACATCATCCCCGGCGATGGCGTGGTCACCGGCTGGGGCACCATCAACGGTCGCCTCACCTATGTCTTCAGCCAGGATTTTACGGTTTTCGGCGGTTCGCTCAGCGAGACCCACGCTCAGAAGATCTGCAAGATCATGGATCTCGCCGTGCAGAACGGCGCGCCGGTGATCGGCCTCAACGATTCCGGCGGCGCCCGCATCCAGGAAGGCGTTGCGGCCCTTGGCGGCTATGCCGAAGTGTTCTGGCGCAACGTGCAGGCCTCGGGCGCCATCCCGCAGATCTCGGTGGTGATGGGCCCGACCGCCGGCGGCGCCGTTTATTCGCCCGCCATGACCGACTTCATCTACATGGTGAAGGACACCTCCTACATGTACGTCACCGGACCGGATGTGGTGAAAACCGTTACCTCCGAGATCGTCACGCACGAGGAACTCGGCGGCGCCTCCACCCACACCAAGGTGAGTTCGGTCGCCGACGCGGCCTTCGACAATGACATCGAGACCCTGCTCGAAGTCCGCCGCCTGTTCGATTTCCTGCCCTTGAGCGCCGCCGACAAACCGCCTGTCGTCGCCGTCAACGACACCATCGATCGGGCCGAACCCAGCCTCGACACACTGATCCCCGACAGCGCCAACAAGCCTTACGACATGCGCGAGGTGATCATCAAAATCGCCGACGAAGGGGATTTCCTCGAGATCCAGAAGGACCACGCCGGCAATATCCTGGTCGGCTTCATCCGCCTCGACGGCTCCACCGTCGGCGTCGTTGCCAACCAGCCTCTGGTGCTCGCCGGCTGCCTCGACATCAACTCGTCGAAGAAGGCCGCACGCTTCATCCGTTTCTGCGACGCTTTCTCGATCCCCATCCTGACCCTCGTCGATGTCCCCGGCTTCCTCCCTGGCGTCGCCCAGGAATATGGCGGCATTATCAAGCACGGCGCCAAGCTGCTGTTTGCTTACGCCGAAGCCACCGTGCCCAAGGTCACCGTGATCACCCGCAAGGCCTATGGCGGCGCCTATGACGTGATGGCGTCCAAGCACATCCGCGCCGACGTCAACTACGCTTGGCCGACGGCGGAGATCGCCGTGATGGGCGCCAAGGGCGCGACGGAAATCCTCTACCGCTCCGAACTCAGCGACAAAGACAAGATCGCCAAACGCACCGCCGACTACGAGGCGCGCTTCGCCAACCCCTTCGTCGCCGCCGAACGCGGCTTCATCGACGACGTCATCATGCCGCACGGCACCAGGCGGCGGGTGGCGCGGGCGTTCAAAACGCTGAGGAACAAGAAGCAGAGCGTGCCGCTGAAGAAGCACGGGAACATCCCGCTGTGAGCCGGTTCGCTGTGCATGTGGGCGACATCACCAAGCTGCAGGTTGATGCCATCGTCAATGCCGCCAACAGTTCTCTGCTCGGCGGCGGCGGAGTCGACGGTGCCATTCATCGAGCGGCTGGTCCCGAACTTGCGATCGCCTGCCGCGCCCTCAATGGCTGCAAGACGGGCGATGCGAAGATCACCATGGGCTACAAGCTGCCCGCGCGCCACGTCATCCACACCGTGGGCCCGGTGTGGCAAGGCGGCGATGTTGGCGAAGACGATCTCCTGGCCAGCTGCTACCGCCGCTCGCTCGAGCTTGCGAACGACAACCGCCTGGCGTCCATAGCCTTTCCCGCTATTTCTACCGGCAGGTTCCTCTTCCCTCCCGATCGTGCCGCGGCAATCGCGATTGAGACGACACGCGATCATCTCCAACGCCCCGGAAGTGTAGAAAGCGTCGTCTTCTGCTGCTTCGACGATCGCGCCGCGAGCCACTATCTGCGGCTGCTGTCCAGGACGGAGGCGTAGCCATGTCGGTCGAGATCAGCAAATTTCTGAGCTTCGTCCTGCGACACGACCCCGCCAGTATCGGCCTGCATCTTGATGAACAAGGTTGGGCCTCAGTGGATGAACTGCTCGCCAAGGCCGGCGCGTCCGGTCGACAACTGGATAGAGAGACCCTGCTGAATATCGTCGCCAACAGTGACAAGCAGCGGTTTACGCTGTCGGTCGACCAAACCAGGATACGCGCAGCACAAGGGCACTCGGTCAAGGTCGACCTCGGTTTGGCGCCCGCGGTTCCTCCGCCCCGCTTGTTCCACGGTACGGCCGACCGCTTCATCGACAGCATCCTGAGAGATGGGTTGAGGGCTCAGAGCCGCCAGCAAGTGCATCTTTCACACGACGAACCGACGGCAATTGCTGTCGGATCACGTCACGGTAGGCCCGTGGTGCTCTCGGTCGATGCCTCCGGCATGCACCGAGACGGGTACGCCTTTTATCAGGCAGACAATGGCGTCTGGCTCACCAATGCCGTGCCGGCACAATACCTTTCGCGGACCCCCTGAATGTTCTCCTCCCTCCTCATCGCCAATCGCGGCGAGATCGCCTGTCGCGTTATCCGCACCGCCAAGCGCATGGGCATCCGCACCATTGCCGTGTACTCCGACGCCGACCGAGACGCTGTGCACGTAAAGCTTGCCGATGAAGCCGTGCATATCGGCGGTTCCGCCGCCCGCGCCTCCTATCTCTCGATCGACAAGATCGTCGCCGCCTGTAAGGCCACCGGCGCCGAAGCGGTCCACCCCGGCTACGGTTTCCTGTCGGAGAATCCCGCCTTCGCCGCTGCCCTCGAGGCCGAGAACATCATCTTCGTCGGCCCGCCGGTCAAAGCCATCGAGGCAATGGGCGACAAGATCACGTCGAAGAAGCTGGCCGCCGCGGCCGGCGTCTCGACCGTGCCCGGGCATATGGGCCTCATCGCCGATGCCGAAGAGGCCGTCACCATCTCGCGCTCCATCGGCTATCCGGTGATGATCAAGGCTTCGGCCGGTGGTGGTGGCAAGGGCATGCGCATTGCCCACACCGACGCCGAGGCCCGCGAAGGCTTTGAGCGCTCGAAGTCCGAGGCCGCCTCCAGCTTCGGCGACGATCGCATCTTCATCGAGAAATTCGTCACCGAGCCGCGGCACATCGAAATCCAGCTGATCGGAGATCAGCACGGCAATGTCCTCTGGCTCAACGAGCGCGAATGCTCGATCCAGCGCCGCAATCAGAAGGTCATCGAGGAGGCGCCGTCGCCGTTCCTCGATGCCGCGACCCGCAAGGCCATGGGCGAGCAATCCGTCGCCCTCGCCAAGGCGGTGGGTTACACTTCGGCCGGCACCGTCGAGTTCATCGTCGACAAGGACCGCAACTTCTACTTCCTCGAGATGAACACCCGGCTGCAGGTAGAGCATCCCGTCACCGAACTGATCACCGGCCTCGACCTGGTCGAACTGATGTTCCTCGCCGCATCAGGCGAGAAGCTGCCGCTTACCCAGGCCGATGTCGGCATAACCGGCTGGGCCATCGAAAGCCGCATCTACGCCGAGGACCCGTTCCGCAACTTCCTGCCTTCGACCGGCCGGCTCACCCGTTACAGCCCGCCGGCCGAGGAGGCCGGCGCCGAACTGGTGGTGCGCAACGATACCGGCGTCGCGGAGGGTGGCGAGATCTCCACCTTCTACGACCCGATGATCGCCAAGCTCTGCACCTGGGCTCCGACCCGCACGGAAGCAATCGACGCGATGGAGGTGGCGCTCGACGAGTTCGAACTCGAAGGTGTCGGCAACAACATCCCGTTCCTCTCGGCCGTCATGGGCCAGGAACGCTTCCGTGCCGGCCGCCTAACCACCGGCTATATCGCCGAGGAATTCCCCAACGGTTTCAGCGGCGTAACGCCGGATGCGGAATCTCTGACGCATCTGGCGGCACTCGCCTGCTGCTCTGCCTTCGCGCTCGATAAACGCCTCTATCCGACGACGCCTGAGCCGCGCGCCGTGCTCATCGGCGCCCAGCGTTGGGATTTCTCGGTGCGGGCCGATGGCATCGAGTATTGGCTCACCGCGCCGGACGGCAAGAAGCTCTTGGTCGAGAGCGGTTGGAAACCGGGCAACAGCCTCTGCATCGCCCGCGTCGATGGGCGCCTGCATCACGTCAAGCTCGACCGCGTCACCGGCGGCTTCCGCCTGCGCTGGCGCGGCGCCGATCTGGTCGCCAAGGTATTGCTGCCGCAGGTCGCCGACCTGATGCCGCTGATGCCGATCAAGCTGCCGCCCGACCTTTCGAAGTTCCTGCTCTGCCCGATGCCCGGCCAGATCGTTCGCATCGACGTCGCCGAAGGCGATATCGTCGAGGACGGCCAGACCCTCGCGATCGTCGAAGCGATGAAGATGGAGAACGTGCTGAAGGCTGAGAAGCGCGCGCGGATCAGCAAGGTCCGCGTCAAACCAGGGTCGGTGCTGGCGGTGGACGAGGTGATCCTGGAGTTCGAGGCGGTATGAGCGCCGGCCCCACCTTCGCCGACTGGGCCAAACTCGCCCAGAAGGACCTGCGCGACACCTCGCTGGAGTCGCTGAACCGTGACTACGGCGATCTGCCAATCAAGCCGGCCTATTTTCCCGAGGATGCCTCTGCGGAGCCCGGGCTCCCCGGCGCGGCGCCGTTTACCCGCGGCGTCCGCGCCACCATGTACGCCAATCGCCCCTGGACCATCCGGCAGTACGCCGGCTTCTCCACTGCGCGCGAGTCCAACGATTTCTATCGCAAGAACCTCGCCGCCGGGCAGAAGGGCCTCAGCGTCGCCTTCGATCTCGCCACCCACCGCGGCTATGACAGCGACCATCCGCGCGTCACCGGCGATGTCGGCAAGGCCGGCGTCGCCATCGACAGCGTCGAGGACATGAAGATCCTGTTCGACGGTATCCCGCTCGATCAGATGAGTGTGTCGATGACCATGAACGGCGCCGTGCTGCCGGTGCTCGCCATGTTCATCGTCGCCGCCGAAGAGCAGGGGGTGCGCCAGGCGCAGCTCGACGGGACCATTCAGAACGACATCCTCAAGGAGTTCATGGTCCGCAACACCTATATCTACCCGCCCGAGCCAAGCATGCGGATCGTCGGCGACATCATCGCCTACACCGCCGGGCACATGCCGAAGTTCAACTCCATTTCGATCTCCGGCTACCACATGCACGAGGCCGGTGCGACGGCGGTTCAGGAGCTTGCCTACACCATCGCCGACGGCATCGAATATGTCCGCTCGGCGCAGGCGCGAGGCCTCGATATCGATGCCTTCGCGCCGCGGCTGAGTTTCTTTTTCGGCATCGGCATGAACTTCTTCCTCGAGGTGGCCAAGCTCCGCGCCGCGCGGACGCTCTGGCACAAGTTCATGAGTGAGCTGGGGGCAAAGGATGCAAAGTCGCTGGTTCTGCGCACCCATTGCCAGACCTCCGGCGTATCGCTGACCGAGCAGGACCCGCACAACAACATCGTGCGCACCACCATCGAGGCGCTCGCCGCCGTGCTCGGCGGCACTCAGAGCCTCCACACCAACTCCTTCGACGAAGCCATTGCGCTGCCGACGGAATCCTCTGCCCGCATCGCCCGCAACACCCAGCTTATCCTGCAGCACGAGAGCCGGGTCACCGATGTCGTCGACCCCCTCGGAGGCTCCTACTATATCGAGGCGCTGACCGCCGACCTGGTCGAGCGGGCCAGCGCCCTGATTGCCGAGGTTGAATCCCAGGGCGGCATGACCGCCGCCGTCGCGGCCGGCACCCCAAAACTCGAGATCGAGAAAGCCGCGGCCCTGCGTCAGGCCCGCGTCGACCGCGGCGAGGATGTCATCGTCGGCGTCAACCGCTACCGGCTCGACAATGAACCACCGATCGCCATTCGCGAGATCGACAACAACAAAGTGCGCGACGAACAGGTCGCCCGCCTCGAGCAGATCAAGCGGCAGCGGGATCCGGAAGCCTGGGAAGACTCGCTCGACGCGCTGACCCATGTCGCTGCTTCCGGCAAGGGCAACCTGCTTGAGGCGGCCATTGCCGCCGCCCGCGCCCGCGCCACTCTCGGCGAGATTTCGGCGACTCTCGAGCAGGTCTTCAGCCGCCATTCCGCTACGACCCGCGTCATCTCCGGCGTCTATGCCGAAAGCTACGCCGCCGACCCGCAATACGCCCAGCTCACCGACCGGATTGCGGCATTCAGAGAAAAGGAAAAGCGCCCGCCGGCGCTGTTCATCGCCAAGATGGGGCAGGACGGGCACGACCGCGGTGCCAAGGTCATCGCCACCGCCTTTGCCGATCTCGGCTTCACAGTGCATATGGGCGATCTGTTCGAGACCGCGCCCGAAGTCGCCGACCACGTCGCAAAGCTGAAGGTCGACGCCGTCGGCGTCTCGTCCCTCGCAGCGGGCCACAAGACGCTGGTCCCCGAACTGATCGGCGAACTCCGGGGCAGGGGCCTCGGCGATGTCACCGTCATCGTCGGCGGCGTCATCCCCGAGCAGGACTACGACTTTCTCCGCCAGGCCGGCGTCGCCGAAATCTTTGGCCCCGGCACCAATGTGCTCGAGGCGGCCTTCTCCGTGCTGAACCAGATCGAGGGGAGGTTGTCTAACCGATGATCGTGTACCGCGGTAGACCGGACCTAACGAGCTTCCCACATTGGGGCGTTTAGCCGCGAACCGGTCAGTGTCGCTGACGCGATCGAGACCGCGCCGCATTCAACTGTCGCAACGCCGACACTGGCGCCCGTTACTCGATGCCGGGCCAAGTTTCGCCGTCAGGAGGACTGGTGACGACGATGCCGCCCCACACCAAACGCTCATCGGATTTGAGCGTTGGCAAAGGCGGAGCGGTCATTTCGGCAGTCTGAGCTGCCAATCCTTGATCGTACATCGCTCGCACCTCTGGCGTTCCAACTCGGCGTCTGAAGGCCTCAGCTACGGCTCGCTCTGCATCGGCGACGCCTGGCAGCGAGCGCAGGGATTCTATCCCAGCTCGTACTCTCGACAGGTGTTCGGGGCGGGGATGGGTTACCCGCTTGATGTGGCCGATACGCCCCCAACTAAAGAACGCGGAGATGTCCCTGAGGGTGCGGTCTGAAACTCCTCGCCCCCGCTGCCGCTTGACGTAGTACTCCTGAAATGAGCGGTTCCAGTAGTGGTTGATATGGCCCAGCTTCCAAGCTGGCTCCTCGAGGTGCGGCAGGGTCGAGGTCCGCGGCTGCCCATCGCCGTTCACAGCCAGACCGTCGACCAGCTCGGCATGGTGAGCATCGATACTCGCCGCATCGCGCAGGCGGAACAGTGTTTTGACGTGGTCATGCGGTAACGCATCCCGATATCTCTCCGCCAACAGGCCATTTGATGGAGCGAACTCTCCCTCACCTGCGAACCACTGCCAGTTCAGCGAGATCGACGAGGCGCCCAGCGCCTCGATTTGCTCGATGTAATCGCCAATCTGGGCAAGCGTCCCGTTGCGCAGCGGAATGAGAAATTCATCGGCATCGATGAACATGACCCAGTCGTGTCGCGCCACCTCCGGCGAGAACCAGAAGGCGTGGCGGTAGGCTTTGAGCTGCGGCGACAGGTCCCCGGGAACGACGTTCTGAATCCAGTTGATCACCCCCGCGCGATGAAGTGCGAGCAACAGATCGTCGGAGCCATCGGTGTTGTCGTTCGTATAGACGACGATCGTATCAAAGCCGAGCGCCCGATAATGCGCGACCCATTCGAGGATAACCAGCCCCTCGTCCCGCATCGTGGCGACCACGGCAGATCTCTTGGTGGGCTCCGTCCGCCGGCAAAGCGGATCAACGTCCGGCTCCTGCGTGGCGAGATAGTCGAATTCGGCGCCGATCGTCGCCGGCTGCTGCGAAGTACTCATCGCGAAGCCATACCGGCAAGCGTACCTCTAGGCAAACGCATACCGCACGCAGCGAGGGCGACCCGACCAAGGACGGATCCGGTTGCCCAGAGCCGCCAGCACCGCTACCGTCGGCCCTCGTCCCTTTCGAAGCAATGGCCAGCGAAACCTGTCCTAGAATCGGTGGTCCCGTGTTCCAAACTCATGCCGTGCGTTTCATTCGTAGTCAGCTTGGTCCTGCGTGGGATGGGGGATGGCCAGTTTCCGAAGGGCGGTGGAGGGGGGCAGCACCTGCCCGATGCCCGCGATGATCGGCCGTCTAAACCACCTTGCCATCGCAGTCCCGAATCTCGCCGCAGCTGCTGCGAAGTACCGCGATCTGCTTGGTGCCGATGTGCACCATCCGAACGATCTGCCCGAACACGGCGTGACCGTCGTTTTTGTGCATCTCGAGAACACCAAGATCGAACTGATGGCGCCGCTCGGTGCAAACTCGCCGATTGCCAAGTTCCTCGAAAGCAACCCGTCGGGCGGTATGCATCACGTCTGCTACGAGGTGCCAGACATTGCCTCGTCCATCCGCACCCTCGTCGAAGCCGGAGCTCGCGTGCTCGGCGACGGTAAGCCCAGGATCGGCGCCCATGGCCTGCCGGTAGTGTTCCTGCATCCCAAGGATTTCGACGGCACGCTGATCGAGCTTGAGGAGGTGAAGCCGGAGCTTCAGCCCGCCTGACGACGCCCGTGCCGCCCGACCACAGTTTGCGGTAGCAATCCCAGGACGTGGCATTGCTGCAATTGGCCTCGACCGCTCCCCGTGCTACGCGAGCGCACGGAAATCGCCCGGTGCCACTATGCTCAAGATTCTAAGCAACGCGCTCACCGACATCGTCGGCGGCTACGAGCAGCGGCGTGTCTGGATCACTTTAGCGACTGAGGACATTTTCGATCAGCATCGCCGCACCACGCTCGGCCCGCTCTGGCTGCTGATTAACTATCTGGCCTTCGCAGGCACCTTCATTTTTGTTTTCAATCCCGGCCCCGTTGATCAGCACTATGCGATCTATGTGGCAGTCGGGTTGCTGGTGTGGACCTATATCAGCGACAACGTCACCCAGGCAGTGAACCTGTTTCAGCGCGAAGAGAGCTTCATCAGCGGGACCACCTTGCCGCTCTCCGTATACGTCATGCGGTTGACTCTGCAGAACGTCATCCGCGCTGCCTATGCGGTTCTGGGTTGTTTCGGCATCCTGCTGGTGATGGGAGCTGCTCCTGCGATGGCATGGTTGTGGTCGCTCGTAGGGGTGCTCGTGGTTCTCGTTGTCTCGCCACCCATGATCGTGGTCTTCGCGTTCCTGGGCGTCTTCTTTCCCGACAGCCAGTTCATCGTCAGCAATTTGATGCGCGTCGCCATGTTTGCGACACCGGTGTTCTGGGTCCACGGCGGCGAGGGGGGGCTTCGCGGCGCGCTGTATGATTGGAACCCCTTCACCTACTTGCTGGACGCAGTGCGCCAGCCGATTGTTGACGGCACGGTTCCGGTGTTGGCGCTGAGCGCCTGCCTCGTCGTTGGCGTCGCATTCTGGGTGCTCGCCATTTTTCTTCTGGGCACGCTGCGGCGGCAGGTCGCGCTGGTCCTCTGATGATTTCAATCAAAGCAAACGACCTGCGGCTTGCTTATCACGTGCGCGAAAAGCTCACACTGCGTCCGCGCGACAAGCGCTTGCCGCAGCAGACGGGCGGCACTATCAGCGGCTCGGGCCGCCATCGCTTCGTCACGGCCCTGGACGGAGTCAGCTTCGAGCTGGAAGCAGGCGATCGTCTTGGCCTGGTCGGAGCGAACGGCGCTGGCAAGACGACGCTCCTCAAAGTGCTCTACGGCATTTACGAGCCGACCGCCGGTAAGCTCGACATCAAGGGTAGGGTCGATGCCCTGTTCAACATCAGCATAGGCTTCCGACAGGAAGCGACCGGCCGTCGCAACATTCTGCTGCGCGGCCTGATCAACGGCTGGACCGAGGACCAGATCGCCGCCCGTACCGAGGAGATCATCGAGTTTTCCGAACTCGGCGAGTTCATCGACATGCCGTTCCGTAGTTACAGCCAGGGCATGGCCGCTCGCCTGGCGTTCGCCATCGCCACCACGCTCGACCCTGAAATCTTGCTGATGGACGAGTGGATCGGCGCCGGGGACGCCGCCTTCCAGGTGAAGGCCAAGCAGCGCATGGATGAACTCGCTGAAAGGGCTGGCATCATCGTGCTCGCCAGCCACAGCGAGGAGCTGCTCAAAAAGACCTGTAACAAGCGGCTGGAGCTGGAAAAGGGCAGGGTGAAGTCGTTCGGGTGAAGCAGATGATAGTCGTCGGTGGCGACAGCCCCCGACTGAGGGGATGAAGCTATGGAGGTCGGAGTATTGCCGACGTGCGCCGTATGTGGAGGATCCGTGTTTACGGACACGCAGGTGTTGTGGTCTGAACTCATCGCCGAGTGGGAACTCGACGCGGTCGAGGTCGACTATATCGACCGTCAACAGGGAACCAAGTGCGCCGACTGTGGCACCAACCTTCGAGGGTGCGCATTGGGTTCAGCCATCAGCGCGTTCATGGGGCTGACTGCACCGCTGCGTCAGTTGGGTGCCGAGAGCATCAGAGTGCTGGATCTGAACGGCTGCCAGGGGGTATCGGACGCCCTCGCAAACTTGCCGAACTATCAGCGTCACAACTACCCTCAGATTGATATGCATGCGATGCCGTTCTCCGACGGGGCATTTGATCTGGTGATCCATTCGGACACTCTCGAGCACGTCGAGGATCCACGCCAAGCCCTTCGAGAGTGCATGAGAGTCACGGCCTGGCGCGGTGCGGTAATCTTCACGATACCGATCATCGTCGGCCGCCTTTCTCGCAGTCGAGACAATCTGCCGCTGAGCTTTCACGGCGCACCCAGCTTTGCAGGCCGCCAGGACTTCGCGGTGAGGACCGAATTCGGTGCCGATTTCTGGACCTACGCTCTTCAGGCGGGCGCGTCATCCATAACCATCTCGACGGTGGAATTTCCGTCGGCACAAGCGATTACGTTGCGCCCATAACCTTCGCGGGCGGGCCAGCTCGAACAGACCAGGAAAACCAATGACCACGGCGGCTCTCGAAGCAGAGACAGGAAGCACAGTGCGGCCCAAGCTGCCCGGCCTTGAGTCGACCCGCTTTCTGGCCGCCATGGCGATCGTGGTGTTTCACCTTATCTGGATGGCGCCAGGCCTCGCGATCCCCGAGCAGTTCAGTTTCATGGGGAATTATTTCGGGTTTGCTGTCCCACTCTTCTACATCGTCAGCGCGTTTGGCCTTTGTGTGGGCTATGCGGGACGACTCACTACCGCGGGAGAAATCTCGGAGTACCTCCGAAGGCGGTTCTTCAGGATAGCACCGCTGTTCTACGCGATGATCTTCGTCTACGCGGCTTACCTGTACCTCGAGTATGGTGCCGTTCCTGGTCTGGCAGTGACCGCATCCTCTGCGCTGTTCGTCTTCAACATGATCCCCCAGCACGTGACCGGTTACGTCTGGGCATCTTGGTCGATCGGCGTCGAGATGCTGTTTTATCTGCTCCTGCCGGTGCTGCTGATTGTGACGACCTCGTTCAGGCGGGCGGCCGCTCTGTTCGCCGTCTCCATCTTCGTCACAGCAATGTGGACCGAGGTCTTTGCGACGGCTCCATCGACATTGAAGGATTTTGGCCAGTTCTTCATCCTTGCGCATGCCCTCTACTTCGCCGCGGGCATCCTTGGCTACTTCGTCTGGCGAGCGATCCGTCTTCGGGTGTCACTCGTTCGACAGAGCTTGGTCGGACAACTGCTGCTCCTGGCATCGGCCGCAGTCACGCTCTGGCTGATGAGCGTGGGATCTACGCTTACTGGCGCATATGGCGGTCCCGCAGCAACGAAGCTTGTCTGGGCCATTGCCTTTGCCGGCGGGGTCGTCGGGATTGCCCTTGCACCGATCAAGGGGCTCGTGAACCGCATCACAGGTACCCTCGGAAGAGCGAGTTTCAGCCTCTACCTGTTGCATCCGCTCGTGATCGACGTGCTCAAGCGCAGGCATGCCTTCGACTGGTTCTATGAGGTTCTTCCCGATGCCCCGGCCTTCCTGCTCTCGGTGGTTCTCACGCTGGTGATCCTCGTGCCGCTGTCCCTTATGACCTACAAGTACATAGAGGTTCCCGGCATGCGCTTGGCCGAGCGGAAGCGGAGGCGTGCCTTGGCCACGCGTGCAACATACGGCGTTGGCACCGGCTGATCCTGCCGACGACCGGCATGACAGTGACCCATCACGTCAAAGCTTTCGCAGGACGTAAGTGTCCTGGTGCTCCCACCAACCAGCCGGCTCGAATTCGAGGTACTCGACCACGCCTTCGAGTTCCTTGATCTGCGCCTCGACGAAGCTTTGCGAGGTGATGGTCTGGCCGTACGCGGCCGTTTCGAGGTCGCCCTGTTCGCTGCTCTTGTCGAACCAGAAGCCAGATCGATCGAGCACCGCCTGCGGAAAGTGCTGCATGCTGGTCTGTCCATGCGTCGTAAAGAGCAACACCCCGCCCTTGCGCAGCCCCCCGCATAGCCGCTTCAGCCAGCGCCCCCACGTTGACCTGGGCATATGCGAGAAGAAGGACAGCACGAAGATGGCGTCGTACTCGGTCGGCAGCACGAGAGCTTCGGGTGTATCCACCGACTGGACGGTATCGACGGACATTTGCCGCTCGAGGAAAGCGTTCGCCTGAGGGTGGATATCGGAACTGTGCAGCGTATGGGGCAAAAGGGCTCCCACCGCGTGCCGGGTTACTGCGCCATATCCGGCGGCGAACTCAAGGACTGTTTTCTGCTGCCCGTCGTCCCCGAGGAAACGGTCGATGAATGCCCGTACCTTCGCCGCCGACCTCGCCCCATCGCTGAAGTAATAGTCGACCGCCGAAGCTTTGCTCGGGAACCCTGGATGGTCATGAATGAAACGGAAAATGAAATCTTCGGCGTGGACTTCCGGAGAGACACCGAAAGAACCCGCCGCCGTTTCACACAGCGACCGAATATCTTCCGGCCAACGGGTATCCACCATCGCAAGCGGCGCCTTGACGGACGAAACCTCGCGACGCGCGCCACGAGGTTTGGTTGCAACGTATACCTCGGTAAACTCGCCGATCAGCCCGTGACTGTGGTCGTGAAAGCGAACGACTTCGACATCGAGACCTGACCAGTCGAAGACGCGCTCAGCGAAATCATAGCCGTAGTGGAACGTCACCAGCGAGCCGGCATTGTTGATCGGATTGCCATGATACTCGGGCGCCGCGTGGTGCAGGATCGACCCATCGGTATTATACAGCGCTCGCCGCTCACTGGTTACGCGGTCTTTGTAGGTCGGAGAGGTAAAGATGTAGGCCCCCCCCGGTTTCAGGGTCCGTTCAACTTCCCGCAGGACGTCGCCCGGCTGGTTCACGTGTTCCATCACATCAAGCGTCACGACCAGATCGAAGCTCTCATCCAGGAAGGTTTGCACTTCGAGATCTTCGTTGCGGAAGCCATCCACGACCATCCCCAGAGGCTTGCCAGGGAAGTAGTGAGAAGCCACGTACGACTTGCACTCCCGTTTCAGCTTCAGCGAGGCTCCCCTTGGATGAGGCGACGACTCGTGAATAGCGAGGTTGCGCCAATTCGGAAAACGTCGCCCCAGAACGAGTGCCAGCGCTCGCTCGCGCGGAATCGATCCGCATCGCGAGCAAAGCAGATGATCGCGATACCAGTCATGTTGCGCAGTGAACTCAACGTCGGCCTCGCAGATCGGGCAGTGCCCAGAGGCGTGGTAGACGAGCTTTGGTGCTGTTGTTATCGACACTGTGGTCCGGGCCCCGACAGAACTGGCTTTTCTTTGCATGCGCGTTGGCGTTTTTGTCCGGCTGTCCAGCGGTCTGATCCGCCCGGCCGGCGCCAGGTGTGCGTGGATATCGTCGACGTGCTGCGCATCGGAAAGACGGTGCTCAAGCCCATTCGCCTCAAGGAAATGAGCAAACCTGTCGTATAGAACACGATAGCGCGCCTCGAACCCATCAAAGTCTGCCGCAGTTGCGAGCGCGACCGGATCCAGACCTGTAACATCGTCTATGGCGGCGTGAGGAATGCCTATTAGTTCCGACAATTCAGTCGTTCTTGAATCGTGGCTAAGCACTATCGCGGGAACGCCATTCGTCAGAGCAATCAGGTTTGCGTGAAACCTCGAGCCAAGCGACAGGTCGAAATCATTGATGTACTGATCCCACCGATCAGGGTCGAAGAAGGCGTGGTAGTGTTCACGCACATGGGCGGCATACTGCGGAACTCCAAGCGGGATGGTGTGTCGCTTGACTTCGCCTTGGAGCGTGTTGGCAAACTCGCTCGACAGTTGGTCTCCGCCGAGGATCTGCATCTCCGGTAGTTCACTCTGCAGCACGTAGCTGTATCCGTGCTCAATCGAGAGCCGTATCAGGTCCCTCTCAACACGCGCTGCCAAGGCGGGTGAACTGGAATGGTTCGACGCATTCCTCGACCCGTTCAGCGAGACCCTCGCCGCTGCTGCGTTCGACAGCCGCCTGATGCGGAGGTCGCGCCTTTTTGACCGGTAGAGACTGGGGCAACCGACAACGCATACGTTAGTGATGCCGAAGTCTTCCATCACCTGCGCTGAGAAGTACCCTCTAACACCGATCAGTTTGCTTCGCTCTGAAACAACCCTGAGGAAGCGCTTGCTGCCCTCAGGGACATCGAAAAATTTCGCCCCGGCTTGTGGCGCCTGGGCGCCCAGCCCCACTACAATGACGGGAAGCTTGGTCGCTTCGATGAAGGCGGCGTAATGAGAAAGATCAAACCCCCTGAAGATGAAGTTGGCGGCCGCAATTGCTATCAGGTCGTACTCTTCGTTGATCTTCGCTGGAGAAGCATCGAGTCCATAACCATGCGCCGACGATTTCAACGCCTGATGGAGGGACTGACCTATCAGCAGGTTCCCGGTATCGTTGCCGGCGTACGCAAGTTTGTCGGGAAGGCTCAATGCCGCATCTGGCGTAGCGATCGGCGCGCCAATGAACAGAATTCTCATCTTGCGACTACTGGCTCAGCTCAATGCGCCTTGAATTCAGGGTTGTCCTGAAAACGAGGCATGTCGGGAGTTGCTAGGCCGAACTGATGGTAGAGCCGGTCTGCATAAGCTTCGGCGCGTTGCGTGGCAGCCTCGCCCAAAGCATGGCGCTGGACGACCTCACGCTGCACCTTAATGATTTCCCGCAACTGCCGGGCATTGAAGTTGCCCACCGTGACGCTGCTCGCATGGCGGCGGTGTGAGTTCAGCGAAAGAGGCGAGAAGGCGATCGAACCTCGCTCCAACACGCGAAGGTACGCCACCCAGTCGCCGGCGAAGCGAAATGATCTGATCTCTTCGCCGTACTCGGAGAGCACCGCCTGCAGTACTTCCCGGCGAAAAACGACGGCGCTCACGTTTGGAATGGTGTTCTTCACGTGCAGAGCCGTGGCGATCTCCTCGTCGCCACCCACGGTATACGACTTGGTCCAGCGACTGCTGTCGATATCGGCCACATAGTCGAGGTAATGGTTGCTGAGGATTTCGCCTCTATCGCCCATCTGGCGAGATTGGCAGAACGCCAACACGACACTGGGATCAGCGAACTTCGGAAGCAATTCGGCGAGAAAGTCCGCGTCAGCGAGGTCATCAGCCTCGGCAATCCAAACAAAATCTCCGCGGGCGAGTTCGACGCCACGTTGCCATTGCTTGAACACCGAGCCCGAGTTGTCGTCGTTGACCACCAGCGTCGAAGGGATCGGGATCTGGCGGAGGAAGTCCCGGATCACTTCGACGCTGTCATCGCTCGAAGCGTCATCCAGCACAATTAACTCGTAGGGCACGACGCTCTGTTCGGTGATCGAAGCGAGGCGATCCCGCAAATACCGTGCGTAGTTGTAGTTGGGTACCACCACTGAGATCCGCGGCAGCGGGCGCCCGGCAAACTTCAGGAGGTCGTACGCATAGTCGCGAACGTGAAACTCGTGTTCGATAATCTCGCGCCCGCTCCGGCCCATCTGCGCTGCGTAGTCCGGGCGATCGAGAAGATCCTCGATCCCCGAAGCCATGGCACTCGTATCGAAGGCCGGTACCGCTATACCGCAGCCTCGTCGCAGCAGGTCCACAAACCCGCCCGCTCCTTCGAAGGCGACCACCGGAAGGCCAGCGTCCATCGCTTCAAGTACCACAGAAGGGAAGGGGTCCTCGCGCGACGTCAGGGCATAGACGTCGGCAGCCTGGAAGAACTCCTGCGGCTCGTCCACAAGTCCGGTAAAGACGATCCGGTCGCTAAGTCCGGCAGCACGGACCCGTCTCTTCTGCGCGTCGCCGAAGCGGCCATCGAGGTGTCCAACCCATACCGCGACGGCCTCATGATCGCGCTCTAGCAAGGTCAAGCTCATGTCTACGAAGAGATCCAGTCCCTTTCGGTGGTCGCCATAGCCAACGCCTAAGACGAGGCGCGAACCCGCTGGCAGTCCCAGCTTATTTCGGACCGCGCTTCGCAATTCACTGCGGGCTGTCTCGCTTCCCAAGTTCGTGCGGTTGTAAAGACCTTGGGGCCTGATCTCAGCCTGCTCGAGGCTACGACCGATCACTTCCTCGAAGCCGTCTCGCACAACCTGGGCTGCAAAGACGATCTTGTCGGCGTGGTCGGAGATGGCTCTGGCGTGCTCGGTGAGCTTGTAAGCGCGAAGCACTCCAGGCAGTTCATGAATCAGCGAGACGACTCTGAAGCCAGCTTGCTTGAGCAGGGGGACGAGCAGTCCGGACACTGTGGTGTTGGCGATCGCGACCTCGGCGCCGGCATGCAATGCACGAAGTCTATCGAGGATCGCACTGCCGGACTCTGCCCGCAGATCGATCCGATGGACCTTTGCCACCTCGGCGAACCGCGGCAGCAGCGGTCCGTCGCCAAGGACGATCATGTCGGTGTCGAAACCCATCTCCCCAAACGTGCGTGCCATATTCATGGCAAGCAGTTGGGCACCGTGCGGGTGCGCATCGTGCGAGACGATGACGATGCGGCGCCGATCTGTGCGCCGGACGGCTTGCCCTTCGAGGGCGTCGCGCGTGGCCTGCAACCAAGCGTAGCCATAGCTGGCGTCCGGTTCGAGGTGCGCACCCTCAGCCCATTCGTTCCAGGCATTGACGAAAACCAGCCGCTGGTCGGGCTCTTCGAAGCGCGACGCCGTGTCGGCGATCGCGCGCGACAGCCACTCGCGATAGAGTTCGGGCGAGTTGTTGACAAAGACCGTGCCGGCGTTCTTGCGCCGGGCAGTGTTGTCCCAACTGGGGCAAACGCTGCGATACAACGTGTACTTGGACTGCTCGTAGCGTGCGCTGCGTTCGTTGAGGACGCTCCAGTCGTAGACTTTCATGCTGAAGTCGCGGTCCAGCGGTGTCACCGCGTTGGTAAGGTCGGGCGGCCGCGAGCGGTTTGGCGGAAATTCTATCGCTGCGTCGAAACCGTAGTTCCGCGGATCTACATGCTCGAATGACTGGGTGTAGGCCAGGTGGATTTCGCCAATGCCGTTCTCGCGGCACCACTGCCGCCAGCGTGCAGCGGTTTCCTTGGACGAGGGCAGCAGGCTGGGACGATAGACGACCAGAAGCGGCTTGCCGTCGACGCGGATATAACGCTCGTCCCGGAGAAAGGGCGCCACTTCCTCGATAAAGGCGATGTCGTCCTCGGGCGAATGCCGCTGTGCGATCAGCACCTCGGCGTCGAGTCCGTCCCACCGGCGTGTCCAGTTCTCGTTGGCCCAGCAGACGCAGAACGGCAGATCCAACGATTTGTCGTTCAGCCAGTTCTCGAGCGGCTTTTCGAGCAACCGCTTGCCGCCGAACCAATAGAAGTAGAAGCAGAAGCCGCCAATGCCGTAGAGTTTGGCCAGTTCCACTTGCCGCTGCTGCACGGTGGGGTCCAGGAGGTCGTAATAGCCTGCGTCGATGGGCACGTGCGGCTGGTAGTGGCCTTCAAAATGCGGCTTCGCTGCCCGGACATTGGTCCACTCAGTAAAGCCCTCGCCCCACCACTGGTTGTTTTCGGGAATGGCATGAAACTGCGGTAGGTAAAGCGCAATCACCCGTGCCGGCTTCGTAGCCAGGGGCTCCGCGGTGGTTATCGGCACGAACTTAGGCACTGGTGGGCTGAAGGTCTTGCGATGAGACCACGGCTCAGCCTGTTCCGGATGCGCGCGCCGCCCCTCGATGCGTCCCCGAACGACGTAATGCAGTAGCGGATTGATGCCGCTCGCTCGCACGTCCGGATGCTGCTCCAGATAGTACCTGGTCGAGAACACTGCACTGGGATCGCGCCCCTCGTGCCAGCCAGTGAGCAGATAGTGCTGGAAGGGATCGATGCCGGCGGCGGCAACATCCGGGTTCTGTGACAGGTAGTATGTGCCGTCGAACGCAGCGCGCGCCCGACCGACGCGCAGGCGATGCAAAACCGCACGCAGCCTTCGCGCCACCGGATTGGCCCCCAGGATGCCCCATCTGCTCTGAGGCGGCGGCGGGGAGCTTCGTTTGGGAGCCTCGGATGCTTGCCGCCATTGCTCGATGGCAGTGCGAAGCGCGCGAAGCTGGCTCTCGGCGTGCCGCAATTGATCGCCGATATGCTCGATCTCCGCCTGCTTCTTGGCCGCCTGCGCATGCAGCTCGTCGCCCCCGGCGTCGGATGCCTTCACCTGGTTCGTAAGGGCGGCGATTTCGTTATGCAGGCTGCCGATATAGGAACCATCGGACATCAGGCTGTTGGCAATGTCCGGCAGTGGTCCCGATGACGCAACCGCCACGAAATATGGCACGTTTGGCAGACCGGTGTAGCTGTCGTAGGCCAAGCCATCCGGGCTATTGAGGCTGCTCACGCGCGCAGGTTCGCCTCGCTCTGCGACAATGGCGGAACCGTAGAGAGAGCGTTGCTCGAACACTGCGACGTTTGCAAACCGGGCCAGCAGTTCGGCGCGAAATTCCTCCCGATCCAGCTCGCGCACGTGAAACTCATTCACGTGCCCGCTCAACTCACTGTAGATGACGCGATTGGGCGATGAGATGACGAGCAGTCCGCCCGGACGTAGTACACGCGAGACCTCTTGAAGGAAGCGCTCGTGGTCCTGGAAGTGCTCTATGGTTTCGAAGCTTGTAACCACGTCCACGCTGGCCGACGCCACCGGTATCGCTGTGGCGTCACCCACCAGGAACTGCAGGTGCTCGGAGGCGTACTGGTCGCTCGCGAATCGCACGGCGTCGGCATCATTATCCACGCCAATCACCGAACTCGCGACCTGGGACAGAAGCCGGCAGCCATAGCCTTCACCCGATGCGATATCCAGGACGGCCTTGCCGGCACAGAGTGGCGCCGCGAACAGATACCGGTGATGATGCTCATGCTGGATCGGACCAGTCAGTCCCGAAACGAAGCGCTCGCCGGTGAACGGCAGTTTCGTCTCTGGCCTGGGAAATGAGTATCTCACCTCGGGCTTGTCGAAATCAGCGGTCACGACCGACCTCCAAGGCGAGGCAGCTCGTGTGGACAGAACCGCGGTTGTTTTTGCGAGTAGGAATCATGTCGCGGTGTGCGAGCGAACCAAGGGTCACATCGCCACCTTGGACGAACTGATACCAGGCGCCTCCGCGTCTTTCCCCGAAACGACCGGCGCTCCCTCCAGCGGCCATTGCACCCCGATCTCCGGATCATCCCACCGGATGCTTCTTTCGCTCGCCGCGTGCCAGAAATCGGTGGTCTTGTACAAAAACTCGGTCCCATCCTCGAGCGCCAGGAAACCGTGCGCGAACCCAGCGGGGATCCAGAACTGCTTCCGGTTGGCCGCGCTCAGTTCCACCCCGGCCCATTTGCCGAACGTTGGCGAACCCTCGCGGATATCCACTGCGACGTCGAACGCCGCACCCGCAACCACGCGCACCAGCTTCCCCTGCGCGTGCGGCGGCAGTTGGTAGTGCAGCCCGCGCAGCACGCCCTTGTGGCTGATCGAGTGGTTGTCCTGCACGAAACTACCGCTGAAACCGGTGGCCTCCCGGAATTTCGCCTCGTTGAAGCTCTCGAAGAAAACGCCGCGCTCGTCGGCGAAGACGCGCGGCTCGAACACCATCAATCCGTCGATGTCCAGTTTCTGGACGTTCATCAGCCTCGCCCTTCGCGCAGCAGCGCCATCAGATACATGCCGTAGCCGCTCTTTTTTAGTGGTTCTGCGAGTCGCGCCAGCGCCTCGTCGTCGATCCAGCCGTTGCGCCAGGCGATCTCCTCGGGGCAGGCGACCTTGAAGCCCTGCCGCTTTTCCAGCGTGGCGATGAACTGTCCAGCCTCGAGCAGCGAGTCATGCGTGCCGGTATCGAGCCAGGCGAATCCTCGGCCCATGCGCTGCACGCTGAGCGTACCCTGCTCGAGATAGAGCCGGTTGAGATCGGTGATCTCGAGCTCGCCGCGCGGGGAGGGCTTCAGGCCGCGCGCCAGCTCCACGACCCGCTCGTCGTAGAAATAGAGCCCCGTCACGGCATAGTTCGACTTGGGGACCTTCGGCTTCTCCTCGATCGAGATGGCCGCACCGGCTGGGTTGAACTCGACCACGCCGTATCGTTCCGGATCGTTCACGTGATAGGCGAACACCGTCGCGCCATCGGCCTGCCGGTCGGCGCCCTGCAGCAGTTTCGCGAGGTCGTGGCCGAAGAAGATGTTGTCGCCGAGGATCAGTGCCGATGGTTCGCGATTGACGAAATCGGCGCCGAGGATGAAGGCCTGCGCCAGCCCGTCCGGGCTTGGCTGCACCACATAGCTCAGTTCCATCCCCCATTGCCGGCCGTCGCCGAGCAGGGTGCGGAACCGCGGCAGGTCCTCGGGCGTCGAGATCACCAGCACCTCGCGGATGCCGCCGCTCATCAGCGTCGAGAGCGGATAGTAGATCATCGGCTTGTCGTAGACCGGCAGCAACTGCTTGGAGACGGTCAGCGTCGCGGGGTGGAGGCGCGTGCCGGCGCCGCCGGCAAGAACGATACCGCGGCGGGTCATCGAGTGGGCTCCGGAAGCAGGGCGTCGAGCGTGCCTTGTACATCGTCCGGCCAATCGGGCAGGTCGATACCGAGCGCGCGGCGCAGCTTGTGGGTGGAAAGGCGTGAGTTGTGCGGCCGCCGGGCCGGCGACGGAAAGGCGGAGGAGGGCACCGGCACGATCCGCTCGAGGCTTGTCCGCAACGGCACCCCGCGCTGCAGCGCCGCGTCGACGACATAGCGGGCGTAACCGTGCCAGCTGGTTTCTCCCGCGGCGGCAAGATGATAGATGCCGCTCTCCAACGGACGTTGCCGCTCGATCTGCTCGATGGCCCGACGCGTGATCTCGGCGATCAGCCGGGCGCTGGTCGGTGCGCCGATCTGGTCGTCAATCACCCTCAGTTCGTCACGGCTCTGTGCAAGGCTCAGGATCTTGGCGGCGAAGTTGCTGCGGCCCGGGGCATGCACCCAGCTCGTGCGAAAAATCAGGTGCCTGGCGCCGGCCTCGGCAACGGCCAGCTCGCCGGCTCGCTTGGTTGCGCCATAAACGTTGAGCGGTGCCGTGTCATCGTCCTCGACATAAGGCGCCGTCTTCTCGCCATCGAACACGTAGTCGGTGGAATAGTGGATCAGCCAGGCGCCGCTCGCCGCCGCAGCGGCAGCCAGTGCTGCCGGCGCAGCGGCATTCACCAGCCGTGCCAGTTCGGGCTCGCTCTCAGCCTTGTCGACGGCAGTGTAAGCGCCGGCGTTGACGATTACGTCCGGGTGCTCGCGGTCGATGATGGCACCGAGCCCTTCCGGTCGCGCCAGGTCGGCCCCGTCACGCCCGAGCGCCACGATCTCGCCAAGTGGCGCCAGCAATTGGGTCAGCGCAGTGCCAACCTGGCCATCACGGCCAAGGATCAGCAGTTTCATCCGTATTGCCTCGCCACCCACTCGCGGTAGGCGCCACTGGTCACGTCCGCGACCCAGGCTGCATTTGCGAGGTACCAGTCGACCGTCATGGCGAGCCCGTTCTCGAACGCCTCAGCCGGCCGCCAGCCGAGTTCCCCTGCCAGCTTCCTCGGGTCGATCGCATAGCGGCGGTCATGTCCCGGCCGGTCGGTGACGTGGGTAATCTGCGCCGCATAGCTTGCGCCATCGGTGCGTGGGCGTTTGGCGTCGAGCAGCGCGCAGATCGTTCGCACCACTTCGATGTTGGTCTTCTGGTTGTCGCCGCCGATATTGTAGGTTTCGCCCGGTGCGCCTGCCTCGAGCACGCGGCGGAGCGCCGAGCAATGGTCGCCGACATACAGCCAGTCGCGGACCTGCAGGCCATCGCCGTAGATCGGCAAAGCCTTGCCGTTCAATGCGTTATGGATGATCAGCGGAATCAGTTTCTCAGGAAACTGCAGCGGACCGTAATTGTTCGAACAGTTGGTGATAATGGTCGGCAGCCCGTAGGTCTCGCGATAGGCCCGCACCAGATGGTCCGACGACGCCTTCGACGCTGCATAGGGGCTGTTCGGCTTGTAGGCGTTGGTCTCGGCGAAAGGCGCTTCGTCACGCTCCAACGTGCCGTAAACCTCGTCGGTGGAAACGTGGAGGAACCGGAAGCTTTGCCGCTTCGCCTCGTCCAGTGCCGCGACATAGGCCTTCACCGCCTCGAGCAGGTTCAGCGTTCCCATCACGTTGGTTTCAAAGAACGGGGCCGGGCCGGAGATCGACCTGTCGACATGGCTCTCGGCGGCGAAATTGACCACCGCTCTGACGTCGTGACCGCGCAGCAGCTGGCCGATCAAGGCGCCGTCGCCGATCGAACCACGCACGAAATGGTGGCGGGCGTCGCCCTGCAGTGAAGCGAGGTTGGCCAGATTACCCGCATAGGTAAGCGCGTCGAGCGTCACCACCGGTTCATCGCCGGCCGTCAGCCAGTCGAGCACGAAGTTCGAGCCGATGAAGCCGGCGCCGCCGGTCACCAGGATGGTCATGGTCTTGTAGTCCCCTTCCGCGCGCGGACCTTAGCGGCAATGTTCATGATCTGCTATCGCGTCAGAGCTTGCGGAGCAGGCCTGCGGCATAGAGCGACACCTGCCCCAGTGCGGTCTGCCGGTAAACGCCCGAGCGCCACAGATTCACCAGCCGCGCGGGCAGGGGGCCGGTGCGAGCCCGCCGGAATCGATCGAAGATTTCAGCCGCCGCCGGGGTCAGCAGGTCACGACAGGCTTCGACCGCCGCGACATTGTGGTCGTTCCACAGTGTGAAGCGTCCTCCGAACGCTGCCGTCAGGCGGCGCATCCGTGGCCCCCAGCCCTGGTTTGAGCCCACGAGGTTCTGGCCGTGCTGCCGGTAGCGCACATGCGGGGTCTCGTCATAGGTGACGTGTCCGCCGGCTCCGGCGACGATCAGGTAGGCGAACCAGTCATGGCTGACGAACTCGGTGCGGGTCGCGGCCTCCCGAACCAATTGATGCGCCGCCCGGTTGAGCACCATGGTGTTGCCACCGCCGATGTTCTGCACCAGCGCGTTGGCGAAGTCGGGTGGCCGGCGGAACAGTGGTGAGCGCGACAGCTCCTGTCCTGCTTCATTGGTAATGATGGTGCGCGCGCAATAGAGCGCCGGGCGGCAGCCATGCGCCGCCAGCGCCTTCGCGGCGACACGCGTCTTGTCGGCCAGCCACACATCGTCCTGGTCGCAGAACGCCACATAGTCGGCATCGATATTGGTGTTGACCAGCAGCGAACGGAAATTGGCGGCAAAGCCGCGGCCCGGCCCGGGCAACCGCGCGAAGCTGCCTTTGCTCCAGCGCGAAGCCCAGCGCTCGAGCAAGCTCGCCGTCCCGTCTGATGAGCCGTCGTCCGACGCCCATACATCGATAGCAGGCCATGCCTGCTGATCGATCGAGCGGAACTGCTCGTCGATGAACCTGGCGCCGTTGAAGGTCGCCAACAATACGGCCAGCCGCCCCCCGGCCGCCGTCATCGCATTTGGTCCTCTGCTTGCGCTATCCGGTGCTGGCCTACAACCAGTCGCCGCGCGCCGAGACCCAAGTGTCTCCGCCACATAACTATATAGCCCTGAACATCCCGGCCATGAGGCGCGAGGGTTGTCGACGGTCCACACTGACGACTGCGGCGTGCAACATAGCCAGTGCGATCGAATGATCAAGCGCCAATGCTTTCGGACAGCTTTGGCGTACGTGCACAAAGCTTGCCTCCACCATGCCCTCCGATCCGTGTTGTGGATAACACTTCCGCCAGAGTGGCGTTGCAGGGGACGTTTCGGCGGCGGGACCGGGAGCCGTCCCGCTTTCCGGGTCCACAGCACGCCAACAGCATGTTACTCACCTTCATCCTTGGAGGAGGACATCATGCTCAAGGGGCTCGATCCCATCCTGAATGCCGACGTGCTGCACGCGCTGAAATCCATGGGGCACGGCGACGACCTGATCATCGCCGACATGAACTTCCCCTCGGATTCGATCGCCCGGCAGACGGTTTACGGCAAGCTGCTGAAGCTCGAGAACGTCACGGCCGGCCGGGCCGCCGAGGCGATCCTGTCGCTGCTGCCGCTCGACAGTTTCGTGCCGCACCCGGTGCTGCGGATGGAGATCGTCGGCAAGCCAGACGAGGTGCCGGCGGTACAGCAAGAGGTGCAGGCGGCGATCGACAGGGCCGAGGGCAAGCCGTCGCCAATGGGCTCGATCGAGCGTTTCGCTTTCTATGAGGCCGCCAGGCAGTCCTACGTGGTGATCCAGACCGGCGAGCGCCGCTTCTATGGCTGCTTCATCCTCAAGAAAGGCGTGCTGCCACCCGAAGCGTAGCCGAAACTGCGCATTCACTAGTGAAAGCAGTCACTACTCACTAATGAATGCAAGCCCCTCTTTATGCGCCGGGCGCAGCCAGTGCGTTCGCCAACATGTTGACTTCTAACATGTCAGCTTCATACCATTCCTCAGCATCCCGCATATAAGGGAGCGCTCCCTGGGGAGGGACGGAAGGCAGGGGTTGAGGGACTTGGGTTGCGCCATGGCGCGGCCCGACCTGCACGTTCATTCCCATCGAGCGCCGGCGCGGAGGCGACAACGCCGCTGGAAGCGGCGCTTTGAGGGAGAACAGACGTGAAACTCGAACTCTACAACCGCGTTGTGGCCATGCAGGCCAACCGCCGCAGCTTCATGAAAGGCGCCGCGGCGCTGGCCGCCGGTACGGCGCTCGGCACCAGCTTCGCCGGTCGTGCCCTGGCGCAGGACAACCTGCGCGCCCAGATCCTGCAGATTCCTGGCGTCGGCAAGGGCTCGCCCACCGATGCGGACTGGCAGAAGGTCGGCGAACTCTGCCTCGGCGCCACCAAGGCGAATGTCGCCGAGGGCGAATTCGCCGGCGTCGAGCTGACCTTCATGGGGCTCAACAACCAGAACCTGCACAACTTCCTGTTCCGCGGCTTCCTGAAGCCGTGGGAGGCCTACACGGGCGCCAAGATCAACTGGATCGACCTCGCCCAGGCCGATTACAACGCCCGCCTGCAGCAGTCGATCGCCACCGGCACGGTGGATTTCGACATCACCGAGATGGGCGCGCCCTTCGAGGGCGATACCGCAGGCAAGGGCCTGCTCGACGAGATGCCCGACTGGGTCGCCACCCAGATCGATTCCAAGGATCTGGTGGGCTATCTGCAGCCGCCGGTCGGCACCTGGAACGGCAAGACCTACCGCGTCAATCTCGACGGCGACACGCACACCTTCGCCTATCGCAAGGACTATTTCGGCGAGGGCTCGATCAGCGGCCAGCCGGTCCCGACCCATTGGGAAGAGATCGCCACGCTGCCCGCCGCGCTCGCCGGCAAGAACGACCCGCTCACCGGCGCGCAGGCCTATGGTTTCCTCGATCCGCTGAAATACCAGTGGGGCGGCTTCGGCTTCTACTTCCTCGGCGATCGCGCCGCGGCCTATGCCAAGCATCCGGACGATCCGGCCTGGCTGTTCGACCCCGAAACCATGAAGCCGCGCGTCAACAACCCCGGCTGGGTGCAGGCGATCCAGGACGTGCTCGATCTGGTGAAGGCCAATGCCTATCCGCCTGACCAGCTCAATGCCGATCCCAACACCACTGCGTTCAGCCAGTTCCTCGGCGGCACCGGCGCCGCGCTCTGCTGGTGGGGCGACGTGGGTTCCAACGCCCGCACCTCCGATACCTCGGTGGTCGGCGATGTCGTCGGCTTCTCGATCAACCCGGGCGCCAACAAGGTCTACAATTCCAAGACCGCCGCCTGGGAAGAGAAGGAGAACTTCGCCCCCAACCTCGCCTATCTCGGCTGGGGCGTTTACGTGACGAGCCGCGTCTCGGGCGACGAGAAGAAGCGCAAGGCCGCCTGGTCGGCCGCCGCGCATCTGGGCGGCAAGGACATCTCGCTGTGGATGGCTGCTTATCCGTCGGGCTTCCAGCCCTACCGTAACTCGCAGTTCCAGTACGACGAGTGGGTGGCCGCCGGTTACGATCGCGACTTCGTCGAGGATTATCTCGGCTCCAACCTCGACAGCTACAACCACCCCAACGGCGCCATCGAGCCGCGTATCCCCGGCATCTTCCAGTACTATTCGATCGCCGAGGATGAGCTGGTGAAGGGCATCAACGGCCAATACGCCTCCGCTCAGGAGACGGCCGACGCCATCGCCGCGGCCTGGGAGAAGATCACCGACCAGATCGGGCGCGACAGCCAGATCAAGCTCTACAAGGCTTCGCTCGGCATGTAGTGCCGCGCTCGGCGTGATTGACAATCCACGGCTGGTGGCGGACCGTCACCAGCCGATTTAGTTCCGAGCCAGAACTCTGCAAGAGGCGTGGATGGCGTTGACTGAATCACCGAGCTACGGCGCCGTCTCGCGTCGCCGCAGGGATGGGGGCAGGGCGCTCATCGCCGCCGCCACCGTTCTCTTCTTCGCTGTCGGCCTGCTGCAGGCGCTGAACTCGGCCGGCGTGCTGCCCCTCGGTCTGAAGGACTGGCGCCCCACCCTCTATGCCTATCTGCTATGGGCCGTCGCGCTGGGCGCCGGCATGGTGATGATGCGCGGCGAAGCCGGGCTGAAGGCGCTGTTCATCCTGCCGGCCGCGCTGTTCACCGCGGCCATGGCGATCTTCCCGACCTTGTTCGGCCTCTCCATCGCCTTCACCGACTGGAACCTCGCGTCCTTCACCGGACAGAAATTCAACGGCATCGACAACCTGCTGCAGCTGGTGCGCGATCCGTTCTACTGGAACGCCATGCGCAACATGGTGATCTACGTCCTCTTCGTCTTCGTCGAGTACGCCATCGCCTTCGGCCTCGCCTTGCTGCTCAACGCCGAGATCCGCGCCCGCAAATTCTGGCGCGTCGTCTTCCTCATCCCGCTGATGCTGTCGCCGGTCGCCGTCAGCTGGATGGTCGGCAAGTCGATGCTCGAATACCGCTTCGGCCCGGTGGCCCGGTTCGCACGCTGGCTGGGTGTCAACAATCCGAGCTTCTTCACCGATCCCTGGGTGGCGCGGCTGTGGATCGAGGCGATGGATGCCTGGGTGTCGATCCCGTTCGTGATGATCCTCTTGCTGGCGGGCCTGCAGGCCATGCCCAAGGAGGTCATCGAGGCGGCCAAGGTCGACGGCGCTTCGCCCTGGCAGCGCTTCTGGCAGGTGATCTTCCCGCTGATGCTGCCGGTCTCGATCACTGCGATCGTCCTGCGCATCATCTTCAAGCTCAAGCTCGCCGACATCATCATCACCGTCACGTCCGGCGGTCCGGGTGGCGCCACGGACAGCGTCTCGAGCTTCATCTACCGCGAATACCGCGACCGCTCGAACGTCGGCTATGGCACCATGCTGGCGATGTTCTACCTCGTGCTGATCGTGATCTTCGTGACCCTGCTCCTGAAGTTCCTGCGCAAGTATATGCAGAGGATGACCTGATGGCCGCCGAAGCTACTCTGTCTGCTGCGGCCTCGGCCGATACGGGCGCGGCCACCCGGCGCCTGAAGCATGTCGCCGGCAAGGTCGGCATCTATGCCGCGCTGGTCACCTGGGCCTTCGTGTCGCTGTTCCCAGTCTACTGGACCATCACCACCTCGATGAAGGTGGCCAAGGATGTGCAGCTCGGCCATTTGATTCCGTGGGTGGATTTCCAGCCCAACTGGCTCGGCTGGCGCTCTCTCGGCCTGTCGCCCGACACCATCGGGCAGGTCTCGACGGTTCGCGACGAGTTCCTCGATCGCTTCCTCAATTCGATCTACACCGCCTTCGGCGCCTCGTTCCTCGCCGTGCTGATCGGCTCGCTCGCCGCCTATGGCCTCAGCCGCTTCCAGTACAAGTTCCTCTGGATGAAGAACCAGGACCTGAGCTTCTTCTTCCTGAGCCAGTTGATCCTGCCGCCGGTCGTTCTGGCGCTGCCCTTCCTCGTGCTCTACCGCGAACTGGCGCTGCTCGACAGCATCATCGGCCTCGTCCTGCTCTACACTCTCACCGTGCTGCCGATCGTCATCTGGATCATGAAGGACCAGTTCGACACCATTCCGATCGAGCTCGATGAAGCGGCGCAGGTCGATGGTCTCGGGCCGTGGGGCACCTTCTTCCGCATTATCCTGCCGATGGCGCTGCCGGGGATGGTCGCGGCCTTCATCCTCTCGCTGATCCTCTGCTGGAACGAGTATTTCTTCGCGGCGCTCCTGACCGGCTCGGAAGCCAAGACCCTGCCGGTGATGGTCGCCAGCCAGACCGGCTCGCAGGGTATCAACTGGTGGAGCATGGCCGCCCTCTCCACCGCCGCCATCGCCCCGCTGGTGGTCGTCGGCGTGCTGCTCGAGCGTTACATCATTCGCGGACTGACTGCGGGTTCAGTGAAGGGGTAGGGGCCTGCACGCTGGCCGGCCAAGTACGCCGGCCCGACCTCCCCCTGATGGGAGGCAAGCGAAGCTTGGGAGCGCAGCGACTACCGTAGCTCGAAGGGGGTGAGCCAGGGGCTCGCTCCTGGGCTACAGCTCCCGCATCAGGTCCTTGCTTCGCTCGTAGAGTTCCCGGAACACCCGATACCGCCGCGCGTAAAGGTCGCGAAGGTTCTCGTCCGGCGTGATCTCGTGGTCCACCGGGTTCCAGATGCGGATGTCGTCCGGTTGCACGTCGCCGATCGCCAGGGCTGCAATGAACGCATCGCCGTACGACGCGCCGACCGTCTTCTGCCGCACGATCTGGGTGCGACCCGAAACGTCCGAGGTTGCCTGCGCCCACACCCTGTTCTTGGTGCCCCCACCGGCGGCGAGGATCGCCTTGGGTGGCTGGCCGACATCGGCATAGGTCTCGAACACGTGGTGCGTGCCGAAGGCGATGCCTTCGAAGAGCGCCCGGTAGATGTCGCCGCGGGTATGCGTCAGGTTCATCCCGAACAGCACGCCCTTGGCCTCGGTGTCGTGGATCGGTGTCCGCTCCCCGGAAAAATACGGCAGCATCACCAGCCCGTTGGCGCCGGGCGGCGAGCCTTCGGCCTCGAGCGCCAGCGCCATCACCGCGGTCGCCGGGTCGAGCTCTTTGCCGAACTGCTCGCGGAACCAGTGGCTGAGCGTCCCCGAGGTCGCGAGCCCCGACATCGCCGCGTGCTTGCCGGGGAAGAACCACGGCGCGTACCAGAGCCGCGCATCCGGTACCCGCACCGGGGTGATCTCGATGATGAAGATGGTCGAGCCGTACATCAGCAGCATGTCGCCGCTGTCGAGCACGCCGACGCTCAGCGCCTCGGCGCCGGCATCGATCGTGCCTGTGGTCACCGGCGTGCCCACCGCAAGGCCCGTCTCGGCCGCAGCTTCCACCGTCACCGTGCCGGCGATGTCAGTGGTCCAGATTGCCTCGGGGAGTTTGTCCAGCCCGATGATGTCGTCGGCCAGCTCGTCGGTCCATGCGAGCTTTTCGACGTCATAGAGCGGCGAGAAATTGGCCGCCGAGTAGTGGTCGATCACATAGCGGCCGGTGAGCTTGTGGACGATGTAGGTGGTCGAGGTCAGGATCTTGGCGGTCCTGGCGTAGAGCTCCGGCCGGTGCCGCTTCAGCCACAGGATTTTCGGCCCGATCGACTGGCTGGTCAGCGCGTTGCCGCAGCGGCTCAGCAGCACGTCCTCGCCGATCCGCGCCGTCAGCTCCTCGATTTCCTTGGCGGCCCGCGTGTCGACCCCATAGAGCACGCCGTTCATCAGTGGCTCGCCCTCGGCATCCACCGGCAGCATGCAGGGCCCGATGGCGCTTGCCGCCACCGCGACGATGTCCTTGGGGTCGACACCGCTGTCGGCGATCAGCTTCTGGCTCAGAAAGCAGAAGTCGCCCCACCAGTCCTCACGTGGCCGGTGCTCGGCCCAGCCGGGCTGCGGCACCAGCATCTTGTGCGGCCGAGCGGCGCTGGCGACGATCCGCCCCTCCGCATCCACCAGCACGCCCTTCGATTCAAACGTCCCGATATCGATGCCGAGATAGTGCCTCATCCGATGTAATCGTCCCGGTCGAGGCTGAACTTGCTGTCGATCCGCGGCAGGGCTTCCACCAAGAGCGTCGTCAGTTGCTCGAGATCGGCCATGTCGCACACCTCCAGCGACGAGTGCGAATAGCGCATCGGGAAGCCCACATCGATCGAGGCCACACCCTGGCCGACCAGTTGCACATAGCTGAGGTCGGTCAACGCCCCGATATGGGCGCTCCGCTGCAGCGGCAACTGCTTGGCCGCGGCGCTCTGCTCGAACAGCTTGACCATCGCCGGATGCGGCAGCGTGCCGTTGAGCGTGCCGCGCCCATGGAACGAGTAGAGCGACATCGCCGGCCCGCCACCCAGTTTCACGTCGCCGCGCGCCGCCATGTCCGGCGTATCGGTGGCAAGGATCAGGTCGAGCTGGATCGCCACATCGGGCATCAGCACCTGCGCCGCCGTCACCGCACCGCGCAGGTTGAACTCCTCCTGCACCGAGAAGACGAAATGCACCGTCGGCCGCTTCTTCACGTCCGTCAGCGCCTTCGCCACCTCGATCATCACCGCGCAGGCCGCGCGGTCATCCACTGCCGTGCCGGCGATCCGTCCATTGGCGAGCTCGGTCACCTTGGGCGCGTAGACGATCGGCGTTCCCACATCGATCCCGGCCGCCAGCACTTCGGCCGCCGACTTGAACCCGGCATCGATATAGAGTTCGGGATAGGGCAGGACCTTGTACTTCTCGTCCTGCGATGTCGCGTGGTGGCTCTTATGTGCGATCAGCCCGGGCACATCCTTGCCCTCGCCGATGCAGAACAGCACCTCGGTCGAAGGCAGCGCCCGCTCCGGCACGCCACCCAGCCGCTCGACCCGCACTATGCCGTTCGCCTCGATCTTCCGCACGATCAGCCCGAGCTGGTCCATATGCGCGAACAGCATGACGCTGGGCGCGCCCTTGTCGCCCGGCAGCGTCGCGATCAGGTTGCCCAGCCGGTCGGTGGTCGAGGTGATCCCCAGCCCCGCCATCGCTGCCTTGAGGTACTTGCGGACCCGCCCCTCATACCCGGAGAGCCCGGGAATGAGCATCAGGTCGATCACCCATTGCTTGAGGCTCATCAATACCCCCGTGCGGCGCGGACCAGCCGCATGAACTCGGCTGCCCGGTCGGCATCGACGGCCTTCCAGGTATCGCCATCGACCTTCAGCGACGAACCGACGATGCAGCCATCGGCCACTTTCAGGACGTCGGCTACGGTGGCGTGCTTGACGCCGGTATTGGCCAGCACCGGGGTGGTGGGCAATGCCTTCTTCACCGCCTCGAGGTCGACCATCTTGGCGGCTTCGCCGGTGATGGCGCCCGAAACGAGGATCGCGTCGGGGATCGACGAGAACACCGCGCTGCGGGCCCGGTCGCTCAGCGGCCGCTGGTCCAGCGAATAGGCGAACTCCGCCGAGACGTTGTAGAGCAGCGCCAGGTCCTGCCGACCCAGCCGATCGCGATAGCGCATCGCCTTGCCGGCATCCGGCGTCCACGGCCCCATGTCCGACGCGTAGGTGCCGGTGAAGATCTCGCGCACGAAGCGCGCGCCCGTCGCTGCGGCGAGTGCGATCGAACTCTCGGGGTCCCACAGGACGTTCACCCCGAACGGCACCGTGATCCCCGAACGGAGGCGCCCGATCACATAGCCCATGGTCGCGGTCGAGGCGGTATCGACGTTGAATTCATAAGGCCGATCATTCTCGTTGCCGAACATCACGGCATCGAACCCGGCAGCCTGCAGCGCCTCGAGGTCCTTGCGGGCCCCCTCGACGATGGCCTCCACGCCCCCCTCGTAGTCATGCAGTGGCGAACCAGGCAGGGCGCCGAGGTGCACCATGGCAATCACCGGCTTCTTGTCGCCGAACACCGTCTTGAATTTGCTTGTCATTGTTTTTTGTAAACCGCTTTACTAGACGCCTATGCGTAGCAGCGGCAAAGCCCGGCGTCTACGGCCAGCGACCGGTCGGCGGCGTGCTCCACACCAATCCTTAACCACGATCCGATAGAGTTGCTGGCAATGAGTGCGAGGTTCCCCAGATGGAACTGCTCTTTCTCCTCCTGCTGATCCCCGTGGCCTGGCTGCTGTTGCTGCCCGGACGGATCGCCAAGCGCGCCCGCAAATACCGCTTCACCGGCGCCGGCATTCTCCTCGGCGCGCTGGTGGCCGGTTGGGTCGGCGTGCAGGCCATGTCCAAGCCGCCGGTCGAAGCGGTGGATTATGCCGCCGGCGACAGCGACCTGCGTGCCATCCTGCTGCAGCCCGAAACCGCTCCGCGCTACAGTTTCCGCGATTAGGTTGGAGGATCTCTGCACCGTCTCGCTTCTGGCGGGCAGAAAGTCTCGACATCCTCGATGTCATCCCGGCGAAGGCCGGGACCCATCCTGAGATGCGGCGGCTCCTGCGCAATACCCACTGCCTCAGGATGGGCCCCGGCCTGCGCCGGGGTGACCCGGAGGGAGCGGTTCTATCCGGGTAAAACTCGAGGCCTCAGCTTGCCATCCAGCCACACAGGATCAGCCACTGCTCCCGGCGCAAACCTTCCGATCCCCGCCGCCCCGATCGCCTCTGCGGGGTAGAGCGATGCCATCCTCAGGCACTCGCCGAGTTCAAGCCCGAACACCTGGTGCATGTATCGCACCGCTGCATCGAGCGTCAGGTCGGCGCCCGCCAGCGTGCCGTCGTCGAGCCGCAGCGCCCCGTCCCGGCGATGGATCGTTCGTCCGTTGAGCGAAAAGCTCGTCATGTCGGTGCCGGCTTGCGACATCGAATCCGACACGAGAAAGATCCGCCCGGGTCCGGTCTTTGCCCTGAGCGCCAGCCCGAGCGTCGCCGGGTTCACGTGAATGCCGTCGGCAATCAGCCCGGCCCACATGCTGCCATGGTGCAGCGCGGCGCCGACCACCCCCGGGTCGCGATTGCCGATCTGGCTCATGGCGTTGAACAGGTGCGTCGCCATGCCGGCCCCGCCCCTGATGGCCGCCGAGGTCACCTCGAACGACGCGTCCGAATGCCCGATGCTGACCACGATGCCGGCACGCACCAGCCGGGCGATCTGCTCGGGCGTCACCGTCTCGGCCGCCACCGTCACCAGCAGATGGGGCAGGGCGGCGCGCGCCCGCTCCAGCCGCACCAGGTCTGCGTCGTCCATCGGCCGGATCAGCGCCGGATCATGCGCGCCCTTGCGCGCCAGTGACAGATGCGGCCCCTCGAGATGCAGCCCCAGAAACCCCGGCACCTTCCGCCGCGCCGCCTCGGCCCCGGCTGCCAGCACGGCATCGGTGACCGTGGCCGTGTCGGTGATCAGCGTCGGCAGCAGCCCGGTCACCCCGAATGCCCGATGGGTGGCTGCGACCTGCGCCAGGTCGTCGGCAGTGGTCCGCGGTCCGACCAGGTGTCCGCCACCGCCGTTTACCTGCAGGTCGATCAGGCCGGGCGCCAGCACCCCGCCATCGAGGAGCACCTGGATGGCGCCGGGCGGCGCAACGCCGATGGATTGCACGACGCCGTCAGCAACCACGAGCGCGGCATTATCGTGCCAGGCTTCGCCGTCGAAGATGCGGGCGCCGGTATAGGCGGTGGGGGTCTGGGTCATTTCGGGAAAATGTCCCGGGCGTCAGGGTCAGCTTCCGCCCGGGACTTGCCATCAGCCTTCCTTGGCCATGGACTTCTTGAACTGCGGCAGGTGCTTCTGCTGCGCTTCCAGCATGCGCTCGCGGTACTGGCCGTAGATGATGTCGGTGTCGTGCAGCGTCACGCCCGGGATGGTCGGCGAAGCGAACACCGGCAGCTCGATGCCGCGGTCGGCGAGCTTCTGCGCGCTCTCGGCCAGCAGCTCGTGCATCATCATCATGGCGAGCACCGTGGACGAGCCGGCCACCGGACGCGACCAGCCCTTGATGTCGACGATCGCGTCTTCCACCGGCGAGCCGGTATCGATCACGATGTCGGCGGCGTGCGGCAGGCGCTTGCCCGATGAGTGGGTCGCCGGCTTGCCGGCATTGGACTGCGCGGTGATGGCGATCACCGTCAGCCCGCGCTCCTTGGCGTAAAGCGCCGTGTCGATGCCCGAAGCGTTGGAACCGGAATGGCCGAAGATCACGATGGTGTCGCCGGCGTTGAGCGGCTGGTGGTCGAGGAACTTCTCGGCGTATTTCTCGGTGCGTTCGAGCCACAGCAGTTCACGCACGCCACCGGCGCCGAGGATGTTGTGCCACATGACGCGCGGGTCGGTCAGCGGGTTGAAGCCCACATACGAGCCATAGCGCGGGTAGGTTTCCTGCACCGGCAGGACCGAGTGGCCCGAACCGTAAAGGTGCACCAGGCCCTTGTTGGCGAGGGTTTCCGCGACGGCGGACGAGGCCTTGTCGAAGGCGCCGGCATTCGCTGCGGCCGCCGCCTCGGCGATCTTCACGAGCTTGCTGATATACAGGGTGGACATAGGTTTGCCTTTCAGAACAAAGCGTTACACGTAGAGGGTGGAGCGGATCTCGTAGCGGTCCGCACGCATGGTGGAGAGGGCGTATTCGAATGGCCCCCTCGAGTCGTAGGCGATGCGTTCGACCTCGAAGGCCGGCGTGCCCGCCGTGAGCTGGATCAGTTCGGCATCGGCCGCCGCGACGCTGCCGACGCGGTAGACTTCCTTGGCCTTTACCGGGGTGATGCCGCAGTGCTCCTTGAGCCAGCCATAGAGCGACTGGACGCCGGCCGCATCTTCCAGCAGCCCGGGCACGCGTGCCTCGGGCAGGTGGCTGGTCTGGATGCCGATCGGCATGCCGTTGCCGAGCCGAAGTCGTTTGAGCTGCACGACGGAATCGCCGATCGCTATCTCCAGCGCATCGGCCATTTCTTCATCCGCCACCACGCGATTGGCCTCGATCAGCCGCGTTCCGGCCTGCAGCGACAGCGTCTTCATCTCGTCGGTGAAGCTGGTGAGGCCGCGCACGCCGGCCACCACGGTGGCCGAACGGACGAACGTGCCGCGCCCATGCTCGCGCCGCAACAATCCTGCTTCCTCGAGATTGCGCAGGGCGTGGCGCAGCGTGATACGCGAGATGCCCAGCATCTCGCCCAGCCGATCCTCATTGGGGATCTGCATGCCCGAGCTCCATTCGCCACGCTCGACCAGTTCGCGCAGCGCCATCTCGGCCTGATGCCACAGTGGTTCCGGCCGCCGCCGATCGGGCTTTATGAGACCGTGTGGTTCATCCATGCCCATTCCTCCAGTTCGGCCCATAGGCGCCGGCAAAAGCCGCGCCCACCAATCCTGCCCGCGGCCCGAACTGCCCGGGGCGGATGTCGATCGTCCTCAGATGCGGCGGCAATTGCCGGTGCAATACCGGCAGGATCAGCGGCCGCAGCACATCCACCGATGCCGCGACGCCCCCGGCGAGGATGATCGCCTGCGGCGCCAGCAGTGCCACTGCGCCTGCCAGGGCCGTGCCGAGGGCCTGCATGGCGGGTGTGAGCGCCTCGATCGCCGCTGCGTCGCGTCCCCGCGCGGCCCGCACCAGGGTTGCACCGTCGGCCAGGCCGATCTCACGCGCCGCCGCATCGAGCGCCCGGCCGGAGGCCTGCCGTTCGAGCCAGCCGCTGACGTCTTCGCCCGGGTCGCGAACATCCGCCACCGCCCAGCCGAACGAGCACGCCGCGCCGCCATCGCCGGCGACGATCCGCCCGCCCGCCAGCACCGAAGAGCCGATGCCCGTGCCGATGGCCAGCAGCATCGCATCTTCGAGGCCCATCGCCGCGCCGGCCGATGCTTCGGCCAGCAGCGCCAGTTGCGCATCGTTGCCGAGCCCGATCGAGACCTCGGGCAGTGCCGCGGCCAGGTCGAGCCCGTCGAGATAGGGGAGGTTCGGCACCCAGCGGCACACCGTGCCCTGCGCCAGCCCCGGGATGCCGAGCCCCAGTCGCGTCGCGCCGTGCGCGCTCAACTGCTGTCGTACGAGGCCCAGAAAATCGTCGCGGCTCTGTGGCGCCGCCCATTCGCCGCCGGCATCCACCGCTTCCGGCTTGGCCGGATCGGCAATGCCGGCGCGAAACCGCGTGCCGCCGAGATCGATGGCAAGGATCGTGCTCATCCCTTCACCCCCGAACTGACGACGGAATCGACGAAGAAGCGCTGCAGGATGACGAACAGCAGCACCGGCGGCAGTACCGCCAGCGTCGCGCCGGCCATCACCAGCCCGGTATTCATGGCGCCGCGGTTGTAGCTGAGGAGCCGTGAGAGCGAGATGACGATCGGGTATTGCTCGGCGCTGCCCTGCAGCACGGTGAGCGGCCACAGATAGCTGTTCCAGTGGTAGACGAAGGCGAACAGCACCAGCGCTGCGATGGCCGGCATCACCGCCGGCGCAACGATCTGGAACAGCACTCGGAGTTCCGACGCCCCATCGACCCGCGCCGCTTCGATCAGTTCGTCGGGCACGCCCTTGATGAACTGCCGCATCAGGAAGATACCGAAGGCGTTGGCGAGGTTGGGGACGATCACCCCGGCGAGGCTGCCGTTCAGTCCCAGATACCCGGTGATCCGGTAGAGCGGGATCAAGGTCACGATCGGGGGCAGGAACATCGTCGCGATCAGCAGCGCGAACAGTGCTTCCTTGTAGCGGAACTCGTATTTGGCGAACGCGTACCCAGCCATCAGGCTCGTGACGATGATGGCGATCGTCGTCACCAGGGCAATCACCGCCGAGTTGAGGAACGACCGGCCCAGGCTCACCACCTCGGCCACCTGCGTGTAAGCGTCGAGGTTCGGCGCGCCCGGCAGCCACACCGGCGGTACCTGCATGGTCTCCTGCGGCGTTTTCAGGCTGGTGAGGATCATCCAGGCCAGCGGAAACGCTGCGATCACCGCGACCACGATGATCGCCAGCACCAGCAAGGCGCTGGCCGGCGTCGCCTTGAAGCGCGGGCCCTCGAGCGGGCGGCGGTCGGCAATTGCGGTCGTCATGCGGATTTCGCCTCCCGCGAGCGGGCGAAGGCGAACAACAGCGCGATCGCGACGATCAGCGCCAGCATCAGCGTCACCGCCATGGCCGAGCCGAGCCCGCCCTGGGCGCGTTCGATGCCGACGCGACGGATATGATAGGTGAGGACATTGGTGGCGTTGACCGGGCCGCCCTGGGTGATCAGCGCCACCGGCTCGAACACCTGCACCGCGTTGATGATGGCGATCACCGACGAGAACAGCAGCGTGTTGCCGAGCAGCGGCAGGGTAATGGAGAAGAAGCGCTGGATCGGGTTGGCGCCGTCGATCCTCGCCGCTTCGTAGAGCGAATCCGGGATCTGCGTCAGCCCTGCCACCACCAGCACGGTGAAATAGCCGACCTGCTGCCAGACATTGAGCAGCACGATCGAGAACAGCGCCGTCTGCGGCGCGCTCAGCCAGGTCTGCGGCGGGATGCCGACCCAGCCGAGGATCTGGTTCAGCGGTCCCTCGGTCGGCGAGTAGAGCTTTGAGAACACCAGCGCCACCGCGATCATCGGCACCATGTAGGTCGAAAACAGCACGGTGCGCAGGAACACCCCGCCTGGTGCGATCTTCTGGTGCACCAGGAGCCCCAGCAGCACCGACAGCGGCAGGATGATCGCCACCGAGCCCACGGTGTAGAGCGCGGTGTTGACCAGCGCCGCCTTGAAGTCGCGGCCCACCGAGTTGTTGGCGAAGATATCGATGAAGTTCTGCACGCCGACGAACGTCGCGGTCTCGAACCCGGTCTGCGTCGACCAGTTCTGAAAGCTCAGCCAGATCGTCAGCAGCATCGGAATGATGATGAAGACCGCCAGCAGCCCGGTCGCGGGCGCCAGCATCACGATCGCCGATCGGTGTTGGGTTGAATGCATGGACTATCCCATCCACCGGTGTCACCCCGGCCAAGGCCGGGGCCCATCCTGAAATCTCTCCACATCCGTTGCCGGTCGTGCAGTCTCGGAGATGAATCCCGGCCTCACGCCGGGATGACACCGTGGGTTGTTGGTCGGTCGGGGCAGGGCCCCGACATTCTTACTTCGCGTTGCGCTCGAGAATCTCGGTCGCGTCAGCCTGTGCCGTCGCCTGCGCATCGGCAGCCGAGAGCTGGCCGAACTGGATGGCTTCCAGCGTCTTCTGCAGCGATTCCGAGAATTCCTGCCCGCCCAGCACCACCGGGAACGGCTTCGCATTGCCCAGCGTCTCGGTGTAGCCCTTGAGGAAGCTATCGGCAGCGAGCTTGTCGGCGAACGCGGCGCCATCCGAGGTGCGCGAAGGCAGGATGCCCATCGACATCAGGATGTCACCCATGGCCGAGGCGCCGTTCGGACCCGATTCCGGCCCGTTGAGCCAGTTGAGGAAGTCCCAGGCGGCGGTCTGTTCCTCGGCCGAGGCCTTGGCGTTGACCACGGTCATCCACGAATACGAGATCGAGCGGGCGGTGTCGCCAGACGGTCCGACCGGGATCGGGGCGGTGGCGATATCGGCGAAATTGTCGCCCATGCCGGCCTTCAGCGCCGATTCCCACCAGTTCGCCATGATGATCATGCCGGTCTTGCCGGAGACGAAGCTGTCGAGGAACGGCCCCGTAGTGTTGGCGTCGGCCGTGGCCATCGCCGGATCCGAATAGCCCGACTTGATCAGCTTCTCGTAGAGCTCGAACGTCTGCTTGGCCGCCTCGCTGTCGAGGGTCGGCTTGCCGTCGACCACCAGGTCGCCGCCGTTCGAAACCAGCAGCGACGAGAAGGGGTGCAACACGCCCGCCGCCCACGAGTTGATCAGGCCGAAGCCCTGCTGGCCCTTGGCCTTGTCGGTCAGCTTCTCAGCCGCGGCGAGGAATTCGTCCCAGGTCTTGGGCGGCTCGGCAATGCCGGCTTCCGCGAACAGCTTCTTGTTGTAGTTGAGTGCGTAGACGTCGATCTCGTTGGGAATGCCGTAGAGCACCCCGCCGATCGAGGCCGCGCCGATCACGCCTGCCGGCCAGTTGGCCTTGGTGTCGGCCGCGATCGCCTCGGGCACCGCTGCCACCAGCTTGTCCTTGGCGAGGTCCGGCAGCCAGGCATCGTAGATGCCGGCGATCGTCGCCCCGCCGGCGCCGCCGCCCGACGTGCGCAGCGTCGTCAGCAGGTCGCCGAACGGAACGGCGCGAACGGTGATCTTGGTGTCGGGGTGAGCCTGGGTGTAGGTCGCGGCGGCCGCCTCGAGCTTGGCCACCGTATCGGGTGCCCAATGGGTGAGGAACGACACATCCGCGGCCTGAACCAGCGCGGTGCTCGAAAGCAGGACCGCGACCGCCCCCGCGGAACGCGTGAAAGCCTGGAACAGCTGCATGTTTGAATTCTCCCTGTGCGCGCCAGGCGGGCTCCGTGCCCGACTGACGTTATAGAGTTATGACGTTATAACGACATTGGTCAAGAGGGCTGAACATGGCCGGCGCCCGCGTCATGCAGCCACGCCGTGGCTCCCCTACAGCTTCGTGATCCGGCTGGTAGGGATTTGTTAAGCCGATTGTCGTTGGCTCAAATCTCCTTGTGTTACCGGAGTTTGGCATGGATTGGCCGTCCCTGAAGGGAGCTTTGGGCCGCCGTCTCCAGCACTTCGGCGCGGCGACTTCGGGCAATGTTGCAATCATCTTTGCGGTGACGCTGCCCATCCTGCTCGGGTTTGCGGCCCTGGCCGCCGAGTATGGTCACGGTCTGGTGGTGCAGGGCCGCAACCAGCGGATCGCCGACATGGCGGCCTATTCCGGGGCGCTCGTCTACAGCGCCACCAGTTCCCAGGCGGCAATGCTGGCCGCCGGCCAACGGGTGGCCAAGGTCAACGGGCTCAACCCCGCCAGCATCACCATGCGGCTGGGCCCATCGCCCCGATCGTCCTCGAGCCAGGCGGTGGAAGCGCGCGTCGACGTCCAGCAGCCGCTCTATCTTGCCCCCATCCTCGGCGTTCCCGCGACGCTGGGTATCGTCACCACGGCCTACGCCCAGGTCGGCGGCGCTTCGGCGGCATGCATCCTCGCGCTCGATGGCGCCAAGAGCGGCGTCACGCTCAGCGGCGGCACCTCGGTCACCGCCAGCAACTGCGCCGTTTCGTCGAACAACACCATCACGGTGCCGTGCGGCACCAAGATCACGGCCAAGGCGGTGAGCTACAACTCCGCGGCTGCACCCTCCCAGCCCTGCAGCGGCATTACCGCCTCGGCGATCACCAAGGTAGCGACCGCCGACCCGTTTGCCGGCAATGCCGGTGTGGCGTCCGCCAATGCCCGCATCGCGACGGTGGCGGCCATGACCGGTCCAGCCGGTCCGGGCGTCCCGACCGTGCCCGCCGGCACCAGCATCGAGTTCGGCTGGGATCAGGCCACGACGAAATCAAGGGCCACCACCATCGGCTGCACCGCGAGTTTCGCCAGCAACACCTGGACGCTCACCTGCCCGAACGGCGGGACCTACAATTTCGGCACGTTGACGCTTGGCGGCGGCATCAACCTCAACTTCAACACCACCGGCTCGGCAACCACGACCTACAATTTCAGCGGCTCGATCACCACCAGCGCCACGGTGGCCTTCGGCCCGGGCAAGTACAATGTCGTCGGCAACATCACCACCAACGGCACCACCAGCTTTGGCGCCGGCACCTACAAGCTCGGCGGCAGCCTGATCGCCGGCGGCGGCGCCACCACGACCTTCGGGGCCGGCACCTTCGAGATCGCCAAGGGTATCGTCACCGGCGGCGGCACCACCACCAGCTTCGGCGCCGGCAGCTTCTGGATCGGCGCCAATACCACCACCTGCAACGGCACCGGCCTGTTCAGCATCTGCAATACCAGCACCCTGACCATCCCGGGGCCCAGCGTGTTCAAGCTGGCCGCGGGCGTCAGCAACACCGGCGGCTCGACGCTCTACCTGGGTAAGGACAGCACCCAGAACAGCTTCCAGATCGGCGCCGCCAATACGGGCGATGCGCTGAGCCTGGGCGGCGGGTCCAAGACCTATCTGTCCGACGCCCTGGGCACCGGCAACGTGTTCCAGCTCGCCGGGCACCTGAGCGCCCCAAGCGGCGGCGGCAGTTGTCTCGTCATCAGCGCCGCCCCGCAGCACGACATCAAGGGCAATTTCAACGTCGCCGGCGCCGTCATCATGGGGGCAGGGGTCTACACCATCGATGGCTATTACGCCCTTGGCGCCAATGGCGGTGGTGGCTCGCCCTGCAACGGCTACACCATTTCGGTGCAGGCCATCGGCGTCACCATCGTCATCTCCGGCAAGGCCACACCCGGCTCGGGCAGTTGTCTCAACCAGGCGTTCTGCGTCGCCGCCGGCTACAGCAACATCACGCTGACCGCGCCCGACAGCGGCGATACCGCCAAGTTCGCGGTGATCGGCCCGATCAGCGCCGCCAACACCAAGGGGGCGACCTTCGCCGAGGGAGGCACCAACGGCAAGATCAGCGGCGTGTTCTACTTCCCCAACGGCGCCATCAGCATGACCGGCGGCGCCGGCGTTTCGGGCGGCACCTCGTGCCTGCAACTGATCGGCTCATCCGTTACCCTCGCCGGCGGCACCACGCTGGCGTCGGAATGCGCCATGGGCGCCACCGGCGGCGGCGGCAAGGTGACGCTGGTTCAATGAGGCGGCACCCCCCACTCGGCCGCGACCAGCGTGGCACGTCGGGCGTCGAGTTCGCCCTGCTGGCGCCGGTGATGCTGCTGATCCTCGCCGGCATGGTGGATTTCGGTATGACCCTGTGGGCCCGCCTGCAGCTCGAGCAATCGCTTTCGACCATCACCAACTATGCCATCGTTTCCGCCGACAACGTCTCGGCCAGTGGCGGCGTGGCGCTTGCCGACCGGCTGGCCGTGCTTGTTCCGGCCGATCAGGATCTCGATCTCTCGATCAACAATGGCTCCACCTACCGGCGCACCAGCGGCGCGGTGAAGCGCGGCGGCACTGCCGCCGATGCCGACAAATGCTGGTGCCCCACCGGCACGGTCGCCAACCTCGCTTGGGGAGCAGCCAAGACCTGCGGCGCCAGTTGTGACGACGGCAGCAAAGCCGGCCGCTTCGTGCTGATGTCCACGGGCAAGGATTTCACCCCGATGTTCTCGACCTACGGCATCGTCCCCGAGGGCATGGTGACCATCCGCTCGATGGTGCAGGTCAAATGATGATCCGCCTCATTGCCGACCAGCGCGGCGCCAGCGCCGTCGAATTCGCCATCGTCGCGGTGCCGCTGCTGCTGCTGCTTTTCGGCACCATCGAGTATGGCCGGCTGATGTGGACCCGTCAGGCCATGCAGTCGCTGGCCAACGAAACGGCCCGCTGCATGGGGATCGTGCAGACCCAGTGCGCCAGTGCCGGCGCCTACAGCGCCACCGCCACGCGGACTCAGCTGATCGCCGCGGCCCGCGCCTTCGCCGTCGAGCTGAAGCCCGCCAACATCACCTTGAGCCCCTCGACCAGTTGTCATGGCATCGCCGGTTTCTCGTCGGTTCGCATCACCTACGCCTTCACCAGCGCGGTCCCCGAGTTCATCACCGCCCTTGCCACCGGACCCGAACTTTCCGTCACCGCCTGCTTCCCCAACCAGGCTTGATCGGCGCCTTGCCCGCTTGCCGCGCGGCAAGCTATGCACGCTCGCTCAATGGGTTGCGGGGGAACGCTACGCGTGAGGAGACGTTTGCATGTCGAGGCTCCTCCCGGGGAGCGGTATCTCGACGGCGCTTTCGCCGAGGCTGCTCGGGTGAAACGCAGACTGACAAAAGAGGCCAACTGAATGGCACGCACCGCAGCATCATCGCCGCATTCTGATTGGCACGTCGCCGGATACGAACCTCCGCCGCTCGCCCCCATTCGAACGGAAGCCGAGCTGCTGGCCGAGGCCGATGCCTTGAAGGCGCTGCCGAGTTTCGAGAGCGCGGTCAAACGCTACACCCGGGACATGGTGGCGTTCAGGGAGGCGGCACGGCCCTACGGCAAGCTGATCGCCAACGAGGACCGCTTCCGGGTGGTCAATTTCTTCTTCCCGCTCTGGGCGGAAAGCCTCGCCAGTGGCGGCAGCGGTGCGCTGACCTATGGCGAACTCTACGAGGTGTGCAGACGCGGCGAGGTCACCTCGCGGGTGCTGAAGAACACCCTGGCGCTCGCCGTGCACCTTGGTTTCCTGACCCGCGCCCCCAACCCGTCGGATCGCCGCAGCCGGCTCTATGCCCCGACCGAACTGATGGTCAGGTTTCCCTATCAGTGGATGGTGCCCGCGACCGTGGCGATCGATATGCTGATCCCCGGGCCGTCGCTGACCGAACGGATCCAGAGCGATTTCCGCCTGTTGATCCACTTTTTCCGCAGCGCCGGCCGCGAGTTCGACGCCGGACTTCAACCTGCGAGGCTGGTCCCCCGCTTCATGCAGTTCTCCGGCCACAAGGAAGGCGCCACCTTGCTGGCCATGTCGCTGCTGGCCGCCGAAATGGCGGAGCTTCCATATCCGACCCGCTCGGAGGTGGCCGAGCAGTTCGCCCTCACCAAAAGCCAAGTGTCGCAGCTCGTTGCCACTGGCGTCGAGATGGGTTTCTTCGCGGTCACCGAGGGCGTGACGCATCCCACCTATGCGCTTCGCCAGGGTCACGCCGACTGGGTGGCGGTCGCACTGGCCTTCCTCAATCACCACCTGCGTCCGGAGGTTGGCGCCACCGCCTGACAGCCTTTGTTGCAGCCGAACTCCAGGGGTTGAACGGCTCTGCAGAGCAAAAACGTACCCGAACGCGGATCACCATCGCGGCGTCATGTGCTTCGCGCTAAGGCGAAAGCACTGGCTGACGATGCAGGCAGGTGAAGACGAGCGCGAGAGCCCCGTTGCGGCCGCGAGCCGGGCTCCTGAGACTTCAAGAGAACAGGACCTTCCGACGGTGCCGCGTGCTTGAGCAAACACGGGCACGGGCCGGGAGAGTTTTTGGCCACGTAGCCTCGCTGCGGGGGGCTCGAAGGAAAGTCCGGCACCTCGTCCGAACTTCTCCCGCTCGCTGTGAGGTCGCGCAATCTGGGGTGCGGAATATGCGTTCTGTGAGTCTGATGTCCGGAGTTTTGCTCCTGTCGGTCGCCGTGGGGCCGGCGGCCCGTTCCCACGGCGTCGCGCCCGTACCGGTTTTCCGCACCCGCGAACCCCATCTGCCGCGCGCATGATCCGGCACGTGCGCGACGGGCTGCTGACCCAGTTGGAGCGTATTCCTTCGGGGTGGGGCATCCCGCTGTTGCTCATCGTTGCCGGGCTGGCCTGGCTCGTGGCGATGAAGCTCTTTCACGTCATTATCTGAACGCGGGCGGTCGGATTCTCGGCCGACAGGACGGCGCCTGCATGCCGGGCATGTCGCGTCGCCGGCCTTCGGTGAGCAAAAACGTACCTGAACGCAGATCACCATCGCGGCCTCATGTTCTTCGCGCTAAGGCGGAAGCACTGGCTGGCGATGCAGGCAGGTGAGGACGAGCGTAAGAGCCCCTGTTACGGCCGCGAGCCGGGCTCCTGAGACTTGATGAGAACAGAGCCTTCTGAAGTGCCGCGTGGTCGCTTTTCGCGAGAACACGGGCACGAGCCGGGAGAGCTTTGCCCCGCAGACCGCTTTGCGCGGGCTCGAAAGAAGGTCTCGCCGCACGTCTTCCCAGTATCTGCAGGTTGCCGCGGGGGTTCTGCAATCGGGGGTTCGGAATATGCGCTTGGTGGGTTTGATGTCTGGGGTTTCGCTGCTTTCGGTCGCCATGGCGACAGCAGGCTATGCCCAGAGTTTCACCGTCGGAGACGGTCAGACCGTCACCACGACACAAACCATGAATGGCGTATCGGACATCGGTATCGTTGAAGCGGGTGGGACGATCGCCACGACCGGCAATGGCATGCAGGCGATCGTCGCTAACGGAGCCCAGCCGGTGATCGTCAATTCCGGGATGATCAGCACTACCGGATTTGCTGCCCGGGCTATCCAGTCGTACGGCGGCGGGGCCAGGATAACCAATTACGGCACGCTGTCGACCACCAAAGGTTTCGCGGCCGGCATCACGGCCTATGGCGGGAACAACGTCATCGAGAACTACGGCGACATCAGCACCGCCGGAAGCTACGGCGACGCGATGGTTGCCGACGGCGGCAATGACACTCTCGTCAACTACGGAACGATCACGACGAGTGCCTTCTATGCGGGCGCCATGTCCATCTACGGCGCCAATTCCAGCGTCAGGAACGAGGGTAGGGTTACCTCGACGAGTGAGGGCGCGTACCTGCTCAGCGCCGACGGAACCAACACCAGCATCGTCAACAACGGTACGATCATCGGCGACGCCGACTACATCAGAGGCATGACCGTCTGGGGCGACGGCGGTATGATCACAAATACGGGTACCGTTTCCGTCAACCGGATCTGGTCCTACGGCGTGGAGATCCAAGGCAGCCACGTGCAGGCCTCCAATATCGGATCGATCAGCGCCGCGGGCGCTGAGGTCATTGGCGTGGCCGCATATGGTGGCTACTCGGACAGAACAATCACGAACAGCGGTTCCATTGCGGCCCGTGGCGACAACGCCATCGGCATATTCGCCGGTGGTGACAGGGATATCGTCATCAATAGCGGAACCATCATTGCCGAAGGTACGAATAGTCGCGCCATAGATTTCCAGGGCGCCGGAAGCACCCTGACCCTGCTCTCGGGGTCGTCGATCGAGGGCATGATAAACTACGCTCCGGGCGCCGCCGGGTCGGGCACGCTCGACGTCGAGCGCGGCCTCAGCACGGCTCTGACCTTCACCGGGGCGTTGCCGGGCACCATCGACGCCAACGGCATGTTGCTGGCCGTGGACTCATCGAATCTCAAGGTGGTCACCGCCGATGCGTCTTCCATCGAGGTCACCGGCACGGAAGTCGATGCCTTGCTCGACAGTGTCTTCAACGCGCTCGGCAATCGCGCTGCAGGCAGCACGGCCGCCATGTCGTCGGAGCCACTTGGCTACTACGCCGCGCCCCAGGGCCCGGCGGCCTTCGCAGTCGCTGGCGAGGCACCGGCCGGACCGCGGGCCTGGCTGAACGCGTTCGGCGGGGTCAGCCAGCTCGAGCTGGCAGCGGGAGGGCAGGCGTCGAGCCGGATCGGCGGCCTGGTGGCCGGGATCGATATCGCCACCACCTCGTCGGACACCGCCGGGCTGCTGCTGGGCGGCGCCATGAGCGCGACCGCCGTTGACGGCGCGGACGTGACCGCCAACGCCGGCTTTGCCGGTATCTACGGCACCTATCGCTTCGACCAGTCTGCGCTGGACCTCGCGCTGCTGCTGGGCGCCACGCGCTACAGCAGCGAGCGAACCGTACTCGACAACACCGTGCTCGGGGGCGTGACGACGGCGCTCGCCGATTACAACGGCTATTTCATCGCGCCCGAAATCGGCCTTGGTCACGATCTCGACCTGGGTGGGCAGACCGTGAAAGTCAGGGGGGCGCTCCGGTACACCGGGCTGTTCTTCGACGGGTACTCCGAAACCGGCTCCGCCGGCGACCTGACGATCGCTGCGCGGGAGGCTCACCAGCTGACGGCCAAGGCCTCGATCGCCATGCCCTTCGTGCTGTTCGGCGACGCCGAAGCCGTCACGCGCCTGACGCCGCGGCTGGGTATCGATGGTTCACTGCAGGTGGGCGATCAGGTGGTGAGCGGCTCGCTGGCCGGCACCCCGATCAGCCTCGACACCAGTTCGGGCGCCACCGCCAGGCTCTCGGCCGGCATGCAGTTCGAACATCTGGTCTCGGACAGATGGTCGGTCATTGCCGATGTCGAAGGCGGTATGTCCTCCAACAAGTCCCTCGCGGCCCAGGCCAGCCTGGAGTTCAGGCTGCATTTCTAGGTTATGAGGTAATCTCCGCAAAGCAGTCGGCAGCAGCAAGTCGGCCCCCAATCGCACCGCCAATGCCGCGGTGCAATTGGTTCTCGTCCGCCTGGCCTATGGGCCTACCGCCACAGGAAGGTTTCCACGGCCGCTGTATCAGAACATGGTGTTATCGTTTGCGGCCTTCTCTGGCACCGCCTCGTGAACGTCCCAGTGTTCCACGATCTTGCCGTCCTCAAACCGGAAAATGTCCACCACGGCCTGACCGAGGTCGCCGGGCACATCGATGTAGTGCGAATGGACCGCGACCAATTCGCCATCGACCAGTACGCGCTTAAAGTCCACGCGACGGTCGGGGAACGCCTTGGCCAACATCTCCATACCAGCACGTGCGGCAGCGATGCCGCTCGGAGCCTTCGGGTTGTGTTGGATATAGGGCTCCGCGAGGAAGCTCATAGCCTTCTCAATGTTCTTCTCGTTAAAGGCCGCGTCCATCGACTGAATGGCTGCGATGCCGAGCGGATTGGTCGTAAGGGATGCCATGTCTACCTCTTGAGCTTGGCTGACAGACATGCTGCCGAGGGCGAGACCAACAGCGACGATGGCTGCTGACCCAAGCTGACGAACTGCATTGCCGATCATGATCTACCTCTTCGTGAACCCGATGAGCCGGGTGGCGAACGCAGACCTATGGCGAGCACTTACTATTCACAAGTACGCATGTTTTTGTTAGTGCCTAGCCATGACCACTGCACCGCAGCGCCCCACAAGGGGCAACCTCATGTCCGCCACCTGTCCCTCTCGCATCGTGCTACAACACATGATGAACCGCTGGGGCGGGCTAGTGCTGCTTGCACTTCAGGACGGGACGATGCGCTTTGGTGCCTTGCGCCGTAAAGTCGGCGGCATCAGCGAGCGCATGCTCGCGCAAACCCTAAACGATCTTGAGGGCGACGGGCTTGTGAACAGGTTCGCCCACGAAGTCGTGCCGCCCCATGTCGAATACAGCCTTACTCCACTAGGGGTAGCGGCAGCGAGCAAGGTGCGTGATCTGGCCGAGTGGATTGAGACTAGCCTGCCGGAGATCGGCAAGGCGTGGGACGAACGCGGTAAGCGAGGGTAGCCGTCCGTTAAAACGCGAGTGGCACGGGCCAAAAAATGCAAGAATTAGGACGCTTTCTGTAAGGTTGCTTGCCGCCGCCGGTCCTCGGTGTGGCGAACAGAGTTTCGCCGACGCCCCCGCCCGTATTTAGGGCGTGGGCGTCTTAGTGACCTCGACTATCTCGAACCGAGGCCCGTCGCTGCGGAAATTGAAGCCAAGATTGTCTTTTGCGATCTCAGCGTTCATCCAATCGTCAGGCGGCCAACCTTGACGCATGTACAGCATCTGCGGAATGCCATCACCGAGCGTCGCAATGTAGCGCTCCCGCAAGTCGGCGAGGTAAGTTCTGCGCTCATTCAGCACTTGAACCCTACCGGCGATCTCAGCTTGGTCAGCAGCCTGCTTTGCCGACACAGCCGATCCTATCCAGCCGACCAGGGCGGATGCTGTCGCAAGCATAAGGACGAGACGCCCAGCGTCGTTCCAAAGGAAGGGCACCCAATCTAGCATGTGCTTTCTCTCGGTCATGCAGAACAGACTATCCGACTGTGTTGCTGTGGTCACTGTCGGTGCAAGAGTGAGAGGGCGCGGGGTGCTTACACCTGTCTTGCTCGTTGTCATCGATCACGCCAACATGTGGCTCTTTCAGAGGGGGAAGTGATGGCTAAGTCAGTAACCACGCAGTCCGGTAGGGTCTTTCTCACCATCAAGGACGCTCAGGCGTACTACAGAGCGCTCCGAGAGACGCTGCCGCTGGATAGTCTTCTACCCGAACCCGATAGGTCCGATATCCTAGATATCTATCGTCGCTACTGCGCTGCCGATGCCTATCCGATGGTCGCAGCGGTCAATGTGACCACGAAGAACGAGACTCGAGCGGTGGCAGGTAGCGGCTACGTCACCACCAAGGCATTCGCAGTACTAGATGCAGCAGGGGCCAAAACCGTCTTTAGCGTCGACAAGGCTCTTTCAGCGGTTGCGGTCTAGCGGCTCGTAACGCGGAGTGAACACGGGTGTGAGCAATACGGCGTTGAAGTAACCGTGTGGTTTGTCCTTGCCGGAGTCCTGACAGCGCTCTTCGGCGGATGGTTCGTTCCAGTGCTTCTCGGCATGATCGCCATCAGCTTTGTTGGCTGGGTCGCGGTGTGTGCGGAGTGCGGTGCCTTCGCGTGGCTTGTCGTGTCCGCGTTCACCGGTAGAAGATAGCGCGACGAGCACCTGCCAACTGTCAGCGGCCAGTAACCATCCGCCGATGACAAGATTGACCACTGTCATCCGTCATAATTCCATCGTCGGCATGGCAACGCTTCGCGACCCTCAGTATCGATCATGGGTAAAGCGCCACCTGACTAAGTGTCAGGATGGCAAGTGCTGCTACTGCAAACGTTCGTTCACCAAGAGCGGGCCAATGCTGATGACCATTGAGCATAAGCGTGCGCTCATGGATGGCGGCTCGGACAGGATCGAGAATCTTGCCGCCGCTTGTTGGCATTGCAACCAGCATCGCGGCCAACAGAAGAACCATGCCTTGCAGAAGCGGACAGCGGTGGAAGCCAAGTTGTAGCGGTAACCTTTCGAGCGCTAACCGGGTGTCATCTGTCACCGGCAGCGAAAGGCCAATCCGAATGTGCATGCTCACTCAATCGCCGCTCACCCTCACCAAGGCTCAGAAGCAGGCCCTAGACGATCTTCCGGGGATGAGGGGGGCATTGGGCAATCTGACGGTGCTAACAGGCCCGCCAGTGACGCAGACGATCCTGGGAGGGGCTAGCTCTAGGCGGTAGCTGTATCGACGTGACAACCGGAGCCCGCCAGCAATGGCGGGCTTTTTCGCGGCCTTTATGTTGCATCCCATGTTGCGCGGATTCGCCGGAATGCGTTGAAAAGCCCGGAAATCCAAGGGATCGCGTTGCAAACACAAAACGCAACAAAAAGGCGGCTACCGAGAGCCGCCTGAGCGTCTAAAGCGTTGATTTCATGTGATTGTGTGGCTGGCTGGGGAACCTGGATTCGAACCAAGATTGACGGAGTCAGAGTCCGCAGTTCTACCATTGAACTATTCCCCAAGCGCTTAGCCTGGATGCCGTCCGGCGTGACCGTCAGCATTCGGTGCGCCTTCTAGCGGCAATCGATCGTCTGATCAACACCCCTTTTGCGCCATTCTTCAGCCTTCGCGATCCGGCGGTCGCGCCGTTCAAGTTTGCGGCAGATTCAGGGCGTTGCGTTGCCGGGGATCATCCTCTACCCTCAGCGGTGACACTGAAATATGCCCGCGTCGGGCGCCCACGGCTTCGGCCGGCGGCCGGCGACCGCGCGGGGAAATGGAGCAAGGTTGACCGATCAAGATCGGTCCGCCGCCGCGGCCGGGACCGAGAGCCTGGAGCGGCACCGTGACGGGCAGGGCACAGGCCCGAGCCCGACCACCGCGAATCCCGGGGGGCAACCTGGATCTGGCGGAGCGGAGCGGCGGACGCACCTCGCAGGCAATCCTTCTTCGCGCCGGTCGCGAGGCCCGCTTTACGCGGCGCTGGATCTCGGCACCAATAATTGCCGCCTGCTGATCGCCCGCCCGCATGAGAACAGTTTTCGCGTGCTCGACGGCTTCACCCGTATCGTGCGGCTCGGCGAAGGCCTGTCGACCACCGGGCGGCTGTCCGATGCGGCCATGGAGCGGACCATGGAGGCGCTCCGTCTCTGCCGCAACAAGCTGCGCGAGCACGAGCCGGCGCGCATGCGCCTGATCGCCACCGAAGCCTGCCGCTCCGCCGCCAACGGCGCCGAGTTCATCGCCCGCGTCGAACGCGAACTCGGCCTCGTGCTCGAGATCGTCGACCGCCAGACCGAGGCGTCTCTGGCGGTGACCGGCTGCGCCGACCTGATCGAGGAAGAATCGTCGGGCGCCCTGATGTTCGACATCGGCGGTGGATCGTCGGAGCTCGCCTGGCTGGATTTCCGCGGCGGCCGGCCGCGTCGGCAGGGCCGCATGTCGTCGTCGATCCGCTCCTGGCAGTCGCTGCCGGTGGGTGTGGTGTCGATCGCCGAGAAGTTCGGCGGCGTCAACGTGACCCCCGAGACGTTCGAAGACATGGTGGCGTTCGTCGCCGGCCAGCTGCGCCAGTTCCGTGGTCGCGAAAAGCTGCGCCAGATGATCGCCGAGCACCCGGTGCACCTGATCGGCACCTCCGGCACCGTCACCACGCTGGCAGGCCTCCATCTCGGCCTCGAACGCTACGAGCGCCAGAAGGTCGACGGGTTGTGGATGACCCGCGCCGATGTCGATGCCACCATGAGCGCTTTGCTCTCCATGAGCTTCGACCGCCGTGTCGCCCATCCCTGCATCGGCAAGGACCGTGCCGACCTGGTGCTGCCTGGATGCGCCATCTTCGAGGCGATCCGCCGCGAATGGCCGACCGAGCGGGTGCGCGTCGCCGATCGCGGGCTGCGCGAGGGCATCCTTATTTCACTGATCGACGCCGACCGAGCCGGTCGCGCCAGCAACCGCAGGAGCCGCTGATGCCGAAGGGAACAGGGCAGGGGTCGGGCCGCAAATCGGCGACCGGCCTCAAGGTTCACGTCAAGACCGCCAAGGGCCGGAAGATCGGTTCGACCCTGTGGTTGCAGCGCCAGCTCAACGACCCGTATGTCGCCAAGGCCCGCACCGAGGGGCTCAGGTCGCGCGCCGCATACAAGATCAAGGAACTCGACGAGCGCTACCACCTGTTCAAGAAGGGCATGCGCGTTGTCGATCTCGGCGCGGCCCCCGGCGGCTGGTCGCTGGTGGCGGCGCCCATCGTCGGGACCACGCAGGACAAGCCGCTGATCGTCGGCATCGATTACCTCGAGATGGATGCCATCGAGGGCGTCATCCTGCTGCAGAAAGACTTCAACGACGAGGATGCCCCCGCTGCGCTGATCGAAGCATTGGGTGGGCACAAGGCCGATATCGTGATGTCGGACATGGCGGCGCCGACCACCGGACACCGCGCGACCGACCATATCCGGATCATGCAGCTGGTCGAACTCGCCGCCGATTTTGCCGTCAAGGTCCTGGCGCCGGGCGGCACCTTTGTCGCCAAGGTGTTCCAGGGCGGCACCGAGCATGAACTGCTGCATCTGCTCAAGCAGCATTTCACCACCACCATCCACGCCAAGCCCAAGGCGAGCCGCGCCGATTCCGCCGAGACCTACCTTCTGGCGCGCGGCTTCAAGGGCAACACGGCGGATTAACGGGCGCGTGAAGGTCGCGATCCGCCCCAGAACCTCGCCCCATAATCGCTATGTGGAGCTCTTCGCGGCGGCCTTCGAGAAGGCAGGCTGGGAGGTCGGTACTCTGGACTGGCGTATCGCGCCGGTCCTCGCCGGCCGTCTGATGATCCTCCACTGGCCCGACGAGTTCTATGCATCGCCCGATGCGCGGTCGCGGCTGCTCAGTTGGGCCCGCATCGCCTTGATGGCTGCATCGCGAAGGCTCTTTGGCGTGCGCTGGATCTGGGTCGTGCACAACCTGGTGCCGCACGACCAGCAGGCCGGGGTCCCCGGCCTCTGGCGCGCCTTCACCACGGAGCTCGATGGGCTGGTGTTTCTGTCGAGCCGATCCCGCGCGACCCTGGTGTCGGAGCGCCCCGACCTCTCGGCCTTGCCCCACCTCGTCACCCGGCATGGGGACTATCGCGCCGGCGCCCTGACGCCGCCTTCGCCTTGGCAGCGGCCGAAGGGAACGACCAGGCTGCAGTTCATCGGCCAGGTCAGGCCATACAAGAATCTCGAGACGCTGGTCGAAGCGGCGCGTCATCTCGATGCCGCGATCGAGCTGGGGGTGGCCGGCTTCGCGACCACGGATTTTGCGGCAGAGCTGCGCCGCAAGTCGGCCGGCGTGCCCGCGCTGCACCTCGATCTGCGCTCCGCGCCTCTGGACGAGATCGAGCTTGAGCGGGTCGTCGACGGCACCGATGCAGTCATCCTGCCATATCGCCAGATCCTGAACAGTGGAGCGGCACTGCTGGCGCTGTCGCGCAATCGACCGGTCATCGCTCCCGCACTTGGTGGCCTCTTGGAGTTGCGGAACGCCGTGGGGGCGCAGTGGGTCTATCTCTACGAGGGCGAGCTGACGCACAGTGTCCTCGAGGACGCAGCAGCATGGGTTCGAACTGCCGAGAGGCCGCCGGTATGCCACCTGGACCCATTCGACTGGGCCGTGGTCGGGCCGGAAATCATCCGTTTCGCCGAGAGCCTGATGACAAATGAGGCCAGCTGATCACTCGGCCGGCGCGCTGCTCTCCACCCGGTGGCTGTGCATGTTCGCGCTTTTCGGCACGCGCAGGAAGATCAGGGCCGAGATCAGCGTCAGCGTCGCCATCACCCAGAAGGCGATGTGGAAATCGTTGAGGTCAGGCGTGCCGCCATGCAGCAGGTGCGCACCCTCGAAGATGCCGCCGCCGATCGCCACGCCGAAGGCCAGCGAGAGCTGAACGCTCACCTGGCTCAGCACGTTGGCCTGCCCGGCATCCTTGTCGGCGACATCGGCGAAGATGAAGGCATTGGTGGTGGTCCAGAACAGTGACTGGAAGAAACCGGTGACCACCAGCAGCGCCAGCATCAGCGGCGTCGGGGTGTCCGGCGTGTAGAGGCCCATGGCCAGCACGCCGCCGGCCGTGATGGTGCAGGCGATCACCAGTGCCTTGCGGAACCCCAGCCGCGCGATGAAGCGCTCGGCCATGAACTTCATGGTGAAGGCACCGACGGCGGAGGCAAAGGTCACCATGCCGCTCTCGAACGGGTTCAGGCCAAAGGCGAGCTGCAGCATCAGCGGGAACAGGAAGGGCATCGCTCCGGTGCCCAACCGGAAGATGGTGCCGCCGATCATGGTCAGCCGGAACAGCGGCTGGCGGAAGATCCTGAGGTCGAGCAGCGGATACTCGGTCCGGCGGAAATGGAACCAGTAGGCGACCGCGGCGACCACGCCGAGAAACAGCGAGCCATAACCGAAGCTCGCGGGCAGGGCCGGCAGCGTCAGCACCGAGATGCCGAACACCAGGCCGGCAAAGCAGAGCCCGGCGAGGAGGAAGCCGGTGAAATCCATCTTCCTCGGTTCGTTCCGGTGCCACTCGGGCAGGTATTTGTTGACGAGGATGATGCCCAGGATGCCGATCGGCACATTGATCAGGAAGATCCAGTGCCAGCTGGCAAAGGTGGTGATGAAACCACCGATCGGCGGCCCGACGATCGGCCCGACCAGCCCCGGAATCGACAGCCACGCCATGGCATCGACCAGTTGCTGCCGCGGCGTGACCCGCACCAGCACCAGTCGCGCCACCGGCGTCATCAGCGCGCCGCCCATGCCCTGGAGAAAGCGTGACAGGACGAAGGTCAGCAGCGAGTCCGAGATGGCGCAGCACACCGATCCGACCATGAACACCACGATCGCCCAGGCGAAAACCCGCTTGGCGCCGAACTTGTCGGCCATCCAGCTCGAGATCGGAATGAAGATCGCCAGCGCCACCATGTACGTGGTGAGCGCCAGTTTCAGCGCGATCGGCTCGGTGCCGATGTCATGCGCGATGGCCGCCAGCGAAGTCGCGATCACCGTCGAGTCCATGTTCTCCATGAACAGCGCCACGGCGAGGATCAACGGGGTCAGGCGGAGCGCGGACATCGGCGGGGACTTGATCAGAGAGTGGCGGGAACGGGCTTGGCGATGGGCTTGATCTTGTGCCCGGACACGTCGCTACCTGCGTCGGGTGGCAGCCGCATGAACGGGATGGCGCTGCAGATGGCGACGGCGGCAACCACGAACCAGGCGATGTGGAAATCGGCCAGCACCAGTTCGCCGCCATGCATGTTGGACGCGATCTCCAGCGCACCGCCCGCCACGGCAACGCCGGCCGCCACGCTGAGCTGCTGGCTCACCGCGTTGATCGCCGTTGCCTGGCTGGCATGCGCTTCGTCGACATCGGCGAATACCAGCGCGTTGACGCCGGTAAAGAAGAACGAGCGGGTGAGGCCGCCGAACAGCAGGGCACCCATCAGCAGCCAGTGCGGCACGGCCGGGGTGAACAAGCCGTTGATGGCGAGGAAGCTGCAGCCGAGCAGGGCGGTCACCATCAGCGTCCGCGGGAAGCCGAACGCAGCGTAGAGCCGTTCGGCGCCGAACTTGGAGAGGATGGCGCCGATCGCGGCGATGAAGGTGGTGAGCCCCGACTCGAACGGCGTCAGCCCGAAGGTCAACTGCAGCATCAGCGGCATCAGGAACGGGAAGGCGCCGATCCCGATGCGGAACAGCGAGCCGCCGATGATGGCGTTGCGGAACAGCGGCAGCCGGAACATGCTGGGATCGAGGATCGGGAACGGCGTGCGTTTCGCGTGCCGCAGGTAGAGCAGCCCGGCGATCACCCCGACCACGATCGAGCCATAGCCGGCGACGGTCGGAATGGCGGGCAGGCTGATCACCGAGAAGCCGAACATGATGCCGGCAAAGGTGATGGCCGAAAGGATCAGGCCGGGCACGTCCACCGGTCGTTCGTTCCGGGTGTCGGCGGCGTGCAGACACCTGGTGACGAGGACCAGCCCGATCAGGCCGATCGGCACATTGATCCAGAAGATCCAGTGCCAGCTGAGATAAGTGGTGAGGAAGCCGCCCAGCGGCGGGCCGGTGATCGGGCCGATCAGCGCCGGGATGGTGAGCCAGGCCATCGCCGACACCAGCTCGTTGCGCGGCGTCGCGCGCACCAGCACCAGCCGCGCCACCGGCGTCATCATCGAACCGCCAATGCCTTGCAGGAAGCGCGCCAGGACGAACGTCAGCAGCGAATCCGAGAAGGCGCAGCAGATCGAGCCGATCATGAACACCACGATGGCGACGCGGAAGATGTTCTTGGCCCCGAACCGGTCGGCCATCCAGCCCGACAGCGGGATGAAGATGGCGAGCGCCACGAAATACGCGGTGAGCGCCAGCTTCAGCGAAATCGGCTCGGCCCCGATATCTGCCGCGATCGCCGGCAGCGAGGTCGCAATGACGGTCGAGTCCATGTTTTCCATGAACAGCGCGACCGCAAGGACGAGGGGGATGATGCGCACGGGGGGGGGCCTCTTTTCGAGGCAATGTTAGGATTGAAACTATCTGGGTGAGCTTTAAGGGCCTGAGGGCCGCAACGCAACACGTAGCTCAGTCATTAATAGCTCGGATGCTATGCGATTGACCCCTCAAGCCAACACGTGGCTTATTGAGGCCACATTTCGTTCGGGTTGAACCATGAAGAGCTTTTCGTCGTCGAGCTTCGCCAGCAATCATGCCGAGGCGCTCGACCTCGCCTTTGCAGCAGTGCAGAAGAACCCGCAGGCGCTGTTCACCAACTTCCAGTGGTTCTTGTACGCCGGCAAGGACACGATCTTTTTCACCGCCTTCTCCAGGGAGCGGTTCGACAAGGCGAAGCTGAAGGAACTGGTGACGCAGGTGGTGGCGCTGGCGCCGCAACTGACGCACGGTTTTGTCGGCGCCCGTCCGGGCCATCCCTTCACCGAGAGCCAACTCGACGCCATCACCTCGGTGGAGCTGGTCGACAGTTTTGACGGCTACCCGGACAAGTGGCTCAGCAAAAGCGCCGACATCTTCGACCATCCCGATCTGCCGCTGTTCCGCTTCATGGCGGCGACGCTGAAAGATGGGCCTGACGCCGAAGGCCGCATCTCGGTGATCCAGGTGCGCGCCGCGCATTGCGTGCTCGAAGGCTCGGACTCGGCGCTCCTGTCGCGCTCGCAGACCGCCGGGCACGGCATCCAGTCCAACAAGGAAAACAAGGTCAGCTTCGGCGACCGGCTGAAGGGCGCGCTGCAGGCCGGCATCGGCGTTTCGCTGCACCTGTTCTTTGCCCACATCCTGTCGCCCCCCGACAAGCCGTTCGGCTTCAAGACCCTGCCGCTGCGTCGCGATCGGCTGCGCAAGCTGGCGAGCCGGCTGGGCGTGCGCCAGCGCTCGCTCTATTTCGCGGTGGTCACCCACGCGCTTCATTCCGATACCGACCGGCGCCTCAACGAGGCGGTGATCGCCGCGGCCTATACGATGCTCGATACCCGCCGTACCGATGCCGACGACGATTTCTTCCGGGTCCGGGCGCTGCAGGCGAAGTTCCCCTACAAGGCCGATTTCGTCGAGTATGTCCGCTCGGTGGACGATGTCGTCAGCCAGATCGAGAACAAGGACATCACCTCGTTCCAGACCCAGGTGCTGGCGCTGTTCGCCATGCACAGGAAGCTTCACAGCTGGTTCCCGTTCCTTTACGGCCCGCGCTTCTGGCGCTTCTCGGGCCGCATCGACACGGTGCTGACCCTGGTGCCGCCGCACCGCACGCTCGGGCCGGTGACCCAATGGATGATGGAGCCGATCTATTGCGGCGCCTATCACCCGGCCTCCAACATCGCCACCTTCTGCCCCGGTCGCGAATTCATGACGGTGAACTTCGTCATGGAGCAGCGCCACATCGACGCCGTCGAGCGGATCGAGCCGCTGATCCAGAAGATCGAGGCGCTGGATCTGCCGGAACCGGTGAAGGCTGCTGCCGTCGAGGCGTGAGGTAATGGTGCTTAGACCCGCGGGTCTGTGGTAGGCACAAATCTCGCCACAACCACCGGTCGTCATCCCGGCGAACGCCGGGACCCAGTGCTCAGGCTGTTCGACCAGCGCGTAACCATCCGACCTTGCTGTGAAGGACCGGCGCGGTCCGTGCATACCCTACCGTTCGAGCAGTGGGTCCCGGCGTTCGCCGGGATGACGGCCGGTGGGTGATGGGATATCGGGACACCCGCAGATGTCGCAGGGGAGACTTAGCCGACAATCTCGTCCCACAGATCATCCCACCTCGGATTGGTTGCCTCTATCAGCTCGACCTTCCACGCCCGCCGCCACTCCTTGATCCGCTTCTCACGGGTGATTGCGGACTCGGCATCGCCCTGCTCTTCGAACCAAACCAGTCGCGTCACGCCGTATCTCGCGGTGAAGCTGTCGGCGATCGCGTGGGTCCGATGTTGCCAGGCACGACCCACAAGGTCGGACGTCACGCCGGTGTAGATCGTGCCGCGCTTGCCGCTCGCCATCATGTAGACGAAGAACTGTTTGTCCACCTGCGCCCCCGAAGCATCGGATCAACGCAGGCGGACGCTGTCAACACAGTGCCGTCCTAAGCCACCTGCCTCCCATACTTGCTCGCCACTTCCTCGGCCAACCTGCCGCCGATCTCCGCCAGGTGGTCGAACTCCTGTTCGAAGCTGCCGACGCCGGCGGTGGCCGAGCGTAGCTCGATGATCAGGTCCTGCATCTCGGAAGCCGGGACATAGGCGCGGACATCGTCCCAGCCGTCCCAGCCTTCGCGGGTGTCGGAGCCGACGATCTGGCCGCGTCGGCGCGGCAGGATGGCGTTGATGCGGGCCGTCGCGTCGCTCGGGCAGTGCACCGTCACCTCCATGACCGGCTCCAGCAGCACGGGTTCGCATTGCGGCATGCCTTCCCGCATGCCGATCTGCGCCGCCTGCCGGAACGCCATGTCGGACGAGTCGACCGTGTGGTACGAGCCATCGGTCAGCGTCACCGCGACATCGACCACCGGGAAGCCGAGCGGGCCGCCCATGCCGAAATACTCGCGTACCCCGGCTTCCACCGAGCTGATATACTGGCGGGGCACCACGCCGCCGGTGATTTTCTCCTCAAAGCCCAGCCCACCGCCGCGCGGCAGCGGCTTGATGGTCAGCACCACATCGCCGAACTGCCCGTGCCCGCCCGACTGCTTCTTGTGCCGGCCGCGTACATTGGCGGATTTGCGGATCGTCTCGCGATAGGCGATGCGCGGCACCGAGGTGGTGACCGGGACGCCATATCGCCCGGTGAGCCGCTCGATGACCACCCGCAGGTGCATCTCGCCATGGCCCTCGAGCACGGTTTCGCCGGTTTCGGGAACCTGGGTCAGGTGCAGCGAGGGATCCTCTTCGAGGATACGCTGCAGCGCCGTCGACAGCCGCACGTCGTCCTTGCGCTCGCGCGGCGACACGGCCATCGCCATCATGGGCATGCTCTCGGGCAGCGGCATCAGGTCAGGCACCAGGCGGCCAGCCGCCAGCGTATCGCCGGTGCGGGCGGCTTCGACCTTGCCGAGCGCCACCGTTTCGCCCTCCCGTGCCGCCTCGCGTTTCTGCGTCTCCTGGCCCGTCACCCGGAAGATGCCGGAGACCTTGCTCTCCCGGCCATCGGCCGAGCGAAGCGTCGCGCCGTCGGCAACCGAGCCGCTGAGCACGCGCGCCACGCACATCTTGCCGCTGCGGGCGGTTTGCATGGTCTTCATGACCTGCACCACGGCGCCGGGCCCGTCGGCGAGCCCGAGCCGGGCACGGGTCTCCCGCACCGTCGGCGCTTCGTGGCGGATCGCCTTGAGCAATCGGGTGATGCCGTTGCCGTGCTCGGCCGACCCGATGAACACCGGACAGATCTTGCCGGCCCGCATCTCATCGACCAGGTCCTTGAAGATCAGGTCTTTTTCCGGCTGCACATCCTCGAGCAACTGCTCCATCAGCACGTCGTCGAAATCGGCGATCTGCTCGAGCATCGCCGTACGTGCCGCGACCTCGTCGGCCTTGTCTCCATCGGGCAGGGCGATGATCTCGCTTTGTTTGGCTTCGTGGTAGACATGCGCCCGCTCCAGCGCCAGGTCGATGCAGCCGGTCACCACGCCGCCCTTGGTCATCGGCAGCTGCCGCAGCACCAGCGGCACCCGGCTCGCCGGCTGCAGCATGGTGAGGATATCGCGCACCTGGCCGGAGAGCTTGTCGATCTTGTTGAGGAAGATGAGGTGCGGCAGCTGTCGTGCTTCGAGATCCCGGAGGATCAGTTGCAGCGCCGCGACTTTCTTGGGGTCGGCTTCCGCCACCACCACCGCCATGTCGCACCCGGCCTGCACGGCCAGGGACTCATACTGGAATTCGACCGAACCGGGGCAGTCGATGAACGTGTAGCGGTCGCCCATGAACTCGGTTTCGGCGACGTTGACCTCGACGCTCATGCCGTTGGAACGAGCTTCCGGCGAGGCATCGCCCACCATGTTGCCGTCCTTGGCATTGCCTTGTCGGGTAATGGCCCCAGTGCGCATGAGGATCGCTTCGAGCAGCGAAGTCTTGCCGCTCGCGAACGGCCCCACCAGCGCGATGCACCGGGGCCCGGCTTGTCTGCCGTTGTCGTTTGCCATCTACTCCTCCTCGTTCTTGATTTGTTCCTCTGGCGACGTCCTCCCGGTGCGTTTCCTCGCGACCGAAAGGCGCGTCCGCGAGGGACAGTGTAGCGCTCCGGGGGAGCGGAGCCAATCGGCCGTTGGGAGTTGTGGAAGGTCGTGGGGCGGCGCACAGCAGCTTTGCGGTGAGCACCCTTCCCAAACCCAGGGGGCGGTGGTAATCACCCTCGCCAACCCGTGAGCCGGCGACGAGTCGTTCCGCTCACGGGCTTCCGTTTTTCTGATGCTCAGAAGGGAAGGGTGCACCCCTTGGCGAAGATCATTACATCCATCACCGGCGATAGCGCGCTGACGTTCGACGACGTGCTGCTGCAGCCTGCGCGCTCCGATGTGCTGCCGACCGATGTCGACATTCGCACCCGGGTGACCAAGGACATTTCCCTCAATATCCCGATCCTGTCGTCCGCCATGGACACGGTGACCGAGAGCCGCATGGCCATTGCCATGGCGCAGGCCGGCGGCATGGGCGTGATCCACAAGAACCTCGATATCCTGGTGCAGGCCGAGCACGTCCGCGCCGTGAAGAGTTTTGAGAGCGGCATGGTGGTCAATCCCATTACCATCGGCCCCGATGCAACGCTCGCCGATGCGCTGGCGCTGATGGAAGCCAACCACATCTCCGGCATCCCGGTGGTCGAGAATGGCGGCCAGGGCGGCCGCAAAGTCGGCCGGCTGGTCGGTATCCTTACCAACCGCGACGTGCGCTTTGCCAATAACCCCCGCCAGCGCATCGCCGAACTGATGACGCACGAGAATCTGGTGACGGTTCGCGACGGCGTCAGCAAGGACGAAGCCAAGCGCCTGCTGCATGCCCACCGCATTGAAAAGCTGCTGGTGGTGGATGACGAGCGCCGTTGCGTCGGGCTGATCACGGTGAAGGACATCGAGAAGGCGCAGCTCAACCCCCACGCGGTAAAGGATGCGCAGGGGCGCCTGCGCGTCGCCGCGGCCACCGGTGTCGGCGATGCCGGCTTCGAGCGTTCGCTGGCGCTGATCGATGCCGGCGTCGACCTGCTCGTCATCGACACGGCGCATGGTCACTCGACCGGCGTGCTGAAGTCGGTGGAGCGAGTGAAGCGCGAGAGCAATTCCACCCGCATCGTCGCCGGCAATGTCGCGACCGCCGAGGCCACCCGCGCGCTGATCGAGGCGGGCGCGGATTCGGTGAAGGTCGGCATCGGCCCCGGCTCGATCTGCACCACCCGCATCGTCGCCGGCGTCGGCGTGCCACAGCTTGCGGCGGTCATGGCCTGCGCCGAAGAGGGCGACAGGCATGGCATCCCGGTCATCGCCGACGGCGGGATCAAATTCTCAGGCGATCTGGCTAAGGCATTGGCCGGCGGTGCTTCCTGCGCCATGGTCGGCTCGCTCCTCGCCGGGACCGACGAGAGCCCGGGCGAGGTCTACCTCTACCAGGGCCGCTCCTATAAGTCGTATCGCGGCATGGGCTCGGTGGGCGCCATGGCCCGCGGTTCGGCCGATCGCTATTTCCAGCAGGAAGTGAACGACAGCCTGAAGCTGGTGCCCGAGGGCATCGAGGGCCAGGTGCCGTACAAGGGCGCCGCCGGCAACGTGCTGCACCAGCTGGCAGGCGGGCTCCGCGCCGCCATGGGCTATACCGGCGCGCCGACCCTGCAGGCGTTCCGCGACAACTCGGTGTTCGTGAAAATCTCCGGCGCCGGACTCAACGAGAGCCACGTGCACGACGTCTCGATCACCCGCGAGAGCCCGAACTATCGCGGCGGCAACTAACAGCCCGGTTGCTCCGTTGCTGCCAACTCCACCGGGTCATTCTCGCTTTCGCGGGAACGACCCGGTGGCTCCCCCAAGCAGCGAGGCCCGCGATTGAACGTCACCCCGAACGCGCTTTGGTTGATCGCTGCCATCCTCGCCCAGGGCGCACTCGCTTTGGGGCTGTTGTGGTACCTCGGCACCATCCGCATCCCGATGGTGATGAAGGGCGAGGTGCGGATCGACGATATCGCACTCGAGCGCAAGGGCTGGCCGAAGCGTGAGTGGCAGGCCTCGAACGCTTTCGACAACCAGTTCCAGTTGCCGGTGCTGTTCTATGTCGGGGCCGGGCTGGCGCTCTATTTCGGCCCGACCCTGTTCGAGGTGGCGCTGGTCTGGCTGTTCGTCATCTCGCGCTACCTGCATGCCTTCGTGCACATCACCGACAACCACGTGGTCCGCCGCTTCACCGCCTATTTCATTGGCCTGGTGCTGCTCTGTGCGTTCTGGCTCGATCTCGTGATACGGCTGCTGTTCGCGGCTGGGGGAATATGATGGCGCTGGTTTCACGCATCGATACGATCTTCGTTCCGGCGCTCGAGCCTGTGGCGGCGGCAGACTGGTATCGCCGCTTGTTCGGTCTGGAGACGGTGTTCGAGGAGGCGGACTACGTCGCCCTGCGCTTTCCCGGTGAAGCGCCGCGCGACCGTACGGCCCTGACATTGGTGAAGGCTGAGGCGATCGACCGGGCGGCCCATCCGGCGTTCAACTTCTTCACCGCCGATCCCGACCGGCTGCACGCCGAAATTACCGCTGCCGGCAGCGAGGCAACGCCGATCGAGCAATCGGGCGGGATGAGCCACTTCAGTTTCCGGGACTTCAGCGGCAACTGGGTCAATGTCTGCCACTTCCAGGCCGTCGCGTCGCGCCCTTGATCCGCGTGCCGCATCGTGTCACGGACGCGGCTGACGAGAAGAGGATCTTCGCATGAGACTGCCCGGCCGGATCGCTGCCGCCATCGCTGTGCTTGCCGATATCGATGCGCATAAGCGCCCGGTAGCCGAGGCGTTGAAGGCCTGGGGGCTCGGTAACCGCTTCGCCGGCGCCGGCGACCGCGCCGCTATCGGCAACCTCGTCTACGACGCGCTGCGGCGCAGAAGCTCGCACGCCTTTGCCATGGGGTCGGACACGCCGCGGGCGCTGGTGCTCAGCGTCGTGGTGCGCGAATGGGGCGAGAACATCGATGAGCTCAATGCGAGCTTCGAGGGCGATCGCTTCGCCCCGGCCGCGATCGAGCCGGACGAAGTGGCAAGGCTGACCGCCGCCGATCCGCTCGCCGGGGCGCCCGACTTCGTGCGCGCCGATGTGCCCGAATGGGTCGCGCCGCATCTCGCCGAGAGCTTTGGCGAGGACTGGGTCGCCGAGGCGCACGATCTCTCCGGCCGGCCGCCGCTCGACCTGCGCGTCAACACGCTGAAAGCCAACCGCGACAAGGCGCTGCGGGCGCTCGGGCGCTTTGCCCCCGAGGCCGCAGCCATTATCCCCGAGGGGATCCGCTTCCCCGCCGGCGAGCGCGACAGCCGCACGCCGAACGTGCAGAGCGAAGAGGGCTACATCAAGGGCTGGTTCGAGGTGCAGGATTTCGGCAGCCAGATCGTTGCCGCGCTGGCCGGTGCGCGCGGTGGCGAGCAGGTGCTCGACCTCTGCGCCGGGGCCGGGGGCAAGACCCTCGCCATGGCCGCGGCGATGCAGAATCGCGGCCAGATTTTCGCCTATGACAGCGACCGGACCCGGCTCGCCCCGATCTATGACCGGCTGAAGCGGGCCGGCGCCCGCAACGTGCAGGTGCGCGCGCCGGGCGAGGGGGCGCTCGACGATCTCGTCGGCAAGCTCGATCGCGTGGTGGTCGATGCGCCATGCACCGGCACAGGCACCTGGCGTCGCCAGCCGACCGCCAAGTGGAAGCTGACGCCCGAGCAACTGGCCGGGCGCGTCGAGGAGCAGCGCGTCATCCTCATCGATGCGGCGCGCTACCTCAAACCGGGCGGCACCCTGGTTTACATTACCTGCTCGGTATTGCCCGAGGAGAACGCCCGGCAGGCCTCGGCTTTCCTCGAGGCCAATCCGGAATTCACGGCCATCGCCGGCAACAAGCTGTGGATGAGCGCTTTCTCCGGCACCAGGCTCCGGGCCCGCTTCTCACCGGAAGGTGGCGTATCGCTGACCCCGCGGCTTACCGGTACCGACGGCTTCTATTGCATCGCCATGGAGCGCTCGAAGTGATCCGCGACGAGGCCGGCAGCGTCTCGCCCCTGCTGATCTTCGCGCTCGGCTCGCTCGCGTTCCTGCTGATCGTCGGCGCATTGATCTGGTTCGCCTTGCCGGGCGCCGCCACGGCCAGGCACCAGTTCGTCTCGCCCTCGGGCCGCGTTGCCCTCGATGTCGGCGAGCATTGCGCCGAAGCGAATTGTGAGCGCCAGGTCATCGCCGAGAGCACCGCCGCCGACGGCAGCAAATCGCGTCGCTCCTGCCGCGTTCCCCTCACCGGCAACCACGCCATGCTGTCCAACGCTTACCCGCTATGGGCTGCCGATGAGCGGGTCGTCGATATCGTCTACGCCGACGCCGAGGGCCAGGGCGGCAAGTTCACGCTCGATATCACGGCCGATTGCACTGGGGCGGAGTGAACCTGAAGCGGCCTCGTGCGTTTCAGCCGGCATGAGCACGCTCACAGCATCCGACCTCAAAACTCCGCGCGCCTTGATTCTGCTGGCGGTCTTTCTTGCCGTGGTAATCGGCATAGGCGCCGCCATCGGCGTCACCACCGCGCCCGGCGAATGGTATGCCGGCCTCGCCAAGCCGCCGTTCAATCCCCCGAACTGGGTGTTCGGCCCGGTCTGGTTCGCCCTTTATGTGCTGATCGCCTTTGCCGGCTGGCGCACTTTTCTGAGCGAACCAAACGGCATGGGGATGAAGCTGTGGTACGGGCAGATGGCGCTCAACTGGCTTTGGTCGCCGATCTGGTTCTCGCTGCACCTGCTCTGGCCGGCCTTCGTCGTGATCATCGCGATCTTCGCGCTCACGCTGTGGTTCATGGCCAATCGCTGGGACCGGGATCGGGTTTCGGCCTGGCTGTTCATCCCCTATGCGGCCTGGGTCGGTTTCGCCAGCCTGCTGAACCTCGCCATCGCGACGTTGAACTAGGGCAGGGGATGTCCTCTGCCTAGTGCAGCTCGCGCGAGATCGGCTCGCCGAGTTCGAGGCGCGTGAAGCTGACTTCCAGCCCTTCGCCGGTCGGCGAACAGGTCATCGGTCCCACCTCCACCGTCTCGCCCATGCCGAGGAAGCACAGCCGCACCAGCTGCCAGCCGCCGTCCACATCCTGCAACTGCACGCGCAGCGCCTCGGCATGCCGGGTGAGCCGCAAGGTCACCGTGTTGCCGATGGGGCGATCGAGTTTCAGCACCGACCAGTCGGATTGGTCGTCGCGGGTCACCACGACCGAGAAATGCATGGCGCCGTCGGTGAACTCGACCCCGCATTTCATCCAGTTCTCGCCATCGACGAACAGCATCGCCCCAGCCTGGTCGTAGAGCCGCTGGTAATTGGCATGGAAGCTGACTTCGAAGCTGAAATCGCCGGCGACGGCGGTGGCGCGAAAGTGCCCATCGGCGTGCTTGAAGCCATAGAACGTGTTGTTCCAGTAGTCGGTGTCCCGGCCGGTTCGCACCAGGAGGGTCCCGCCGCGTTCCTCGTAGAAGGGCGGCTGGTTGCGCCAGAAGGTCTTGCCGGTTTTCATCAGGTCATCCCGCTACTGCAGAGTTCTGGGAAAGGCTCGCCGAACCCGCGCTGCGCCGTTCCGTGCCGCGCGCCCACTGAATCACCGGGTTCTCCACCAGATGATACGACAGGTGCGCCACGGTCAAAGTGATCACCGTGATGAGGCTGCACGTGACGACGAAACGCACCGGATCCGCCGCCTGTCCGTGGTCGATCTGCGGGTCCCAGTAGAGCCGCACCAGCTCCAGCACTGGATAGTGCCAGATGTAGATGCCGAACGAGATCCTGGCGATATAGCGCGTCACCGGGTTGTCGAGCAGCCGACCCAGCAGCACACTCGAGGGCGCGGCGGACAGGAACAGTCCCACCGCCAGCACGAACCACGGGAAGCCGTAGGGCACGCCGAGCCAGCCCCAGCCATCGGCGGTCTCGGCCGAGAGCTGCCGATCCATCAGGTAAACCCCCCAGGCCAGCCCCGCCAGCCCGATCGCGTCGAACAGCGCGTTGCGATATTTGGCCCACCGCACCTGCAGCCCGCCGGCCAGCGCGCCGATGGCGAACATGGCGAAAAAGCCGAACGGGTTGAAGCGCGGCATCCAGGATTTGGCGCCGCCGATCAGTCCGTAGTCCCAGCCGCGCTGATAGGTATCGACGCGGTAGAGCTGGACGAACAGCCAGTGCGCGACGAGAGCGAGGCCGATCACGCCCAGCCACATCAGCCGCGATTGCCAGCCCGTGCCGGCCCACCGGGCGATGAAGAACAGGGCGGCAAAGCCCAGCGGCAGCAGCAAGTATGAGGTGACCTCGAAGCTGATCGACCAGAGCGGCCCGTTGACCTCGACCGGGAACAGCGTCACCCAGTGCCAGTCGGCGACCGTGAAAATGCCGGCCGCCAGCCGCAGCAGCAGCTGTCCATCGAGCACCGCGCCGAACACCGTGATGCTGAGCACGAACGTGACCAGCAGCGCCAGCCAGAAGCCCGGGAGGATGCGGGCCGCCCGGCGCATGGCGTAGATGCGCAGCGACGGGGCGGGCTCGCCGCGATCCAGCGCCCGCCAGAATGGCCGTGACAGCAGGAAGCCCGAGAGCACGAAGAACATCGCCACGCCGAACGTGCCGATCTGCGCGAAGATCCGGAACCACTCGACGCCGGCCAATTGGTCCTGCCAGCTCATCCGCTGCGCCAGGTGGTGAAACAGCACCGTGAGGCAGGCGGCGGCGCGCACGAAATCGGCGCCATTCAGACGGTTGTCGGTCATTGCTCCCCTCGCCGGCACGCCGCATCTGCCGTGCGGTTCATCGTGCAATCGATTTCATTTGGCATCCGGACGGTGCCTGACGCAACCCCATGCGTGACATCGCCGAGGTGCTGGCGATCCTCAGTCGCGCGGCGCCTGCATCAGCCGCAGCGCCAGGCAGGTGATGTCGTCGGCCTGCTCTTCGCCTGCGGCGAAGTCGTCCACTGCACCGAGGATCGAGGGGAGAAGGTCCGCCGGTCGGGCACCGGCGGCGGCGTCAAGCAGCGCCTCGAACCGCTGGTTGCCGAACTGCTCCTGCCGCGGGTCCATCGCTTCGGTAACGCCGTCGGTAAAGGTCACCAGCAGGTCGCCCGGCGAGAGCCTGAGGCGCCCGACCTTGGCGGATCGTCCATCGATCAGCCCCACCGGAATACCGGTCGTCGGCAGGCTTTGCCGCCCGCCGGCAGAGAGCACATAGGGCGCGTTGTGCCCGCAATTGCCGTACTCGAGTTCTCCGGTCCGGGTGTCCAGTACGGCGAAGAACAGGGTGGCGAACATCGAAGCGTCATTGTCTCGGCAAAGGCTGGTGTTGATACGCGCGAGCGTCGCCTCGATGGTCTTCTCCTCGGCAGCTGCGCTTCTCAGCGTGGTGATCGCCACCGACATGAAGAGGCTCGCGGGGATCCCCTTGCCACACACGTCGCCGATAGCGATGGCGAGCTTGTGCCGACCGAGCATGAAATAGTCGTAGAAGTCGCCCCCCACGTCGCGGGCCGGTCGCATGGAAGCGCTGAGCTCGACCCGCCCTTCCACCGGCCTCAGCAGTTCGGGACGCGGCAGGAACGAGCGCTGGATGATCGCGGCGCTGGCCAGTTCATCGCTCTGCCGGCGCTTGTCGACGATCTGCTCGGCAAAACGCTTGAAGGTGTTGGCGAAGGTCACCAGTTGCGGTGAGGGGTGCGCCAGTTCGTCGAGAATGCGCGAGTCGAACTCGCGCCGCTCGAGCGCCGAAAGCGCGTTGCCGTAAAGGCTGAGCGCCCGGTTCATGCCGTCGAGCTGTCGGCCCAACTGGCTGATCACCGAGAACAGAAACTCCGGTGCCTGCCGCCCGACCTCGGTCAGTTCCTCGCCGGTGAGCCGGTAGACCATGAGCGGCGTGGTCGCCTCGATCGTGGCCGTGCGCGGGTAACCGGCGAGCACGCCCAACTCGCCGATCAGTCGCGGCGCGTCGAGCGCGGCGAGTTGCACCCGCTCGTAATCCGACTCGGCGTAGACCGCGACCGATCCCTCGGCCACGAAATAGGCGAACTCGCTGATCTCGCCCTGGCGGACCAGCACCTCGCCGGGCGCGTACCGAACCGGCGTCCGCCGGCGCAGCAAAGCATCGAGGGCGCCGATGCCGACGTCGGCGGTCCTCGTCAGGGTGTAGCGGTTCATCGCGCGGTCGGCAGGGCTCATGACAGTCTCGTGTCAAGCTCCCGCTGTAGACCCCGCTTGTTCCTGCCGCAAGAACTTCAGGATGACCCGGTTGCCGTCGGGTCGTGACTCGTACAGCAGCTCCTTGCTGAAGCTGCGGATCAGTTGCATGCCCAGGCCGCCCGGCATGACTTCTTCGAGCGGGCGGCGGATCGGCCGGGCCGGGGCCTGCGACACGTCGAACGACTTGCCGTTGTCTTCGATATACATCGCGACGTCGTTGCCCTCGACCGACAGGCCGACATCGACCGAGAGTGGCGCCGCGTCGCGACCGCGGCCGCCATGGCGAACCACGTTGGTGAAGAGTTCCTCGAGGCAGACCTCGAGCGCGAACACCAGCTTGCCGGGCAGAGCCTCGCGCTCAGCCACGCCATGCAGCCAGCTCGACGCCGTCACGGCACCGTCGATGGTGCCGGGAAACTGCGCGCGGTGCGGCTGCGTGGCGCTCATCGTCAGGCCAGCACGCCGGCCTCTGCCTCTTCGCGCGTCATCACGATCGGGATGATCGTATCGATGCCGCTCGAGCGCAGGACCTGCTCGACATTGGGTTGCGGGGTCAGCAGCACCATGCCGCCATTCTTGGCGCGCAGCGTCTTGCACGCACTGACCAGCGTGCGGATGCCGAGCGAGGCGAGGAAATCTACCTTGGCGAGATCGACGATGACGCTTGTGTTGTCGCGGGCGACTTCGGCAAAGGCCGGATCGACCAGCAGCGCGCCGGCGACGTCCATGCGTCCGCTCAGTTCGACGAGGGTAATGCCGTTACCGGCGTCGACGACCTTCCATTCCATACCAGTGCTCCCTTGCTCTGCACCGGCAAACGCCCCGCCGGCCGGACGAATACTGTTTATGGACAGGGAAATGTAACGGTCAGATGACAGTTCGACGACCAGTTCTGTGACAGTGCCAGTTTCCGTCGTTGAAATCGATGGGGGCGGCATGCGAACCGCATGACTGGCAATGGGGGTGGCCGGCATGAACATGTTCACGGATTTCGGTTTACTGGATCGGGCGAACGACGAGACACGGAGTTTCTTGGCGGGGCAGGTGATCTTCAACGCTGGTGACAGCGCGCACGAGTTCTTCGTCATCCGCAAAGGCAAAGTACAGGTACGCCTGGGCAATCGCACCCTCGACACTTTGGGCGAGGGCGAAGTGTTTGGCGAGATGGCCCTGATCGACGCCGGCCCGCGCAGCGCCACCGTATTGGCCGACACCGATTGCGTGGTGACTCCGGTGAGCGAGAAGCAGTTCCTGTTCATGATCAGCGAGGCCCCGTATTTCGGCCTCAGCGTCATGCGCGTTCTGGTTGAGCGGCTGCGCCGGGCGAATGAGGCTCTGCCCGGTGATTGAAATCCGCCGGCATGGTTCTGGGATCGAGTAGATGACGAGCTTGCTTGACGAACTGCTGCGGGGTCTCTCCGACCCCGTCATCCTGTTCGGCCATTTCACCTATTTCCTGCTGATCGCCTCGATGCTGATGCGTCGCATGGTGACCCTGCGCATCCTTGCCGTGGCTTCGGGCCTCGCCAAGATCGTCTATCGGGCGTTCTTCGTGCTCGATCCGGTAAGCGTGCTGTGGGAGACGATCTTCGTACTCGTCAACGTCGTCCAGCTGCTGATCATCTGGTACTACGAGTACCACCATCGCTTCGACGAGGAGCACCAGCACTTCGCCGACAACATGCCCGACACCGTCGATCGCAGCGCCATCAAGCGCCTGCTCGACCTGGCCGACCTGGAGCGGCTGGAGCCGGGCAAGACCCTGACCAATGAGGGGGAGGCGGTGCCGCAGCTGGTCTACATCGCCGACGGCATCGTCAAAGTGGAGCATGCCGACCGTGTCGTCGCCATCTGTGGCCCGGGCGACTACATCGGCGAGCTGAGTTTTCTCTCCGGCAATCCGGCCAGTGCGACCGCCACGGTGGTCAAGCGGACCCGCGCTCTGGTGTTCGATCAGGCCAAGCTGACCGCAGCCATCGGCAATGACGCGCAGCTGCGGCGCACCCTCGAATCGGCGCTCAACAAGAACCTCGCCGGCAAGCTGACCCGCTCGAACGATCAGGCGCCGATCAACCAACCCGCGTAAGGCTTGCACAATCCCCGGCCGGGCTTTATTTCCCGCGCATGACAGACATCGCCGCCGCCCCCGCCGAGTCCATTCTCATCATCGATTTTGGGTCCCAGGTGACCCAGCTGATCGCGCGCCGCCTGCGCGAGACCGGCGTCTATTGCGAAATTCACCCGTTCCAGAGCGCCGCCGAGGCGTTCGCCCGGCTGAAGCCGCAAGGAGTGATCTTCTCGGGTGGCCCCGCCTCGGTGACCGACGAAGGCAGCCCTCGCGCCCCGCAGGAGGTCTTCGACTCGGGCGTGCCGATCCTCGCCATCTGTTACGGCCAGCAAACCCTGGCGCTGCAGCAGGGCGGCAAGGTCGAGGGCGGTCACGCCCGCGAATTCGGCCGGGCCGATGTCGAAATCAGGGAACAGAGCCCGCTGTTCGACGGCTTCTGGAAGGTCGGCGGACGCTATCCGGTCTGGATGAGCCACGGCGACCGCGTCACCGAGCTGCCCGAGGGGTTCACCGTTGTCGGCACCTCCGAGAACGCCCCCTTCGCCATCGCCGTCAATGAGCGCAAGCGCTACTACACCACCATGTTCCACCCCGAGGTGGTGCACACGCCGGATGGCGGCAAGCTGCTGCAATCCTTCGTGCACAACATCGTCGGGCTCAAGTCCGACTGGACCATGTCGGCCTATCGCCAGCGCGCCATCGACAAGATCCGCGCCCAGGTCGGCAAGGGCAGGGTGATCTGCGCCCTGTCCGGCGGCGTCGACAGTTCGGTCGCCGCGATCCTGATCCACGAAGCCATCGGCGACCAGCTGACCTGCGTGTTCGTCGACCACGGCCTGATGCGGATGAACGAGGCCGACGAAGTCGTCTCGATGTTCCGCGATCACTACAACATCCCGCTGGTCCACGTGGATGCCGCGGACAAGTTCATCGGCGCGCTCGAGGGCGAGGCGGACCCCGAGACCAAGCGCAAGACCATCGGCCGGCTGTTCATCGAGGTGTTCGAGGAGGAAGCCAAAAAGCTCGGCGGGGCGCAGTTCCTCGCCCAAGGCACGCTCTACCCCGATGTCATCGAAAGCGTCAGCTTCTCGGGCGGCCCCTCGGTCACCATCAAGTCGCACCACAATGTCGGCGGCCTGCCGGATCGCATGAACATGCAACTGGTCGAGCCGCTGCGCGAGCTGTTCAAGGACGAGGTCCGGGCGCTCGGCCGCGAACTCGGCCTGCCGGATCGCTTTGTCGGTCGCCATCCGTTCCCCGGACCCGGCCTCGCCATCCGCCTGCCGGGCGGCGTGACCCGCGAGAAGCTCGATATCCTCCGCCGTGCCGATGCCATCTATCTCGACGAGATCAGGAAGGCCGGGCTCTACGACAAGATCTGGCAGGCCTTCGCCGTGCTGCTGCCGGTGCAGACCGTGGGCGTCATGGGCGATGGCCGCACCTACGAGTTCGTCTGCGCGCTGCGCGCTGTGACCTCGGTCGATGGCATGACCGCGGATTTCTTCCCCTACGACATGAACTTCCTCGGCCGCGCCGCCACCCGCATCATCAACGAGGTGCGCGGCATCAACCGGGTGGTCTACGACGTGACGTCGAAGCCGCCCGGCACCATCGAGTGGGAGTGAGCTCGGTCAGCCGTATCGCCGAGGCTTCTGCCGTCCGGCCATCGCCGCGGCAGCTGGCCTGGCAGCAGCTCGAGTTCTACGGCTTCATCCATTTCGGCATGAACACCATGACCGATCGGGAATGGGGCCTCGGGCACGAGGACCCGGCTCTGTTCGATCCGGCGCACCTCGATGCGGACCAGTGGGTGGAGAGCCTCGCCTCTGCCGGCATGCGCGGCCTGATCCTCACCTGCAAGCACCATGACGGGTTCTGCCTGTGGCCGAGCGCGGTGACCCGGCACTCGGTGGCGTCCAGCCCATGGCGAGGCGGTCGTGGTGACCTTGTCGCCGAGGTCTCGGCGGCCTGCGCGCGTCGCGGCATGAAGTTCGGCGTCTATCTCTCCCCATGGGACCGCACGGAGCCCGCCTACGGCACCGGGGTTGGCTACGACGACTTTTTCGTCGCGCAATTGCGGGAACTGCTCTCGGGTTATGGCCCGATCTTTTCGGTCTGGTTCGACGGCGCCAATGGCGAAGGCGCGGCCGGCAGGAAGCAATATTACGATTGGGACCGCTACTTTGCCGTGGTGCGAGAGTTGCAGCCCGACGCCGTGATCAGCGTCTGCGGCCCCGACGTGCGCTGGTGCGGCAACGAGGCCGGCCATACCCGGCCCGATGAGTGGAGCGTCGTTCCCGCTGCGCTGCTCGACGCCGAACGGACCGCCTCCAATTCGCAGCAGGTCGACGACGGCAAGTTCTCCCGCATGGTGCGCTCGGACGAACAGGACCTGGGGAGCCGGGCAACCATCACCGCCTCGAGCGATCGGCTCGTCTGGTATCCCGCAGAGGTGAACACTTCGATCCGGCCGGGCTGGTTCCACCACGCCAAGGAAGATGCCGAGGTCCGCTCCGCCGACGAACTGTTCGACATCTACTGTGCGTCAGTGGGGGGCAACGCGACGTTCCTGCTCAACGTGCCGCCCGACCGCGCCGGCTTGGTGTCCGCGCCGGATCGGCTTGTCTTGTCACAGCTGGGAAAGCGCATCGCCGAGCTTTATGGCGCCGATATCGCCGCAACCGCCGATCTGTCGCCTGCCGGTGCGCTGGACCAGGAAGGCGCCTGGATCATCGACGCCAATGGCGGCAGCCTCGTTCTGTCGTGGCCGGAAACGAGGCGGGTCGGTGCCGTGATCGTCGAGGAAGACATTGCGCTGGGCCAGCAGGTCGAACAGCTGACGGTGGAAGCCCAGGCCGCCGATGGTCGGTGGCTTGCGCTGGCGGAATGCGCCTCGGTGGGCTATCGCCGCATCCTCCATTTCTCGCCGGTGGAGACGACAGCCGTCAGGCTGTCGGTCACTGCTGCTCGCGGTCGGGCGCGGCTGAGCAACCGGGTCATCAGCGCCGGGGTGGTCGGGTGATGATCTGATGAAGCAGGATCGCCCGAATGGTGTTTCGGCCGGCATGGTACGCCTCGGCTACCTCGTCGCCGGCTTCGTCCTGCTGGCGCTCGGCATTATCGGCGCGTTCCTGCCGCTGATGCCGACGACCATCTTCGTCATTCTCGCGGCCGGCTGCTTTGCCCGCTCCAATCGCCGCATCGAAGACTGGCTGCTCAATCACAAGAGCTTCGGCCCCACCATCAAGGCCTGGCGCGCCGAAGGCGCGATCTCGCGGCGTGGCAAGACGCTGGCCACGGCCGGCATGGTGCTGGGCTACGTGCTGTTCCTGATCGGCGCCCGCCCGGACCTGCCGCTCGCGCTGTTCGTCCTTGCGGTCTTCGGCGCCTGCGCCTGGTACGTCCTGTCGCGACCGAATCCGTCGCAATGACTGAGGGCGACCGACGTTTCACAGAGGGCGGCCGGCGTTTCGACGTCAGGCGCCTGGGAGAGTTGGCGGGAGCCGCAGACTGGCTCGGCGCCCGTCAGTCGTCGAGTTCAGCGACATCGGCCAGCCGGACGAAGCGATAGCCGCGGGACAGCAGGTCCTCGACGCCGAGCGCCACGCCGGCTCCGGCCGCCCGCCTGGGTTGGTTGATATGGGCGATGATCACGTCGCCGTCCTGCGCTCTGCCGATCCGGGCTGCGGCCACTGACGCCGAGACGCTGGCGCCGAGGTCGGCGTTGAGCGAGAAGCCGGCGGTGCGATAGCCCAGCTTGTGGATCAGTTTGAGCGCATCCTGGCTGTAGAGCGCGGTGGCGCCGCGGTACCAACGCGGCGCCGGGCCGCCGGCCTTGCCGATGCTCAGCGCGCCGCCCTCGATCTCCGCCGCCACCGCCGCCGCGGTGCCGGCAGGGGTGATGCCATAGGGCTTCTGCGTGCCGATAACCGCCGGCACATGGTTCAGGCCGTGGTCCTCGAGCTCGAACAGGTCGGGATGCTGGAGCAACAGCTGCACCGTCTCCGGGTTGCGCCGCAGCCAGCGACCGGTGACGAAGATCGTCGCCGGGATCGCCCTGGCCACCAGCACGTCGAGGATGCGGTGGTCGATCGCGCCCGAGCAGGCGTCCAGCGTCAACGCCACCTGTGGCGACTGGGGCCCGCCGGGAGTGATGTGGAGGCGCGGCTCGACCAGGGTATCGGCCTGGGCGGGCAGGCTCGACAGCGCAACGGCAAAGACTGCAAGGCGCAGGGCTCGGTACAGCAAGGAGGTCCCCCATGGATGCCGGCCATCATAGCCGACCTCTATGGCGCGAGTTAGAGCGCCTCGGGAAAAGCCGCAGACTTTTGAAGGGCCCCCTAGGCCTTCACCCGGATGCTGACATTGCCGCTGCCGTGCTGCAGCACCAGGTTGTAGAGCCGCCGCGCGTTCTCGGGCGACAGACGAATGCAGCCATGCGAGGCGACGCCGCCGAGGCGTTTGGTGTCATAGGTGCCGTGGATGGCGTAACCACCGCGAAAGAAGATCGAGTAGGGCATCGGCGCCCAGTCGTATTTCCTGGAATAGTACTCGGTGTACATCCGCTGCACGCCATAGGTGCCCTTGGGCGTGGCATATCCCTTGCGGCCGGTCGAAACATCGAAGCTGTATTTCGGCGCACCGCCCACCGATACGCGCATGTGCTGGTCGGAGAGGTCGATGACGATGGAAACGTTGGCTGCGGCGGCGGGCGTTGCAATGGCGAAGAACGCGAGAAGAAGTAAAACGCGACTGAACATCTTCAATGACTCGTACTGGCGCTGGCGAAAGCTTGGCGCAAGGCCGTTGCGCAGAGATTAATTTGGTCGCTGGCATCTGCTCCCTCACGCGCTCGTTACCCCACGGCGAGCTCGCCTCGTCCGCCCACGGCGAGCGCAGCTCGTCCGCCCGGCGAGCCTGGCTCATCCGTGCAGCGAGCGTTTCGCCTGCCTCGAGAGCTGCGTGTGTACGGGTTTGCATTCGCGCGGTCCCATCACTATGGTGCGGCCGAATTCGACCCCGTTTCACTTGAGCTTCATGTCCAACGAAAACATCATCCGCGAGATCGACGAGGAACTGCGCAGCGACCGCGCGCGCAACCTGTGGCGCCAGTTCGGCCCCTATGTCATCGGCGCGGCCGTCGCCATCGTTCTGCTCGTGGCGGCGAAAGAGGGCTGGGACTGGTGGCAGAACTCCAACTCGGCGCAGTCGTCGGATCAGTTCTATGCCGCCTTGCAGCTGGCTGACGGCACCGATGCCGACGCCGCCAAGAAGGCGCTCGATGAGGTGATTGCCGCCAATCACGCCGGCTACCCCACGTTGGCGCGCTTCCGCGAAGCCGCGCTGCTGGCTTCCCAGGGCAAGACCGCCGAAGCCGTAGCCGCCTATGACGCGCTGTCGACCGGCCAGCCCAACGCGCACCTGCGCGAACTGGCGCTTGTCCTGGCCGCCAACCTCCTGGTCGATGGTGGCGATGTCGCCCAGGTCGAGCAGCGTGTCGGTGGTCTCGTCGGCCCCACCAGCGCCATGCGCAATGCGGCGCGCGAAGCCATTGGCCTCGTGAAGTACAAGGCCGGCGATCTCGCCGGCGCCCGCCAGAGCTTCGAGGATGCGGCCAACGATGCGCAGGCCAGCCAGGAACTGCGCACCCGCATCAACATCTACCTCGCCCAGCTGACGGCCGAAGGCGTCGCTGCGCCGGCAGCCGAGGCTGCGGCCGCAACCCCCGCCGTCGTCGATCCCGCCACGGCGGCTCCGGCCGAGACGTCGGTCGGCGATGCTCCGGCACTCGACACCGCTCCGGCGGCTGAAGCTCCGGCCATGGAAGCGCCCGCCATGCAGGCGCCTGCGATGCAAGCGGCTCCGGCGATGGAGGCCGCTCCGGCGCCCGCCACCGACGCTCCCGCAACGACCGACGCACCTGCCGCGCCCGCGAACTGAGTTCGCGGCTCCGGCCTTGATTTCGCCGCGCCTTTGAACAGGGGGAGGTCTCGCGACCTCTTCCTGAAGCGCTCTAAGTACTGGGGTCTCGATTGACCGTTACCGTCGCCATTGTCGGCCGTCCGAATGTCGGCAAGTCGACGCTGTTCAACCGGCTCGTCGGCCGCCGGATCGCCCTCGTCGATGATACGCCGGGCGTGACGCGCGACCGCCGCGAGGCCGAGGGCCGTATCGGTGACCTGCGCTTCAAGGTGCTCGACACCGCCGGCTACGAGGACAAGACCGACGGCTCGCTCGAAGACCGGATGCGTCAGCAGACCGAGATCGCCATTCGCGATGCCGACGTCATCCTGTTCATGATCGACGCCAAGGCCGGTGTCACGCCGCTGGACGAGCGCTTTGCCCAGGTGCTGCGCCGCGCCGGCAAGGATGTGCACCTGATCGGCAACAAGGCCGAGGGCAAGTCGGCCGAGCCGGGGCTGCTGGAAGCCTACAATCTCGGCTTCGGTGAGCCCGTAGCGCTTTCCGCCGAGCATGGGCAGGGCCTGGCCGACCTCCACGCGATCGTCTCGAAAGCCGTCGATGCCGCTGCCGAGAAGGCCCAGGCCGAAGCGCCATCGCTGGATGTGATGCCCGAGGTCGATGTCGACCTGCCCGAGGATGACGGCTCGACCGAAGATGGTCCGGTCAAGCGCTGGGATCCCAAGCGTCACCTCAATGTCGCGATCATCGGTCGCCCCAATGCCGGCAAGTCCACGCTGATCAATCGCATGGTCGGCGAGGAGCGCCTGCTGACCGGCCCGGAAGCCGGGATTACCCGCGACTCCATCCTCGTGCCCTGGGAGTATGAGGGGCGGACCATCAACCTCGTCGATACCGCCGGCATGCGCCGCAAGGCGCGCATCGAACAAAAGCTCGAGAAACTGGCAGTCAGCGATTCCCTGCGCTCGATCCAGTATGCCGAAGTCGTCGTGCTGCTGCTCGATGCGCAGATCCCGTTCGAAAAGCAGGACCTGACGCTCGCCGACCTGGTGGAGCGCGAGGGCAGGGCGATGGTCATCGCCGTCAACAAGTGGGACACCATCGAGGACAAGAACGCCAAGCTCGCCGAATTGCGCGAGCAGTGCGAGCGGTATCTGCCGCAGCTCAAGGGCATCCCGCTGGTTACCATCTCGGGTCTGCAGGGCCGCAATATCGACAAGCTGATGCAGGCGATCTTCGCCATCGAGCGCAAGTGGAACAGCCACGTCTCGACGGCTCGGCTCAACCGCTGGCTCAGCGGCATGACCGAGAGCCATCCACCGCCGGCCGTGTCGGGACGCCGCCTGAAACTGCGCTACATGACGCAGGCCAAGATCCGGCCGCCGAGCTTCATCCTGTTCGCCTCGCGGCCCGAAGTGCTGCCCAACACCTACCAGCGCTACCTGATCAACGGGCTGCGCGATGCCTTCGACATGCCCGGCACGCCGATCCGGCTGTGGGTGCGTGGCGGCAAGAACCCGTTCGACAAGAGCGAGAAGTAATCGGCGGCGGTCACTGTGACAGCGGCCGCCACCGCCAACTCTCCTAGATCCACTGCGGGACTGCACTGGCATAGCGTGCGCCAAAGCCGCCGTCGGGGAGGATTTCCCTGATCCGCGCGAGATCTTCGGCGCTCAGCGCCAAGTCGGCGCTGGCGACATTCTCCTCGAGCCGCCCGATCTGGCGCGTGCCCGGGATCGGCACAATGTCGTCGCCCTGCGCCAGCAACCAGGCGAGCGCAAGCTGGGAGACCGTCGCACCCTTGCTGGCCGCGAGGTCGGTCAGTTGCCGCACCGCCGCAACGTTCTTCTCGTAGTTCCCGGGCTGCCAGCGCGGGTCGTGCCGGCGCATGTCGCTCTCCTCGTACTCGGCGGCTGGCTTGACTGCGCCGGTAAGGAAGCCGCGGCCGAGCGGCGAGTAGGGAACAAAGCCGATCCCTAGTTCGCGGATCGTAGGCAGCAAGGCTTCCACGTCGCGCTCGAACACCGAGTATTCGGTCTGCAGCATGGTTACGGGCTGCACCGCATGCGCTTTGCGGATCGTTTGCGGGCCCGCCTCGCTCAGCCCGAAATACTTGACCTTGCCCTCCCCAATCAGGTCGCGAACCGTCCCGGCGACATCTTCGATCGGCACGTTCGGATCGACGCGGTGCTGGTACAGCACGTCGATGACCTCGACGCCGAGGTTGCGCAGACTGTTCTCGGCGACTTCGCGAATGTGTTCGGGCCGGCTGTCGGTGCCGTAGGAGCGGGTGAAGCCGAACTTGGTGGCGATCACCACGTCGTCGCGGTATCCCTTGACTGCGCGCCCGATGAACTTCTCGTTCTCGCCCCATCCGTAGAGCTCGGCCGTATCGAAAAAGGTTACGCCAAGCTCGTGGGCGCGGCGGATCGTTTCCAGCCCGGCGGTTTCGTCGGCGGCGCCGTAGGCGAGGTGGAAGCCCATGGCGCCGTAACCGATGGCGGAGACTTCGGGGCCGTTGGTGCCCAAGGTGCGTTTTTGCATGCTGCAGTTCCTCTCGTGGTGGCAGGCTCGGAATGTAGGGTTCCGCGGCGCCGGGCCGATGCCCGATGGTCCCGAATGATTGCCTGATCCTGCTGGGTGCTTGATCTTTCCGGGCAATCGGCGTCGGGTAGCCGCATGATCGAGCTTGCTGAACTGCGCACCGCTGCCCTCAGGCACGCCGGCACCACCCATCCCGCGTTGCCGAGGCTGCGCATCTACCGACTCGACCAGCCGACCGAACCGGCGGCGCTGGTCTACGATCCGGTGGTTTGCCTGGTCTTGCAGGGCGCCAAGCGCACCTTCATCGGCACTCGGGTGCTCGAATACGGCGCCGGGGACTGCATCATCGTCGCCGCTGAACTCACGGCTATGGGCCAGATCAGCGAGGCGTCGCCGGCGGAGCCGTACCTTGCGGTCAACCTCAACCTCGACGCTGCGGTGATCTCCTCGCTGCTGCTCGACATGCGCGGGATGCAAGAGCAGACCGCCGCCTCGGGCTTCGGCGTCAGCCAGGCCAGTCCAGCATTGCTCGATACCTGGCGGCGCCTCGTGGACCTGCTCGATCGGCCCGAGGAGATCCGGGTCATGGGGCCTAACCTCGAACACGAGCTGATGTTCCGCCTTCTGACCGGGCCGCAGGGCGCGCTGCTCCGGCAGATCGCCGGTTCCGACTCGCGCCTGTCTCACATCCGCCGGTCGATGGCCTGGGTGCGTCAGCATTTCGCCGAGCATCTGAGCGTCGAGGCCATGGCGACGGTCGCCGGCATGAGCGTTTCGGTGTTTCACCGCCGCTTCAAGGCGGTGACTGGGCTCAGCCCATTGCAATACCAGAAGCATATCCGGCTGCACGAGGCGCGCCGGCGTCTCGTCATCGAGCACGCCGAAGCCGGCACGGTGGGCTACGCCGTCGGGTACGAAAGCGCCTCGCAGTTCAGCCGGGAGTACAAGCGGTTGTTCGGCGCACCGCCCCGCCGCGACGCCGACTCCCTGCAGACGATCGTCGATGCCAGTCCGTGACCGCGGGTCAATCGCGAGTCGGCGCAACAGAACATCGCATTGCGCCCTCACGCACTGTCGCTATACTCCGCGCCTCTTAAGCGACCCGATGCTGAGTGCGGGGCCGCAACCTTGAAACGACATTGTTCCTCGAAATCCTGATTGTCGCCGTCCTGACACTGGTCAACGGCCTGCTTGCAATGAGCGAACTGGCGGTGGTCTCGTCCCGCCCTGCGCGCCTCAAAGTTCTCGCCGCTGAAGGCAAGCGCGGCGCCTCCGTCGCACTGAAACTCCAGGAAGATCCTGGCAAGTTCCTCTCCTCGGTGCAGATCGGCATTACCCTCGTCGGCGTCCTCTCGGGCGCCTTTTCGGGCGCCACGCTCGGTGAACGGCTGGGCGCGACGCTGGCCGGCGCCGGCATCAATCCATCGGTTGCCGCGCCGCTCGGCGTCGGCATCGTCGTCATCATCATCACCTATCTGTCACTGATAATCGGCGAACTGGTGCCCAAGCAGGTCGCCCTGCGCGATTCGGAAGGCGTTGCGGCCCGCGTTGCGCCCGCCATGGCGTTCATCGCGTCGATCGCCGCGCCGCTGGTCTGGTTCCTGGATATTTCCGGCAAACTGGTGCTGCGCCTGCTCGGTCAGAGCGGTGAGGCCGATGAACGGGTGACCGATGAAGAGGTGAAGACCCTCATCGCCGAGGCCGAGCACGCCGGCGTGCTCGAGACCGAGGAACGCCACATGATCTCGGGTGTCATGCGCCTTGCCGATCGCTCGGCGCGTGGCCTGATGACGCCGCGCCTCGATGTCGAGCTCCTCGATCTGAGCGAGACGCATGAGGAAATGATCGAAAAGCTTCGTGCCACCCGTCACTCGGTGCTGCCGGTGCAGGACGGCGCCGTGGACTCGATCGTCGGCGTGATCGTCCGCAAGGATCTGGTCGAGAACGTGCTCTCCGCCACGCCGCTCGACATGCGCACGCTGGTCAAGCAGGCGCCCGTGGTGATGGATCGCTCCAGCGCTCTCGACGTCCTGAAGGCCATCCGCGGCTCGTTGGTGCACATGGCGCTGGTCTTTGACGAGTACGGTCATTTCGAAGGTATCGTCACCCCGGGCGACATCCTCGAGGCGATCACCGGCGCTTTCCAGGAAGAAGAGGGCGACGAGAAGGCCTATGTCACCCGCGAGGACGGCTCGTTCCTCGTCTCGGGCTGGATGCAGGTCGACGAGTTCCAGGCGCATCTGGGCGTTCCTGTGCCCAAGGACGCCAAGTTCGAGACCGTCGCCGGCTTCGTGCTGGCCGAGCTCAACCACCTGCCGGCGGTGGGCGAGACTTTCGAGCGCGGCCATTGGCGTTTCGAAGTGCTCGACCTCGACGGCCGCCGCATCGACAAGATCATGGTGACGCGGCTGAACTAGCCGCTTCCCTGGCAGTCCCGCGAAAGCGGGAACCTCCGCTCAGGGGGCACACGGCCGAAGGCTGATCTCCGTTTTCTCGGTATCCGGGGAGACGGGCGCTTACAGCGGCCGCAGCTCCGACTTTTCCCAGTCGAACAGCATGCGGTTCTCGGTGAACTCGGGCGCGATCATATCGATCAGCTTGGGGGCCAGCACCGCGGGACGGGGCAGGGTGTCGGGGTTTTCACCCGGCATCGCCTTGGCCCGCATCGCGGTGCGCACGGCGCCCGGGTAGAATGCATTGACCCGCACCGGCGTGATGCCGCCGACTTCGGCCGCATAGCTCTTGGCCAATGCTTCGACGGCAGCCTTGCTGGCCGCATGCGGGCCCCAGTTGGGGCGCGCCGAATGCGCCGACGACGAGGAGACGAAGACCACGCGGCCCGCCGCCGATTGGCGCAGCAGCAGGTCGAGGGAGCGGACCAACCGGTAATTTGCGGTGACGTTGAGGCCCATCAGCTTGTCGAACTCCTTGGGCTCGACATGCGCCAGCGGCCGCAACTCGCTCAGCATCGCCGCGTTGGCCACGAACCCGTCGAGATGCCCCCAGCGCTCGAAGATCGCCAGCCCCAGCCGGTCGATGGCGTCGAACTCCAGCAGGTCCATCGGCACCAGCGTGGCGCTGCTGCCGGCTTTCTGGATTTCATCGTCGAGCTCCTCGAGCCCGCCAATGGTGCGCGCCACCGCAATCACATGCGCCCCGCGTCGTCCCGCCTCGAGCGCCGCTTGGTAGCCGATGCCGCGCGATGCGCCGGTAACGAGGACGATCTTGCCGGCGAGGGAGGTTGTCATGCGTGAGGTTCCGTTGAAAACGCTGGCTGCTTCTACCCACGGCGTCACTCCCGCGAAAGCGGGAATCTCCGTTGGCGATGCGGCGGAAGGTCCATGGGCGCGACTACAAACCCGGCGTCATCCCGTCGCGCGCCCGGAATCCATTCCGTTCGCACCAGCTGTGATGATGACATCGAGTGGCTGCGCGCCGGCGTGACAGGCCGGCGCCCGGTCAGCTCGCTTCCTTCATCAGCGACAGCGTCTTGGGATCGTTCTTGCCGCGGCCATTTAGGTCGGTGAGCTTGGTCGGGTAGTCGCCGGTGAAGTGATGGTCGGTGAATTGCGGGCTCAGCGGATTGCGCTTCACCCCGCCGACCGCGTCGTAGAGCCCGTCGATCGAGAGGAACGCCAGGGAATCCGCACCGATGAAGCGGCACATCGATTCGAGGTCGGGGTGCTGGTTGGCGATGAGGTTCTCCGGATCCGGCGTGTCGATGCCGTAATAGTCGGAGTGAAAGATCATCGGCGAGGCGACGCGGATATGCACCTCGCTGGCGCCGGCATCGCGGATCATCTGCACGATCTTGACCGAAGTGGTGCCGCGCACGATCGAATCGTCGATCAGCACGACACGCTTGCCTTCGATCTCGGCCCGGTTGGCCGAGTGCTTGAGCTTGACGCCGAAGGCCCGGATTGACTGGGTCGGCTCGATGAAGGTGCGCCCGACATAGTGGTTGCGGATGATGCCCAGCTCGAACGGGATGCCGCTCGCCTGGGCGTAGCCGATCGCCGCGGGCGTGCCGCCATCGGGCACCGGCACCACGACATCGGCCTCGACCGGCGCTTCCCTGGCGAGGTTGATGCCCATGCGCTTGCGCGCCGAATAAACCGGGCGGCCGGCGACGATCGAGTCCGGACGGGCGAAATACACATACTCGAACAGGCAGATGCGCTCGGGCCGCGGCGCGAACGGCTTCACCGAGTCGATGGTGATGCTGCCGTCGGGCTGCGTTTCGCAGATCACCACTTCGCCGTTCTCGACATCGCGCACGAACTTGGCGCCGATGATGTCGAGCGCGCAGGTTTCCGACGCAAAGATCGGCTTGCCGTCGAGATCGCCCAGCACCAGCGGACGGATGCCGTTGGCATCGCGGGCCCCGATCAGCTTGGTGCGGGTCATCGCCACCAGCGCGAAAGCGCCCTCGAGATGCATCAGCGCATCGATGAAGCGATCGGAGGAGGCGACCTTTTTCGAGCGGGCGATGAGATGCAGCACCACCTCGGTATCCGAGGTCGACTGGCAGATCGCGCCCTGCGAGATCAGTTGCTTTCTCAGCGTCAGCCCGTTGGTGAAGTTGCCGTTATGGGCAATGGCGATGCCGCCCACTTCCAGCTCGGCGAACAGCGGCTGCACGTTGCGCAGGATCGTCTCGCCGGTGGTCGAGTAGCGCACATGGCCCATGGCGAGATGCCCGGGCAGCCGCCCGACGGTGGCCGGGTCGGTAAAGTGGTCGCCGACCAGGCCGAGCTGGCGTTCGGAATGGAACTGCTTGCCGTCGAAGCTGACGATACCGGCCGCTTCCTGGCCGCGATGCTGCAGCGCATGCAGCCCGAGCGCCGTGAGGGTTGCCGCCTCGGGGTGGCCGAGGATGCCGAAGACGCCGCACTCTTCGCGCAGTGTATCATGGTCCCACTCCGCGATCGGCTTGGCGTTTTGGGTCATGCGGGCACCTTTGGTTTCAGAACGGTCCAAAGAAGACGGGACCGCAGATGCGGCCCCGGTCACGAATATGCAATGCGCTCACCCGAATTTCATCAGGTTCTGGCGGCTGCTCCGTCGGTCGGCGGCTCCAGCGGCGCATCATTCTCCAGCTGATCGGTGCCCTCGTCGTTGGGCACGTCGGCATCCGGCGCGGGCACGTCGTCAGGCGAGGCATCCTCGCCCGTGCCGCCGGCACCGCGATGCAGCAGATCGGTAACCTGCTTTTCGAGATCGGGGGGCAGCAACGCAATCAGGCTGTCGCCGAAATTTCTCAGGATCGGCAGCGAACGCGACTCGGCGGCCCAGGACGGCAGGTTCGCCGGCATCAGCCACAGCCCGAACACCACCACGATCACTGCGATCAGCACGCCGCGGGCGACGCCGAAGATGAAACCGAGCGTGCGGTCGAGCGGCCCGATGCGGCTGTCGACCACGAAATCGGCGATCCGCATGGTGATCAGGTGCAGGATGATCAGCGCCACGATGAAGGTGCCCAGCACCGTCACGATGTCTGCCACGATCGGCTCGGCAATGTAGCCGCGCGCGATTTCCTTGTGGTTGAAATAGGCATAGGCGGCGATCGCCGCGGAGCCGGCCCAGGTCGCTAACGACAGGATTTCACGCGTGAATCCACGTGCCGTAGCCAGAATCGCCGAGATCAGGACGAGAACGCCGATGCCGACGTCGAATGCAGTCAACATTGTAGAAAATCCGCCCCTGGGGACCTGCTTCAAGGTCCCGTGTAACCATTAATCGTGGCAAAGCCAAGCACGTAGGAAGGGGCGCATGGCCGATGTTCACGGAAAGCAGGAAGCGTGGCCAAAGCGCTACTCCGCCGCCTGCCGCTGACCGCGGGCCGCGATGCGTCCGATGAGCTCTGCGAGCTCGGCATACTCGCCCACCGCAATGCCGTTGGGCACGTCGCCCTTGCCCAGCCGGCCGGTTACCGCCCCTTGGAAACCGAGCTTCTGCGCCTCGCGCAGGCGCTGTGCCGCATGGGCCACCGGCCGTACTCCGCCAGCCAGCGAGATCTCGCCGAAATAGACGTTGGATGAGGGGAGCGGCGAGCCGGTCAGCGACGAGATCAGCGCCGCCGCCACGGCTAGGTCGGCCGCCGGCTCGTTGATCTTCAGCCCGCCCGCGACATTGAGGTAGATATCGTTGGCGCCGATCCGCACCCCGCAGCGCGTTTCCAGCACCGCCAGCACCATCGACAGCCGCGACGAATCCCAGCCGATCACCGCGCGCCGCGGCGTGCCCAGCGGCGAGGGCGAGACCAGCGCCTGTACTTCGCACAGCATCGGGCGCGTGCCTTCCATGCCGGCGAACACCGCGGAGCCCGCGGCGTCCTTGTCGCGCTGGTCGAGGAACAACGCCGATGGATTGGCCACCTCGCGCAGGCCAAGCGTCGACATCTCGAACACGCCGATCTCGTCGGTGGCGCCGTAGCGGTTCTTCACCCCGCGCAGGATGCGGAACGTATGGCTGGCGTCGCCTTCGAAATACAGCACCGCATCGACCAGGTGTTCCACCACCCGGGGGCCGGCGATCTGCCCGTCCTTGGTGACGTGTCCGACCAGCACCACCGCCGCGCCGGATTTCTTGGCGAAACGGGTCAGGGCCTGGGCCGAGGTGCGCACCTGCGTGACGGTACCTGGAGCGCTCTCGACCCGGTCGGTCCACAGCGTCTGGATCGAATCGATGATCACCAGGTCAGGCGGCGGCCCGTTCTGCAGCGTCGCGAGGATGATTTCGACATTGGTTTCCGAGGCCAGCAGCACGGCGCGGTCGCCCAGCCCCAGCCGTTGCGCCCGCAGCCTGATCTGCGCCACCGCCTCTTCGCCCGAGACATAGACGATGCGGCGCCCGCGTTCGGCCAGCGCCGCGGCCGCCTGCAGCAGCAGCGTGGATTTGCCGATGCCCGGATCTCCGCCGATCAGCACCGCAGAGCCCATGACGAAGCCGCCGCCGGTCACCCGGTCGAGCTCCCCGATCCCGGTCTCCACCCGCGCCGCGGTCTCGGTTTCACCAGCCAGCGGCAGCAGTTCGATCGGCCGGCCCCCGGCGATCGCCGATTTCGGCCCGGCCCCGACGCCCGAATCGACGATTTCCTCGACGATGGTGTTCCACTCGCCGCACGCCTCGCATCGCCCCTGCCACTTGGTGGTCAGAGCGCCGCAGGCCTGGCAGACATAAGAGGTTTTGGTACGCGCCATGAAGATGCCCCTGGGAGTCGACGAGAGGTAGCCGACTATAAGAGCAAAGACAAGAACGAAGAGTGAACGTGCTGCGGGGCGGCCAGCCGACTACCGTCGTGGCCACTCCCCGATCACCTCATATCGTCCCTGCCCATAAAAGCTCCGCACCAGTGCGAACCCATCCACCCGCAGCGTCGGCGGCCGCTCCAGCACCAGTTCGGGTGCATTCACCCGATCGTAGCAGAGCGTCAGGTGGAACGCCTCGCTGGGCGCCGAGCGCACTTCGAAGCCGCGCTCCAGCATGCCCCAGCGCAACAGGCGCGCCAGTTCCACCAGCGGTGTGTCCGAACCGGGGCGCAGCACCAGCGGTGGCGAGCCGACCTTGCGACGGAAGCTGGCAAGCCGGGTGAAGGCGACGTCGAACGGCTGGAAGCCGATGGCGTCGCCGGCGGCCATTGCGACCGCCAGGTCGCTGCCGCTCAACTCCTGGTAGAAGCCGACGCCGACCAGCGAGATGTGAAGCGTCGTCGCCGGCAGCAGTGCCGCGGTGATCCCGTTGAGGCGCCGCTGCTCGTCGACGATCTGCTGCAATACGGGCCGGATCGCGCCGCCCACCAGCACGGCGAAGAACACCGGGTCGCGGCCCTGTCGCGGCGGCACCCTGATGGACTTGAGCGGCCGCGTGTCCTCAGCGAACATCGACAGCTGTGGCAGGTCGGTCATCTCATCGGTCCTCCGTTTCAGGGACGGCTAAGGAACCAGTGAGGCTGAGCGGCAGTCAAGAACAAAAAGAGAACAAATTGCGTGAAAGCCGCGCGCTCGACCTTCGCCCAACTTGCCTCCGGCGCCGGGCATTGCCAAGCTCATCGTCTCGCGACTCCGAACGGCCCGACCAGCGGCCGGCACAAGCTCACATAGGGAAGAGATGACCAAGATCACCGGGATCGAGACGATCCGCACGCGCGCCGACGGCACCTGGCTGTTCGTCAAGGTTCTGACCGACCAGCCGGGCCTCTACGGCATCGGCTCGGCCTCCGATCACTATCGCGCCAAGGTGGTGCAGGCAGCGATCGAGAACGTCACGCCGCTGCTGATCGGTCGCGACGTCAGCCGCATCGAGGATATCTGGCAGTCCGTCTACACCCAGAGCTACTGGCGCAACGAAGCCATCGGCAACACCGCGCAGGCCGGCATCGACATGGCGCTCTGGGACATCAAGGGCAAGGAGGCCGGCATGCCGGTCTACCAGCTGCTCGGCGGCAAGACCCGCAGCGCCGTCGCCGCCTATGCCCATGCCCAGGGCAACTCGCTCACCGAGCTCGAGGACGATGTGCGGCGCTACTGGGAGGAGGGCTATACCGTCATCCGCTGCCAGCTCGGCAATTACGGCGGCGGCGGCTTCCTCGACCGCGCCAATGCCCGCGGCCCCAAAGGTCACTGGCCGCAGGACAAGGCCTTCGACGACGATGCCTACCTGCAGGCCATCCCCGAGATGTTCGCGCACCTGCGCGACAAACTCGGCTGGGGGCCGAAATTCACCCACGACGTGCACGAGCACCTCGCGCCCACCAATGCAGTGCAACTGGCCAAGCTCCTCGAACCCTACCGGCTGTACTTCCTCGAGGATCTGCTCTCTCCCGAGCAGGTCGGCTGGTACCGCCAGGTACGCCAGCAATGCGCCACGCCGCAGGCGATGGGCGAGCTGTTCGTCAACCCGCACGAATACCTGCCGCTGATCACCGAGCGGCTGATCGATTTCGTTCGCGTCCGCATCTCGAAGGGCGGCGGCATCACCCAGGCGCGCAAGATCGCGACGCTGTGCGAATGGTTCGGCGTGCAGACCGCCTGGCAGGAAGGTGGCGACAACGACCCCGTCAACCAGATGGCCGCCATGCATGTCGATCTCGCTTCGACCGCGTTCGGCATCCAGGAAGAGAACCACTTCAAGCCCGAGGAATATGAGCTGTTCCCCGGCCATGCCACCCTTGAAGGCGGTTATCTCTACGGCAACGAGCAGCCCGGCCTCGGCATCGATATCGATGTGAAGAAGGCCGAAGCGCTGCTCGACCCGGACAAGGCCGCCAAGTCGCACTACATGGCCGAGGATCGCCGCCGCGACGGCGGTATCGTGCGCCCATGATCGGCGAGGGGAGGGCGGTTAAGACCGTCCTCCTCCATTGCTCGCCTGGCCGACGGCCGCGGCCGCGCTGCTAGGCATAGGCCACCCAGCCGCGGAAGCTCAGCCCGGCATAGAACAGGCTGACACCCGAAAATCCTGCTTCGCGCAGCATCGCTTCCTCGTCCTCCGGGGCGAGGATGGAAAGCCGGGTGCCGATCGCCTCGCGCGAACTCTGCAGCTGCGCCGGGTCGACCCCGTCGGGCGCGCCGAACGCCACGTGCCGCGCGATCCACATTGAGCGCTCCGGCTCGGTCTGGGCGAAGCTGATATGGGCCAGCACCAATGGCGCCCCCGGCTTCAGCCGACGATGCAGCTGCCGCAGTGTTTCCAGCCGTTGCGCCCGTGCAATGAAATGGAATGTCAGGATCGATGTCGCCCCGTCGAACGGTCCTTCCGGCGCGTCGGCGATATAGCCCTCATGCAGTCGAATCCGATCGGCGTAAGGGGAGGTCATCTCCGCAGCCAGCCGCAGCATGTCCGCCGACGGATCGACGCCGTCGAACGACCAGCCGGGCTGCGCCTCGGCGAACGCCCTGAGCTCCAGCCCGCCACCCGCCCCGAGGACGAGCACCCGGCCATCGGCCGGAACCCGTTCGGCCAGCAGCATGCGCGCCATCCGGTGCAGGCCGTGGAAGCCGGGGACCTGCCGTGGCGGCCCGTCGGCATAGGAATGGACGGCAGAGCCGGAAAATGGAGGGGTCATGGGCTACCTGCGTTGTGCTCAGACGCCGCAGATGATCACCGGGCCCGGCAACGTCAAGGCGCCGCCGGCAGAAACACCAGCACGCCAAGGACCTTGAGCATTTCGCCGATTCAACCATAGGGCGAAATGCCCTAGTGTCGGCGCGATCGACGACCGGGGAGACGGACCATCGCAAGCGTCATCGACTGGCAGGCGGACCTCGCGCACCTGGCCGACGGCATCGTGACCCGTCACCGGCACCCATTCCATCTCATCACGCAGGCGGCGTTCGAGGCGAAGGTGGCCGAGCTTTCCCGTCGGCTGCCCGAGCTGTCCGACGACGCCGCACTCGTCAGTTTGCGCGGCATCGCCGCCAGTATCGGCGACGGCCATACCTTCGTCGTCGCACCGCCACGACCGAAACTTCCGGCCGAGTTCTGCTGGTTCGGCGAAGAGCTGACGGTCATTCGCGCCGCGGCGGCGCAGCGAGCCCTGATCGGCGCCCGCATAACGGCCATCGGCGACCATCCTGCGGCGGCGGTGCAGGGCCGCCTCCAAGGGCTCATCCCGCAGGGCGAAAACCAGGGATACATCCTGGCGCGGAGCGTCGAGCTGATGCGCGAGCCGCAGGTGCTGGCGGCCCTCGGGATCGCGCCTGTCTTCCATTGCGTCGATGCCGGCGGGCGCGAGTCGGTGACGACGCTCGCGGCAGATGAGGCGCCGTTGCTGACCGCCGAGGCCGCCCCGCTGTCGATGCAGCGAATGGCTGAACCGTTCTGGTTCTCGCGGCTTGCCGACCAGGATGCGGTCTATGTCCAGTTCCGTTCCTATGACGGGCTCGAGGCCAATGCCGGCCGGCTGTTCGAAACGCTGGCGCAGCGACCAGCCGACCGGCTCGTCGTCGATCTCAGGCAGAACGGCGGCGGCAACTTTCTCGCCGGGCGGCAATGGCTGCTGGTTCCCATCGAACTGTTGGGGCTGGTCGCCGGCCAGCTCTTCGTGCTGGTCGGTCGTCGCACTTTTTCGGCCAGCATGGTCAACGCCATCGATTTTCACCGTGAGACCGAAGCGATCCTGGTGGGCGAACCGATCGGCGCGCGCCCCCATGGCTACCAGGAGAATGGCTGGTTCACGCTGCCGGCCTCCGGACTGAGGGTTTCGGCGGCCACACGGCTCTACCGTTTTGGCGCCGAGCAGGACGTGACGTTCCAGCCGGACCAGCGGATCGACATGACACGTGCCGATTTCATTGCCGGTCGCGATCCGGTGCTGCAATGGGCACTCGGCGCGGCTGGGCCATGAAGCGACCTATGCGCCGGCCAGGTCGGGCATGCCGCTGAACACTTCGAGGATCACCCCGATATCGGGCGCGCTGTCGAGGTAGTGCACCTCGATGCCGGTGAAGCTGCCACTGAGGATCGAGCGGCCGCCCCGCGCCGCCTGGTTCGCCAGCGTCTGCCGGAAGTCGGGCGTCCGCACCGCGACATGGTGCACGCCGCCGACACCGCCGCGCTCGGCGAGGAACCGACCGAACATGTCGGCCTCGTCCTGCGGTTCGATCAATTCCCACATCACGCCGCCCACCATGGTCATGGCGATGCGCGATTTCCATTGCGCAGGCTGGCCGTCGACCAGCACGTTCTCGGCATTCTCTGGCCCGATCTCCATGAAGTCCCATGGCCCGATGCCATATTGCTCTTCATAGGCGCGCACTGCCGCCTCGAGATCAGGCACCACGATGCCCAGCTGCATGGTCTGGGTGAAAGTCGGCTGCTTCCGCGACATGACGTGCTCCTGTATTCAACGAAATTGTTGATCAACACGATTGTTGAATACGAGTGATCGCCGGCTGTCAAGACGTGGGTTGGCTCGATCGCGCTGCTGCCGTTAGGGTGCCCGTCTTTTCAAGACTGAGGAGTGCGGGCATGCGGTTCGAAGGGCAGGCGGTTTACGTCACCGGGGCAGGGCACGGCATCGGCCGGGCCACCGCATTGCGGCTTGCGGCTGAAGGCGCCGCGGTCGCCGTTTCCGATATCGACGGCCCGGCGGCCGAGGCAGTGGCCGCCGAGCTTGTCGCGATGGGCCACCGCGCCTTCGCAACCGTCTGCGATCTCACCAACCGTGCCGCGGTCGACGCCTCGATTGCCGATGCCGTCGGCCGTTTCGGCCAGCTCAACGTGCTCGTCAACACCGCCGGTGGCGATTGGGATGAGCCGGCACTGGGCGAGATCTCCGATGAGCTGTTCGAGCGCAAGCTGAACGTCAATCTCACCAGTGCGTTTCGCTGCGTTCGCGCCGCCCTGCCGGCCCTCATCGCCGCCGGGCCGGGCAGCAATGTCGTCAGCATCGGCTCGATCAATGGCGAATGGGCCTTTGGCGGCTACGCTTACTCGGCGGCGAAGGCCGGTCTCGAAATCCTCACCAAGAACTTCGCGGCCCGCTATGGCAGCCGCGGGGTACGGTTCAACCTGATCAGCCCCGGCACCATCCGCACCCGCAACTGGACGGTTCGCGAAGACGATGGCGGCAAGCGCGCCCGCAAATACCCGCTCGGCCGCATCGGCGAGCCCGAGGACATCGCCGCGGCGGTCGCCTTCCTCGCTTCAGCCGACGCCTCCTGGATCACCGGCATCAACCTGCCAGTCGAGGGCGGCATCATGACCGGCGGGCTGCATGACCTGATCATGGAGGGGTGAAGCGCGACCGCTCACCCCACGTCGTCCTCTGTCGCCTCGCGCTTGCGGCCGGTGATCATCGCCAGCGGCAGGTTCTCGCGGTGGCGGAGGCTGGCGATCAGCACGCCGCCCAGGTGCAGGGCCACCAGCACCAGGATCTGCCGCGCCAGCGCCGCATGCAGCACCTCGATCCATTCGGCGCCCCAGAACGCGTCGGTGGTCTGCAGCCAGCCGACCGTCACCTGCGCGGCAACGGTCGCGATCAGCGCCACCACCATGGCGCCGCCGGCCGGGTTGTGCCCGATATGCCGCCGCTCGGCGCCGCGCGTGATGTCGCGCAGATAGCCCAACGTCGCCCTGGGCCCGCGCACGAAGCTCAGGAACCGCGCATGCCCCGGGCCGAACAGCCCCCAGCCGACCCGGACGACGATCAGCGCCCCGGCAACGTATCCCGCCAGCTGGTGCAGCCCCTTGGGATGCCCCGATGTCAGCCACGCCGCAGCGATGCTGGCGGCCAGCCCCCAGTGCAGGACCCGCACCAGCGGGTCCCACACCAGGATCTTGCCTCTTGGCTCAATCGGCTTCGACATCGAGCATCTTCAGCGTTTCGGGGTCGAACAGGTTCTCCATCCGGGTGCCGTCGGCCTTGCTCGCGTAGACCTCGTAGCAGCCCTTGTCGTCCTTGATCTGCTTGACGGCCCAGCCATCCTTTTCGAGCTGCGCCTTCAGCGCATCCTTGGGTTGAGCCTTTGCGGCGGCAACGTTGCACACGTCGGCAGCGAAGGCCGGCGTGACCAGCGTTGCGGCGACGAGCGCCAGGGCGAGCATCTTCTTCATCGGGATTTCCCTTTCGTGGCACCGGCCTGTCGCCGGCGGCACCGGTTTGGCTGAGCTCGCTTACGCCGTGCTGACGGCTTGCCCGGTCCCGCGTAAGGTTCGTGTCAGGATCGCGTGGCATGCGGGGCCCGTGTTCGGAGATCTGCGATGCGGCTGCTGCTGGTGGAGGACGATGACATGCTCGGCCAGGCGGTCCGCGATCATCTGGTCGCCAATGGCCATGCGACCGACTGGGTCCGTCGGCTCGACGCAGCCGAGGCCGCCCGCTTCGCCATGCCCTACGATGTGCTCCTGCTCGATCTGAACCTGCCCGACGGGCGCGGGCTCGAGTTCCTGCGGGCGCTGCGACGCCAGGGCGACACCACGCCGGTGATCATCACCACGGCGATGGACCAGCTGAGCATGCGCATCGATGGGCTGAACGCCGGAGCCGATGACTACCTGGTCAAGCCGTTCGATCTGGGCGAACTGCTGGCCCGGCTCGGCGCCGTCGGCCGCCGCTATGCCGGCAACCCCAATCCCTTGCTGGTGATCGGCCCTCTCGAGGTCGATGCGCCGCGCCGTGTCGCGACGGTATCGGGTCGGCCGGTCGAGCTCTCGGCCCGCGAATGGGCCGTACTGGAACGCCTGGCGCAGCACCCGGGAACGCTGGTCTCCAAGGCGCAGCTCGAAGATGCGCTGTTCGGCTTTGGCGACGAGGTCGAAAGCAACGCCGTCGAGGTCTATGTCAGCCGGCTGCGCCGGAAGCTGGAAGCCGGCGTGATCCACACGGTGCGCGGCCTCGGCTACCGGCTGGCGCCGCCGTGAGCCAGCCCAGCATCACCCGTCATCTCGTGCTGGTGCTGACCGTCGGCGCGACGACCCTGTGGCTGCTTGGCGGCCTCGTCACCATGCTTGTTGTCCGCAGCGAACTGGAGCGCACGCTCGACGGCGGGCTGCGCGAAACTGCCGAACGTGTTCTGCCGCTGGCCATTGACGGGCTGACCGATGACACCGATGGCGACCACGACCCGGGCGGTCGGCATCCGGGCCTGCCGGAGTCAGGGCGGGGGGAGTACGTGGTCTACCAGGTGCGCGATGCCGATGGCCTGCGCATGCGGTCGCACGACGCACCTGAGGAGCCTTTTGCCGCGCCGCTCGTCGAGGGGTTCGTCACGGCCTCGCCATGGCGGATCTACACCACGGGCGACCCGCGCTCCGGCCTTTACATCCAGGTGGCCGAGTCGGTGGAACGGCGGAACGCCGCGCTCTGGGGCAGCGCCGCAGCACTGCTATTGCCGCTGCTTCTGCTGATCCCCGCATCGATCCTCGGGATCCGCTGGGCCGTCGAACGTGGTATGCGGCCGCTGCATCGGCTGGGAAACGAGGTGGCGCGCCGCGACGTCGCCAACCTCGAGCCGGTGGGAGACGCGACGGCCCCACAGGAACTGCGCCCCATTTCCAGCGCGATCGACGGCCTTCTGCTCAGGTTGCGTGGCGCCTTCGACGCCGAGCGCGCCCTTGCCGCCAACAGCGCGCACGAGTTGCGCACGCCGATCGCCGGCAGCCTCGCCCAGGCCCAGCGCCTGGTGGACGAACTGGCCGGGCATGCGGCGCAGGCCCGGGCCCGCCGGGTCGAGGAATCCCTGCATCGGCTATCGACCCTGGCGGACAAGCTGCTGGCGCTGTCCCGGGCCGAGGCCGGGGTGGCGCGGCTTGCCGAGCCGATCGACCTGCTGCCGGCTTTGCGGCTGATCGCTGCCGACGCGCAGCGCGCCTTCGGGCCGCGGCTCACCCTGGTGGTGGCGCCCGGGGCCCGCCTCGTCGCCCAGCTCGACCTCGATGCCTTCGGCATCGTCATGCGCAACCTGCTCGAGAATGCCCAGCTGCACGGGCCATCCGGCGGCCCGGTCGAGATCGCGGTCGGCGCGGGTTTTGTCGAGGTGAGCAACGCCGGGCCGGTCGTGCCCGGCGATCGTCTCGCGGTGCTGGCGCGTCGGTTCGAGCGGGGCAGCGCCGAGGCCCCCGGCTCGGGCCTCGGCCTCGCCATTGTCGAGAGCATCACCCGGCAGGTCGGCGGCCGGCTTGAGCTGCTGTCGCCACGTCCCGGTCACGCCGACGGGTTTACGGCCCGGATCGTGCTGGGCAGCTAGATCAGCGTTGCAGGACGTTCTCGTCCAGCTCGGCGCGGCTGCGCAGGATGCGCTTGGCTCCACCGAAACCATCCCATATCCGCTGATGCGCCTGCCGGGAGTTGGCGTTCTGCCGGTTGGGGTATTCGGCTGCCCAGGCCAGCAGGGCCGCAAACGCCTCGTCTTCCGCCCCCTGGCCGCCGCGACGGCGGACATTGTCGAGACACTCATCGAGGGGCAGGTCGAGGAAGATGAACTCGGTGGCGCGGGGCAGGGCGGCCGGCAACAGCCAGCCATAGACGCCCTCCATCACCCACGACCCCTCGGTCGCACGTTCGGCCACCTCGTCGAACACCACCTGCTTGTCGCGTTCCTTGCCGCCATAGGCATCCTGCCAATAGACATCATCGAGGCGCACCAGCGGCACCGTCAGGCGCTCAGACAGCCGCTCGCCCAGCCAGGTCTTGCCCGACCCGCTATTGCCGGTGATCAATATCCGCACATCGTCAGCCATCATTGGCCGCCTTGGGCGAGAGCAGCGACCTGGCGCGTTCGGTGCGTTCCGTTGCCATCACCGACATCGCAAACTCCATCGGCAGGCTCCAGAGGAAGGCACTTAGCGGCTTCATTTCGTTGAGGTCGTATCCAAGATCGTTCAGCCGCACGAGGAACCAGTCGGGTTTCGCCACCGCCGACATGTCACTCGACTTCTCGGCCAGTTCGATTACCGGGAGCATCGCAGCATAGGTATCGAACCCCAAGGCATAGGCCATCGCCTCGTCGAAGTGCCCAGACTTGATCTGCGGGTAGCGGTCGCGGACCGCGTGCTTGATCGATAGCAGTCCTGCGCGCGTAAACGGCGTAACTCCAAACGGCATGCCAGACCTCATCTCTGGGTCGACGTCCGCCGATTACGCGTCGACCAGGGCTGAGGTCGGTCGCAAGCTGTCCGCAGAGCTCCCTTCAACCCGGCGGCAGGTTTGGCTGGAGCGGCCCTCGGCAGGCTAGCGCTCGCAATTGTGCAAGGCAACCGGGCGCAGCGCGTGAGGTGGCGGCCTAGTGAGCCTGGCCCGACACCAGCACGGCCGCCGCATGGTTGGCCCTGGACAGCGCCGTGCCCATGGCGACCCCACCAGCCAACGCGGCGGCCAGCGTGCCGACAAAGGCATCGCCCGCGCCATGCGTGCTGATCACGGCGACCGGCTCCGCGGCGATCAGCAGGGTTTCGTCACCAGCGGCAAATACCAGCCCGGCCGCCCCGGCCGTCACGATCACTTGCGGGAAGCTGCGCGCGAGAAGCAGCGCCGCCGACTTTGCCTCGTTGAGGGTGCCAGGTTCGGGTGACCCGGCGAGGGTCGCCGCTTCACCGGCGTTGACAACGAGCAGATCGACCTGCGCCGCGAGATCGGCGCTCAGCGGCCGGGCAGGGGCGGCGTTGAGGATGACCAGGCTGCCCGATGCGCGAGCTGCGCCGGCAGCCAAGGTGTTGGCCGGGTCCGGGACCTCGTTCTGCAGGATCAGCACGCGAGTGTCCGACCAGAACGAGGCGTCCGGAACATCTGCTGCGCCGAGTGCCAGATTGCTGCCGGAGACGATCACCGCGCGGTAGTCGCCGGTCTTGTCCGACAGCGCGACGCTCATCCCCGAACCCGCCCCAGCGATCACGCGCAGGCGCGAATGGTCGATCCTCCGACCGTCGAGATCGGCTCGCAACGCCGCGCCGAACTGGTCATCGCCGATGGCGCCGATCATTGCCACGCTGGCGCCCGCCCTCGCCGCCGCCACCGCCTGATTGCGCCCCTTGCCGCCGAGCTTCGGCGCCCAGGATTGGCCGACGGCCGTTTCGCCTTGCTGTGGCCAGGCCTGGGTCTGGACGGTGATGTCGTAGTGCAGGCTGCCGAAGACGACGACAGTGTTGCTCATGCGGGCCGCGGCGCGGACAACGCGGCCTGCACGATCGCCTGCACCGATACCGCGTCCTGTCGCGCCATGGCCTCGTCCAGGCTGTTGGACGCATCGAGCCGGTCGACCACGGCCATCATCGAGGTCACGGTGGCGATGTTGACCGAGCACTCGTGCACCGGGTCGAGCCCGGTCATATCGGGGAAGGTGTCGAAGTAGATCGGCCCCTGGTAGCCGTCATGTCGAACCTGGCGCAGCAGCTCGATCGTCTTGAGCGTGTTGACCGCGCCCACCATCAGCCCGTCATCGCGTTTGCCGTAACCGTCATTGAGGTGCACGCCGAGCAGTCGGCTGTGGCGTGCGATCAGTGCGGCGGCAAAAGCCGGCTGCTCGTCAGCATAGAGAGAATGGGCGAAATCGAGAGTCACGCCCAGGTTGGCAAGCCCGATCTCACGGATCGCCAGCAGTGTCGTCGCGCAATCGGGCAGCAGCGAATAGGAGCGCGGCTCGTTCGGCTTGTACTCGATGCTGATGTCGCATTCCGGCTGGTACGCCGCCACCTCGCGGATGCCGTCGATCTCCATCGACCACAATCGGTCGTAGTTCGCCTGCAGCGCGTAGTCGAAGCCGTCCTGACCCAGCCACAGCGTCATCAGCGGCGCGCCTGCCTCGAGCGCCGCATCGATGCCACGCTTGGTCAGGTCGATGGCGGCGCGTCGAATCGCGGGGTCTGGATTGGTGAATGCGCCGATCTTGAACGCCGGCTCGGTGTAGTAACGCATCGCGAGGCCGTTGATCTCCAGCCCCAGGTCGCGAATGCCCTGCGCCGTGGCAGCGACGCCGGCGCCGAGGTGATCAGGATAATTCAGATCGACATGCGTCAGTCCGGTCGCCGTCGCCGCTCGCGCGGTCAGCTGCAGGACGCTCGGCTTTCCCGTAAGCCCGGGCCATGCGGCGTCCGGTCGCGAGGCGAACGAATTGAGCCGGGTTGCGAAGTGCAGCGCTGTCACAGCCGTCCCTTCCTCCCGCTCAAGCCGTCGGCGCGGCGCTCTCGATATAGTTGCGCGAGTAGCGGCCCTTGAGGCTGGTCAGCACTTCATAGCCGATGGTGTTGGCGATATCGGCATGGTCGTCGACGGTGACCTGCTTGCCGATGATCTCGACCATCTCGCCCGGCGCCGGCGGCCGCGGCAGGTCGGTGATGTCGACCCCGATCATGTCCATCGACACCCGACCCACCACCGGGCAGGGCTGGCCCTGGATCACCACATGCGTGCCGCGGTGATTGTTGGACGAACTCAGCGAGCGGAAGAAGCCGTCGGCATAGCCGATGGCGACGATGGCGAGACGGCTGTCGCGCGACATCGTCTGCAGGGCGCCATAGCCGACTGTTTCGCCGGTCTTGACGTCCTTGGTCATCAGCACCGGCGCCTCCAGCGTCACCACCGGGGCCATCGGGTTGCGCCGGCCGGCGACGGCGCGGCCGCCATAGAGCGCAATGCCCGGGCGAACCATCTGGAAATGGTTCTCGCGGTTGCTCATCAGCCCGGCCGAGTTGCTGAGCGAGGCCGGAACGCCAGGGAACTGGGCCATCACCGAGGTGAACAGCGCCAGCTGCGTGCGGTTCTTCTCATGCGCCGGGGTGTCCGCGCAGGCCAGGTGGCTCATGATCATCTGCGGCGCGTAGCCGATCGAGTCGACCAGCCGCTTGACGATCGAGGTCTCGTTGAGCCGGAAGCCGAGCCGGTTGATGCCGGTGTCGAAATGCAGCGCCGCCGGCAGTGCCTGGTTGGAGGCGGCGCAGGCCTGCAGCCATTCCTCCAGCATGGGAATCGAGGCAAGGCACGGCATCAGCCGCTCGCCGACATAGAGCGGCGCCGAGCCGGGGTAGAGCCCCGAGAGGATGAAGATGTGGCTGTCCTCGGGCAACGCCGCCCGCACTGCGATGCCTTCGTCGGGCGTTGCGGCAAAGAAGAAGCGGGCACCGGCCTCGTAAAAGGCGCGCGAGGCCTGGGCGATGCCGGTGCCATAGGCGTCGGCCTTCACCACCGCGCCGGTCAGCGCGCCGCGGCTCACCTTGTCGAGGGCCTGCCAGTTGCGCTTCAGCGCCCCCAGGTCGACCGTCAGTCGCCCGCCGTAACCGGTCGCAATGGCCGGTGCCGCCATCACTATTCCATCCTTTCGGGCAGGTAGTCGGCTCGCGCCAGGTTGCCGAAGCGCGTGAACTGCGCCTCAAAGCTCACCTGCACGGTGCCCGTGGGGCCGTGACGCTGCTTGCCGATGATGACTTCGGCCTTGCCGTGCACCTGTTCCATCTCGCCCTGCCACGCCATGTGTTCCGGCGTACCCTCCTTGGGCTCCTTGTTCTTGAGGTAATATTCCTCGCGATACACAAACAGCACCACGTCGGCGTCCTGCTCGATGGAACCGGATTCGCGCAAGTCCGCAAGCTGAGGATGCTTGTCGTCGCGGTTTTCGACCTGTCGGCTGAGCTGGCTGAGCGCGATGATCGGCACTTCCAGCTCCTTGGCCAGGGCCTTGAGCGTGGTGGTGATCTCGGTCAGTTCCTGCACGCGGTTCTCGCTCGCCTTCTTGGAGGAACCGCTGAGCAGCTGCAGGTAGTCGACGATCAACAGGTCGAGCCCCTTCTGGCGCTTCAGGCGCCGGGCGCGGGCGGCGAGCTGTGCCACCGAGATGCCGCCGGTATCGTCGATATAGAGCGGCACCTGCGCCATCAGGTTCGAGGTGTCGACCAGTTTGGAAAACTGGCTCTCGTGGATATTGCCGCGCCGGATGTCGGACGAGGAGATCTCGGCCTGCTCGGCGAGAATACGGGTCGCCAGCTGCTCGGCGCTCATTTCGAGGCTGAAGAAGCCGACATGCCCGCCGTCGACGGTCTTTGAATGCCCATCCGCCTGCACTTCGCCGCGAAAGCTCTTGGCCACATGGAAGGCGATGTTGGTGGCGAGCGAGGTCTTGCCCATGGCGGGACGTGCCGCGAGGATGATCAGGTCGGAGCGCTGCAGCCCGCCCATCAGCCGGTCGAGATCGGTGAGCCCGGTCGAGGTGCCCGACAGCGTGCCGTCGCGGCCATAGGCCTCGCCGGCCATCTTGATGGCTTCGGTCAGGGCCGCCGAAAAGCTCTGGAAGCCGCCATCGTAGCGGCCCTTTTCCGCCAGGTCGAACAGCGCTTTCTCGGCCTCTTCGATCTGCTTGTTGGCCGTCGCCTCGACATCGGAGTCGTAGGCGATCTGCACCATCTCCTCGCCGATCTGGATCAGGTTGCGGCGGATCGCCAGATCATAGATCGACTGGCCGTAATCGGCCGCGTTCAGCACCGTCGTTGCCTCCGCCGCCAGCCGCGCCAGATACTGCGGCATGGTCACTTCGGCGGTCAGCGCGTCGGCGAGGTAGGTCTTGGCGGTGATCGGCGTCGCGGTCTTGCCGGCGCGGATGATCTTGGCCAGCACCTCATAGATGGTGCGGTGGATCGGCTCGTAGAAATGCTCGGGCACGAGGAAGTCGCTGACCCGGTAGAACGCCTCGTTGTTGACCAGGATCGCTCCGAGCAAAGCCTGCTCCGCCTCCACGTTGTGGGGCGCAAGGCGGAAGCCCTTCTCGTCTTCCGGACGCAGGCGATGCACGTTGTTGTCGGCCATGGCGACTCGAAGTCTCCTCCCAAAGTGTAAGGATTGGTTTACCAGCGGCACCGGCCCGGACGACTAGAAAATGTGACGCTGCGGTGGCCGAATCGGGTCATCGCGACGACGCCTGTGGTTAGTGTTGAAAGCGGGGGAAACCAAGGCGGCGCGTTTGCATTCGTGCGGTCATGTCGGCCGCCGATTCGTACCCCTCATACCGCGGCGTCGCGCTCCAGCGCCGCGATGATCCGGCGCATCATTCCGTAGAACAGCTCGCGCTCTTCGGGTTCTAGGGCATCGGTCGCGATGCCGTTGACCTCGAGGGCGGAAACGAAAGCTGCCTTGGCCCGCTCGCGGCCAAGCGGCGTCAGCGACACCCGGGCGCTGCGCCGATCGTTCGGGTCAGGTGTCCTCAGCACCAGCCCGTCTCGTTCCATGCGGCTGAGCGTGTTGGCCATGGTCGGCTGCTCCACCGCGGCGAGCTGCGCCAGCGCCTTCTGCGTCATCGCGCCTCCGTCCTGCAACGCGAAGAACACCGGCATCGGACCGGAATTCCCACCCGCCAGCCGCCGCTCGATGGCGCGCGCGAACAGCCTCGCCGCCCAGTTGGTGAGGTAACCGGCCGAGGTTTCGCGAACATAGCTCATGTGTATAGCTTGCTATTTAATTCCATAGTGTGCTATGTAAATCCGAATGCAAGCGAAACGCAAGGAGGCCTCCATGTCGATCAAGAGCAGTTCGACCCGTTATGGCAGCGTCGCCATCGCCATCCATTGGCTCACCGCCCTGATGATCGTCGGGCTGTTTGTCACCGGCCTTCTGGCCGCCGCGCAGGTTGACCCTGCGGCCAAGCTTGCCTTGCTGCGGGCGCACCTTCCGCTGGGGGCAGGGGTGCTGCTGCTGACCTTGCTGCGCATCGTCTGGTGGTTGGTCGCCGACCGCCATCCGGCGCTCCCGGCCGATCAGCCGAACTGGCAGAAACTCACAGCCAGGGCCGTGCACTTTGCGCTCTACGCGGTGGTGCTGGTGACGGCCTCGAGCGGCATCGCCACGATCATCCTCTCGGGAGCGCTGCCGGCCATTATCGGCTCGGCTACGCTTCCAAACCTCGAAACGGTGCTGCCGCGCGCCGTCCACGGCATCGCCACGCGCCTGATGCTGGGCCTGCTCGCCCTCCACATCGGGGCGGCGCTGTACCACCAGTTCATCCGCCGCGACCGGCTGCTGTCGCGGATGGGCGTGGGCGCCGCCTAGCGGCCGGCGATCAGCGCCTCGATCCCATCCAGCAGGCGTTCGAGACCGAAGCGAAAAGCCCGCTCACCCCAGAACTCGCCTTGCCTCGCTTCGGTGGCGGCCCGGCCGACCCGCGCCGTGAGCGGAAACCGGTTGGGGTCGACGAACCGCTCCAGCTGCGGCATTGCCTGTCGCCACCACTCCGGATCGCCGAGACCGGTTTGCTCCCGCTCCGCCAGCAGCCCTGATTGCAGCGCTGCGGTATTGGCGGCATGGTTGAGCACGGTGGCCAGCGCCTGTTCCATCTCGAAATCGGTAAGGCCGATGCCCTCGAGCACCGCCAGTTCGGTCTCGTTCTTCTGGATTTCGTGTGGTCCCATCGGCGAGCGAGCAGGGCGCGCCGTCTGCAGCCAGCGATTGGCGAGAAACAGCCTATGGTTCGCCTCGGCAATCTGGGTCAGACCGATGCGCCAGTTGCGGCCGCAGGGCAAGGCGCCGGCCGGATAGAGATTGCGATAGGCCCGGTCGACCATCAGCGCCAGAAGCGCCGCCTTGCCTGGGGCGAAGCTGTAGGTGGCCATCGTCCGCACGCCAAGGCGCATTGCGATGGCGCGCATCGATAGCCCTTCAAGGCCTTGCGAACATACCAGCTCGGTGGCCGCTGCGACGAAGTCGTCGATGGTCAGCCCGCTCCGCCCGACCGGGCGGGCATGGTCGCTCCACAGCAGCGCGATGGTCCCGGCAAGTGAGCTGTCGATGTCGTCGCCGGCCAACACGGTCTCCGCGGCTGATGGTCAGCATTCCTTAGCACCCCGACGTCGTTCGACCATAGGTTTGACGATCGCCTCGAATCGATACAGTGTATCGATATGCTGTATCGACAAGGGATGATCATGATCAATGACGGGATGGTTCGGATTGAGGAAACCTCGGCCTGGGCGTTCGCCAGCGCTGCACGGCTTGATCCCGGGGCAGCAGCTTCTGCATCGGGGACGGTAACGATCGCTCGCCCGCCCGACCTGGTCTGGGGGCTGTTGCGAGACGTGTCGAACTGGCCGCAGGTTCGAGACGATGTCCGCGACGTGGTGCCGCTGGAGGACGGCGCCTTCACCTGGTCCGCCGGTGCGGTCCCGGTCCGCTCACGTTTTGCCCGAGCAGAGCCGGGGCATCTCCTGACCTGGTCCACGCAGGCCGCGGGCCTCGAGGCCGTGCACATCTATCGTTTCGAAGGTGTTGGTTCGGAAACCAGGCTGCACGCAACAGAATCGATGAGCGGTCCGCTCGCCCTGCAAGCCATCACCGACGCGCAACTGGAAGCGCAGATCGCCTCCTGGCTGGCCGGTCTCAAGGTACTGGCCGAGGGGCGCTGAAATGCAAGAGGCCGGGATCGCTCCCGGCCTCTGCGCAACTCTGATCGGGCTGGCTTAGAACCCGAAGGTGATACCGGCCTGCACGATGTGGTTCACCGCATCGGTCTTCACGTCCACGCCCGGAGGCACCATCAGGCCGTCGACCTCGGTGTCCGCATCCGAAAGCACACGATAACGATAGCCTACGTCCAGCGCGATGTTATCGGCCACATCGAACTTCACGCCCGCCCCGAGCTGATAGAGCAGGCCGCTGGCGGTCACTTCGCCCGGCAGGTCGCCCGAAACCGACGTCTTGCCATAGCCGACGCCGGCGCCGATGTAAGGCGTAAACCCGCTGTCATTGGTGAAGTCGTACCACAGGTTCGCCAGCACGTTGTAACCAGTGCTGGTCAGGTCGGCGTCATCGGGAACCGGGGTGTTGGCGAAGCTGTTGACATCGGCCTGAATGTAAGAGAACTCGATTTCGCCGCGCAGGTTCTCGTGCAGCGTCGTACCGATGGCACCACCGATGATGAAGCCACCATCGAGGTCGGTCTCCAGGGTGAAGCCAAAGCCGGGGACCACATCGACAGTCGTATCACCCGAAGCGAACGAGCCGCCGGCGAAGAACGTTGCGTAGAACCCGTTGGAAACCGCCGCCACCTCGGCGACCGGCTCGTTCACCACGAGGTCAGCGGCCATGGCCGAAGTGCCGGAGAGCAGCGCCACACCAAGTGCGGCAATAGCGAATCTGATCAATTTATCCCCCAAAGAATGTGCGGCGAATATGTCAGGGCGTTTCCACCAGTTCCAGTCCATTCCATCGACATACAACAATGAAACGCCAAACTGTGTCTCCGGTGCAATAGTCGCGTCCCGAACAAAAGCCCGGAATTGCTCTCGGCCTCAATTCTCCGCATGACGTTGGGTTGCAGGCCGATGGTCGGGCCGGCGGACAGCCGGCGCACCCTGTTGACGATTGCAGCTGTCGTTGCGGATCCAACCCGCCAGAAAACAAAAAAGGCCGGGATCGCTCCCGGCCTTCTCGCGCATCGATGCGATACGTTCTTACTCGTCGTCGCCAAAGGCCTCGGATGCGGCGGAGCCGACTTCGGCCTGGCCGGCTGCGAATTCTTCGGCAGCTTCGTCGTCGTAGTTGATCGCGGTGAGATCTTCACCGGAGGCCTGGCGGGCGGCCTCGTCTTCCGAGCGGGCGACGTTGACGGTGATCGACACCGCAACTTCGGCGTGCAGGTGCAGCGGCACCGAGTGAACGCCGACGGTCTTGATCGGGTTGGCGAGGTCGACCTGCGAACGCGAAACGGTAAAGCCGTCCGAGATCAGCGCATCGGCCACGTCACGCGACGACACCGAGCCGTAGAGCTGGCCGGTTTCGCCGGCCTGGCGGATGATGATCACCGACTTGCCATTGAGGCCCGACGCGATCCCCGCAGCGGCTTCGCGACGCTCCTGGTTGCGCTGCTCGATATCGGCGCGGTCGCGCTCGAACCGCTTGCGGTTGGCTTCGGTGGCGCGCAGCGCCTTCTGCTGCGGCAGCAGGAAGTTACGGGCGAAACCGTCCTTCACCGACACTTCGTCGCCGATGTGGCCGTGCTTGCCGATACGCTCGAGGAGAATGACTTTCATTTATCTGTCCTTTGCTGTCCTGCCCTTGGTGAGACGCTCTCGAACCGGAAAAGTCTGCAACTTTCCTGATCGCGTCCGGGGAGGCAGTTAGGAGCCGCCGACGATCGGCAGCTCCAGCGAGTCCCTGGGCCGGTTCTTACTGAACGGCGTAGGGCATGATGCCGATGAAGCGGGCGCGCTTGATGGCCTTGGCCAGTTCGCGCTGCTTCAGGGCGGAAACCGCAGTGATGCGGGAGGGGACGATCTTGCCGCGCTCCGACACGTAGCGCTGCAGCAGGCGAACGTCCTTGTAGTCGATCTTGGGGGCGTTCGGGCCCGAGAACGGGCAGGTCTTGCGGCGGCGCTGGAACGGACGGCGGGCCGTGGTCGTGGTCAGGTCTTTGATGGCCATCTTGGCTTATCCTTCCGTGAGATTAGAAGCGGCGCGGGCGGCGGTCGCCGCGGTCGAAACCACCACGGTCGCCACGCGGGCCGCCCGGACGGTCGCCGCGGTCGTCATCGCGGTCGCGCTTCTGCATCATGGCCGACGGGCCTTCCTCGAGCTCATCCACCCGGATGGTCATGAAGCGCAGGATGTCTTCATTGATGCCCATCTGGCGCTCCATCTCGGCCACAGCCTGGTGCGGGGCGTCGATGTTGAGCAGGGTGTAGTGCGCCTTGCGGTTCTTCTTGATGCGGTACGAGAGCGACTTCAGGCCCCAGTACTCGTTCTTGGTGACCTTGCCGCCACCGTTGGTGAGCACTTCGGTCAGAGCCGCGGTCAGCTCTTCCACCTGCGTGGGGGAGACGTCCTGGCGAGCCAGGAAAATGTGTTCGTAAAGGGCCATAAGCGCCTTCCTTCAAGTTGGTTCACAACACTTCCACTCGGCGCGGAGCCCCTTTGAAGCCGGAAAGGCGATCAAAGCAGTCTTCTAAAGAGCGGGAACACGGGAGGACGGGCGAACCCTGCTGGCAAAATACACCAACCCTCCGTTCAGCCCCCGGCCGAACGAATGCGAGGCGGGCTATAGGGGAAAAGCCTGCAGAAGGCAAGCGCCACGGGATTCGTGGGCAGACCAGGGCGGCAGCAGCGGAACGATATCGGCGCTCCGGACCTTTCTCCCTGATAAGGAGACCACCATGACCGACCGCAGAAAGCCGACGCCTCCCGCGACCCAACCCGACGCCATCCCGTCGGACATTCCCGATGCCGAGCCGACCGAGAAGGAACTGCCGGAAGGGCAGTTGCCGGGGATGCCGGTGTGGCGCGATCCGCTGCTGAACCCAGGCCCCACGCCGTCCGAGCGGGAGATCCCACCGCTCGATTGAAGGTCAGTCTGATGCCGCCGCTTCCCCGGCTCGCCTCGGAATCTCATATCCCTCCGACACCAGCAACGAGGTGATCGATGGCGTCAGCGCCCGACAGCCGCAGTGCTGCGCATGCTCGTAGTGCCAGGCGGCGCGCTGTGCCCTGGTGGCATTGGCCGGCATCCTGTGTTCGCGGTGCCACTCAGAGTTGATCTTGCCCATCGTCGCCGCCTCTTTCATCGTCCCGACACTTGCGCTAGGCAGGCCGGGCGGCTCCACTATGATAAACTCGCCGGGACCGCCATGACCACCACCGAAGCTGTCGCGTCTGCTCCGCCCGATCGCAACGCGATCCGCGCCGCCGATGCGGTGATCCGCCCGCACATCCGACGCACGCCGGTTATCGAGGTCGCGGCTGCCGATTTCGGGCTCTCCGGCGCACCGTTCTCCTTCAAGCTCGAGTTCATGCAGCACTCCGGCACCTTCAAGGCGCGCGGCGCCTTTGCCAACCTGTTGATGCGGCCTGGCGCGGCGAGCGGCGTGGTGGCGGCTTCGGGCGGCAATCATGGTGCCGCCGTCGCCTATGCGGCGCACCGGCTCGGCATCAAGGCCCATATCTACGTGCCGCGCATCTCGTCCGAGGCCAAGATCAATCGCATCCTGCAATATGGGGCCGAGATCGTCGTTGGCGGCGACACCTATGTTGATGCCTATGCCGCGAGCCATGCCTTCGCGACCGAACGTGGCCTGACCGAGATCCATGCCTACGACATGTTCGAGACGCTGTGCGGGCAGGGCACTGTCGGGCTCGAATGGCTCGAGCAGGCGCCGGGGCTCGACACCTTGCTGGTGGCGGTGGGCGGTGGCGGGCTGATCGGCGGCATCGCCGCAGCCGCTGCCGGGCGCGTGCGCATTATCGGCGTCGAGCCGGAGAGGGCGCCGACCTTGCACGAGGCCATCGCCGCGGGCCGCCCTGTCGACGTGCCGGTGAGCGGGGTTGCGGCCGACAGCCTCGGCGCCCGTCGCATCGGTAGCCTCAGCTTCGCGCTCTCGGGATTCATCGATCGTTCGGTGCTGGTCACCGACGCGGCGATCGTCGCGGCGCAGCAGGCCATCTGGGACGTGCTGCGCGTGGCGGTCGAGCCGGGTGGCGCCGCGGCCATGGCCGCCGTCCTCTCTGGACGCTATGTGCCGGCGCCCGGCGAAAAGGTCGGCGTGCTGCTCTGCGGCGCCAACACGACGGCGGTGAAGTTCGACTAGCCCGCCTTGACTTTGCCATCCCCCTCCTGCAAACGCCGCCGCCAACTGGACGCCTGTCCGGGCGGGGCTTAGGCTCGGCTTCAACGACGAAGAACAACAGCGGAGGCCACCACCTTGACCAAGCGCGCATTCACCTTTCCGGGGCAGGGCAGCCAGGCCGTCGGCATGGGCAAGGACCTTGCCGACGCCTACCAGGAGGCCCGCAACGTCTTCGCCGAAGTCGACGACGCGCTGGGCCAGAAGCTTTCCGCCATCATGTTCGAAGGCCCGGATGAGACGCTGCGCCTCACCGAGAACGCCCAGCCGGCGCTGATGGCGGTCTCCGTCGCGGTGACGCGCGTGCTCGAGAGCCGCGGCTTCTCGCTCAAGGACAATGCCGCTTATGTCGCCGGCCATTCGCTCGGCGAATATTCGGCGCTGGCGGCGGCCGGCGCGTTCAGCCTCGCCGATGCGGCGCGGCTGCTGAAGATCCGCGGCCAGGCCATGCAGCAGGCCGTGCCGGTCGGGCAGGGCGCCATGGCGGCGATCATCGGGCTCGATCTTGAAACCGTGCTGCGCGCCGCCAACGACGCCGAGGACGGTGAAGTCTGCGGCGTCGCCAATGACAATGCTCCCGGTCAGGTGGTGATCTCGGGCCATGCCGGCGCGGTCGGCCGTGCCATCGAGCTCCTGAAGGCGGCCGGTGCCAAGCGCGCTTTGCCGCTGCCGGTCAGCGCACCGTTCCATTGCGCCCTGATGCGCCCGGCCGCCGACGCCATGGAGCATGCGCTCAACCAGGTTACGGTGAACGCCCCGGTCGTGCCGGTGGTCGCCAACGTGCTGGCCAAGCCTATCACCGACCCCGAAGAGATCAAGAAGCGCCTCGTCGAGCAGGTCACCGGCATGGTGCGCTGGACCGAATGCGTCGGCTGGCTGGTGAAAGATGGCGGTGTGACCCAGCTGGTCGAGCTCGGCTCGGGCAAGGTGCTTTCCGGCCTCGCCAAGCGCATCGCCCCGGAAACGGCGGCGGTATCGATCGGTACGCCGGCCGATCTCGATGCGTTCCTCGCCGAACTCGGCGCTTGAATCAGTTTCTCCTGAGGAGTCCGTAAATGTTTGATCTGACGGGCAAACGCGCCCTCGTTACCGGCGCTTCGGGCGGCATCGGCCGTGAAATCGCCAAGGCGCTGGCGGCTTCGGGCGCCCGCGTCGCGCTGAGCGGCACCCGCGTCGGCGCCCTCGAAGAGACCCGCGACCTGCTCGGCGGTGGCGATCACCCGATCCTGCCCACCAACCTCTCCGACCTCGATGCGGTGGATAAGCTCATCCCCTCGGCCGAGGCGGCGCTGGGTGGCATCGATATCCTGGTCAACAATGCCGGCGTCACTCGCGACAACCTCTTCATGCGCATGAAGGATGAAGAGTGGGACGAGGTGCTGGCGGTGAACCTCACCTCGGCCTTCCACCTGACCCGCGCCGTGCTGCGCGGCATGATGAAGCAGCGTTTCGGCCGCATCATCGGCATCACTTCGGTGGTCGGCGTCGTCGGCAACCCGGGGCAGGGCAATTATGCCGCGTCCAAGGCCGGCCTCATCGGCATGAGCAAGGCGCTGGCCTATGAGGTCGCCTCGCGCAACATCACCGTCAACACCGTGGCGCCCGGCTTCATCGGCTCGGCCATGACCGACGAATTGAACGATAAGCAGCGCGAAAGCATTCTGGGTAAGGTGCCGGCCGGCCGGCTCGGCGCCGCCGACGAGGTTGCCGCCGCAGTGGTCTTCCTCGCCAGCAACGAGGCCGGCTACATCACCGGCCACACGTTGAACGTCAACGGCGGTATGGTGATGCTCTGATCCGATTGTCGGAGCGCCAGCGGCAAAAGCCGTAGACTTCTGCGGTTCGCGAGCGCGACAAAAGAAAGGTGTATCGGAGCCGAAGGCTGGGGAAACCGGGCCTTGCGCAATATGGCAATGGCGGGGGAAGTATGTTACCTCCGCCCTGATTTCGGGTTCGGCCCGTACTTGCGAGGGTACGAAGCCGCGCCTACAGTCTGTCGCGAACGGCGGCAAAGGTCGGTGGGCCCGGACAGTTCCGGTGTCTGGGGCCGCGTACGAACGAACAACCTGTTTGGTAACAAGGGAAGTCAAATATGAGCGATATCGCTGATCGCGTCCGCAAGATCGTGGTCGAACACCTGAACGTTGATGCGGAAAAGGTCGTCGATAAAGCCAGCTTCATCGACGATCTGGGCGCGGATTCGCTCGATCAGGTCGAGCTGGTCATGGCTTTCGAAGAAGAGTTCAACGTCGAGATCCCGGACGATGCCGCGGAATCGATCCAGACCTTCGGCGACGCCGTCGCCTATCTGACCAAGGCCGTCGGCTGATCGCCGACAGCTAACGGCTCTTCTTCGATGGAACTGCGCCGCGTCGTCGTCACCGGGATGGGGATCGTCAGCCCTTTGGGCTGTGGGATCGAACCAACCTGGGCCAACATCCTCGCATCCAGGAGCGGTGCCAAGCGCATCGACGACTTCCAGGTCGACGATATCGCTTGCCAGATCGCCCACCGGATCCCGTTGGGCAGCTACGCCGACGGCAAGTTCAACCCCGACGAGTGGATGGACACCAAGGAGCAACGCAAGGTTGATCCTTTTATCGTCTACGCCATGGCGGCGGCGACGCAGGCCATCGAAGACGCCGGCGTCCAACCTCGGACCGAAGAAGAAAAGCACCGCATCGGCACGCTGATCGGCTCGGGCATCGGGGGTATCGGGGGGATCTACGAGACCTCGATCATCCTGCACGAGAAGGGCCCGCGCCGCGTCAGCCCGTTCTTCATCCCGGGCCGCATCATCAACATGGCGTCGGGCAATGTCTCGATCCGCTTCGGCCTGAAGGGCCCGAACCACTCGGTGGTGACGGCCTGCTCGACCGGTGCGCACGCCATCGGCGATGCGGCCCGGCTCATCATGCTGGGCGATGCCGACGTTATGGTGGCCGGTGGCGCTGAATCGCCGGTGAACCGCATCTCGATCGCCGGCTTCGCGGCCTGCCGCGCGCTGTCCACCGGCTTCAACGACCAGCCCGAGAAGGCCTCGCGTCCCTACGACAAGGACCGCGATGGTTTCGTCATGGGCGAGGGCGCCGGCATCGTCGTGCTCGAGGAATACGAGCGCGCCAAGGCCCGCGGCGCCAAGATCTACGGCGAAGTCATCGGTTATGGCCTGAGCGGCGACGCCTACCACATCACCGCCCCCTCAGAGGACGGCGATGGTGGCTTCCGCTGCATGCAGATGGCGATCAAGCGCGCCGGCATCGACCCCTCCGAGATCGACTACATCAATGCCCACGGCACCTCGACGCCGCTCGGCGATGAGATCGAACTGGGCTCGGTGACCCGCATGCTGGGCGATGCCGCACCCAAGGCGGCGATGAGCTCCACCAAGTCGGCCATCGGGCACCTGCTTGGCGCGGCTGGCTCCGTCGAGGCGATCTTCTGCCTGCTCGCCATGCGCGACAGCATCGTCCCGCCGACCATCAATCTCGACAATCCCTCGGTCAATTCGGTGATCGACCTGGTTCCCCACACGCCCAGAAAGAAAGAGGTCAACGTCGCCCTCTCGAATTCTTTCGGCTTTGGCGGCACCAATGCCTCGCTGATCTTCCGCAAGGCGAACTGAAGCAACCGGACCTGGACGCCGCAGCGGCGGCCGGGTTCGTATTGATGTCATTTTTCAAGCGATTAGTGCGCGTTTCTGGAGGTCCGACCGATGGCTAACGAGCGCAGCGAGAAACGAGCCCGCAAGAAACGGCGGGGCGGCGGCTTGCTCAGTGTCATCAACGCGCTGCTCACCCTGCTCGTTCTCGGCATCCTCGTCGTCGTCGGCGTCTTCCTTTACACCGCCAACCAGTTCTATGCCCCCGGCGCAGTGAAGGCCGAGACCAACTTTGTCGTCGAGAAGGGCGCCTCGATCGGCACCACGGCGCAACGGCTGGAAGAGCAGGGCCTCATTCCACAGGGCCAGTTGATCCCGAGTTCGCTGATTTTCCGCGCCGGCTCGATCGGCCTCAAGAAGCAGGGCAGCATCAAGGCCGGCGTCTATGCGCTGCAACCCAATGCCTCGATGGCGGATATCCTCACCGAGATCACCGAGGGCAAGCCGCTCGATTTCTTCGTCAACGTCATTCCCGGCGACACCTCGTTCCAGGTGGCCGAACGGCTGAATGCCGAGGGGCCGAACCTCACCGGCGAGCTGGTGCCGATCCCCGCCGAAGGGACGCTGCTCGCGGTGCGCTACGATTTCTTCCCCGGCGACACGCGCGCCTCGGTGCTCGAAAAGATGCAGGCCGAGATGAAGAAGAAGGTCGACGAGATCTGGGCCGGCCGCGACCCCGCCATCGACGCGGTGATCAAGTCGCCGGCCGAGCTGGTGACCATGGCCTCGATCGTCGAGAAGGAGACCGGTGTGGCCAGCGAGCGCCCGCAGGTCGCCGCCGTGTTCATCAACCGGCTGAAGAAGAACATGCGCCTGCAGACCGACCCGACGGTCCTCTATGGCGTCACCGAGGGCAAGGCGGTGCTGAACCGCAGCCCGACCTCGTCCGAACTCAAGGCCAAGACGGCGTACAACACCTACCAGATCGACGGCCTGCCGCCCGGCCCGATCGCCAATCCCGGCGAGGATGCGCTGCGCGCCGTCGCCCACCCGGCGGCGATCAAGGATCTCTATTTCGTCGCTAAGAGCGCCAGCCCGTCCGACGGGCACCTGTTCGCCGAGACCTATGCGCAGCATCGGAAGAACGTGGCGCTCTACCGCAAGGCAGCGGCCGAGGCCGATGCCGAGGCCGCCAAGGAAGCGCTGGAAGCCCAGCAGGCCGAGGACGCCGGCGAACCCGTCGAGCCCGCGCAGTAATGGCGCCACTCGCCAGCATGACCGGCTATGCCCGCGCCGCCGGTGCGCTGCCGGGCGTCGGCTTTACCGTCGAGATCAAGTCGGTCAACGGCCGCGGCCTCGACCTGCGGTTGCGCTTGGCTGCGGGCTTCGATGTGCTGGAGGCCGAAATCCGCAGGGTGATCGGCAAGTCGATCACCCGCGGCTCGCTGACAGTGTCGCTAACTGTCGATCGCGAAGGCGAGGGCGGCCGCGTCGTCGTCAACCATCAGGCGCTCGAAGCGGTCCTCGAAGGCTTCAGATGGCTGGAGAGTCGTCTCGACGCCGACAAGCCGCGTCTCGACGGCATCCTCGCTCTGCGCGGTGTGCTGGAGCAGCACGAGACCGCGCTCTCGGCCGATGACGAAGAGGCGCTCAGCGCTGCCATCCTGACCGCGGTCGCCGAAGCGGTGGCCGGCCTTGCCGCGGCACGGCGCGAGGAGGGGGCGCGCATCGCTGCGATCCTCTCCGAGCGCATCGACGAGATCGCTGCCCTCACCAAGGCGGCCGAAATCCATCCCGGCCGCAGTCGCGATGCCATCCTCGCCCGCCTCCGGCAGCAGGTCGCCGATCTCAGCGAGGCGAGCCCGACCCTGTCCGACGAGCGGCTGGCGCAGGAAGCCGTGCTGCTGGCCACCAAGGCCGATATCCGCGAGGAGTTGGACCGGCTCGGCGCCCACATTGCCGCGGCCCGCCAGCTGCTCGCGAGCGGCGGCCCGGTGGGTCGCAAGCTCGACTTCCTGTCACAGGAATTTAACCGCGAAGCGAATACGCTTTGCTCCAAATCCAACGACGTGGCCCTGACAGCCATCGGCCTCGATCTGAAGGCCGTGATCGATCAGCTCCGCGAGCAGGTCCAGAATATCGAGTGACCCCGGCGAGCGCCGCGAAGCGGCCGAGCGCCATGCGCAGGGCAAAAGGACGAAATACGAATGGAATTCACGCGACGCGGAGTGATGCTGGTTCTCGCCTCGCCGTCCGGGGCGGGCAAATCATCGATCTCCCGCGCCCTGTTCGAGGATGATCCGAACATCGCGCTGTCGGTCTCGGTGACCACGCGTGCCCGCCGTACCGACGAGATCGACGGCAAGCACTATCACTTCATCGACGTGCCGACCTTCAAGAAGATGCGCGAGGACGGCGAGCTGCTGGAGAGCGCCGAAGTCCACGGCAATTTCTATGGCACGCCGCGTTCGCGGGTCGAGGAGCGGCTGTCGGCCGGCCGCGACATCCTGTTCGACATCGATTTCCAGGGCACGCTGCAGCTCTACGAGAAGTGCCGCCCCGACATGGTGACCATCTTCATCCTGCCGCCCTCGATCAAGGAATTGCGCAAGCGCCTCGAGCGTCGCGCGCAGGACAGCGCCGGCACCATCGACAAGCGGCTGAAGAACGCCCGCATCGAGATGCAGCACTACAACGAGTACGACTATGTACTGGTCAACGAGGATCTCGAGGATTCCACCTCGCGCGTTCGCACTATTCTCGCAGCAGCTCGTCTCGCCCGCCCGCGCTTCATCCAATTGGATAAGTTCGTCAAAGACTTGCAGGATCAGATAGACTCTCTTTAACAAGAGTCCGGAGGGTTGCGAGCCTCCAAGCGTCATCAAGGCGCAATCAAATCGTTAAGGGTGCACCTTAACTCTTCCGACAGCTGCCTGTGGATAAGCCTCTGGCATCTGTGGATGGTTCGCTTGGCTACAGTTTCGGAACGTCGGAATTGAGCGGAACCTACCCTCGCGGGGGACTTGAGCATGCCGTTCGAAGTGAAAGCGTGCAGCATCGACGAGATGCATCGGCATCCGACCTTTGCTGATCGGACCCAGGCCAAGGTGAAGGTCTTGCTGCGCGAGACGCGTGCTCCCGAGATCTTCGATCACAACCTCACTTTGCGTGTCTGGGCCAACACCCATGACAAGATGAGCCCGTCGGAAATCAAGACCGCGCTGCTGGTCAAGGCGGCGGCCATCCTCAAACGCACCGTTTCGGTCGCCGAGATCGAAATCAGCGGCGACGGCGCGGTGACACGCCCGACCGTCAGCGGCTGAGTCATCACCGCACCGCGTTATCGCCGCGACAACAGCATCACGAACTTGGCGATCGCCCCGGCGGCGAAGCCGAACAGCATCAGGCCGAAGGTGAACGGCCCGAGTGCCTGCGTGATGCCGTCGGGCGCGGCGAGGTCCAGGGTCACCCAGCCGAAGAACAGCACGCCCAGCACCAGCAGGAGGACCAGCGTCCGCCAGCGCTGCGCGAATAGCGGCACGGCGATCGGAATGCCGAACGCCAGCAGCGCCACTACGATGGCGATCACGCCGCCCATCAGCGCCGCGCCCGCGCCAGCTTCAGGAACGTCTCGACCGGTAACACCTCGGCGCGCTCGTCGCCCCTGAGCTCGGCGGCGGCCAGCAGGGGCTCCATGGGCACGCCGAGCGATTTGAGGCTCTGGCGCACCATCTTGCGGCGCTGCCCGAACGCCGCCCGGGTCACCGCTTCGAGGTCGCGCACGGCGACGCCGTCATCGGTCGGCTTTGGCTTGAGGTGCACCACGCTGGAGGTGACCTTTGGCGGTGGGGTGAACGCTTCGCGACCGACGTTGAAGGCGATCCGCGCATCGGTGCGCCAGCCGCACAGCACGCCGAGCCGGCCGTAATGGTTGTCGCCCGGCTTGGCGACGATGCGCTCGGCCACCTCACGCTGGAACATCAGCGTCAGGCTCTCGAAAAACGGCGGCCAGCTTTCGACCGTGAGCCAGCGGGTCAGCAGCTCGGTGCCGATATTGTAGGGCAGGTTCGAAACGATGCGGGTAGGGCCGTCGGCCAGCGCCGCGTAATCGACCTCCAGCGCGTCGCCGGAGATCACCTCCAGCCGCCCGGGATAGGCTTCGGCGATCTGTGCCAGGGCGGGCAGGGTGCGCTCATCCCGTTCGATGGCGATGACTTTCTTCGCGCCTTCAGCCAGCAGCGCCCGCGTCAGCCCGCCTGGGCCGGGCCCGACCTCGATCACGGTTGCGGCCTGCAACGGGCCGGCGACCCGCGCGATGCGCGCCGTCAGGTTGAGATCGAGCAGGAAGTTCTGCCCGAGCTCCTTTCTGGCCCTCAGGTCATGCGCGGCGATGATCTCGCGAAGCGGGGGAAGGTTGTCGATCTGCATGGCACCGGGGATAGCGGATTTAGCGGGGAAGGCAAATGGGCGCTTGACCTTGCCATGGTGGGAAGGTGCAGGAACGAGGACATGGCCGCCCCCTGCTCGGGGCGGAGACGTCCAAGGAGACCAAGATGCACAAGTCCGTTGTTGCCGCCGCCCTGCTGCTGGCGCTAACCCTTCCGGCCGTCGCGCAGGAGAGCCATGCCGGCCACGGCGCCGCCGCCCCTGCTGCGGGCCTGCCGCCGATCTGCCTCGCCAATGCTCCGGCCGCGGCAGCGCCCATGGCCATGCAACATGATCAGGGCGCATCGCCGGCCCACGCCGATCTGATGGCCGGTATGGATGCGATGAACACCGATATGATGGCCGGCGGCACAGCCAGCGATATCGATGTGGCGTTCGTCTGCTCGATGATCCCGCACCACCAGGGCGCCATCGACATGGCCAAGGCCGAACTGAAGCATGGCGATGACCCGTGGGTCCGGGAGATGGCGCAGGCGGTGATCACCGCCCAGGAAAAGGAAATCGCCGACATGCGGGCCTGGCTGGAAAAGCAGCCGCAATAGCCATATCGGAGCGGACGGGCCGCCTGCGGCGGCCCGTCGACGGTGCCCTACTGCGCCGCCGCCCGTTGCGCCACGCCGCCGGTCAGCTCATCGGCCAGCCGGATCGCATTGAGGAAGCTCGCGTCAGAGCCCTTGCCGGTTCCTGCCAGGTCAAAGGCGGTGCCATGGTCAGGCGAGGTGCGGACGATCGGCAGGCCGAGCGTCACGTTCACCGCCTGGTCGAACGCCACGGTCTTGATCGGGATCAGCGCCTGGTCGTGATACATCGCGACCACGGCGTCGTACTTCCGCCAGTGCGGCAGGTGGAACAGCGTGTCGGCAGGCATCGGGCCTTCGGCCAGGATCCCCTCGTGCTGCAGATGCGCGATGGCCGGGCCGACGGTGTCATAGTCCTCGGTGCCGATATTGCCGCCCTCGCTGGCGTGCGGGTTGAGCCCGGCAAAGCCGATCCGCGGCTCGGCAATGCCGAAGCGGGTGCGCAGGCTGTGCGCGACGATCCGTCCGGTGGTGACCACCAGTTCGAACGTCACGAGCGCCGGCACCGCACGGATCGGCACATGGATCGTCGCCGGGATGACCCGCAAGGCCTCGTGCGCCAGCATCATCACCGGCGTGGGAACTGACTCGCCTTGCGCGCAGAGCGCTGCGAGGAACTCGGTATGGCCCGGATACTTGAAACCTGCCGAGTAGAGCGCCGCCTTGTGGATCGGCGCCGTAACGATGGCGCGGCATTCCCCGGTGAGGCTCGCCTCCACCGCGCGGGAGATCGACTCGATCACCACCTTGCCCGACAGCGGCGTAGGCTCGCCCGGCTTGTCGGGCACCAGCCCGTCGACATGCACGATCGGCAACGCCTCGTCGAAATGCGCGCCTGCGTCGAGTGGGGTGCTCTCGGTCAGCGCGATCGGCAGCCGCAGGCGCGCGGCGCGGGCGCGCAGGAAATCGATGTGGCCATAGACGATGAAGGGGGGCAGCCCGAGTTCGGCGCGCCTGGCGTAGAGGCGCAGGACCAGGTCGGGTCCGATGCCCGCGGGTTCGCCCATGCTGACGGCAAGCGGCTGGTGGGTGTCGGCCAAGATGTCCTCGTATGTTCGCGTCGCAGCGGCGCCGCCCCGGTCCGTCGCTGCCGACTGACCTAGAGCCGTTCGACCTGGCGCCGAACGGCTCCTGACATGGACTTGCTAAGCCAAACTGTCGCGAAGCCCGGCGTTTTCCCGCCGGGCCGGCAACACTCCGTTAGCTGTAGATGATCTTGGCCTTCTGGCGCAGCTCGGCCTTGAACTTCTCGGCCTCGGTCTTCATCGCCTCGCTGCCCTGCTCGTTGCGCAGCTTGTTCTTGAGGAACGTGGTGTCGCGCGCCTCGTTCTTGGCGCAGACCGCCAGCATCGACACGCCGGCTTCGGTGACGCGCGGCTTGGTGATGCCGCCGACGTTCAGCTTGGCCAGCTCGCTGGCCAGGGCGTCCGGCAACTGCGTGGCGTGGCGGCGGCCCATGTCGCGCACCGCGGCGTCGGTAAAGTTCAGCGACACCTGCACGGCGCTGTCGCAGCCCTTGAACGCTGCGCGGTACTTGTTGGCCTGGCCGGTGCGGGCCGAGGCATTGCCTGCCGTGCTGATGAACAGGATTTCCTTGAGGATGTAGTCATAGCTCGAGGCCTGGTCGAGCTTGGCTTCGGCAGCCTTCTCGAGGTCGAGGTCCGACACCTTGACGCGCGAGGCGACCACCATGCCGCTGACCTGCTGCCAGGCGATGGCGGCGCGCAGGCGGGCCCGCATGGTGTCCATGTTGACGCCGGCCTGCTGCAGGATCTGGCGCAGCTTGTCGGTCGACACCTTGATGTTGCGGGCGACCTGCTGGAACGCGTCATCGACCTGCTGGTCGGAGATGACGATGTTCATCCGCTTGGCTTCCTGGATCTGCAGCTGCTCGTCGATCAACTGCTCCATCGCCTTCTTGGTGCCGCCGCCGCCTTCGAGCGCCAGCAGTTTGGTGCGCTGGGCGATCTCGATATCCGAAATCGGCACGCCGTTGACCGTCACCTTGGTCGCGGCAAAAGCCGGCATGACGCTCAGGGTTAAGCCGATCAGCATTGCAGCGATGAGGCGGAGCATTGTCGTCACCATTTTCAGTTCTTTGGGAAGGCCACCGGATCGCCCCCGGCTCGGCCAACTCAATGTTGGAAGAATACGGCCAAAATCGGTTGGGCCGGGATCAGGAGAAGTTGCATACCCGATCGATTGCGTCGATCGAACTCAATAGTTGATGATCCCGAATTCGGCCCCCGGCGCCTTCAGTTTGAACTGCACGCCGAACGTAACCGAATTGGGGGTCTCATGCGTCGCCGCGTTGGCTTGCGCGAAGCCACCGGCGAGGAAGAAGCCGTCGTCGTAGATCAACTCGCCGCGCGCCTCGAGCCATTCATTGGCGGCGACGTTCCACGACAGGCTGCCATTGGCGCGCCAGTAGTCGAGCGGCAGCGGCGTGCTGGCCCGTACCGTCACCTCGTGCTGGTCCGCCACCACGCCGGTCGCCGGATCCGCCGGCAGGTAGACATAGTCGCTGCCGATCGAATAGGGCCCGACGGCGTAGGTGCCGCCGAGACCGGCCCGGGCCACGCGCGGCCCGTTGGGGTCGAGCTGCATCTTGGCGCCCAGCGTCAGCCCGTCATAGGGCGAGCCGCGCGCTCCGAGCACGATGTAAGACGCATCGTCCTCGAGCCCGCTGCCGACGCCGGTATTGACCGGATCGACCGTCCCGAACGCGTTCACTCCAGCGAGGCGGAAGCTCTGGCCGGCGATGATCTCCAGCCATTGGCCGGCCGAGAAGTTGGCGAGGTAGCGCGCCCCGATATTGGCGCGCAGACCGGTTTCCTGCCGGTCGCTGCCGGTGAAGCGGTCATAGGAGAAGAGGTTGGTGTCATCGAGTACGAAGCTGTGCGCGTTGTCGTTGGTGATCCCCACCAGCGAGGTGTCGCTGCCGCGATAGACCAGTTGCGCGATCGGCTCGAGCAGGTGCGTGTCGAGCCCGCTGGTGGCGAATAAGGGCCAGCGGAAGTCCACTGCGGCGATCGGCGTCGCTTCGAACAGGAACTGGTCGGCCGGCTCGCCCGCGCTGACCGCGTCGCCGCTGTCGTAGTTGGTGATGTCCGCCCGCAGGCCGAGATAAGGCGTCACCACCACGCCGCCCGGCGCGATGATCTGGTTCTGCCAGCTCAGCTCGCCCGAGGCGTGCGTCTTGGCGCCCTCGTAGCCGAAGACGTAGGGAATGCCGGCATAAAGCGCCGCGGCGTCCTCGTCCCGCTGTACGCCGAGCAGGTTGCCGTTGGCCCGCACCTGGCCCCATTCGCCGAGGTCGAAATATCCCGCGCCGCGCGCGTTCGGCAGCGTCACCGCCTGCTGCGCCTGCGCCGAATCGGCGGCAGCCTGGGTGCCGAACTGACCCAGTTTCAGGAACTGCTGCAGCCGCACGTCGGCGTAAAAGTCGCTGCTCAGGTGGGTGGCGTAGACCTCGTTGGTCACCCAGTCGTCGGTGTTGAAGTCGTAATCGTCGAAATAGGCGGCGTCGGTGAAGGCGCTGTACGACCAGCCCACGGTCCAGTCCGCCACCGGCTCGAAGCGCCCCGAACTCTGGATGGCGCCGCGCCATTCACGGTTGCCGATTCCCGAGAAGGCACCCGGATCGAGCTGGTAGATACCCGACGCCTTGACCGTGAACGTGCCGTAATCGAAGCGCTGCTGCCACTCGGCCGCCATCAGGAAGCCTTGGCGCGACATCAGCGACGGCGCCAGCAGGATCTGCGTGTCGTCGCCGACATTGATAAAGTAGGGCGCGGTGATACGGCCGCCATACTCGGCCTTGTAGTTGACGCTGGGCAACAGGAAGCCGTTGCTCTGCTTGGCGCTCGGATCGGGCAGCGACAACCAGGGCAGCCAGGCCACCGGGATGCCCAGCACCTCGAGCGATGGCTGCTCGAAATAGATGGTCTTGGTCTCGGAGTTCTGGATCAGCTTGGCCGCTTTCACCTTCCAGCCGATACGGTTGCCCTTGGCGTCGATGCAGTCTCCGCAGGGCGTGTAGGTCGCCTGGTTGAGCACCGTCTCGAGCGTGCTGGAATACTGCACGTCGTTTGCCGTCACCCTCGCCCCGTCGGTGGTGGTGAGGGTCAGCGACTGGATGAAGGCCTGCTTCATCCCGCCTGTAACTTCGATGTTCTGCGCGGTGTACTGGTTGCCCGCGGGGTCGAGCAGCTGGACGTTGCCCACGCAGGTCAGGTTGCCGGTCTTCTGCTCGTAGCGCAGGTCCTCGCAGGCGATCGAATAGCCTTCGTACTGCATCAGTACGCGGCCCTGCGCGCTGATCACGTCGCTGCTGCGGTCGTAGGAGAGGACATTGGCCTCGACCTTTGCCGGCGCGCCGGGTTCGGGCAGCGTGGCAAAGAAGCCCTCGGGCAGGAACTGCGCGGCGGCGGGCGAAGCTGCCAGGAGGGCGAGCGCAACCACCGCGCCGAACTGGCGCAGGCGCGTCCCCATCCCCCGGTCGCGGCGCATCTTGCTCACGTCCGCCCGTCTTCCCTGTTGAGCAGCACCGTCACTCCGATGACGATCGCCACCACTGCCGGCCCCGCAACTGCAATGACCGGATGCATCACGCCGGCGCCCCCGGCACGTCCGGCCATCTCGGTTACAACGTAAACCAGGACGCCAAGGACGATACCATAAAGTACCGCCCCACCATACTTATTGGTTCTTCGATAACCGGCCGTAAATGCGAACGCAATGACCAGCGAGCCACACAATGTGAGTGGCAGCGCAAGCAGCCGCAGGAACCGGGTTTCGGTCTCGGCGCGTTCCCGCGAGTCGCTGAGCTTGGCCGCCAGCGATCCGGCCAGCTCCCACACCGTCATGTCCTTGATCGAGGCGATGCGAGCCCGCATGTCACCCGGCGTGCGCGCCGTCGGCAGCCGGAAATCGGTCATCGCCTCGGGCATCTCGTTGGAGCGGTAGCGGGTCGCTTCCGCCATCACCCATTCGCCCCCCGCCAGTTCGGCCGATGCCGCCTCGATGCGGTCGCGCGGCGAGTCCATCAGAAACACGTTCACCCCGCCCAGTGCCGTCCCCGACGGGTTCACATAGCCGGCTTCGAGAATGTAGTGGATATCGCCCTGCCGCTCGTCGAGCCACAATGTGCCGGCTCGGCCGACCTCGCCGCTCGATGTGCTGCTCGGCGACAGCGTGCGGTTGAACTGGATCACCGCGGTATCGACAACCAGCGTGATCACCACGCCGCCGAAAATGGTGATGGCCAGCGGCGCCACCATTACCCGCCAGACCGATTGGCCCGAGGATTTGATCACCGTCATCTCGCGCGTTGCCTGCAGGTTGAGCAGGCCCGCGACCGTCCCGACGAGGAAAGTCAGCGGCAACGTATCGATCAGCCAGCGCGCCGCCGACAGCACCACGGCCGTCAGCGCCAGCGCCTGACCGCCGGTGGCCGACAGCGCGGCAAAACGAGTGGTGTTCAGCGACTCGGCCAGGAGTACGATGACGAACAGCACCACGAGCGTCAGCCCGACATTGCTGCCCAACCGCCGGACGATGATCCAGTCGATCCGGTTCATCGGCTGTGGACCTCCCGGGGCAGGGGCGCGAACACCCGCAGCCGGTAGAGCAGAATGGCCACCGAGAGCATGATCAGTACGATCACCCCGCTGGTCTCGCGGGCCCAGCCCGCAACCGGGGCGTAGGAGGTGACGGCGCGCTCGAGCAGCACCACCCCCAGCACCGCGATCTCCACCGGCAACACCGGTTCCTTGCGGCGACCCGAGGGGAATGCGCTGATCGCCGCCACGAACAGGCAGAGCGTCAGCACCCGGAAGCCATCCGAGGTGCGCTCGGCGATGCGGCGGAGCGACTCGGCGGGCCACTCGCCTTCGGTGAGCCCGCGCGTGATGATGCCGTAGGTGCTCTGGTCGCCGCGCCGCTCGCCCGTGTCCTCGTCGCCGGTCAGGCGCTCCAGCGCAATGTCGTAACGGACGAAGGAAATCTCCGAGAACTGCCCATCGGCGGTGCGATACTGGATGGTTCCGTCGGCCAGTTGCAGGACGTAGCCGAACTCGTCGGCGGTGATCAGCGCCGAGTCGGCGATGTAGGTGCGTCGGGTGTGCTCGTCACGGCGATCGTCGGCGAAAAACGAGGTGATCTCGCCGTCCGCGCCGCGACCACCGACGGTAATCGTCACGCCGTCGCCCAGCTCGGCAAAGCGGTTGGGCACCAGTGAGCGCCCCACCAGGTCGGCCGCCGCCTGCGCCTTGATCTGGTTGTTCTCGCGACTCGCCCACGGGGCCACGACATGCGACAGCAGCAGCACCAGCAGCGTGCCGACCGCGGCATAGCCAAGGATGGTGCCCAGCAGCACCGGCTGCCGTTGCGATACGTGGACGATGTGGAGTTCCCGCGACGCCTGCATGGCGCGCAGCGCCCGGGCCAGCCCGATGGCGAGGCACACGTAGAGAAAGGCGATGGCAAGCTGCGGCAACCCCAGGATGGTCTGCCAGAACAGCGTCCCGAGCCCCCGATCGCGGACGGCGCCGACCTCGACGATTCTCAGCAGCTGGACCAGGTACAGGATCGTCAGCGCGACCCCGAACAGCGCAGCGGCTTCGGCGGCAAAAAGCCTGAAAAGATAAGTGCCTAGCCGAGTCATGCCTACACGGGGTTCCGACGCGCATCCACCTGCCGGGCTGCCCCCGGCGCGATGAACCGGGCGGACTTTGCCCGCGCTCCCCCACGCTTGGCAAGCCAATCGGGCAGGGTGGTGGCCGTTGCCCACCGGGTGTTGCGGGATTGACGCGACGGGCGTAGCCACTATCAGTCGACAACGTCCTGTTGCGGACCCCGTCCGCCCCCTCACCACAAGGTATTTCATCCCATGCCGAACCGGATCGAGATCAAGACCGCCGCCCTGCCGCTCAAGGCGACCGGCACGCTGGTCGTCTACGTCGCCGAGGACACCGCTCCGACCGGTGGCGCCGCCGACGTCTGGCAGGCAACCGGGCTAGATTGGACGAGGATCGCCGCAGCGGCGAACTTCAAGGGCAAGCAGGGCCAGGTCATCGACCTGCTGGCGCCCGCCGGCGTCAAGGCAGATCGCCTGCTGGTGCTCGGCAGCGGCAAGGCCGGGCAGGGGAGCAGCCTCTCCGCCTGGACCGATCGGGGTGGTTCGCTCGCCGGCAAGCTGGCCAATCTCAAGGCCAACAAGGTCGCGGTGCTGCTCGATGAAGCCGGCATGACGCCCGAACAGGTGGCCGAACTCGCCGCCGGCCTGCGCCTCAGGCACTACAAGTTCGACGCCTACAAGGCCAAAAAGCCCGACGACGGCGCCGACGGCGCCCTTGCGGTGACCCTGCACGTCGATGGCAAGCCGGCGGTCGACAAGGCCATCGCCGACCGGCAGGCGACCGCCGAAGGCACGCTGCTGGCGCGCGATCTGATCCACCTGCCGCCCAATGTGCTGGGCACGCTGGAGTTCGCCGCCGAGGCCGCCAAGCTTGCCGAGCTGGGTGTCGAGATCGAGCAACTCGACGAGAAGGCCATGCGCAAGCTCGGCATGAACGCCTTGCTCGGCGTGGCGCAGGGCTCGGCCCGCCCGCCGCGCCTCGTCATCATGCGCTGGAACGGCGGCAAGGCAAAGGAGCAGCCGATCGCCTTCATCGGCAAGGGCGTGGTGTTCGATTCCGGCGGCATCTCGCTGAAGCCGGGCCTCGGCATGGAAGACATGAAGGGCGATATGGGCGGCGCCGCGGCCGTCACCGGGCTGATGCACGCGCTGGCCGCCCGCAAGGCCAAGGTCAACGCCATCGGCGTGATCGGGCTGGTCGAGAACATGCCCTCGGGCACCGCCTATCGTCCCGGCGATATCCTCACCGCGATGAGCGGTACCACCATCGAGATCGTCAACACCGACGCCGAGGGGCGCCTGGTTCTCGCCGACGCGCTCTGGTACACCCAGGACAGGTTCAAGCCGAAGTTCATGATCAATCTCGCGACCCTCACGGGCGCCATCGGCGTGGCGCTCGGCAGCGATCACGCGGGACTTTTCTCCAATAACGATGACCTGTCGGCCAGGCTGCTGGCCGCTGGCCTCGCCACCGGCGAAAAACTCTGGCGCCTGCCCATGGGCGCCGCCTACGACAAACAGATCGACAGCCGCTTCGCCGACATCAAGAACTCGGGCGGCCGTCCGGCCGGCTCGATCACCGCCGCGCAGTTTCTCGCCCGCTTCGTCAACGATGTGCCATGGGCGCATCTCGATATTGCCGCCGTGGCGCTGGCCTCGCCCAGCAGCGAGACCAACACCGCCTGGGCCTCCGGCTTCGGTGTGGCGCTGCTCGACCGGCTGGTGCGCGACAATTACGAGGCCAAATGACTGGCGCCCAAACCTCCGGCGCACTTGCCGATCTGCCGCTCGTCGCCAATCCCTCGCGCTTGTGGCTGCCGCCGGTCGCGGCCATCGCCCTGTTCGCCGGGCTGGTCGCGCTGCTGCCCAGCCTGCTGCTGTTGATGAGCCTCATCGGGCTCCTCGGCATGCACCCCAGCGTCGAGCTGACCCTGCTGGCCCTGCCGACGCTTGCGGTAGCAGTGTTCTTTCTCGCCGTCGGCAGCGTGGTGATCGGCGACCTGCGCCTCGAGCGGCCCGTGCTGACCATCGATGAACACGGCGTCTTCGACCGCCGCGTCAGCGATGCGCCGATCGCCTGGGCCGAGGTGGTCGAGGTCGCGCCGGCCCCCGGGGGCGGTGGTGTGCTGCTGGCGCTCAAGACGCCGCGCGAAACCCGCCTCAGTCCCTACCGCGCCGGCACTGCGGGGTTCCGCCAGCCGGCCGCGGGCCTCGCCAACATCCCGGTGCGCGCCATGGATCGTCCGGCCGCGCTGCTCGCCGACACACTGACCGCGCTCGCCCTGCGCAATGGCGCCGTGCCGCCGAGCGAGGAGGCCGCGTGACCGAGATCCTGTTCTATCACCTCGAGAGCCAACCGCTCGAGCGCGTCTTGCCGGTGCTGCTGGAGAAATCGCTGGAACGCGGTTGGAGCGTCGTCGTCGAAACCGGCAGTGACGAGCGGGCCCGGGTGCTCGACGACATGCTCTGGACCTATCGCGACGACAGCTTCCTGCCCCACTCGCTCGCCGGCGGCGATGCCGACCACCTGCAGCCGGTGCTGATCACCACGCGCCCGCACAACCCCAACAATGCCGAAGTCCGCTTCTTCGTCGATCGCGCCGTACCGCAATCGGGTGAAGGCTATCAGCGCATCGTCTTCATGTTCTCCGGCCACGACCCTGATGCGGTGACCGAAGCTCGCGCGGCATGGAAAGCGCTGCGCGACGGCAACGCAGTCACCTACTGGCAGCAGGACGGCAACGGCAAGTGGGCGAAGAAGGGGTAGGCCGTCGCTTCCTGAAGGGCGGCTAGGCCCCTGGCTCCCAGCCAGGTTCCGCCTGCTCGAACTTCGAGAACTGGAACCCGGGCGCCACGGTGCAGCCGACCAGCGTCCAGTCGCCGAGGCAGGCGGCGCGTTGCCAGGCATTGCCGGGGATCACCAGTTGCGGTCGCTCGCCGGCGACGAGGTCGTTGCCCAGCGCATGCGCACTGACCAGCTTGCCGTCACGCGAGATGTCGAGCCGCATCGGCGCGCCGGCATACCAGTGCCACACCTCCGCCGCGTCCACCCGATGCCAGGCGCCGGTCTGCCGGTCGCTGAGCAGGTAGTAGATCAGCGTCGAATGCGGCCGGCCGGTGCTGTTGAGCGTATCGGCGAAGGTCTGCTTGTAGAAGCCGCCTTCAGGATGGGGCTCCATGCCGAGCAGGGCCACGACCTCGCTCGCCGTCATCGTCTTCATCCCATCGCCCTCTCGGCCTGCTCCAGCTCTTCGCTGAGCGTCAGCCAGTTTTCCTCGACCCGGGCGATCTCTCCCTCGAACCGCGCCTTGTCCTTGCCCAGCAGGATCACCCGCTCGGGCGCGCCGTCATAGGTCTTGGGGTCGGCGAGGAAGCCGTCCACCCGCGCCAGTTCGGCGCGCAGCCGGCCGAGCTTCTGTTCGAGATCCTTGATCGACTTGCGCAGAGGCGCCACTTCGGCGCGCTTGGCCGCGGCATCCTGGCGCGCCGCCTTGCGGTCTTCGACCACCAGCGCCGCCGCTTCCTTCTTGCCCTTGCCGTTGCTGTTGGACGTCAACAGGCGCTGGTAAGTGTCGAGATCCTCGTCGAATTCCTCGATCGTGCCGTTCTGCGCGATCCAAAGTTTATCGACCGTCGCGTCGATCAGGTGGCGATCGTGGCTGATGATCAGCACGGCCCCCGAATAATCGTTGAGCGCTGCCACCAGCGCGTCGCGGCTGTCGATATCGAGATGGTTGGTCGGCTCGTCGAGGATCAGCATGCCCGGTCCGCCGAAGGTGATCAGCCCCAGCAGCAGGCGGGCGCGTTCACCGCCCGACAGGTTCTTCACCTTGGTGTCCATCCGCGAGGTGGTGAGCCCCATCTGCGCCACGCGCGACCGGCGCTTGGCCTCGCTGTCATAGGGCATCAGCTCGACGACGTGCTCGAACGGCGTCTGCTCCGGCTTCAGCTTGTCGAGCTGATGCTGGGCGAAATAGGCGATCTCCAGCCCCTTGCCCTTGCGCATCTCGCCGCCCATCGGCTTGAGGTCGCCCGAGAGGAGCTTGGCGAAGGTCGACTTGCCGTTGCCGTTGACGCCGATCAGCGCGATGCGGTCGTCGGGGTCGATCCGGTTGGTGATGTGCCTGAGGATCACCTTGTCGCCATAGCCCACCGAGACGTTGTCGAACGTCATCATCGGCGAAGCCGGGACCTTCTTGGGGTCGGGGAAATTGAACGGCGACGAGCTCTCGTCGAACATCGCCGCCGGCGGCTTCAGCTTGGCGATCATTTTCACGCGCGCCTGCGCCTGCTTGGCCTTGGTGGCCTTGGCCTTGAAGCGGTCGACGAATTTCTGCAGGTGGGCGATCTGGTCGAGCGTCTTCTCGCGGCTCTTGTTGTTGAGCTCCATCTGCATCCGGCGCGTCTCTTCGAACGTGTCGTAATTGCCCTTGTAGAAGGTCAACTTCCGATGCTCGAGATGGGCGATCGAATTGACCGCCTTGTTGAGCAGGTCCCGGTCGTGGCTGATCATGAACACGGTGTAGGGGTAGGTGGCGAGATACTTCTCGAGCCACAGCGTGCCTTCGAGATCGAGATAGTTGGTCGGCTCGTCGAGCAGCAGCAGGTCCGGTTGCGAGAACAGCACGCCCGCCAGCGATACGCGCATGCGCCAGCCGCCCGACAGCTCCGAGGTCGGCCCCAGTTGCCGGTCCTTTTCGAACCCGAGGCCCTTGAGAATCGTCGAGGCTCGCGCTTCGGCGGTATGCGCGTCGATCTCGGCAAGGCGTGTGTGAATGTCGCCGATCCGATGCGGGTCGGTCGCCGTTTCTGCCTCCGCCAGCAGGGCCGTCCGCTCCTTGTCGGCCGACAGCACCACGTCCAGCACGCTGATCGAGCTCGCCACGGCTTCCTGCGCCACCGCGCCGATCCGGGCCTTCTTGTTGACCTCGATGCTGCCGCCCTCGGGCGCGATCTGCCCCAGGATGAGCTGGAACAGCGTCGTCTTGCCCGTGCCGTTCTTGCCCACGAAACCGGTTTTGGATCCGTCGGGCAGAACAAGCGAGGCATTCTCGAACAGGGGACGACCCTGGATGCGATAACTGAGATCGGTAATGGTCAACATGGCGCGGCCGATGCATCCGCGGCGCGCGGAATGCGTTAGGTGTGAGATAGGGTCAAATCGAAGCCGACCCAATAGACTGAGAACCCGGAGAAGTCCAATGCGCCTCATCCCCGCCACCCTCGCCCTCTGCCTCGTCTCCGGCGCGGCCCTCGCCCAGGAACTGGCTCCGCTGAACGATCTGGCCGCTTGCCGTCTCAACTCCGAGATGGTGTCGCTGACGTTCAGCTACGAAGGCGGTGCCTGCGAGCAGACCGGCAATGGCAGCGTCGACCTGGTCGAATCCGGCACTGCGACAGTCACCATTCCGATCGTTTCCACCGCCGACGTCTGCACCATGCAGGCGGTGAAGGTGACCCATACCGGTGCGATCAACGCGGTGGCCGAGGTCTCGGCGCTCGATGTGCAGCTGGTCAGCCCTGGCGGCGAGGTACAGGCCGAAGGCAAGGTCGACATTGCCCCGGCCACGCCGGATTGCGTACCGCCGGCGCCGAAGGACTAACCGTCTTCCAGCGTCAGGCGCATGACCGGCGCTGTACCGAACTGCGTCTCCCCTACGCCGGTCTGGACGAAGCCGACCGCCTGGTAGAAGGCGAGGGCACCGTCATTGGCAATGACGTGCAGCTCGGTGGCGCCCATGGCGCGTGCCAGTTGAGTGGCTTTTTCGACCAGCCGGCGCCCGATGCCGAGGCGCTGCACTGCCGGGTCGACGAACAGGCCGTCGAGTTCCGCCTCACCATCCGGCCGCCGCAGCACCACGGCGAAACCGGCGAGAGTCCTCCCGTCGTCGGCGACACAGGCATTGGCCGACGTCAGCTGCTCGACCGGCACCTGCACGAATTCCGGATGGGCGAGCAACGCCTTGCGGTCGCGCTCGCTCGCCATCACCGTCTTCCAGACGAGGGCGAGCAACGCCGGCTGATCGGCGGCGACTGCCGCCCGGATCTCATACTCAGAGGCCATCGGCCCTCCGCTTGCTGCATTGCCGGCGACAAACGCCCGTCTTGCGCCCGTCACGCCTACCCGTTAGAAGGCCGCACCCAATTCAGACCCACTCCAAGGACCAGACACATGGCCATTGAGCGCACCTTCTCCATCATCAAGCCCGACGCGGTCCGCCGCAACCTGATCGGCAACATCCTTGCCGTGTTCGAAAAGAACGGCCTGCGTCCGGTCGCGCTGAAGAAGATCAAGATGTCGCGCGCCCAGGCCGAGGGCTTCTATGCCGTGCATAAGGAACGTCCGTTCTTTGGCGAACTGGTCGAGACCATGACCTCGGGCCCGGTCGTCGTGCAGGTGCTGGAAGGCGAGAACGCCATCCTGAAGAACCGCGAAGTGATGGGCGCCACCAACCCGGCCAACGCCGCCGAGGGCACCATCCGCAAGCTCTATGCCGTCTCCGTCGGCGAGAACTCGGTGCACGGTTCGGACGCTCCCGAGACCGCCAAGGAAGAGATCAAGTTCTTCTTCAGCGACGACGAGATCGTCGGCTGATCGCCGATCCGATAGCGATTTCCGAGGGCCGCCTCCGGGCGGCCCTTTTGTTTTGCTAGTGCCGCGACCACGATGTTACCCCCCGCGAAAGCGGGAACCTCCCGTTCGCGATCACGCAGCAGGCCAGAGAACAGAGGTTCCCGCTTTCGCGGGAATGACCCGGTGGGTGTAGTACTCATCGAGCAAACAGCAAAGATGCACCCCGTGAACCTCCCCGAGACCATCCATCCGCAGCTCGCCGTCGCCCTTGCTGCGCGCGGTTACGACACGCTGACCCCGGTGCAGCTGAGCGTGCTCGCGCCGGAGGCCGCGGAGCGGGATCTGCTGGTGTCGGCACAGACCGGTTCGGGCAAGACGGTGGCCTTCGGCATGGCGATCGCCCCGACGCTGCTGGGCGAGGCAGAGCGGTTCGCCCATGCGACAACGCCGCTGGCGCTGCTGATCGCCCCGACCCGTGAGCTGGCCCTGCAGGTCCAGCGCGAGCTGCAATGGCTCTATGCCGAGACCGGCGCCCAGATCGCCGCCGGGGTAGGGGGCATGGATATCCGCACCGAGCGGCGGGCGCTGGAACGTGGCGCGCACATCGTCGTGGGCACGCCGGGGCGTCTGCGCGACCATATCTCGAAGGGGGCGCTCGACCTCAGCCAGGTCCGGGCGGTGGTGCTCGACGAGGCCGACGAAATGCTCGATCTGGGCTTCCGGGAGGACCTCGAGTTCATCCTCGAAGCCGCGCCCGAGAGCCGCCGGACCCTGTTGTTCTCGGCGACCGTACCGCGCGCCATCGCCGACTTGGCCAAGACCTTCCAGCGCGACGCGCTGCGCCTTGTCGCCACCAGCGCCGGCGAGCAGCACGCCGATATCGAGTACCAGCAGATTGTGGTGCGTAACGACGAGCGCGAGCACGCCGTCATCAACATGCTGCTGCTGCACGACAGCTCCAACACCATCGTCTTCTGCCACACCCGCGAGTCGGTGAAACACCTCACTGCCCGCCTCGCCAACCGCGGCTTCCCGGTAGTGGCCCTGTCGGGCGAACTGACCCAGGCCGAGCGCTCCAACGCGCTGCAGGCGATGCGCGACGGTCGCGCCCGGGTCTGCGTCGCGACCGACGTTGCGGCCCGGGGCATCGACTTGCCCAACCTCGACCTCGTCATCCATGCCGACGTGCCTTCCAACCCCGAGACGCTGCTGCATCGCTCCGGCCGCACCGGCCGTGCCGGCCGCAAAGGCATCTGTGCGCTGATCGTGCCGCTGCACCGCCGCAGCGCTGCGGCTCGCGTGCTGCGCGCCGCCAACCTCGAGGCCACCAGCCGCGGCGCCCCGACGATTGCCGAGATCGACGCCCGCAACCGCGAGCAGATCCTCGCCGGCGCCACCGAGATGAGCGCCCCCGACGAGGCCGAGGCCGGTTTCGTCGCCGAGCTGCTGGCCCGCCTCACCCCCGAGCAGCTGGCCGCGGCCTATATCCGGCGCGAGCTCGCCGCCCGTCCGGCGCCCGAGGAAGTCTCGGAGCAGGCGATCCCTGCTTTCAACGAAAAGCCGCCGCGTCGCGACAAGCGCTTCCTCGACGAGGACGGCGCGCCACGTGGCAAACCCGAGCCAATGCAGGACGGTCGCTGGTTCACCCTGTCGATCGGCCGCAACCGCCGCGCCGATCCCAAGTGGATCCTGCCGATGATCTGCAAGGCCGGCGATGTCACCAAGCGCGATGTCGGCTCGATCAAGATCCTCGACACCGAGACCCGCTTCGAGATCGCCGCCGACAAGGCCGATGCCTTTGCCGCCGCCATCGGTCGCGTCGGCGGGCAGATCGAGGCCAACACCACCATTGCGGCGTCCGGCCCGCCCTCCAACGCCAACAAGAAGGGTTACAACCGCGACAGCGCCCCGCGTTTCAAGAAGCACGACGACGCGCCGCGCTACGACAAGCCCCACCGCGAAGATGGCCCGCGCTACAAGGTGCGCTCCGACAAGGGCGCCAAGCTCGCCACCAAGCCGGCCCGTGAGATCACCCCGCCGGTGGCCTTCGATGCACCGCCGGCGGCCCGCGAGCCGGTGCTGTTCAATCGGAAGCCCACCGAGAAGCCGAAGGTGAATCCCAAGGACAAGGGCAAGCCGAAATACAAGAACCGCGAGAAGCGCGATCCGCCGGCCGATGCCGTTGCCAGCGCCCCGCGCAAGAAGCCGAAAAAGGGCTACGATCCGCTCGGTTGACGAGCGTACCTCGGCTGCCGCATCCTCCCCCCGGCTTTGGGGGAGGAAACCATGCCTTACGTTCGTATCGAGATCACCGACGGCGCGACTTACGAGCAGAAGCTGCAGATCTACAAAGAGACGACCGAGATGCTGCAGCGCATCCTGAACAAGAAGCCCGAATATACCTTTGTCGTCATCGAAGAGGTCGACAACAAGAACTGGGGCCACATGGGCACATCCGTGGCCAAGATACGAGAGGCGGAGGCCAAGGCCGCCAAGGCGCCCAAGGTCGCCAAGGCCAAAGACAAGCCCAAAGCCAAGTCCAAGCCGAAGACATTGAAGGCCTGACGTGCCCGAAATCCTCGTTCACATCGTCGAGGGCCGCTCGGCGCAATCCAAGAAGGCGCTGATGAAGGACATCACCGAGGCGGTGGTGAAGAACTTCAACGTGCCGGCCGAGCGCGTCGTCGTGCAGATCGTCGAGAGCCCCAGGGACAGCAAGTCGAGGGGCGGCGTGCCCTTCGACGAGCTGTAGCGAGGCGCGCCGGCCCTAGTTCGCACACTCCGAGTCGTCTTCGCCGCAGCAGTTACTGTCACCGCAGCACCCGTTGTCTCCACACGGCTGCTCGACCGCCGGCGTGTCGTCATCGCCGTCCATCAGGCTCCGCGGTGTGTCGTTGACGAAGCCCTTGTTGAAGCACTGCCGGGCGTTCTCCACCCAGAACTGCCGCAGCAGCGGGCTCTGCACCTCGGCATACTTGAAGTTCGCCTTCAGCGCGGCGCGCTGGTCCTTGGTCAGGTCGGCGGGGTCGCCGAGGATCGTCGACTGGGTCAGGTCGTAGGTGCCGATCTCGCAGGTATCATCCAGCGTGACGCAGGTGCCGGCGAGATTGCACAGCCGGACCGCGCCATGGAACAGCAGCACCTCGGTGCCTTCCGCATCCACGTTGAAGTCGAACGCCGTGCCCCGCACGCCGATGGTGCCGGTCGGCGTCTTGATGACATAGCGATCCTTCGGCGCGCCGCCGGTTGCGAAACGAAACGTCCCCGACAGCGCGTTGATCGCCAGCTTGCCGGCCGACTGATCCTCGCGCAGCAGGTAATCCTCGATCAGCAGCGAAGAGTTCGGGCCGACCACCAGCTCGGTCTTGTCGGAAAACTTGATCTGCACCTGGCCCTTGGCGCCGGTGCTCACCTTGTCGCCGATGAAGATGTCGGCGCCGACGGTCAACACCCGCGACTGACCCGACGTATCGGCCTCCGCCTGCGGATTGACGCCCAGCGCCGTGCCGCTCGCCGCCATTGCCGGCAGGGCCGTCAGCGTCAATGCCACCCACAGCCCTGCGGCCGCCATACCTTTGAAAGTGCTCATATTGTGTTGTTCCCCACCACTCTGGCCGTCCCCGCTCGGGTCATTCAGAAGCGTTATTGCTCAAAGCATAGCACAATGATTAATCTGACTACGCATTAGGCATCAGCGAGTCAATTGTATGCAACAAGTCGATCTGCGGTCGACCGGGATATCCCCCAAGGAATTGCCCGTATGGCAATATCTCAACGACCTCTACACCCGGCACCGTCCCAACCTTTCGGGTGAGTTGGCAAGCTACATCCCCGAGTTATCAGCAGTCGATCCCGATCGGTTCTCGCTGGCCTTCGCCACTACCGACGGTTTTGTCTACGAAGTCGGCGACACCGACGCGCTTTTCACTATCCAGTCAGTCTCCAAGGCAGTGATCTACGCTCTCGCATTGGAAGATCACGGCCGCGAGGAGGTGCTGCGCCATATCGGCGTCGAGCCGTCCGGCGAAGCCTTCAACTCCATCACCTTCGACGAGCGCAACAACCGGCCGTTCAATCCGATGGTCAATGCCGGCGCCATCGCTGCCAGCGCCATGATCAAGGGCACCGACCACGCCGAGCGCTACCAGCGCATCCTCGATATCTTCCAGCGCTTCACCGGTCGCATCCTCGATCTCGACGAGGCGGTGTACCGCTCCGAGACCGTCACCGGAAACCGCAACCGCGCCATCGCCTACCTCGAGCTCAATGCCGGCATGATCTCGGGCGACGTCAACGAGCATCTCGACCTCTACTTCCGCCAGTGTTCGCTGCTCGTCCGTGCGCGCGACCTGGCAATGATCGGTGCCACCCTCGCAAATGGCGGTGTCAATCCGGTGACGCGGCAACGCGCCATCAGCACCGACAATGTCCGCTCCGTGCTCTCGGTGATGAACACCTGCGGCATGTACGACTACGCCGGCGGCTGGCAGTTCAGCGTCGGCCTGCCGGCCAAGAGTGGAGTAGGGGGCGGCATTGCCGCGGTCCTCCCCGGCCAGCTCGGCATCGGCACCTTCTCGCCCCGCCTCGACGCAGTCGGCAACAGTGCCCGCGGCGTCAAGGTCTGCGAGGACATCTCGGCCAATTTCCGCCTGCATCTGTTCGAGGATCGCGGCGGCGGCCTCGTGCCGCTGCGCCGTGTCTACCGCTCCGACGAGGTGCACTCCAAGCGCGTCCGCCGCCACGAGCAGGCTCGGAAACTCGATCGCTATGGTCACTTGATCGCCGTCTACGAGCTGCAGGCCGAACTCGGCTTCATCGAGGCCGAACGGGTCACGCGGCGGATCATCGAGGACCTCGACAGCGCCTACTATTTCGTCCTCGATCTGACCCGCGTGCTGCGCATCGATGGTGTCGCGGTCACCCTGCTCAACACCGCCCGCCGCACCCTGCAGGAAGCCGGCAAGGGCTTCGCTGTCGTCAGCATTTCCGGCGAGTTGCCGCATAGCTTCGAGCAGGACATCCACTTCCCCAATGTCGACCAGGCGCTGGAATATTTCGAGGACCGGCTCCTCGAACAGGCCGGCACCGGCCAGACCGACGCGACCGTGCCGCTCGCCGAGTTCGACCTGCTTGCCGGTCTCGACGAGGCCATGCTGGCCGCTTTGGTGAAGCGGCTCCGCCCGCTGTCCTTTGAGCCCGGCACCAAGCTGATCGCCCAGAATGCCCGGGCCGACGAGCTGTTCTTCCTCACCCAGGGGCATGTCGATATCACCGTGCGGGTCGGCAACGCCCCGAGCCACCGCGTCAGCACCGTCGAGCCGGGCACCGTGTTCGGCGAGCTGGCGCTGTTCGGGCACTCACCCCGAACCGCCGACGTCGTCGCCGTCAGTGCCGGTATCGCGCTGGTGCTGGATCGCGATGGCCTCGAGGACCTTGCGGCCAACGCCCCGGCCGCACACAACGCGCTGGTGATGGCGGTGGGCGCCAGTCTCGCCGAGCGCCTGCGCCGCGCCAATGCCGAGATCCGCGCCCTGTCGCGCTAGTTCCCGGGGTCGGGGATATTCAGCAGGTGGCCGCAGGCTTTGCAGTGGACGGCATCGGGGTCGTGCCGTTGCAGCCCGCATTGCGGGCAGGGAAAGAGCACCTTGTGCGGGCGGAACAGCGATTGCGCGAGGCGCACGAACAGCGTGATGCCGATGATCATCACCGCAATCGAGGTCAGCTTGCCGGCGGTGCCGGGCAGCGTCACGTCGCCATATCCGGTCGTCGTCACCGAGGTGACGGTGAAGTAGAGCGCATCGACATAGCCTTCGATGCCGGAGCCGGGGCTGGCGAAGAACGTCAGCACGAAGCCTGACACCAGGAACAGGAACGTCACGATGTTGACGATGGCTTCGCCCTGTTCGCGATACTGCGTCAGCTTGAACTTCTTCAGCGGCCGCCACAGCACGCCGCTCTGCGACAGCGTCCAGAGCCGCAGGATGCGCAGGAAGCCGAAATTGGCCAGCCATGCCGGCAGCAGCAGGGTGATGAGGATGAACACATCGACGATCGTCGTCGGTTGCCGGAGCCAGCGCAGCGGGTCGGTCGAGGCGAGGCCGCGCGCCACGAGATCGGCGATCAGCAGCACGGCCACCGCCACATCGATCCAGATGAAGCTCGGTCGGTCGCGCAGCAGCGGCGTGGCGATGAAGAAGGCGATGATCGCCAGATCGACCAGCAGCACCGCGAACTGGAAGCGCAGCGCCGTGCTCGAACTGCCATGATAGAGCAGCCTCAGGGTCGAGCGCAGACGGGTCAGGCCGTGCTCGGAACTTGCCTTGTCCATCGCGTTGTCTCCTCAGCCGGAGCTTGCCCGGGCCGCGTCGGCTGTCAATGCTGCACGGCCGGCCGCCGTTGCAGCACATTATGCGCCACCAGCAGCACAGCCGCGCCGCAGGTGGCCAGCACCGCCGCGACCCAGAACAGCTCGAGATAGCGCCCCGGCGCCGCCACCACGCCGAAAATCCCGGCCGAGAGCATGCCGGAGGCGACCACCGTCACGTCGAGCAATGAGGTCGACAGGCCGACGCGGCCGCGGATCGCCTCCTGCATGTAGCTGATCGGAACGCTCATCAGCACCGCGATGGCTACCGCCCGCGGCACCTGCAGCCAGAACACCTCGGTCACCCCGCTCGCCTGCGTCAGCAGCACCTGGTAGAGCGCATAGATCAGCGCCCCGGCTGCGATCAGCGTATGTTTCCTGAACCGCCGGCCGAGAAACCCCCAGGCCAGCATCAGCGGAATCTCGAGCAAGGCTCCGATGCCGGCGGCGATGCCGACATCTCCGATATTGCCGCCGAAATGGCTGACCATCGCCAGCGGCGTCGCCGTGCCGCTGACCTTGATCGCCACGTTGATCAGCAGCACCCCGCAGATGCCGACCAGCATCGGCAGCGCGATGCCGCCCTTGCCGTCGGTATTTGGCGTGGGCGGGGCGGAGACGACGCGGGTGGCGGGGTCGGCCAGCATCGTCAGCGAGATCGCCCCGCATACGAGATAGGCGGCGGCCGCCAGCAGGTAGACGTCGAACACCTGGTAGACCGCGGCGATCCAGCCGGCGAGCGGCGGTACCATCACCCACGATGCCGCATAGATCGAACGCAGCACGGTGATGCGGAACTCGGCGTCCTTGGGGCGGGTCTGGTCGTAGTAGACCCGGGCATAGGCAAAGGTCTGGCTGAACGCCGAGTTGCCGAACGGCAGGATCACGCAATAGGCGATGACGAACGCCATCGGGCTGCGCAGCCAGTACATCAGGCCCATGCCGACGGCGCCGAGCAGCGTGGTGGCCAGCATCAGCAGCCGGCGGTCGCCGATCCGGTCAGACAGCCAGCCGAGTGCCACCGAGGCGACCACCCCCACAATCGAGGCCAGCGTCAGGATCAGGGCGAAATCGCCGTGTCCGATCTGCAGCGCATCGATGGCGATGATCGCGTCGTAGGGGGCGGTCGAGGCATAGCCCACGCCGATCGACAACAGGCTGGCGGAAATGAGCGCCGCCATCGGCAGACGCGGCTGGGCAGTCTCGGTCATGGCAGGAATTCTCCCCCGCGATCCCTACTGTAGAATCGCGGGGGCGCGCCAATGCTTTAGTGGCTTGGCCCCTGAGCGCCGGCTCAGTTGCACATGTAGCCGCCCTCGGCCGACTCGTCGGGCCAGCAGCCATCGGGGATAGGTTCCTCGTTGTCGACGACCGGGGTGCCGTTGCTGTCCCCGTCCAGCAGGTTACGTGGCGTATTGGCCACGAACCCCTTTTGGAAACACTCCTTGGCCTCCTCGACCCGGAACGCGCCGAGCAGCGGAGCCTGTGACTGGGCGTAGCGGAACGAAGCTTTCAGATCTTCGCGGGCGGCGCCCTTGAAGTCGTCGGTGTGCCCCAGAATCTCGGACCGGCCGAGGTCGTAGGCGCCCAGCTCGCAGGTGTCGTCGAGCGTCACGCAGGTCTTGTCGAGGTTACAGAGGATGACCTGGCCGTGATACAGCAGGACCTTGGTTTCCTCGCTGCTCGAATTGAAGTCGAACGAGGTCCCGCGCACGCCGATCGTGCCAGTCGGGGTCTTGATGATGTAGCGGTCCTTCGGCGCTCGCCCGGTGGTGAAACGGAAAGTGCCCGACAGCGCATTGATGGCGAACTTGCCGGCAGAATCGTCCTGCCGCAGCAGGTAGTCCTCGATCAGCAGCGCCGAGTTGGGGCCGACCACCAGTTCGGTCTGGTCGGTGAACTTGATCTGCACCTGTCCGTCCGCGCCGGTGACCACGCGATCACCGATGAACACGTCGGCGCCGACCGTCAGCGTCTTGGTGTCGGACTTGGTTTCGACTGCGGCCGCCGGCTTGACGCCCAGCGCCTTGCCGCTGGCGGCCAGAGCAGAACCGGAGAAAGATAGAAAACCGAGCGCAACCAGTGCGCAGGCGAGGGGGGCTCGCCATATCATCTTGTGCATATGCGTCCTCAGCTATGCATTGACATGGATATCGCCCGGCCCCCCGGCGGGTGCGATCGGCGCGTCTACTACACAAGTATTAGTGGAAGCGCCAGCCCTCGACGCATGCAAGCGCCGCTTGCAGCGATTTGCTGTCCCGGACCCGCAGATCTGCGCCTCCTGCACTTCTCATTGTCGCCGTGCGGTCCTATATCGGGCGCCGCTGGGGACGACCCCGGCGATCCCAGGGTCGCACTCTCGCGATCCCTCTCGCGATCCCCGAAATTCAGCCGGGACGGCCCGCGCAAGGAGCAGATTTCCATGGCCTGGGTCTTTCTCGTCATCGCCGGATTGCTGGAGGTCGTCTGGGCGATCGGTCTCAAATATACCGATGGCTTCAGCCGGATCGGGCCGACCGCCATCACCGTCGCCGCCATGGTTGCCAGCGTGGTTCTGCTCGGTATCGCGCTGCGTGAGCTGCCGGTCGGCACCGGCTACGCCATCTGGACCGGCATCGGCACCATCGGCACGGCCGTGCTCGGCATGCTGCTGTTCCAGGAGCCGGCGACGGCCCTCAGGCTGGCCAGTATCGGGCTGATCGTCGCCGGCATCGTCGGTCTCAAGCTGGTCAGCTGAAACGGCGGGGCAGGGGAGCTGTTGCTTCCGCGCCAGCCTGCCGGGCCAAAATTCTCGGATAACGCAAAAGTTGATGGAACCTTTTGCGCTTTTCCGTAACGTGATTTGCGGGGGCTCCGTGATGCGGAGCTATTCCGCGCCGAGCGTCAGCGCATCTCGAAATGAAAGTAAAGGGGAGCCATGCTGTTCCGCTCTGCTGAGGTCGTGTCTGTCCTCATGCTCGTTGTCGCCCTGATCGCCGCCAAGCACCTGCCGCTGTTTGCTGCCCTGCCGCTGTCGCAGATCACCGGCATCGTGTGCTTTACCTTCGCGATCTACCTCAGCCTGCGCATCTACAATGCGGAACTGAAGAAGATCCGCGCCGAAGAATAATCGGCCAAGCACCGCTGACCTCCCTCAGGTGAAATCTGCGGCCATCGCCATCGGTGGCCGCGGCCAGCGTTCGTTCGATATGGCGCGGCGTGACATCACGCGCGATCGGCCGCTCTGTTACCGTACGGAGCTGCGTGATAAATCATCCGCGCCATGAACGCCATTACGACGCCCCGCACTGCCCGTTCGGTTTGCCCGCACGATTGCCCATCGACCTGCGCGCTCGACGTCGAGGTGATCGACGCGCGGACCATCGGCAGGGTCCGTGGCGCCAAGGACGATCCGTATACGGCGGGCGTCATCTGCGAAAAGGTGGCCCGCTATGCCGAACGGATTCATCACCCGAACCGCCTGACCCATCCCCTTCGCCGCGTTGGCAAAAAGGGATCCGGCGAGTGGCAGCGGATCAGCTGGGACGAGGCTTTCGACGAGATCGTGGCGCGCTGGCTCGCGATCGAGGCCGCCAATGGCCCCGAGGCGATCTGGCCCTATTTCTACGCCGGCACCATGGGGCATGTGCACCGCGACGGCATCGAGCGGCTGCGCCATGCCCGCGGCTACTCGCTGCAATACGACACCATCTGCACCGGCACCGCGTGGCCGGGCTTCATCGCCGGCACTGGTGTCCTCGCCGGGCCGAACCCCGAGTCGATGGCCGAAAGCGATTGCGTCGTCATCTGGGGCACCAACGCCGTTGCCACCCAGGTCAACGTGATGACCCACGCCGTCCGCGCCCGCAAGGAGCGCGGCGCCAGGATCGTCGCCATCGATATCTACCGCAACGCCACCATGGAGCAGGCCGACATGGCCCTGGTGGTACGGCCGGGAACCGATGGCGCGCTGGCCGTCGCGGTGATGCACGTGCTGCTGCGCGATGGTCTCGCCGACCGCGACTACATGGCGAAGTACACCGACTTTTCGCCTGAGTTCGAAGCGCACCTTGCGACGCGTACCCCGCAATGGGCGGCAGCCATCACCGGCCTTGATGTGGCCGAGATCGAAGCCTTCGCCCATCTCGTCGGCACCACGCCAAGAACCTACTTCCGCCTCGGCTACGGCTTCACGCGCCAGCGCAACGGCTCGACCTCGATGCATGCGGCGCTCTCGGTCGCGGCGATGACCGGCAGCTGGCAGCACCAGGGCGGTGGGGCCTTTCACTCCAATTCGGGCTCCTGGAAGCTCGACAAGTCGATGATCACCGGCGCCGACATGGGCCCGGGCGGGCGCGAGCTCGACATGTGCGAGATCGGCAAGGTGCTGACCGGGGATGAAAAGGCGCTGAATGGCGGCGGCCCGGTCAAGGCGCTGTTCATCCAGAATACCAATCCGGTCAATGTCAGCCCGGAGCAGGGCCTGACGCGCGCCGGGTTCGCGCGCGACGACCTGTTCACCGTGGTGCACGAGCAGTTCATGACCGATACGGCAAAGCTCGCCGATATCGTACTGCCCGCCACCATGTTCCTCGAGCACAACGACTATTACCGCCGCGGCGGTCATACCCGCCTGCTCTATGGCCCCAAGCTGGTCGATGCTCCCGGCGAGTGCCGCTCCAATTTCGAGGTGGTCAACGAACTGCTGCGCCGCCTCGGCACCGACCATCCCTCGATGCATCTCACCGATCGCGAGATGGTCGCCGAGACTTTCCGCCGCTCGAACTTCGGCGAACTCGACGAGATCGAGAAGACCGGCTTTATCGACGGCGCCTGGCCGGCCGAGAAGGCGCGCTTCGCCGACGGTTTCGCCTGGCCCGACAGGCGCTATCGCTTCGAGCCGGATTGGGACGCAGTGGCGCGGCTCAAGGGCTATAACTGGGTCTGCGATCCCTCCGAGATGCCTCGCTTTGCCGACCACTGGGACGTCACCGAACGGGTCGACGCCGAGACGCCGTTCCGCCTCGCCACCAGTCCATCGCGCAGTTTCCTCAACTCCACCTTCGCCGAGACTGCCGGCAGCCGGAAGCGTCAGCCCGAGCCGACGGTCTTCGTGCACCCTGAGGATGCCGCCGATCTCGGCATTGCCAATGGTGACCCGGTCACCCTGGGCAACCGTCGTGGCGAAGTCGCCCTCAAGGCGGTGTTCTTCGATGGCATGCAGCGCGGCGTGCTGATCGCCGAGGGCATCCACCCCAACTCGGCGCATCGCAACGGCGTCGGTATCAACACGCTGATCGGTTCGGATCAGGTGCGTCCCTTCGGCGGCGCCGCCTTCCACGATACGTCGGTGTGGATCCGCCGCGACTGATGGCGCCGCTCAGTTCGGGCTGGCCTGCGCCGGTTGGATCGCGCGCGTCTGTATGGCGCTGCAGTCGCGGATGGTGGCGGCGATCTCGCTGATCGCCTCCTGTTGCCCCTGGTCCGCCGATTGCCCGGCCGCCAGCAACAGTGCTTCGGGCAGCTCGGTTTCGTTGGCGCTGCAGTTCGGGCCCGGCTCGAACAGGTCTGCGAGTTCTGCCGCCAGATCGGCGATCTGCTGGTCCGCCGGCAGATCGAGCCCGGCGAGGTAGCCGGCAACCGCGGCGCCGCATTCGCCCCAGCGGGCAACAACACCCTGATATTGTTCCGCAATCACCGGCTGACAAACCTCGACCACCTGCGCGATGCTGGTCGCCGCCGCGCGGGTGGGGCCGGACAGCTGACACTCCGGGACCTGATCGATACGGAACGATTCCAGCAGTGGCTGCTGGTTGTCCGCATAGCGAAAGCTCTGGCGCAGCGAGTCCCGCTGTGTGGTGTCGGCGGTGAACGAGGCGCCGAGCAGTTCCGATTGCCGGCTGTCGGTCTGCCCCACTTCGCAGGTCCCAGCCATCGTGACGCACGAATTGCCGGTGCCGCACAGGATCGCCGTGCCGTGGTACATCAGCACCCGCGTCACCCCGTCCGCGACGAAGAAATCGAAGGCCGTACCGCGAATGCCGATCGTGCCGGTCGGCGTCTTGATCGCATAGTCGTCCTTCCTGGAATTACCGGTGACGAACCGGAACGAGCCCGAAAGCGCGTTGAGCGCGAGCTTGCCGACCGAGCCGTCGTTGCGCAGCAGGTAGTCTTCCAGCACCAGTTGCGAGTTGGGCCCCACCACCAGTTCGGTCTCGTCCGAGAACTTGATCTGCACCAGGCCATGGGCATCGGTGATCACGGTCTCGCCGATTGCCAGGTCCGCACCGGCAGTCAGCACGCGGACATTGCCGCCGAGCTCGGCGCGGGCATCGACGTCCACTGCGAGCGCAGTCCCTGTCGCTTCCGCTGCAATTGATTGACCGCCCAGCACGAGAAATGCGGCAACCAGAAACGCCACAAGTCTGTTCATCGAAGCAACCTGCACCCCTGGTACCGCGCCGGAAACAGTAAATCATCGCCCGCCGCGGCGATAGGGGTCAGCCGATATATGACAGTGATAAGTCTTCGCTATGCGGCGCCGTATGCCTGCCAGAAAAACCACACCGTCAACCCGCTCGCATAGATGATGACGAGGGCCCGCAGCCATAGTGTGGGCACGCGATGCGACAGCCGCGCCGCGACATAGCCGCCGATCGTCGCGCCGACCAGCGCGAACGAGCCATGATACCAGTCGATCGAGCCCGAGAGCGCAAAGCGCACCACGGCGATCAGCGCCACCGCGCTCGAAATCCAGCTCTTCAGCCCGTTCATGGCATGGATGTCGGGCAGCCCGGCCAGCGCCAGGAAGGCCAGCAGCAGGATACCGAGCCCGGCATTGAAGAACCCGCCATAGACGCACAATGCCGCCAGCAGCGCATAGATCGCCACGGTGCCGGCAATCTTCATTCCCCGCGCCGCTCCGGCGCGACGGGCGATGAACGCGTTGATCCGGCCGCCGAAGGCGAACATGAGCACGGCGAACAGCATCAGCCAGGGGACTATCTTGCCGAATGCTTCGTTCGAAACATGCAGCAGCAGTTCAGCGCCGACAAAGCCGAAGATCAGCGCGATGCCCGTGTAGGGCAGCAGCTTGTCGCGATGCTTGACGATATCCTTCCAGAACCCGGCAGCGCCGCTCATGTAGCCGGGCAGCGAGGCGTAGGTGTTGGATGCATTGGCAATGACCGGCGGCACGCCTGCCGCGAGCAGCGCCGGAAACAGCACGAACGAGCCGCCGCCGGCCAGCGAGTTGAGCGTGCCGGCAATGAGCCCGGCGGCGAGCAGGAGGATCTCGGTCATGCGAGTTCCCTAACCCGTCGCGCCGCCGCACTCCAACGACAAACGGTGATTTCGGCCATCATCTGCACGAATGGCGGCAAGTTGACAAAACCGCCTCGATCCACCACATGTCGCGCGTGCTGCTGGCGCCTGCCGCTCGCCGGGGAAACCCGATGGTAAAGTCCAGCCGCGGATCATCCGTGACGCATCTCATGATCGTTCCCTTCGAGGCGGTTCATGGCAAGGCGAGCCCCCATGAAGAAATCCGCCTCTGTTGAAGAGGACCGACATGACTTTCTCTCTCGATACCCCCAGTGCCGCCACCCTCAAGGCCGAGGCCAAGGCGCTGCGCGCCGAACGCGCGTTGCAGGGCAATCCGCTCGGGCAGGGCGCAGCGCTCGAAGAAATCGCCCGCCGGCACGGTTACCGCGACTGGAACACCGCGTCAGCGGCGATGCCGGAACGCGCGGTCAGCCCGGTGCAGGTTGGCCAGCGCGTCAAGGGCACCTACCTCAGCCAGCCGTTCATCGGCATGGTGATCGGGGTACAGCTGCTGGCCGACATGAACCACTACGAGGTGACCGTGAAGTTCGATCGTCCGGTGAACGTGTCGAAATCCGAGTTGATGGGGCCGATCTACCGCCAGCGCGTGCGCGCTACTGTCGATCTGCGCGGCATCTCGGCGGCGCGCACCAGCGATGGCCAGCCGCATATGCGCATCCAGCGTGCCTGACAGGACTTTTCGGCCCCGCCGGGTGCCGGGCGTCTTCTTTGCGCCGGGGGGGGGGCCCCCCGCCGTTGCCATCCCCGTGTGCGGGTTGTCTCCCATCGGTAGCTGCCGATATATGGACATTCGTCCCGGTGGCGTCCGCGTCACCGCCTGCAGCAGACACGGACCTCTCCAGAAATGACCACCCAGACATTGCCGATCGATCTCTATTACGCCGCCACGCCGAACGGCCGGAAGATCACCATCATGCTCGAAGAGCTCGAGCTGCCCTATGCCATCTACCCGATCAATATCGGTCGCGGCGACCAGTTCAAACCTGACTTCCTCGCCATCTCGCCCAACAACAAGATCCCGGCCATCGTCGATCCCGAAGGGCCCGAGGGCCAGCCCGTGTCGATCTTCGAGTCCGGTGCGATCCTCAAATACCTGGCCGAAAAGTTCGGCAGGTTCTATGGCACCAACTGGTCCGAGCGGATCAAGATCGACGAGTGGCTGTTCTGGCAGGTCGGCGGTTTCGGCCCGATGCTGGGGCAGAACAACCACTTCTCGCGCTACGCTCCCGAGAAGATCCCCTACGCCATCAAGCGCTATCAGGATGAGAGCCACCGGCTCTATCGCGTCCTCGACACCCAGCTCGGCAAACAGGCTGACCTGGGCCAGTCCTATGTCGCCGGCGACTATTCGATCGCCGATATCGCCATCTTCGACTGGTCGCGCGGCTCGGACAATCACGGCATCGACATCGCCGAATTCCCGGCCTTTGCCGCCTGGCGCCAACGCGTCACCGAGCGGCCGGCCGTGCAGCGCGCGCTGGGCATCACGCTCGACCAGAGCCAGCAGATCAGCGCCGCCAGCGACAAGGAAGCGCAGCGCATCCTGTTCAACCAGCGCTGAGGCCCGTTCCGTTGCGGGTGCCGGTTCGCCGGCACCCGCGCCGGCGGCCAATCTGGGGTCCGACCCTCACCGCCCGAAGCCGTTGCATTGCCGAGGTGGGCGCGGCGCCGAAAGCAATCTCCCCAGGCGTCGCCGAAAAACCCCTTGCCGACCCGGGCGATTGCCCCTATCAGACCCGGCGACGGAGAGGTGGCCGAGTGGTCGAAGGCACGCCCCTGCTAAGGGCGCAGACGGGGAACCGTCTCGAGGGTTCGAATCCCTTCCTCTCCGCCACGTTTCCCTCAGTCTCGCCCTGTGCTCGGTTCGCTAGTCATGCGGGCCGACGATGTCGATGTGTCCGAGGCTGTCGGCCGTCGCGGCGAGGTTGGCTCGCCACAGCTCGAGCAGGTCTCTGGTTCTCGGCGGCCCCGCGCCCTGTGGTGCGCCCGACGCAATGGCCCCCAGCCGCGCAACGTTCTGATTCAAGCGCGCAATCGTGGCGCCGAGTCGCTCACGCGCTTCCGTTGCGGGGAGGCAGTCGACAAATGCCACGCCCGCGCTCAGTTCGATCAGGTCGAAGCTCGCCAGGGCCTCGCGCAGTTGCGACAGGAACTCAGCCTCCCCCATCGCGGTGAGCGTGAAGAGGGTCTTTCCAGGGCCACGGTTTCCGGGTTGCTGGGCGTCGACGGCCAGCAAGCCCTCCTTGGTCATCTGCTGCAGCGCGTGATAGACCGAGCCGGAATGCAGCCGGGTCCAGGTACGAACCTGCCAGTCATCGAGCGTCTGCTGGATCGCGTATCCGTAGGATGCGCCGCCTTCGCGGATCGCCCCCAGCACCAATAACCGCACGACATTCATCTTGCTCTCCCGATTCGCATCGAGGGTAGACAAATTTGGCTACCCGGCATAGATCGGCTGGCCAAATTTGGCTACCGGAGTTTCACGATGCCCGTTTCCATTGCCGACATCCGTTGCTTTCTCGAAGCCCTCGCCGCCGTCAGCGTCCACGACAGCACGCCGGACCTGTTCTTCTTTCGCGATGACGCGCAGAATTTCCCTTTTGCAACCATCGTCACCCACGACGATCCCTACGACAATCGATCGTGGCTCGACCGGGAGGGTGTGTTCCGCCTCAACTTCGCGACCGACAAGCCGACATTCGCTCGGCTGTTTCCGCGATTGCTGAGCCGCAAGGAGCTGGAGGCCGCGACGATCGACTACAGTGCGTCCGACGTGCTGTTTCCGCACCCGCTCTATGGGCGCATGCGCTGGGTGAGCGTGGTGGCGCCCGATCTCAGCTGGCCGCAATGCCAGGACCTGCTGGTCGCCGCCCACCAGTTGCGGGAACTGCGTCCCGACAGCTGGTAGTTGGGCGCTGCGCCTCGTTCGGGGCCGTCCCGCAAATGCACCACGCTGACGTAACGCTGGCTTAACACACGATGTTGGAAGCTCGTTGCGGATCGGAGAGCCAGACTCTCTCCTGATTCAGGAGTGTTTTTGATGAGTGCGACGGTGCTGGCAGCCTTGCTGGCCGGCGGCTTGGGGTTAGTCGCCGGAGGTTACTACTCTACGGTCGGTTGGATCGTGGTGGGTAACCTGCTGCTTGTGACCACCGCCACGGCCGCGTTCGCCGCGCATGCCGACTTCGTCACTGTTGTGGGCTGGACTGCGCTGTCGATCGTGGCGTTCAATGTCGGCCTGATGCTCGGCCTGATCATTCGGCGTCCGGTCATTCTCAGCCCCGCCTGATTGCATAAAGTTTTAGTCAAACGCTGAACCGGACGGCAAAGTCCGGCTGGCATGATGCTCCCCATGAAAGCGCCAATTGCGCCAAGGGGGATCGCATGAGCGTCCAGACAGCTACAGCTTCCAAGAGCAAGATCGCAGCCATCGTTATGGCCACGATGGTGTCGTTTGCCGCCGGCGCGATGTCGACGGCGGCGACCGCCGGCAGTGTGCACGCACCGCTCGGCTACCAGGTGATGTGTCTCAAGAACCCGGCCGAGTGCCAGGGCGGCGGCAAGTCGAAAGTCACCGTCACCGCCGACGTCATGTCGACGCTGAAGCGCGTCAACGGCCATGTGAACCGCACCATCAAGCCGCGTTATGACAGCGGTGCCGATGTCTGGTCGGCCAGCGCCACGTCAGGCGACTGCGAGGACTACGTGCTGGCCAAGCGCAAGGCGCTCATCAAGGCCGGTATTCCGGCGAGCTCGCTACGCATTGCCTACGTCAAGACCCGCAAGGGTGAAGGGCATGCGATCCTGGTGGTCAAGACCAACGGCAAGGACCTCGTGCTTGACAACCTGACTGCGAGCATCAAGCCGCTCAGCCAGTCCGGCTACCGCATCATCTCGATGTCCGGTGCCAATCCGCGCAGCTGGAGCTGATCCCGGCTCCCGGTCAGGTCGGCGTGCCGCGCTTGAGCTTGGCGAGAACGCCATCGAGCAGCGCGTCGTGCTCGGCAAAGACCCCAAAATCGTCCGGCGCGCTGACATAGCCTTCCGTCAGCGCCCGGATGCGCTCGGCTTCGACGAGCACCGGCAGCACGTCGCCACCGGTTTCCACGGCCTCGAACAACTGCCGGCGCAGGTCGTCGAGCTTGGAGGTCGTATCGTTGGCATAGACCATCTCGGCGCGATCGGTCGGGAACGCTGCTCCGCCCACCTGCACCAGATAGCTGAGCGACACCAGGTAGTAGCTCGCCTCGCTGAGCAATTGCTGGTCGAGCTCGGCCAGGGCCTCGGCCGGCGGAGCCGCCTTGCGCCAGCGCAGGGCTTGTTCTTCCAGCGCCGCGCCCAGGTCTTCCCGTTGCACGACGTCGAACGTCGTACGGATCATCTCGAGGGTGAGGTAGCGTGACAGCGCTTCGCGCAGCGTCACCGAAGTTGCAGGCGCTTCCAGCGGCGTGGGGCCCAGATCAGCCGCCCGCAGCGGTACGGCGGCAACGGACAGGCTCAACAGCAGGGCGCCGACCAGCGGCAGCAATTTCGACGCAGAACGCACCTTCAACCTCACGCGATGCAACGAGCGCATCCCTATCAGCAACCGCCCCCGAGGTGGTGAGTAACCGCTCGGTAAGGATAATTTCCGCGCGTTGTCGCTCGAGCGGCGAGGCCCGGAGCATCCTTGCCGGGTGGATACCTGGAGCGTTTCGTGGTGGTATGATACCGCCGACCACAAGAACGGATGAGACCGGCCATGCCGTCCCTTCTCAGCGCCCGAGCGCCGGCGCTCCGATCCTCACCATACCTTAACCAGCAAACCAGCACTCTCGCCGCCATTCGCGACACGCGAGCGAACCGTTCCGCCGAGGCCTAGACCGATGACTGAAGCCACTTTGATCGTACCGGTGATCCTCGCAGGCGGGCAGGGGACGCGGCTCTGGCCGATGTCGCGTGCGGCGCGGCCCAAGCAGTTCCTGCCATTGACCGGCCCGACGTCGCTCTACCAGCAGACCCTCCAGCGCGTCGCCGATCCGGCGCGCTACCATCCGGCGGTCATCGTCACCAATGCCGAGTATCGTTTCCTCGTCGCCGAGCAGGCGCAGGAGGCCGGCGTCGCGACCTCTGCCGTGCTGCTCGAACCGGTGGCGCGCAACACCGCCGCGGCGATCGCCGCTGCGGCAATCCACGTACGCGGCACGTTCGGGGAGGGGGCGGTGATTCATGTGCTCGCCTCCGACCACGCCGTCGAAGCCGACGACAATTACTGGTGGAGCGTCGAGACGGCTGCCGCGGCCGCGCGTGCCGGTCGGCTCGTCACCTTCGGCATCACCCCCACGGCGCCCGAGACCGGATACGGTTACATCGAAGCCGGTCCCGACCTCGGCAACGGCGTGCGTTCGGTTGCCCGCTTCGTCGAAAAGCCCGATCGCGACACCGCCACCCGCCTGCTGGCCGATGGCGGCTACTACTGGAACTCGGGCACCTTCATGCTCGGCGTCGCGAGTTTCCTGCGTGAGGTCGAGGCGCTGGCTCCCGACACCTTCCGGGCGGCCCTTGCGGCTGTGGCCAACGCCAGAGCCGATCTCGATTTCATCCGTCTCGACCAGACGGGTTTCGCCGCGGCGCCGAACATCTCGGTGGACTACGCCATCTTCGAGAAGTCCGGGCAGGTGGCGCTCGTTCCGGTGACCTTCCCGTGGTCCGATCTGGGCGCCTGGGACGCCGTGTGGAAGGTCTCGGCAAAGGACGCCGCGGGCAACGTCGTCGCCAATGGCAATGCCACGCTGTCCAACACCCGCAATTGTCTGGTGGTGTCGGAGAAGGCCCACATCGCGGTCGACGGGCTGGAAGATGTCGCCGTCATCGCCTCCGAAGACGCGATCTATGTCGGCCGCCTGTCGGAGGCCCAGCGTGTCGGTCCGATGGTCAAGGCGCTGCGCGCCAACCCGGCGACGGTCGGGCTGACAGAGATTCACCGCACCGCCTATCGGCCATGGGGCGGTTACTCGTCGGTGCTCAACGGCGAGCGCTTCCAGGTGAAGCGGCTGTTCGTCAAGCCCGGCAAGAAACTCAGCCTGCAGAAGCACCACCATCGCGCCGAACACTGGGTGGTGGTCACCGGTACCGCCGAGGTGACCATTGACGGCAAGGTGACCATGCTGACCGAGAACGAGTCGATCTACCTGCCGCTCGGCTCGGTGCACCGGCTGGCCAACCCCGGCAAGATCCTGCTCGAACTGATCGAGGTGCAGACCGGCTCCTATCTCGGCGAGGACGACATTATTCGCATCGAGGACGAGTTCGGGCGGACCTGATCGGCCCGAACTCTGTTACGCCGCCGGGCGGGAGCAGGGGCTCTCGGGATGCCCCGGCGATTGCATAAGCTGGCCTGAGCCGGTAGGTGCTGCAGGTCAGCATCGCTCGCGCAGCGCTCGTTTCACCGGGGCCGATCAATGAAAGTCACCGTGTTTGGTTCAGGCTATGTGGGCCTCGTCACCGGCGCATGCCTGGCTGACGCCGGCAATCATGTGGTCTGCGTCGATATCGACGCCAAGAAGATCGAGCTGCTCAACAGCGGTCACGTCCCGATCTACGAACCCGGGCTCGAGGGCATCGTCGCCAGCAGCCGCGCTGCCGGGCGCCTGTCGTTCACCACCGATATCGCCGCGGGCGTCGCTCACGGCGAGGGGCTGTTCATTGCCGTAGGCACGCCGCCCGACGAAACCGGTTCCGCCGACCTGCAATATGTCCTCGCCGTAGCCCGCAGCATCGGCGAGCACTGTACCGGCTTCAAGGTCGTCGCCGACAAATCGACTGTTCCGGTCGGTACCGGCGACCTCGTCGCCGCCGCCATCACTGCCGAACTGGTGAAGCGCGGCTTTGCCGCCGATGCGGCGGAGCGAGCGCGCCTGGGGCAACCGGCTTTCACCGTCATCTCCAATCCGGAGTTTCTCAAGGAAGGCGCCGCCGTCAGCGACTTCAGCCGCCCCGATCGCATCGTCATCGGCGCCGACGCAACGCCGGAAGGCAAGCGCGGCCTCGAACTGATCCGCCAGCTCTACGCCCCGTTCACGCTCAACCACGACCGTACCATGGTCATGGATGTGCGCTCGGCCGAGCTCACCAAATATGCCGCCAACGCCATGCTGGCGACCCGCATCTCGTTCATGAACGAGCTCGCCAACCTGGCTGAAGATCTGGGCGCCGATATCGAACTGGTGCGCCGCGGCATCGGCTCCGATCCGCGTATCGGCTACAGCTTTCTCTATGCCGGCACCGGTTATGGCGGCAGTTGCTTCCCCAAGGATGTCAGTGCGCTGCGCCGCAGCGCCGCCGAACAGGGGCGGCCGCTGCGCATTCTTGCGGCGGTGGAAGAGGCCAACACCGCGCAGAAAGACGTGCTGAGCGACAAGATCCGCGCCCGCTTCGGCGACGATCTGGCCGGGCTCACCGTCGCGGTGTGGGGGCTCTCGTTCAAGCCCAACACCGACGATATGCGCGATGCGCCCAGCCGCGTGCTGATCGCCGACCTGGTGCGCCGTGGCGCCTCGGTCCGCGCCCACGACCCGGTGGCGATGGAAGAAGCGGAACGCGTCCTCGCGCTCGATCTCGACGGCAAGCTCGAGCGAGTCAGCTTCGTCGGCTCGCCGATGGAAGCCGTCGCCGGCGCCGACATCCTGGCGATCGTCACGGAGTGGAAGGCCTATCGCAACCCGGACCTGCCCACGGTCGCCCGGCACCTGAAGCGCAAGGCAGTGTTCGATGGCCGCAACCTTTACGAGCCTTCTGCCGTAGAGGAGGCGGGCCTCGCCTACTTCCCGATCGGTCGGCGTCAAGTCGGTTGAGGCACCGGCCCCGCAAGCTTTTGCTGCGAGGCGGCCGTTCGGGAGCAAATCACACGCTGCGTTGGTCCGAGCGGGAGCAAACTCCGTGCCGGAGCAGGATTGGCATTTGACAAGTCTATAAGATCGGTCAACTAATCCACTGTCGGGCTGGAATTGCCCGTCGCGTGAGGTATGCCGATGACGATCCAGATCCGTAAGCCGCGTGTTGTCGCCTTCACCGGCTCGACCCGACGGCCGTCGAAATCGAGGGCTCTGGCCGAGGCCATCGGCGCCGCCGTGCGCGAGCAACTCGACGCCGATGTCGCCACCTTCGATGTGGTCGATGCCGGCCCCGGCCTCGGCGCCGCCTTCACCCGCCACCAGCTGACGCCGGAGGCCGCCGCGATTGTCGATGCGATCGAGCAGGCCGACGCGGTGATCGCGGTCAGTCCGGTCTACAAGGGCTCTTATACCGGCCTGTTCAAGCACCTGTTCGATTTCGTCGATCAGAATGCCCTGGCCAATAAGCCGGTGGTGGTCGGCGCCACCGGCGGCGGGCACCGTCATGCGCTGATCGTCGAGCACCAGCTCCGGCCGCTGTTCGGCTTCTTCTCCGCCCTTGTCGTGCCGACCGCCGTCTATGCTTCGGACCACGAGTTCCTTGATGGTCGCGTCGTCGAGCCCGCGGTGCTCGAACGGATCGAGCAGGCCGGCACGCAACTGGCCCTGCTGCTCGCCGCGCAGCTGCAGGCGGCAGGGGCCCGCCCCGCGCTTCCCATCGCTCACCCGGAGCGCCTCGAACAGCCCGAGCAGCGACGGGCCGCTGCCTCGTAAACGCCACTTGTATAGCTAATCGCTGGAATTTATATCTCAAGCGCAACTTAGCGCCTGGGATGAATTTCGGTCATGCTGACTGCCAAGGGAAAATACGGCCTCAAGGCCCTGGTGCACCTGGCGCAGTTCCCGCCCGGAGAGCTGGCTTTGGTGGCTGACATCGCCGCGTCCAACAACATTCCGAAGAAATTCCTCGATGCCATCCTGGGCGATCTTCGCAATGCCGGGATCGTGCAGAGCCGCAAGGGCAAGGGCGGTGGCTATCGCCTGGCGCGCGCGCCCGAGGAGATCAAGGTCGGCTCGATCGTGCGTGTCCTCGATGGCCCGCTGGCGCCGATTCCCTGCGCCAGCCATACCCGCTACGAAGCCTGCGACGATTGCGATGTGGCGACCTGCCAGGTCCGCCACACCATGCTCAATGTCCGCAACGCCATCGCCGAAGTGCTGGACCGCACCACGCTGGCTGAGATGCGCGATGCCAATGGCGAAGTCCTGCCGATCGAGCTGCAGACCGCCTGATCGGCGTTCGGCCGCCTAGTGTAGCTCTGCCAGCCGCTTTTCGCCCGCCTCGATGCGGAACGGCAGCACGTTTTCCGGCGGCGGCAAGGGGCAGACCGCGAACTCGGTGAAGGCGCAGGGCGGGTTTATCGTCTTGTTGAAGTCCAGCACGATGCTGTTCTCGGTGACCTCTTCGCCATAGAGAAAGCGTGAGGCCGGATAGGTCGAGTCCCGCGATGTCGGGTCGCGGATCACGAATTGCGGCGCCTCCGGCGTCCCATGGGTGGCGATCAGCTCGTAGGTCTTGCCGTCGTGGCTGAACACCGCCTTGTGCGTCACGGCGACGCCCGTGCGGATATTGCCGGTGGTATCGACATCCATCTCGAGGGGGGCCTCGAACGGCACCCACTTGGCGACGATCCGCCAGCTCTCCTGTGCCGGGAAGTACTCGATGCCGGCAAAAGCCGCCGGCGCCGTCGAGGCGGTGTCGCGGATGCGCAGCGCGTTGTCGCCGTTCACCGTGGTGACCTCGCACAAGAGGTCGCCGAGCTGGAACTTGGGCGGGTTCTTCTTGTTGGGCGTGATGTGGATCGCCTCGGCGTCGGTCGGCCTGAACGTCACCGTGCCGTCCGCCTCCTGCGTCACCGTTCCCAGATGCGCCGGTCCTGCCGGGATGACGATATCGTTGTCGACGGCAGTCCCGACGCTCGCCGTACCCGGATCGAGCACGAACCGGCCGATGATGTTGAGCCAGCCGTTCGGCGCCTTGAGGTTGGCGAGACGCCTGGTCTTCCAGGCATCGAGTGCGGTGAGGTAGTCGGCAGATGCAGTCATTGGAGTCGTCCTTGGGGTCGGGGCGTTTTCACGCCGGCATGCGGGGAACGCTGCCAAGCAGTTTTCGGGTGTATTGATGTTGGGGGTCGGCGAGGATTTTGCGAGTGGCGCCGGCTTCGACGATCCGGCCCCGCTCGAGGATCACCATCTCCTCGCAGAGCGCCGCCACGACGCCCAGATCGTGCGACACGAACACCAGCGTCATCTCGGCCGCCAGTTGCTGCAGCAACTCGACGATGCGGATGCGGGTCGACAGGTCGAGCGCGCTCACCGCTTCGTCGGCCAGCAACAGCTTCGGCCTGGCGACAATGGCGCGCGCAATGGCGATGCGCTGCCGCTGCCCGCCGGAGAACTCGTGCGGATAGCGCCCGAGAATGCCGGGCTCCAGCCCCACCGAAACGAGAGCCGCCTCGACCAGCGCGCGCCGGTCGCCGGGGATGCGCAGCGAGCGCAACGGCTCCGATACGATACCGAGGACGTTCTGGCGCGGATCGAGCGAGGAATAGGGGTCCTGAAACACCGCTTGCACCTGCCGGCGATAGTCGCGCATGAAGCCGGCATTGCCGCTCTCGAGCCTGGTGTCGTCGAAGCGGATCTGACCCGCGCTGGGCCTCGTCAGCCCCAGCAGCAGTCGGAGCAGGGTGGTCTTGCCCGAGCCGGACTCCCCTACCAGCCCGACGCTGGCGCCAGCCCGGATCTCGAGCGACACGCCATCGAGCACCAGCCGATCGCGCGTATAGCCGAAGCTGACATTGTCGACGCTGACGAGGCTCATGCTCTGCCCTCCAACGCGTCGTCGAACGCCTTGGCGGCCGCCACCAGCGCCCGCGTGTAGTCGTTCCGCGGCGTGCCGAACACCTCGCGCACCGGCCCGGCTTCCACTGCAACGCCGCGCTGCATCACCACCACGCGCTCGACGATTTCCGCCACCACCGGCAGGTCGTGGCTGATGAACAGCAGGGCCATGCTGCGCTCGCGCACCAGGGTGTCGAGCAGCTTTAGGATTTCCGCCTGCGTGGTCACATCGAGCGCTGTCGTCGGCTCGTCCGCGATCAGCAGTTGCGGCCGGCACGCCAGCGCCATGGCGATGGCCACCCGCTGCCGCTGCCCGCCGGAGATTTCGTGCGGATAGGATCGGGCGATCCGCTCCGGCTGGGGCAGGGCGACCTGCTCGAGCAGCGTCAGCACTTCGCGCCCGAGCGCCGCGCCGTCGAGGTCGCGCCCGTCCCGGCGAGCGCGCCGCCGCAACGGCTCGGCCACCTGCTGCGCGACCCGCAGCAACGGGTCGAGCGCCGTCAGCGGTTCCTGGAACACGAAGGCCGCCACGGTGCCGCGTAACCCGTCCAGCATCCGGTCGGGCGCCCCGATCACCAGCTGTCCGCCCAGCGTCACCGAGCCTGTCGCCTTGATGGCGCGCGGCAACAGCCCGGTCGCCGCCATTGCGGTCAGCGATTTGCCCGACCCGCTCTCGCCGATCAGCCCGAGCCGCTCGCCGGCAGCAATCGAGAAGGACAGCTCGGAAACCAGCGGTTTGCCGTCGACGCTGAGGTTGAGCCTGTCAATCGAAAGCAGGTTCATCGCGAAGCCCTCCGCGTCGGATCGCCGATATCGCGCAATCCATCGGCCAGCAGGTTGACGCCGATCACCAGCGACACCAGTGCGATGCCCGGCGCGATCGCCCCGATCGGCGCCGTATATACGGTCCCCTGTGCCTCCTGCAGCAGCCGGCCCCATGAGGCGTTCGGCGGTGGGGCGCCCAGCCCCAGATAGCTGAGCGACGCCTCGGCGATGACCGCCAGCCCGAACTGCAGGGCAAAGTTTACCGACAGGGTCGGCCAGATATTGGGCAGCACATGCTGGAACACGACGCCGATCCGGGACGTGCCCGAGGTGCGCGCCGCGGTGATGTAGTCCATCAGCAGCACCCGCTTGGCGAGGATCCGTGTCAGCCGTGCCACGATCGCCGAGAGCGCGATGCCGAGCGCCAGGATCGCCGTGCCGAGGCTCGCCGTATCGCTTGCCGCCACCACCAGCATGGCGATCAGCAGGGTCGGAAAGGCGATGAGGATATCGAGCGTCGCCGCCAGCGCGTCATCCAGCAGCCGCGTTGCGAACGCCGCCAGCACCCCGAGCGTCACCCCGATCAGCCCGCCGATCGCTACCGCCGAGATGCCGACGATCAGCGCGATGCGCGAGCCGATCATGATCTGGGTGAAGAAATCCCGGCCAAGCCGGTCGGTCCCCGCCCAGTGTTCCCACGATGGCGGCGCCAGCCGGCCGCCGGTCAGCGCCGTCGGATCATACGGCGTCCAGACCAGGGTCAGCAGCGCCACCGCGACGTGGAGGCCGACCAGCAGCAGCCCCAGCCACAGCGTCGCCGAGCCGCGCGAGCGGGGCGCACTTGCCGCGACCGCCCTCATGGTGCACCTGCCCGCCCGCGCAACCGCGGATCGATGAAACGTTGCAGCAGGTCGGCGGCAAAGCCGATCAGCAGCACCAGCAGCGTCGAAATGAACAGCACCCCCTGCACGTTGGGATAGTCGCGCTGCTGGATGGCGAGCAGCAGCATCGAGCCGAGGCCCGGCAGCGCAAACACCTTCTCGACCACCACGGCGCCGAGGAAGGTCGTCGCCAGCTCGATGCCGAGGATCGAGATCACCGGCACCGCGCCATTGCGGACGCCGTGCCGCAGCAGCGCCTCGGTGAAGCCCGATCCCAGCGCGCGCGCCGTACGGATATAGTCGCTGCCGATGACGTCCTGCGTCGCCGACCGGACATAGCGCAGCAGCGACGCGGCGATCACCAGCGCCACCGTCAGCACCGGCAGGGCCAATGCCACTGCGGCTTCGCCAAAACTCGTCCAGCCCTTCAGCGGAAAACCGCCCGACGGGAACAGCCTGAGATTGATGGCGAAGATCGTGACGATCAGGATCCCCAGCCAGAACACCGGAATGGCGATCCCCAACTGGCTGACGATCGAAATCGCCGCGCCGTACCAGCGGTCCGCCTTCACCGCCGCGATGATCCCCAGCGGCAGCGCGATGGCAATCGCCAGCAGGAACCCCAGAATGGTCAGCGGCACCGTCACGCTCAGCCGATTGCCGATCTCGCCGAGCACGCTCGCCTTGCTGACGAACGAGGTGCCGAGGTCGAAGCGTGCCAGGTTGCCGACGAAGCTCACGAACTGCGTCAGCAGCGGCTGGTCGGAGCCGACCTGCGTCCGCGCCGCGGCGATCTGCGCTTCGGTGGCGCCGACGCCGAGCAGTGCATTGGCCGGATCGCCCGGCAGCAGCCTCAGCAGCACGAACAGCACCACCGCCGCGATCAGCAGCGACAGCAGCAGGATGGCAAAGCGCCGGAGGAGGTAGGTGAGAATGGAGCGTGGCCTTCGCAAAAATGAGAGCGCCGCACTCTAGCGTGCGGCGCCCCCGTCGTCATGGATCAGGGTCTGGCAACCCAGAGCTTACTTCGCCTTCTGGATTCCGTAGGCGAAGAACTGCGAGTTCAGGCCGTTGACCGGATAACCGCTTACGTTGGCCGCCGACACCACGATCTGCGGGTAGAGGTAGAGCCAGTTGCTGGCCGCATCCTCGGCGATCAGCTTGTTGGCTTCGGTCAGCTTCGCGGTCTGCTCGTCGATCGTTGCGGCCGCCTCGGAATCGGCGATCAGCTTCACCACTTCCGGGTTGTTGTAGCCCCAGTAGAAGTCGGGGTTGCCGTAGAACACGATGTCGCGGTGGTTGACGTGCTCCTGCAGCGTCGCCTGGAAGTTCTTCTCCTGGTAGATCTTGGTGTACCACTCGTTGGCAGTGATGATGTTGATGTTCACCTTCACGCCGACCTTGGCATATTCGGCCTGCAGGAACTGCGCGACGATCGGATGCGGGTCGTAATCGGGGGTATCGAGCGTGAACTCGAACCCATCGGGATACCCGGCCTCAGCCAGCAGTGCCTTGGCGCTCTCGACATCGTAGGGATCGACCCCGGTGAGGTCGACATACCAGGGGTCGGTCGGCGGCACGAACGAGCCGATCAGCGTTCCGTAATCGCCCCAGATCGAGTTGAGCAGCTTCGCCTTGTCGGTGGCGCGCGCCAGCGCCTTGCGCACCTTGACGTTGTCGAAGGGCGCGACGCGGTCGTTATAGGCGAGGATTTCCTTGGTGGTCGAAGCGCCCTCGGTCACCTTGTAGGCGGGGTTGCCGCTGAACTGCGCCAGCGAATCCGGGCTCTGCACCGAGGTGATCACGTCCACCGCGTTGGTGAGCAGCGCGTTGTTCAGCGCCGTTGCGTCGGTGAAGTAGGTGTAGATCACCTCGCCGTTGGTCGCCGCGGTGCCCCAGTACTTGTCGTTGCGATTGAGCGCCAGCGCCGAACCACGGCGCCATTCACCCAGCGTATAGGGACCGGTGCCGTCCTCGGTGGCGGTGATGTCGGTCGCCTTGTCGTTGACGATCCAGACATAGCTGAGGTTGTAGGGCAGGGAGATCGAACGGGCCGACAGCGTGATCACCACGGTCTGGTCGTCCGGCGTCTCGATGCCGGTAATGGTCGACAGGCTCTTCTTGCGCGAGCTCTTCGATGCTTCGGCAGTGACGCGCTCGATCGAGTACTTGACGTCGGCCGCGGTCAGCGGATCGCCCGAGTGGAAGGTGACGCCCGACTTCAGCTTGAACGTGTAGGTCAGGCCGTCCTCGCTGTTGGTGTAGCTGTCAACGAGCTTGGGCTCGACCGTGCCCGCATCGGTCAGCTGGAACAGCGCCTCATAGACGTTCCCATTGAATGCCTCGTTGATGCCCTGGCCGGCCCCGGCGGTGTTGTCGAGATTCTGCGGCTCATACAGCGAACCGATACGGATCGTCGCATTGGCATCGTAGTCCTGCGCCATGGCAAGCGGCGCCACGGCAACGCTGCCCAAGAGCGCAGCGGCGACCAGCGCACGGCGGATGGAAATCTGGTTCATTCGGAGAACTCCTGGTTTCGGCGTGGACCGTCTACATGAAAGCGGTCTCACATTGCCACCTGTGTACCCCGGCAGGCGGCAAAACCCCATGCTTCTGTCGGCTATTTCGATCTGCCGCATTGCCCGGTCGCGGAACACTCTTCGATCGGGCGCGACGAACGGAAAATCTCGTTCCGGACGAGGTCTGGTCACCCGCAGCGGCACGATTTCGCAATGCATGCTCTAGGTCGTGCCGAACTGCACGGCGACCGGTGCGGCCGCACCTTCCTGCTGGAGGGCGATGCCCTCGGCCAAGGTGTGGCTTAGCAGCTCACATGCGGGCTCCCAACTCGTCATGGCGCGTGACAACTTCCAACCGACCGCCGCAACGCAAAGGGCTGAGCGGTCCGCGTTGCCTCGAGCGGGCAGGCTGACGGTCGCCAGGGCATCGTCATAGGCGCCACGGAAGAAGGCGCGCAATTGAGCGGGGTTGCCCAGGCTGGCTTCGATCAACAGCAGATGCAGCGGATCGAAGAACAGGGGGCCCAGCATCACTCGGTCGAAATCGATGACGACCGCTTCCGTGCCTCTGAGGATAATGTTCTCACCCGCGAGGTCGCCATGGATCCACCCGGTCGGAGCGTCCGAAACAATAGCGGCGACCCTTGCGGATAGTTGCTCGCTCTCGTTCGGCAGCACCTCCGCCAGCAGTCGCCGGGATGCGTCGAGCCAGGCGGCTCGGTCGGGGGCCGTCAGCGCGCCGCGATGGGCTCCAGCCACACGTCGCGTCAGTCCGCTCAGGCACGCGTCCTGAAACGCCAGCGGCACCCGCCGGAACGGCGTGCCGGCGATGAACTCCTCATGCAGCAACGACAGCTCATGGTCGTAGTCGAGGTTGGGACACTCATAGGCGGAGCGCAACATCCCCACTTTGCGCAGCAGTTCAGCGGCTTCGTCGTGCGGCACGCTTCGGATCACCGCCCCCTTTTTCAGGTCGAACGCAACCGGCATCAATACGCGGTTGACCAGAAGCACCTGCGCTCCAGCCTGATCCGTCTTTCGCCGGGTGCGCCAGGCGAACCACGGTGGAAGCATCGCCCCGGCCAGCCGGATGGGAAGCTTGAACATCGCGGTGGGCTGAAAGTCGAGCCAGAGCTTGCTGCCGCTCAGCGGCGCAGGTAGCCGGGTGCCCCGTCGGGTGCTGAACGTGGGCCCGAGAACCCACAGGCCGGAACGGATCGGCATCTCGCTGTGGCGAACTACTTCTGCAGCAAAGGCCTTGCGGGCAAGAATAGATCTGAGGCCGCGACGGATCTTGAACAACGTGCTGCTTCGGCGCATGCGCACATACAAGCCAACTGTTTCGGTCTTTATTCTTAGCCCGCTGGCCAGGGTACGCCAAGCGGGGGCACGCGGAGCCGCCGACCCTGCCAGTTTGGTGTCGCCTTGGGCGGCTCGCGGAACCTTTCGCGCGCATTGGACAAATGCCTGAGCTAAGAGTTCGCCCAGGGGCGCCTGCGGCGCGTTTGATGGTGGGAACGATGGCCGGCAGTGGCACTCTACGGATTCTGGTAACCGGCGGCGCGGGGTTTCTCGGCAGCCACCTCTGCGACAGGCTTATTGCGGCCGGTCATGACGTCATTTGCGTCGACAACTTCTACACCGGCAGCAAGGACAACATCCGTCACCTCCTCGGCAACCCGCGCTTCGAGCTGCTCCGGCACGACGTCACGTTCCCGCTCTATGTCGAGGTGGATCGGATCTTCAATCTGGCCTGCCCGGCCTCCCCGATTCATTACCAACGCGATCCTGTACAGACCACCAAGACCAGCGTGCACGGCGCCATCAATATGCTTGGCCTCGCCAAGCGCCTTCGTGCCCCCATTCTCCAGGCGTCCACCAGCGAGGTCTATGGCGATCCAGAGGTCCATCCCCAGACCGAAGATTACTGGGGCAGGGTCAACCCGATCGGTACCCGCGCCTGCTATGACGAGGGCAAGCGCTGCGCCGAAACCCTGTTCTTCGACTATCACCGCCAGCACGGCCTCGAGATCAAGGTGATGCGCATCTTCAACACCTATGGCCCGCGCATGCAGCCCGACGATGGCCGAGTAGTGTCCAACTTCATCGTTCAGGCGCTGAAGGGCGAGCCGATTACCATCTATGGCGATGGTAACCAGACGCGCAGCTTCTGTTACGTCGACGATCTCATCGAGGGCATGTTGCGTCTGATGGAGACAGGGCCCGATCTCCCGGGGCCGATCAATATCGGTAACCCCGGCGAGTTCACCATGCGCGAACTGGCGGAAATGGTCGTTCGCCAGACCGGCAGCAAATCGTCGATCGTTTACATGCCGTTGCCGTCGGACGATCCGCGCCAGCGTCGCCCTGATATTTCGTTGGCGCGCGAAAAGCTCGGATGGTCGCCCACCGTGGCGCTCGAAGAGGGGATGGCGCGCACCATCGACTATTTCCGAACTGTGGTGGCGGCCTGAGCATGCGGGTCGCAGTGATCGGAGGCGCCGGCTACATCGGCAGCCACACCGCCAAGGCGCTGGCGCGAGCTGGTCATGAGCCCGTGGTCGTCGACAATCTTTCGACCGGACATCGGGAAGCCGTACGCTGGGGGCCGCTGCACCAGGTCGATATCCGCGACCGGGCAGCGCTGAACGCGGCGTTCCATGCCATAAGGCCTGAAGCGGTCATGCACTTTGCTGCCCTCGCCTATGTCGGGGACTCGATGCGCGATCCGTTTGCCTATTACGACACCAACCTGGCGGGCACGCTCTCGCTCCTCGAGGCGATGCAGGCCGCCGATTGCTCCCGCATCGTCTTCTCCTCCTCCTGCGCTACCTATGGCGTTCCCGACCGCCTGCCGATCACCGAGGCATCGCCGCAGCACCCCACCAACCCGTATGGCGAAACCAAGCTTGCCTGCGAACGGCTGCTGCATTGGGCCGGGCAGGCGCATGGACTGCGGTGGATGGCCCTGCGCTACTTCAATGCAGCAGGAGCCGACCCCGAAGGCGAGATCGGCGAGACGCATGAGCCCGAGCCGCACCTGATCCCGTTGGCGCTCCGGGCGGCCGCGGGCACCGGAGCCGCTTTGAAGGTCATGGGCACCGACTACCCGACGCCGGACGGCACGGCGTTGCGCGACTATGTTCATGTCTCCGACCTCGCAGCTGCGCACGTCCTGGCCCTTGAGCACCTCGTCGCGGGTAGCGCGTCCCGCGCCGTCAACCTTGGTACCGGTACGCCGCATAGCGTGCTCGGCGTGATCCGCACCGTCGAGGCGGTCACCGGCCAGGCAGTACCGCACGAAATGGCCGATCGCCGGCCGGGCGATCCCCCTGAACTCTGGGCCGATGCCAGCCTTGCCCGCTCGCTCCTTGGTTGGTCGCCGCGCTATCCGTCGCTCGACCAGATGGTGGAAACCGCTTGGGCATGGGCGGCAAAAACGCGCTGATTTCCCTGCATTCACCTGCCGCTCGCGCTAAACTCCCGCTCTATCCGAGCGAGTGATTCAAATGAGCATTTCCTACGACGCCGTCCTTGCCGACATGGTCACCGTCGCACGCGAGGCCGGGGCGCTGACGCTGGGCTATTTCAGGCGCTTTCGCGACATCGAGATCGGCATCAAGGGGCCGGCGGATTTCGTGTCCGACGCCGACAAGGAATCCGAGCTGCTGATCCGAAAATTCCTGTTCGAGCGCTATCCGGACTGGAGCTTTACCGGCGAGGAGTTCCCGCCCGTCGACAAGGCGGATCAGGAGTATCGCTGGCTGGTCGACCCCATCGACGGCACCACCAATTTCATCAACGGCATGCACTACACCATCTCGCTGGCGCTGCGCCGGGGCAACGAGACGGTGATCGGTGTGCTCTACAACCCGCCTGCCGATGAGATGTTCACCGCCATTGTCGGAGAGGGCAGCTTCCTCAACGGTGAGCGGCTCAAAGTCTCCGAGCAGACCGATATCGGCCTGATGAACATCGGTACCGGGCTGCCGACGCCGGGCCTCTCCCTCTATCCCGGTTCATATGAACGCCTCGATGCCATCCGCGCGCCGGTCGGCGCGGTGCGCATCGTCGGCAGCGCCGCCAATTCCTGTGCCTATGTCGCGATGGGGCGGCTCACCGGCTATTACGAGGAAACCGGCTTCACCGACACGGCGGCCGGCATCCTGTTCGTCCAGGAAGCCGGCGGCATCGTCACCGATTGGTGGGGCAGGGGACCTGAATATTACGAGCAGACCGGCGCCATGATCGTCGCCAACAAGGCGACCCATGCGTACCTGATCGACAAGCTGAAGGACGTGCCGAAGAAGGAGCCGAAGCACGCCAACGGGGTGTGAGGCGAACACCGGCCTCTCGGCCATCTCCCCCCTTGCGGGGCAGAAAGCGAAAACTTGGGCTTAGCGCAGCTAAGTCCTTAGTTTTCGCAAGAGGGGGGACGTTGCGCCACCGTGCCCTCCATGCCCCCCTCTTGGAATTTCCAAGGCTTAGCCAAAGCTAAGCCCAAGAAATGAGGAGAGAGCGGTGCGCTAATCCAGCGCCGCCGCCACACCCTCGGGATCATCCGTCGTGATCTGGTCCACCTTCAGCTCGAGCAGTCGCCCGATCACCGCCATGCCGTCGTCATCGGCGCGCCGCACCGTGTAGGCATCGATCCGGCGTCCATGCGCGTGGAATGCGTCGATGATGTCGAACCCATCGCGGTCCGCTTCCAGCACCAGCCGGTACTCGAGATAATCCAGTTCCGATTTCGGCGAAGCGGCCACGGCATCGGCGACGAAGGCGGCGTAGTCGCGCGTCTTCATCAGCCGCTCCAGCGCACCCTTGTGGCAGGGATCGTAACCGATCCTCAGCCCCGGGGTGGCGTCCGTCAGCACCCGCACGGCCTCGGCGTCGCCGGACGACAGGATGAAGTGCCGCGCCACCGGTTTCAGCGCCGTGGCGAAATTGGCGATCACCTGGGGGTTGAGCGCCGCTGCATCCTCCTTGTAGTCGAGCTGCAGCAGCCCTTCCGGATGCGCCCCATCGCGCGCGATCAGCGCCGCGAGGTCCTCGAGCAGCATCACCTTGTCGGCGATCGGCTGCCCGTCATTGTCCCTGAGGTGCAGCCCACGCAGCGTTTCCGCCGAGGTCTCGCGCACCAGCCCGCTCCCGGTGGTCTCGCGCTCCAGCGACAGGTTGTGCAGCACGGCCATGCCGTTGTCGGCATGGATCACCAGGTCGACCTCGACGCTGGCGCCCAGTTGCATTCCCTCAATGATCCGCCGGCCGGTGAACACCGGGTCGGAGCCGGTCCGCCGGCCACGGTGCCACTTGAAAAAGGTGCGATGACCCGCGCGGGTCACCGAAATCGCGTCGGCCATATCTCTCAGTTGCTCCGGTGGATCGCCGCGTTGTCGCGATAGGCCGCGAAAGCTTTCGGCCTCAGGTCGATCGGCTGGCCATGCGACCAGTCGCGCGCCTCGCTGGTCATCGACTTGAGGCGTGTGCCGTCGGGCAGTTCGATGTCGACGATGGCGTGCGTACCGTAATCGGTGACACGGTGGATCTTGGCCATGCCGGCACCAGTTGCCGAAACGATCTCCAGCGCCTCGGGCCGAACCGCGAGCGTCGCGGCGCCGTCACCGGCCGGCAAGGGCACCGCAAAACCCGAATGGGTGAAGGTGCCGTTGGCCACCGTGCCGTCCACCAGGTTCATCGTGCCGATGAAGCCCGCGACGAACGGCGTCGCCGGCTCGCGATAGACCACGTCCGGGCGGTCGGCCTGCTCCGTCCGGCCGTCACGCATCACCACGATGCGGTCCGCCAGCGCCAGCGCTTCGTCTTGCCCGTGCGTCACGAACAGGGTGGTGATCTTCAACCGCTGCTGAATGTCCCGAACCTCCTCGCGAAGACGTTCGCGCAAGTGCTGGTCCAGACTCGCAAAAGGCTCGTCGAGCAGCAGGATCTTCGGCTCTAGCACCAGCGAGCGGGCCAGCGCCACGCGCTGCTGCTGGCCGCCCGACAGCTGGTTGGTGGCGCGGTGACCGAAGCCGCCGAGCCCGACCAGTTCCAGCACTGCCTCGACCTTGCGTTTGATCTCGGCCTCGGGCAGGCGGCGCAGCTTCAGCCCGAACGCCAGGTTCTTGAACACGTTCATGTGCGTCCACAGCGCATGGCTCTGGAACACCATGCCCGTCGGCCGCTTCTCGGGCGGCACCCGCGTCACGTCTTCGCCGTCGATCGCCACATGGCCCGATGTCGGCGTCTCGAAGCCGCCGATCATCCGCAGCAGCGTCGACTTGCCCGAGCCAGAGGGGCCTAGCAGGCACACCAGTTCGCCATCTCCCACGCTCAGCGTGAAATCGTCGACCGCCTTGGTGGTCGAGAAGCTCTTGGTGACGTTCTTGATATCGAGCACGGACATAACTGGTTCCTATCCGCCAAAGCCTTTGGCAAAACTGCCCGAACTGATGACGCGGCGCGCGAACAAGAGCGCGATGAAGCTCGGAACCCAGAGCAGCACGGACAGCACCGCGCCGTACTGGATCACCGGCTGGTTGTTGATGAAACTGATCATCAGCACCGGCAGGGTGCGGATCTGCGGGGCGCCGATCAGCCAGGCGCCTTCGGTTTCGTAGAACGTGCCGACGAAGCTGAGGAGCACCGCCGCTGCGATGGTCGGTCCGGCCTGGGGCAGGGTGATCGACCAGAACACCCGGAACGGCCCGGCGCCGACATCGCGCGCCGCCTCTTCCATCCGTCGGTCCACCGACTGGAACGCCGCCACCGGGATCCAGATCATGAACAGCAATGTGCCGACCAGCTGGATCAGCACCACGCCCCAGAACGTGCCGATCAGGTTGAGGCTTAGGAAAATGCCGGCGATGGCGACGAGCAGGCCGAACTTCGGAAAGGCATGTCCGGCGAGAAAGGAGAAGAACAGGATGTTCCGCCCCGGAAAATCCATCCGCGCAAAGGCATAGGCCGCCGGCAGGCAGATGATGGCCGAGAGCAGCGTCACCACCGTGGCGAGGCTGAGACTCATGGTGATGGCGCTCCAGACATCGGCCCGCGCCAGCGTCTGCTGCCAGAACTTCAGCCCGAACTCCTGCGGGATCACCGAGGGATAGCGCCACACATTGGTGAAGGCCCAGGTCCCCACCACCAGCAGCGGGAACACGATGACGATGGTCAACGCCACGGCAAAGAAGATGCCGGTCCAGTCGATGCGTTTTTCCACGAGTGCGCGCGCCATCTTACGTCGTCCGGTTCTTGGCGACGGAGCGGACGTAGAACAGTCCGAACACGATGCAGAAGCAGAAGGTGATCACCGCCTGGGTGATGGCGCTGGTCGGATCGTTCAGGTCGCGGAAGGTGCGTTGCATGAACGGCCCCATCATTTCCGGCGCGGCCGGGCCCAGCACGTAGGGCAGGGTGAAGGCGGAGAAAATCCCGAGCACGGTGAAGCTCACCGCCACGAGGATCGAATTGGAAATGCGCGGCAGGATGATGTGCCAGAGCAGCGCCAGCCGCCCGGCGCCGACATCGCGTGCTGCCTCGATCGATTGGTTGGAGACATTGCCCAGCCCCGACAGGAGGATCAGCACGGTGAGCGGGATATTGTCCCACACCAGTCCGATCACCGGGCCCCACGGCGTCAGGTAGGGCGAGCGGATATGCGGCAGTCCGACCGAATTGAGCAGGAGGTCCACCGTGCCATTGGGGCCGAGGACGCGGATGACCGCATAGCTCAGGATGATCGAGGGAACGAACATCGGAAAGATCGCGAGGCCCTGCACATAGGCGGCGAGGCGGCCTTTTGCGAAACGCAGGTAGAGCGCGATCGGCAGGCAGATCAGCACCAGCAGCAGGGCGCAGACGCCTGTCGTCCACAGCGTCACGCTCAGATTGTTGAGGCTGTACTGGTCGGTGAAAAAGAACCTGTAGGTCTCGAGCGAGAAGCTCTCGGTGCCGCCCTCATCGGGCAGCCAGATGGTGCGTCCGATGGCCGAAATGATCGGCCAGATGATCATCCAGGCGACCAGCAGAACCGGAGCGGCGACGAGCAGGAGGCCGATCGGCCTCCCGCTCTTTTTGGTTCCGACAATGTCGGTTGCAGGCGTCAGGCTCACGCAGCGCGGTCCACGTTCGGCGCGACTTCGCGGTACCAGCCGTCGTTGATCGCCTTTTCCCATTCGCCGCCCGGAAAGACCGGGATGGTGGCGGGAATGACGTCGGCGTACTTCTCGCGGAGCTCCTTGCTCACATTGTCCCACGACACGCCGGGGAAGCCGCCGAGCTCAGTGATCACCGCCGACTGGATTTCCTCGCTCAGCACGAAATCCGCCAGCTTCAGCGCTGCATCCTTGTTCACGCCGTTGCTGAACACGCCGATCTTGGTGAAGCCGCCCGCCAGCGCCAGGTCGGTGAGCTGCACGAGGCCGGTGGTTTCGGGCAGCACGCCCGTCGAGATCGCCTGCAGCGCCTGGTCGGACCAGGCCGGGATCATGGTGACCGCGCCCTGCGACAGCAGCTGGATCGACTGGGTGTTGCCCGAGGTGTAAGCGCCCTTGTCCATCAGCGACGGCGCCAGGTCCTTGAGCATTGCCCAGGCCGGCGGCAACGCTTCGGCGCCGAACGCACCGAAGTTGTCGACGGTGAACTTGCTGGGATCCTTGCCGTTCGCCTCCCAGATGGCGCGGCGCACGAAGTTGCCACCCGAGCCACCCTTGTCGGGGCGGTTATAGACGAACTGGCCGGGGTTCGCCTTGATCCAGGCGACGAGGGCTTCCCAGGTCTTGGGCGCGTCGGCCGCCGCGAGCTTGGTGGTGTCGTAGGCGAGCAGCACCTGGCTGCCGCGGTAGGGCAGGCTGGTCGGAACGTCGAACGCCAGCGGGTTGATCTTCGAATAGTTCGAGAGGTTGGCCTTGCTGAAATCGACCCAGAGACCGGCCTCGATGCCGCCCTTGGGCAGCCGCGTGTCAAAGCCTTCGGCCATGTCGGCCTGCGGGTCGGTGTTGGTCTGCATCGCGGCCACGGCGCGTTCGGCAATGGCCTGCACGCCGGCCGAGTCGCCGCCGTCGACGAGGTTGAGGGTGACACCCGCATTGGCGGCCTCGAACTTCGGCTTCACCACGTTGGTCCAGAAGTCGAGGATGTTCTGGTCCGAGCTGGTGTACCAGTCGATCTTGCCGGCTTCGGCGAAAGCCATCCGCGGCAGCAGCACCATGCCGGCGGCAGCGCCACCGACCGAAAGCATAAACGCACGACGTTTCATCGTTGTCTCCCTGGTTCGCCTGCGGGCCATCCCGCGGCAGGTCAATCTGACGCCGACCGTGAGGACCAGACTAATCTCGGCTGGCCCGCTGGCAAGCAAAAAATGGAACGGAAATTCCATTGTGACAGCGCGCGCCTGATTTATTCCGCGCACCTGTTCTTGCCGCTTAAACCGCACTCCGATGACAGCAGGATGACAGTGTGAAAGCCCCGGTTTCCGGGGCTTTCAGCGTGTTGATGACGTCAGTTTTGCGACAAGAAATGCCGTCCGACTTCGGCGAACAGTTCGAGGTCGGCGAGAGAGTCCGTCAGCAACGTCTTGGGCTTTTCTCCAGTCGTCACAGCATGGTGGAACGCACCCAGTTCGACTCGGAAAGCATCCTCGTAGAATGGCCCGATGATCTCGGTGCCGGTCGAGTGGAGATCGGAGGTGGTGATCTCCAGCCGGGTCGGCAGGTTCCGCACATACGGGGTGTCGTAGTTGATCTTGAAATGCTGGTTCAACGTCAGCACTTCGATGCCGGCATCGAAGCGCGCGACATCGTGGATCACCGCCTCGTAGAGCGCCGTGAACGTGCCATAGTCGAACATGACGAGCACGTTCTCGCCGCGATGCTGTCGCGCCGCGGCAACAGCGTGCGGTGCGCCGAAAAGTTCGCGCATCGCAGAAAAGCTGTGCGAGGAAAGTCCTGTCAGCACCTGGTAGGCGCGCAACTGGTCCGGCCGCGCCTCGCCCATCACCGATTTCAACAGCGCCTGGGTCTGCGTCCGGCCATCGGCGATCGCTTCGGCCGGCACGTCGGTCGGGCGGAAGATGTTGCGCGATTGGTCGACGAAGAACTGGCTTTCACGGATCAGGTCGCGGATCCGCACATGCCGGATCTCCTCGCGCGGCGGCAACCTCTGCTTGAGCGCCGTGAAGGCCGGCGCGAACCGCCGCATATAGCCGACGAACACCGTCCTGGGGTTGGTCCTCTCGAGCTCCAGCAGCGGCTTCAGCTCGGCGGCCGTGAGCGCCGCCGGCTTCTCGATGAACACATGCTTGCCGGCGCGGATGGATTTTTCGAGCAGCGGCGCATGGAGGAAATCCGGCGTCAGGATGAACACCGCGTCGATCGTCGGATCGGCGATCAGCGCCTCCGCCGTTGCATGCCGGTTCTTCACCCCGTAGCGCTCCGCCACATGCGCCACGAGACTGGGCGACACATCGGTCACCGCCGCGATCTCGAAGCGCGGGTCGTCAGCCAGCAGCGGCAGGTGCATCAACTGCGCAACTTCACCAAGGCCGATCAGGCCAACTCTGAGCTTTGCCATCACGCGATCGCCTGCATGTACACGTAGTTGCGCTTGGCCAGCTGCAGCGGCGTCTCTGCCGCGTTCTCGGCAATATCCTGTTCGACGACGATCGGGCCATCAAAACCCCTGGCGTCGAGGAAGCGCATCACCGCCTGGATATCGACGGCGCCATCGGGCAGGGGCGCCATCACCCCGGCCCCATAAGACGCCGCCACCGAGAGCTTGCCGTCGAGCACCAGCTGGCGCACCGCCGCATCGACATTCTTCAAATGCATGTAGGCGATCCGCCCCCACACCTTCTCCATGTAGGCGAGGGGGTCCTGGCCCCAGAAGGCGTGGTGTCCGGTGTCGAAGCAGAGGTCGATCTCGGTTTCCTCGAGCAACCGGTCGATCTGCCGCTCGAACTCCACGGCTGTGCCGATATGCGGATGGAAGCTGGCCTTCAGCCCGAACTCGCCTTCGATCACTGCCTGCGCTTCGCGCACCGTGGCGGTAAGCCCGTTCCAGCCGTCGCGGTCGAGCACGCCTTCCTGCCCCTCGGGGTACCAGTTGCTTTCGTCCATGATGACGAGGTGTCTGGCGCCGAGATCCTTGAGCAGTGGCGCCAGCTCACGCAGCGTCGCCATGAGCAGCGGCGCCGAAGCCCGGTCGCCGAAAGTGTGCACATGCGTCGCGCCGATCAGCGTCAGCCCGCGCCTCTCGAGCTCGGGCCCCAGCACCGCCTTGTCCTTGGGCAGGAAGCCGAACGGTCCGAGTTCGGTGCCGCGATAGCCCGAAGCGGCCACCTGATCGAGGTATTCCTGCCACGTATAGGCATTGCCGGTGGGATAGTTGATGCCCCAGGAACACGGGGCATTGCCGATAAACATGAGCTAGTCCTGATCGATGTAGATTGGGTTGGAAATGGCGCGCCGGATCGGCTCGTCCACGAGGTGCGAGCCCTTGAGTTGCCACGGCAGTTCGCCGCGCTCGCTCGCCGCCTTGGTGAATTCCTCCACCAGCCACGGCCGGCTGGCCTTGGCGACGATCTCGGCGCGGATGAAGCCCTGTGTGCCCTCGAGCAGCGCGATCTCGCCCTCCCAGTCGCCGGAGAGGATTTCCTGCTCACCAACCACACCGGAAGCGTCGATCCAGTGCAGCAGGTCGCCCCTTGCACTGCGCACCCTGGCGCGGGCCCTGAGCAGCGGCTTGCGCTGCACCGCCGAGCCCATCGGCGCATCGCCGATGCCGATCTCAAGATGCGGGCCCTTGGGCCCCTCCGTGACATAGCCTCGACCGGCCTTCATTGCCGCGAGGACGGCGTCCTCACTCAGCTCCGGCAGCCACAGCACCGTGGTCGGTCGCGCCAGCACCAGCGGCCCCTCCGGCTGCAGCTTCGCCGGCTGGTGGAAATCGCTGCCGCCTATGGCTGAGATCCGCAAGCCCGAGGCCAGCCGTTCCTGCCAGCGCGCCAGCGACACCCAGTTCCAGGCCATCCAGGTCGATTGCCAGACCTCCTGACAATCGGCCGCCGGGAACTCGTAGTCCCAGGGGATGGTCGGCTTGTCGTGGTTGATCGACAGGAGGCCGCCCTTGCGATGCACCATCTCCGCCAGCACATGCGCATCCGACGGCTTGGTCATGCGGAAGTCGATCCACTCGTCGACCCCGTAGACATTGGCGTGCCCGACGGCGGTGGTCACCTCCATTCCGCGCACGAACACCAGGTCCGGCGACGAGGCCGGATGGAAATAGCGCCGCTGCGTGATGGTGTTGTGGTCGGCGATGGCGAGGAAATCGAGCCCGGCCTGCACCGCCGCCTTGTGCAGCGTCTCGGGGGAGCCGGCCGCATCGGAATGGAAGGTATGGCAGTGGAGGTCGCCCCGATACCACCCGGCGCCGGCGCGTACCGGGAAGGTCCGTTCCGGTTGCGGGTTGGTCGGGCGCTCACTGCTGTCGAGATCGACGGTCACCGTCACTTCAGCACCATCGGCCGGCACCTTGTAGAGCCCGAGGATGACGTTCCATTCGCCTGCCGGCATCGGCCCGTGCACATAGCCCGGCGTGGCGCTGTCGGTGGCGACATGGAAGCGATCGCGGAACCCGCCGGACCAGCCCCGGAACCCGCCCTCGGACGGGTAGGCGGTCATGGCAGGGTCGAACATCCCGAGGTCGATCACGCAGTCATCAGCCTTGGGATAGGCCAGCGTCACATCGATCCGCGTCGTGCCCTCGGGGACGGTGACGGGGATATAGAAATAGGGGTTCTTCGCCTGGTCGGCGCGGGTGACATTGACCCTTACGAGCTGGGTCATGTCGGAGCGAAGCCATCAGCGGACGGCCCCCTCCCATCCTCCCCCACAAGGGGGGAGGTGCTGCATCCAGTGTCTGGCACGATCGAGCCACAGCCTCGACTCTTCACCTCCCCCTTCATGGGGGAGGCCGGGAGGGGGCCTTCCGTCTCAGTCAGCACCCTCACAGCGGCATCTCCCCATCCGCCGGAATCCGCTTGCCCTCAGAGTCGAACAGCGTCGCGTGCGCGCCGTCGAAGGTGAACGCCACATTCTCCGTCGTCTCCACCGCGTCGTCGGTGAAGATCCGCGCCGTCACCCGGCCGCCGTCCTGGCGCTCGAAGGTCACGAGCTTTTCCGGGCCCATGTTCTCGTTGGCGAACAGCTTGCCGCTGACCATGTTGACGTCGTTGATGGTGCCCATGCTGAGGTGCTCGGGCCGCACCCCCAGCGTCAGCCCGGCGCCCTTGCCGAGGGCCGCCTTGATCCCCGAGGAGATCGGCAGGTCCCGCACCAGCACGCCATGGGCGCGCAGTTGCAGCCGCTCGCCCTCCACTGTGCCTTCGACGGGAATCATGTTCATCGGCGGGTTGCCGACGAAGTTCGCAACGAAGGTCGTCGCGGGCCGGCGGTAGATCTCGATCGGTGGGGCGAACTGCACGATCCGGCCGCGATCCATCACCGCGATCCGGGTGGCCAGCGCCATGGCTTCCGCCTGGTCGTGCGTCACGTAGACCGCCGTCATCCCCATGTCGCGCTGCAGGTGGTTGAGGAAGCCACGCGCCTCGAGCCGCAGCTTGGCGTCGAGGTTGGAGAGCGGCTCGTCGAACAGGTAGACCCGGCTCGGATAGACCAGCGCTCGCGCCAGCGAGGTGCGCTGCTGCTGCCCGCCCGAGATCTGGCTCGGCAGCCGGTTCAGCAACTCGCCGATCTTCAGCACGTCGGCCACTTCCTTGGCCCGCTTGTGGCGCTTCTCGACGCTCTCGCCCCGCACCTTGAGCGGGTAGGCGATATTGTCGGCGAGGTTCATGTGCGGGTAGAGCGCATAGTCCTGGAACACCATCGAGATCTGCCGATCCTTGGGGTGCAGGTGCGTCACGTCATCTGGCCCGATCATGATCTTGCCCGATGTCGGGGTTTCGAGCCCGGCGATCATCCTCAGGCTGGTGGTCTTGCCGCAGCCCGACGGGCCGAGGAGGCAGATGAACTCGCCGTCCGCGACCTTGAAGCTGATGTCCGAGACGGCGTTGAAGGTGCCGAAACTCTTGGTGACGTTCTGGAATTCGACCGAGGCCATTACGCTTTGATTCCACCGAAGAAGCGGAAGCCGAACTTCCAGCTGACGAAGAGATAGAGGGCGACGACGGGCAGGGAGTAGATCAGCGAGTAGGCTGCGAGCAGCGTCACGATCGGCGTCCCCGCCTCCGAGTAGAACGAGTAGATGGCCACCGACGACGGCATCAGGTCATCGGAGCGGAGCAGGATGAAGGGGATCAGGAACGAGCCCCAGATGTTGACGAACGCCCACACCACCACGACCACGATGCCCGGCCGGATCACCGGCAGTGCCACGTCGAAGAACGCCTGTACCGGCGAGGCGCCGGCGACCATGGCGCTTTCCTCGTAGGTTTTGGGAATGCCGTCGATGAAGTCGCGGAGGATGAACATCGCGGTGGGCAACAGCCCGCCGGCGAACACCAGGATCACCGCGATATGGGTGTCCATCAGCCCGACCGACGAGACGATCAGGAAGATCGGCACCATTGCCGCCGTGCCCGACACCACCGAAGAGAACAGCAGCAGCACATAGGTGATCATCCCCTTGCCGGGAATCGACGAGCGGGACAGCGCATAGGCTGCGAGCGTCGCCGCCGCGGCGACGAGGATCACCCCGCCGACGCTCTGGATCAGGCTGTTGAGCAGCCCGCGCATGGCAAAGCCGTTGCCGAACACCGTCACGAAATTCTGCAGCGTCCACGGGTCGGGAATGGCGATGCCAAGCTCGGCCCGCGCGTTGAACGGCGCGAAGATGAACCAGATCAGCGGCAGCGCGAACAGGATGCCGATGATGGCGGCCAGCGCCGAAAAGCCGATGCGGGCGAGCAGTTGCGGAAAGCTCAGCCTCATTCTTCCACCGCCTTGGCTTTCTTGCGTCCGAACGACAGGTAGATCAGCGCGAACACCAGGTTGATCAGCATGATGATCACCCCCACCGCCGCGCCCTTGCCGAAGTCGAACTCCCGGAAGGCGATGCGGTAATTGTAGATCGACAGCAGTTCCGTGCGGTAGCTCGGCCCGCCATTGGTCAGGATGAACGGCGTGAACACGTTGAACGTCCACATGGTGATGAGGATCAGGTCGGTGACCACGTGCCCGCGGATCAGCGGCAGCCCGATATCGCGGAACTTCTGCCAGCTCGAGGCGCCCGCCACGTCCGCCGCCTGGAAATAGCTCGGCGGGATCGAGGCGAAGGCCGAGTTGAACAGCATCATCGAGAACGCTGCGCCGCGCCAGGTGTTGAAGATCACGATCACCCAGAACGGCTGCTGCAGCAGGAAATCTCCCGCCGGCAGACCGAGTCCCCTGAGGATCATGTTCAGCGTGCCGTTGTCGTAGTCGAGGAAGGCGAACCAGGCGAAGCCGATCACCACTTCGGGCAGGATCCAGGCTGCAATCACCGCAGTCTCGACGATCCGCTTGAGGGCAGGGGGGATGGTCTGCATCAGCCAGGCCAGCAGCAGCCCGAGCAGCGCCTGCCCGACCAGCGCCGACAGCAGCACGAACTGCGTGGTGAGGATCAGCGAAAAGCCGAACTGCCCGCGGGTGAAGAAGGTCGCCGGGTCGAACAGCTGGAAGTAGTTCGCGAGCCCGACAAATTCCGGGTTGAGCGCGGTCTTGCCGAGCAGCGTCCGGTTGGTGAACGAAACGACGATCACCCAGAAGAACGGCAGCAGCACGAAGACGCCGACCAGCGCCGCCGCAGGGGCCAGGAACGCCGCGCCGGCACGGTGCGACAGGAGCGAGAAGTTCTTCTTTTTCATGCCTCGCTGCTCCTGACTGAAGCAGACGGCACCTCCCCCCTTGTGGGGGAGGATGGGAGGGGGCCGTCTGCCTGCGGCTTCATTTCTTCAAGCAATGTGACAAACCCCAACCGAAAAAAGGAACCTCCCCGGCCGCAGGCAGGGTGCCGGGGAGGCGTTCCCAGGGAGCGCCCGGCTCAGGGAGGGCCGGGCGTGGGAGGACATGTTGCGAAGCTAGAGCTTCGATACCGTGTTGGCTTCGCCGACGATGGCAATCACCGCCGCCTTGTAGGCGGCCATCGCGTCTGCCGGGCTGGCTTCGCCCGAGACCACGCTTTCGGTCATGCGCTGAATTTCGGCGGAGACCTTGTTGTAGTTGGGGTCGTTCGGGCGCGCGGTGGTCAGCGGCAGCAGGCTCTCCTGCGTCTTCTGCAGGTAGACATTGTTCGGCGTCGCCACGTCGTCGCGGATGCGGCGGGCCTCACGATAGCCCTGGAACGCGGTCAGCGACTGCTGGCTGTTCATGTAGCTCAGGAGCGCCCAGGCTTCGGCCGGGTTCTTGGTGGCGGGGTTGAGCACGAAGCCCGTGCCGCCCGAAACCGTCACATAGTCCTGCCCGCGATAGCCCTTGCCCGGCTCCTGCGCCGGCATCGAGGCCCAGGTGACTTCCGCGTCGCGGTTATCGAGCCCGAATTCGGCGCCCGGCGCCATCACCGAGTTGAAGAACCAGTCACCCTCGACGAGCAGCGCCGTCTTGCCGTCGCGGAAGTTGGTGAAGGTGCGGTTTCGGCCATCGCCGAGGAGCTGTGCTCGCTGGTCGCCCAGTTGCTCGTCCACATAGATGGTCTTGTAGAGGTTGAGGGTATCGAGGATGCCCTGGCTCGAAACGATATACTTGCCGTTCTCGTCGACGACGCTTTCGCCCGTCCCGAGGATCGCCATGTAGTAGCCCTGCATGGTGGTGGCTTCACCCATGTTCACGCCGGCATTGAGCTGCAGCGGGAACGAATCCGGGTTTGCCTTCTTGATGGCGCGGGCCGCATCGAGCAGCTCGGCCCACGACTTGGGCTGGAAGCTGTCGGGGTCGAGGCCCGCCGACTTCAGCAGTTCCTTGCGCACGAAGATGGCGCGCACGTCGGTGCCGAGCGCCAGGCCGTAGGCCTTGCCACCGTAGCTCATCAGCGACTTGGCGCCGTCCGAGATGTGTTTCCAGCCTTCCCAGCTGTCCACCGCCGGGCCCGCCACTTCGTCGAGCGGCTTCAACAGCCCGCCTTCGACGAAAGAGGGGATCAGGAAGCCGTCGAAGGCCGCGACATCGGCGCCGGCGCCGGTCGAGAAATCGAGCGCCAGCTGCTGGGTCATCTGCTCGTCCTTGCCGCCGAACTCGTTCAGCGACACGGTGACGTCCTTGCCCTCGGCCTTCATGGCCGCGGTGAAGCCCGGGATCACGCTTTCCTTGATCCAGGTGGCCGTCTCGCTGTTCACGCCGCCCACGACGCAGCGGCAGATTACCGTCAGGTCGACCGCGAAGGCGGGCGTGATCATGGTAGTGGCAGTTGCAAGCCCGAGATACAGGGCGCGCAGGCGATTGCTCATCGCGAAATTCCTCCCTTGGTGGCGCCGCTTTTTGGGGCGCCGAATTGGCGATAGCGACGGTCAATCCTCCCCGCCGCAGCTCACGAGCTCAGAATGAACACGCTTTCATTCATCGTCAAGGCGTAGAATGCCCGTTGCGAATGACAGCGATATGACGAGTGTGTAGAACGTTTGTTCTATTCTCCTCGCCGTCAGTCATTGTTTCGCAACATCAGTGGTTTAGCCTGTTCGAGCGACGGATCGGCTTGACACCGCCCGAAGCGAACCGGCAGAACAGTTTTGCACACGATTTCAATCTAGGGCAGCAAGGCAGACCTTTTTGAGCGATCCGGCCACCCGCAATCGCAGCCGCGCCACCGCCGATATGGTGGCCCGCACCGCCAACGTTTCGCGCGTTGCGGTCAGCCGTGCCTTCAACCCGCATGCCTCGATCAAACCCGAAAAGCGCGACCTGATCCTGAAGGTGGCGCAGGAACTCAACTACACCCCGGATATGGCTGCCCGCTCGATGGTCACCGGCCGCTCGCACCTCGTCGGCATCATCGTGCCCGATGTTTCCGGGCCGTGGGAAAGCCAGGAGCTCGACGCCATGACCACCGCGTTGCAGGCGGAGGGTTTTGCGACGCTGCTGTTCCGGACCCGCGATGACCTGTCGCTTGATGAAACGCTGCTCACCTACATGAAGGGGTTCAATCCGGATTCGGTGATCGCCTATGCCGAGAACGTGCGCCCCACCACGCTTGCCCGCGTGCTCGATCGCGCTGTGCCGATCTATATCGGCTACCCCGACGAGGAGGCAGCCGAGGCGGAGGCGGCGCCGCTGTTCGACCGTCTCGACGTGTTGCAGCGCGAGGGCATCGAGCAGGCCGTGGCGCTGATGCAGGGATATGGGGCCCGCCGCTTCGCCTTTCTCGCCGGCAAGAGCAACTCGCTCGCCACCCAGTCGCGCGAGCGTATGGTGCGCAAGGTGATTGCCGAGCGCGGACTGCCGCCGCCGCTCCGCATCCAGGGCGACTACATGTACGACACGGCCTATCGCGAGACGCTGAACCAGTTCCGCCTCGGCGAGCCGGTGGACGCCATCTTTGCCGCCAACGATGTCGGCGCGTTCGGCGCCATCGATGCGCTGCGCACCGAACTCGGCCTGCGCGTACCGCAGGACGTCAAGGTCGTCGGCTTCGACGACATCCACCAGTCGCACTGGAAGAGCTACAGCCTGACCACCGTGAAGCTCGACCTGGCCGAACGCACCCAGGCGCTGCTGCGCCTGATCCTCCGCCGCCTCAAGAACCCCACCTCACCCTCGCTCACCGAAACCGTGTCGACCCGCCTGGTCGTCCGCGGCACCGTGGGCTGATCAGAGCCATGACCCGCAAGATCCATCTGGTCTTCAAGACCCACCTCGACATCGGCTTCACCGACCATGCCGGCAAAGTCCGCGCCCAGTATCACGAGCGCTTCATCCCGCAGGCGATCGACACCGGCGAGCACTTTTTCGCCGAGGATCCCGAGCGGCCGAAATTCATCTGGACCACCGGTGCCTGGCTGATCTGGGATCATCTCAACTCGCAGAGCAGGGAGCGGGTGCAGCGGCTCGAGCGCGCCATCGATCGCGGCCTCATCCGCTGGCACGCGCTGCCCTTCACCACCCATTCCGAGCTGATGTCGCCGGCCGTGTTTCGCGCCGGGTTGAGCTACAGCCAGGAACTGGACCGACGCTTCGGCAAGCAGACCATCGCCTCGAAGATGACCGACGTTCCCGGCCACACCATCGGCATCGTGCCGCTGCTGGCCGAGGCCGGCGTCAAGTTCCTGCACCTGGGCGTCAATTCCGCCTCGCCGCCGCCGGATGTTCCCGATGTCTTCCGCTGGCGCGCACCGGATGGCGCCGAAGTCGTCGTGCTGTATCAGAAATCCTACGGTGAAACCTCGTTCCCGGAGGGCTTCGACGAAGGCCTCGGCTTCGCCCATACCAACGACAATATGGGCCCGCAAAGCGTGCCGCAGACCGCCGACGCCTGGCGCGACTTGCAGGGGCATAACCCGGGGACCGAGATCGTCGCCTCGACGCTCGATACCTATGGCGAAATCCTCTGGGCCCGCCGCGCCGAATTCCCGATGGTCGACCTTGAACTGGGCGACAACTGGATCCATGGCGCCGGCACCGACCCTGACAAGATCAAGCGGTTCCTCCATCTGCAGCGCCTCTACGATGGCTTCGCCAAGGAGGCGCCGACGCCGAGCCGCCTCGCCTTTGGCCGTGGTCTCACCATGGTCGCCGAACACACCTGGGGCGTCGACATCAAGTCGTACCTGCGCGACGACCAGGCCTGGGACCGTCCGGCTTTTGAAGCGGCGCGGGCCGCCGACTACCGCTTCCGGTATTCCGAGGCCTCGTGGGACGAACAGCGGGCCTATCTCGATGCCGCCGTCGCCGAACTCGACCCGACCGACCGGGCCCTCGCCGAAGCGGCCGAGGACCCGGCGATCGAAGGCAGCGGCTGGTTCGTCGAAACCGACCCCAATAGCGGCGACGTGATCCTCATTCGCTCGCCCGCCGGTGTCGAACTGCACGGCGCGAACGGCAGCCTGCTCGGCTATCGTTACGAGAGCTATGACGCCTCCGATGTCGCGGCGCACATGGATACCTACCTGACGCACCGCGCCGAGTGGGCCATCCTCGACCACATCAAGCCCGGCCTCGATCGTGCCGCCACGGCGCACTCGGCCGGTTTCGCGCCAAAACTGGTGGACGGGGTGGCAACCCTCGACACCGCGGCACACCAGGCCCTGGGGGCGCCATCACGCATCGCCTACCGCTTCAGGGCACTCGACAGCCGGCACCTCGAGATCACCGTCGAACTGCTCGACAAGCCCGCCAACCGGATGCCCGAGGCGAGCTTCGTCACCTTCACGCCGGCCGGCACCCATGACTGGCAGTTCCTGAAAATGGGCCAGTGGCTCGCTGCCAACCGCATCGCCAGGAAGGGCGGTGGTCAGCTCCAGGCGGTCGCCGCCGTCCGTACCGATGGGGTCGAGCTCCGGCCGCTGGACACTCCGCTGGTCGCGCCGACGGCGACGAAGTTCATGCCGTTCAATCCCGACCCGCCGGACTTTTCGGCCGGCCTGCGCTTCAACCTCCACAACAACAAATGGGGCACCAATTTTCCCATGTGGTGGGGGGCTGAGCGGTTCGAGGCGAGGTTCGTGCTGGAGCTCTGATGCTCGCCCGCGTGGCGGTGCGGCGGCCAGACGATCGGCGCTGAACCTAGCCCAGCACCGAAGCGGCGATCACTCCGGCAAAGCCGACCAGCGCCACCGAGGCGACCTTGCGCACCGCGCCGGCATGCTTGTCGCCGGCCGCTGCGCCGATTGCCCGGCCCACCAGGATCCACGCGAACCCCACCAGCGGCACCAGCAGCGCGAAGCCGAGCACGTACCAGCCGATCCCCGGGCCGTTGCTCGGGATGATGCTGAGCGAGAAGATCAGCGCCTTGGGGTTGAGCAGCGTCGTGACGAACACCGCCTGCATGCCGATCCCCGCCTGGCTGTGCGTCAGCCCGGCATTGCGGCGCCAGAGCTTGATCGCCGTCCAGACCAGGTACAGCACCACCGCCGCCTTGAGCGCGATGCCGACCAGCGGATAGCTGTGGATCACTGGCCCCAGCACGATCCGGATGGCACCGACCGCAATCAGGTAGCCGGCCAACTCGCCCACCAGCAACCGCGCCGACTGCTGCACCCCCACCGTGGCGCCGGATGTCGCGAGCAGCGTATTGGTCGGCCCGGGAGTGCCGAGCAGGGTGAGCACTGCAAGAGTGAACAGGATCGGGTCGGTCATCGGGGCAGGGGGCCTTCGCACGTGCTACGCGCGAGTCCAGCCGATCAGCCACCGGCGCGCAAGAGCTTCACCTGAGATAGTGCGCCCGCATCTGCCGCGGCGTCAGGCCGTAGGCGTTGCGGAACTGCACATAGAACTGGCTCAGCGCCGAAAAACCGCTTTCGAACGCCACGTTCTCGATGCTGAGGCTCCCCTCGAACAGCAGCGAGCGCGCCCGGATCAGTCGCATGCGCACCACGAACTTGTGCATCGGCACGCGCATCACCTCGGTGAACAGGTTCAGCGCATAGTTGGGGTGGAGGCCCACCACCTTGGCCACGTCCTCGGCGCGCAGCGGCTCGGAAAGGTTTTCGAGGATGTGGCGGATCATCGCCACCACGTAGCGCAGCGGTGAAGCTGCCCGCGTCGTCGAGCCGACACTTTCGATCCATGGCTCCATCAGGACGTCCCAGCCGGTCACCGCCGCCCGCCGCAGCATCAGCGCGATCTCCTCCTTGAGGATATCGGTGCGCTCCGCATCGCCGGAGCGATAGTCCTGATACCAGCGCGTCAGCGTGTCGGCGCCGATCGTCTCGGGGGGCAGCATCACCACGCCGCCGCCCATCATTGTCTCGGTCAGTTGCCCCAGGTTGGGCATGTGCAGGAAATTGTCGAGCGGCAGATAGACGTTGCACTGCCGGCTCTCGTGGTTCGGCCCATAGTCGATGGCCGTGGTCTGGTGCGGGATGCCGGCCCAGAACAGCACCAGCCGCCCGGGTGGGATTCGCAGCGGCCGCCCGTCGATGACGTAATCCATGCTGCCGGCTGTCAGCCAGTTCAGTTCGATATGCCCGTGGAAGTGCTCCTCCGGCATGATCTGCGGATCGAACCAGCGGATGCCGAAGCGGCCGAAGGCCTGGGTCTGGGCGTAGAACCGCCGATCCGGACGCGGCACCGGCGCGGTGGCTTTCTCACGGGGTTTGCCTGGCGAAAAATGGTGCTGATGCTCATTCATCTCAGGTTGTGACAATCTTTAAAAACCGGAAATACCCATTCAGATAACGGGATTGTCCCGCCGTTGGCAAGGTCTACCCTTTTGAGGCTGGGACAAGAGGCGGCGGGTTGGAGGCCTACCGTCTGGTGCGTGTTGCGCCGGTCTCGAGCCTAGGGAGGAAACATGCGTAAACACCTATTTGCCCTTGGCGGGGCAAGCCTTCTGCTTGGCGTGTCGCTGCTTGCAGCTCAGGCCCAGACGGTCGCACCCACCACGCCGCCCGATCCGCCGAAGTTCGATGCCCAGGGCACGCCGAACTTCGTCGGTATTTCCGACATTTATGAGTACAAGGCGCTGCCCGAGTACCACGAGCCCGACTTCGTGAAGGCTTTCGAGGATGCCGGCAAGCTGCCGCCCCTCAAGGACCGCCTGCCCAAGGAGCCGCTGGTCTTCAAGGCTTCGAACATGCCCGACGGCATCGGCGTCTACGGCGACGTGATGCGTCACGTCATCGGCGGCCGCCCGGAGGGCTGGAACTACATGGCCGGCCAGTCGCAGGGCTGGGGCGGCATCGATATCGGCACCATGGAGTGCCTGACCCGTACCGGTCCGCTGTTCGAGATCAAGGCCGAGGAACTGGCGCCGATGCCGAACCTCGCCAAGAGCTGGGAATGGTCGGAGGATGGTCACAAGCTGACCATGCACCTGGTCGAGGGCGCCAAGTGGTCGGACGGCGTGCCGTTCACGTCCGCCGACGTTATGTTCTTCTGGCAGGACAATGTCCTCGATCCCAACGTGTCACCGCTCAACGGGGCGTCGCCTGAAACGTTCGGCGTCGGCACCACGCTCGAGGCACTGGACGACTACACCATCGTCTGGACCTTCAAGGACGCCTTCCCCCGCCAGTACATCTACCAGATGGCTTACGGGACGTTCTGTCCGGGCCCGGCGCACATCTTCAAGCCGCTGCACCCGAAATACTCGTCCAACACCTACGACCAGTACAAGAACGCCATCAAGCCCGAGTACATGAACATCCCGGTGATGGGCGCCTGGGTGCCGGTCGAGTATCGGCCGGACGACATCGTGGTGATGCGCCGCAACCCCTACTACTGGAAGGTCGACGACGCGGGTAACCAGCTGCCCTACCTCAACGAGGTGCACTACCGGCTCTCGACCTGGGCTGACCGCGACGTGCAGGCTGTGGCCGGCACCGGCGATTTCTCCAACCTCGAACAGGCCGAAAGCTATGTCGAGGCGCTGAAACGCTCCGCCGATCCCAGTGCCCCGGCCCGTCTGCAGTTCGGCGCCCGCACCATCGGCTACACGCTCTATCCGAACCTCTCCGGCAATGGCTGGGGTGAGCCCGATGCTCGCGGCCAGGCGATCCGCGAACTGAACCGCAACGCGGACTTCCGCAAGGCCATCAGCTATGCGCTGGATCGCCAGCGTCTCGGCGAGGCCCTGGTGAAGGGGCCGTTCACCGCCATCTATCCGGGCGGCCTCTATGCCGGCACGACCTACTACGACAAGGCCTCGACCGTGTACTACCCGTACTCGCTCGACGACGCCAAGGCGCTGCTGGAAAAGGCGGGTCTCAAGGACACTGACGGCAACGGCATCGTCAACTTCCCGGCTGGTACCGCCGGCGGGGCCGACGTTGAGATCACGCTGCTCGCCAACGCCGACTACCAGACCGACAAGAACCTCGCCGAAGGCGTCATCGCCATGATGGAGCCGCTGGGGATTCGGGTCATCGCCAACTTCCTGACCGGCAACCAGCGTGACGCAACCGAGCAATCGGGCAAGTTCGACTGGCGTGTGGCGCGTAACGGCGCGGAACTGATCGCGGTGGTGCAGAACACCGTCGCCTTGGCTCCGACCGGCCCGCAGATCAGCAACTCGCACCGCGCCGGCACCGACGGCACCATGGATCTGCTGCCGTTCGAACAGGAGATGGTCGACACCGTCAACGCGTTCATCGCCACCGACGATGCCGCCAAGCGCACCGAACTGATGAAGACCTACCAGAAGCTCTACACCGAGAATCTGTTTGGTATCGGCCTGACCCAGTATCCGGGCGCGCTGATCATCAACAAGCGCTTCGCCAACATCCCGGCCGGTGCCCCGATCTTCATGTTCAACTGGGCCGAGGACAACATCATCCGCGAACGCGTGTTCGTGCCTGCCGACAAGCAGCAGGGCTATGAACTGCATCCCGACACCCTCCCGGGTGAGCCGGGCTCTGCCGGGCCGGTGAAACTCTGATCCCGACCTGACGGAATCCGGGCAAGGGGGCCCTGGTCCCCTTGCCACCTGACCGGAGGAGATTTTCGATATGCAATTGCTGCGTTTTCTGGTGATGCGCGTGCTGGCGGCCCTGCCGGTCCTGCTGGTTCTCAGCGTCGTGACCTTCGCCATCATCCAGGCCCCTCCGGGCGACTACGGCGACTACATCCGCTCCATGCTGATCAACCAGGGCGGGGCGACCATCGAGGAAGCCGAGAAGCAGGCCGCGATCTATCGCGAGCAGAACGGCCTCAACGAGCCGCTGCCGGTGCAGTACGTCAACTGGATGGTGGGCATCGTCACCCGCTTCGATTTCGGTCACTCGCTGTACTACAACAAGCCCGTCGGCGACGTGGTGGCGGAGCGCCTGCCGCGCACCGTGCTGCTGGCGCTGACCTGTCACTTTCTCGCCTCGGTCATCGGCATCGGCATGGGGATCATCGCCGCCACCCGACAATATAGCTGGATCGATACCGCCTTCGGCGTCATCTCCTTCCTCGGCATGACCGTGCCGCGCTTCCTCCTGGCGCTGATCATCATCTACATCCTGGCCTTCAAGCTGAACGTGCAGGAGATCGGCAGCTTCTTCTCGTCGAGATATGGCGGCGCGCCCTGGAGTTGGGACAAGTTCGTCGATCTCGTCAGCCATGTCTGGCCTGTGGTCTTCATCGCCACCTTCGGCGGGCTCGCCTACAACATGCGCGTCATGCGGGGAAACCTGCTCGATGTGCTCAACGCGCAATATGTCGAGACGGCCCGCGCCAAGGGCCTGTCCGAAGGCGCCGTCATCATGCGGCATGCCGTGCCCAACGCGCTGCACCCGCTCATCGCCTACCAGGGCGTGGCGCTGCCCTACATGCTCACCGGTGAGATCGAGGTCGCCATCGTCTTCGGCCTTGCCACCGTCGGCCCGGCCATCGTCGGCTCCATGGCGGTGGGTGACGTCTATGTCACCGCCACGTTCGTCCTGGTGCTGGCCGCGACGCTGATTATCGGCAACATCATCGCCGACCTGCTGCTTGCGGCGGTCGATCCGCGTGTCCGTCTTGGCGGGGAGAACCGCGAATGAGCACCATCGCCGATAAGCCCACCCTCAGCCCCGCAGAGACCGGCGTCGCCAAATCGGCCGAACTCGCGACCCCCGCCGAGCACCAGCTGCCGCCCGCCGACCCTGCGGCGGATGGCCAGCCCATCGTTGGCGGCCGCTTCGCCCATGGGAACGAGACCTATGCCACGCTGGTCTGGCGCCGGTTCCGCCGCTCCACCATGGGAATGATCGGCCTCGTGCTGACGGTCGCGTTGATCCTCATGGCCATCTTCGGCGATTTCTTCGCCCCGATGGATCCCAAGCGCGCCGAGATCGGCTTTGCGCCGCCCGACCATGTCGAGTTCAGCGCCCCCGACGGCAGCTTCAGCCCGATCCCGTATATCTACCCGATCGTCGAGACCGGCGAGTTCGATCCCGTCACCTTCCAGCCGATGACCGGTCCGGACAAAACCAATCCCACGGCGCTCGGCTTCTTCGTCAAGGGGCACCGTTACAACCTGCTCGGCATCATTCCCGCCGACATCCATTTCTTCGGTTCGGTCGATGGCCGCCCGATCCACTTCCTCGGCACCGACAAGTTTGGCCGCGACATCCTTTCGCGCGGCATCGTCGGCTCGCAGATCTCGCTGACCATCGCGCTGGCGGTGGTGTCGCTCACCACGGTACTCGGCACCTTGATCGGCATCGCCTCGGGCTATCTGGGTGGCCGCCTCGATGCCTGGGTGCAGCGCTTCGTCGATCTCGTGCTGGCGTTCCCGCAACTCCCGCTCTACCTCGCGCTCACCTCTTTGATCCCGGTGACGGCGCCTTCCAACGTCTTCATCGCCTTCGTCATCGGCGTCATGGCGGCGCTTGGCTGGGCCCAGCTGGCCCGCGAGGTGCGCTCCAAGACCCTGGCGCTCGCCCGCATCGAGTATGTCCGCGCTGCTATCGCGGTCGGCTCGTCCGACTGGCGCATCATTCTGAGGCACATCCTGCCCAACGTCTCGAGCCACCTGATCGTCGCGGTGACCATCGCCATTCCGAGCGTCGTGCTGCTCGAGAGCTTCCTCGGCTATCTCGGCTTCGCGGTGAAGCCGCCGCTGATCTCCTGGGGCCTGATGCTGCAGGACACCGGCACCTTCTCGGTGATCGGCTCCTATCCCTGGATTCTAAGCCCGGTCGTGTTCGTGCTGATCACCGTCTTCGCCTTCAATGCGCTTGGCGACGGCCTCCGCGACGCCATCGACCCCTATTGAGGTGAAGAGATGAGCACTATCGACAGCAACGATCTCTCGCCGCCCGAACGTTACGACCTGGGCAGCCACGGCCGCGAACTGATCCTCGACGCCCGCAATATCGCGGTCGATTTCAAGGTCGAGGGCGGCATCGTCAACGCCGTTCGCGATGTCTCGTTCCAGCTCCACAAGGGCGAGACCATCGCGCTGGTCGGCGAAAGCGGTTCGGGTAAGTCGGTCACCGCCCGCACCGTCATGCGGCTGCTCACCAAGCGCGCGACGATCAGCGGCAAGTCCCGCATCACGCTGGGCGACAAGGACATCCTGAAGCTCCCCGATGCCGGAATGCGCAAGCTCCGCGGCAACGACATCTCGATGATCTTCCAGGAGCCGATGAGCTCGCTGAACCCGATCTACACCGTCGGCGCCCAGCTCTGCGAAATCCTGCAGTTGCACAATCGGATCAGTCGTGGCGAGGCGATGAAGCGGGCCCAGCAGCTGCTCGAGGATGTGCAGATTCCCGAGCCGGCGGCGCGCCTCAGGCAGTATCCGCACCAGATGTCGGGCGGTCAGCGGCAGCGCGTCATGATCGCCATGGCGCTCGCCAACCGGCCCGACGTGCTGATCGCCGACGAGCCGACCACGGCTCTCGACGTCACCGTGCAGGCCCAGATCCTCAACCTGATCAAGGATCTGAAGTCGAAATACGGCATGGCGGTGATTCTCATCACCCATGACCTGACCATCGTCAAACAGTTCTCCGACTACGTCTATGTCATGCAGAACGGCAGGGTGCAGGAGCACAACACGACCGAAGCGCTGTTCGCCAACCCGCGCCACAGCTACACCCGGCACCTGCTTGCGTCCGAGCCCAAGGGCGCCGCTGTTCCGATCGCGGGCGACTCGCCGACCGTCCTCGAGGGCAAGGATGTGAAAGTCGCCTTCACCCTGAAGCGCGGCGGCTTCTTCAGCCCCGATTTCTTCGAGCTGGTTGCGGTGGACAAGCTATCGCTGAACGTGAAAAAGCACGAGACACTCGGCCTCGTCGGCGAGTCCGGTTCCGGCAAGACCACGTTCGGGCAGGCCTTGATCCGCCTCATCGGCAACCAAGGCGGTGAGATCCTGTTCGATGGTGAGCGCATCGACACCAAGGATCGTCAGCAGATGCGGCCGCTGCGCTCGCGCATGCAGATCGTTTTCCAGGACCCCTTCGCCTCGCTGAACCCGCGCATGAGCGTGCGCCAGATCATCGAGGAGGGCCTGATCGTCAACGGCATCGGCGCCAATTCCCGCGAGCGGGTGGAGCGCGTTCGCCAGGCGCTGCGCGACGCCGGCTTGCCCGACACCATTCTCAGTCGCTTCCCGCACGAGTTTTCGGGCGGCCAGCGCCAGCGCCTCGCCATTGCCCGGGCCATTGCGCTGGAGCCCGAGTTCATTCTCCTGGACGAGCCGACTTCGGCGCTCGACCTCTCGGTGCAGGCCCAGATCATCGAACTGCTGCGCAAGCTGCAGGCCGAGAAAGGCCTGAGCTACCTGTTCATCTCGCACGACCTCAAGGTCGTCAAAGCCCTGTGCCACCGGGTGATGGTCATGCAATACGGCAAGATCGTCGAACAAGGGCCGGTCAGCGAGGTTCTGGAGAACCCCAAGACCGAATACACATCGCGGCTCGTGCGAGCCGCCTTCGAAATCGCGGCCTAGCCGGCCCGACCGCTACTTACGGAGACACCCCCAATGGCCAACCCCAAGATCACCTTCATCGGCGCCGGCTCGTCCGTGTTCATGAAGAACATCGTCGGCGATATCCTGCAGCGCGAGGCACTGACCGGCGCTGAAATCCGCCTGATGGACATCAACCCGCAACGCCTCGAAGAGAGCGCCATCATTGCGGGCAAGCTGGTGAACACCCTCGGCGTTCCTGCCACCGTGAAGACCTTCTCGAACCAGCGCGAAGCGCTCGATGGCACCAACTTCGTCGTCGTCTGCTTCCAGATCGGCGGCTACGAGCCCTCGACCGTGGTCGATTTCGAGGTGCCCAAGAAGTACAACCTGCGCCAGACCATCGCCGACACCCTCGGGGTCGGCGGCATCATGCGCGGCCTGCGCACCGTGCCGCATCTGTGGTCGATCTGCGAGGACATGCTGGAAGTCGCCCCCGAGGCGGTGATGCTGCAATACGTCAACCCGATGGCCATCAACACCTGGGCCATTGCGGAGAAATACCCGACCATCAAGCAGGTCGGGCTCTGCCACTCGGTGCAGGGCACCGCCATGGAACTGGCCCACGATCTCGAGATTCCCTATTCCGAGATTCGCTACCGCTCGGCCGGCATCAACCACATGGCCTTCTATCTCAAGTTCGAGCATCGCCAGCCTGACGGCTCGTACCGCGATCTCTACCCCGACCTGGTCCGCGCCTACCGCGAGGGCAGGGCGCCCAAGCCGACCTGGAACCCGCGCTGCCCCAACAAGGTGCGCTACGAGATGCTGACCCGGCTCGGCTATTTCGTCACCGAGAGCTCCGAGCACTTCGCCGAGTACACCCCGTACTTCATCAAGGAAGGTCGCGAGGACATCATCGAGAGGTTCGGCATTCCGCTCGACGAATACCCCAAGCGCTGCGTCGAGCAGATCGCCAAGTGGAAAACCACCTCCGACGAGTACCGCAAGGCCAACACCATCGAGGTCAAGCAAAGCAAGGAATACGCCTCCGAGATCGTCAACTCGGTGTGGACCGGCGAGCCCGGCGTCATTTACGGCAACGTCCGCAACAACGGCGTCATCACCAACCTGCCGTTCAACGCCGCCGTCGAGGTTCCGTGCCTCGTCGACGCCTCGGGCATCCAGCCGACCTATATCGGCGACCTGCCGCCGCAACTGACCGCGCTCATCCGCACCAACATCAACGTGCAGGAGCTCACCGTCGCGGCGCTGATGACCGAGAACAAGGAGCACATCTATCACGCCGCGATGATGGATCCGCACACCGCTGCCGAGCTCGACCTCGAGCAGATCTGGAACCTCACCGACGATCTGCTGGCCGCGCATGGTGACTGGATCCCGGCCTGGGCCCGTCCTGCCAAGAAGCAGCGGGTCGCCTGACGGCCGTCCGACCAGCGACATCTCCTCCCTGACCTGACCCCGCGGCATGCCGCGGGGTTTCTTTTTACCCCTCTGGGCTAATGGGGTGACATGGCCACGCTCCTCAATCCCACCCCCGACGCCACCATGCTCAGCCGCGCCCTGGCGCGCTGGTCGCTGACCCGTCCGACGCTGCTGGTCGAAACCCCCACCAGCTTCGTCTATCGTGTCGAGCGCACCGGCCAGCCGCCCGCGGTGCTCAAGCTCCTGAAGCCGGGCACCGGCGATGACGAGCGCAACGGTGGCAGCCTGCTGGTCTGGTACGCCGGCAACGGCGCCGCCGCGATCTACGGCCTCGCTCGCGACGCCGTACTGATGGAGCTGGCCGCCGGCGAGACGCTCGGAGACGTCGCCCGCGCCGGCCGCGATGCGGAAGCCACCGAGATTCTCTGTGACACCGTGGAAAAGCTGCACGCGCCGCGCGACACGGCGCCGCCGGCCGGGCTCACCCCGCTGCGCCAGCGCTTCGAAGCCTTGTTCCGCGTCGGCGCCGGCGCCTGGCCGCGCCAGGCGCGGGACCTGGTCGGGCGTGCCACCGGCATCGCCTACAACCTGTTCGACCGCCCCATGGCTGCCCTGCCGCTGCACGGCGATGTGCATCACGACAACATCGCGCATGGCAGCCGGGGCTGGGTCGCGATCGACCCCAAGGGCCTTATCGGCGATCCGGCCTACGACTACGCCAACAGCTTCCTCAACCCGGAGCAGAGCGACGATTTCGTCATCAGCGCGTCTCGCGTCGGCAGCCACTCCCGTATGATTGCGGCGCGCACGGGCATCCCGCGCCGCCACCTGCTCGCCTGGGCTTCGGCGCACGCTGCCCTCAGCGCCGCCTGGGACATTGAGGACGGCAACCCGGTGACGCAGCAGATCAGCATCCTGCCGCTGCTGCTCGGCGCCTACGATACTGCCTGAGGGAAATCTGTTTCAGCCGATGCGCTGAACTCTCCGACCCCTGCTGCATTCTTCCCGCAGGGGCGGCGCCCCGCCGTCCCCGCAGCAGCGCTTTCAAAAGCCCTGAAAGCGCTCCAACAGGGAGAATGGCCATGAAAGTCAGCGAATGCATGAGCACCGATGTCGAGCTCTGCTCGCCCGATGATACCATCCGCTCCGTCGCGCGTACCCTGCGTGAGATCGATGCCGGCGCACTGCCGGTGGGTGAGAACGACCGGCTGGTCGGCATGATCACCGATCGGGACATCTGCATCCGTGCCGTGGCCGAGGGCATGGGCCCCGAGACGCGCGTCCGCCAGGTCATGAGTTCCAGCCCCCGCTGGTGCTACGAAGACGAGGAACTGTCCGAAGTCTCCGAGCAGATGGCCGAGTTCAAGATCCGCCGACTGCCGGTGCTCAGCCGCGAGAAGCGGCTCATCGGCATGATCTCGCTGGGCGATGTCGCCCTCGCCGACTCGGGCCGCGCCAGCGCCCATGCGCTGCAGGAAATCTCCGAACCCGGCGGCATGCATAGCCAGCATTAGGCCGACAGAGCAGGCAGTCCCACCCGGCCTCCTGCAAGGGAGGCTCGGGTTTGGTCATCTTCCAGGGGCTGCCTGCAGCGCGCTCAGATCTTCCAGGCGAGCGTCACTGCACCAACGGCGATCAGACCGACGCCGATCCAGCTCTGCAGCGTCAGCTTCTCCCCCAGGAACAACACGCCGAAGATCGCCACCAGAACCACGCTGAGCTTGTCGATCGGGGCCACCTCGGCCGCCTGTCCAAGCTTCAACGCCCGGAAATACGCCAGCCACGAAGCGCCGGTCGCCAGCCCTGACAGCACCAGGAACAGCCAGGTCTTGCCCGAGATCGTGTCCAGCGGTTGGAACTTGCCCAGCGCCAGAACGATCCCCGCCAGCACCACGATGATCACGCCGGTGCGGATCAGCGTGGCGAAATCGCTGTCGATGTTCTCGATGCCGATCTTGGCAAAGATCGCCGTCATGGCCGCAAACACCGCGGAAAGCAGCGCCCAGAACAGCCAGCTGTCGAATGGCGAGGTCATGATCATCCTTCCCCGAGGAACGCCTATGGTGCGAGAAACGCCTTGGGCGGTGCGCCGGTGAGCTTCTCGAACGCATGATTGAACGCCGCCTGATCGAAATAGCCAAGCCGATATGCGAGGTCCGTCAGGCTGTTCGGAGCACCGGCATTCAGGGTTTCCACCGCTTCCAGCATCCGGTAGCGGTCGATCACCCATTTGGGCGAGGCCCCGACATACTCGTCGAACAGCCGCTGCAGGGCCCTGAGCCCCAGTCCGAACGCGCCGGCCAGTTCTCCGGCTGACACCAGTTCGAGGTTGGCCTCGGCGAACTGCACGATCCGCCTTGCGAGGCTCGCCTTCTCGTCCGGCTTCGGCAACCGCGCGCGAACCAGGTCTTCCATCCGCTCCGCCATGCCCAGAGGATCGTTGAGGCCGGCGAATTCGTGCTGCAGCTCTGCCGATGTCCGCGAGAACACCGTCTCGACCGGCACCCAGCTGTCGCTTAGCGCGCTCACCGCTCGCCCGAAGAACGGCCGGAACGCTCCTGGCCAGAACTTCGTCGCGAAGACGCGCCCTGTGCCGCTCAGCGTCGTCTCGAAAACACCGGTCGCGGCCCCGAAAATCCCGGTCTCGCCGCGCGAGTCGATCACCACGTGCTGGTTGGGGTGGCTGAGATTGCGCTGCGTGTAGGGCGGCCGGGTCCCCAGGTCGTAGAGGATCATCCAGTGGTGCTCGACCCACTCGCCGAGGTCGTCCGACGGCGAAAAACGGGTCAGCTCGAAATGCTCGAAGCTGGTTCGCTTGTGCAGCAGCCCGCGCGCCGGCTTCACGGCCGGATCGACCGGTTTGGGATCGTTCTGCCGCATGGCGTCAGTGCACGCCGCTCATCTGCGATGTCCGCACCAGGTGGTGCTGCACGAACTCGGTCCTTTCCACCAGAAAGGCATCGTCCTCTGGGTATTACTGCGCCCGCTGATAATCGTCTCCGGCAAACCGTTTCACTGCCTCGATATCGGTCCACCAGCTGAGCGTCGTCACCGTGCTCAGCCCGTCGGCCCCGGCGCTGGTAAGGATCTGGAACCCCAGATTGCCCTGCGTCGCGGCGTAATGCGCGGCGCCGGTCTCCTCGATATAGGCCACGTAGCGTGCTTCATCCGCGGTACGGATACGGGCCGACCATTGGCGCAGGATCATCCACCGATCTCCTTGTGTCGCGAAACTACAATTCCCTGCGGTCACCGCCCGCTAGGCTCCTCGTCCAAGCAAGGAGCAAACCATGAAGACCGCCAAAGGCACGATTCTGCACAACAACTGGGACGAGAAGCCGTATCACGAAGCGACGCCGCTGAAATCGACCGAGGCAAAGATCGATATCGTCATGCATGGGGACATAGAAGCCACCGGGCCCGGTCGCTATCTGATGCAGTACCCCACCGCCGAGACCTGCCACTATGCCGGCTATCTGGTCATGGCGGGTACGCTCGACGGCAAATCCGGCCAGTTCATCATCTATGAGGTCGGCGACTGGACCAACGGCGTGGCCGCCAGCAAGTGGCAGATTGTTCAGGGCTCCGGCACCGGCGATCTGCAGGGGATCACAGGGCAGGGGAGCTACGCCGCCGAGCACGACAAGACGGTGCACTACGAACTGAACTACAGTCTGTAGCCCCGGCCTGGCGGAGGAGCGGGGGGCCTTTGGGCACCGTCTCACCCACCCACAGTGTCACCCCGGCGAAGGCCGGGGCCCATCCTGGGACATTTCGGCTTTCGCGCAAAAGACCGCGACATCTCAGGATGGATCCCGGCCTCCGCCGGGATGACATCGAGGATTGTCGCGCGGGCGGTACGGCTAGCCCATCCCCCGAACCACCTCCAGAAACGCCGCATGCCCCAGCGCCTTGGCGGCGGCCTGCCTGTATTCCTTCACCAGTCCGGCATGCGTTTCGCGTGCGAACTTCCTCAGTTTGGGGTCGCGCGCCATCTCGGCCTTTGCCACCGCCGGATCGAGCAGGCCGAGCCCATCCAGCACCGGATAGTGCAACTGGGTTTCCACATGCGGCAGTCCGAACAGGTAGTCGGCAAAATGCTCGCGCCGCGGCATCTCGACCTTCCAGCGCTCCAGCCGCTGCCTGGTCTCCGGATGGATGCGGTTGGCCCGCACTTCGCGCCAGAACGGCGTATCGTCGCGCTCGGTCATGTAGTGGGTGTTCACGAACGTCCTGAAGTCGTCGACCTGTCGCCCGACGCGCCGATTGTAGTCATCCCGCAGCGGCTGCCCCATCTTGGCGGGATCGCGCAGGTACTGCCCGGCGAACATCATCATCTGCACGATCGTGCCATGGATCGAGGTCGACTCGAGTGGTTCGAGGAAACTCGAGCTCAATCCGACCGCCACGACATTGTTGATCCATGCCTTCTCGAGGCGCCCGATCTTGAACTGGATGTCGCCGCGCACCTCGATCTTGCGCCCCAGCACCCGCTCCACCTCGGCATGCGCCTCGTCAGGCGTCCGGAACTCGTCCGAGTAAACGTAGCCGCAGCCATATCGGTACTGTGTCGGGATCTGCCACATCCAGCCCGCTTCCTGCGCCCAGGCACGAGTGTAGTTGGCGATCTCCTCGCCCGGCTCAACCGGCAGCCAGAAGGGCAGGGCGCGGTTCACCGGCAGTTCGTGCTGGTAGGAGATCCATGGCGCCTGCATTTCGCCGACGATCAGGCGTTTGCGAAACCCGGTCGCATCGATGAAGAAGTCGCCCTCGAGCTTTTGTCCGTCCTCGAACACGAGGGCCGTAACGTCACCCGTCTCGCCGTGCCGTTCCACTCCGGTCAGTACGTTGTCGACGATCTCGACGCCGCTGGACTTCTCCTTGAGGAATTTTCCCACCAGCGACTGGTCGAAATGATAGGCCGGCAGGAACGGCCCCAGAGGGATCAGCGAGCCGTCCGCCTTCTGCGCCCAGGGCGCCTTCTTCTGCTTCAGCAGCGGCCCGAACAGGTGCATGTCCTGAACCGGCTCGTTCACCGACACCGCATAGACGTTGAGATAGTCGGACGGCGCTCCCGCCGGTGGCCGCGCCACCGCATGCGGATCATCGATCGGCCCGTAATAGGTATAGCCCTTGCGCCGCCAGTCTTCGTGCCGGATGCCGAGCTTGTAGGTCGCTTCCGTCTTGCGGAAGAACTCGAAGATGTCGATGCCGAAATGCGTCAGGAAGACATGGAACGCGGCGGTCGTCGCTTCGCCCACCCCCACGGTCGGGATCTTGCTCGACTCCACGACGCTCAGCCTGGCATCGAGCTTCAGGCGCTTGATCGAGTCCTGGATGATGAAGGCCGCGATCCACCCGGCCGTCCCGCCGCCCACGATGACGAAATGCGGTTGTCCCGCCATTGCCGAAGTCCTCCCTCATCGAGAGCAAAGACGAAGCCGGGCATGGCGGCAAGAGGTGAACGATGAGGTAAAGTCCGGAAAGCTAAGATGCGGCACCGGCGCCCCGCCCGTGCCTCAAGTTACCGAGCGAGCAGATCCAGTTCTTCGCTGGAGCCATTTTCGTCGTCGACCGACAACGGCACGCAGAACGACAGCCCGACGGTCGCGGCAAACAGACAAACGCCGATCAGGACCAGTGCTGCGATGAGGATCGTGCGCCGATGTCTCAGTTCGACAAATGATCGACTGCCGTGCCCCATGCTCCCCCTCGCGGGACACTGGAGCACAGCAGATTGCGATGCGTCAAATCACACTGATGCTGCCGCATCTACAGTCGGTAGATGCGTTCCGCGTTCGCCGAGAACAGCTTCTCCTGTTCCACTTGGCTCGCGCCGGCCACGATCTCGCGGCTTGCATTCACCCATTTGGTCAGGTCCGCGAACAGCGTCACCACCGGATGGTCGCTGCCCCACACGACGCGGTCCCAGCCGAACGTCTCGATGACGAACTCGACATAGGGCCGGATCGTATCCACCGTCCAGGTATCGTCGACATTGGCCAGGATCCCCGACACCTTGCACACCACGTTCGGCAGTTCGGCCACCCGCTCCATGCGCGTCGTCCAGCTCTCCCATTCGCGCTCGGCGATCTTGGGGTTGCCGCAGTGGTCGAGCACGAACTGCGTCTCGGGACACGCTTCGATCAGCGGCGGCGCCAGCATCAGTTCGTGCGACTTCACGCAGATATCGAAGTTCATCCCGTAACGCGGCAGCAACCGGATGCTGTCGATGAAGGTCTGCGTCTGGCTCAGTTCAGCCGGCTGGCCCTGCAGCAGGCGCCGTATCCCCTTGACCCGCCCGAGCGCCTGCATCCTCTCGAGGTGACGCTCGAAATCCGCATGCTCCGGCCGCCCGTTGGCGATCGCCCCGATGACCCGATCGAGCCCCAAGACGAATGCGGTCTCATCGGCGATCTGCGGTTCCGCAACGTCCACCTCCATATGAAGGGCCGCCTCGACCCCCAGGGGGGCAGCCTCGGCCCAGTAGCTCTCGACATGCCATGGCCTGTTGATCGCCGGGGCGCCGCTCAGCCATGGATAGGAGAACCTGTCAGGGTAGATCAGGTGCAGGTGCGTATCGATAATGCGCATGAAATCAGCCGCTTGGAGTGAGTGTCGGCTGACATGTTAGCACGCGGTTGCCGGCTGGGTAGTGCTCAGATCGGCGATCGCGCCAACCCCTTGGCCAGGATCGGACCTGTCGGCTTGCCGGTCGGCGAACCCGGCGCATCCTCGAGAGTGATCTCGTAGAGCTGTCCGGCCTGCGGCAATGGCAGCGTCGCGCCATCCAGCACGATTTCCTGCGATTGCGCGAAGCGCCCCAGCGACACCGCTCCGATCTCCTCGTTTGGCTTGGTCCAGACTTCGAGCACCTTGCCGGCCGGCACGTCGAATGCCTCGAGCGGTACGATGTGCACGCTGTTGTTGGCGAAGGCCTCGACGATCGCTCCGGGGGTCGCATCATCTGACACCAGCACCGCGATCACCACCGGCTGGGCCGGTTTGCTGAACTGCTGGCCGGCGACAAAGCCGATACCTGCGGCAATCACGATGCTCGCGGCCAGCAGCCAGCTCTGCTGGCGCATCTGGGCGCGGCTCGCCGGGGCGAGGGCCGCCGTCGGTTCCAGTTCCGCCTCGATCCGCTTCCACAAGCCGCTCGGCACGTCGGCAGGGATCACCGTGTCGTCCAGCGCCTGCATTCTGCCCCGCAGCATCGCCACCCGCTCTGCCAATCCAGGGTCACGATCGAGTTGCGCCTCGAACGCCGCGAGGTCGGCGCCGTCCAGCAGCCCCAGCACGTAATCGCCGACCTGCTCGTCAAATGCGGCGCTCATCTCAGGCACTCCTGCAGCGCTGCGATGGAGCGTCGTATCCACGATTTGGCAGTGCCCAACGGCACGGCCAGCCGTTCCGCCACCTCGCCATTGCTCATCCCGACAACGTAAGTCAGCAGCACGGCGCGCCTTTTCGGCTCATCCAGCTGCTCGAGGCAATGCTTCAGCCCTTCACTGTCCGGCAGCGTCTGGAACGCCGAAACCGCGTCGTGCTCGCGGGCGCTCATCGCTTCCAGCGTCGTTGCGTCATGGAATTCCAGTCGCCCGCCGTCGCGCAGCAGGTTCAGCGCCCGGTTGCGCACCATCGTCGTCAGCCAGCCGCGTGCGCTGCCTCGCGCCGGGTCGAACTGCCCGGCCCGCTGCCAAACCGCAACAAACGTCTCCTGTACCACTTCCTCGGCAAGGTCGCTCCGCCTGACGATTCGCCGCGCCACTGCGAGCAGCCGTCCCGCCTCGCTCTCGAACAACGCCGCCAGCGCCGCACGCTCCGCCTTGGCGACGCGCGCCAGCAGGGTTTCCGGGGTGATGGCCTGTCGGATGTCGCTCACCGTGTGCTCCATTCGACGATTACACGCGATCCGTCCACTCGGATGCAACGCACGAAAGTTTTTCCGCGCGCTGCATCCAAGGGCCAATCGCCGCGGGTAGTCCCTGTGAGAGCGCCGAGAAACATCTCGCCGCTGCTCCTCAAAGAGACGAAAAGCCAAGGAGACATCCATGACTGCCCGCACCTCTCTCGTCGCCCTCGCCGCCATCGGCTTTGCCGTACTGCCCGCCGCGGCCCTTGCCGCCCCGGCCGTCGCCCTCGTCGGTGACAAGACCCTTGTCAGTTTCGACACCGAAACCGGCGCCACCGGCGCTTCGGTGGACGTTAGCGGCGTCGACAGCCTGCTGGGCATCGATGTCCGCCCCGCCGACAATGCCCTTTATGGCGTCGCTGCCGACGGTTCGGTCGTCATCATCGATCTCACAAGCGGCGCTGCCACGGTGAAGAGCATGTTGTCCGAAAAGCTGGCGGCCGGCGTCTCCGCCAGTGTCGATTTCAACCCTGTCGCCGACCGTCTCCGCATCGTCGGCTCAGACGGCACCAACCTCCGCGCCAATGTCGACGACGGCATGACCACCGTTGACGGCAAGCTGAACTTCGATGCCGCCGATGCCAACGCCGCAGCCACCGCCAGCGTCGTGGCGGTCGCGTACACGAACTCGGTGGGCAAGCCCGAAAAGACCGCGATGTACGACATCGACACCAAGCTCGGCCTCCTGCAGCAGACCACGCCCAACGACGGCGTTCTCGCCACTCGCGGCGCCCTCGGTGTCACCGGCGCCACCTATGCCTTCGACATCGCTGCGACTGCCGACCTCACCAACACCGCCTACCTCGCGACAGGCGGCGCGCTCCATACGGTCAATCTCGAGACCGGCGCGGCCACCAAGACGGTTGATCTGGCGATCGAGGGCGATGTCCGCGACATCGCCATCCTGCCGGCGATGTAACGGGAGGAGGGGCTGGCCCAGCGCCGGCCCCCGCTCTCGGGCGTTACAGCTTCACCGCCAGTCCGCTACGGATGCTCTCGTCTGCGGCGATGCAGATTCGCAGCGACTGCACCGCGTCGTTCATGTGCCGGCTCAGGTCGATATCTTCGACGATGGCGCGATAGACATAGTCCTGCTCGCGGGCGCACAGCGCATCGTGATGCGGCTCCCCCTGCATCGAGATGTACTCGTCGGAATTGGCAAAGGCCCCATCGGCAGTGAGCGCCGCCCGGTGCACCCGAATCTGGTCGGTACGGGTGTGCGTATCGAGATCGTCGGAGCGGGCCCCCGGCTCCATGACGATCGACACCGCACCGTTGGGGCTCATCACGTCCTTGATGAAGAACGCGTTCTCCGAAACCATCGGTCCCCACGCTGCCTCGTACCAGCCGCGCGAACCATCTTCGAACAGCACCTGCAGCGCGCCGTAATTGTACATATCGGGCGCAATCTCGTCCGAAAGCCTTACCCCCATGCCGCGGACCTCCACGGGCCTCGCATCGGTGATCTGGCACATCACATCGACATAATGCACACCGCAATCGACGATCGGCGATGTCGCCTCCATCAGCGTCTTGTGCGTCCGCCAGTTCGCGCCGCTCGATTGCTGGTTGAGGTTGAGGCGGAAGGCGTACGGACCGCCGAGCTTGCGCGCTTCATCGATGAACCGGATCCAGCTCGGGTGGTGCCTGAGGATATAGCCGACGACCAGCTTCCGCCCATTGGCCCTGGCTGCCGCCACGACGCGCTCCGCATCGGCCACCGTCATCGCCAGCGGCTTTTCGACGAAAACATGCGCGCCCTGTTCCAGCGCCATCACCGCGTAGTCGGAGTGGGTGTCGGTATAGGTGTTGATCGAGACGAGCTCCGGCTTCAGCTCCTGCAGCGCACCGGCATAGTCGGATCGCACCGTGTAACCGGCCAGCTCTGGCTCGAGCTCGGGCGTGCGCCGGTTCACCAGTCCGATGATCTCGAACCCCGGGTGCCGGTGATAGGCCAGGGCGTGGCTCCGCCCCATATTACCCAGACCCGCCACAAGTACACGAACGCTCACGTCAGACTCCTGATGAGACACCGCTCCGGGCTTCGCCTTGGCGGGAGGCCAAAAGCCCTCGATTGCATAATGCCAAAAAAATACCACTTGTCGAGCCGCGCCGCGGACGAAGCCCTCCTGTGGGACCGATCTCACAGGGAGATCATGGCGCGAGGCCAGAAACCGCTTGGCCAATGGTCTTTTATTGGTATTATAGCGAGCAACGAAGAACGTCATCCTGCGATCGGCCACGACAAGGCCGAGCGGAGCAGGGTGGTCTGGTCCGGGATCGGTGATTGACCAGCAACAGCAATGCCCTGTTCAGTGCCCAAGCCATCATCCTGCCGCAGGGTGGTCCGCTTTACCTGCAGCTGAAGCGCTGGATCGAGGACGCGGTGGCGCGGGGCGCCATCAAGCCCGGCGATGCGCTCCCTTCGGAGCGCGATCTGGCCGCGCGGGTCGAAGTCTCACGCGTCACCGTGCGCAAGGCCGTGCAGCATCTGGTGCGCGATGGCGTGCTGATTCAGCGCCACGGCTCGGGGACCTTCGTTGCCCAACATCAGAACCGCGTCGAGCAATCGCTGAGTCAGCTCACCTCGTTCACCGAGGATATGGCGCGGCGCGGCATGGCCGTGCGCGCCATCTGGCTCGACCGTGGCATCTATGATCCCTCGCCCGAGGAGACCATGATCCTGGGTCTGTCGCCGGGCGAGCAGGTCGCCCGCGTCGAGCGGCTGCGTCTTTCAGGCGATATGCCGCTCGCCATCGAACGTGCCGCGCTGTCGGCAGCGACGCTGCCCGATCCGGCCTCGGTCGGCTCCTCGCTCTACTCGCATCTCGAAAAGACCGGCAACCGGCCGGTCCGTGCTATCCAGCGCATCCGGGCCGCCAACCTCGATGAGGACGATGCCCGTCTGCTCGAGATTCCCCCTGGAGCCGCCGCGCTCCACATCGAACGGGTCGCCTACCTTCCCTCGGGGAAAGTTGTAGAACTGACCCGCTCGGTCTATCGCGGCGACACCTATGATTTCGTCGCCGAGCTCAGAGTCGGTGACGCCGCCCGCAAATGATCGCAAACCGTGAGTGATGCCGTGACCACAGCCGCCAACGCCAGCTACATGCGCCAGGAAGTCGAAGAGACCCCGTCGGCGATCGCCCGCCTGCTGTCGGAGGGCAAGGCCGACTTCGTCGCCGCCGGCAAGGCGCTCCGCGCTGCCGACCCCACCGCCATCGTCACCATCGCGCGCGGCTCCTCCGACCACGCCTCTTCGTTCCTCAAATACTCCATCGAGCTGTTGGCTGGCGTGCCGGTCGCCTCGGTCGGCCCCTCGGTCTATTCGATCTATGGCCGGGAGCTGAAGCTCAGCGGCACCGCCGCCATCGCCATCTCGCAGTCGGGCAAGAGCCCCGACATCGTCGGCATGACCCAGTCGGCGAAGAAGAATGGCGCGTTGACCTTCGCGCTGACCAACACGCCGGATTCGCCGCTCGCCCGGGCCTCGGATCAGACCATCGCGCTTCGCTCGGGCGAGGAGAAGTCGGTCGCCGCCACCAAGACCTTTGTCGCGTCGGTCGTGGCCGGGCTTGGACTCGTGGGAAACTGGTTGGAAGACAAGGCGCTGCTGGCCGCTCTCGACTCACTGCCTGAGGTTCTCGAACAGGCCGTGCATTGCGACTGGTCGCCGCTGCTGGGCGCGCTCGACCAGCATCAGTCGCTCTACGTCCTGGGTCGCGGTCCTGCGCTTGCCATCGCCAGCGAAGCGGCGCTCAAGTTCAAGGAAACCTGCGGCATCCACGCCGAGGCCTACAGCGCTGCCGAGGTCATTCATGGCCCGGCCCGCATCGTCGAGCACCATTTCCCGGTACTGGCCCTCGCCGCCCGCGACGCCGCCGAGGCCTCGGTCGCCGAAGTCGCCGAACGGCTGGCCGGGCAGGGCGCCCGCGTCTTCATCACCTCGGTCAATGCCCAGAGCGCTGAACGGCTGCCCTTTGCCGCTTCCGGCCATGCCATCACCGACGCCCTGGCGCTGATCGTCAGCTTCTACGGTTTCGTCGAAGCCCTGAGCCGTCGCCGCGGCTTCGATCCGGACCGTCCGCCGCACCTCAAGAAGGTCACGGAAACCATCTAACCCGCCTCGACGGCCTGCGTTCGGGAACGTTCGGAACAGGATGTCGCCCCCCTCGGGAGTTGGGGGCGGCCAAAACACTCGGAGACAGACTATGGCCAAGCAAGCCTTCACCGGAGCCCGCATCTTCGACGGCGCCGAGTGGCACGACCACATGGCGCTGGTGGTCGCTGACGGCAAGGTCGAAGGCCTGATCGCCGCGGATTCGCCGACCGATGCCATCCGCGTTCCCGCCGATGGCGCCATGATCGTTCCCGGTTTCCTCGATCTGCAGGTCAACGGCGCCGGTGGCGCTCTGCTCAACGACACCCCGACGCTCGATGCGATCCGCACCATCTGCGCCACCTTGGCGCAGTTCGGCTGTACCGGTTGCCTGCCGACGCTGATCACCGACACGGTGCCCAAGAACGAGGCCGTCATCGCCGCCGGTGTCACCGCGACAGACCAGCATGTCCCTGGCTTCCTCGGCCTCCATCTCGAGGGCCCGCATTTGTCCATCGCCCGCAAGGGGGCACACGATCCGGCACTGATCCGCCCGATGGACGAAGCCGACCTGCAGCGGCTTCTCGCTGCCAAGCGCGCACTGCCGACTCTCCTCATTACCGTCGCCGCGGAAACCGTTGGCCCCGAGCAGATTTCCCGCCTCGCGGCGGCCGGCATCGTCGTCAGTATCGGCCATTCCGACGCCACCTATGTGCAGGTTGCCGCTGCCGTCGAGGCCGGAGCCTCGATGGCGACGCACCTGTTCAACGCCCAGAGCCAGATCGGCAATCGCGAACCGGGCCTGGTTGGCGCCGTACTCGACCTGCCGGGACTCGATGCCGGCCTCATCGCCGACGGCATCCACGTGCACCCGGCCTCGATCGGCATTGCGCTGCGCGCCAAGCGGGGGCCGAGCCAGATTTTCCTCGTCTCCGACGCCATGTCGATCACCGGCACGGACTGGACCGAGTTCGAGCTCACCGGCCGCACCGTCTACCGCAAGGACGGCGCCCTGCGCCTCGCAGACGGCACCCTCGCCGGCGCCGATCTCGCCATGATCGACGCCATTCGCTACGTCCACCAGACCATCGGCGTGCCGCTCGACGAGGCGCTGCGCATGGCGAGCCTCTACCCCGCCCGCGCCATCCACGCCGAAGCCGATCGCGGCCATCTGACCCAGGGTGCTCGCGGTGACTTCGCCGTGCTCAGCGACGATCTGAAGGTGCGTTCGACCTGGATTGCGGGGGAGAGGGTGTACGGGGCCGCCTAGAACGTCTCGTAGCCGAAGAATTTAGCCCATTTGGTCAGGGGCGCTGCCTCGGCCTGCGTGAACAGGAAGTCGTAGTTGCGCCAATAGGTCTGGACGCCGAGCGACAAGCCTTGGCGCACCTTCTGATAGCTTGGGGTGCGATTGGCGCGCTCGCTTGCTCGTTCGGCAAATTCGAGCACCGCTGGATTCCAGTCCAGTCCCAGGAACCCTAGCGTGCTCCGCATGACGGTTTCAAAGTCGGTGACAAGGTCATCGTACCTCACATAGTGAACCGACGGGTCGTCGAGCGAATGGACTTTGAACCATTCAGTCATGGTGAGGTCGTAAATCCGGATAGTGTCCAGCAGGTTGAGAAAGTTCGCCATTGCCGGATTTGCGCCGAAGCGCTGCTGAAAGCAGCTGAGTGCGACGTCGTAGGGATGCCGGATCGAAAAGATGAAGCGTTGGCTGGGGATCAGGTGCTTCATGAATGGAGCAATCAAAGAACGTATCGGCAGCTTGTCGACATAGGTATCGGCGCCATTCTTCTGCCGTAGGCGATCGAGCGCGGAAAAATAGCGTTCACGAGCCTCGAGGTAGAGCGCGGCGCTGCGAGGTTCGTGCTCTGTTTGGCCCTTGTTTCCCCGGTCGATGTAGCTCGTCGTCGCGTGTATCGATGGAACCTCCTCGAACGTTTCGACGCGAGGGTGTGCGGCCAAAGCATTCTCCAGCATCGTCGTTCCCGACCTGGGGAACCCGAGCATCATCACGTAATTGGGGCGGTCCAGGGCTGGAAGGGGAGGCACTGCCTGCGCGTTCCGAGCCAGGCAGTCTGCGATGTAACTGGTCGGCTCGAACGATGCCGCGTCAATCGTGTTCATGCTGGCGTAGCTTCTGAACGCCTCTCGATAGCGCCCGAGCTTGTAGTGAGCTTTTGCCCTGAGTTGCTCACCTGCCGCGCCGATGGAGTATTGCCGGCGCGCTGCACGTCCGCGATCTTCGAACTCCTTCAGCTGGGAAAGACACCCCTCGGCATCTCCGGCGGCCAGACGGACTCCGGCCCTGAATACGTCCGCCTGCAGCTCCAGCATTTCGATGCCAACCGCTTGCGCCAACGCATACTCGAGAAGATCGTATCGCCTCGCGCTTTCCAGCGTCGTCGCAAGCGCCGAGAACGCCTTGGGGTCGTCTGGTCGCACGGCGACGGCTTTGGCCAGAATTTGCACCGTGCCGCGCCACCCCTCAACGAGTTCGGCCGAGGTGGCGGCGTTGCGCAACATGCCAACCTCGCCCCAAGCGAGATACTTGGCGATCTCAACATCTCGCTGCTTGCCGTTGTCGTTCCGGGAACGAGCCTCGATACTGGCCTTCTCCAGGTCCTTGACTGTATCCGGCCCCAAGGCAGCCACTTCTGCCGCGAGGATATGGTCGCTCAATCGGGTGAAGTGGTTGAAGGCGCGCCGTCGAACCGCGCCGTGTCGACATAGCTCGCGCAGCCGCGGCAGGTCTCCGTGTTGGACGGCGTCTCGTTCGATGAGTCCGAGAATTCCACCGACCGACAATATGGGATCATCCGACTCGGCGAGCATTCTGTAGTACCTGTCGCCGTCCACGCTGAAATCGCGAAGCCCCGCGATGGGGGCAAATAGCGTTTCGTCTTGCAAGGCAAGCTCAGTCATCTGACATCTCGGCAAGTGTGTGGATCGGCTGCGGAAGCCATGTGACCGAATAGGGCTATCCGCGGCCGATATACGGCATTGTAGTGGCCATGACAGTCATGAACTGCACGTTCGCCTCGAGCGGCAGCCCACTCATGTAGAGGATCGCATCCACTACGTGCTGCACGTCGAAAGTTGGCTCGGGCTCCATCGTGCCGTTGGCCTGCAGCGACCCGGTGGTCATCCTGGCTGTCATGTCGGTGGCAGTATTGCCGATGTCGATCTGTCCGCAGGCGATGCTGAAGGCCCGCCCGTCCAGCGAGATCGCCTTGGTCAACCCGGTGATCGCGTGCTTGGTCGCCGTGTAAGCGGCAGCGCCCGGTCGCGGCACATAAGCCGAGATCGAACCGTTGTTGATGATCCGGCCCCCCTGGGGGGCCTGGTCCCGCATCGCCCGGAACGCCTCACGCGCCACGTAGAACGCGCCGTTGAGGTTTACGTCGACCATGCCCTGCCAGGTCGCGATATCGGTGTCGCCGAAGCTGGCTTGTGGCGCAAAGCGGCCGGCATTGTTGAACACCACATCCACGCGACCCAGCTTCGCCTTGAGATCGGTGAAGTAGCGATGCACCGCTGCCGGATCGGTAACGTCGCAGACGCCACTATAGCTGGCGCCGCTGAGTCGGGCCGTCTCCGCCAGTTCAGACTCACGCCGCCCCAGAATCGCCACTCGATAACCGGCTTTCCCCAGCCCGATCGCCGTCGCCCGACCAATTCCCGAGGTCGCGCCGGTCACCACCGCCACCTTGCCGTCTGTCATTTTCTGCTTTCCCGCCCTAGTTTGCCGTCATATGGACGAGGACTTGCGGCATAGGCAAGGCAGCCATTAGCAAGGACCAATGTCCTCCTCCCGTCGTCCCCCTCGCAGCCAGTCGCAAAGTCCGACCGTCGAGAGCCTGCTTCGGCTCGGCATGGAATTGCACCAGGCCGGCCGCGGCGGTGAAGCGGCAGACCTCTACCGGCAGATCCTGCGCCGCGACGACAGCCATCCCGCAGCCAACCACCTGTTCGGCCTCACGCAGTTGCAGCAGGGCGAAACGACCGCCGCCATCCGCCACATTGCTGTGGCGCTGAAGCAAGAGCCATCGAACGCCCAATACCTGGGCAATATGGGCGTGGCGCTGACCAGGGCGGGGCGCAACGATGAGGCGGTGGAGGTGTTTCGTCGGGCCGTGTCGACGAATCCGACATCGGCGGAAGCCCATTCGAATCTTGGCTTGGCGCTTCGCGCGTCAGGCAGCTTCGACGATGCGGCAGAGGCATATCGCCGTGCCACCGAGATACGACCAACTGAAGCTGTGTTTCATTTCAGATTGGCGGGCGCCCTTCGCCAGGCAGGAGATCATTTCGCGGCGGAGGCGTCCTACCGCCAGGCGATCAAGCTGCGGCCCGACTATGCTGAAGCCTACACCAGTCTCGCATTCATCCTGATCGACCAGGGCCGCGCAGATGAGGCTGTGGCCCTGCTTGACAGCGGGTTGATCGTTCTCCCCGACGAGGCCGCGCTCCATCTGCAGCGGGCCCGCGCCCTCTACGCCCGCGGGGATCTGCAAAGGGCGGTCTCCGGCTTCGATCGCGCCCTTGCCCTGAGGCCGGCCTATGGCGAAGCGCATCTTCAACGAGCCGTCTCCGTTCGCTATCGGCAGCGCGACGGCGCCGTGGAGGCCATGGCGGCTGTGTTCAACTCGGACCGCGTTGCCACTGAAGATCGCATCTTTGCCGGCTTTGCGCTGGGCAAGGCTCTGGCTGACCTCGGCGATCACACCGAATCCGTCGCGGCATTCATCGAGGCAAATCGACTGCAGCGGCAGCGTGTCGCGTTCTCCTTGAGTCGCGAGGTCGAGTTCATGAAATCGACTGTTGCGCGCTTCCGGGAGGTTGAGGAGATGCCGCTGGCCGCCACTTCTGAGGCGAGTCCGATCTTCATTGTCGGCTTGCCGCGCTCGGGCAAAACCACACTCGAGAAGCTTCTTTCATCTCACCCACGGCTCGCTGGTGCCGGGGAACTTCCAACCATGGGCCGGCTGGTGCGCGAACTGATGCGGGAGGCGAATGGGGCCCCGTTGTCCATGATTGCCCCCGAGCGCTTTGCGGCGCTGGGGCGCGCCTATATCGAGGAGGCCGGAAGGTCGGTCGCCGACGGCAAGCGCGCCATCGATACCATGCCGTCCAACCTCTACCATCTGGGGTTCATCCGTCTCGCTCTTCCCCACGCCCGGATCATCCATTGTGTTCGGCCTGCAGCAGAGCACCGTGTCGCCATATTCGAGAAACTCCTCACCGGCGCCGGGTTCGAGTACGCCAACGACCTCGCCGAACTGCGCGGCTATCATGCGGCCTATGCGCAACTGATGGCGGATTGGCACGCTCGGTTCCCGGGCTTCATCCATGACGTGGACGTGGGTGCCCTGATGGCTGATCGGCAGGTTCTGGCCGAGCCTCTGCTGGCCTTCTGCGGCGCTGCGTGGGATGACGCGCTGCACGCGCCTGTTCAGTCCGAGGCCCAATACGATGACTGGTCTCGTGACGAAGGCGCGGCTAACCACTCGGCGCACATGGCCGTCTGGCGGCAACTCCACCCCGAGCTTTTGAGCTAGAAACCGGCTTTCGAGGCTCGCGGGCGGCTCGTCGGCCGCAAGTGTTAATGGTCGGTTTCCAAACCTGTGCCGAATTTGCAACAGGCGATCCGCAACCACCTTGGCGCTGCCCCAATTCAGCCATTCTGCGATTGCGCCTCCCGAACTCCTGCGTAGAGTGGCTAATGCGAATCCATGCATGGGATCGTTTGTCGGTCGCAAACGCGACGGCAACACACACAAGAGTGTGGTCGCGTTTCGACAAGCCGCCGGGCAACTGGCAAAAACGAATGACTGACTTTGGAGGTCAATAATGAAAATCAGGAGCCTTCTTCTGGGTTCTGTGGCGGCAGCGGGTCTCTCGACCGGCGCCTTTGCGGCCGATCTCGGCGTTCTGACGTCGCTTGACGTTTGCGACGCTCTGGGCCTGTCGGGTCTGACGATTTCGTCCGACACCAACTGCCTGCAGATCACCGGTGAAGTGAAGTACAAGTTCACCTGGGGTGACTTCGCCGACGCCGTGACCATCCCGACCCCGGCCGATGGCGGCGTTGGTGTTGGCATTGGCGGCAACGGTTCCAATGACTGGCGCTCGCGCTTCGACGCATGGATCAAGTTCGTCGCAACTGCCGACTCCGACTTTGGTCCGGCCAAGGCCGTGCTGAAGCTGAAGCAGGTGACCGACGCCCGCGTTGATAACGAAGGCGTGAAGTACTACGGCGGTTCGACCACCGGTGACGGCGGTCTCGATATCAACGGCAACCCGATCTCTGGTCCGGGTTCGGTTGTTCTCGACGAAGCCTATGTCTCGATCGGCGACTCGACCGTGATCATGGCGGGCAAGAAGGGCTCGATCATGAACAAGGGCGACGACGAGCCCCTGACGTGGCTTGACCTCTTCAACTCTGCTGACGTCGACAAGGGCGTGAGCTGGGGTCCGCTTTCCGGTGGCGATGGCCTCGGTGACGGCGGCATGGTCATCCAGGTCAAGTCCGACCTCGGCAACGGCTTCACCGTCAGCGCCGGCCTCGAGAACCTCGACGACGACAATGCTAACGGCGGTGCTGGTACTGCTGTCGGCGTGATCGCCTACGCTGGCGAAGGCATCTCGGCTCACATCACCGGCGCTGCCGCTGGCGTGCTGGATGGCGACGTCGAAGCCTGGGGTCTGCATGCCGGCTTCGCTGGCACGTTCGACAACTTCAAGGTCGTGCTGGCTGGTGCTTATGGCCATGACGACCTCGCAAGCACCGACTACTGGAACGTTCTGGCGTCGGCTTCGGCTACCTTCGACATGTTCACCATCGCCGCTGCCTTCGAAGCAGTGGACGACGGTCTGGGCGGCGGTACCGATTACGGTGCGGCTGGCTCGGTCGGCGTGACCGTTTCGGAAGGCGTGACGCTGAACCTTGGTGCTCGTTGGTTCCACAACGACTCGATCGGTTCGGACTCGTACCAGGTTGCGGCAGGCGTTTCGGCTGCTGTCACCGAGACGATCACCCTCACCGGCGAAATCGGCTACGTGAACGACGACGTGGCTCCGGTTTGGGACTCGGTCTACGGTTCGGCCAAGCTGGATTGGGCTCCGGGTGGTGGTTACACCGCCTCGATCAAGGGCACCGTCGGTACCACGAGCAACCCGTCGCTCCCGGATGTCGGCTACAAGATCGAATCCGAGTTCAAGAAGACCTTCGAGTAAGCCTTACGGCCCAATCGGATTGGAAAGGCCCGGCGTCAGCCGGGCCTTTCTGTTTTTTGGCACTGATCACGAAGCCGTCAGGTTTCGTTCATTTGGCCTCATTTATCCGTTCATCCTGACATTCGGTAATTGTCAGTGGCGTTGACGCACTTCTCCGATTCAGTGATTGGCGCTATGGCTCGTCGTCGGCGTCGCGCCGGCAGTTTTGATTGATCCGGGGGCGGCATGAGCGGCATTTTCCTGCGCTGGGGCGTACCAGCCTTCGTCACGGTTATCGGCGGTACGGCCGCTGCTATCGCGACGAGCGGCAACGCCGTCCAGCCCGACCTCGCGGCACGTTCGGAAGCCGTCCTCGCCGACGCGGAGCACGAGTGGGCCGCAGTCAGCTTCAACATGCGCGATGCCACCATCACCGGCACCGCAACCACCCAGGCCATGATCGATGAAGCCGTCGCCAGGGTTGCCGCTGTGCATGGCGTGCGCTCGGTGACGTCGAACGCGGTGCTCGCCGAGTATGTGAGCCCGTTTCCACTTATTGCTACCGTCAGCGGCGGGGTCGTCACCTTGACCGGCGGCGTCCCGGACGAGGAGGCGCGCGCTGCGATTCTTTCCGCCGCCGGCGCGGGGATGCGGGACGAGACCCGTCCGATGTCGGGCGCTCCAAATCGTGCAGCCTGGATTGCTGCGGCGCGCTACGCGCTCCGCTATGCGAGCCAGCTCGACGAAGGCGAGGTCGCCCTCGCGGATCTGGACTTGACCATCTCCGGGCGAGCCAGGTCGGCCGAGGCCTATGAGGATCTCGAAGGCGTGGCCGCTCTCGAACTGCCGGCGTCGGTAAAGCTGGCATATCGGGAAGTGCAGCCGGCTTTGCGGTCGCCATTCGAGTGGCACGCGGAGTATGACGGCCGGCGACTGACTCTGTCCGGCGCCACGCCGAGCGACGAGCTGGTCCGCGAGCTCGAAGCGCTGGCTCCCGCCGGGACGGTGTCCACCAGCCTCGTTCTCGCTTCAGGCGCTCCCGCTGGTTTCGCTCAATCCGCCAAGCTGCTGGTGCAGAATTTGCTGAAGCTGGAGAGTGGTAGCGCCAATATCTCCGGCGATACTTCAACACTGGCGGGCTCTCCTGCCGATACGGCGACTGCTGAAACGGTGCGGGTCGCGATGACCCCCTCGGGCACTGCCGTAACGCTGGGGCCGCCGCAGGTCGCCGAGTATTGGCTGAGCGCCGAGCGCGGCCCGGCGGGCATCGTGCTGGATGGCTTCGTTCCGGACGCGGCGCTGCGCGATCGGCTGGAAGCGCTGGACAATGTCGATGCGGCCGGCCTGGAACTGGGGCGCGGGGCACCGGAACGCTTCGAGTCAGGCGTCGACTTCGTCATCGAGACGTTGCGCCGGATGAGCGAAGGTCAGGCGTCGATCCAGGGCACCGTCATATCGGTGGAAGGCCGGGCGGCAACCGTCGCCGACTTCACGGCCATCGAGACGCGGCTCGAACTCGGCGCGCCGCAGGGACTCATCCTCGCTGGTATGGTCATCAAGCCGCCTTTGGCGACACCATTCACCTTTGCAGCCGAGAAGACGGCGGCCGGACAATTCACGCTGTCGGGCTATGTGCCGAGCGCTGCGGTTCGGAAGGCGCTGCTTGGGCAACTGCCGACCGCCACCGATACCATGGTCATCGCCGACGGCAATCCGGCCGACTTCGAGGCGGCGGCGGTGAAGGCGCTTGGCGTCCTGGCGCTGCTCGACAGTGGCAAGGTGAGCTATGATGGCGCCAGCTGGAGCCTCAGCGGTGCCGTCGACACCCCGCAAGAGGCGTTCGCCGCCGAGTCGGCCTTCGCCTCCACCGGTCTTCGCTCGGCCGGCTGGACCTATGCGGTCAGTCTGCCTGGTGCGGCAAAGGTTGCGGCACTGCCGGTGGTCGATCCCTATGTCTGGCGCGCGCAGAAATCGGCCAATGGCACCGTCACCTTTGGCGGCTTCGTGCCGACCGAACAGTTGAAGCGCTACCTCGCCGGGCATGCGGGAAGCGCAGTCGTCGATGGAACGGCGCTCGGCGCCGGTGCGCCGGAAGGCTTCATCCCGGCGTCGATCGCCGGGCTCGATGCCCTGCTGGCAATGGACGAGGGCACGCTGGCGCTATCGGCAGGCAACTGGTCGCTGACCGGCAAGTTGCCGACCACTACCGCTCGCTATGCCGTCGAAACGGGACTGCGCGCTGCGACTGATGTCTCGGCCTGGCACGTCGCCATACAGGCCGCCGATGCGGCGCCGGTGGTTACGCCATTCGTCTGGTCGGCCACCAAGGCCGCCGACGGCAGCGTGACGTTTTCCGGTTACGTCCCGACCGAGCAGGTGCGCCGCTTTGCGGTTGTGCGCGCGGGCAAGGTTGCCAGCGATACGACGCTTGTCGGCTCAGGCGAGCCGCAAGGCTTTATCCCGGACTCGCTCGCTGGTCTCGACGCCCTGCTGCGGCTTGAAAGCGGTGAGGTGAAGTATGACGGCAAAGGCTGGTCGCTGTCGGGGCAGCCGTTGACGCCGGCTGATGCCGAGGCGGCGCGGGCAGCGCTGGCGACGGCCTCCGATGGCGGCGCCCGCTGGACCCAGGCGCTCGCCGAGCCGACACAGCCGGCCGCAGCCGAGCCCGCCCCGGTGGAGCAGACTGCCGAGGCCGCCACCGAGCAGCCAGCGGAAACCGCTGCAGCTGCTGATCAGCCGGGCGACATTGCAGCTGCAGACACCCCGGCAGCAGACGACTCGAGTGCCGCTGACGTGGCAGAGGATGCGGTACCCGCGGATGAACCGGCAGCCGTCGATCCAGCCGAGCCGGTACCGCCAGCGGAACCGGCTGAGGCTGCCCCGGCGGACCCGCAACCCGCCGATGACGTCGCGGCAGTGGCGACCGAAGCGGTCACCCCCGTTGCGCGCAACTATCTGTTCGACGCCAGGAAGGCGATCGGCGGGGCCGTGGTCTTTTCCGGGGCAGTGCCGGCTGAACCGATGCGCCGCCATCTGGCGGTGATCGCCGGTGCGGAGCCGTCGGAAGGCCTCGCCATCAACCCCGACTTGCCGGCGGATTTCATCACCAGCGCCGATGCCGGCAGCCGTGCCCTGAGCCTGCTGGCCGATGGCGAGTTCGGGCTCGACGGCGACAAATGGGTATTCATCGGCCGCGCCGAAACCGAAGCGACCAGGCAGGCGGCGCTGACCGCGCTTGCCGCGGTGCCGGCGCTCGATCAGTGGGAAACCAGCGTGACGCTGCTGCCGCCCCTCGATGTCTGTCGCGACAAGGTCGGCGCGCTTGCCGCCCGCAATGCCATCACCTTCCAGTCTGGCAGTGCCAGGATGGCCGAGGAGTCGCTGCCCGTGATTGACGAGCTGGCGGGCGACCTGGCCCTGTGTCCGGAAGCGACCGTCAATGTCGAAGGTCACACGGACTCCGACGGCGAGGACGAGGCCAACCTGGCATTGTCGGTGTCCCGTGCCGAAGCGGTTGTCGATGCGCTGATCCTGCGCGGCATCGGTCCGGAACGTCTCTACGCCATCGGCTACGGCGAGAGCCTGCCGATCGCAAGCAACGAAACCCGGGCCGGCAAGCAGGCGAACCGTCGCATCGTGTTCACCCTGGCCGACGAGTAGCGAGACGCGATGACCCTGGATTCGTTGACGTACCTGCTCGAGATCTACTGGCCGTTCGTGCTCGGCGCCGCGCTTGTCGGTCTCGGAACCGGGTGGTTGTCGCTCGGCAAGCGCAAGGGGTGAGGCGGCGGCCATGCTGAATCCTGCCCACCTGCTCGAGATCGCCATGCTGCTGCTGGTGGCGTTCCTCGGCGGAGCCACTATCGGGTCCTTGGCGCGTTTGCTTGCGCAGAGGTTGGTTCGACCGAAAGTAGCGCCGTCGGCTGCGATTGCCGCGAGCGCAGCGCCAACGCCGGCGGATCTGGCCCCGCAGGTCGTCGAGGCACCCGCCCTGGTCGCGGCGCCGGTGATCGGCGAAGTCGTGCGGACGCCGGCGCCGACAGCCCCGGCCGATATCCCGGCACCCGATTTTACCGAAGCCTTGCTGGCGTTGGCCGGCGACAAGCCCGGCGCTGTGGGGACGGCGGTCCACATTCCCCGTATCGCGCCGCTGCCCGGTGCTCCTGTGCTGAAGCCGGCCGAGCCGATGGGGCCGGCCCGCGTCGCCGGCGCCACCACGTCGGGTCGCGTCATAGCTCACCCCCGCACCGCAGCGACGGCGACGCCCGCTCCGGTTGCCACAGGCGCCAGCGCTGAGGTCATTCCATTCCCGCTCGAGAAGGCGGCGGTCGAGCCCGGGCAGGGAAGCGCAACCGTCCCGACGCCTCCAGTGGAAACTGAAGAGGCCGAGACAGTTGCCGTGAGTGTTGCAGATCCAACGACCGATGCGGCCAGCGATGACATGCCTGAGACAATGCAGTCGTCGGTGATCACGGATGACATCATTGCCGATGTGGCGCAGCACGAGCCCCTCCACGAGCCCGCTGCGGCCGACGACGAGAGCGCGGGCCTTGCTGCCTTGAACGTGGCTGTCGAGGTTGCACGGCCGCAGGATAGTCCCGCTGACGTCTCTGCCCCCTCGGAGGCCGCAGAAGCTGCCGGGCCTGACGCGGTTGAGAGTGCTGCGCTTCCGATTGCCGCTACAGCACCTGATCCGACCATCGAGGACGATGAGGCGGCCGCGATGCGGGCGATCGAAGGCAACTGGTCGCCGCGTCGTACCAGTTCGGCCAGGACCCGCCGCGTCGAGCTGCCCGAAATTGCCGCCGACGAGGCCGTGCTCGCCTCGGGTGCCGCTGTGTCGTCGGCGGCGATGGCGGTAAAGCTGGCAGTCGCCGCAGGGGGCGACGAGCCGCCGGGAAAGCCCGACGGTCTGGCCGGTCCGCGCCTGGGCGCCAAGGACGATCTGACTCATGTCATCGGCATTCTGCCGATCATCGAGACGGCGCTGAACCGACTGGGCCTGTACCATTTCGATCAGATCGCCGATCTGACCGATGAAAATGCCGGCTGGATCGAGGCGCATCTGGGCATTGCCGGGCGGATCAGCCGCGAGCACTGGCGCGAACAGGCGCGAGAAATCGCCGCGGCGATGGCGAGCGCCAAAAAGGCTGCGGGCAGCTAGGCCTTTCAGGCGGCCTTGGCGCGACGCTTGAGCAGGCCCCGGACGAACTCGGCGATCGGGCCGACATCTTCGGCGGTGTTGAGCAGGGCAGGGGAACCGGTGCCCTCGATCACATAGCCCTCGGCATCGCGCCGGCGGCGCAGCATCTCCTCGAAGGTCTCGCGGCGCACCTGCTCGGTTAGTTGTGTCCGCATCAGCAGCAATGGCGAATTGGCCAGCGCCTCGTAAAGCTGCCATTGCGGCACGAGGATATCGTCGTGCTCGAAGGCTTCGAGCAGCGCCGTGAGGTGCGGATCGAACAGGGCCCGCACCCGGTTGCGCTTGTCGAGATAGTGGGTGCGGGCCGCGAGCACATCGAGCAGCCCCTCCGTTGCAGCCGGATAGTCCGGCGCCAGCATGCGCCGCGCCATGGTGCGAAAGCCCGCTTCGGAGCGGTTGCCCTCGAGGTCCCTGAGGTTGTTGCGCAGACGGACGAGGCCGCGCGGATCGGAGACCGGACCGGCATCAACGAGGACGGCGCCGGTAACGAAGTTCGGACGCTCCGCGGCGAGCGCCATCACCACCTGGCCGCCATAGCCCTGGCCGACGAAGATAGCGCCATCGACGGCCAGCGCCGCCAGCACCTGGATCAGGTCGAGCGCATCGACGGTCGAGATATAGCGGGATTTGTCGGTTCGGTCGGAGGAGCGACCGCGCCCCTTGAGATCGATCAGAACCACCGGCCAATCGTCGCCATAGACGCGATGGAAGTGGTTCGCAAAATCCGAGAAATCGCTCATGTTGCGCTGATAGCCGGGCACGCAGACCAGCGGTATGCGCCCTACGGCGAGGCGTCCCGAGACGTGCACCGCCACCTGCTCATCGGCTGGCCCGATAGTATAGCGCGTCACCGGCAGGGTGGCGAAGCTGCGATGATCATCCGGAAGTGAGCGCGGGCGGGAGAACATCATCGAGCAATAGCAGACTTTCGCGACGTCCCAAGTACCGGCTGCGCTGTTCCCACCTGTTGTCGGTCAGCCGGGGATCTTGCGCAGCGCTTCGCCAATGCTGAGGTCGTCCTTGCCGAGCCGTGCCCGGTAAACCAGGTAATTGCCCAGCACCCGCTTCACATAAGTGCGCGTTTCCTGCACCGGGATCAGTTCCACCCATACTACCGGATCGATCGCCTCCGAGCGCGGGTCGCCGAAGGTGTTCAGCCATTTGCGGGCATTGCCGGCGCCGGCGTTGTAGGCGGCGGCGGCAAGCAGCAGCGAGCCGTCGAAGCGTTCGAGCTGCGCCTTGAGATAGGTGGAGCCGAGCAGGGCGTTGTACTCGGCATCGCTGGTCAGGCGGCTGGCGGAATACTTGACCCCAAGCTTGCCGGCCGTCTCCTTGGCGGTCGCCGGCATCAGCTGCATCAGGCCGCGCGCGCCGGCCGATGAGATCGCATCGACCTGGAAGCGGCTCTCCTGCCGGGTAATGGCGTAGATCGCGGCATGGTCCATCGACGCCAGCTTGGTGCTGGGCAGGCCGTCCTTGGGGAAGTTGAACAGGTCGAGCGGGATGCCGCGCTTCTCCGCGGTATCGGCGATGGCAATGGCCAGGTGGTGGGCTTCGAGCGTCTGGGCGAGGCGCGCCGCGAGCAGCAGGTCGGCGCCGTCGGTGAAACTGTCGGCGAAGCTGCGGAGCAGGGGAATCGCCAGTTCCTTGTGGCCGTTATCGGCCAGGGCCCGCACGGCGCGCACCAGTTCGCGGCTCTCGAAGCCGGCCTCGGCCTCCTTCCAGGCCGGCATATCGCGCAGTTCGGTCGACGTCTCGCCGAGGGCCGAGCGGGCCAGCTGGCCATAATAGATCGTTCCGAAGGCGGCCGCCTTGCTGAACGCCTCCTTGGCGCCCGCCTCGTCGCCCAGCGCCTGTCGGGCGCGACCAAGCCAGTAATTGGCCTGCGTGACGGAGTCCGGCAGCGTCGAGTGTTTCGTCATCTCCTCGAAATGCGGCGCGGCGGCTTTGGCATCCTTGAGAAACGCCAGCGCAATCCAGCCGGCGTGGAAATGCGCTTCAACCAGCCGGCCTTCCGGACCTTCGCGGTAGCCGTCGGCAGCGCGATAGGCGCGCTTCACCTCGCCCAGCGCCAGCAGCTGGCGGGCGAGGGCTCGGCGCTCGTACCAGAACTCCTCGGCGTCGGGCGGGATGCCCTTGGCCTTGTCGAGCCAGTTGATCGCGTCGTCCCACAGTTCGAACTGCCGGGCCCGCTGCGCCCGGCTGAACTGATAGACCGAATCGCTGCGCATCGAAGGATCGACTGCGTCGAGCAGCTTCTTGGCGTCCTTGGCGTTGCGCGACACGGCATTGCGGGCGACCGCCAGGGACTTCTGCGCCGGTGTCATGTACTGCATCAGTCGCTCAACGCCGCTGGCGCGATCGTGCATCATCAGGTGCACGGCACGAGCCCAATGCGCGTCTCGATCGATGAGGCTGCCCAGCTTGTCCAGCACGCTGGCCTCGGTGGCCTTGTCGAGAAAGTTCTCGGTCCAGATGGAGCGGGCGATGCGAGTGGCGCGATCCTTCTGGCCACTCGCCAGATAGGCCTGGGCCAGCGCGACCTGCGCCGTGAGCGTGTTGGGCATGGCGCCGCCCAGTTGCTTGATCAGCGTCGGGCCATCGGCATTCTCGCGCATCAGGGCCTGCTCAAGCCGGGTCCTGAACACGGCGCCGGTGGCGAAATCCGGCGCATCGGCCATGAAGCGCTGCACCGAGGCGGCAGGCACACCACCATTGCCGTAATAGATCGCCGCCCATTGCACGGCGCGACGCTCCGCTGTGTTGGTGAGGCCACGCGCCAGCTCATACGCCTCCGGCTGCTTGCCGTCGCTGAGCAGTTCAAGCGCCTGGGTGAACTTGCCGGACGCGACAGGCGCGCTCGCCGGTGCCTTGTTCTCGATCGAACCGGTGGTGACGGGGTCGACCAGCGAGGCCTGCACTGCAGGTGCCAGCGGTTGGCGGGCGACTGGCACCACCACGTCGGCACTGGTCGAGTCGTTGGCGCGTGACAAGAGGATCGGCAGCATTGCTGCGCCGAGCACGCCAAGGGCGACAACTCCTGTAGCGATCAGGCGGCCCGCGCCCCTCGCAACAACCATGGTAACCGTCCTGTTGGTCCGCGATACGAAGTCCAACAAGGTGCCCCCACCCTTGCAGTGCCCCAAGCTTGCACGCGGTGCGTGAACGTTTGGTTAGCCACTCGGTCCTTGTGGGTGTGCGTCACGCCCTCCAGCGACAGCTTGCTTGTCGCGCCGCACGAGAGAAACTATGGTGCGCGACTATGGCCCCCCGATGATCGGGATGTGGCCACATTTTGGCCATACGGCCCGCCAACCACAATCGCGACCGCCAAGGGGCGGCGCCCATACGACAGGAACTGACCCGAAATGTTGCGAGGTTCGATCACAGCGCTCATCACTCCGTTCGCGAACGGGGCGCTGGATGAGAAAGCCTTCAGCAACTTCGTCGATTGGCAAATCAACGAGGGCTCGCATGGGCTTGTGCCGGTCGGCACCACCGGCGAGAGCCCGACCGTCAGCCACGAAGAGCATCGTCGGGTCATCGAGATCTGCGTCGAGGTGACGGCCAGGCGCGTGCCGGTGGTCGCCGGCGCCGGTTCGAACTCGACCGCCGAAGCCGTGTCGCTTGCCCGCTTCGCCGAGGACGTCGGCGCCGACGCCGTATTGTCGGTCGTGCCCTACTACAACAAGCCCACCCAGGAGGGGCTGTTTCAGCACTTCTCCGCGGTGGCCTCGGCCACCGCGCTGCCCATCGTGCTCTACTCGGTGCCGGGCCGCACTGTTGTCGACCTCACGGTCGATACCATCGTCCGCCTCCGCGAAGCACATCCGAACATCATCGGCGTCAAGGATGCGACGGCCAACATGGAGCGGGCCAGCGCGCAGCGAATGCGGCTGGGGGCCGAGTTCATCCTGCTCTCGGGCGAGGATGTCACGGCGCTCGGTTTCAACGCCCATGGTGGCCATGGCTGTATTTCCGTGACCTCCAATGTGGCGCCGCGTCTCGGTGCGCTGTTCCAGAACGCCTGCCAGCAGGGCGACTACGCCGAAGCGCTGGCGCTGCAGGACAAGCTGTTCCCGCTGCATAAGGCCCTGTTCCTCGAGAACAATCCCGGCGGCGTCAAATACGCGGCCGCCAGACTCGGGCTTTGCCGCAATGAATTCCGTCTGCCGGTGATCCCGGTGTCGAAGGACAACGAGAAGGCGATCGACGCGGCCTTGTCGCACGCGGGGCTGCTGCCCAACTAAGTGAGTGAGTAGCGAGTAGGGGAGGCGCTTCGCGACCTGCCCCCTGGCTATTCGCTATTCTGATCACTGCTCGCTGGAAACCATGGCCAAGACACCCAACAAACCGGCGATGATCGTCACCGGCCCGATCGCGGAGAACCGCCGGGCCCGCTACGACTATGAGATCACCGATACGCTCGAGGCCGGCATCGTGCTGACTGGCACCGAAGTGAAGTCGCTGCGCACCGGCAAGGCCCAGATCACCGAGGCCTATGCGTCGCCGGAGCGCGGTGAACTGTGGCTGATCAACGCTCACATCCCTGAATACCTGCAGGCGAACCGCTTCAACCACGAAGAAAAGCGGCCGCGTAAGCTGCTGGTCAAGAAGAAGGAACTGGCGCGGCTCAGCCAGGACGTCGAACGCGCCGGCAACACCATCGTGCCGATGAAGCTCTACTTCAACGAGCAGGGACGCGCCAAGCTGCTGATCGGTGTCGGTAAGGGCAAGAAAAGCTTCGACAAGCGCGAAACCGAGCGCAACCGCGACTGGAACCGCGACAAGTCGCGGATCATGAAAGAAGGCGGGCGGGGGTAGGCCCCGCGCCGAACCTCTCGTCGGGAGCTATTTCAGCGCTTCGCTGAAGAACGTCGCAAACGAGCTTTCCACCAGAGCGCTGACCTCGGGCTGGTCGCTGTAAAAGCCATAGCCATGGTCGGCTTCGGGGACGAGGACGATCGAGGCGGCAGGGTAGGCGGCGATGACAGCTTCGTTCTCGGCCGGCTTGATCACCACGTCCTTGTCGCCATGGACCACCAGCATGGCGCCCTTGTAGGCGCTGATGCTCTCGAGCGGCTTGGAAGCCAGCAATTCATCGAACCACTGCTTGCTCAGCTTCTGCTGCTGCCCGAACATGGTGGTGTAGTCGGCATAGCCCTTGTCGCTCGAGGCTTCGGCATAGAGCCGCTCATATTCGGCTTCCGAGCCACCTGCAAAGAACAGCAGCAGATCCTTGCCGGGATTGGCCGACGGGGCGAGCAGGCCCATCGCCTTATACGGGTTACCTTCCGTCTCGCCGATGGTGAGCGCGATGCGCCCGCCCATGCTGTAACCGAGAATGCCCAGGCGGGCGGGGTCGGCTGGAAAGTTCGCCAGGAGATAGGCGAGGCTGGCATTCGAGTCCGAGATCATGTTCGTCAGGTAACCCTCGGTGAAGGGTTCCTTGCTGTCGCCGCTGCCGGGGAAATCCATGCGGATGGTAAGGATGCCGGCGTCGGCCAGCGCCTTGGCGAGGCGGGGGAAACCGCCGCCTTCCTGGCGGCCGCCGCCGTGGCCGTGGTTCATCACCACTGCGGGGAAGGGGCCTTCGCCATCCGGAACGACGACGGTGGCCGGCACGGCGCGCGCACCGTTCATCACGGTCACCTCGCTCACCGTCTCTGCCTGCGCCATCGTTGCGGCCACCAGGGCGAACGAGGCGACCAACATCGTCAGTCCGGTCTTTGCGGCATGCATGGGCGCTTCCCTTTGAAGGTGCTGAGAAAACTATGTGACAAGGTTGTCATCCGGCATCTGCAGATGTCAACGGAGGTGCGGGACCGGCAGCAGGCCTAGCTGCGGATCGCCTCCGCCGCCCGCCCCACCACGTCCTCGAACATCGCCGTGGTCAGCACCCCGGTATTCGTGTTGTAGCGCGAGCAATGGTAGCTATCGAACAGCGTGGCGCCGCTGCTGAGCCGGTGCTCGGCGCCGTGCCCGAATGCGAATTTCGAGCGTTTCTCGCCCAGTGTCGACAACAGGGAATCGTGCGCGATGCGCCCGAGCGCCAGAAAAGCGCGGGGTTGGTGGTGCTCGATGGCGGCGCCGAGGAATGGTCGGCAGGTCTTGATTTCGTCGCCTGTCGGCTTGTTCTGCGGCGGCACGCAGCGCACCGCATTGGCGATGAGCACGTTCTGCAGCTCGAGCCCGTCATCGGGTCGCTGCTGGTAGTGGCCTGTTGCGAGGCCGAACTTTTCAAGCGTGGCGTAGAGCAGGTCGCCGGCATAATCGCCGGTGAACGGACGGCCGGTCCGGTTGGCGCCCTTCAGACCCGGTGCGAGGCCGACGATCATCAGCCCCGGATGCGCGTCGCCCCAGGTGGGCACCGGCCCGTTGAAGAAATCCGGATAGGTCCGCTGGTTATCGTGGCGGAACGCCACGAGGCGGGGGCAACGCGGACAATCGTGCGGCGGGTTGGTCTCAGGCAATGGCAACCATCAGGCAAGGGAGGGACTCAGCTTCCCTTAGGGTCCACGGTCGCCATGGTGCGGTCAACCGGCGCGCTCCGTTCCACATGCGGCGCGGTGCGATCGACCGGCGGCGTACGCCCGACGATCTTGGCGAGGTCGGCCACGTCCATGAAGAAATCTGCCTGCCGACGCAGGTCGTCGGCGATCATCGGCGTCGGCGTGGTGAGCGTCGAGACCACGGTGACGCGCTTGCCCTTGCGCTGCAGCGCCGCCACCAGCGCGGTGAAATCCCCGTCGCCCGAGAACAGCACCAGGTGGTCATAGTACTGGCTCATCTCGAGGGCATCGACCGTGAGTTCGATGTCCATGTTGCCCTTGATCTTGCGACGTCCGGACGCGTCGGTGAACTCCTTGGCCGGCTTGGTGACGACGGTGAAGCCGTTATAGTCGAGCCAGTCGATGAGTGGCCGGATCGAGGAGTATTCCTGGTCCTCGACCAGGGCGGTGTAATAGTAAGCGCGAAGCAGGTAGGCCTTGGACTGGAACTCGGCGAGCAGTCGTCGGTAGTCTATGTCGACGCCGATGGCCTTGCTGGTCGCGTACAGATTGGCCCCATCGATGAAGAGAACGGTCTTCTCGCGCGGATCAATTGACATGCCTATTCTCCTGACCGGGCGGCCGGCCTCTCAGGCTGCCCGGCATAAACTATCGTTGGCTTACCGCTAGGATCGAAGGGTAGCCTATTTAAGGCGTGGTCCGCTCCCTAAGTTCGGAATACGCGCTTAATCCCGGGAATTTGCAATCCCCATAAATTTGGACGGAGCCGGTCGGGTTTCGGGGTGGGAGCGCAACCCATTGTTTCGTCACACGAAACAAAAACTGCGTAGACAGCACGCGGCTGTGGTAAAAACACGCTCTTGTGTACCGGGACCGAGAACCTTGTGCCCACCGGTTCGCTCGTGTATGAGGACCGCTTGATCCCACAACATCCTGGAGACGTACGTGGCCCGCGTCACCGTCGAAGACTGCATTGAAAAGATCGAGAACCGGTTCGATCTCGTGCTGATGTCCGCGCACCGCGCTCGCATGATCTCGGCCGGCTCGTCCATTACGGTCGACCGCGACAACGACAAGAACCCTGTCGTGGCGCTGCGCGAGATCGGCGATGGCACCATTTCTCCCGAAGACCTGCGCGAAGACCTGATCCACTCGCTGCAGAAATACGTCGAGGTCGACGAGCCCGAGAAGCACGCAGCGCCGCTCCTCGATGCCAATGCCGACGAGGACAGCGACACTTTCGACACGATCTCGGAAGACGAGCTGCTGCGCGGCATCGAATCTCTCGCGCCGCCCGAGCGTCGCGACGATTGATCGCCGCCTGATCTCGCATATATAGTCTTGAGGCGTCGGGCGTTTCCGCCCGGCGCTTTTTTGTTTGCCAAGCGTTTCCTGTTTACATACTCGCTCGAGCGGGATCAGGAAATGTCATGCGACGTTTCCGGGCAATCTCGCGCCGTTGGGACGTAAGCCGCCGAGGCGGGGCCGCGTAGGAGAGTGCGGTAACCCTATGATGCGTCAGTACGAACTCGTCGAACGGGTGCAGGCCTACAACCCCAATACCGACGAGGCGCTGCTCAACAAGGCCTATGTCTATGCCATGCAGAAGCATGGCACGCAGAAGCGCGCCTCGGGCGACCCGTACTTCGCCCACCCGCTCGAAGTCGCCGCCATCCTCACCGATCTGAAGCTCGACGACGCCTCGATCGCCGTGGCGTTACTGCACGACACCATCGAAGACACCGATGCGACGCGTGCCGAGATCGACCAGCTGTTCGGCCCCGAGATCGGCGCCATCGTCGACGGGCTGACCAAGATCGATCGACTGCAACTGGTGACGCGCGAGGAAGCGCAGGCCGAAAATCTCAGGAAGCTGCTGCTGGCCATCTCGGCCGATGTGCGGGTGTTGCTGGTCAAGCTCGCCGACCGGCTGCACAACATGCGCACGCTCGATTTCATGCCCGAGAACAAGCGCAAGCGCATTGCCACCGAGACCATGGATATCTATGCGCCGCTCGCCGGCCGCATGGGCATGCAGGACATGCGCCAGGAGCTCGAGGACCTGGCTTTCCGCGTGCTGCAGCCGGATCACTACCAGGCGATCACCGACCGGCTCGGCGAGATGAAGTCGGAATTTGCCGACACCATCAAGACCATCAAGACCGAGCTCAGCGAGAAGCTGAAGGGCGACGGCATCGATGCCAGGGTGTCGGCGCGGGTGAAGTCGCCGTGGTCGATCTTCACCAAGATCGAGCGCAAGCAGATCGCGCTGGAGCAGCTGTCGGACATGATCGGCTTCCGGGTGATCGTCCCCACGGTGGCCGATTGCTACAAGGCGCTGGGGATCGTCCACACCAACTGGAAGGTCGTGCCCGGCCGCTTCAAGGACTATATCTCGGTCCCCAAGCACAATGACTACCGCTCCATCCACACCACCATTGTCGGGGTAGGGCGGCAGCGCGCCGAGCTGCAGATCCGCACCGAGGAGATGCACCGCATCGCCGAGCTCGGCATTGCCGCGCACGCCCTCTACAAGGAGGGCGCCACCGACATCCACAAGATCGAGAATGAGAGCAAGGCCTTCGTCTGGCTGCGTTCGACCATCAGCCACCTGACGGCCGGCTCCTCGACCGAGGACTTCCTCGAATACACCAAGCTCGAGCTGTTCCAGGACCAGGTGTTCTGCTTCACCCCGCGCGGCCGGCTGATCGCGCTGCCGCGCGGCGCCACCCCGATCGATTTCGCCTATGCGCTGCACACCGATATCGGCGACACCTGCGTCGGCGCCAAGATCAACGGGCAGATCGTGCCGCTGGTGACGCAGCTGCGTTCGGGTGACGAAGTCGAGATCATCCGCGACCAGAACCACCTGCCGCCCAGCAACTGGGAGACCATCGCCGCCACCGGCAAGGCCCGCGCCGCCATCCGCCGCGCCGTGCGTCAGCAGGCGCAGGCGCGCGCCTATGCCCTGGGCGAGCACATGGTCTCGATCCTGCTCGAGCGCGAAGGCACCGGCCTTGACGATGGCGAGTTCAAGGCGCTGGCCGAGGGGCTGGGGCAACCCAGCAAGCGCGAGCTGCTGATTGCGCTCGGCGAGGGCAAGATTGGTGGCGAGGACCTCGACACCCAGGTCATGGAGGTGAAGGGGATCAAGCGCCGGCGCAAGAAGATCGACCTGCCGGTGCCCGACAAGGCCGAGGGCTGGTTCGCCCTCAAGGCGACCGACGAGTTCCGCTTCCGTGTCCCGGGCAATCCGCGCTCGGGTCCCCGCGCCAAGGCAGCGCTGACCCAGCTCGATTTCAACACCCGCGTCGAGGTTTCGCCTGAGGGCGTGGTGCCCGGCGATCGGCTGGTCGGCATCATGACGCCCGATACCCCGATCACCATCTACCCGATCCACTCCGACGCCCTTTCGGAGCTTTACGACAGCGATGTCGCCTGGATCGACGTTCGCTGGGACCTGGCGGGGCGCGAGGAGCACGACCACCCCTGCGTCATCTCGATGCAGGCGCAGAACAAGCCCGGATCGCTGGCGCAGATCTCCACGGTGATTGCGGCCTGCGAGGCCAACATTCATAATCTGGTCATGCGCATGGAATCGCCTGATTTCCATCGGTTCATTTTCCAGATCGAGGTCCGGGATCTCGCCCAGCTCACCGACGTGCTGAACTCGCTGAAGCTGACGGCCGGGATTTCGGACGTACAGCGCGCCAGTGTCGCCGAGGCCCGGTCGCTGGACCGGCTGGAATGGACTGCGCCAGAACGGCAAGAGGAGCCCGCGTGACCACCGACGAAGTACTGGACCTGTTCCGTGAGAGCGGCGCATTGCTCGAGGGGCACTTCATCCTCTCCTCGGGCCTCCGTTCGCCGATCTTCCTGCAGAAGGCCAAGGTGTTCATGCACCCGGCCAGAGCCGAGAAGCTCTGCCGCGCCCTGGCACAGAAGATTCGTGCCGAAGGCTATGGCGACGTCAGCCAGATCGTCTCTCCGGCGGTTGGCGGCATCATTCCAGGCTACGAGACCGCGCGTCACCTGGGCGTGCCGGCGATCTACACTGAGCGGGTCGAGGGCAAGTTCGAGCTGCGCCGGGGCTTCGAGCTGCAGCCCGGCGAGAAAGTGATCATCGTTGAGGATATCGTCTCCACCGGCATATCCATCCGCGAATGCATCGAGGCGATCAGGAAGACCGGGTCCGATGTCGTGGCGGCGGCGTGCCTGATCGATCGCTCGGCCGGCGAGGCGGAGGTCGGCGTGCCGCTGGTCTCGCTGGTGCAGTACAAGGTGCCGGCCTATCCCGCCGATGCCTTGCCGCCCGAACTCGCGGCCATCCCGGCGGTCAAGCCGGGATCGAGGGGGCTGTCATGATTATCGGCCTCGGGAACGACCTGTGCGACATCAGGCGGGTCGAAAAGACCCTGGAGCGCTATGGCGACCGCTTCACCCATCGGATCTTCACCGAACTCGAGCGGCAGAAATCGGACCGCCGGGCGCAGCGCGCCGCGTCCTACGCCAAGCGCTTCGCGGCCAAGGAAGCCTGCTCGAAAGCGCTGGGAACCGGCCTTAGTTTCGGCGTTTATTGGCGCGACATGGGCGTCGTGAATCTCCCTTCGGGCAAGCCGACCATGAAGTTGACCAATGGCGCTGCCCGCATCCTGGAGCGGCTTGTTCCGGCCGGCCACAAGCCACATATCCACCTGACCATTACCGACGACGGCGGCATGGCCCAGGCGTTCGTCATTATCGAGGCGCTGCCGGTTGACCAGGCGGCGGCCCTCCCATAACCACTTGACCCCCAGGGGTAGAGGCGAGAAATGAGCCAGTCCATGTCGAAAGCCGAAGCCAAGGCCGGCAAAAAGAAGAACGAGCTGCTCGAAACGATCATCGTGATCATCGAGGCGCTGGCGATCGCCCTGATTTTCCGCACGTTCCTCTACCAGCCGTTCTCGATCCCCACCGCCTCGATGCAGCAGACGCTGATGATCGGCGACTATTTCGTTGCCAACAAATGGGTCTGGGGCTTCGGCAAGTACTCGTTCCCGATCGCGCTGCCGTTCAACGGCCGCCTCTTCGGCAGCGAGCCGCAGCGCGGCGATGTCGCGGTGTTCCGCAACGAGATCACCAACGAGGACTATATCAAGCGCGTCATCGGCATGCCCGGCGATCGCATCCAGATGAAGGCGGGGCGCCTCTATATCAACGACACCATGGTCGAACGTGAGCAGATCGGCACCGCCGAGGATACCGACAGCTACATGACCACCGTTCCGGTGACCGTCTACACCGAGACGCTGCCCAACGGCGTCAAGCACACCATCCAGGAAATCTCCGACGACCAGCAGCTCGACAACACCGCCGAGTATGTCGTTCCGGCCGGGCACTTCTTCATGATGGGCGACAACCGCGATCGCTCCGCCGATAGCCGCGTGCTGAACCAGGTGGGCTACGTGCCGCTCGACAACCTCATCGGCAAGGCCGAGGCGCGCTTCTTCTCGATCAAGAACAACCTGCCGCCGTGGCAGCTCTGGGAATGGCCGGCCAACGTCCGTTGGGACCGGATGTTCCAGTCCGTGAACTGATGGGGAAGGGGCGTTCGCACGAAAAGCTCGAGGCTCGTCTGGGATATCGCTTCGCCGATCCGGACCTGCTCGACCGCGCGCTGACCCATTCCAGCGCCGTCTCGCCCGGCAAGCGCATCGAGCGCTCTTACCAGCGGCTCGAGTTCCTCGGCGATCGTGTGCTCGGCCTGGTCGTGGCCGACATGCTGTATCGCCGCATGCCCAAGGCCAATGAAGGTGAGCTGTCGCGCTCGCTGAACACCCTGGTGCGCAAGGAAACCTGCGCCGCCATCGCGCGGCAGCTGGACCTCGGCTCCGAGATGAACCTGGGCGACAGCGAGGCGCGGACCGGCGGCGCCAACAAGGACGCCATCCTCGGCGACATCGCCGAAGCGGTGATCGGCGCAATCTTCTGCGATGGCGGGCTGGGACAGGCCTACGAGATCGTCGAGCGACTGTTCGGCGATCAGCTTGATCACGCCGGCCATGTGCGCGCCGACCCCAAGACCACGCTGCAGGAGTGGGCGCAGGGCAGGGGCCTCGAGCCGCCGCATTACGCCGAGATCGAACGTACCGGCCCCGACCACGCGCCGGAATTCACCATTGCCGTGCGGTTGGGCAATTTCCCCGCCATCACCGCCACCGGCCCCTCCAAGAAGCTCGCCGAGCACAAGGCCGCCGAAGCCTTCCTCATTCGTGAGAAGGTCTGGCGCGACACGATATGACCGACAAGAACGAAATGCCCGAGGCTGCCGAACTGCCGGTGGCCGGTGAGAACACCCGCTGCGGCTTCGTCGCTTTGGTCGGGGCGCCGAACGCCGGCAAGTCGACGCTGCTCAACGCCCTGGTCGGCACGAAAGTGTCGATCGTCACCCACAAGGCGCAGACGACGCGCTCGATGATCCGCGGCGTGGTGACCGAGGGCGACGGCCAGATCGTCTTCATCGACACGCCCGGCATCTTCGCACCCCGGCGCCGGCTCGACCGGGCGATGGTGGAGGCCGCCTGGACCGGCGCGGGCGACGCAGATCTCGTCGCCCTGATCGTCGACGCCGAGCGCGGCGTCACACCGGACATCGAGGCCCTACTGCAGGGGCTCGAAAACGTTCCGCACCCCAAGGTGCTGGTGCTCAACAAGGTCGACCTGATCAAGCCGGAAAAGCTGCTGAAGCTCGCCGAAGACCTCAACGGCCGGCTGCGCTTTGAACAGACCTTCATGATCTCGGCCCTGACCGGCAGCGGGGTCGCCGATTTTCTCAACTGGGCGCTCGAGCGCATCCCGCTCGGGCCCTGGCATTTCCCCGAGGACCAGCTCACCGACCTGACGCTGCAGATCACCGCCGCCGAGGTGACGCGCGAGAAGCTGTTCCTGCGCGTCCATGATGAGATCCCCTACAACGCCACGGTCGAGGGCGAGAAGTTCACCATCAACAAGGATGGCTCATACCGCATCGACCAGGTGATCTACGTCACCCGCGACACCCACAAGAAGATCGTGCTGGGCGCCGGGGGACAGACCATCAAGGCGATCGGCGCCGAGGCGCGCAAGGAGCTGATGGAGATCTTCGAGGTGCCGGTGCACCTGTTCATCTTCGTTAAGGTCCGCGAGAAATGGGGCGATGACCCCGAGCGCTATCGCGAGATGGGGCTGGAGTACCCGCACCAGAAGTGAGGACGCGCCGAGGCGTGACGGTCCATGCAGTGGGACGGTGAGGGGCTCATTGTCGGTGTCCGCCGCCACGGCGAGTCGAGCGTCATCGCCGAGGTGATGGTCGAGGGCAGGGGCCGGCAGCTCGGATTGATCCGCGGCGGCCGCTCATCCAAGCTCGCCGCTACCCTGCAGCCCGGAAACTCTGTGCAGGTGAGCTGGCGCGCCCGGCTCGAAGAACATCTGGGCACCTTCACGCTGGAGTTGCTGGAAGCCCGTGCCGCCGGTCTGATCGCCGACCGGCTGAAGCTCTATGCCAGCCAGATCGTCTGCGAGCACCTGCGGCTGCTGCCGGAACGCGATCCGCACGATCGGCTGCTCGGCATCGCCATCCGCATTCTCGACCAGGAGGGCACACCGCTCGAACTCGGCGCTTCGGTGGCCCGGTTCGAACTGATCCTGCTCGACGAACTCGGCTTTGGTCTCGACCTTTCGAGCTGCGCCGCAACCGGGGTAATCCGTGACCTCAGCCACGTGTCGCCGAAATCGGGGCGAGCCGTCAGCCGCGCCGCGGCGGAGCCCTATCTCAGTCGGCTGCTGCGACTGCCGCCCTTCCTCGTTGGATATGCCGATCCCACCCCCGATGATGTAGCCGACGCTTTCAGGCTGACCGGGCATTTCCTCGACATGCATGTATGGATGACGAGGCAGCTGGAACCACCGGCGATCCGCGATACATTCGTCGAACTGGTATCGAAGCCCGAGATTTGATCCAACGACGCGGCTGGCGCGTTGCAGCTGGGGAGAAACCGACAATGGCGGATCACCTGCGTATCGACACGGCATCGCTGATCATCGCCGCTCCTGCCGAGACGATCTATGGGGCCTTCATTGATGCCGAGGCGTTGCTGGCCTGGCTGCCCCCCGAGGGCATGACCGGCGAAATCCTCGAGTTCGAGCCCCGTCCCGGTGGCGCCCTTCGCCTGGCGCTGCATTACGGCACACCCGGCCACGGCAAGACCACCGCCGATACCGATGTCGTCGAATCCGAGTTCGCCGAACTGGTGCCCGGCCAACGGGTCGTGCAACTGGTGCGCTTCCGAAGCGATGATCCCGCCTTTGCCGGCACCATGCGCATGGTCTGGGACCTCGAACCGGCCGAAGGCGGCACCCGCGTCATCTTCCTCGCCGAGGATGTGCCGCCCGGCATCAGCAAGGAGGACCACGACGCCGGCCTCCGGTCGTCGTTGGAGAACCTCAAGGTCTACGTGATGGGGCATTAGGGAGGCGCCGTTGACAGCCTCTGTCGGTCCGGACATCATGTGGCCGCTGCAGTGGGGCGCATCGGCCGAGGCCGAAGGGGCAATGCCCACCTACGATGTGTAAACCGTAGTTGCGCCCATGCCGAACCTCGAAAACCTGAAGAAGCAGGCCAAGCAATATCTGCGCTGGCACCGCGAGCGGTATCACCCGGTCGCCGCCGAGATCAGAGCTGCGTTGCCCAGATTCCGGCACCTTGATGATCATCAGGTGCTGGAGGCGGCGTTCAAGCTGAGCGACGCGCAGGAGCTTGTCGCTCGCCGGTTGGGTTTCAGTGGCTGGCAGGCGCTCAAGACAGGAACTGCAGCCATGGGCAAGCAAGTCAAACAGCCGATCGGAACTACCGTCCTCAGCGGTACGGAGGCCGTGCTTTACGTCGCTGACATCCACGCATCGTGCGCGTTCTTCACCTCGAAGCTCGGCTTCGCCATCGACTTTCTCTACGGCGATCCGCCGTATTACGGCCTGGTCGTGCGCGACCGGGCGCGGCTTTGCCTGAGGTATGTCGGCGAGCCGGTATTCATGGGGGACGTGCGCGAGCGCCAGCAACTGCTGTCCGCCTCGATCACCGTGGACACGGCAGCCGAGATCAAGCAGCTCTTCCTCGAGTTCCAGTCGTCCGGCGTAGCTTTCTTTCGCGAACTGCGCAGCGAGCCGTGGCACGCCCGGAACTTCATTGTTCGCGATCCGGACGGCAATCTCATCCTGTTCGCCGGCCCGGCCGACTGAGCCCGGCGTTACTCGACGTAGGCGGATGGGGGAGTTTGCGAGGCCGGGGACGCCAATCCCCTCCGCGGACGCTAAGCGTACTTCGCCGGCTTGGAGCCCGACGGTGGCGGTGGTTCGTCGCCGCCCAGCTTGCGCCGGAGCTTGCTCAGCGCCAGCGACCGCATCTGGAACGGGGTCGCGCTCAATGGGGTGATGACCACCACTTCGGTGCCGGTAGCCTCGTCGATGGCGGCGACGCGCATCTGCTGTCCGACCTGCACGAACTCGAAAAGGACACGGCCGGCCGGACGATTGTCGTCGGGGCCGGCCATCTCGATCAGCCTTGTGCGAAGTTGACGATGCCCTGCGCGTCGAACTGATAGACGTCGTCGCGGAAGCTCACCGTGCCCTGCCGGTTGGCCCAGGCGGTGATGTAGGTGGTATGGATGGGGATCTGCACGTCGAGTTTGATGTCCTCGCGCATGCCCTGTTCCCACGCCGCCATCACGCTTTCTGGGGTCCAGCCGCCGCCATTGTCGCGCAGCAGCCAGGCCACCAGTTCCTCGATATTCTCGCAGCGCATGCAGCCCGAGGAATGGAAGCGGGCGTTCTCGCCGAACAGCGCCTTCTGCGGCGTGTCGTGCATGTAGACGTCGTACTTGTTGTAGAAGTCGATCTTGCAGTGCCCCATCGAGTTTTCGCCGCCCGGGTCCTGCCGGAAGGTGTACTTCACTGCTTCGGTGGTCTGCCAGTTGATCGCCGTCGGCGGGATCTCGTTGCCCTTGCCGTCGAAGATGCGGATGCGGAATTTGGTCAGGTATTCCGGATCCTCGTTCATGTACTTGATCATATCCTTCTCGATGATGCTCTTGGGCACCGTCCAGTAAGGATTGAACTTCACCTGAAAGATCTTGGAGTTGAGGATCGGGGTGGCGCGATCGACCTTGCCGACCACCGAGTTGTGGCGCTGCACCACCTGCGCACCCTCGACCGCCTCGACCATGGCAGCCGGAATATTCACCACGACATAGCGGTCGGACAGCGCCGAGGCCCACTGGTCGATGCGCTGGGCGTTTAACCGCAGCTGGTTGAGCCGGTAATCGGCCGGCACCGACAGCGCATAGAAGGTCGCTTCATCCACCGCGCCGTTGATGACGAGGCCATGGCGGGCCTGGAACAGTCGCACTGCGGCGTCGAGGCCGGCGTCGAACTCGTCGCTAACGCGCTTTTCCAGCGGCATGTCGCCGTTGATCATCAGGCGGCGCTTCAGCAGCGCGGCGGCGCGGCGCGACACACCGAGCTTCAGCCCGAAGGTCTCGCGCGTCGGCGCTTCCCAGCTGCCATTGGCGGCGATGAACGCCTCGTAGTTCTGGATGGCGAGCTGCAGGTTGTACGAGGTGTCGTAGCTGAGGATCGGCTCGATCGTATCGACAAGGCTCTTGGCGGTGGCGGTGTTGCCGGCCTGGTCGACATTCTTGATCCGGTTCTCCTTGTTGAGGGAGTCCCAGAAATTATTGTCCTCGGCTCGCACGATTGCCGGCATCGCCAGACCGGCGCTCATGGCCGCCATGGAGGTGAGGAGGTTCCGTCGATTCAGCCGCATCAATTCACCCAAAGTCGCCATTCCGAGAGGTTGTCCCTCATAGCATCGCCCCCAGGATGGCTCCAACGCGGTCAAGCAGGTGTGAACTGCCGGCCGTTTGAACGCACAAAACCAAGGGACTTGCAGTGACGAGGATCAGCCTGCAATTGTTTCGATGCATAGCGGAATTCTGGGCGTAAATAAGAAACGCCGGCTTAAGGCCGGCGTTTGCTCAACCTGCTGTGGCAAGGATGCCACACTGGTTGGAGACAGGGCCGAGCCCTGCCGGGATCAGAGCTTGTAGAGGATCTGGTCGACCCAGAAGCGCTCCAGGCGGCCGAGTGCCTTGTTGAGGCCCTCGAAGGTTTCGCCGTTGAGGCCGCCGACCTTTTCGATCGACTTGAGGTGGCGATCATAGAGTTCGTCGATCACCTCGGCCACTTCCTCGCCCTTGGGGGTGAGACGGATGCGGACCGAGCGGCGGTCGGAACGCGAACGCTCCTGGAAGATGTAACCGGTCTCGACCAGCTTCTTGAGATTGTACGAGACGTTCGAGCCGAGATAGTAGCCACGCGAGCGGAGCTCGCCGGCGGTCATCTCGGCATCGCCGATGTTGAACATCAGCAGCGCCTGGACCGGATTGATGTCATCCCAGCCCATCCGGTCGAACTCGTCCTTGATCAGGTCGAGCAGCCGGCGATGGAGCCGTTCGACACGGCTGACGGCTTCTAGGTAGAGCGGCTTCAGCCCCTGGGCTTCTTCCGGAACCATTGCCTCTGCGGCGTTGGATTTGATTGCCATTGTTGCCTCACTGTCCTGTCGTCTTGCGCGATTTCTTCGCGTCTCATAGGCCCCAAACTACGGGGGCCCAAATAAGATCGCCTTAAGCCGTAGACTTAAAACTATCTTACGGAAAAAGTTCAGGAATTTGGCTTTACGAGAGGTAACCGCAGGTCAGAAAATTGTAACCTGAATCGTCCGTTACCGGCCCCGGCGAGGGCTCAGTCGTGGGCGCGGCGCAGGCGGAAGCTGAGGAAGAACAGCACCGCGATACCGCCTACCATCAGCAGCCGCAGGGCGAAGCCGAAGGCACCGATTTCGACGCCCGGCACGCCGCCGAGATAGAGCGCCAGTTCCACCACCGTGGCCCCGACCAGCAGCACCGCACCCCAGCTGGCGCGCAACCAGAGGCCGACCGCGGCGAACAGGCGGGCGAGGCAGAACACCATGAGGAACGCGAAACCGGTGGGTCCGAGCTGCGCAATCGGGCTGACCGCCCCGGACGAAACGCCGAGCAGGCGCGACGCATCGGCGAGCCCCAGCAGCAGCGCGACGATCGCGATGATCCTGAGATAGCGCCCGGCAAGTTCGCTCTTCAAATCCATAGGGCGTGGATAGCGCGGATGGGTGAGTGCGACAAGCGCAGCCTTGGCGCGAGCCGCCGGCGGCTGATAGAAGCGCGGCGATCTGGATGCGTCGGCCAAGGTCGCAGACCGGTTCCGAGGCGCGACAATGAGAATGCGGAGCGCCCGATGGCGGCAGGCTCCGGCGGAGTGACCCATGAGCACGAACTGGCCCAAGCACGACATGAGCTTCCTGGGAGGGCGGCGCCAGCGACGGCTGCGTCGTACCGGCTGGATGCGCAACATGGTCCGCGAGACCGTGCTCACCCCGCATGACCTGATCTGGCCGCTATTCGTCATCGACGGGCATAACGAGCGCACCGCCATTCGCACCTTGCCCGGCGTCGAGCGGCTGAGCGTCGACCTCGTGGTCGAGGCGGCGAGGGCCGCCGCGGCGGAAGGCATCCCGGCCCTGGCGCTGTTCCCCAACACGCAGGACGATCGCCGCAACGCCGATGGCAACGAGGCGTGGAACCCGGACAATCTGACCGGGCAGGCGGTACGCGCCATCCGCGATGCCGGCATCGACATCGGCCTCATCACCGACGTGGCGCTCGACGAGTACTCGTCTGACGGCCAGGACGGGCTGGTCCGCGATGGCGAGATTCTCAACGACGAGACGGTCGAGGCCATGGTCAAGGCCGCGCTGATGCAGGCGAGGGCAGGGGCCGACATCATTGCCCCTTCCGACATGATGGATGGTCGGGTCGCCGCCATCCGCCGGGCGCTCGACGGCGAGGGCTTCGATCATGTCGCCATCATGGCCTACTCGGCCAAGTTCGCCTCGGTCTATTACGGTCCGTTCCGCGAGGCGGTAGGCTCGGGCAGCCGGCTTGTCGGCGACAAGCGCACCTACCAGCTCGACTACGCCAACTCGGACGAGGCCATGCGCGAGGTGGCGCAGGATATTGCCGAGGGCGCCGACATGGTGATGGTGAAGCCCGGCATGCCTTACCTCGATATCATCCAGCGCTGCAGCGACGCCTTCGACGTGCCGCTGTTCGCCTACCAGGTGTCGGGCGAGTACGCGATGATCCGGTTCGCCGCGGCGGCGGGGGCGATCAACGGCGAGGGGGCGATGATGGAAAGCCTCATGGCGTTCAAGCGGGCAGGGTGCGACGGCGTACTGACATACTTTGCCCTTGAAGCAGCCCGGTTGCTCAACGCCTAGCCGATTTCAGCGCGGCGCAACGGGCGCTTGAACCCGATCAGGAAACGGTACTCGGCGCGCTCCTGCAGCGCGGCGAGCGTCTCGATCGCCGGAACGCCGATCTTCCGCGACAGATGGAGGACATTTGTCCCGCCGACGCACAACCCGACATGGGCGCCCCAGCTGTCGGGATTGTCGTGAACGAGCACCAGGTCGAGCGGCTGCATGTGATCCACCATGGCCGTGTGATCGCGATCGAGCCACAGCTCGCGCGAGCGCAGGCCGGGCAGCGTGAAGCCGTGATGCTCAAGCACCGCATACGCATAAAGCTGGCAGTTGGCGCCTCCCGCCACACTGCGCTCAGCGGACGCGCCGGGGTGGCGGCCGGCGTCGTACCGCACCGACCGCAGGTGCAGGGGTATGGCGATGCTCGAGCGGTCAAGCTCAAAGATGTCGGCATCCATGTCGATTGCCTAGCACCGGCCCGCGCAAATCGCCAACGGACGCAATGGCGCCGCCGCCGGGGCCGACGGATTTTTCGCGTTCCCACTTGTGTGCGACCTCATGGTCCCCATTTGTTGGTCATGAACCAGGGCACCACCATGAACGACCACCTTCCCGACCCGTCCAACGCGCCGGAACTGTTCGATGGCGTGTTGCTGCGCCGTGCCGCGGCGTGGCTGATCGACTGCGTGATCATCACCTTCATCACCATCGCCGCGCTGCTGGTTGGCGGCATTTTCGGCATCGTGACGCTGGGGCTCGGGCTGCTGGCCCTGCCGATCATCATTCCGGTGGCCATCCTCGGCTATTATGCCGCGACCCTCGGCTCGCCGATGCGCGGCACCGTCGGCATGCAGATGATGGATATCGTGCTGACCCCGGTGCGCGGCACGCCGCTCAACGGCTGGAGCATCCTCATCCACCCGATCCTGTTCTGGGTGACGGTGTGGATTTCCTGGCCGTTCTCCATCCTGTTCGCGCTGTTCACGCCGCGCCAGCAGATGCTGCACGACCTGGTCGTCGGCACTCTGATGCTGCGCCGTTCGCCCATGCAGCGTTTCTGGCGCTCCGGCGGCATGCACAACGCCTGATCCCGGTGCGCTGAGGCATGATGGGCCATTGCCGGGCCCTCGGGTCGCGTCTATCCTCTGGGCATCGCTCGAAGGACGACGATGACCGATCAGACGCCCGAGAACACCCAGCTCTTCCTTACCGCGGCCATGCCATGTCCGTATCTGCCGGGTCGTCAGGAACGTAAGCTCTTCACCCACCTCACCGGCCGCCGTGCGTCCTCGCTCCATCACCTGTTGAGCGACAACGGCTTCCGGCGCAGCCAGAACCTGATCTATCGCCCCGCCTGTGACGGCTGTTCGGCCTGTCAATCGGTCCGCATTGTGGCGCAGGAATTCGCGCCGTCGGCGCGCTATCGCCGCATCCTCAAGGCCAATGCCGATATCGCGGTGGAGGTCTGCCAGCCGCGGGCCACCGCCGAGCAGTTTGCGCTGTTCAAGCGCTATCTCGATGCCCGCCATGCCGGCGGCGGCATGACCCAGATGAGCTTCGTCGACTACGAGTACATGGTCGAGGACACCCCGGTGCAGACCGTGGTGGTGGAGTACCGGCTGACCTCGCACCCGCAGCGGCCGCTGGTCGCCGTTGCGCTGACCGACGTGATGCCCGACGGCCTGTCGATGGTCTACAGCTTCTACGATCCGCTGCTCGACAAGCGCGGGCTCGGCAACCTGCTGATCCTCGATCACATCGAGCAGGTGAAGCTGGCGGCGCTCACCTACGTCTATCTCGGCTACTGGGTGAAGGACTCGCCCAAGATGGCCTACAAAGGCCAGTTCCGTCCGCTCGAAGTGCAGCGCGGCCCGTTGGGCTGGCGTCGGCTCGAGTAAGCCTCAGCGCTTTCCCCGCAGCCAGCGCGAGAACGCCCGCAACTGCTGCAGCTGCGGCAGCCAACGCATGTGCAGCCGCCGGCGCAGGCTCATGCCGACCTTGATCGGGTGATAGATGCGGTCGGGCTGGCGAAAGCGATGCGGGGCAGCTCCGTAATAGCGGAACCCGCGCGGCGGCCGGTAGGCGTGCGTGGTCTTCATCGACTGGAGTTCGGCGAACGTGCCGTCATAGTGCAGTCCGCGGCGCTCGGCCGGGGCCTGGGCATCATGGCCGCCGATCTCCGCCACGAGGAAGCCGTCGGCCCGCGCCATCGAGGGCAGGATCATTTCGAAATGCCCATGCCAGCCGGGCTGCAACAGCGTCAGGCGATAGTGATCGAGCAGGCGCCGGGAGACGCGCGAGATCGGCATGAAGACCAGCAGGGGGTCGGCTGGGGCCGAGGCCGGCTGGCGGTAGATCGGGGCGAAGTGGAAGGTCGGATCGGCGCTCAGCGGCCGGATGCGCGTCGTCAGCAGGTCTCCGGCATAGGTCGCTGCCGCGCCGAAGAACTTCGCCCAATCGCCGGAAAAGTCGACGTCATATTCGACCAGCCAGAACCGCTCATAGGCCGCGAGTCGCGGCGACAGAAACGCCGTCAGCCAGACGAGGTCGACATAGCCCCACGGGTTCGGGCGTTCGAGAAACTCCTCGTAGCGCAGCGGGAAGTGCTGGGCGCTGTCGGCCATGCGCACCACCAGGTCGGGCTGCATGCCCTGGGGCAGCGTCTGCTCCTCGGCCCCCTGCTGGTAGACGAGGAACACGTCGAGCACCGGTCCCGCCTCACGCTGCAGCCGCGCGTAGTGCTCGGCGACTTCCGGTGTCCAGATATGCGTGACGAACGTCGCGCAATCGCGCGCCTTTGGGTCGGTCGTCTCGCGGCTCTCATTCACGTTTCGTTGCATCTCGGCTTTCTGCTACGCGCGTCCTAGCAAACGGTTGCGCAAAATCACCCAATGATCACCAGCTTTCTTCCAGCTGAAGGCGATGCGATCGGCCAGCGGCAAGTCGGTCTTGATCGGATGATAGAGTTGGTCGCGCCGCGAAAAAGCCTGCGGCGACTCGACGAAATAGCGAAACGATCGGGGCGGGCGGAAGGTGAAAGTGGCTGCCGCCTTGCCCACCATGCGCGGTGTTGTGTAGTGCAGCTGCCGCCGCTCGGCCGGGGTATGGTCGGTGTCGCCGCCGATCTCGCGCACTGAAAAGCCCTTCGATGCAGCGAAGGACGGCAACACCATCTCGAAATGCCCCGCCCAGTCTTCGGTATCGAGCCGGGCGCGGTAGGCATCGATGAGAGCCCGACTGACACGAACGGCGGGAAAGAAGCCGATCAACGGTTCCGCCAGGCCCTTGGGCTGTCGGTATCCGTCGGCGTTCCACCAGTACGGCGTCACGCTCAGCGGCCTCAGGTCGATGCCCAGCAGGTCGCCATCATATGCCAGCGCCGGTCGAAAGAACGTCGCCCAGTCGCCGCTGAAATCGACGTCATACTCGAGTACCCATACCCGATCGTAGCCGGCTACCGGCGCCTTGCCGGCCGCCGTCATCCAGACGAGGTCGGCGCAATGGAATGCCCACGCTTCGCCGCCCTCGGCGAAGCGGCGCGGAAAGGCGGCGGCGATCTCCGCCAGGCTGACCACCACGTCTGCCCTGGCGGTTGCGGGGACAGGCGCTGACGGCGCTACCTGGTAGACCAGCAGCACGTCGAGCACGCTGCCGGCCTGTTGCTTGAGCCGCTGATAGTGAGCGGCGATGCTGGGACTCCAGCGGTGCGTGACGAACAGCACGCAATCGCGTCGAGGCACTATCCGACGAACCTGTTATTGCGCGGGAAGCCCGTCGGCGGCTGCCGCCCTGCGGAGGCGCGTTCGGCGAGCCACTCGGTCAGTTCGGCCATCGCCTTGGTGTAGGTGCGGCCAGAGGAGTCGGTCCAGGTGAGACCGACGCCGGAGGGGAAGGTCTTGAGGTCGCTGAGGCCGCCATCCTTGTATTTCTGCAGCCGAACGCCCTTGCCGCGGCTCATCTCGGGGAGCTGGTCGAGCGGGAACACCACCATCTTGCGGTTCTCGCCGATCACCGCGAGCATGTCGCCCTCGACCGGCGCGATCAGCCGCGCCTCCTCGGTGTCGGAAACGTTCAGCACCTGCTTGCCCTTGCGGGTATTGGCGATCAGCTCATCCTCGGCGACGACGAAGCCGTCGCCCTTGCGCGAAGCGATAACCCGCTTGCGGCCGGGACGGTAGACGAACAGGTCGACCAGGTCCTGGCCTTCCTCGATATCGACCATCAGCCGCACCGGCTCTCCCTGGCTGCGGCCGCCGGGCAGGCGGTCGCCGGCCAGCGTGAACACCTTGCCCCCGGTGGTGAGCAGCAGCAGCTTGTCGGTGGTCTGGGCGTGGATGAACAGCTTCAGCCGGTCACCGGTCTTGAAGCCTTTGTCGTCGATCTCGGTGGTGTGGCCGCGCATCGAGCGGATCCAGCCCTTCTCGGAGAGGATCACGGTGATCGGCTCGCGCTCGATCATCTGCGTCGCCACTTCCTCGTGGTCGATATTCATTGCCTCGGCAAAGTCGGTCTTGCGGCCCCACAGCGGGTGGCGCGTCACGCCGTCCTTTTCGAACTTGGGGTAGGCCTTCTTGAGGTCGGCGATCTGCTTGGCGATCTCGCCCCACTGCCGTTTGTCCGAAGCGATGAGCGCGTTGAGATGCGCCTGCTCCTCGCTGAGCGTCTTGTGCTCGTTGCGGAGCTCGATTTCCTCGAGCTTGCGCAACGAGCGCAGCCGCATGTTGAGGATGGCTTCGGCCTGCACGTCGCTGAGGCTGAACGTCGCCATCAGCGAAGCCTTGGCATCGTCCTCCTCGCGGATGATGCGGATCACCTCGTCGAGGTTGAGATAGGCGACGATATAGCCGTCGAGCACTTCGAGCCGCCGGGCGATTTCGGCCAGTCGGTTGTTGGTGCGGCGCACCAGCACGTCCTTGCGGTGCTCGAGCCAGGCGACGATCGCCTCCTTGAGGCTCATCACCCGCGGCACCACTCCGCGATCGAGGACGTTCATGTTGAGCGAGATGCGCTGCTCGAGATCGCTCAGCTTGAACAGCTGCTCCATCAGGATCGCCGGATCGACCGTGCCGGCGCGCGGCTCGATCACCAGGCGCACGTCGTCGGCGCTCTCGTCGCGGATGTCCTTGAGCAGCGGCAGCTTCTTGTTGAGCAGCAGCTCGGCGATCTTTTCGACCAGCTTGGACTTCTGCACCCCATAGGGGATCTCAGTGACGACGATCTGGTAGACGCCGCGCCCCTTGTCCTCGCGTTCCCAGCGAGCCCGCAGCCGGAATGAACCGCGACCGGTTTCGTAGGAGTTGAGGATCGAGGCCTGGCTCTCGACCAGGATGCCGCCGGTCGGAAAATCCGGCCCGGGGATGTAGTGCATCAGGTCGGCGGTGGTGGTGGCGTCGCGGCCGTTATTGATCAGGTGCAGCGCCGCATCGCAGATCTCGTCCACGTTGTGCGGCGGGATCGACGTGGCCATGCCGACGGCGATGCCGGTCGAGCCGTTGGCCAGCAGGTTCGGGAAGTTCGCCGGCAGCACCGAGGGTTCGTCGGTGGCGCCGTCATAGGTCGGCTTGAAATCGACGGCGTTCTCGCCGATGCCCTCGAGCAGCCGTGAGGCCACCTCGGTCATGCGCGCTTCGGTATAGCGATAGGCCGCCGCGCCGTCGCCGTCGATATTGCCGAAGTTCCCCTGGCCGTCGACCAGCGGGTAGCGCATGGCGAAATCCTGCGCCAGGCGGACCATGGCGTCGTAGATCGACTGGTCGCCGTGCGGGTGGAAGCTACCGATCACGTCGCCGACCACCTTGGCCGACTTCTTGTACGCGCCGCCCGGATCGAGCCTGAGCAGACGCATGGCGTGCAGGATGCGGCGATGCACCGGCTTCAGGCCGTCTCGCGCATCGGGCAGGGCGCGCTGCGTGATGGTGGAAAGGGCGTAGGAGAGGTAGCGCTCCTCGAGCGCCTCGCGGAGATCTACGACCTGCTTGTTCTCGCCATCGGGCGGCAGGGTGTCGGGATCGTCGCTCATCGGGTGGTCTCAGTCATGCGAATCATTTTCGCACTATATCGATTGGGGCCTCAAACCGGGGGTGCAGCGAGGCCGCATCCCCCGTGAGTTTAGGGCCTCTGCCAGAGGATCAGTTCGGGGTGAGAACCCCGCCTCCCTATCGGTTGCGCCATCAGTGACTTCGACTACGATGGCGCATCGCCACGTTAGGTTCGCCCTATGCTCCGCCTGATCCTTGTTCGTCACGCCAAATCCGCCTGGGACGATCCGGGGTTGGCCGACTTCGATCGCCCCCTGGCGACGCGCGGCATAGCGGCAGCGGCGTGGATCGGGGCGACATTGAACAGCCACGGCTGGCTGCCCGGGCGCATCGTCTGTTCCACCGCGCGCCGAACGCGCGAGACGCTCGATCTGGCGATCGCCCATCTGCCGGCAAACCTGCCGAAAGCCGATATCGTCTGGAGCGACGCGGTCTACGACCGGCGCGATCACGACTATCTGGGGATTGCCGCGGAGCAGGGGCGCGATGTCGGCGTGCTGATGCTGGTGGGGCACAACAGCGCCACCGAGGAAACGGCGAGGCTGCTGACCCGCGGCGACCGCGACCTCGGGGCTTTCCCGACGGGCGGGATCGCCGTCATCGACTGTGACCTAGAAACCTGGCCCGATCTCGTTCCCGGCTCAGGCCGGCTGGTGCATTTCCTGCGGCCGCCCAAAGGCTAGGGGCGCCGCTATGGCGCCCCTGCTGCTGCATCAGAGATTGCAGCGGTGATAGCGACCGTCATAGCCGAGGAACATGTCGGTTTCGGCGTTGTACGACCGATACCGGGCCTCGCAGGCGGCAACGTGGCTGTCAAAGCCGCTATAGCGGTCGACATTGCGGTTCATGCTGCCCACGATCGCCGCGCCGACCGCGAAGCCGAAGATGCCGGCGGCGACATTACCCAGGTTGGGCTGGTTCCAGCGGTACCAGTTGCGATAGTCGTTGGAGCCCCAGCGATTGTGATTGCGACGCCAGTCATCGCAACCGCGCCAGTTCGGATGCTCGATACAGCGTTCCGAGACGTAGCGCTGCTGCTGGCCCATGTTGACCTTGACGGAAGCCGCACTGGCCGGTGCCGGGATCATCATGATGCCGGCAAGCCCGCTGGCGAGGATGGCGGAAGCAAGTTTCTTCATCTCATGAACTCCAAGTCTTCTTGTTGCGTGCGCTGACGCGTGACTCGGAGAACCCACCCGGTCGCCTTTGGTTGCTTCACAAAGCGGCCCCGGCGCGCGTCATCGCCGGCCGGGGCCGCCCTGGTTCAGGCCTCAGAGGGTGCAGAAGTGATAGCGCCCGTCGGTGCCCAGATACTGGTCGGTGCGCGGATTGTACGAGCGATAGCGCGCCTCGCAACGGTCGACATGGGTGTTGTAGCCGGAACCCTGGTCGGCCTGATTCATGCTGCCGGTAATGGCGGCGCCCAGCGCGAACCCGAACAACCCGGCGGCGAAGTTGCCGAGGTTACCGTGGTTCCAGCGGTACCATTGCCGGTACTGGGCCTGGCCCCAGTGGTCGTGGTTCCGGCGCCAGTCGCTGCAGCCTTGCCAGTTCGGATGCATCTGGCACTGGTTGGCGACGTACTGGCCCTGGCTGCCCATGCCGCCATTCATGCCGCCTCCCATGCCTCCACCCATCCCCATGCCGTAGGATGCGGCAGCGACGGGGGCGGGGATGGCGAGCAGGGCGGTGAGGGCGACTGCGGCGGCTGATGCGATGAAGGTCTTCATTTTCGGGTTCTCCACCCATTGGCGGTTTGCAAGCCCTGCAAATCAACACGCAGCGCATTCCTCGCGTTGCTTCACTTTCTCGGCACAGCTCGGGGGCTTTCAACGCCGCGGCAAGTCTGCGATAACAGCCTCGTTCGCGCGACTGGCGAGATCAGATGGGGCACCATCGGGGAACGCGAACGTCTAGCTGCCGCTCGCCTGGGCACCCCCCTCGAAATCGTCCATGGGAGCCCGCATGCGCCACCAGATCCCTTGCCTTTGCCAGGCTGTCCTCAGCTTGGAATCGCCGGAGCCGGCGTGCTACACGCACGCCAGCCGAACCGCCCTCAATCCCTCTGCCTCGGGAGACGCCAAATGAGCGCCGCCACGTCCCTTCCGCTCTTTCCCCGCTTCTTCACCAACACGCTGGCCGAGACCGATCCCGAGATCGCCGAAGCCATCAAGCTGGAACTTGGCCGGCAGCAGCACGAGATCGAGCTGATCGCCTCCGAGAACATCGTGTCCAAAGCCGTGCTCGAGGCCCAGGGCTCGATCATGACCAACAAGTACGCCGAGGGTTACCCGGGCAAGCGCTATTACGGCGGCTGCCAGTACGTCGATATCGCCGAGAACCTGGCGATCGAGCGCGCCAAGGAACTGTTCGGCGCCAATTTCGCCAACGTCCAGCCGAACTCCGGTTCGCAGATGAACCAGGCGGTGTTCCTGGCGCTGCTCGAGCCCGGCGACACCTTCATGGGCCTCGACCTCAACTCCGGTGGCCACCTGACCCACGGGTCGCCCGTCAACATGAGCGGCAAGTGGTTCAAGGTCGTGTCCTATGGGGTACGCCAGGACGATCATCTGCTCGACATGGACGAGGTCGCCCGCCTGGCCCGCGAGCACAAGCCCAAGCTGATCCTCGCCGGCGGCACTGCCTATTCGCGCGTCTGGGACTGGGCCCGCTTCCGCGAGATCGCCGATGAAGTCGGCGCCTACCTCATGGTCGACATGGCGCACATTGCAGGGCTCGTCGCCGGCGGCGTGCATCCCTCGCCGGTGCCGCACGCGCACGTGGTCACCACCACCACGCACAAGTCGCTGCGCGGCCCGCGCGGCGGCATGATCCTTTCCAATGACGAAGCCATCGCCAAGAAGATCAACTCGGCGGTGTTCCCCGGCCTCCAGGGTGGGCCGCTGATGCATGTCATCGCCGCCAAGGCCGTCGCCTTCAAGGAAGCGCTGCAGCCCGAGTTCAAGGCCTATGCCCGTCAGGTCGTGGCCAACGCCCGCACCCTCGCCGCGACGCTGATCGAGAACGGTCTCGACGTGGTTTCGGGCGGCACCGACAACCATCTGATGCTGGTCGACCTGCGCAAGAAGAACGCCACCGGCAAGCGGGCGGAAGCCGGCCTCGGCCGCGCCTATATCACCTGCAACAAGAACGGCATCCCGTTCGACCCGGAAAAGCCCTTCGTGACTTCGGGCGTCCGGCTCGGCACGCCGGCGGCGACCAGCCGCGGCTTCGGCGAAGCGGAATTTCGCGAGATCGGCAAGCTCATCGTCGAGGTGCTGGATGGCCTGCGTGAGGCCAACTCCGACGAAGGCAATGCCGCGGTCGAAGCGGCGGTGCGCGACAAGGTCATGGCATTGACCTCGCGCTTCCCGATCTACGCCGACTGATGATGTGCGTTGGGCACCCCTCATCCGGTCGCGGCGACGGCTCCCTGGCCGTCGTCCGACTGCGCAGTCTGGTTCCTTTTCCCCCGAGGGAAGAGGGGCCGGGGGCGGGTGAGGGGCGCTGGCCCGTGATTGACGAGGTAAGTTGATGCGCTGCCCCTATTGCGGAAACGACGATACGCAGGTCAAGGACAGCCGCCCGACCGAGGATTCGAACGCCATCCGCCGCCGCCGGATCTGTCCCAGCTGCGGCGGACGCTTCACCACCTTCGAGCGCGTGCAGTTGCGTGAACTGCTGGTGGTGAAGAAATCCGGCCGCAAGGTCCCGTTCGATCGTGACAAGCTGGCGCGCTCGGTGGGCACCGCGTTGCGCAAGCGCGATGTCGAGCCGGAGCGCGTCGACCGCATGATTTCGGGCGTGGTGCGCCAGCTCGAGAGCCTCGGCGATGTCGAGGTCACCTCCGACCAGATCGGCGAGTTCGTCATGGAGGGGCTGAAGGGTCTCGACGACGTGGCGTTCGTGCGCTTCGCCTCGGTCTACAAGAACTTCTCGGCTGCCGACGATTTCCGCTCCTTCCTCACCAAGCTTGGCGATGACGAGCGCCACCAGCCCAATCACGACGATTGAGATTGCGGTTCCTGCGCCCAGTGGCTAAGCCAGCGGGCAGAACCTTGCGCGCTGCGGCGCGCACAACAGAATGACTTTCCAGATATGGCCCAGCCCAAGCCACGCGATCCCTCAGCTCCCCGCACCGCCAATCAACGCGGCGCGGCGCGGCTGGCAGCCGTCCAGGCGCTCTACCAGATGGATGTCGGCCGCCAGACGCTCGAGGACACGCTGAGCCAGTTCAGCGCCATCCATGTCGGCCGCGAAGTCGAGGGCGAAGAATACCTGCCGGCCGATGCCGATTTCTTCCGCCAGATCGTCACCGGCGTGATCAAGGCGCAGTTGCAGATCGACCCCGCGGTCGATGACGCGCTGGTCGATGGCTGGCCGATGCCGCGCATCGACGCAACGCTGCGCGCCATCCTCCGTGCGGGCGCGTTCGAGCTGCTGCGCCGCAAGGACATCCCGGCGCGCGTGGTGATCACCGAGTATGTCGACGTCGCCAAGGCGTTCTACGAGGATGACGCCCCCAAGATGGTCAACGCCGTCCTCGACGGCGTGGCCCGCGCGGCGGGCCGGGACGATGAGCCGGCAAAGGCCAGGTAGCAACGCCATGGATGAGCGCGCTTCCGGCATCGGCTCGCCGCTCCGCAATATCGGCCTGCTGGCGGTCGCCCAGGCGATCCTTGGTTCGAACCAGGCGATCATCATGTCGATCGCCTCGCTCACGGCCGCGACCATGGTTGCCGACAAGGGCTTCGCCACCGTCCCCGTGACGCTGATGATCATCGGTACCGCGCTGGCCACCGGGCCCGCCGCACTGCTGATCCATTCGCTCGGACGGCGGGAAGGGCTGATGCTCGGCGCCTCGATCGCTATCCCTGCCGGCCTCGTGGCGGCGCTGTCGGCCTGGCTCGACCAGTTCTGGCTGTTCTGCCTGGCGCTCGCGCTGTTCGGCATCCCCGCCGCCTTCGCCAACCAGTACCGTTTTGCCGCGGCCGACAGCGTGCCGCCCAAGCTCAAGTCGCGGGCCATCTCATGGGTGTTGTTCGGCGGGGTGGTCGCAGGCTTTCTGGGCCCGCAGATCAGCGCCCACACCAAGGGTTGGGTCCCCGGCCATGAGTTTGCCGCGACTTACCTGGTGATGGGCCTGCTGGCGCTGCTTGCCATCGCGGTGCTCAGCCGGACCCGCCTGGCGCCCACGGTGAAGCGTGCCGAAGACCGCAAGGCCGGGCGCCCGCTGGGGGTGCTGCTGCGCGACACCGGCATCTGGGTGCCGATGCTCGTCGCCGCGGCCAGCTATTCGCTGATGGTGCTGGTGATGATCGCGGCGCCGCTGGCCATGGTTTATGTCTGCGGGCACACCACCGAGGATGCGGCATTTGCCATCCAGTGGCACATCGTTGCGATGTTTGCGCCGAGCTTCATCACCGGAGCGATCATTCATCGTATCGGCGCCAGGCTGACCGCGGCGATCGGGCTGCTGCTGATTCTTCTCGCCGCCGGCACGAATCTGCACGGCACCAGCACGCTTCACTTCGATATTGCGTTGGTGCTGCTTGGGGTTGGCTGGAATTTCGGATTCATCGCCTCAACCGCCATGCTGGCCGCAGCCTATCGGCCGGAAGAGGCCGCCAAAGTGCAGGCGGCCAACGAACAGGTGGTGTTCGGGGTCATGGCTCTGGCCTCGATCGCCTCGGGCCTGCTGCTGCAGCTGATCGGCTGGGAAGCCATCAACCTGTTGGCCATCCCGGTTGCTGCGGTAGCCATCCTGGCGCTGGCATGGGTGAGCTTTCGTCCGGGAGCCGCAGAGGGGCAGCCGGGCTAGGGCGTTTCACGATTGAGCTGCACTGCCTTGGTGGTTGCTCGGTGGCTGGAACTTGCGTCATTCCCGCGAAGCCGGCGGTGGAGACGGGCCGAGACAGCGTGCCTCGCCCGAGGGAGTTCCGGCTCTCTCGCGCCCCACATTCGGGTGCCAGTTCAGCATTGGCGGAGGACCCACGAGCCTCGCGCACGTGGCTGGATGGGTCACTCTCTCGCAGGGATCAGATGGATCTGGCTGGACGGGCCCCCTCGTCAGATCGACGAGAGGATCGACTCGAGGAACGTGCGGTCCTGGCCGTAAGACGGGGTACGGCGGCTTTCGATCGAGAAGGATTTGCCGTCCTTGACGCCGAGGCGCTCGGTATCGACGACCTTGTTCTTCTTGTCGAAGTAGACCACCAGCAGGGTGCGCTCCTTGCTCAGCTCCATGCCGAATGCCGTCTGCTGCACCTTTTCGCCCAGATAGTACCAGGCGGTCTCGGTGGCGAAGGAGTTGGTGACCTGGGGCGAACCGAGCACGGCGGTGACCAGCGCGGCGCTCTGGCCGACGCGAATCTGCGCCACCGCGTCTTCGGATATTTCGTAACCGCGGGCCTTGGACTGCGTGAGACTCATGCCGCTGCCGCAGGCGGCCAGCGACAGGCTGACAAGCACAGCGGCCGTCATCGGGAGCAGGCGGTTAGTGACGGTGCGCAGAGGCATCAATTTGACTTTCCCGATCGCTGTCTACTATTAGCACGGCCTTAGTCGGCCGGGCACTGTGTAGCTGTCAAAGGCGCCCGCTGGCAAGCTGGCATGCATCCTTGCCCGAACCCTTCCACACCGGCAGCACCTTGTCCCGCAGGACCGCGGAGTGCGACTGATGATATTGAACTTGTTCAGGAAAAACCCGTCCTCCGACGCTGTTTATGCCGTCTATACAGCCATTGTGGCGCAATCCCGGCAGCCCGTCTTCTATGCCGACTGGGGCATTCCCGACACGGTCACCGGCCGTTTCGACATGATCTCGCTGCACCTGTCGCTGCTGTTTCGGCGTCTGAGAGTCGAGAAGCAGGCCGGCCATGAGTTCAGCCAGGCGCTGTTCGACCTGTTCTTCAAGGACATGGACCGCTCGCTGCGCGAGCTGGGGGCAGGGGACATGGCCGTGCCCAAGAAGGTGCGCAAGATGAGCGAGATCTTCTATGGTCTGATGACCACCCTTAACGAGGCGATGGATCGCGACGACCGCCCGGGCGTCGAGGCGGTGTTGCGCCGCAACGTCTACGCCGAGGCCGAGGCCGGCCATGCGCCGCAACTGGCTGCCTATCTGTTCACCCAGTATGACAGCCTCGCCGGCCAGTCGCTTGCCGACATCTCCGGGGGGCGCATCGAAATGGCGGTGGCCGCATGAGCGAGCAGCAGGTGCGCATTGCCGATGCCAGCATTCGGCTCGATTCGATGCCGGCGGCCGGGCGCGACCTGGTTCTGGTGGTGGACGCGGCCGATCGGCTGGCCATCGCCGATCGGCTGGGCATTACCGCGGTGGAAAAGCTCGAGGTCAAACTGCATGCGGTGCGCTTCCGGGGCGGCATGCGCGTCACCGGCCGCCTGGTCGCCACCACCGTGCAGCCGAGCGTGGTGTCGCTGGAGCCCGTGACCCAGGAGATCGTCGAGCCGATCGAGCGGGTATTTCTGCCTGGCGGCGAGAAGGCCTATGCCGGGCCGGCCGATGCGGAAATCTTCGTCGACCTTGACGGAGAGGATGTGCCGGACCATTTCGAGGGCAACGAGGCCGACCTGTCGGCACTGATCATCGAAACCCTGTCATTGGCGCTCGACCCCTATCCGCGCCAGCCGGGTGAAACCGTGGGCGCACTGCGCGACGATGGCGATACCGAAAGTGATCTGCCCTTTGCCGGCCTCAAAATCCTCAAGACTCCCGAGGACAAGAGCTAGAGCGCTTTCAGGAAGAGGTGCAGACTTTTCCACCTCGGAAGCGCGACAAAACAAACAGCCTCGAGGGTTTCGACGTTTCGCTGAAACGGTGAAGCGCTCTAGGCCCCCGACGCGTCGGGGTGATATCTTGTCTGGGGTAAGCGTTTGAGTATGTTGAAACCCGTCTCCGTCAGGGGACGCTGGACCGGGCGGCGATGAGCGATTCCATCCGTATCTCCGTTGACGCCATGGGCGGCGACAAGGGCCCGCGCGTGGCCATCGAAGGCGCGCGCCTGTTCTGGCGCGAGCGCAAGAACACCAGCTTCATCTTCCACGGCCGCGAGGCCGAGCTGACGCCGTTGCTCGACGAGTTCCCCGACCTTCGGAAGGTCTCGCGCATCGTCAATGCCGACATCGTCATCTCGATGGAGGAAAAGCCCTCGCAGGCGCTGCGCAAGGGGCGCGGCACCTCTTCGATGTGGGCAGCGATTCAATCGGTCAAGGACGGCGAGGCCGACGTGGCGATCTCCGGTGGCAATACCGGGGCGCTGATGGCCATGGCGACCTTCTGCCTCAGACCCATCGAAGGCATCTCGCGGCCGGCGATCGCGGCGCTCTGGCCGACGCTGCGCACCGATATCATCGTGCTCGATGTCGGGGCAACCGTGGGCGGCGACGCCAAGCAGCTGACCGATTTTTCGATTCTCGGTGCCGCCCTGGCGCGGGCGCTGTTCGACCAGGAACTCCCCACCGTCGGTCTGCTCAACGTCGGCACCGAAGAGATGAAGGGCCACGACGAGGTGAAGGAAGCCGCGCGCATCCTGCACGCCGCCAGCGGCGAGGGCTTCATCTATCACGGCTTCGTCGAGGGCGACGACATCGGCAAGGGCACGGTCGATGTGGTCGTCACCGAAGGGTTCGCCGGCAATATCGCGCTGAAAACGGCCGAAGGCACCGCGCGGCAGGTGGGGTCCTATATCCGCAACGCGCTGAAGGCCGACATCATCTCGATGCTCGGCGCGGCGATCGCCGGCCAGGCGCTGCAGGCCTTGCGTCGCAAGCTTGACCCCCGCAACATCAATGGCGGCGTCTTCCTCGGCCTCAACGGCATCGTCATCAAGTCGCATGGCGGCACCGACGAGGTCGGCTTCAAGGGCGCGCTGAGCCTTGCCTACGAGATGGCCCGCAGCCGGGTCATGGACAAGATCGGTGAAGGCATGCGCCGCTTCCCCACACTCAGCGTGGCGCCCTCGAGCGAGGCCGCGCCGGCTCCCGAAACCGAGGCGAAATCCGCGTGACTGACAAGAAATCCATTATCCGCAGCGTCGGCTCCTATCTCCCGGCGCGTGTCGTGACCAATGACGAACTGGCCAGGACCGTCGATACCTCCGACGAGTGGATCCAGCAGCGGACCGGCATCAAGCAGCGCTACATCGCGGCCGAGGGGGAGAACACCTCCGACCTTGCCGCCGCGGCAGGGCGCAAGGCGATGGAGAACGCCGGCATTTCGGTGGAAGACATCGACCTGATCGTCGTCGCGACCACCACCCCGGATATGACCTTTCCGGCCACCGCGGCGGTCGTGCAGCAGAAGCTGGGTATGCATCACGGCGCGGCCTTCGATATCCAGGCCGTGTGCTCCGGCTTCGTCTACGCCGTGGCCACTGCCGACTCGTATCTGAAGAACGGCCTCGCCCGGCGCGCGCTGGTGATCGGCGCCGAAACCGCCTCGCGCATCCTCGACTGGAACGATCGCACCACCTGCGTGCTGTTCGGCGATGGGGCAGGGGCGGTGGTGATGGAGCTGGGCAAGGCGGGCGAGGAGCGCGGCGTGCTGGCGACCTCGCTGCGCTCCGACGGTCACCACTGGAATAAGCTCTATACCGATGGTGGCCCCAGCTCGACGCAGTCGATGGGACACATCCGCATGGAGGGCAAGGAAGTCTTCAAGCACGCCGTCGGCATGATCACCGACGTGGTCTACAAAGTGCTCGAGGACACCGGCAATACCATCGAGGATCTCGATTGGTTCGTGCCGCACCAGGCGAACAAGCGCATCATCGACGGCGCGGGCGTCAAGCTCGGCCTGCCGCCCGAAAAGGTAGTGGTGACCGTCGATCGGCACGCCAACACCTCTGCCGCCTCGGTGCCGCTGGCGCTGCACACTGCCGTCGCCGATGGGCGCATCAAGCGCGGCGACCTGGTGATGATCGAAGCCATGGGCGGCGGCTTCACCTGGGGCGCCTCGCTGATCCGCTGGTAGCAGAGCGGCCGTTTCGGCGCGGTTTTTGGCGCCCGAAGGGCTCACGCCTTTGATTGGCAAGCCAGATTGCCAGTGACGTGACGCCGCGTTAATCTTTGCCACAAATCCGTAGGTGGGGGCGCCTGACGGGCACCTGTATCCAGCTGGGCAAAGAACGGAGGGGCGGCACATGACGCAGAGAACGGTCACGCGAGCGGACTTGGCGGAGGCGGTCTACGAGGCGGTGGGATTGTCCCGCACCGAATCGGCGGAGTTGGTGGAGCGCGTGCTCGACCTCATCGGGGATGCCCTGGTCGAGGGCCACAACGTAAAACTCTCCTCCTTCGGCTCGTTTCAGGTGCGCTCCAAGAACGAGCGGATCGGCCGTAATCCCAAGACTGGCGAGGAGGTGCCGATCCTGCCGCGTCAGGTTCTGGTGTTCAAACCCAGCAACGTGTTGAAATCCAAGATCAACAAATCTATGGTCCGGTCTGGAAAATAAGACTCTTTCCGGGCGGGTGAGTCCTTTTGGACAAGTCTCCAGACGCGTTTAGAACCATCTCCGAAGCGGCCGATGAGCTCGACCTGCCGCAGCATGTGCTGCGCTTCTGGGAAACGCGCTTCTCCACCATCAAACCGCTGAAACGTGGAGGCGGCCGGCGCTATTACCGGCCCGAGGATGTGCTGCTGCTCAAGGGCATCCGGCATCTGCTCTACGATCAGGGCTTCACCATCAAGGGCGTGCAGCGGATCCTGAAGGATCAGGGCATCCGCTATGTCATCGGCATTGGCGAAGGTCGGCCGGTCGAGGCGCTGGAGCGGCAGCCCGCCGACGCCGAGCCTGAGGAGGATTTCGCTCCTGAGGCAGAGGCGATCCCCGATGAGGATATGACCGAGGCCCCACCGACGCCTGCCCGGCTGCGGCTTCCCGGCTTCAAGCCGAAACCGGCCGGCCTGACGTCGGCTGATCGCGACAAGCTGTCGGATGTGCTGCGCGAGCTGCTGGATTGCAAGCGGCTGCTGGAGCGGGCGCGCGAAGGCTAAGGTTCGGCGCCGTCTTCCGGGGGCGTCGCGTCGAGCACGCCGAACGATTTCGACGAGCCATCTCCATGATTGACGACCACGCCGTCGACGCCAAGTCCGCGGCGCAGCAGCTCGCGCACCGCGGCGGCCCGGCTGGGCATCCGATTGGCGAAACGAAAATCATCGAGTGCGCGCAGCTCATCCGCTTCCAGCATGATCTGGAGGCGTTCGCCGCGCTGCAGGTCGTTGCCCTTGTAGGTTTTCTCGGCCATCGCGCGAACTGTCGTTGCCTTCTTACTCATTCAACTCATTGCACAGCGAATGGTTGCTGCCAAGGCATTACTCATTTCGCAGATTGCGCCCAAGCTGCTGCGTCCCGACAAGCAGCTACTTGCGCACAACAGCCTCACTCGCTTTGTGCTCGACCTCATCGGCTCCGATGTGCAGGGTGGATGGCAAAGGAGAGCACGATGCTCGCCAGCCTGCCGTCACATGGATTGAATGTCGGAACCGTCCTCGTGCTCGAGGACGAGGTTCTTGTCGCGGTGGTGATCGAAGATCTGCTGCTGGATCAGGGAGCGGCCGAGGTGTTCGTCTGCCGTGACGCGGATGAAGCGCAGGCCCTCGTGGCGCTGCGGAACGTTGATTGCGCCATCCTCGACGTGAAGATCGGCGATTCCGACTGCTTCGGCCTTGCCGATGATCTCAACCGGCGTGAGGTGCCATTCTTCTTTGCCACGGCATCCGGACCAGAAGCGGTGGCCGAGCGGCACCGCCACCGCCCGATTCTCGCCAAGCCGTACTCGAACGATCAGCTGCTTGAGTTCATGCAGGCGGCAATACTGGCCCAGCGCGAGGAGCTGAGCTGAGACGCCGCAGGGGCAGGCGAGGGCTCATCGGCGCTGCGCCGGGACGCAAAAGAGGGGCCATCGGGCCCCTCTTGCTGTTTCAGCCAAAGCTAGGCCTGTCAGGCCCGCTTCGGGATCTGCACGTCGCGGAGCATGATCGTGAAGATCATGGCCAGCACATAGAGCGCCGCGACCCACAGGAACATCGCATTGATGCCGGCCCCATAATGCGTCAGCACCACGTCACGCGCCGCCTCGGGCAGGGCGCTGGCAATGTGCGGGCTGAGGCCGGTAAGGCCGTCCGGCAGTTGCGCCGCGATATCGGCCGGCAGGGTGGCGTTCTGCTGGGTGAGGGCGAAGGTCATCACCGCGCCGTTGATGGCGAGGCCGATCGAAGCGCCGATGGTCCGCGCCTGGGTGATCAGTCCCGTGGCGGCGCCGATATCGGCGAGCGGCGCCGCAGCCTGGATGGCGACCATCAGCACCTGGAACTGCAGCCCCATGGAGATGCCGAACACCGCCATCATGATGGCCAGCGCCCAGAGGGGCGTATGCGCATCGATGAAGGTGAAGGCCACCATCAGCGCCGCGCCGACCGCCATCGCGGCCACCGGCATCCACTTGTACCGGCCGGTCGCGGCGATCACTCGCCCAGCCAGCATCGAGATCACCATCGAGGTGGCCGAGGCCGGCAGGAACAGGAAGCCGACTTCCGCCGGTCCGAGGCCGGTGAGCGTCTGGAAATACAGCGCGAAGTAGAAGAACATCCCCAGCGTCACCGAGCCGGCGATCAGCGACACGATGGTGACGATGCTGATCGTGTGGTTGCGGAACAGCCGCAGCGGGATGATCGGCTCCTCGGCGCTCCGCTCGACCATGATGAACCAGATCGCGGCGCCCACGCCGATGACCGGCAGGACGAAGGTCAACAGGTCCGGCCCGGCCGGGTCGAGCACGTGGTCACCCCAGTAGACGATGGCCGTGGTGGCCACTGCCAGCAGCACGCCGCCCAGATAGTCGACCTTGTGCTTCTTCTCGGTGAAGCGGCTCTGCATGGCGACGGCGATGATGCAGAGGACGATGATGCCCACCGGCAGGTTGACGAGGAAAACCCAGCGCCAGCCGAAGATGTCGGTAATGTAGCCGCCGGCGACCGGCCCGAGGATCGAGCTCAGCGCGAACACGGCGGACGAATAACCCTGATACTTGGCGCGGTCGCGCGGGCCGAACAGTTCGCCGATCATGGCGAAGGCCGACACCATCAGGCCGCCGCCGCCGATGCCCTGCAACACCCGGGCGGCGATCAGCGATTCCATCGACCAGGCCATGCCGCACACCGCCGAGCCGATGATGAACAGCACGATCGCCGTCATCACCACGTTCTTGCGGCCGTACATGTCGCCGAGCTTGCCGTAGAACGGCGCCACGGCAGCCGTCGAGAGCAGGTAGGCCGAACCGACCCAGCCGAACAGGTGCAGGTTGCCCAACTCGCCCGCAATGGTGGGCAATGCGGTGACGACGATCTGCATGTCGAGTGTCGCCATGAACATCGCGATCAACGCGCCGAAATACACCAGCAAGGTCGTGCGGTCGGGACGGGCCGGCGCTTCGGCCGCTGCCGGAACAGGGGATGAGTCAACAGTCATGGATGCCTCCGAAACTCGGACGCGGGTTATGTGCCTCGGGCAAATGCATGTCAACGACAATTGTGTGACATAGGCATATAATTGACCGAAGCATGCATTCATGCTACCGCCACGCTCATGACCAGCAGCAAGAGCGGCGTCGGCCGCGAACCATTCCCTGATCTCCCCACCATCTGCCAGACGCGCGGCGATCGCGAGATGGTGGAGCTGGCGGAGCAGGCTGGTTTGTCGCCCAATGCGGCAGAGGCCGTCGCCGCCATCGACGCGGTGATGCACAAGGTCCGTCGCTCCATCCAGCGCCGGGACTTCGGCCGCCAGGTGATGGCGCAGATGGACCCCAGCCTCGATGTCAGTCACCTCGATGCGATCAGTGCGATTGCCCACAAGGGCGAGGAGATCACCGAAGTGACGGTCGGCCTGGTGGCCGAGCGCCTGGCCATCGACCCCTCGCGCGCCAGCCGGGTAACCTCCGAACTGGTGGAGCGGGGCTATGCCAGGCGCGTCGCCTCGCAGCAGGATGCCCGGCGCATCTGCCTCGAGCTGACCCCCAAGGGCGCCAACTTCGTCGAGGCGGTCCGGCGCAACAAGGTGCAGATCTTCGCTCGGGCGCTGGCGCAGTGGAACGAACACGAACTGATGGTGTTCGCGGCGCTGTTCGAGCGCTTCTCGAACTGGGCCACCGACGAGAACGGCGTGGCGCGCTCGGCCGAAAATATCCGCCGTCTGCTCGATGAAGCGGACGCGACCGGCAGTGAGACGGTCGGCGCCAAGTAGCGGCTGGACGCGGCGCCCACCTCGCCGTAACCCTGAGGCATGTCCAGGACCACAGCGGCGACTCTCGCTCTGAGCAAAGCCGGCATCGGCTTCACGCATTTCCCTTATGACTATGATCCGGATGCGCCGCGCATCGGGTTGCAGGCCGCCGCGGCGCTCGGCAAGGCGCCCGAGCAGGTGTTCAAGACGCTGATGGCCGAGGTCGACGGCAAGCCGGTCTGCGTGGTGGTGCCCTCCGACTGCGAGGTCAGCATGAAGAAGCTTGCCGCGGCGTTCGGCGGCAAATCCGCCAACATGATGAAGCCGGCCGACGCCGAGCGGCTCACCGGCTTCAAGGTCGGCGGGATCAGCCCGTTCGGCCAGCGCAAGCGGGTGCCGACCGCCATCGACGAAACCGCCGAACTGTTCGACGAGGTGCTGATCAACGGTGGCCAGCGCGGGCTGCTGATCGGGCTAAGTCCCGCGGATGCCGTACGCGCCACCGAGGCGAAGCTGGTCGACCTGGTCGCCTGAATCACGTCGCCTGAATCACAAGGGCCCCGCCGGCATCACCGGCGGGGCCCCTGCATCGCGTAAGTCGCGATCAGAAGTGGAAGTTCACGCCGGCCTTGAAGGTGTGGGCGTTGAACGAAACGTCGTCAGGCGTGCCGAGGTCGTAGGTGACCTTGCCGAGATCGACATAGAGATACTCAGCCTTGAGCGACACTTCTTCGGTGACCGCAAATTCGACGCCGGCACCAGCAGCCCAACCGACATGCGTGCCGCTGAGGGTCTCGTTGGGATCCCAGTCATGGTCGGTGTAGTCGGCGCCGGCGACGGCAAGGCCGGCCGTCACGTAGAACAGGGCACTGTCAGCCGCGAAGCCGGCGCGACCGCGCAGGGTCGAGAGCCAGTTCACGTTGACTTCGCCTTCGTAGCCGTTGTCGAGGTCGTCCTGGTTGTTGATGTTGGACCAGGCGATGTCGCCCTCGATACCGAGGACGAAGCTGTCGAACTGGGCATTGTAACCAAGCTGCCCGCCAACCAGCCAACCGGTGGCGGTCGAATCGTCGAACGGCTCCAGCGGCAGCACAGTCACCGGGCCCGAACCGGCGCCGATATGCACGCCGGCGTAAAAGCCGGACCAGTCGTATGCAGAGGCAACGGGGGCGACGTCGGGGGTGTCGATAATCAGGTCGGCCGCCATGGCGGAGGTCGAGCAGAGCGCAAGTGCGGCGCCCAAGACGTAGTTACGGATCACGATCGGTCCTTACATGTGACTTGAGTATGGCGGCAATGTAGCAGGACATCGCGCCTCCGGCTGTAGCCGCAAGGCAACAGCCGGCCTGTAACCGGACCGAAATGATCAACGTATGCAGGTAGTTGAGCAGAAATTGCGCCCGCGGCGCGACCTAGAACACCGCCAGGTACTTCAACAGCGAGATAATGCCGATGATGATCACCACGATCTGGATGATCTGCTTTACCCGCGCGTCGACCGGCAGGCGCTGTACCAGCCAGAGGATGAGGACGACGACCAGGAAGGTGATGAGAATTCCAATGAGGACGGACATCTGTAATCTCCGTGACGCTGCGGAAATGCAGGTGTGTCACAACGCGCCAACTGCAAAATCGTGGCAGCTCGCCTCGAAAAATTCGTTTCGAATCCGGGCGTTGTCCCGAACAGGCGAGTGACGGAACCGAGCCGGGGCCCCATCAGTTTCTGCTCGATGACCGACCCGACCGACCTTATCGCTCCGCGTGGACTGCATTTCGGCCCGCTCGGCGGCAACTGGGTTCACTTGTGCATCGATATGCAACGGCTGTTCGCCGAACAGACCGAATGGCACGCACCATGGATGGAGCGGGTACTGCCTGAGGTGGTCCATCTGGTGGAGATGCAGCCCGAGCGCACGGTGTTCACCCGCTTCATTCCGCCCCGCACTGCCGATGATGTCGGCGGCACCTGGCGACGTTACTATCAGCGCTGGGCGGCGATGACCCGCGACCGGCTCGAGCCCCGCCTGCTCGAGCTGATCCCTGATCTGGCTCGCCACGCCCCGCCGGCGCGCGTCGTCGACAAGCCGATCTACAGCCCGTGGCTGGGCAGCAGGCTGCATGCCGAGCTGGCGGCGGCCGGCGTCGATACCGTGATCGTCTCCGGCGCCGAGACCGAGGTCTGCGTCATGGCCGCAGTCATCGGCGCCATCGACCTGGGCTACCGGGTCGTCATCGCCACCGACGCCATCTGCTCGTCGGCCGACTCTACCCACGACGCGATGCACCACATCTACGACAGTCGCTTCGGCATGCAGGTCGAGACCGCCAAAGTGGTCGAGATTGTGGAGACGAGGGGGCGATAGGGCGGCTATTCCCCGTCTTTCCACCGCCCCATCCACCTCGCTAACCATTCGTTAAGCCGTCGGCTCAAATGCCATTGATCGGCGGACCGGGGTGGTGAACCTCGCGCAGGCTGCAACTTGCGCAGTCACTGCTCTCACCGCTGACCCGACCATGACCGCCGCCGACGATTTCGACGGGGCCGGACCCTCGCGTCCCGCCCTCAGCTATCCTCAGATCATCGAGGTGACGGGCACGGCGCGCAGCCACAACCGCATCACCCGCGGCCGGATCGCCGTCGTCGCCGCGTTGCTGGTGACCGGTTTCCTGTTGATCGGCGGACGGCTGGTGCAACTGGGGCAGGTCAAGCTCGACGACGCTATCGAAGGCATCACACGCGACGTCATCCAGGCGTCGCGTCCGCCGATCGTCGATCGCAACGGCATCACCGTCGCCGTGGATATCCGCGTGCCGTCGCTTTACGCCGAGCCGCGCAGCATCGTCGACGTCGCGAGCACCGCGGCGCAACTGCGAACGGTGCTGCCTGACCTTGACGAAGCCTGGCTGCGACAGCGCCTGAGCGGCGACAAGGGCTTCGTCTGGATCAAGCGCGAGCTGACCCCTGCCATCGAGGAGCAGGTCATGCGGCTGGGCCTGCCCGGCATCGACTTCATCGAAGAGAGCAGGCGGTTCTATCCCGCAGGTTCCGAACTCGCTCACGTGATCGGCAGCGTCAATGTCGACAACCAGGGCACTGCCGGCATGGAGTTGGCCATCGATCGCGACGACCTGGCGGTGCTGCAGGAGGTGGGGTTGGCCCGCGGCGCCGATCTCGAGCCGAAAATGCTGTCGGTCGATACCCGGGTCCAGTACGTGGTGCGCAGCGAGTTGCTGGCCGCGCTTGCCCGCTTCCGCGCCATCGCCGCGGCGGGAGCCGTGCTGGACGTGCGCACCGGTGAGATCATCGCCATGGTCTCGCTGCCCGATTTCGATCCCAACGCCCCAGCCACCGCGCTGCAGCCCGACAGTTTCAACCGCATCACCAACGGCACCTTCGAGCTGGGCTCGACCTTCAAGACCATGACCATCGCCGCGGCGCTCGACAGCGGGGCGGTTGCCATCGGCGACATGATCGACGCGCGGGAAGGGGTGCGCTTCGGCCGCTTCCTGCTCGACCACGGCCGGCACGAGATCATGTCGGTGTCGGACGTGTTTCGTTACTCCGACAATATCGGCACCATCCGTATCATGGAGAAAATGGGCAAGGATCGGCTCAGGGCCTTTCTCGGTACCGCCGGTTTCGACCAGCGTTCGCCTATCGAACTGCCGGAGCGCGCCGCCCCCCGAGTGCCCGAAAGCTTCTCCGATGTCGGCGCCGCCACGGCTTCGTATGGCTACGGCTTTGCCGCCACACCGCTGCACATGCTGAGCGCGGTCGCCGCACTGATGAACCAGGGCAAGCTCGTACCGCCCACCTTGTTCCGCCGCAGCGAGGCGGACGCCGAGCAACTGGCCCGCCCGATCGTCAGCGCCAGGACGAGCGAGGAGATGAAGTACCTGTTCCGCATGAATGCGCTGCTCGGGTCGGGCCGTAACATGGAGGCAGAGGCGGTCGGCTACCGCGCCGGTGGCAAGACCGGCACGGCGGAGAAGGCGATCGATGGTCGCTACTCCAAGACGAAGAACGTCACGGTCTTCACCTCCGCCTTCCCGATGGAAAACCCGCGCTACGCCATGCTGGTCATGCTGGATGAGGCCCAAGCCGACCGCGCCCAGGCCACGCGGGAGGCGGGCTGGAACGTTGCGGTGGTGAGCGGGCAGATCATCCGCCGCATCGCGCCGATGCTGGGCGTGCTTCCCAGCACCGCCGCAGGTATCGACGATCGCCTCATGCGGATCGGGGCGCGCCCCTGAGCCGATCCGTCGCGGCAATTATGCCGCTTCGATCGCATTGCCGCAAAAATGCCTCTTGCCTCAAAAGGCTGGTTTCTGTAGGCCTCCGCTCCAGTCGGGGTGTAGCGCAGCCTGGTAGCGCATTTGTCTGGGGGACAAAGGGTCGTCGGTTCAAATCCGGCCACTCCGACCATTTCTTCCAAAGCCTAGAGGATAGCGGATTGGATATTGCCCCCAGCGATCCGCTCCCCGAGGAACTGTCGCTCGTCGCCGCCAGCCTCGAACGCTGGCCGGTTGCCGCGGGTGGCACGCCGACGCTGATCAACCTCTCCGAGAATCACACCTTCCGCATCGACGCAGCCGGCGGTGCGCGTCATGTGCTGCGCCTGCACCGGCCGCGCTACCAGTCGAGGACCGCCATTGGCAGCGAACTCGCCTGGCTCGAGGCCATCACCGATGACACCGAGATCCCGGTGCCGCGGCCGATCCCGGGAGCGGATGGCGAGATCGTGCAGGAAGTGGCGCCGGATCGCTATGCCGCGCTTTTCGCCTTCGAGAACGGCACCGAACCGCAGCCCGATGCCGACCTGGTGCCGCTGTTCGCCACGCTCGGGCGCTATGCGGCGACGCTGCACAACCACATCGCCGGCTGGCAGCAGCCCGACAAGTTCGTGCGCCCGATCTGGGATGCGGTCGGCATCCTCGATGCTTCGGGCCTCTGGGGCGACTGGCGCAAGGCGCCGCATGTCGAAGGCGACACCCTGACGACGCTGACCGACCTCGACGCCGCCTTGCGCGCCGACCTCAGGGCTTACGGCACCGATATCGACCGTTTCGGGCTGATCCATGCCGATATGCGGCTCGCCAACCTGCTCGTCGACGGCGAGCACACGGTGCTGCTCGATTTCGACGATTCCGGCTTTGGCTGGTTTCTCTACGATCTTGCCGCAAGCCTCTCGTTCATCGAAACCTCGCCCCAGGTGCCGGCACTGATCCGCTCCTGGCTCGGCGCCTATATGGAAGTCCGGCCGCTGAAGCCGGAGGATCTCCGGATGATCGATTCGCTGATCCTGCTGCGCCGCATGGCGCTGCTGGCCTGGATCGGCTCGCATGGCGAAACCGATCTCGCCCGATCGCATGCCGACCGCTTTGCACTGGACACGGCGACAATGGCGAGGAAGTATCTGAGCCGCTGATGGCCGGGGGAGGGCGCCATGCGCATCCTCGCCGTCGCCGATCTACACTACAACCTGCCGCAGTTCGATTGGCTCGTCTCGGTCGCCAATCGCTATGACTTGCTGATCATCGCTGGAGACTTGCTGGATGGCGGCTCGTTCGTCACCGCCAGCGCCCAGATGGTGGTGGTGCTGAAATATCTGGAGCGCCTGCGCGCCATCGCGCCGCTGGTGATCTGCTCGGGCAACCACGATCTCAACCACACCTATTCGACCGGCGAGCGCTATGCGCGCTGGGTGCCCTATGCGCGCGGGCCGGGTGCTCATGCCGACAACGAGACCTTTGCGATCGGCGAGGACAGCATCACCATCTGCCCCTGGTGGGATGGCGACATCGCGCGGCGCGCTATCGGGCGCCAGCTGGCGGAAGCCGCGACGCTGCGCGGGCGCAACTGGTTCTGGGTCTATCACGCGCCACCTGCCGAGGCGCCGGTAAGCTGGTCGGGCTCGCGGCATTACGGCGACGTGGAACTCGCCGGGTGGATCGCCCAGTACCAGCCGCAACTGGTGTTCAGCGGACATGTGCATGAGGCGCCGTTCGCGCGCGGCGGCTCGTGGGCCTCGCGGCTCGGGGAAACCTGGATCTTCAATCCCGGCAGGCAGGTGGGCGAGGTGCCGACCCACATCGTGGTCGATACCGAACTCAAGCAGGCCGCGTGGTTCTCGTTCGAGGGAGCGGGAACGCTCGATTGGGGCAATAACGGCGTGCCGGAGGAGATGCTGCAATGGCCGGCCTGGCTGCCCCGCGCCGCCGTTGCGGCCTAGCGCGGCTCAGAGGCGCGGGTCGGGCTTGCCGTCGGCGGTGACGGGCGCTGCTGCCTGCGCCGGCAGCTGCTGGTTCACCAGCGCCTCCAGCACCTCGTCGACCATCCCCAGATGGTCGTTGCGATCGGCGAACTGGTGCTTGAGGTCGGCGAGGTAAGTGGTGGCGTCGACCAGCCGGCTGGCCAGGATCCGGGCGACGTGGAAGACGATCTCGGGCCGCATCTGCAGAAAACTCTCGGCGTCCTCGATGCGGTGCACCATCACCGGTTCGATGGCGCGGACCGTGGCGCTGTGCGGGCGGCCGAGCAGGGCCGAGATCTCTCCGAACACCGCCCCCGGCTCATCCACCAGCGACACCCGCACGTCGCCGCGCAGCACTTCTACGGCGCCGTCGACGAGAATGTAGAGCACGCCGCTGCCCGGGCCCTCGCTGATCAGCACTTCGCCCGTGTCGTAGCGCAGCTTGGCGAGGTCATTGGTCGAGGCGAGCACCGCCTGCATCGAGCTGTTCTGAGGTTCCACGGCTGCCCCCGCTGTCGCGCTGCGCCGATCATGCGCTCAGGGAACCGGCGGCGCCAAGCCAAATCGCCTGTCGACCTGCCGGTACGCGGCGGTGACGCCCCAGATCAACCCGGCGACCAGGAAGAAGTGCCGCCAGTGGTCGATATCGATGATCGCCGCTTCGCCGGCGAGCGGCACGAACACCCCGACCAGCGGGATCAACAGCAGGCGGTTGGGGCCGGGGCGGGCGATGAAGCTGGCGCTGCGCCACAACGTGACGCCGATGAACAGGATGAAGACGAACCCGCCGCCCCAGCCATAGGCGTGCAGCACGTTCACATAGGTGTTGTGCGGCTCTTCCTTGACCCTCAGGTTGCGAAACTCGAGCGGGCCGAGGCCGAGCGGGTGCTGCAGCGCCAGGTCGAACGCATAGCCCTGACGCCCGAAGCGGCCGCTCTCGCCGGTATCGTAATTCTGTGACTGGGTCCTGAGTTCGATGAACGAACGGAACTGCGGGATCGACAGGACGCCGGCAGCGGCAACCAGCAGCAGCAGCAGACCGCTCATGGCGAGCAGCAGCATGCGCACCTTCTGGCGGGCATGGGCTTCCAACACGAAGATCAGCACATAGACGATGGCGCTGGAGATGACGATGTGGCCCCAGGCGGCCCGCGAGAAGCTGGCGAACACCCCGATCAGCAGCACGCCATAGGCCAGCGCCGCCCACAGGGCACGCTGTGGCGGCGCCAGCAGCAGGCGCTGCAGCATGTACATGGCGGGCAGGATGAGGAACGGGCCAAAGACATTGGGATCGTTGAAGAACGCCTTGGCCCGGTCGTAACGGGTGAACAGGTCGTGGCCGATACCCAGATAGCCGAGCGTGCCCAGCATCGCCGAGATCACCGCGGTGGCGAGGTAGGAGCCGATGATCAGCCGCATCCGGGCCTGCGGCGCATCCGCCACGTAGTTGGCCACCCAGTACGAGGTGAAGAACAGAAAGATCGTCACCGCCTGGTAGACCAGCGCATCGGGGACGGAACTGAACTTCACCTGGAAGGCAGCGATGATGGCGAACGGCACGAAGCTGGCGAACAGCACCAGCAGCCCCAGCGTCGAACGGCGCAGGGTGAAACCGGCAAACATCGACACGCCCAGCACCGCGAGAAACGCCAGCTCATAGGGCGACGGCTCGGTGATCACCATGCCGCCGGCAAAGATCCAGCCGACGACCAGGGCATCGAGCAGCGTGGTCGTGCGGGCGCGGAGCCAGGTGGAGGCGAGGGTGGGGGAGGGGCGAGCGGCGAGAGTGCTCATCGCGCCATCCACCGGACGTCACCGCCGCGAAAGTCGGGGTCCACTCCGCGGCCTGCACAAGCTGCGAGTTGGGTCCCGGCTTCCGCCGGGATGACATCGAGTGGGGGGAAGAACCGGTGGCCTGCCCCGGTCATTTCAGAACGCGTTCTTGCGCTGGGTAAACAGCGAGATCGGGGTCAGCGCCACGATCTTCACGTCGAGCCAGAGCGACCAGTTTTCAATGTAGTAGAGGTCGCATTTGACTCGTTGCATGATCTTGTCGACCGTGTCGGTCTCACCGCGCCAGCCATGGATCTGGGCCCAGCCGGTCATCCCCGGCTTCACCCGGTGGCGGGCGAAATAGCCCTCCACCGCATCGTAGTAGAGCTGGTTGTCGGCTTTGGCGGCGAGCGCGTGCGGACGCGGTCCGACGATCGACAGCTCGCCCAGCAGCACGTTGAAGAGCTGCGGCAGCTCATCGATGGAGGTCTTGCGGATGAACTTGCCGACCCTGGTGACGCGCGGATCGTCCTTGGTGACGAGCCTGGTGGCGTTGGCGTCGAGCATGTCGGTCCGCATCGAGCGGAACTTCCACATGTCGATCAGCTGATTGTTGAAGCCGTGCCGCTTCTGGCGGAAGAACACCGGCCCCTTGCTCTCGAGCTTGATGGCGATCGCCGTGGCGATCATCACCGGCGAGAGCAGCACCAGTGCGGTAGTGGCGACCAGCTTGTCGAACAGCCACTTGAACACCAGGTTCCAGTCCGAGATCGGCCGGTCGGCCATGTCGAACACCGGCACCCCGCCGACATAGGAATAGGCCTTGGAGGTGAAGCGCAGCTTGCTCATGTGAGCCGAGAGGCGGATATCGACCGGCAGCACCCAGAGCTGCTTCAGCATGTCGAGCACACGGTGCTCGGCGAACAGCGGCATCGAAACGATCACCAGGTCGATGCGCGTCTGCCTGGCGAACTCGGTGAGTTCGGCGACGCGGCCGAGCTTGGCAAGGCTGGCGACCGACTCGGGCGAGCGGTCGTCATTGCGGTCGTCGAACAGGCCGAGCAGGTCGATGTCGTCGCGCCCGCTGCTCTGAATCGATTCGATCAGCGCTTCGGCATCCTTGCCGCCCCCGACGATGACGGTGCGGCGCTTCAGCTTGCCCTGGCGGGTCCAGTGCATCACCACCTGATGCAGCACCATGCGGTATACCGTCAGCACGCCGAGCCCGGCGGCCCAGAAACTGAAGATCCACGGGCGCGACAGCGCGTGGCCGCTGTCATAAAGCAGCACCAGCCCGCCGAGCAGCGCGAACGCCGCGGTCCAGCCGAGTGCGGCCTTCCAGAGCTGTGAGAGGCCGAGGCGATAGGCCGCTATGCCCTGCAGCCGCAGCATGCCGATGAACGCCTGGGCCACCGCGACCACACCGAGCGTCGTGACGACGCTGAGCAGCGTATCGCCGCCACTGCTTCCGAACAGCGCGACGCCGGTCACGATCAACAGCACGGTCTCGGTCACCTGCGCCACGCCGGCGACGACGGCGCTCGAATAGGTGGGGGCGATCGGCTGATCGGCGAGAGCCGCCGCCAGGTCGCTCAGCCGCGGTGGAGCGAGCTTCGCCTTGGGCGGTTGCGCGACGTGCTCGAGGACGGCCTGCTGTGGGTCGAGATGAAACATCGGTGGCTCTTGCTGGGCTCTTGTTGTGCGATGGCTCTACGATGAGAGCGGCGAGGACGGCACGAAGTCGGCGGGCGCGCGGGTGGCAAGTGCCTGCCCGTAGAGCGCTTCGATCTGGTCGGTCATATGCGCGATGGAGAAGCCGCGGCGGATATGGGCGAGCCGTTGCTCGGCCTCACGCTTCGCCGCGGCGGGGGCGTCGAGGGCCGCTTGCATCGCGCCGCGCAATGCGGCCGCGTCGGCTGCCGGGAGCAGGCTGGTCGCGGTCGGACCGTAGATTTCCTTGACGCCGCCGACGTCGGTCGCGATCACCGGCCGGCCCGCCGCGGCGGCTTCGAGGATCACATAGGGCAGCGACTCGGCGAGCGACGGCACCACCGCGATGCGGCCGAGCTGCAGCGTCGGCCGCGCCGGTTTGACGCCCACCAGGGTGACCCGTCCGGCGAGGCCGAGATTGCCGATCTGCGCCTGGATCGCCTCGAGGTCAGGCCCGCCGCCGGCCATCACCAGCGTTGCCGGACGCCCGTCGGGAGTACGGACGTTCACCAGCGCGTCGAGCAGATGGGAAATGCCTTTGACCGCACGGAACTCGCCGATGAACACGAAATCGGCCGCCTCGGGGCCGGGGACGATCGGCTCGAACTCATGGGGCATCAGCCCGTTATGGATCACCGGAGCGGGGCAGGAGGGATTGCCGATCTGCTCGGCATAGGCGGTCTGCGCGAAGGCGCTTTCGAACACGATCGCATCGGTCGCGCCGATCAGGGCGCGCTCGATCAGCCGGAACAGCTGGCCGGCGACCGAGCCCGGGCGATAGTTCAGCACCCCGCCATGCGGCGTGTAGAGCGAAACGCGCTGCCGGGCGCCGACCCGGGCCAGCCGGGCATTGAACCCGCCTTTGGCGCCGTGACCGTGCAGCACGTCGATCGCCAGTTCGTCGGCAAGGCGGCGAACTCTGAACGGCGTGGTCAGGTCGGCAGCCCCGAAACTGCGCGGGATCGGCAGGGAATGGATTCCGAGCGGCGCCAGCGGCCGCAATCGGTCGAGCCGTTCTTCGGTGAGGGCGTCGGTGTGGAGGCTGTCCGCGACGATGCCAATTTCGTGGCCGCGCGCCGCCAGTTCGTGCGTCAGATCGTAGACGTGGCGGAACAACCCGCCGACCGGGGCGCGAAGAATCTGCAGGATGCGGAGCGGACGAGTGGCGCTGGACATGCCCCAGCGTTAGAGGCGCCGGGGTTTCCGAACCCTTTAGAGCCAGCGCTCCGACACCACGATGGTATCTCCGGGGTAAATGGGGAAGTCGAGGTTGACCGATCCCTTCACCATCTGGTTGCCCTGCCGGCGGTAGATCACCGCCTTGCTGCGCTCCGCGGTATCCGAATAACCCCCGGCAGTGCTGATCGCGGCGCGCACCGTCATGCCGTAGACATAGGGGAACTGCCCGCCATTCTTGACGGCGCCCTGGATGAAGAACGGGCGATAGGTCTCGATCTCGACGGCAACGCTGGGTTCGCGGATATAGCCCTGGGCAAGTGCGGCAGTGATCGACGCAGCGGCCAGTTGGGTGGTCTTGCCGCGCACCTTCACCGGTCCAACCAGCGGCAGCGCCACCGCGCCACCATCATCTACCTGATAACTCTTCGAAAGCTCGGCTTCGCCGTAGACGCTCACCCGCACCACATCGCCGGTATCGAGCGTGTAGGGCCCCTTCACCTCGACCAGATAGGTCGACGGCTTGCCGTTCATGGCACAGGCAGCCAGCGGCACAAGCAGCAAAATGAGAAGGAAACGCAGCCAGCGCATGGCCATCCCTGGAAACTCTGATCAGGGTGCCAGTGTCGGGCGCTATGGTTAACATTCTGCTTAGAAAACCGTCTCGACGGTCTCACTTTGCGAGCCGGCTTAACCGAATGCTTACCACGCCGGGGGCATAGCTCAGGGGTAACAGTGAGGGCGGGCGAGTGAGTTCGGATTTCGAGCGCGCCGAAGATGTGCGGATGGATGTGAGGGCGCTGGTCGCCGCCGTGCTGTCGCGTGGCCTGCGTATCCTGCTCGTCACGGTGCTGCTGCTGGTCGCGACGGCGGCGATCCTGCTGTTCGTTCCCAAGAGCTATGAATCCTCGGCCAGCCTGCTGGTCGAGCCGCGCAACAATATCTACACCCGCGCCGCCATGGAGGCGCCTTCGAGCGGCAATGTGGTCAACACCGAAGCGCTGATGTCCAGCCAGATCGAGCTGATCAAATCGCGCGACCTGCTGCTCGAGGTGGTGGATTCGGAAAACCTCCGCTCGGTGCCCGAGTTCTCCAATGCCGGCTTCTCGCCGGTCGGCTTTCTGTTGCGGTTGATCGGCCGGGCGCCCGAGCAGCGCAGCGTCGACGAGACCGTGCTCGGCAACCTTGCCGACCGCATGACGGTGATCCGCGAGCGCGACTCGGCGGTCATTTCCATCTTTGTGCGCTCGACCAACTCAGAGCTCGCCGCTCGCATCGCCAACGCCATCGCTGCCGCGCACATCAAGCGCCGCGCCGCCCAGTCGCTGACCGATACTGCCGACGCCACCGTGTGGCTGCAGCAGGAAATCGAAAAGCTCCGCACACAGGTCAAGGCCGCCGAGACCGCCGTGGCCAACTACAAGGTCGACAACGATCTCTATGTCGGCACCAACAACGTTTCGGTGACCGATCAGCAGCTGAGCGTCGTCACCACCCAGATCGCCGAAGCGCAGCAGCGCAAGAACGACGCCGAGTCGCGCTCCAAAGTCATCCGCGGGATGATCGCCTCAGGCCAGTCGCTGGACGGCGTCAACGACGTGCGCAATTCGGTGGTGATCCAGAGCCTCTTGCAGACCAAGGCAAACCTGCAGGCCGACCTGGCGCAGAAATCGACGACGTTGCTGTCCAACCATCCCACCATCAAGGCGCTCAAGGCGCAGATCGGCGAACTGACCCGGCAGATCTCCAGCGAAGCCGAGCGGGTCGCCGACGCGCTCGACGCCGAGGCCAAGGTCGAGGCGGGTCTCGAACAGCGGCTTCGCGATGACCTGACCCGCACCAAGCTGACCGCCGGGGATGCCGCCAAGGGGAGCGTCACCCTCGACGGTCTCGCCCGCGAGGCCAAGGCGCAGCGCGATCTGCTCGAGAACTACCTGGCCAAATATTCCGATGCGACCTCCCGGACCGCGTCGAACGCCGCACTTCCCGATGTTCGCATCGTCAGCGAGGCGGCGCCGTCGGCCGAGCCTGCTGCGCCGAAGATTCCGCTCATCCTCGGCGCGGTCGGCTTCGTGGCGCTGGCGCTGCAGATCGGCGCCGTTCTGTTCGGTGAACTGATGTCCGGTCGCGTGCTGGTCGAGCGGCAGCGCGCCGCGACGTTCGAAGAAGACGATCGGCTCTACGAGGAAGAGGCGCCGGCTTTCGCCGACGACGAGCGCATTGACGACGAACTGGAGCATGCGGTGGAATCGAGCCTGGCGCCCCCGCCGGCGCGTCCTGTCATAGCCGTCGCCGATGATCTCGCCGAGCTGTCCGCCGCGGTCAGCGCGCACCAGCTTCGCACCGTATTGCTGGCGAGCCTCGACGATGGCGCCGGGACCCTGGTGGTGATCGATCGCCTGCTCGAGGACGCACTGATGGCCGACCTCAGCGCCGTTGTGGTCGACGCCGGCAGCGGCGAGCCGAGCGCCGCGCTTGGGCTCACCGATCTCGCCGCCGAGCATGCCGATTATGGCGACGTGATGCAGCGGGCAGGGGATAACCTCGCCGAAGTGCCATGGGGGCGGCTGAACTCGCTCGATCGTCGTTCGTCGCGGCCGCTGACCATGGTCGAGGCGCTTGCCGATATCTATCACGTGGTGATCGTCGATACCGGTCGTGCCGGCATGGCGTCCAACCTGCCGCTGTTCAGCGGCGCCAGGGCCACGGTGGTGCTGGTGGCCAGCGCCGACAGCCACCCGGTGGCGGTGGGCGCCGCGCGCCGTGACATCACGGCGCTGGGCTTCGAGGTCGGCCGCGTGGTGAGTCTGCCGACCACCAGGGCGGATGTGGCGTAGGCCGCATGGCAGGCCTCAGGTACAGGGCGATCGGCGCCGCCTTCGAACTGTTATGGGCGAGCGGGGTGACGCGCCTGATCCGCCGGCGCTCCAAGGCGCGCGGCGTCATCTTTACCCTGCATCGAATCCTGCCCGACGCCCCTCCGGACTTCTCGCCCAACGCCATCCTGCAGGTGAAGCCGGAATTCCTCGAATACACGATCATCCGCGTGCGCGAACTCGGCTTCGACATCGTCGACATGGACGAGGCGGCGCGCCGCATCGAAGCCGACGCGCCGAGCCGGCCATTCGTGGTGTTCAGCTTCGATGACGCCTATCGCGACAACCTGCGCTACGCCCTGCCGGTGTTGCGCCGGCAGCAGTGCCCGTTCACGCTCTACGTCCCCACCGCGCTGGTCGATGGGGTAGGGGAGGTGTGGTGGCAGGCCCTCGAAGACATGATTGCCGGCCAGAATGCGCTGGCCGTCACCTATGCCGGCGAGACGGAGTACTACGCGACGGCAAGTCTCGAGGAAAAGCAGCGGGCCTACGATGCGCTCTACCGCCGGATGCGCACCATGCCGGAGGCCGACCGCGTCAAGCTGATCCGCGACATCGCCGGCCAGTACGGGTTCGACCTCAAGCGGCATTGTCGCGAGCTGATCATGGATTGGACCGAGCTCAGGCACTTCGCGGCAGATCCGCTCTGCACCATCGGCGCCCACACCGTGCACCACTATGAACTGGCCAAGCTCTCTCCGGCCGACGCACGCAACGAGATCGAACAGTCGGTTCGCATCCTCAAGGCGCAGTTCGGCAAGACGCCGCTGCATCTCAGCTATCCGATCGGCGCCGGTGTGTCGGCCGGCCCGCGGGAGTATAGCATGGCCCGCGAACTCGGGCTGCGCACGGCGGTAACCACCAGGCCGGGCGGGCTCTATGCCGGTCATCGGCATAGTCTGCATGCGCTGCCGCGGGTTTCCCTCAACGGGCTGTTCCAGTCCCGGCGCTATGTCGATGTCTTCGCCACTCCGGCAGTGTTCGCAATGCTGCCGGGTTGATCGGTTCTTACCTTATGTCCCTCGCTTACAGATTCTCCCGGAGCTTTCATGGCTGACCTCATCGTCGACGGCGCTAACCCGGTGTCCGGCACCATCCGGCCCTCGGGCAACAAGAACGCCGTGCTGCCCATGCTCTGCGCCACCTTGCTGACCGACGAGGAGGTGACGCTCACCAATGTCCCCGAGATCAGCGATATCGACAAACTCGTCGAATATTTCCGCTCCAAGGGGTCGCGCGTCCAGCGCAGCCTCGAGGCGCAGACGCTGACCATCCAGCACGACTTCAAAGCCTTTGCCACGACCGACGCCGAACTGCCCGTAGGCATCCGCGCCGCGGTGCTGCTGCTGGCGCCGGTGCTGCTGCGCAGCGATCACCTGATCTTCGACACCGAGGCCAAGGGCTGTGCATTGGGCGTACGCGAGATCGACCCGCATCTCGACATTCTCGAGCGCTTCGGCGGCACCATTGCCGGCACCCACCCCTATCGCATCGAGCGCCGCAACCAGATTAGGGGCGTTGACCTCTGGCCCGACTATGCCTCGGTGACCGCCACCGAGACCTTCGTGATGATCGCGGCGCTGGCGCACGGCACCTCGACCATGAACAACGCCGCGTCCGAGCCGCACGTGCAGGCCCTCTGCGACATGCTGGCCGCGATGGGCGCCGATATCGACGGCATCGGCACCTCGCGGCTGACGGTGCGCGGCGTCGGCAAGCTCTCGGGCACCACCGCCCGCGTGCCCGACGATCACCATGAGGTCGCGACTTTCCTCGCCATCGGCGCCGTGACCGGCGGCCGGCTGACCGTCGAGACCGACATGGGCCCGCAGTTGACGCTGATCCTGCGCCAGTTCGGTAAGCTCGGGCTGGAATTCGAGGTGGAGGACGGCAAGGTCACCGCCACCGGCTGGACCCGCAAGGTCACCGAGCCCTACACCGCCGAGATGCTGCCCAAGATCGAGGCGGCGCCCTGGCCTTACTTCCCGGCGGATCTGCTGCCGCATGCCATCGGCATTTCCGTCGGTTGCACCGGCGACATCATGTTCTGGAACAAGGTCTATGAAGGCGCGCTCGGCTGGAGCGCCGAGCTGCTGAAGTTCGGCGCCCGCGTCCACCTCTCCGATCCGCACCGCCTGGTGGTGTTCGGCGGCAATCCGCTGCGTCCGGCGACGGTCGAGGCGCCCTACATCATCCGCGTGGTGGTGGCGCTGCTGCTGGCGGCGATCCAGATCCCCGGCGAGTCGCGCATCAAGAACGCCGACCCGATCCGCCGCGCCTATCCGCACTTCGTCGAGAAGCTGACCAAGCTCGGCGCCAAGGTGCGCTGGGAGTAGGGCTCTGCTTCCCTCACCCTTTGTGGGGAGGGAAGCGGACCGCGGCAGGTCTTATTGCGCGTCCGGTTTCGCCATCCAGCGAATGATCCAGGTCGCGGGATAGAACCAGCTCATGCCCATCACCGCGAAGCAGCCGATGAGCAGCCACCAGGCGGCAGCGCCAAGAAAGCTCATGTAGATCCACATGCCCAGCACCGACCAGACCACCAAGGAGAGGAGGATCAGGACGGTGCCGAGGAGCTTGCGGGTGGATTGGGTCATTGCCTTGCCGGTGCGATGCGGCATCGCGGCCATTGTAAGGGAGCGCTGCCGGGAGTAGGTCGGGGCCGAAAGGAACCCATCTTGGCTCTCAGCGCAACCGAACAATCCGTCACACCTTCGACGCCGGCCACCGACCGGCTGCGGCCCGTCCGCATCTGGCTCTATGGCATGGCGCTTCTGGTGCTGATCATGGTGGTGGTCGGCGGCGCGACACGGCTGACCGAATCCGGCCTGTCGATCACCTCGTGGAAGCCGATCTCGGGCGCCATCCCGCCGCTCAGCGATGCCGACTGGCAGGCCGAATTCGAGGCCTACAAGCAGATCCCGCAGGGCGTACAGAACTCCTGGATGGGGATCGAGGACTTCAAGTCGATCTTCTGGTGGGAATGGGCGCATCGCTTCCTCGGACGCGTCATCGGCTTCGCTTTCGCCATTCCGTTCGTGGTGTTCCTGTTCCAGCGCCGCTTCAACTGGAACCTCGCGGCGCCGCTTGCCGGGCTGTTCGTGCTCGGCGGCTTCCAGGGCTTTCTCGGCTGGTGGATGGTGTCGTCTGGCCTGTCGGAACTGACCTCGGTGTCGCAATACCGGCTGGCGGCGCATCTTGGCGCTGCCTCGCTATTGTTCATCGCCCTGGTCTGGGTGGCGCGTCGGCTCGAGCCGGCCAAACCCGCGAGTTCCGCCGGTTGGCCGGTCTGGGGCCTGCTGGTGCTGATCCTGATCCAGATCGTCGCCGGCGCCTTCGTCGCCGGACTCGATGCCGGCATGGGCTACAACACCTGGCCGCTGATGGACGGCGCGCTGATTCCGCACGGACTCGATGCGATCGACCCGTTCTGGAAGAACCTGTTCGAGAACACCCTGACCGTACAGTTCATCCACCGGATGATCGCCTATGCCGTAGTGCTCTATGTCGGCTGGCTGCTGTGGCGTCAGTCGAAGCGCGGCGGCTTTGGCGGCGTGCATGGCTGGTTGCCGCGCATTTCGCTGCTGATCTTGTTGCAGGTGGGGCTCGGCATCGCCACGCTCCTCAGCATGGTGCCGATCTCGCTGGCGCTGGGGCACCAGGCCCTGGCCTTCATGCTCGCCGGACTGGTGACGGCGTATCTCGCGGACACCACGGCGCGGCGGGCCTGACACCGCCATCGCCCACGCTCATCACCGAGGCTGTCCGGCAACATCCCGGTTGGCGGTGATATCGTTGTATTTCAACGGCTTAACATGTGGTATCATAATACCAACAGCGCAAGGCATTGAAATTAAAGTACAAAATCTTTCCGCTTGACGCTTTGTGGTGACGTCCGTATATCCGCGCCACGAATACGGGGCAGGGGTCACTCTGCCTGCTTTCAAGGAAAACCAAATGAGCACCTACACGGCGAAGCCGGACGAGATCCAGAAGAAGTGGATCCTGATCGACGCCAAGGACCTGGTGGTTGGCCGTGTCGCCTCCATCATCGCAATGCGCCTGCGCGGCAAGCATCTGCCGACCTACACCCCGCACATGGATACCGGCGACCACGTCGTCGTGATCAATGCCGACAAGGTGAAGCTGACCGGCAAGAAGCTCGATCAGCGCCGGTTCTTCTGGCACACCGGGCATCCAGGCGGCATCAAGGACCGTACCCAGCGTCAGCTGCTCGAGGGCCGTTTCCCCGAGCGCGTGCTCGAGAACGCCGTGCGCCGCATGATCCCGGAAGGCCCGCTCGGCCGCAAGCAGTATGGCAACCTCCGCGTCTATGCCGGTGAAGCTCACCCGCATGAGGCCCAGGCGCCTGTGAAGCTCGACGTCGCTTCGTTCAACTCCAAGAATGTGAGGGCCAAGTAATGGCCGAGACCATCAATTCCCTCGAAGACCTGGGCACCGCTTCGGTCGCCGCCGTCGTCAACGACGCTCCCGTGCACGAGCAGAAGCTCGATGCGCAGGGCCGTGCGTATGCCACCGGCAAGCGCAAGAACGCCATCGCCCGCGTCTGGATCAAGCCGGGTGCCGGCAAGATCACCGTCAACGGCAAGGAGTTCAACGCCTTCTTCGCCCGTCCGGTGCTCCAGATGGTGCTGCAGCAGCCGATCGTCGCCGCGGCACGCGTCGACCAGTACGACGTCATCGCCACCGTTTCGGGCGGCGGTCTGTCGGGCCAGGCCGGTGCGGTTCGTCACGGCATCTCCAAGGCGCTCACCTATTTCGAGCCCGAGCTGCGCGGCGTGCTGAAGGCCGGTGGTTTCCTCACCCGCGACAGCCGCGTGGTCGAGCGCAAGAAGTACGGCAAGGCCAAGGCCCGTCGTTCCTTCCAGTTCTCCAAGCGCTAAGCTTCGAGCACACCCAGTTTTGGAAAGGCCCGCTTCGGCGGGCCCTTTCTTTTGCCGTCAGGATTTCAAGGGGTAGGGGGCGGCCGCCGTATAGATCTCGGCATCATAGGCGGCGGCATGGTTGTCTGGTCGATACGCCCGTCGACGGCGCAGTTCTCCCAGCCGGTGCTGCGAGGTGTAGCGAATGAGTGCCGGATGGTTTCCCCGGTTGAGGGGAATGATGATCCGGATATCCCCGGAAGCCTGGTCGCCCTCGATCACCCAGCCCAGCTCGGGCAGGTCGAGCCGATAGTCGCCCACTTCTACCGGCAGCGGCTGCTCCGCGGCCGTCCAGTATGGCGAGCCGGGTGGGTGCAGCAGCGCCGGTATCACCGAACGCAGTCCCCAGTGACTGCTGCCGGGGCCGGAATAGTTGTCGAGTACGCGCGGGTCGTCTCCGAAATAGCCCTGTGTCAGGGTGCCCCCACGTGCCGCGCCGTGCGCGAGGAAGTAGCGCCAGACGCAATCGTTGCCGCGCCGCGACAGGCCATGCCGCTCCGCGCTGGGATCAAGCAGGCTGGCGACCGCCAGCGGCGCGCTCGCAGCGGTGCGATAGCATACACTGCGTCCCATGATTGGAATGCCGCGCGGGCTGATCAGGTGCGCCGTGAGATCGGCGGAGGCGAGCACCGCATCGCGCAGAAACGCCGAGTCGTAGCCTGGCTGGATCAGCCGCAGGAATGCCAGCTGATAGGTGATGCCCCACACATTGTAGTAGTCGACCACTCGCGTGGCCGCCGCATCCGAGAACCAGCCATGGCCAAGATAGTGCGGCTTGAAGCGCTCATAAGCGGGCAGGCTGGTAACGGCCCTCCCTTCCAGCGCCGCCACCACCGCATCGGCGGTTGCGCCGAACAGCAGCCAGTTGTTGGTCGGACGATCAGCAGTTGCGGCACGCCGCAGCCAGGTGATGAGGTTTGACTGCGCGCGTTCGTCGAGCAGTGGCCACACGCTGTCGCGCACCATCCACAGCGCGATCGCGATGTCGCTGGCCTCCACCAGCACCTGGCTGAAGTCGCGTGGGTCGCTCCAGTAACCGGGATGCTGCGGGTCCGCGCCGGCGGTGAAAGCAGCGGCCAGCAGTTGCCTGAGATCGACGCCACGACGGCCCGCGAGGCCCGCAAATACCGGGTTCCGTCCGCCGGCGATCCATGCCGCGAACAGCGGGGCGGTGCGGGCAAAGCCTTCGACTCCGGCAACTCGATAGCCATGCGAGCTGCCCATGCCACGATACTGGGCGCGTTCGTAATCGGGCGTTGCGACGGCGAGGAAGCCTTCGAGAAAATAGCGGACCAGAGCTTCGCACCGCTGTTCGGCGGCGCCGCCGGCTTCGAACAGGGTGACGAGCTCAATGTCGGCTGCGCTGGCGCGGCGGGGGGCGGGGCGGTAGCGAAACCACCCCAGATCGGGCATCAACGGCGAGCGCATCCTGCCCCCTGGGAACCATCCACCCTATGGCGACTCCGGCGCCGCGGCAATTGGCGGTGCTTGCGGGCCCCAGGCGTCCGGGATACCCATTGCCCGCCTCGGAGTCCCGCGCCGTTCGTTGCGGCAGCGGATGCCCCGGAGTTTCGAGTTGTCGCGCTTTCGTGCTGGAAAGTCTGCAACCACCCCTGAATCGCCTCGGACGAGCAGCCCATGCCGCAGCCCAAGACCGTTCTCATCGTCACCGATGCCTGGCACCCGCAGATCAACGGGGTGGTGCGATCGATCGAGCTGGTGATCAGGGAGATGGAGAAGCGCGGCATCAGCGTGAAGCTGCTGACGCCGAACGAGTTCAAGACTTTCCCGATGCCCGGCTACGGTGAAATCCGCCTGAGCCGCACGCTGATGAAGCCGGTCTATGCGCGGATCGAGGCCGCGGCGCCCGACGCTATCCACATCGCCACCGAGGGGCCGCTCGGCATCATGGCGCGCCGCTGGTGCAGGAAGCACGGCTTCGCCTTCTCCACGGCCTACCATACCCAGTTCCCCGAGTATCTGCGCGCCCGGCTGCCGGTGCCGCTGCGCTGGAGCTACCGGTTCCTGCGCTGGTTCCACGGCGCGGCAAAATACTGCCTCGTCGGTACGCCCCATTTGAAGACGCTGCTCGAGCAGCGCGGCTTCACCAACGCGGTGATTTGGCAGAAGGGCGTCGACACCGCGTTGTTCAATCCGGCACGGCGCGAGCCGCTGGCCTATGACGGGCCGGTGTTCCTCTATGTCGGCCGCGTCGCAGTGGAAAAGAACATCGAGGCCTTCGTCTCGCTCAATCTGCCTGGCACCAAGCTGGTGGTCGGCGGTGGGCCGAGCCTTGAAAAGCTGAAGGCGGAATACCCCGACGTGGTGTTCGTTGGACCGAGGCAGGGCGAGGAACTGGCGCGCCTGTTCGCCTCTGCCGATGTCTTCGTCTTTCCCTCGCGCACCGACACTTTTGGTCTCGTGCTGCTCGAGGCCCTCGCCAGCGGCACCCCGGTGGCGGCCTTCCCGGTCACCGGTCCGATCGATGTGATCGGCGACGCGCCGGTCGGCGTGCTCGACAACGACCTGAAGGCGGCGGCGCTCCGGGCCCTCGAGGTTTCCCGCGACGAGTGTCGCGCCTATGCCGAGCAATTCTCCTGGGCCGCGAGCACCGATCAATTCCTGCAATACCTGCCGGTGAAGGGCGACATTCGTTCGTCTTGACTCTAATTAGAGAAAACACTAAATAAGGCCCATCGCCACGCGAGCGGGTCTTATGGGCATCAATGCCGTCTTCGAAGCGCTGTCGCACCCGGTCCGCCGGGAAATCCTTCAGCTCCTCAGGGGCGGGCCGATGTCGGCCGGCGCGCTGGCCGAGCATTTCACCCTGAGCAAACCGACGCTTTCGGTGCACTTCGCCAAGCTCAAGGAGGCCGAGCTCGTCGCCGTCGAACGGCAGGGCACCAGCCTGATCTACCACCTCAACATGTCCATTCTCGAAGAGGCGCTGTCCGGCCTCATGAGTTTCAGGGAACCCAAGCCATGAGCCCGTTCTTCACTCCGATCCGTGTCGCATTGGTCGCCGCGCTGGTCGCGGCCTTCGGCGCCGGCCTGCTGCTGGTGCCCGCAGGCACGATGCTGCCGGTGCATTGGGGGCCGAGTGGCGAGGCCGATGGTTTCCTGCCGCGCGAGGGCGCGCTGCTCGTGCCGCTCGTGATGGTGGCGGTGGTCTGGGTGATCTTCCTTGCCGTCAGTCGCTTCGCGAGGCCGGCCGACCTCGCTGCGGGACGACACAGTTACGGCGTGGTGGTCACCGCCATCACCGGGCTGGCGCTGGTCATGGAGGTCGCGACGGTGCTGATCGGCATCGGTGTGCCGGTCAACATGGTGCAGGTGCTCGGCTTTGCCCTCGGCGCGCTGCTGGTGGTGCTCGGCAATGTCCTGCCGAAGTCCCAGCCCAACAGCTTCGCCGGCATCCGGCTGCCGACGACCCTGCACGACCCGGCCAACTGGCAGGCCACGCATCGGCTGACGGGCCTGCTCTGCATCATCTCGGGCCTGGTGCTGATCGTTGTCGCGGCGTTGCTGCCGGCGCCCTCACTGATCTGGTGGCTGCTCGGCTGCGTCTTCGTGCCGATCCTGATCGGCGTGGTGTACTCGCTGGTCTATGCAAAGCGGGCTTGACCACGCGCCATCACCGCCACTAAAGCTCCGTAATCCTCGCTCAGGATCTCGATATGACTCAGGGAGTAGCAGCGCCAATCGCAGCCGCCGGCTTTGCAGCCGGAGCGGTCGCGTGCGCTAGCGCCCCCGCTCGCTAGCTCTCCCCGAGTGCCGCCATGCGGCTGGGGAGAGCGGAACCAAAGGAGCCTGGCGGTCGTGATCGACCGCTTAACCGAGTCAAAACCATAATTCCGTGATAATCGGCGCCTCACTGAAGGCGTCGCGGCACTGGCAAGTGCGTCGCGGGTCCACCGAGGTTCCAATGAACGACGATTTCCACCGCATCCGCCGCCTCCCGCCCTACGTCTTCGCCCATATCGATCCGATCAAGGCCAAGCTCCGCGCCAGCGGCGTCGATATCATCGACCTGGGCATGGGCAACCCCGATATGCCCACCCCGCAGCACATCGTCGACAAGCTCAAGGAAACGGTGAAGGACCCGCGCACCCACCGCTATTCCTCATCCAAGGGCATCCCGGGGCTGAGGAAGGCGCAGGCCAGCTACTATGGTCGCCGCTTCGGCGTGAAGGTGAACCCCGACACCCAGGTGGTGGCGACGCTCGGTTCCAAGGAAGGCTTCGCCAACATGGCCGCGGCGATCACCGCGCCGGGCGACGTGGTGCTGGTGCCCAACCCGACCTATCCGATCCACGCCTTCGGCTTCATCATGAGCGGCGGCGTCGTCCGCTCCATGCCGGCCGAGCCGGACGAGAATTTCATGCGCGCCCTCGATCGGGCGGTCAGGCACTCGATCCCCAAACCGATCGCGCTGATCCTCAACTACCCGGCCAACCCGACCGCCTACACGGCGTCGCTGGATTTCTACAAGGAAGTGGTCAAGTACTGTCGCGAGCACTCGATCTTCATCCTCTCCGATCTCGCCTATTCCGAGATCTATTTCGATGACGAAGTGCCGCCCTCGGTGCTGCAGATCGATGGCGCCATGGACATCACCGTCGAGTTCACCTCGATGTCCAAGACCTACTCGATGCCCGGCTGGCGCGTCGGTTTCGCCGTCGGCAACGAGCGGTTGATCGCGGCGCTGACCCGCGTGAAGTCGTATCTCGACTACGGCGCCTTCACCCCCATCCAGGTCGCGGCTACCGCGGCGCTCAACGGCTCGGACAGCGTCATCGAGGAGGTGCGCACCGTCTACCGCGACCGCCGCGATGTCATGGTGGAGAGCTTCGGCCGCGCCGGCTGGACCATCCCGTCGCCCAAGGCGACGATGTTCGCCTGGGCCCCGATCCCCGACCAGTTCGCGCATTTGGGCTCGCTCGAGTTCGCCAAGCTGCTGATCCAGGAAACCGGCGTAGCCGTCGCCCCGGGCGTCGGCTTCGGCGAGTATGGCGACCAGTACATCCGCCTGGCGCTGGTCGAGAACGAGCAGCGCATCCGTCAGGCCGCGCGCAACGTGAAGAAGTTCCTGTCAGGCCAGCCGAGCCACGGCAACGTCGTACCGATTACCGCCGCGAAGTAAGCGGACGGACATGAGTTTGCGACGGCCCGGTCAGTGACCGGGCCGTTTGCGTTCTGAACGAAAGTCCCTTGCTCAATTAACATGACTATGATTATCAGCTTTCAGTTTTCTGGAGGTCTGTCATGTTCCGCCGACTGCTCGTTGCGCTTGTGCTGCTGTTAGCCGCTGCCGTTCCGGCGCTGGCGCAATCCTTCCCCGTCACCATCAGGCACGCCCTCGGCGAAACGGTGATCGAGCAGGCGCCGCAACGGATCGTCACCTGGGGCTGGGGCAATCACGATGCGTTGCTGGCGCTGGGCGTGGTGCCGGTCGCCATGCCGTTCTCCACCTATGGCGGAGGCGACAACGGGCTGCACCCGTGGGTGGAGGAGAGGCTCAAGGAGCTGGGCGCCGCAACGCCGGTGCAGCTCTCCGACGGTTCCGACATCCCGTTCGAGCAGATCGCGGCGCAGAAGCCCGACGTCATCATCGCAGTGTTCTCGGGCCTCAACGCCGAGCAATACGCCCGCCTCAGCCAGATCGCCCCGACCGTCGCCTATCCCGACCAGCCGTGGAGCACTCCGTGGCAGGACGTGACGAAGATCATCGGCCAGATCGTCGGCAAGCCGGCTGAAGCCGAGCAACTGGTCGCCGACACGCTGAAGTTCGTCGCCGACGAGACCGCCAAGTATCCCGAGATCGCCGGCACCACCTTTGCCGGAGTGAACGATTTCGACGGCTCGATCGCCGTCTACGATGCGCTCGATGCACGCATGAAGTTCCTCACCGATATCGGCCTGGTGCTCGCACCCAGCGTCACCGAGCTCTCGCCCAAGGACGGCTCGTTCTTCTATCCGCTGAGCTACGAACTGTTCGACCAGCTGAAGAGCGACATCCTCATCACCTACTACGAGACGCAGGCCGCCTCGGACGAGTTCTTCGCCAAGCCCTACGCCCAGAGCCAGGCGCAGTATCAGAAGGGCGCTTTCGCCTCGCTGGTCGGCGTCGAGTATGTCGCCGCCGTTTCGCCCCCGAGCGCGCTGTCGTTGCGCTGGGGCTTTCCGCACTACGCCGAAATCATCGCTGCGGCCGCCCGCAACGCCAGGAAGTGAGACCTGTGATGAAGTTTGTTCCAATCGCCGTCGTAGCGCTGTTCCTCACTCTGCTGTCGCCCGTACTGGCGCAGGAGTTTCCGGTCACCATCAGGCACGCGCTGGGCGAGACCGTGATCCCGGCTGCACCGCAGCGCATCGTGACGCTCGGCTGGTCCTCGACCGACGCCGCCATTGCGCTCGGCACCGTGCCGGTCGGTTTCCCGAGCTTCCGCTCGGCCGGCTTCGACAAGGACATCGTGCCGTGGGTGGAGGAGGCGATCACCCAGGCGGGGGCGGCGACACCGGAAACCTTCGACGATACGGCCGGTGCCCCGATCGAGAAGATCGCGGCGCTGAAGCCCGATCTGATCCTTGCGGTCTATTCCGGCATCACCGAGGACGAGTACAAGCTGCTCAGCCAGATTGCGCCGGTGGTGGCCTATCCCGACAAGCCGTGGACCGCCACCTGGCAGCAGGTGATCACCATCTCCGGCGAAGCGATGGGCAAGCCGGCCGAGGCAACGGCGCTGGTCGCCGAACTCGAGGCCTTCATCAAGGCCGAAGCCGCGAAGTATCCGGCCCTGGCCGGCAGGAGCGCCGTGACGCTGATCGACTACAACGGCGCCGCTGCCATCCATTCGGCCGACGACGCGCGCGCCAAGCTGCTGGCTCTGGCCGGGCTGGTGATCCCGGAGCGTTCCCCCGCGGGCGGCGAGCCGCAGGGCTTCTGGTACCCGCTGAGCTACGAGAACTTCGACCAGATCCCCGCCGATATCCTGATCGGCTTCTTCAACTCGCCCGAACTCGCCGACGAATTCTTCAAGCGCCCCTATATCGACTCGGCCCTGCAGGTGAAGAGCGGCGCCTATGTGAAGATGGACGACCGCGTCCTCAACATGGCGGTCATCTCCTCGAGTGCGCTCTCGATCAGATGGGGCATGCCGCGCTATTTCGAGAAGATCGCTGCGGCGGCGGAGCACGTCGGGAAGTAGGCTTCGTCCATCAATCCTATTGACGGATAGGGTCTTTCCTATCCATAGCTCTCGGACCATCTCCGAGAGCTTTTCTATGTCCGATATCCAGTCGTTCCGCCAATCCGTCGAGGCCTTCATTGCGGCGCGCGGCTGGACCCCGACCCGTTTCGGACGCACCATCGCCGGCGACCCGCTGTTCGTGTTCGACCTCAGGGAAGGGCGCGAGCCGCGCTCCGACACGCGGACCCGTATCCTCAAGTCGATGCAGGACCACGCCGACGCCGCGCTCGAAGCGCCGCTGCGCATCGGTGTCGCCGGACTTGGCAATGTCGGCGCGACGCTGGTGCGCATCATCCAGAAGGACGGCGAGGAGCTGACCCGCAAGCTTGGCCGCAAGATCACCGTAACCGCGGTCTGCGCCCGCTCGCGCAGCCGCGATCGCGGCATCGACGCCAGCAATCTCGAATGGTTCGACGATCCCGTGGCGCTGGCCAAATCCGATGGCATCGACCTGTTCGTCGAGCTGATCGGCGGCGAGGACGGACCGGCGCTGGCTGCGGTGAAAGCAGCCCTCGAGATCGGCCGGCCGGTGGTCACCGCCAACAAGGCGCTGCTGGCGCGGCACGGCGTCAACCTCGCCAAGGCCGCCGAGGAGTCGGGTGCCCAGCTCGGTTTCGAAGCCGCGGTGGCGGGTGGCATTCCGGTCATCAAGACGCTGCGCGAGGGCCTCGGCTCGGCCCGCATCGCCCGCGTCTACGGCATCATGAACGGCACCTGCAATTACATCCTGACCCGCATGGGCAACGAGGGCATCGGCTTCGCCGAATGCCTCGCCGATGCGCAGAAGCTGGGCTATGCCGAGGCCGATCCGAGCTTCGACGTCGATGGTTTCGATACCGCGCACAAGCTCGCCATCCTCGCCTCGCTGTGCTTCGGTTGCGAGATCGCGCCCGACGAGATTTTCGTCGAAGGCATCACCAGCATCAGCCAGGCGGACATCAAGGTGGCCGGCGACCTCGGCTACAAGATCAAGCTGCTCGGCATCGCCCAGCGCTCGGCCGACGGCATCGACCAGCGGGTGCATCCGACGCTGGTGCCCAAGACTTCGGCGGTTGCCGGCGTCGACGGGGTGCTGAATGCGGTGGCGCTTGAAACCGACCATGTGCATGAACTGCTGCTCGCCGGTCCCGGCGCCGGCGGTCCGCCGACGGCCTCATCGGTGCTTTCCGATATTCTCGACATCGCGCGCGGCACCCGGGTGCCGCCGCTTGGCGTGCCGGTGGCGGAACTGACGCCCTACCGGCGCGCGCCGATCCGCGAGCACGAGGGCGGCTACTACATCCGACTAAATGTCAGGGATGTGCCCGGCGCGTTTGCCGCTATTGCTACCCGCATGGGTGCCGCAGGTATTTCACTCGAAAGCGTCATCCAGCGTCCGGATTTGCGTGTTAGCGAGCCGGGCGTGACGGGGACCGAGTCCCGCACGGTGGTGCTGCTCACCCACTCCACCATGGAGCAGACCGTCCGCGACGCCCTCCAGGCGATCAAGGGCGACGGCTTCATCGTCGGCGATCCGCAGATGATCCGGATCGAGCAACTCTAGGAGCCCTCCCGGCCTGCGGTTCGGGATGGCGACCGCATAGGCCACGTAAAGCCCCGTGCGGCGGGGCAGGGAGTGTTCATGAAGCTCAGCAAGTCCGATACCGACCGGCAGGCGGCGATCGATCGTTCGCTCACCCTCGAACTGGTGCGCGTCACCGAGGCCGCGGCGCTGGCCGCCGCCGCCTGGCGCGGCAAGGGCAACGAGAAGGCCGCGGACGCCGCTGCCGTCGAAGCGATGCGCGCCGAGATGGGGAACGTCCATATCCACGGCCGGATCGTCATCGGCGAGGGCGAACGCGACGAGGCGCCGATGCTGTTCATCGGCGAGGAAGTCGGCGCCGGCGATGGCCCCGAGGTCGATATCGCCGTCGATCCGCTCGAGGGCACGACGCTGTGCGCCAAGAACCAGCCGGATTCGATCTGTGTCCTTGCCATGGCCGAGCGCGGCGGGCTGCTGAACGCTCCCGATGTCTACATGCACAAGATCGCCATCGGCGCCGGCTATCCCGCCGGCGTGGTCGACCTCGACGAGAGCGCCACCGTCAACGTCAAGGCGCTGGCCAAGGCCAAGGGTGTGCCGGTCAACGAGATCACCGCCTGCGTGCTCGACCGGCCGCGCCATGCCGCGCTGATCGATGACCTGCGCTCCGCCGGCGTCGCCATCAAGCTGATCTCGGATGGCGATATTGCCGGCATCATCCATGCGGTAAACACCGAGGATACCGGTATCGACATCTACCTGGGCTCCGGCGGCGCACCGGAAGGCGTGCTGGCGGCTGCGGCTCTCCGCTGTATCGGCGGCCAGATGCAGGGTAAGCTCATCCTCGACAGCGACGACAAGCGGGCGCGCGCGCTGAAGATGGGCATCACCGATCCGAACCGGAAATACCGCACAGACGAGCTGGCCTCCGGCGACGTCCTGTTCGCCGCCACCGGCGTGACCGACGGGAGCCTGTTGAGCGGCGTACGCTACGGCAAGAGCTCGGTCCGCACCAACACCGTGGTGATGCGCTCCTGGAGCCAGACCGTACGGTGGATCACGGCGGAGCACCGGCGCTAAGCCTCCGGCAGCCAACATTGCTCAGTACAGAATCAAACGGGCCGCCCGGTGGGCGGCCCGCGTGCATTTGGTAATCCGGAGCTTACGCTTCCTGGATCGCGCTGATCAGCCAGCGTCCGCGGTTCTGGCGCTGGAAGGTCCAGACTTCCGTGGTCTCGGTGACCCGGTCGTCGCCGGAGACGATCTCGCCGGTACCGCGATTGCGGGTGACGTCACGGCTCTCGTAGCGCATCGCCACCGTGGCGTAGTCGGTCCCGTCTTCGCGCCAGGCCTCGGCCACATCGCCGGCGAGCAGGTTCACGTCGAACACCTCGTTGCGCAGGCCATTGGAGGCGTTCTCGCCCAGCTCTTCGGCCAAATACCCCATCACTTCGGGGGTGGTGATGCTGCGGAGCGCCGCATAGTCCTCGCGCGAGTAGGCGTCCTGCATCTGCTTGAGGTGGCTCTCGAAAGTGCCGAGATCCTGATCGGCAATGCCGACTTCGTCACGTCGACCGGCACGCTGCGAGGCGGCCGAGCGCTGGCCGCGCGGGGTCGTCGGGCCGGAACCCACGCCACCGCCGCGATAGGTGCGCTCGCTGTCCTGCGCCTCGTAGTTCAGCGGACCGCCGGCCATTGCCGGGCGCTGCTGCCTGCGGCGCAGGAAGAAGCTGACGATGAGGCCGATGATCACCACCTGGACGAGCAGGGCCAGCATGCCGCCGAAGCCGCCGAAGCCGAAGCCGAACAGCATGCCGAACAGGCCTGAGAACAGGAAGCCGCCGAGCAGCGCGCCGCCGAACCCGCCGAACAGGCTGGGCCGGGCCGGCGTCGTGGCGTTACCCACCGTGTTCCGCTGCTGCGTGCCATTGGTCATAGTGTTCTGTACCGGCGCCGTGGTGTTCGGTGACACCTGCGTCGACGGCACGCTGCGCTCGGTGCGGATGCCGCGGCTGCCGAAGCTGCCGCCGCGCCGCGCTTCCGCGGTATCGATCGCAACGAGCGAGAAGGCCATGATCAGCGTGGCAAGGAGGGCCGAAAACCGGAAGCCCTTCGAAGCGAACATTGTGGTTCCCCATGTAAAAACGATGCGGCAGATATGGGGGGCATCGCCGCCCAGCGCTAGAGCTTTCGCCTCTCGCCTGTCCGATTTTCATCGGCTCGGGCTCCGCTTGACCAGTTCTCGGCTCAGGTGGATAGTCCGCTGGCATTCCGGTATCGACGAGGCAGTCGCATGGTCACCGAGAATAAGCCCTCAGCGTTCGTCGTCCGATCGGGCGAGGACCGACACGCCGCTCCGCTCAACTTTCTCAACGGCCGCTTCGACTGCAAGATTTCCGGCAGCGATACCGCCGGCGCGCTCTGTGCCTACGATACCTGGCGCTTCAAGCCCGGTGGCCCGCCATTGCACCTGCATTTCGAGCAGGATGAGTGGTTCCAGGTGCTGGAGGGACGGTTCCGCTTTCAGGTCGGCGACGAGGCCTACGAGCTTGGCCCCGGCGACTCGATCCTTGGTCCGCGCGGCATTCCGCACGCTTTCCGCAACGTCACCGAGACGGCGCGGATGATGGTCACCTTCATTCCGGCCGGCAGGATGGAAGCGTTCTTCGCGACCCAGATGGTCGATCCGACCTCCGAGGCGTTCAGGGAGCTGAGCCTCAAGCACGGCATGCAGGTGGTCGGGCCGCCACTGCCGCCCTGATCCCGGCGGGAAAACGCCGTCTCGCTCTCGACTATCGGTGGCTTTCTGCTTACCTCGCGGGCAATGGACGAGCCGCGCCCCAATTTCCTCGACGTATCGAAATCCGCCTTGGGCCGCGCCTGGGTGGATCGGCTCGACCCAGCGGCGGCGCGCACCGCGGCCGCCATCGGCCAGCGCACCGATCTCTCCGAAATCCTCGCCCGCATCGTTGCCGGGCGCGGCGTCGGTGTCGATGCGGCCCAAACCTACCTGCAGCCCACCATCCGCGAGCTGATGCCGGATCCCTCGACCCTGGCGGGCATGGATGCCCTGGCCGAGCGGCTGGCCAGGGCCATCACCGACAACGAGCCGGTGGCGCTGTTCGGCGACTATGACGTCGACGGCGCCTGCTCCTGCGCGCTGATGGCGCGGTACCTCAGGCATTTCGGGCTCGACCCGCAGGTGCATATCCCCGACCGCATCTTCGAGGGCTATGGGCCCAACACCACCGCCATCGACAAGCTGGTCGACGGCGGCGCGCGGCTGCTGATCACCCTCGACTGCGGCACCACCAGCGATGGCCCGATCGCCCACGCGCGCCAGCGTGGCCTCGACGTCCTGGTGATCGACCATCATCTTTCCGATGCCGAACTGCCGCCCGCCAATGCGCTGGTCAACCCCAACCGCCCCGACGACATCTCCGGGCTCGGCTATCTGTGCGCCGCCGGCGTCACCTTCATGGTGCTGGTGGCGACCAACCGGCTGCTCAAGCAGCGCGGCGATACCGGCCTGCCCAACCTGATGACCATGATCGACCTCGTGGCGCTGGCGACGGTCTGCGATGTGGTGCCGCTCAAGGGCCTCAACCGCGCCTTCGTGGCGCGCGGCCTCGAGGTGGCGCGCACCGGTTCCAACCGCGGGATCGGTGCGCTGGCCCTGGCGGCGCGGCTCTCCGGCCCGCTCAATGCGTATCACCTCGGTTACCTGATCGGGCCGCGCATCAATGCCGGTGGCCGCATCGGCGACGCGGCGCTCGGCACGCGGCTGCTGTCGCTCGACGACGAGCAGCAGGCGCTGATGATCGCCGCGCAGCTCAACGAGCTCAACAGCGAACGCCAGCGCATCGAGGTCGAAGCCGTGGAGGAAGCGGCCCGCGCCGCCGAAGCCGAGATCGGCGGCGGCGAGGGCCCCCCGGTGCTGGTTCTGGCTTCCCCCAACTGGCACCCCGGCGTGGTTGGCCTGATCGCCGCCCGGCTGCGCGAGCGGTTCGAACGCCCGACCTTCGCCATTGCGCTCGCCCCGGATGGCACAGGCACCGGTTCGGGGCGCTCGATGCCGGGCGTCGATCTGGGCAGGGCAGTGATCGAGGCGGTTGAGCTGGGCTTGGCCGTCAAGGGAGGCGGTCATGCCATGGCCGCGGGCGTGACGCTGAAATCGGGACAGCTGGGGGCGTTCCGTGCCCACATCACCGATCGCCTCGGCCGCAGCGTCAGCGAGGCAAGGGCGCTCACTGCGCTCGAGATCGACGCGGCGATGACAGCCCGTGGCGCCAATCCGCAATTCGTGCACGAGATCGAGCGGGCAGGGCCATTCGGCGCCGGCAGCCCGCAGCCGGTATTCGCCTTTCCGGCGCACAAGGCGCGCTTCGCCGAGATCGTCGGCACCGGCGGGCCCGTGAAGTTCCCCCTGACGGCCGATGACGGCGCGCGACTCAAGGCCATCGCCTTCCGGGCCGCCACTACGGCGCTCGGCGAAGCCCTGCTGAGCGCCGGTAACGACACGCCGCTGCACCTGGCCGGAACGCTGTCGATCGACCATTGGCAAGGCCGAGAAGAGGTGCAGTTCCGCCTGCTGGACGCGGCCAGGCCCGGTGGCCGCTGAGCTGCAACTGCACCGCTTGCAGCTTGAAAGTCCTGCTTGCATATCCACTTATGACGACTAAAGTGCTGCCCTAATTCACGGGGAGCCCCGTTGCCCGGCCGCGCCACTGCGGCCCCGCTACGGCGCTGGTTTGGCCGCTCGGCGGAGCGGACCGGTAGTTCTGGAATGTTGCGTCATGGATAAGCTTGCGGTTGAAACGAGGGCAGCGTCGCCCACGCCGTGGACCCATCTGCTCTCGACTATTGCTGCCTTTGTCGGAAAGCGGCTGATCGGCCGTCCCAAGCACGGTGCCGTCAGCGTCACCTTCCCCAACGGCCGGGTGCGCACCTTCGGTGATCCAGCGACGGGAGTGCATGCGCACCTGACGCTGCGCAACTTCAAGGTGCTGCAGAAGACGCTGCAGCGCGGCACTGTCGGCTTCGCCCAGGCCTATATCGATGGCGACGTCGAGATCGAAGATCTCACCATGCTGTTCCGCTATTTCCTGCAGAACCGCGACGTGCTCGATAGCGGCGAAAACTCCTGGTATGGGCGCGCCGCCCAGGACATCACCTACCACCTGAGCCGCCACAACTCGAAGGAGGGGTCCAAGAAGAACATCTCCGAGCATTACGACCTCGGCAATGACTTCTATGCCGAGTGGCTCGACCCTTCGATGACCTATTCTTCGGCCCTCTTTACCTCCGACGACCAGTCGCTCACCGAAGCGCAGCACACCAAGTACCGCCGCGTCGCCGAGATGGCGGGCGTCGAAGCCGGGCATCGCGTGCTCGAGATCGGCTGTGGCTGGGGCGGTTTCGCCGAGACCGCCGCCAAGGATTTCGGCGCCGAGGTCTACGGCATCACGCTGTCGGCCGAACAGCTGAAATACGCCAATGAGCGCCTCGCGCGACAGGGGCTCGACAAGCTCGCCACCATGCACTTCGAGGATTATCGCGATACGCGCGGGGCGTTCGACCATGTCGCGTCCATCGAGATGATCGAGGCGGTGGGCGAGGAGCACTGGCCGAGCTACTTCCAGACTGTGCACGACCGCCTGAAGCCGGGCGGCACAGCGTCGATCCAGGCGATCACCATTGGCGAGCGGGACTTTGCCGACTACCGGGCACGGCCCGATTTCATCCAGCGCTTCATCTTTCCGGGCGGCATGCTGCTGACCAAGACGGCGATGAAGGAGCAGGGCGACAAGGTCGGGCTCATCCTCGAGAATGTCGAGACCTTCCGCCTGAGCTACGCCAGGACGCTGAAGCTGTGGCGCGAGCGCTTCCTCGATCGCTGGAACGATATCAAGAAGCTCGGCTACACCGAGGAATTCCGTCGCAAGTGGGTCTACTACCTGAGCTATTGCGAAGCCGGCTTCTTCGAGGGCTCGATCGACGTCGGTATCTACCAGTACCGTCGCCCGGCTTGAAGCTGGAGGGGCGGGCGGTGGCCTGCGACCCCTCACCCGTCTCGGCCTTCGGCCGATCCACCTTCTCCCCAACGGGGAGAGGAACAAGAGGGGACCGCTGCACTCTCCGGATACTTCTCCCCGTCGGGTCGCGGGACGAGGGCGTAGCCTTCGCCCGGAGGTGGCGCGTAGCGCCGGATGAGGGGAAAGCCACGATTGCTGCACGCAACCATCAGCCACTAGCTTAAGCGAACTCACCCTACCAGCGTCTCGCGGTAGAACTTCAGCACGGCCACCGCATCGACGCCGACCGCAATCGTCTGGCTCGGCCGGCCGTCCCAGGCGCCCGGAGGATAGTTCCGGCCATCCGGCTTGATGATGGTCTGCCCGATGGCGATGCCCTCGGTGACCACCCGGATGGCGCCGGTCTCCGTCTGGTAGAACTCCGGGTGCAGCGCCAGCGCCACCGCGCTCGAATCGTGGACGTAGAAGCCATCGAGCCCGGCGCTTTCGCGGTGAAAATTCTGGTAGAACGCCGAGATGGCGCGGACGAACGCCCCGTCTTCGCCGGCATCGGCAGCGAGTTTGGCCACATAGGTTTCGCTCATCACCGTCGCCTGCGTCACGTCGAGCCCGGCAATGGCGATCGGCCAGGCGGCGCCGAACACGATATCGGCAGCATCCGGGTCGCCCCAGATATTGGCCTCGGCCACCGGCGTGACGTTGCCGGTATGGCCATTGCGGCCGAAAGCGCCGCCCATCACGACGATCTGCTTCACCAGTCCGACGATTTCGGGCGCCTCGCGCATGGCGCGCTCGAGATTGGTCATCCGCCCCACGGCAATGATGGTGACCTCGCCTGGGGTGGCGGTCACCAAATCGATGATCAACTGGTGCGCCGGGCGTGGATCGGCGCTGACGCTGATCGGGGGCAGGTCGATGTCGCCCAGCCCGTTCAGGCCGTGCACGAAGGTCGGCGGGGCGTCAGGTTCCCCCACCAGCGGCGCCCCCGCCCCTTGCGCCACCGGTGCCGAAAAGCCCAGCTTCTGCTTGAGGTAGAGCGCATTACGCGTCGTCGTCGCGATGTCGGCATTGCCGAACACCGTGGTGACGCCGATCAGGTCCACCCGCTTGTGGCGGGCGAGCAGCAGCAGGGCCATGGCGTCGTCGACGCCGGGGTCGGTATCGTAGATGACTTTGAGTGTTTGCATGTCCGGTATCATGCATGCCGCCGCATGCCGCGCCAGTCTCGGCGTCACGCTGCTCAATACTTGGGCAGATGGCCACAGCAATGTAAGGCGCTGGGCAGTTGCGGCTCAGCGCAGGCCGGTTAGCTGCGCCCGGTAAGTGTTCGGCGGCGGCAGCGGCAAGCTCAGATGGCGCGTTCGACGCGCCTAAGCTTGAATTCGCGCAATTTGAGCGCATCTTTGCATAATCTGCGAAGCTGGGTGGCCTCGTCCGGACTACGCACTTGTGCGAAACTCATTCCAGATGACGGGACGCCACCAGAATCGGTGATAACGGTTTCGTGAGCAACAGGGGTGACCTCTAGATGGCCAAGGCGCTCTACCTCGTGATTCAGAGCCGCGACAACTGGTGGGTCGATTTCGAGGGCAAGGCGCACGGCCCGTTCGCATCCCGCTCCAACGCCGCCCTCGAGGCCCAGTCGCTGGCGCGCTTCCAGGCCCATAGCGGTCGTGAGGCTGAAGTTCTGGTGCCCGACGAGCAGGGCCGCTATTGGGTCGTCTGGTCGAGCCTTTCCGACAATGGCCGCTCGTTCAGCCCGTATCGGGTGGCGAGTTAAGGCGGGCACGCCGGCCTCAACCCGCTATCTGATCAGCTTGCGCGGTACCTTGCGCACGAAGATCTCCTCGTGTCCGTCCTCATGTGCCCGCGTCATCCGGTGCACGCCGTCAAGGATCAGCCAGCGGCCCTTCAGCCGGGTGATTTCGATCGGGAACAGCAGGCTTGCGGCTCGCACTCGCCGATATTCCCTGTCGTAGCGATAGGGGGAGCGCAGCACCTGGCGCGGGGTCAGCGCATAGCGATGCCCGTCGAGCTCCCACAAGGGCACATCGAGGTGCCAGAGCAATTTGTCGATCGGGAACGGCTCGACCGGCAGGTCCAGCGCCCACAGCGCTTCGACGTCCCAGTCGAAAGCGTACCAGTACTCTTCGATGGCCGGCGGCAGTTCGATCACGTCCCGGTCTCGCGTGTTGGCAGCTAAACCATAGCACCGATTGGTGAAACCCGCATGACCCACGCCGGCGCGGCTGAAACATGACTTGACTAATCAGCATAGCGCGCTGATAGGTGACCCGAACAATCAACATATCCGGGTCCCACCAATGTCCCTCAAGACGCTCGCCGAGACCGCCTTTGCGACGCTCCTGTTTTCGGTGCCGGGTGCTGCTTTTGCGCAGGCCTGGAGCTACGTCGACGGCTCGGGCGCCACCGTGACGCTGGACCACGTGCCGACCCGCATCATCGCCAGCCAGGACGCTGCAGCCGGCCTCATTCCGCTCGGTATCCGCCCCGTCGGCATCTATGCCGACAGTGCCATCGCCGACGCCAAGGCGCTCGAAGGGCTCGACCTCACCGGCATCGAGATCATCGGCGAGGCTTGGGGTGAGGTCAGCGTCGAAAAGGCTGCGGCATTGAAGCCGGACCTGATCGTCGCCGAATGGTGGCCGCTGGAGAACAACTGGAGCGGCGGCAAGGACGTCAGCGTGGCGCTGAAGCCGTTGGCGCCGGTTACCGGCCCGGTCCAGGGCAGCTCGATCGTCACGCTGATCGAGGACTATGAGAGGCTGGCGGCGAGCCTGGGCGCCGATCTGGCCGCGCCGCAGGTTGTCGCCGACAAGGCGGCCTTCGAAGCATCGCTGACGAAGTTCAAGGCCGCCGTTGCCGCCAAACCGAACCTCGTGGCCGAGCCGGTCTGGGCCGGCACCGACGGGCTCTACGTGGCCGCAACCAAGGCATCTTCAGAATTGCTGGATTTCGCCTCGTGGGGGCTGAAGCTGGTCGACCCGGAGATCGCCGACGATCGCGGCTACTGGGAGACGTTGAGCTGGGAGAATGCCGACAAGTATCAGCCCGATCTGATCCTCGTCGACAACCGCCAGAAATCCACCATGCAGACCGCTCTGGCGCAGCCGACCTGGACCACGCTGAAGGCCGCGGCGGCGGGGCAGGTGACCGACTGGCCGGCGTACTGGCTGCGCAACTATGCGGCCTATGCCGGCGCCCTCGACAAGCTGACGGCGGCGATCGACGCGGCCGACCAGGACCTCAGCACCGAATAAATGGCGGCGCGCGCGGCATCGGCGACCGGGTTGGCGCCCGCGGCACGCGCCGGCGGCTTCGTGCTGCTGGCGCTCGCGCTCTGCCTCGTGCTGGTGCTGTCGATCACCGTCGGCGCTCGACCGATCGCGCTTGCCGACATCTGGAATGCTCTGACGGCGTTCGACCCGACGCAGACCAACCACAAGATCATCCTCGATCTCCGCCTGCCGCGCACCCTGGTCGGCCTGCTGGTCGGTGCGGCGCTCGGGCTCTCGGGCGCGATCCTGCAGGGCGCCACGCGCAACCCGCTGGCCGATCCGGGCATCCTCGGCATCAATGCCGGCGCGACGCTCTGCGTGGTGCTGGGCATCTCGGTCTTCGGCATCACCCAGCTTTCGGGCTATGTCTGGCTCGCCTTCCTGGGGGCAGGGGTGGCGATGCTGGTGGTCTACCTCGTTGCTTCGCTCGGCCGCGAAGGCGCGACCCCGGTGAAGCTGGCCCTTGCCGGTGCGGCGGTCACCGCGGCGCTGACCTCGGTCACATCAGCCATCCTCATCACCAATGTCGAAACCCTCGACCAGATCCGCTTCTGGCAGGTTGGCGCGCTCACCGGCCGGACCACCGATATCCTGCTGCAGGTCGCCCCCTTCATCCTCGCCGGTATCGTGCTGGCGCTGCTCACCTCGCGCATCCTCGACGGGCTGGCGCTGGGCGATGACGTTGCGCGCGGTCTCGGCCTCAAGGTGCAGCGCGGTCGCGCCATGGTCGGCTTTGCTGCGGTGATCCTTGCCGGCGCCGCCACTGCCGCCGCCGGGCCGATCGCCTTTGTCGGGCTCACCGTGCCGCATCTCGCCCGCGCCTTCACCGGCCCGAACTATCGCTGGATCCTGCCATATTCGATGCTGCTGGCGCCCATCCTGCTGCTCGGCGCCGACATTATCGGCCGCATCATCGTGCCGCCGGGCGAGCTGCAGGTCGGCATCGTTACCGCGGCGCTGGGCGCGCCATTCTTCATTGCGCTGGTGCGGCGCAGGAAGCTGGCCGAGCTATGAGCGCGACCCAGAGCTTTGCCCCGGTAGGCGCCGTCGTCGCCGTACGAAAGCGCCTGCGCCGCCGCTACAGCCTGGTGGTGCTTGGGCTCGCCCTGCTGTCGCTGGCCGTCGCCAGCCTCTCCATGTCGGTCGGCGACTATCCCTTGCCGCTTGCCGAGGTGATCGCCTCGCTGCTCTCCCCGTTCACCGGCAATGCCGATGCGGCGAACGATTTCATCGTGCTCGGCGTGCGCCTGCCGCGGGTGATGGCGGGGCTGCTCTCGGGCGCCGCGTTCGGGCTTTCCGGCGTTATCTTCCAGACCATCCTGCGCAACCCGCTCGCCAGTCCCGATATCGTGGGCATCACCACCGGCGCCAGTGCCGCGGCGGTGCTGGCGATCATCATCTTCAAGTGGTCGGGGCTGGGCGTCTCGTTGATGGCCTGCGGCGGCGCCGTGCTGACGGCGCTGCTGATCTACGGCCTCGCCTGGCGCAACGGCGTCACGCCCTACCGCCTGGTGCTGATCGGAATCGGCATGGCGGCGCTGGCCGGCGCGGTGGTCTCCTACCTGTTCACGCGGGCTCGCATCATGGAAGTGCAAGAGGCGCTCAGCTGGCTTACCGGCAGCCTCAATGGTTCGACCTTCGAGAACCTCACTCCGCTCGCCGTCGCGCTGTTGCTGCTGGTACCGCTCGCCGCTTTTCTGTCACGGGCGCTGCGCACGCTGCAGATGGGCGATGACGCCGCGACAGCGCTTGGCACGCGGGTCGAGTTCTCCCGCCTCGGGCTGATCCTCGTCGCGGTGCTGCTCGCCGCCTTCGCCACTGCCGCCGTCGGTCCGGTGTCGTTCGTCGCCTTCATCGCCGGCCCGATCGCGCGACGTCTGCTCGGCCCATCCGGCAATGCGCTGCTGCCGGCAGCGCTGGTCGGCGGGCTCGTCACCAACGCCGCCGATTTCGTCGCCCAGCACATGCTCGGCCGCAATCAATTGCCGGTCGGCGTCGTCACCGGCGCGCTCGGCGCCGTGTTCCTCATCTACCTGCTCGCCGCCGCCCATCGTTCGGGTCGCGGCGGCTGATCGGAGGCCCCAGCATGTCAGTGAACCACCAGCTCTCGGCCGCGGGCCTGACGCTCGGCTATGGCGATCGCACCATCGTCGACAAGCTCAGCATCGAGATCCCGCCCGGCAAGTTCACCGTCATCGTCGGCGCCAATGCCTGCGGCAAGTCTACCCTGCTGCGCGGCCTGGCCCGGCTGCTCACGCCCAGCGCCGGCACGGTCTATCTCGACGGCCGCGCCATCCACCAGATGCCGACCCGCGAGGTGGCGACCTTGCTCGGGGTATTGCCGCAAACCCCGGTGGCTCCGGACGGCATCACCGTCGCCGACCTCGTCGGCCGCGGCCGCTACCCGCACCAGGGCTGGTTCCGCCAGTGGGTCGCGGCCGACGACGCAGCCGTCGCCACCGCGCTGCAGGCCACCGATACGCTCGATCTTGCCGGCCGTACCGTTGACGAACTCTCCGGCGGCCAACGCCAGCGCGTCTGGATCGCCATGGCCCTGGCGCAGGAAACCGAACTGCTGCTGCTCGACGAGCCGACCACCTTCCTTGACATCAACCACCAGGTCGAAGTGCTGGATCTGCTCACCGACCTGGTGCAGCAGCGCGGCCGCACCGTGGTAGCCGTGCTGCACGATCTGAACCTCGCCTGCCGTTATGCCGACCACATCGTCGCCATGCGCGAGGGCCGGATCGCAGCATCCGGCGCCCCGGGCGAGGTGATGACGGCGGAACTGGTCAAGTCGGTGTTCGGTATGGACGCCGAGGTCTGTGATGACCCGGTATCGCATTCGCCGATGATCGTCCCCGTCGGGCGGCATCGGGTGAAGCCACGGCTGAAGGCGGCGGCGGAGTAGGGCGGGTTTCAGCCGAAGCAGACGACCCCCTCCCATCCTCCCCCATAAAGGGGGAGGTGCCCCGCCGGTACATTGGGCACGATCGAAGACAGAGCTCCGACTCTTCACCTCCCCTTTATGGGGGAGGCCGGGAGGGGGCCGTCTCTATCAGTCTGCTTAACCCCGCAGAAACTCCACCACGACAGGCGCAATCACCTCCGGGGCCGGACCATGTCCTTGTCCCGGCAGCGTCTTCCGACCCGCGCCCAGCACCTTGGCCACCGCGTTCGCCCCACCGGCCATGAACGGGAAGCTGGCGTCGCCATCCACCACCAGCACTGGCTGCGTCACCCGGTTCCAGCGCTGCGTCGAAGCGAGTCCGCCCTCTACGGCTTCCTTGCCCATGCACAGCGCATCGTACTCGATGGTGTGGCCGACCGGCTCCAGCATCGACCAGAACGGGCTCTTCTGCATCGCTTCCACTTGCTCGACCGGCATGTGGATCGAGGCGGTGAAGAAATAGCTCAGCGCACCCGCCTTGTCCCCGGCCTCACGAAACGCCGCCAGTTTCTCGAAGTAATCCCGTGGCGGCGGCGCCCAGCTCTCGTCCACCACATAGGGGGGCTCGTACAGCACGAGCCTATCCACCGGCAGCCCGGCTTGCGCCGCCTCGAGTGCCAGTGCACAGCCGGACGATGCGCCATAGAGCGAGGCGCGTCCGCCGGCCACACCGATCAGCGCTGCAATATCCTCGACCTCGCGCGCCACCGCATAGGGCAGGGTGTCGCCGCTCTCGCCGCGACCGCGGCGATCATAGTTGATCACGCTGAAGCCGGCTTCCGACAGCAGCCGCGCCAGCTCGGGCGTCTGCTGGTCGATGGCACGGTACTGGGTGGCGCCGGCGATGAGGATAACGGCCGGACCGGCGCCGATCCTGTCGTAGCCGATGGCGGTCCCGTCCTTGGAAACGGTGGTACTCAAAAGCGAATCTCCTGCGAGGAACTTAGTCCTGGCGCTCGTCGTGCCGGGCGAGGAACTCGCGGACGGCATCCCAGAACAAGGGTTTGTTGACGGCCTCGTGGCCGACATTGGCGATGATCGAGAGCTCGCCGGCGCCGAGGTGGCGATAGAGCCGGTTGGCTTCCTCCACGCCGCCGAGGTGGTCACGATCACCCATGATCACCAGCGTCGGCGCCGAGATCGAGGCCAGCTGGCGCTCGCTGTAACTGGGCAGCGTCAGCCACAGCTCCGAGATCTGGCTGAGAAACGCCTTCCAGTAATCCGGACCATAGTGATGCATGTGCGTCACCTTGATCTGCTCGAAATAGGGCCCGTACTCGGCCGCGACGCGGTCGAGATCGACCTTGCCCGGCGCCGGGAAACCCCAGCCGTGCAGGCCCTCCAGATAGGCTTCGGTGGGCCGGCTGATCGTGCCGCCCAGCACCAGCGCCCCGGCTTTGCCCGGATGCCTGAGGCCGAACTCCAGCGCGGTCTGCCCGCCATCGCTGTAACCGATGATCAGCGGCTTCCTGAGCCCCAGCGCCCCGATGAAGCCGGCGACATCGTCGGCAAACTGCGCGTAGCTCATCTTCTGGGCGGGGTTGTTGGTCCTGCCGTGACCTCGGGTATCGAGGGCAAACACGCGATAGCGATCGGCCAGCCGCGGCATCGCTTCGCCCCAGGAGCCGGCCGTCGCCGTGCCGCCATGCAGCAGCAGCAGCGGCTGGCCGCGGCCTTCCTCGAGGTAATGTACCTCGAGGTCGCCGATCATCAGCTTGTGCGACTTGGCGCTCATTGCTCGTCGAGCCACTTTCCCATCAGGTCGATCAGGTAGTTGGTGCCGGCTTCGCGATCGGCCATCTTGTCGAGGCCGTCGAGGAAGGCGCCATCCTCCTTCACCACCATGCGCGTGCCGTCCCCGTCCGCGAACAGCTCGATGGTCGCCAGCGACACCGAGATGCGCTCGCCGTTCTTGCTCATCTCGTAGGTGTAGATGATGCGGTTGTCCGGCACGATGTCGCGATAGGTGACGTCGAAGATATAGGTGTCGCCACCCATCTCGCTCTCGTTGAACTCGCGACCGCCGACGCGGAAGTCCATGACGTCCTTCGGCTTGTCCGGGCTGGGCGAGCCGAACCACTGGCGCTTGAACTCGGGATTGGCCCAGGCGGCAAAGACCTTGCCCGGGGCGTGCTTGTATTTGCGTTCGACGGTGAAGCTGCCATGGGCGATGGAACGTTCGGTCATTTGGGTTTCCTCTGTCTAGGCCTGGTTGTTGATGACGTTGAATTCGAGGTGGGTGACACCGGGCGAAGCCGCGACCACCCTGGTGCGGATGAGCTCGATCTGGGCATCGCCCAGCTTTTCGAACAGACGGGTGCCGCCACCCAGCAGCACGCTGACCACCTGGACGCGGAGTACATCGGCGAGACCGGCCCGCAGCACCTGTTGGGCGGCGGATGCGCCCATCACCACGACATCCTTGTCGCCGGCGGCGCTGCTCGCCTGGCGCACCGCGCTCTCCACGCCGTCGGTGACGAAGCGGAAGCTGGCGCTCTTCATCGGCTGCTCGGGCTTGGGGTTGTGGGTGAGCACGAACGACGGCACCGGATAGGGCGTGTCGTTCCAGTGCTGCAGCCCGACATCATAGGTGCGACGACCCACGACGGTTGCGCCGACCGTGCTGAAGGCCAGATCGATCTCGGCGGCGTCCTGTGCCTCGGCGCTGCTGAAACTGCCATCGCCGGCCTTGTTGCCGCTCCCGGCGAACATCCACTCGTGCAGGCGCTCGCCACCCACCCCCATGCCGTCTCGCGCCGAGACGTTCGGGCCTGCGATGTAGCCATCGAGCGACATCGAAAAACTCAGCACGACCTTGGCCATTCAATCCTCCTGGGCAAAGCTCGCCCGTTGCCGGAAACGTGGTCTCCGGCCCATTGTCTCAATTCTGTCGTTCGTAAGGCGTTGGTCGGCGCTACTTCGCCGGCTTGTCCGGGCCGCTTGGCAGCGCATCGAGGAACGCCCCCAGCCGATCCAGCCGGTGCTCCCAGCCGATGCGTCGATCGTTGATCCACTTCTCGGCCATGCTCAGCGCTCCCGTGTCGATGGTGCAGGTCCGCACCCGTCCCACCTTCTGCGTCGTCACCAGTCCGCTCTGCTCCAGCACCTGGAGGTGCTGCACGATGGCGGGCAGGCTCATCTTGAACGGTTCGGCCAGCTCGCTGACCGATGCGGATCCCCGGCTCAGGCGTTCGATCATCCGCCGCCTGGTCGGGTCGGCCAATGCCTGGAACATGAGGTCGAGGGGCTCTGTCTCTTGGTTAAGCATGATCTTAAGTATCTTGCTGCAGAGTGGCTGTCAATACCTAAGTGATTGCTTAAGTGATTTTCAGGGCGTGGCGAGGCTGACCGCTGCGACCGTCCAGTCGGTACCTGGCCGACCATCGAGCCGTTCCACCCGAACCAGCGCTGCAGGGCCGCCGAGCTGACCAAAATAGGTGGCAAACGCCGAGTCGGCGGCGTCGCGTCCGATGGCGATGCGCATCAGTCCATCGATCGGGCAGCGTCGCGTCGCGTCGAACAGATACCAGCGTCCATCGAGATAGGCCTCGAACACGGCGTGGAAATCCTGCGGCGCGAGCTCGTAGGCATAGGCCGAAACGAACCGGGCAGGGATGCCGAGGGCACGGGCAAAGGTGATGCCCAGATGCGCGAAATCGCGGCACACCCCGGCCCTGAGTGTAAAAGTGTCATAGGCCGAAGTGCTGACGTCGCTCGAGCCCTCGAGGTAGTCGACGTTCTCGAAGATCCAGTTGCAGATCGCCGTCACCGTTTCGTAGCCGTTGGCATTGCCGAACTGCCGCCAGGCGAAGCGCCCCAGCTTGTCCGACTGGCAGTAGCGGCTCGGCGACAGGTGGGTGATCACCTCGAACGGCAGCTCGGCGATCGGCACCTGCGGGATCAGCGCGGGGTCGCCGAAATATGGCCGCGTCTCGACCGTGGCGCCGTAGCTGATCAGGTGCTGGCCGGCGTTGAGCTTCAGCCGCCGATAGCGGTTGCCGGTCTCCGGTACGATGTGGGATTCTGCAAGCACGCCGCTCGAAACGCTGAAATGCTCATCGAGCACTTCCTGTCCGCCGCCATGTTGTGCCTCGACATTGAGGATCAGCGTCGTTTCTTCCGAGACGTCGTACTGGATCTCGCAGCCCACCGAAAATCGCATCGCCGCTCCTGTCGTGCCCGCCACGGGAATTCATCCGGCCCGAGGAAGGTTGCATTGAGCAGAGTTCGGGGCCGGCCGCTACGACCATCGTCGCACGCCGGGTGAAAGCTATTGTGTCGTTGTCGGGAGTGGGTACTGCTCTCGCCTCGACAAACTGTTTTGGGGAGAGCGTGAAATGGCCGGAAGCGTCAGGTGGGGGATTTTGGCAACCGGCTGGATTGCCGAACAGTTCGTGAAAGACTTGAACCAGCACGGCCATCAGGTGACCGCCGTCGGCTCGCGGAGCCAAGCCAGCGCCGACAGGTTCGCCGCCGAGTTCGGCATCCCCAAGGCTCATGGCAGCTACGAAGCGCTCTGTGCCGATGCCAATGTCGACGCGATCTATATCGCGACGCCGCACCCGATGCACGCCGACAATGCCAAACTGGTCCTCAGCCACGGCAAGCACGTGCTGATCGAGAAGGCCTTCACCGTCAACGCCCGCGAGGCACAGGAGATCGTCGATCTCGGCGCCAGCCGGGGCCTCGTGGTGCTCGAAGCCATGTGGACACGCTTCCTGCCGCACATGCTGCGCATCCGCGAGATCGTCCGTTCGGGCGTCCTGGGCGAGATCCGCTCGGTGGTCGCCGACCATACCCAGGATCTGCCCGACGATCCGAAGCACCGGCTCAACGCGCTTGAACTGGGTGGCGGTGCGCTGCTCGACCTCGGCATCTACCCGATCTCGTTCACCTTCGACGTATTGGGCGTGCCCAAGACCATCGCGGCGACCGCGCGGCTCAAGGACACGGGCGCCGATGGCACCGTCGCGACGATGTTCACTTACGAGTCCGGCGCCATCGCGTTGACGCTTTCAGGCAGCGATACCGCCGGGCGCAACATCGCCACCATTCACGGCACCGAGGGTCGCATCGAGATCGACAAGGTCTGGTATGTGCCCACCAGCTTCCGGCGCTACGACGCCACCAACACCGTGGTGGAGGAGTATGTCTCGAAGGTCGAGGGCCGCGGCATGCAGTACCAGGCCGCCGAACTGGAGCGCCTGGTTGCCGAAGGCAAGACCGCCGGGACCATCCTGTCGCCCACCGAAAGCGTCGCCATCATGGCCTGCCTCGACACCGTGCGGCAGCAGATCGGACTCAGATACCCCACCGAGTAACCCGGCCAACGCCTTTACCTGACGCGATTTTCCCTGTTCGATCGCGCCCCGTGATTTGCCGTATTACCTGGAGGAACTCATGAAGTATCGCTATCTCGGCCGCAGCGGCCTGCTGGTCTCGCGCCTGTGCCTGGGCACCATGACGTTCGGCAACTCGCAATGGGGCTGCGACCAGGAAACCTCGAGCGCCATCGTCAAACGCTTCGTCGAGGGTGGCGGCAACTTCATCGATACCGCCAACGGCTATTCGGGCGGTGCCTCGGAGACCATGCTCGGCGTGGCGCTCAAGGACTTCAGTCGTGACCAGCTGGTGATCGCCACCAAGTGCTGGTTCCCGGCCGACCCGGCGGTGACCTCGCGCGGCCTGAGCCGCAAGCACATCGTCGAGGCCTGCGAGAAGAGCCTGAAACGGCTCGATACCGACTATATCGACCTCTACCAGTTCCACGGGCCGGACCCCTACACCCCGATCGAAGAGAGTCTGCGCGCCGCCGACGACCTGATCCGCGCCGGCAAGGTCCGCTATCTGGGCTGCTCGAACTTCTATGGCTGGCAGATCGCCAAGACCAACGGTGTCGCGGCGCTGAAGGGCTATGAGCCGCTGGTTTCGGCGCAGCACCTCTACAACCTCGTCCGCCGCGACATCGAGCGCGAGATCCTGCCGGCCTGTGACGACCAGGGCCTGGGCATGATCTGCTGGAGCCCGCTCGCCGCCGGCATGCTCACCGGCAAGTATCGCGGCGAGGACAAGCCCGACGAGAAATCGCGCATCGGCCAGCAGGCGGCGATCGCTCTGCCGCGCTACTGGTTCGAGGATTCGCTGAGGATGATCGACAAGGTTGTCGAAGTGGCCGGCCGCCTCGGTCGCACCCCGAGCCAGGTGGCGCTGAGCTGGCTGCTCGGTGACACGAGGGTTACCGCTGCCATCATCGGCGCTCGCCGCGTCGACCAGGTCGCCGAAAACCTCGATGCCGGCGATTTCGACCTGCCGGCCGAGGTGCGCCAGGAACTGACCGACGCGATGCCGCTGAAGCTCGGCTACCCCTACGAGTGGATGAACACCAACCTGCCGGGTACCTTCGGCAAGGCGGAACTGGAGCCGACCCACACCCAGCGGCTGCCGTAGATAAGTCGCCGGCGGTTCAGTGATCCTCCCCCGCGTGGCGGGGGAGGGGGACCGGCGAAGCCGGGGGAGGGGGCGGCCAAACCCCCAGCCGCCCGGCGCCCGCATTTCGAGCCCGCTGCCCCCACCCCCCCCCGCCCCTCCTGCGCCCCCCCCCCCCCCTTCCCCGCTCCCCCCCCCCGCCCCGCGGGCGCCGCCCACCGGAAGCCCTCCGCCCGCTCCCCGCCCTCCCCCCCGCGAAC